>ENA-ORCR01000010-ORCR01000010.1-marine-metagenome-genome-assembly--contig:-NODE-10-length-436451-cov-10.372128_pt1 | contig 436451 bp, 421 predicted proteins | sample MGYA00237782_ERZ508514 | MGnify/ENA primary metagenome ERZ508514 (study PRJEB26185, sample SAMN06268960) | marine metagenome | isolation source: Eden Landing Ponds, San Francisco, CA, USA | place... | reverse complement strand
GATGGGATTTGAACCCATGAGTCCGTGAGGACACCTGCTCTCAAGGCAGGCGCGTTGGGCCGCTCTGCCACCCCACCAATCAGCAAGCTGATACAACCCCGCCATCGGGCGGTTTTGGGCCTTCGACACTGTCAACCATGAACCAACGTAGCTCCACTACGCCAGAGTTGAACTGGGTCGAAAGCGCCGAAACCGACGTACACGGGGCGTGTGAGTATGTCTGAGCGGGAAAAAGTTGAAGGTATCGTTCTCATCTATCAAGCGGTCGAAGATTATCTGAATGAACGCCAACGGGTCGCTTACAGAGGCCACAGGGAGAAGCTGATTCAGTGGTTTGCTACCAGCGGGAAGAACCCCGATGCTTTGGAGGGCTATGCCAAGGATACGTACTATACCTACGCCAACATTGTCTGTCAGTTCCATCGGTACGTATGGGGTGAGAAGGATCGGTTCACTCTCGATCTCGATCAGGACGACGCTGAGAGCTATCTACGGGAACTGGTTCTCTCCAACGAGTATTCGGATAGTCATCTACACAACGTGAAATTGGCTCTCAAGGCCTACTTTCGATTCATTGGTGACGACTGGAAGCCCGACATCACCATTCCGTCGACGTCCAGCGCATCGCAACCGAAGGATTTCGTTTCTGAGGAAGAGCGAGCAGCACTCCGTGAAGCTGTTTTAGAGTATGGGACTGTCCCCGCCTATGCAGGTCTTGATCCAGAGAAGCGTAACGACTGGAAGCGGGAGTTGGCCCGTCGTTTCGGCAAACCCATGGACGAGATTGGTCGACAGGATTGGGATCGAGCGAACGGATTCAAGTATCCGACAATTATGTACGCTTCTCTTGATGCTGGTCTCCGTCCCGTCGAAGTTGGGCGAGCGAAAACGTACTGGGTGGATGCTGAGAACTGTACGCTTCGGATTCCCGCAGAAGAATCATCGAAGAACAAAGACAACTGGACGGTGAGCATTAGGTCTGACACAGCTGAGTATCTCAAACGCTGGCTTCAGGAGCGACATCTATACGATAAATACGACGACAACGATCATCTCTGGCTCACCCGCCACGGCAACCCATATTCGGGGAAGTCGCTGCGGGTCCTTCTCGATAATCTCCGGGAGATCGCTGGCATTGAGCGAGATTTCTCTTGGTATGCCATCAGACACTCCACAGGGACCTACATGGCCCGCGAAGAGGGACTGGCAGCGGCTCAATCACAACTTCGCCATCAACGGGAAGAGACGACGATGAAGTACGACAACGTTCCACCGAAGCGACGTCGAGACGCACTCGATCGTATGGGCTAACCCCCTTTTGGATTGTTCTCAATTATACTGACGGGGTTCCTTGCTCAACTCAGGGCTATTACCATGAGCTATTCTCCAATGTGATGGAAGCTCTCTGCACGTTGATTGATAGTAATCTTAGTCACAATACCTCTGATGATGTTGCTTAGCAATGTACGTAGCTAACCACGGTTCGGGGATCCGTTCCAAGGAACGGTATTGCCACGTACGTTAATATTCCAATATATTGGATCGGAACAATTATGTGACTTGCCCAGCATTGTAAGAGAGGAAAGCAGAAGTTAGCTATTTTGTTGACTTTCTCTTTGGAGGTTGGTGTACTCCTTTCAGAAATGGTCTCTCCCACATAGAGTTACCACACACCACCACTCACTACGTTATGGTGCGAGATTCGACAGACGTCGACGGCATTGGCCAATTCTCGTTTCCAAGGAGTATATAAAACAAATCTGGCTCATTTCCCGTTTCTCCCCCTTTAGTGCTGATTCAGCAAGAAGGCGCACTGTCCGCCTGAACTGATCCGTACGAGGAACTAGAATGAGCAAATCAACCAGTTACAACTCTGCAAATTGTCTCAGTCGAACAACAGTCCCCGACAACTGGGAGTTAATTCCCTGCGTTCAGTACGGGTTCTCCAAAGATGAGGGACCAATCCGCGCTCCTAAGCTTCGGACCATTTTTGAGTCGATACCCATTGATGCCACGACCGTCAGCCCAGTGTATATCCTAACACGCGACCAATATGAGGAACATCAGAATTGGGATAATCCATACAATGTCCATGGATACACCTCAATAGCCACAAAGTTCCAAGAGCAGTGTGAGACCGAGAACCGAGTTCTCTATCCAGTCCACATAGAGAGCGACGTCTATCACAAGGAGGGACCAGCTAATCTCATAGATTGGTTCCAAGGTTTCGTTGAAGAGCGGCTTGATACTCCGTTTGAAACGTGTACGCTCTATTTCTCTGGCCATCGTTCAATTCATGTTCACGTCCCCCGTTTCGTATCAGGAGAGCGGGATCGTGAATGGCTCAAAGAAATGGCTGAGTCATATTGTGAGCAAACCGAGGCGGAGTTGGATTGTGGGATTTACAAACCAAAACAGGTCTTCAGGCTCCCCGGTGTATGCCATGCAAAGACTACCCTTCGGAAAGCGGAAATAGAAGCTGACTGGGGACATTCCCGTATCATTCGAGAGGCAAGCAAGTCCAGTGTTGTTGTTCCTGAAGCTTATGAAACGGTGCTTCGTCAGGTGTACGCTACGCAAAATTCGCTAACTGTCAATCCACCTCAGACTACGTTGAATCCTCCCTATGATCTGTTCCGTGTTATTGATGCCAACAAAACGGTATTAGAGTCGGGCCCAGTCCAACAAGGCGTTGAAACGCCGGTCATTGAGCGAGAGCAGTGTCCTGAAGACGTCTATCATGTTCCACTTTGGGCTCAGTACAATTGTAAAGAGTTCTCTCCCTACGCGCTCGCCAGTGGTGGTTCCCGGAGTGTAGCAGTATTGAAGGTGAAGGGATCACCGTTTGCCCGAAAAGAGGTAACTGGCGGGAGTTACGAGCGACCAGTCCATGCCTTGGTCCCGTCCTTCTTCTATGGAGCGCGCGGGTGTGCTGGCGATGAGTATACCAAGGCCCAAGAACACGCTCCGCTCCAACTTTCAAAGCTTGACTTTGAGAAATGGGATTACGAAGCGGGTGACAATTTGGTGGTCATCGGTGGGAAGAACAATCAGTCCGTAATCCTCCGTGTGGATAAGTGGCAAGCGACAGTGGCCGGTCATGCCCTTACAGGTCAAGGAGGGAACCGACAAGCGGCATTGGATTACTTGGTGGACGAGGGATATGACATCGGGAAGGCCGGGAAAGCAAGTCCGGGGACCAGTAACCAAAGGACATTGAGGGGGCCGGATCACGTGGAACAACCTGAGAAAACAGAAGCCGCGAAGCTTCAAATTCGGGCAGAACGTGAAGGCATTGAGTCATTGGGTCATATGGAGAGATGGCGGGTTGCATGCCGGCTACTGCTTCAGGGTTGGGAACCTGCTTGGCAGTGGTTCAAGGCACAATTTGGTCCCTCGTTTGACTCAGAAATTACGCGGGATCAGTTCCTGAGTGTCATTAATTCGTTCCCCGACGACTACAGCCATGTCGATGTACCTATGAGATCATAGATCCACATTGGAATATCTCATAAAGCCGGAAGTGACGGGCACCAGCCCACCGCAACTACCAGTAACGTCCTACCCTGTCTCTCTTCTCTTATCCCTCTTCAGTATTATTCCACACACCAACTCGCCACTATGTTATGGTGCGAGAATCGCCATGCTGCAGAGGGATAGTCGATATTGATCACTTCTTCACTTATAAATTAAATCTAGTATTTTTCTCGTTGATGGTGAGCGTATTTCACCCCTCCGAATACTTTCAAACGGGATTGCCTTCCCACTCAACCAATAGGATCCCACCCGCTCCAACCAATTCAGGAAATGAATCTAACTAAGGACATTAGATTATATATAATAAATAATATTAGTATTGAAGCAAGAATAGTGGATAGTATAACTGAGAATATTATTATCTCCAAGTGGGTGTTCTCATACCAACTCTTAATTCTTCCATCCGGAAGCAGACTTTTACCGGGTCGGAATCTGTCTTTCGTAGTGGTTGGTGTTTCGTTGCCATTTTCAGGAATTTCAGAATTAGCTGTTTTGTGGCTCTTTTCCTGTATATTAATGGATTGAGATATCACATCATAGCCATTTTTGGAACATTCTTTAATAAATCTGTTTTCTGCGGCTCTTGCAGAGGGTGCTGAGACATTAAGAGCCTTTCTTGATTTATTGTTCGTGTTACGATCAATGACATCGGCTTTTACGCGGAGTGTCGGCTGGTATGATGGATCGGAGGATAGGCTAATTGCATAAGCTGCCACACCAAATATCCCAAATATTAGCACAATAAAAAACCAGGATCGGGCATTCTTCCCCTCTTTCATTGCATCCTTTGCCACTACTAACGCAAAAATAAACCACATGATCCCAATCAAGATAAGAAATTCAAACATGGTCAACCCCCGGAGATTTACACATATTGTCTCCACATACACTTGTCTTGTAGTGCCTTCGGTTAAGAGCAATTTGAGAATGTTGAATCCAACGATCAGTCTGGATCAGTATAACACATAGACACTAGATTGTCGTGAGAGGAGCACGATCCTTCCTGCTTCCACCATTGATTTAGAAGAAACTTGTTTCATGCTCGGAGATATGGGTATAAAGCTCACAAAATCTCAATAATTTCTGAGCTAGTTACATTGGTTTCTGGCTTGCTCGCAATGGTCAATGTTCCAACCCGGCTATCCTCATTCTAATGCTATGATCCTTCTCCGCAGACGATGGGTGTTCCTTGTACCTTCAACTCTATTGGTGGTGAGATTGCTCCAATGAACCGGCCCCTTTATACCTAGGTCTACACAATGTAGCATGTAGAAGGCTCAATTCGGGGGAATTCCACTGGGAATGGGTACTGAGTCCAACGCTGCTCCAAAATCTGGCGCGTTGGGCCGCTCTGCCACCCCACCGAGTTGACGTGTTCGACCCCGTCGTAGTCTGGCGGTTTTGGGCCTCAACCGAGGAAACCCAATGATCGAGTCCGCCATTAACGAACCTAACGTGAATCGGTCCGAATCAGCTGTGAGCAGCGTTCTCGGGGGTCATTGAGACGAACGAGGACGCGAAAGTTGAAGGTATCGTTCCCGGCCGTCAGCCGTCGTCCCAGTCGATGCCGTCGACGACGGTCTCGTTCTGGAGGTCGACCACCACGGAGAACTCCGTGTTCCCACTATCGTCCTGTATTCTCACGTCTGCCTCGTTCTCGACGTACTCGGGTTCGCGATCGACGGTCACCGTGCCGTCGTCGCCCTCGCTCTCGATGGTGAACGTCTCGGCGGTCGCGTTCTCGGTGATCACGCTCGCGGCTGCTGTGGAGGTAGTCATGTTGATCGCGTCGTTGACCTGCAGCTTCCGAATTGGTTCGACTGCCAGTTCGGGGTCGTCCACCTTCTCGAGGGCGCGCTGGAAGCTCGCGTTCGACTGGGCGATCTCGATCGCGGCGTCACGCTCGTCGGCGCTCAAGGGATGGGATTGCTCCGTCGTGACGCGGAACTGGCCGTCGTCGACTTCTTCGAACTCGATGCGGTCTGCCTCGGTTACGTTCGCGACGACGGTAGTGCGCTCGCCACCGTCCTGGTAGGTGACGGTGTCCTCGGCAACGACGAAGGAGGGGCTCGACCCCGAGGACGCGATCGACCCCGTCGCGCCGACGGCACTGCCGGCGAGTGCGAGCCCGACGCCGATCGCTGCACAGCAGACGAGGAGGGCGGCCCGGGAGCGAAACGCGTCGATCATGAACGTATCTTGGGTGAAAGGCCGGATCAACCTTGCGTTGAAACGCGTTCGGAAGGCGTTTCAAACGCGTTTCTCGGCCGTTTCAGGCACTGAGGGCGGCGGTGGAGCGTTACGCATTAAACGAGGACTCGGTATAGGGCTCTGTATGGATCCGCCGGCCCTCCGCGGTAAGCGACTCGTGGCGGCGGTCGCGTTCGTCGCCGCCACGCTCGTCCTCGCCGTCCAGCTGATCAACCCCACGCCCGTCGTCGTCTCCGTCGGCGAGAACGGCGCCCAGACCGACGAGCTGGGGCAGTACTTCACCTACTCCGACGTCGGCACGATCGTCGCGGCGTCGGTCCTCGCCGGGGCCAGCGGCGCCTACCTCCTGGTGAGCCCCGCCAGCGAGCGCCGCGGCCAGCGATCCGAGCGCACCAGCGCGACGGGCTCGGACGCCGTCCCGTCCCCCATGGGGTCCCGGAATACTGCGGTCGGCGATGGAAGCGGCTCCCACGGGGCGCCAGCCCAACGGTCTCCCGATCCGGCAGCGTGGGAGTCGACGCTCGATGGGCTCCAGGGCAACCAGGCGGCCGTGTACGGCGCCGTCGTCGAGGCCGAGGGGAAGCTCCCGCAGCGCGACGTCGTCGAAGAGACCGACCTCTCGAAGGCGACAGTCAGTCGGACGCTCGACGCCCTCGAGTGCAAGCAGCTCCTCGAACGCAAGCGGCGGGGGATGGGCAACGTCGTCGTGCTGACCTGACGCGTACTCCGGCGGAAACGCGTTCGAAAGCTGTTCCGGAACACGTTCTCAATCAAACACTATCTGGTCTTTCATCCTGGGTATATTCGAGAGCGCGCCGGTGGTGGTGCCCGTAGGACCCCGCCGTCTCTGCCGTCGACGGACCGGTCCCCGTCGGCCCTCCACCGTACGTGGGCCCGCTGCCGGCCGCTCTCGGAACATCCAACGATGAGAACGACGCAAGTTGCGCTCGCCCTCGTGGCAGCCCTCGCGCTGCTCACGAGCGGCGTGGCGGCTGCGACGGGCGCGAGCCCAGCAGTCCACGACTCTGACGAACCGGCGACAGAACACACCCTTCCCGACGATTACACGGTCGAGGTTACGGACCGCCACGACGTGCTGACCGACGAGGACGTCGAGGCTGCGATCCAGGCCGCGTGGGCGGACGATGAGCTCCGGAGCTACTTCGCGGACGGCGAGTCCGTCCACTTCGACCTCTGGGCCCCGGACGCCGACGAGGATCGCGTGGCGATCTCCGTCTCTCCTGCTGACGAGCCGGGCCAGATTCGCGTCTCCGGAACCTACTACGTCGGCTCGGACACGTTCACCGACGTGCGGGAGCCCCTCTCCGCGGACGAGACGACCTCGATGGACGTCGAACTGACCGGCGACAACACGGTGATGATCGAGGACGGCGGTTCCATCGACTTCTCCGAGGGAACGCCTTCCGAGGAGGCGGCTGCGAACGACGAGCCGGCCGAGAATGACGAGGCAATCGACGTCACCGCCGACGAGCTAATCACGTCCGAGTACGACCCGTCGAACCTCACCCTCGTCAGCGACGGTAGCTCGATCGAGTTCCCGTAGATCGATCGGCTGGTCTGACTCCGATAGCGATACACGCTCCTCTGTCGTCCCGGCCGCCGATCGCGTCGGGACGCACGCCGTTTTCCATTTTTTCACACTCCGCTCCGCGTAGCGCCCGAACGCGCGGCCAACGCGAACACCCGGGGGAATCTGAGGAGACGTAGTATCGCCTGCCGGAGACACATCGGTCCGTAGACCGCAGCCTCACACCGCGCCGAGCCCGATCTCCTCGACGACCTCCGCCGTCGCTTCGGGCACCAGCCCGCCGCCTCGCATCCGCGCGCGGAGCATCGGCAGGAGGTCCTCGACGTCGTCGGCCGTCTGGAGGAGCGGCTGCATCGCCTCGAAGTTCGTGCCGAGGCCGGCGTCCGCGGCTCGGTCGGTGATCGTCTCCACCGCCGGCTGTGCGAGCGCGCCCTCGAAGTCGATCGGCTCGCCGAAGCCGGCGTAGTAGACGCGTCCGCCGGGTGCCGGGCCGACGACCACCGGATCGCTCCGGAGCTTCATCGCCGCGGCGTCGATCGCCGTGCGTCCCGCGAGCGGTGCCTCGGGCCGGAGCAGCGCCGCGGTGTCGACGCCCTCCTCCTGTAGCAGGTGGGTGATCGTGTTGCCGACGCGCGCAGACTCGGTGGAGCCGACCTGCACCTCGAACCGGACGTCCTCGACGTCGTCGCGGACCTCGGCGACGACCTCCCGGAGGGCGGCCTCGGGATCGACGTCGTCCGCGTAGTCCTCCGCTGGCGGATAGTTCACCAGAAGTTCGCCGCCGCTGCGGGTGATCGCGACTGCCGTGTCCTGGATCATGGCGGCGTAGAGCTCCGCGGCCGCCTCGGCGGTGCAGACGTCTGCATCGACGAGATCGGTCAGAACGTGCCCCGGACGCGGCGGCTCGGCCAACAGCGCGACGACTGTCATGGCCGCGGATCGGTCGCGGACGGCCTTCAACGTTGAGACTCGTGAACTGGACGCCGAGTCGCTCGAACGCACCGGGCTGACGGCCGGGCTTTTGCCGCCGGAAACCGTTTTTGTCTGCACCATGGCACTCCCTTCCACGGTCCTCGTCGATGCGCTGGGCGTCTCCCACGCGCCCGGGATCGTTCTCGGCCTCGCGAACTCACTGACTGACGTCGGCGCCGCGGCACTCGTCGACGAATGGCCGCTCCTGGTCACCGCGGCGTGGTTCTGTGCCGGATTCCTGCTCGTCGCACTCCCGGGCTGGTTTCTCCTCGTCCCTGCGGCCCGTCGGATCGTCGGCCGTCGAAACCGCAACAATGCGACTCTCGAGGAGGCGATCTCGCGATACCTCCAGCTTGCGGTCCTCGTCGTGGCGGTGTACGTCGGGTTCGCGTCGACGGGGTTCACGGGGTTTCTCACCGACTCCGCACTCGTCGTCGCGGCCGCGACGCTCGCGCTGGGCGTCGCCGCCCAGTCGGTGATCGGATCGCTGGTCAGCGGCACAGTGCTCGTGATCGACCCCGAGTTCAACGTCGGCGACTACGTCGCGTGGGAGGGCGGCGAGGGCACGATTCGATCGATCACCCTCCGCGTCACGCGAGTACAGACCCCCGACGGCGAACTGGTGACGGTCCCCAACGACGTTCTGACGGACCAGGCGATCACCCGTCCGTTCGGCCACGGCCGTTTCCAGATCGTCGAGCGCGTCGAGGTCTCCTACGACGACGATCTGGCGGCTGCCCTCCAGCAGCTCGAGGCGGCGGTCGAAGACGTGGATGGCAGTCTCGACGCGCCCGATCCGCGGGCCTACCTCGACGAGTTCGGGGGCGACGGACTCGTCGCGCGCGTTCACTTCTGGATCGACGATCCCGATCGAAACGACGTTCTGGCGGTCCGGTCGGCGTACGCACGCGCGGTCAAGGGCCGCTTCGACGACGCTGGAATCACCGTCGCTCCCACCGAGAAGCGCGACCTCGAGGGCCGGATCGAGATCGCCGACGTCGACTGATGCGGGCGCTGACAGGCGGATCGGTCGGCGGTGCAAGCTCCGAACCGGCCACGCGCGGAGCGAAGGGCTTTCGCCGGGCGGACGCAAACCCGACCTCGATGGACGACGAGCCGCCGTCACCCGAGGATCTGGATCGGCTCCGGCGCGTGGCGAACTTCCAGTTCGGCCGCGGTGGGGCGGCGGCGCTATTCCCCAACGTCGGTGAGCGTGGGAGCGACGACGTCGGGTCGGTGACGGTCACCCGCACCGCATCGGGCCGGGTCGAGCAGTGTTTCGACGACGGCGCTCGGCTGTTTACGATGGAGACGAACGGCCGGTTCGTGCTCTCCGTCGAAGGCGGTCGCCGGATCGTCGAGGGGCTCGATGCGCCGCGTCATCGCGTCGTGGTGGGGGAAGAGAGCGTCGAGTTCGTTCGCGACGGCCGGAACGCGTTCGCGAAGTTCGTGCAGTCGGTCGATCCCGAGCTCCGCCCCGGTGACGACGCCGTGGTCGTCTACGACGACGGGAGCGGCCCCCAGGTACTCGGCGTCGGCCGTGCGGAGCTCTCTCCCGACGCCATGGCGGATTTCGACACTGGCGTCGCCGTGTTCGTCCGCCACGGTGCCGGCGACTGAGTTCCGGGACCGTCGACGGACTCGATCGCCGCGTGCGGCAGTGGGCACGTCCTCGCAGTGACGACAGCAACCGCGGCCGCCGTGTCACCTGTTCACGAGACTTTATGCCGGACCCCAACGATCGTTCGTGACATGGACTGGCGGGAGGCAGAACGAACGTACGATGGACCGGGCGTCGGGGAGAACACGATTCCGGAGCTGTTCGAGGAGACGGCCGAACGGAACGAACACCGACCGGCCCAGCGATACAAGGGAGGTGTCTACGACCGGACGCTCACGGAGACGGTCATGCCGGCGGCGCCAGAGGGCGAGTTTCGATCGATTTCCTACGACGAGATGCGCGACGTCGTCCACAACCTCGCGGCGGGGCTGCGGGATCTCGGCGTGGAGGCGGGTGACCGAGTCGCCATCTACGCGCACACCCGGATGGAGTGGGCACAGATGGATTTCGGCGTGCTCGGCGCTGGCGGCGTCGTCACGACGGTCTACCCCTCCTCCTCACAACGGCAGGTCGAGTACCTGCTCGCCGATCCCGACGCGACGGGCGTCGTGCTCGAGGGCGACGAGCATCTCGAACGCGTGCTTGCCGTCGAGGACGACCTCGATCTCGAGTTCATCGTGCAGATGGATCGCCCTGGCTCGGGCGTCGCGACCGACGGCGGCGCCCAGGCGTCTGCGGCCGAGGCCGACGACGCTGCGTTCGACGCAGAGGCCGTCCACCGCGAGCGCGACGACGTCTACACGCTCGCGGAGGTCCACGACCGCGGCGCCGAGACGTTCCGCCCCGAAACCTACGAGTCCTGGATCGCCGAGCGCGACGTCGACGACCTCTGCAGTCTCATCTACACCTCGGGGACGACTGGCCAGCCCAAGGGCGTCCAGCTGAGCCACTGGAACTTCCGCTCGAACGTCAACCAGGTGCTCTCCCGCTACGGCGATCGCCCGGACAAGGAGGTGCCGTCGCTCGATACCGACACGCGGACGGTCTCGTATCTCCCGCTCGCGCACGTGTTCGAGCGCCTCTCCGGCCACTTCGTCATCTTCGCGGCCGGCGGGAGCGTCGCCTACGCCGAATCGCCGGACACGCTCCGGGAGGACTTCGGTCTCGTCAGCCCGACGAGCGCGACGAGCGTCCCCCGCGTGTACGAGAAGATCTACGACGCGATCCGCGAGCAGGCCGCCAGCTCCGAGCGCAAGGAGCAGATCTTCGAGTGGGCGGTCGAGGTCGGCCGGGCGTACCACGAGGCCGAATCCACGCCGGGCGAGTCGGCGGGCGTCGTCCTGCGCGCCAAGCGGGCGATCGCGGACAAACTCGTCTTCTCGAAAGTACACGACGCGCTGGGCGGCGAGATCGACTTCCTGCTCAGCGGGGGTGGGAGCCTCTCCGCCGAGCTCTGCTCGCTCTATCACGGTATGGGGATGCCGATTCTCGAGGGGTACGGGCTCACGGAGACCTCGCCGGTCATCACCGTCAACCCGCCCGAGCTGCCGAAGGTGGGAACGATCGGCCCGCCGCTGATCGGTCAGGATCTCTGGGTCGACGAGTCGGTGGTCCCCGAGGGGCAGTTCCCCGACGACGAGGGCCAGGTCGGCGAACTTCTCGTCAGGGGGCCGAACGTCTCCGAGGGGTACTGGAACAAGCCCGAAGAGACCGAGGAGGCCTTCGTCGACGAGCTGCCCGGCGGTGCTACGCCAGCGTCCGGTCACGAGTGGACCCAGTCCGGCAAGTGGTTCCGCACCGGCGACATCGTCCACCAGCGCCCCGACGGCTACGTCGAGTTCCGCGAGCGCGCCAAACAGCTGCTCGTGCTCTCGACGGGCAAGAACGTCGCACCGGGGCCGATCGAAGACGGGTTCGCGGCCAGCGAGGTCGTCGAGCAGTGCATGATCGTCGGGGACAGTCGGAAGTTCGTCGGCGCACTGCTCGTGCCGAACCTCGAGAACCTCCGCAGTTGGGCCGACGCGGAGGGGATCGATCTTCCCGAGGACCCCGAAGCGCTCGCCGAGCACGAGGCCGTCCGCGAGCGGCTCCAGACGGAAGTCGATCGGGTCAACGAGAACTTCGAGTCCTACGAGACGATCAAGCAGTTCGTGATCGTCCCCGAGGAGTTCACCGAGGACAACGACCTGCTGACGCCGACGATGAAGAAGAAGCGACGGAAGATTCTCTCCCGCTACGAGCGAGCCGTCGAGGGGCTCTACGAGGACGCGTAGACGTCGGGCGAGCTGACCGGGCTGCCAATAGCTACTTTCTCTGTCATATTTCGGTGTCGCAGTTTCGCTCCGTTCGTCGAATGCGATGCCATCGGTAACACGGAGTGGCATCATTCAGTTGACAGGCGAGCTACCGCCACGATTTGAGCGTATCGGGAGTGGGACAACCGAACCCACGGGAGGCTCGGGGACAGAAATTTACTGGCAACCGCAGAAAAATTATATTTTATATGTGATTGGTTACCGAAGGAATTTTATCCTATGTTTCTGTGTGACATGCTTGGTGACGACACTGATGCGATGCGGTACCACACCACGCCGGCGGCCGTTCAGGTGACGGCGCGTCGGCGAGGGGTGCGGACGGGGGATCGAGTGGCTGTGGGGTCGCAGCACGACGGTGACGTCGGCGCTCGGGCGATCGAACGGCGGGCAGCACGGCCAGCGGAGAACACCAACACATGAACCCAACACGACGCAGCATCCTACGCAAAGCATCGGCACTGTCGGCGCTCGCGGTCGGCGCGAGCGCGACGGCAGCAGCGGCGGACTGTAGCGGGGTCTCGGAGTGGGACGCCAACACTGCTTATAGCGGCGGCGATCAGGTAACGTTCGACGGCGACCTCTTCACCGCCGAGTGGTGGACCAAGGGGAGCGAACCCGACGGCAGCAAAGACGTCTGGACGAAGGAGGGAGCCTGTAACGGCGGCGACGACGGCAGCGGTGGTGGTGACGACGGAAGCGGCGTCAACTGTTCGGGCGTCCCTGCCTACGATGCCAGCGCAGCCTATACCGGCGGCGACCAGGTGACCTACGACGGCTCGCTCTGGACGGCCGAGTGGTGGACGCAGGGCACGCAACCGGCTGAGAGCGAGAACGTCTGGACGCTCGAGGGCGCCTGTGACGGTGGCAGCGGCGACCAGAACGACGCACCGACTGCGTCGTTCACGACGGACGCCACAACGCCCGACCCGGGACAGAACGTCGGCTTCGACGCGAGCGGCTCCTCTGACTCGGACGGATCGATCGCATCCTACGAGTGGGCGTTCGGGGACGGAGCCTCGGGCTCGGGCCAGTCAGTCTCGCACAGTTACGGCTCGGCGGGCGACTTCACGGTGACCCTGACGGTCACCGACGACGACGGCGCGACTGGTTCAGCGTCCCAGACCATCTCCGTGTCGGACGGCGACTCCAACACTGCACCGAACGCGTCGTTCACCGTCTCGCCGGCCTCGCCCGAGACGGACGAATCGGCGACGTTCGACGCGGCCGACTCCGCGGACTCTGATGGCTCGATCGCCGGCTACGAGTGGGACTTTGGCGACGGCTCCACCGCCAGCGGCGAATCCGTCACGCACAGCTTCGGGTCTGCCGGGGACTACACGGTCACGCTCACCGTCACCGACGACGACGGCGCGACCGATACGAACTCGACGACGGTGACCGTCGACTCCGGCGGTGGAGGCGGCACCACCGACAACCGCATCGTCGGCTACTGGATGCAGTGGGCCCAGTACGATCGCGAGTACGTCCCCGGCGACATCCCGACGGATCAGGTCACGCACCTGCAGTACGCCTTCATGCGGCCCGAATCCGACGGGACGATCTCCGGGCTCGGCGGAACCAGCGCCCAGAAATACCTGTTCCCCCAGTCCTGGCACGACGGCATCACGACGTTCGGCGACATCTCCTCGAACACGGACGTCACCTGCCTGATCTCGATCGGCGGCTGGAGCGACTCCGAGAACTTCTCGGACGTCGCGCTGAACGAGTCGAGTCGGCAGACGTTCGCCGAGGAGTGCGTGCGGATCGTCCGCGAGGCGGGCGTCGATGGCGTCGACATCGACTGGGAGTACCCCGGCGGTGGCGGCCATCCCGACAACACCGTCCGCGAGGGCGACCAGGAACGTTTCACGAAGCTCATCCAGGCCTGTCGGGACGCCCTCGACGCGGCTGGCGAGGAGGACGGTCGGGAGTACAAACTCACCGCCGCGATGGTCTCCGGCGGCGCGAAGGCCGAGGGACTGGACCACGGCACGCTCTCGAACCTCTTCGACTTCGTGTCCGTCATGACCTTCGACATGCGCGGCGGCTTCAGCGACTACACGGGCCACGCGTCGCCGCTGTTCCAGAACCCAAACGACCCATCGAGCAAGGCGTCGACGTTCAACGTCTCCTCCGGCGTGTCCTGGTACGTCGACAAGGGCTGGGACGCAAGTCAGCTGAACATCGCGACGCCGTTCTACGGCCGCAGCTTCGCCAGCGTCGAGCCGCCGAGTAACGGGCTGGGGAACGGGACGGACGACGGCCTGTTCCAGAGCTTCAGCGGCACCGGAGAGGGCAGCTTCCCGCCGGACACGTCGGCGAGTGGTATCTACGACTACTGGGACCTCTCGACGGTCGGCACAGCCCGTGCGACCGGCCAGGTCGACCTCTCCTCGTCGGCGTGGACGACCTCCTACGACGATACGGCGATGGCGATCTGGAGCTACAACCAGAGCGATTCGCTGATGATCAGCCACCCGACGCCCGATTCGGTCCAACAGCGGGCGAACTGGCTGGCGAACAGCGACTACGGCGGCACGATGATCTGGGCGCTCTCACACGACACCGTCGAGCACCACTTGCTCGACGAGCTCAGCAACGGCCTGCTCTAACGCAGCGTCGACCAGACGGCAAGCCCACGGCGCAGACCCGGCGTGTGGGAGCACTGCCACGCCGCACGCTCCCGCTCGTCGACAGGTCTGCGTCGGGACGGCTGCAGATAGGCGTGACAGACAGCGCACACAGCGACTACGATACGATCAGTCCGACACATGGATCTCAACAGACGAAGCGTCCTACGGAAGGCATCGGCACTCTCCGCGCTGGCGGTCGGCGCGAGTGTAACAGCATCGGCAGCGGACTGCAGTGGTGTTCCCGAGTGGGACTCGGACACTGCCTACGACGGTGGCGACCAGGTCACCTACGACGGCGACCTGTTCACCGCCGAGTGGTGGACCAAGGGCGAGACGCCCGACGACAGCAAGTCCGTCTGGACGAAGGACGGCAGCTGCGACGGCGACGGGGGCGGAGGTGGCGGCGGAGACTGCAGCGGCGTCCCAGCCTGGGACTCGGCCGCGACCTACTCCGGTGGTGATCGCGTCACGCACGACGGCGCACTCTGGGAGGCGCAGTGGTGGATCCAGGGCACGGAGCCGAGCCGCGACGCGAACGTCTGGTCGCGGCAGGGCGACTGTAGCGACGGTGGCGGTGGCGGCAACGAGTCGCCCAACGCCTCCTTCACCGTCTCTCCGTACTCGCCGGAACCCGGTGAATCGGCGACGTTCGACGCGGCCGACTCCTCGGACGCGGACGGCTCGATCGCCGGCTACGAGTGGGAGTTTGGTGACGGCTCCACCGCCAGCGGCGAATCCGTCACGCACAGCTTCGACTCCGCCGGCGACTACACCGTCTCCCTCACCGTCACCGACGACGACGGCGCGACGAACACGAACTCGCGGACGGTGTCCGTCGAGACCGATCCCGGCGGTTCGGGCGTGACGACCTTCGCGCCGTACAAGCACATGACGACCCAGCCGGGGACGAGTCTGGTCGATCACTACAGCCAGGCCGACAACGACGCGTTCACCCTCGCGTTCGTCCTCTCGGACGGCAACGGGAACGCGGCGTGGGACGGTGCCCCCGACCAGCTCGTCGGCGACTTCGGACTGGCCTCAGAGATCCAGTCCTATCAGGACGCTGGCGGCGAGGTGATCGTCTCCTTCGGCGGTGCGGTCGGGACGATGATCGCCCAGGACGCTACCGACATCTCGGCGATCAAATCCGAGTACGAGACGGTGATGGACACCTACGGCGTCACCCACCTCGATTTCGACATCGAGTCGGTGAACCAGGACGCCGTCGACCGCCGGAATCAGGCGCTCGCCGAGTTGCAGTCCGAGCGCCCGGAGCTGAAAGTGTCCTACACGCTTCGCTGCCGGACGACCGGCCTCACCAGCCACGGCACCTACGTCGTCGAGAGCGCCCGCGACCACGGCGTGGACCTGCAGTACGTCAACATCATGACGATGAACTACGGGTGGGTCGAGCCCAGCGCGAGCACGGTCATAGAGTCCGCCAACGGCACCCACTCGGACCTGCAATCCATCTTCTCGGGCCTCTCCAGCGACGAGGCCTGGAGCATGCTCGGGCTCACGCCCATGATCGGCGAGAACAACGCCGGGGGCCCGCACAATCTGGCCGACGCACAGGAGGTCGCCTCCTTCGTCCAGAACAAGGGCGTCGGGCTCGTCTCCTTCTGGTCGATCGATCGTGACAACGGCAGCTGCGCGACCGGCACCGTGTCGCCGACCTGTAGCGGCGTCCAGCAGGACCCCTACGCGTTCTCCGAAATCTACAACGACGTGCAGTAGCGGCGCTGCACCGTCACCGGATTCACGGCGCGGAGTTTTCGCCGACGCTTCTCTCGTCCAGTGGCTGCTGGCGCGATGCAGTCACCAACCACTATCACGACCCACCGAAAACTACACGAACGACATGAACAGATCGGTGCGGATCCTCGGGGTGCCGACGGACTACGGCGCGAACCGACGCGGCGTCGACATGGGCCCCTCGGCGATCCGCTACGCCGGCCTCGCCGACGCGATCGCGCGTGCAAACGAACAGTGCGTCGACGACGGGGACCTCTCGGTCGTCCGTGCGGAGAGCACCGATCCCGATCGCGCTCCGATGCAGGATCGCGCGAAGTTCCTCTCGGAGATCCAAGACGTCTCCGAGCGGCTCGCCGACGTCGTCGCTGGGGTCTGTGCCGACGGTGATCTCCCGCTCGTGCTCGGTGGCGACCACTCGATCGCCATCGGCTCGATGGCCGGTGCGGCTCGCGAGGCCGATATCGGGGTCGTCTGGTTCGACGCCCACGGCGATTTCAACACGCCGTCGACGTCGCCCTCCGGCAACGTCCACGGGATGCCCCTGGCCGCTGCACTCGGCCACGACGAGTTCGCCGACTTGCCCTGGGCGCAGGCCTCTGGACTCGATCCCGAACGCATCGCGCTCGTGGGGCTCCGCAATCTCGATCCGCCCGAACGGGCGGCGATTCACGACTCTCCGGTCTCGGCGTACTCGATGTCCGACATCGACGAGCGCGGAATCGTCGACGTCGTCGAAGATGCGGTCGGTGCTGCCAGTGCGGGGGCGGACGGGCTCCACGTCAGCCTCGACATGGACTGGCTCGATCCCAAGGAGGCGCCCGGCGTCGGGACGCCCGAGCGTGGCGGCGTGACCTATCGCGAGGCCCACGCCGCACTCGAACAGGTCGCTTCTGCCGACGTGCCGACGCGGTCGCTCGAAGTCGTGGAGGTCAACCCTGTCCTGGACTCGCACAACGAGACCGCCGAGCTGGCCTGCGAACTCGTCGCGAGCGCGCTCGGCGAGCGGATTCTATAGGCGCGCCTCGCCGATCTGAGTGTGCAGACGACACGGCGACGGAGACGCGGTGGAGAAACCAGCCGAAATTACAGCTGCTCGACGCTGCCCTCTGCTTCGCGCTCGCGGAAGACTTCTCCCTCGAACAGCGTGACGACGACGTCCTCCTGCTGCCAGGCGTTCGGCGGGAGCCCTGCTTTCCGGCAGGTTCGCGAGAGGTACTCCTCCCCGGTCCAGCGCTGCTGGAGGGGCACCGTCGGGTAGAGCCAGCCGTGCTCTGCGCCGGCGTCGACCGCGACGCCGTGGGAGCCGAGTTCGAGGTCGGCGAGTGGGTCGTCCGTGAGCAGGACGTTCGTGACCGCACAGACGGAGACGGTGAGATTCGAGAGCTCGGGCGGGGAAACCTCCGAGCCTGCGGAGTCGCCGGAGGCTGCCTCGATGGCGGCGTCGACGATCACGTGACCGAGGCGCTCGCTGGCCTCGTAGCCGCCGGCGCAGCCACGCAGGCTGCCGCGGCCTCGGGTCGATTCCAGGCGAACGAACGCGCCGGTTCGCTGGTAGAAGGCGTCGCGCATGCTGCCGGGCTGTTCTCGCTGTCCGTTCTGGACGTAGAGTTCCACGGCCTCTCGGGCGAGCTCCACCGCCCGTGCCCCGTCCTCGTAGGTGAGATCGACGGTCTGGGCGTCTGCCATACACTTCCCCAAGGGAGAATCGCCCTTCAAGGTGTCCCTTCTGATCGTGCTCGCTGACGCGGCAGTAACGGGCTGGATCACGCCGGGACCCGGCTACCGCAGGAACCCTCATGGAAACGACTTTGCCCGCGGCTCGCAAGAGCGAGGTATGGCCCTCGACGACTTCACCGAGTACGATCCCGAGGACGAGTCCTCGGAGACAGTCGAGGACGGCGACGACGCCGGTTCTGATGCGATCGATCCTGGCGGAGATGGTAGCGGCGCCGGGGAGAGTGCCACGGACGCTGGCGACGCTGCTCCCGACGCCAGCGACGATAGCGACGGGCTCTCCTTCGCCTCGGCGGACGCCACGGCTCCCGAGCGCGCGGAAGGACTCGGAATCCTCTCGGCCTCTCGCGGGCTGCGAATCGACGAGACGGGCGAGGAGACCGAGCTTCAGGCCTACGTGACAGCGCCGAACCGGAACGACGTGCGCGTGGGCACGTACGTTCTCGTCCCCTACCCCGCTGGCGCCGGCGGATCGGGCGCGAACACAGCGGGGGGCTCCGGTAGCAGCCAGGACGGCGCTGGCGAGGCGTCCAACGAGCGACTGTTCTGTCGCGTCGCCGGGCTCGAGTATGCCCAGGAGTTCCAGAGCGACGACGCGACCGAGCTTCGGGCGCGCCGCGCGATGCGCGACGGCTCGATCGACGAGACCGACTACAAGTTCCTCGCGGAGCTGGATCCCATCGCGGTCATCTACGACGACGGCACCGACGAGGACGGCGAGCCAGAGCAGAAACGCCGCGCCACCGACCGGGTGCCAAAGCCCGAGACGACCGTCCATCGCGCGTCGGACGCCGACGAGATCAAGACCGGACTGAAGATTCCCGCCGACGGTATCTTCCTCGGCCATCTCGCCGTCGGTGGCGAGCGTGTGAAGACTGCCGCCTCCCCACCGACGATCGACTACCGGCTCGACGACGAGTACGACGCCGGTGACCCGCTCCTCTTCCGACACACGCTTGTCGCGGGTGGCACCGGTTCCGGGAAGACCCACGCCGCGAAGAACGTCCTCCGGCAGGTGCTCGCCGAGGAGCGCACCTACCCGATGGGCGACGGTCGGGACGTCCAGGCCGGCGTCGTGCAGTTCGACCCCCAGGACGAGTACGCGCAGCTCCACGACGACAACCCCGATCTGGACGCAGAGGCCGCACGGCAGTACGAGCGTGAGGGTGTGGCCCACGGTGGCCACGACGACACGCACGCGTTCGTGCCGAAGGTCGGCGACGCGAGCTACGACGGCGGCGGCCACCGCGCCGAGCAGGTGGAGTTCACGATTCCTTTCTCGATGGTCCGGGGGAACCCCTGGCTCGTCGCCGGCAGCGGGCTCAACGACAACCAGTACCAGGCGCTCTACGAGCTGCTCGACCGGTTCTTCTCCCAGTACGGCAACGGCGGCACCTACGACCAGTTCGAGTCGTTCATGGACGATCCCGCCCTGCGCGAGGAGCTCGATGAATCCGGTCGCGTCCACGAGGCAACGTTCGACGCCGTCTTCCGGCGCATCCGCGGCTTCGGCAACGTCTTCGATCAAGACGCGCGGCCGATCACCGACCAGGTCCGGGATCTCGTGCGTCCCGGCGGTCTCTCCGTCGTTCCGACCTACCACATCTCCGATTCCCGCGCCGCGGAGGTCGTCGTGCTCGCGGTCGCGAGCCTGCTCGTCGACGAGAAGCTCTCGAGTGACCCCACCTACGACCGAATCAAGGAGACGCCGCTCGTGGTCGGGATGGACGAGGCCCACAACTACCTCACCGACGCCGAGAGCGTCCAGGCTCGCCACGTCATCGGGAAGTTCACCGACGCCGCCAAACAAGGCCGCAAGGAGCGTCTCGGTCTCTTCCTCGTCACACAGGATCCCCAGGACATCGACGACGCGGTGTTCAAGCAGATCAACTCGACCGTCGTCCTCAATCTCGGTGACGACGACGCGATCTCTGCCGTGAACATCCCGACCGCACTCGAGCAGAAGGTCCCCTACATGGAGCAGGGACAGATGGTCGTCTACTCGCCGGACAACTCCGAGCCCGTCGAGCTGGTCGGGCTCGATCACTGCCTCGTCAAACACGAGTAGATCGCCGCCCATCACACGGAGAGTGGATTCGAGGTCTTGCGATTCCGGAGCCTGCGCCTGGTTTTATGCCACCGGCGCTCCTCGCTCCGTATATGAAGCGCGTCCTCGTCGCCTACGACGGATCGAAGCAGGCCGACGCAGCACTCGACCACGCCCTCGCGGAGTTCCCCGACGCCGAGTTGCACGTCGTCACCGTGATCGACCCGGCAGAGGCCACCTACGCCTCTACCGAGGAGATGCCCGCCGTCGCCGACGGCTGGCACGAGGAGGCGACCGAAGAGGCCGAGCGAATCCTCGCCGAGGCGGTGGACCGCGCCGGCGATCGCGAGCTCGTCACCGACAAGGTGGTCGGACGGCCGGGACCATCGGTCGTCGAGTACGCCGAGGAGCACGACGTCGACCAGATCGTCACCGGGAGCCACGGACGAACCGGCGTGTCGCGGCTGTTGCTCGGCAGCGTCGCCGAGACGATCGTCCGTCGCTCGCCCGTGCCCGTGACCGTCATTCGATAGACGGGGTCTGGGGTCGGTTTTCCGTTCGAATCGGCCGTTCGAACTGACCGTTGGGTACTGCAACGTGGTTACTGCATTGAGGTGGCGAAAGTGGCCTCCGAAAGCCCCCGACCGCTCGATATCCCAGGGCTCGCTGTCGTCCGAGAGATCGTAGATCTCTCGAACGACAGAGAGTTAGAATCGTCGAGCGGGAGGGGGCTTCCGTAGCTGTCTGCTGTGCTGTTCGATCTACCTATGGCTGCATTCCCAGTTGAGGGAACAAACCGTGACGGGGATCGCTCTCGCAGACGCTCGCGGTGGTCAGTGTGGCGAGTAGCCGTCGATGACGCCGTCGCAGTCGGGACAGGAGACGAGGGACGCTCCGGTCTCTTTGCCGCCGGGGTTCGCGCCAGATTGCGCGCCGGATCTCGTCTGCCGGACGGTGCCGTTGCCGAGCAGGTCGGAGCCACAATAGGGACACTCGTTCATGCAGGGAACCTCTCCACGCGTCGCGTGGTAACGATACACGTGACGGCTGGAATCAGCATAAGCGTTGTGTCCACTTGTCACGGTGCGTCGGGGTCGAGTCAACCGGGCGATTGCGACGGGTTTCGACGATATACGAAGGGCTCGTTACCGGGTGCCGTTTCAACTGGAAAAACGCCAGACGCGGTCACCCATTCGGCACAGATGCAGCGCTCCGATCGGATAGGACTGACGAGCCGGCGACCACGGGTACCGTCTCGACGACGCTACTCCGCGGACTCGAACTGGGAGAGTGCCTCGGCGGCGTTCTCGACGGCGGCTTCTCGCTTGGCAGGGTAGGCCTCGACCTTCGCGCGGAGGGTCAGCCCGTCACCGAGGCGGGCCTCGCCGCCGAACGCGGCCTGCTTGTCGAGACTGACGAACAGCTCGCAGTTGTCGGTGACGCGGTCGTCGAGCTCGGATTCGAGCGTGCCGAAGTCGTCGCTCTCGGCGACGGTGGAGAGGACGTGCCGAACGTCGTCGGCCTTCTCGAGGCGCGTCGAGAGGACGAGGATGCGATCTCCGTGGTGTCCCGTGGTCTCCTGGCGCTCGATCGGCGCGTCCTCGGGAAGGAACAGCCGAAGGGCGTCCTCGACGCGCTGTTCGTGTTCCGTCGCGTAGACGAACGTCCGCAGGTCCACGTAGTGGAACGGGACGCTCGCCATCGACTTACTCCTCGTCGGCGTCGGCGTCCTCGTCCGCGTCGGATTCCTCGTCCGGAGCGGCCTCGAGGTTGTCGTCGGGGACGCCGGTCTCCTGGCCGTCCTCGAAACTGACGGTGTAGTTCGCGTCGCCGAACATCGTCTCGACGATCTGCGTGACCGTCCCCTGCTGGCCGTCGTACTCGCTGTGCTCGTCGTGCAGGACAACTGCGTCGTCCTCCTCGTAGCTCATACCCTGCTTACCGCGGTCCGGGGCAAAAAGGACGCGATTCCGGACCGGCCCCAGCGCGTGCGGCCTGCCGAATCTCCAGTGTCGGGACCGCAGACCATCTGACGCCTCCACGTCGCCGTCCCGTCTCGCACACTCCTGCGACATCCGTCCGTCGGCGCGTCAGACATTTGTTGTAGGAATTTCCAAGTAAAAATTTTATGCGTGGGTGCCGTAGACAGACTACGCCATGCCCCGCCCACCGGATAGCACGACGGACACGTACCTCGACGTCCTCCGGACGCTCGGCGTCACAGACGCCGCCCTCCACCGGCACCACGGCGCCAGCCCGGAGACGCCACTCCGAGCCGCGATCGACGGCGACCGTGGTTCCCCCACCGCGGACCTCCTCTCCGCACTCGACGCGACCGGGCGCGTGATCGACCTCCGGGACGGTCTTGGCCCCGAGGACGGTGACCGGCTGACTGGTTCCCTCGGTCGGTTCGGCCTCCGGATCGAGATCGAGTCGGCGGGCGACGCCCATGACTCCGACGCAGCTGGTGCCGAGGCGGACGCACATCACGATGCGGACTCTGGCTCCGAGGCGGATACCGGCCACGACGCGGAGCCCGACCTGACGCTCCTGGTCACTGACGTCGTCATCGGTGAGACGGAATCCTTCCAAACGCGTGCGGACGCGACGGCCGTCGAAACGACGCTACGCGAGAACCTTCTCGACGACGGACCGGTCGACCTCCTCGAACTGCTCGACGGTCGCCACCTCGTCGCCGAACCTCGCGAGATAGCGGCGCTGGCAGCCAGCTACGGCCCGCGGATCGAGCCCTACGACGATCCACTGCTCGCCCCCGACGCGGCGATCGACGTTGATGACGATGGCCCGCTGCTCCCTGCGGAGACGCCTACCGCTGCGTCCCAGCCACCGTCCGCATCGATCGGTGCCGCCACACCCAGCGCAGGCGCTGCCGACGATGCGGAGGGGCTCGTGGATGGCGAGTCCGACGGCGACTCCGTCCGCGAGGTCGTCACCCAGGCGAGTGAGGACAACGCCGAGTCGATAGAATCCGCACTGACCGACAGCGGCCCGGAGACCCACACGATCGAGGACGACGAGGCGCTCGCGGCCTCGGCGTCGGCGACCGTCGGCGGTGGGCCGCGACGCACCGTCTCGACGACGGGCATCGACGAGGTGTTCGACCAGATCGAGTCCTCCGCCAGTGCGCCAGCTGCCAGCGAGACGCCAGCCAGCGAACCGTCCGACTCAGCCGACGACTCTGCCGACGCGACCGCAGCATCTGGTGACCGTCCTCCCGCTTCGACCGAATTGACCGCAGGTTCCATGTTCGACTCCACCGACTCCTCGACCGACGCGACCGCATCGTCCGACGACGCAGACGTCACTCCCAACGGCCTCACTGGCGGCCCGACCCGGACCGTCTCCTCGACGAGCGCCGACGACATACTCTCGCAGGCGACCGGCGACAGCGACTTCGAGACGATCGCCGCCGAGGAGGACGGCGCTGACCCCGACGCCGTCCTCGCGGAGGCCGGCGACGTCCCGCCCGCGCTGACCGAGGCTGGCCAGTCACCGCAACTCGATTCTGCTCCGGCGGCCGCCACTGCGGATCCAGCAGAGGCCACCGACGGCGAACCCGTCGAGACCGAGGCCGACGCGCCGACGGCTGCGGCGACTGCTGCCGAGTCGGAATCCACTGCGGAATCTGCCGAGCGGGATCCGACCGGGGACCGTTCGGAGGATCGCTCTCCGGCCGAAGCGAATGCCGAAGCCGTCGACGTCCAGTCGCCCGAACCAGCACCACCGGCCGACGACGAGTCCGCGGGTGGCGAGTCGACGCCGTCGCCAGAGACGGCTGCGACGCCGATGCCCGCCGTTGGACTGGAAACGACTGAGAGTGCCGAATCCGATCGGGCGGAGACAGAATCCGGGCCGAGCGACGGGAGCGATCCTACCCACGCGACCGATGCCAGTCACGAGACTGTGGCCGGTCACGAGGCCGATGCCAATCACGCAACCGATTCCACTGCAACGGTCGACCTCGCCACAGACGATCCCGCGGCAGCGGACGGCCCGCTCGCCGCCGCTGGCGGCGTCGGACCCGATACCGACTCCGCGGAGTCGGATTCCGGCGGTGCGTCGACCGAGGACGAATCCGACGCCGGTGGGAGCACTGACGCCGACGCGGAGCCCGGGCTCGTCGGACGGATCACCTCGACGATCTTCGGCAGCTGAACGCTCTCCTGGCGATCGTTCTTTTGAGAGCTCTAACAGGTTTTTGCGACCGTTCAACGGCCCGTCGGCCGATTTTCGCACAAAAATCTGGAGCCGTCCTCAACAGCCAGGGCCAGCAGTACGGGCCTCAGGACTCGAGGTACGCTTCGATCCGATCCATCGCCTCCTTCAGGTCCTCGAGCCCCGTCGCGTAGGAGACGCGCAGGTGGCCGGCGCCGCCATCGCCGAAGACGTCGCCGGGGACGGCCGCGACGCCGGCCTCGGTGAGCAGCTCCTCCGCGAACGCCTCCGCGTCGCCGCCGGGGACTTCCGGAAACACGTAGAAGGCGCCCTTGGCCTCGAAGCAGTCCATCCCGAGCTCCTCGAACCGCGAGAGGACGAACCGTCGGCGACGGTCGTACTCCTCGACCATCTCGTCGACCTCGTCGTCACAGGAGCGCAGGGCTTCGATCGCCGCGTGCTGTGGTGTCGTCGGCGCGGAGAGCATCGTGTACTGGTGAATGCGATTGCAGGCCTCGATGACCTCAGGCGGCCCCATCGCGTAGCCCAGCCGGAGACCGGTCATCGCGTAGGCCTTCGAGAACCCGTTGAAGACGATGGTTCGCTCGCGCATGCCCGGGAGCGTCGCGATCGAGACGTGCTCCTGGCCGTAGGTAAGATCCGCGTAGATCTCGTCGGCGAGGACGACGAGGTCGTGCTCGCGACAGAACTCGGCGACGGCCGCCAGCTCTTTGCGGGGCATGATCGCACCGGTGGGGTTGTTCGGGTAACAGTAGAGGAGGACGTCCGCCTCGTCTGCCCCGGCCTCGGCCATCGCCTCGGGCGTCAGCCGGAACTCGTCCTCGGTGGTCGGAATCTGACAGATCTCCCCGCCGGCGAAGGTGACGCCCGGCGCGTAGGAGACGTAGGTCGGATCCGGGACCGCGACGGTGTCACCGGGGTCGACGACGGCACGGAGCGCGACGTCGATCCCCTCGCTGACGCCGGTGGTCACCAGAATCTCCTCGTCGGGATCGTACTGGAGGTCGTACTCTGCGTCGACGTGGCGAGCGATCTCCGCCCGGAGTTCGCGCTTCCCGCGGTTGGCGGTGTAGGCGGTCTGTCCCTGCTCGAGGGAGTGGATCGCCGCGTCGCGGGCCGCCCAGGGCGCGGAGAAGTCCGGCTCGCCAACGCCCAGCGAGATGACGTCCTCGGCCTCCTCTGCGAGCTCGAAGAACCGCCGGATCCCCGACGGCGGCGTCTCCTGCACCCGCTGGGAGATGCCGAACGCGCCGTCCTCGGACTGGCCGCCCGGCCCAGTGCCGTCGACATCGCCGGATCGGTCCTGTTCGCTCATGGCGACACGGAGAGACGATCGTCGTCGTCGCCGTCGCCGAAGTTCACGCCGCGGTCCTTGTACGTGTCCATGACGTAGTGGGTGACCGTCTGCGTGATCTCCGGGACGGGCGCGACCTTGTCGCTGATGAACCGGGAGACCTCGCGCATCGAGTCGCCTTCGACGCGCATGTCGAAGTCGTAGTCCCCCGAGACCAGCTGGAGCGTCTGCACTTCCGGGAAGCGGGCGAGCCGTTCGGCGATGTCGGCGTAGCTCGTCTCGCGGTCGAGCGTCACGTTGAGTTCGACGAGTGCGACGACGCGCTCCTCGTCGACCTCGCCCCAGTCGACGACCGCCTGGTAGCCGCCGACGACGCCATCCTCTTCGAGGCGCTCGATGGCGTCGTCGACTGCTGCCTCGTCGGCGTCGAGCATCCGCGCAAGGTCCTCCGTCGATCGACGCGCGTCGGCCAGCAGCAGGTCGAGCAGCTCCCGCTCGTTCATACAGATTGTGGGTGCCAGGGCGGGCATAAGGGTTTCCACGGCCGTCGGTACGGTAGCGCGCCACGTGGCACCGGGCCATTCCAGTGCCTGTCCGGTTCCTGCGTGTCGGTCCCGGGTCTGTACTGCGTCCGTAGCCAGCCCCCGATACGGGCCACGTGCCGTGAGAACGCACTTCAGTCTCCCACGTCAACTGTCGGAGCATGACGGAGCCCGGCCGTGACGCACCTGGCGGATCGCCGGAATCCGCCGAGGAGAGTGCACCCCACGGAGAAACCGATCCCGACGACGTGGCAGAGACCGACGAGGCGACCTACACCAAGGAGGGCGAACTCGAGCGGACGATCGGGCTCACTGGTGGCCTCTCTATCGGTATCGGGACGATGATCGGGGCGGGAATCTTCGTGTTCCCCGGCATCGCCGCAGGCGAGGCCGGCCCCGCTGCTGCCGCCTCGTTCGCCATCGGCGCGGTCGTGGCGCTGCTCGTCGCGCTCCCAGCCTCGGAGCTGGGGACCGCAATGCCCCGGAGCGGTGGCGGCTACTACTTCATCTCCCGCGGGCTCGGCACACTGGCAGGGTCGGTCGTCGGGCTCTCCCTGTGGCTTGGGCTGGTCTTCGCCTCCGCGTTCTACCTCGTCGGCTTCGGGTACTACGCGATCGACTCGCTCGCCGAGGTCGGGATCGTGGTCGACGCCGCGTTCGTCGTTCCGATCGCGCTCCTGTTCGGCGCCGGCTTGACCGTCCTGAACGTCACCGGGACCGAGAACGCCGCAAAGCTCCAGAACGGCGTCGTCGCCCTGTTGCTCTCTCTGCTCGTGGTCTTCCTGGGCGCGGGAATCGCCGATGCCGTCGGGCTCACCGGCCAGTCGAGCCCGCCCGAGACGTTCGCGCCCTTCGGGACCCTCCCGATCGTCACGACCGCCGCGCTCGTGTTCACGTCCTACCTCGGGTTCGCGCAGGTCGCGACGGTCGCCGGCGAGATGAAAGCGCCCGGTCGGAACCTCCCGCTCGCGATGGTCGGATCCGTCGTGATCGTCGGCGTACTCTACGTCGTAACGGTGTTCGTGGCGACGAGCGCCTTCGGGAGCAACCGGCTCGCCACGCTGGGCGAAACGGCGATGGTCGAGGTCGGACGGCACTACCTCGGCGCCGCCGGTGCGATCGCCATCCTGTTCGGCGGCTTGCTCGCGACGGTGTCCAGCGCGAACGCATCGATCCTGAGCACCTCGCGGGCGGTCTACGCCGTTTCCAGAGATGGGGTGATTCCGGAGTGGGCCAGCCGGATCAACCTCCGATTTGGTACGCCCCACGTCGCGCTCGGCCTGGCCGGTGGCCCGATCCTCCTCCTGACTGCGACCGGTCAGGTAACCGTGCTCGCGGAGGTCGCCTCCTTCCTCCATCTTGTGATGTACGGGCTGCTCTGCGTCGCGTTGCTCGCGCTCCGCCGGAACGAGCCCGACTGGTACGATCCGTCGTTCAGGGTGCCTGGCTATCCCGCCGTCCCGGTGCTCGGCGCGATCGGGAGCTTCGGGATGATCGCATTCATGCAACTGGCCTCCCAACTGATCGGACTGGGAATCATGCTCGCGACCGCCGGCTGGTACGGCTACTACGCCCGCGACGTGGAGCTCAAGGGGGTGCTCTAGCCCGTGGCCCGCGTCGTCGTCCCCGTTGAAGTACTCGAAGGCGAAACGGTGTCCGCGGGACTGGTCGGGCTGCTCGTGCCCGCCGATGTCACGGTCCTGGGCTACCACGTCGTTCCCGAGCAAACAACGCCCGAGCAGATGCAAGCGCAGTTCGGCGAGCGGGCGACGGAAGCGCTCGAGGACCTCACCGAGGAGTTCCGATCTGCTGGCGCTACGGCCGACTATCGTCTCGTGTTCACGCACGACCGCGATCAGTCGGTCGAGCGAATCGTCGACGAACTTGCTGCCGACGCCGTCACGACCACCGGTACTACCGGGACCGTCGAGCGACTGCTCGTCTCGCTGACGGGCGACGTCGCCGTCGGCCGGATCACCGCCTTCGTCGAGTCCATCGCCGCCAACCGCCCCATCGAGGTGACGCTCCTCGCTGCGACGGCCGAGGAGGCCGCCGATCCGGGCCGGATCGATGCAGCTGCGGAGGCGCTCGCCGCCGCTGACGTCGATGTCGTCGCGGTGACGGCCGTCGACGATTCTCCGCTGAACGCGCTCGTCGATGCCGTCCCCGGTCACGACGCGATCGTGATGGGCGAGCGTGCACCGTCGCTCTCTTCGATCCTGCTCGGGGACTTCTCCGAGCGCGTCGCCGCCGCGACCGTCGGGCCGGTTCTCGTCGTGCAGGCGCCAGATCCGGACTCGGAGGTCGGACCTGCGGACGACGACTCCCCGGAGTGAGTGCCAACGGGTAGCGAGCAACCGACCACGATCGCGAACGCATAAGCGACCCCCGGTGCAAGGCCCGTGTATGAGCGACGAGACGGCAGGCGCAGCGTGGTTCGAGGGCCTGGAGCCCGGCGACGCCGCGGCGGCCGCCGAGCACGTCCGGGACGGGTCGGCCGAGGCACCAGCGAACTGGCCGGCCGCCGCCGTCGATGCCGAATTCGCCGCAGACGAGGACGCCTACTACGATGTACTCCGCGAGGCGACGATCACCGCAACGCGGGCTGCGGTCGAGGAAGCAGAGGGCGCAGACGACCAGCAGCTCGCCCACCTCGTCCGGGCGATGGACGACTGTACCCGCACGGCGAACGAGCTCGCCGAACGCGTCGCGGAGTGGGCCGGCAGTCGCCTCGACGAGGAGGGTAGCGGCGTCGGCTTCGCCCGGCGCGTCGCGGCGATCGAGCCCGAGGACGCCGGCGAGGAGCGCCTGCTCGGCCTCGCCCAGCGCGTCGCCGATCTCGACGACGAGGCCGAGGCGCTCCGCGCAGAGATCGAGCGGGCTGCACCCGAGATCGCCCCGAACCTCGCCGCGCTGGCGGGGCCGGTGCTCGCCGCACGACTGATCGCGCTGGCCGGCGGGCTCGGCGATCTCGCGAAGTCGCCCTCCAGCACCGTCCAGGTGCTCGGCGCCGAGGACGCCCTCTTCGCACATCTCCGCGGGCAAGGCCCCTCTCCGAAACACGGCGTGATCTTCACGCACGAGTACGTTCGCGGGACCGCTCGCGAGCATCGAGGGTCCGCCGCCCGCGCGCTCGCCGGGAAGCTGACGCTCGCGGCCAGAGTCGACCACTACTCCGGCGAGCGCAAGACCGGACTCGACGACCAGCTCGAAGCGCGCATGGAGCGGATCCGTGCGCGGACCGGTGACGGCGATGCCGGCAGCGACGACGGACCCGATGACAGCGGCAGCGACGATAGCGGGAACGGAGGTGACGAGGAATGACGCTGCCCGACGGCGTCGAACGCCGCACGTTCGATGAGGAGGAACGCCTCGCGACCCGTGGGCCGACGGTCTACGGCGAGCCGACCGACGGCGAGTGGCGCGCGTGGGACGCCCGGCGCTCGAAGCTGGGGGCGACGTTCGAGAAGGGACTCGACACGGGACTCGAGGGCGACGATTCGGTGCTCTACCTCGGCGCAGCCAGTGGGACGACGGTCAGCCACGTCGCCGACTTCGCTGGCCCGACCTACGCCGTGGAGTTCGCCGCGCGGCCGGCGCGGGATCTCGTCGGCGTCGCGGAGGACCGGAGCCGCCTCTTCCCGCTGCTCAAGGACGCTCGGAAGCCCGACACCTACGCTCACGTCGTGGAGAAGGATCTCGACGCGATCGTTCAGGACGTCGCGACGCGCGGGCAGGCCCGCGTGGCGCTCGAAAATCGCCAGTTCTTGGCCGGCGACGGCCGACTCGTCGCCGCGATCAAGGCTCGCAGCGAGGACGTGACCGCCGAGCCCGCCGACGTGTTCGCGGAGGTGCTCGACGAACTCGAGGCCGGCTACGAGATCCTCGACACCGAGCGGCTGGAGCCGTTCCACGACGACCATCTCGCACTCGTCGCGCGGCCGAAGTAGCGGTCGCCGATGGCGGAGGGATGAGCAGCGCCTGTGCTGGCGGAAAATGGGGAGGCGTCGATGTTTGCTTTAGATGTAGTCAGTGTAGTCGACCGTGCCGGCGCTGGGTTCCCGTTCGCCCTCGACGGCAGCGCGGATCGCGTCTGCGACCGCCGCGGGTGAGCGATCGGTCGTCTCGATCTCGTAGACTGCGTCGCGACCGTGGCGGTCGACTGCTTCGGCGAGGATCACGTCGAGCGCCTCGCTCTCGGCGTTCTCCGCGATGCTGGCGGCAGACTCCGCCTTTTCCGGGTTCGCCTCGCCGCGGGCCTCCAGCCGGCGTTCGAGCTCCTCGGGGGCGCAGCGGAGGACGATCACCCGATCCACGTCGAGGTGGTGAGCAAGGTGGGACTCGATCAGTACCTCCTCTCGGCCGTCGAGGAACGCCGAGATGGCCTCGAAGTCGACGACGTAGCTGTCCCGCTCCTCGTCGTGCTCCTCGTAGAGCCCCTCCGGCTCGATGGCCTCGTTGAGGTGGACGACCTCGAGGTCGTTTGGGACGCCAGCGTCGCTCGTTTCGAGTGCCTCGACCGCGCTCGTCTTGCCGGTGCCAGGCGTTCCAGTGACGGCGACTCTCATTGGTCGGTGACGGCCTCGGCTTCTTCGTCGGCACTCTCCGCGTCGCCACGGTTCAGATCTGCGAGCACGTCGTTGACGGCTTCCACGGCCTCCGCCGTCTGGTCCTCCGTGCCGCAGGTGATCCGAATGCACTCGGGGAGCCCGAAGCTCGTGCAGTCCCGGACGATCACGCCCTCGCGTTTCAGGGCCTCCGCGACCGCGGTGGCGTCGCCGACCTCGACGAGCAGGAAGTTCCCGCCGCTCTCCCAGGTCGGGGCGTCGATCTCGGCGGTCATGTACTCACGCGCCCACTCGACGACCTCGACGGAGCGTTCGACGTGGTCGTCGGTCTCCATCGCCGCGAGTCCGGCCCGGCAGGCCAGCTCGCTGACCGCGAACGGGGTGTTGATCCGGGCGTAGGCGTCGGCCCACTTCTCTGGAACGAGCGCGTAGCCGAGACGGAGGCCGGCGAGCCCGTAGGCTTTCGAGAACGTCCGGAGGACGGCCACGTCGGTCCGCTCCTCGAGCAGAGTTCGGGCGCTCTCGACGTCGGCGAACTCGCCGTAGGCCTCGTCGACGACGATCAGCGTCTCCTCGCCGGTCCGGTCGGCGATCTCCTCGACGTCGTCGAGGGCGACGGTCGCGCCGGTGGGGTTGTGCGGGCTCGTCAGGTAGACGACGCGCTCGCCGTCGTAGGCCTCGAGGAGCGCGTCGGGCGTCACGGCGAAATCCCGGTCCTTCGGCACGTTGTAGTGCGTTACCTCACCGTGGTGGTAGCGCGCGCTCATCGGGTAGTAGGCGAAGCCCGGCTCGGGAGCGAGGATCGACTGGCCGGGGTCGATCGTCGCGCGGTGGAGCAGGTCGATCGCGCCGTCGGCGCCCGCGGACAGCCAGACCTGCTCGTCGTCGATCGCCCATCGGTCGGCGATCGAGCTCGTGAGATCGGCGTGCGCCGACGTCGGGTAGGCGCTGATGCCGTCGGCGTGCTCCCGGAGTGCGTCGACGGCCGCATCCGGTGGGCCAAGTGGGTTCTCGTTCGAGGCGAGCTTGATGAGCGAGTCGGGGTCGACGCCGAGTTCGCGGGCCACCTCCTCGATGCCCTCGCCGGGGACGTACTCCGCGTGCGAGGACAGGTCCCGTGGTTCCATGCGCGAATCGTGGCGGTGTCGGCACTTAACGCCGTTCGTTCCGTGGGGCAGGTGGGCAGGGCTCTCACAGTGGAAATCGGGTGCGTGGATGCAGTGCAGGTCTTGATCAGATAGCTGGATTCAGCCGCATACGGACTGCTTCAGCAGGAATTGGGACGTCGAAAGCCCTCGGCGCGCTCGCAGCCTTTCGGCGGCTTATCGTGCCGCTCTCCGCACTACCCGCGGCACGATAGGGGCCGCCGAACGACCAGGACAAGCGCGAGCCCACCTCGCCCTTTCATTCCGCCAGGATACCGGCTGCTCAGTGGGCTTTCGCTGGTACCCAACCTGGTGGCCTGCGAAAATCGTAGATTTTCGGGCGGCCAGAAGACGCAGTCTTCTGGCAAACTGAAAGGGCGAAGCCGGGTCCGGGAAGCACTACCCCGCAAGGACCGCAGCCGACCGGAAGGGAGGCGAGGACCGCAGTGTGGGTCGCGCGAGCGGAGCCGGCCGAGGGCTTTCGGGCCGCTGGTGCTGCGACTGTTCCGTATCCCGATCGAAGCCCGAGAAGGTCGTACCGCTTGGCTCACCCGTCGCTGTCTAACGTACTACCGAGATGAATGGGTGGACGGCCCGGGTTGCCCGATCGTTCCCGATGGGTCAGCCCGGTCGCCTCCTCCACCCCGCGACCCGGCGAGCGACGACTGTCCGGTGGTCCGCTGCTCGCTTCCGCGCCTGACGGCTGCCACCGGTTAACCGCGACGGCTCGCCCCTGCAGGCGATCGCCGCGGACCATCGTCCCCGACGGACGAGGCTTCGACGTCGGCTTCCGGGGCCCGGTCGGGGGTGACCAGACGCCCCGGGCGTTCGGCCCCCGCTGAAGACCATTTCGCGGGCGTAGGAGCAGGGCCTAGCTGCCCGGCCTAGTCCAGTCCGTTCTTTCCCCCTGCAGGGGAAGTACCTTTCGGAGAAGCTGGCTGAAAATCGACACACGTAACGGGGGACGATTCAGTTCGGCTTGGGAACGGGGCATCCAGCGTGGTGCCCGGAGGCGGGCCCGTTTCCGCCGCTCAGAACAGTCGTAGCGCGTACGCGTACCAGACGCCACAGAGCACCATCGCGGCCGTGCTCCCGACGACGGCCCAGCGGTGGAACTCGAACCACTCCTCGGCAGTAATCCCGAGGACGACGTCGGTGGGCACCGCCAGCGCCCAGCTGAGCGCGAGCATGGTCGCGACGAACCCGAGCCCGAGCCCGGCGCCGGCAGCGGTCGCCGGATCGGAGCGCCCCCGCTGGCCCGATGCGAAGACGACAGCCGCCACGAGCGCAATGATCATGACGGTCAGCCCGCCCACGAGCCCGAAATCGTAGTAGGTCGCGATCGAGCTCGCGCCGGCGTCCGCGAGGGCGTAGGGCACGAGAAGTACGATCGCAGCGAGGAGGGAGACTACGGTCCCGACCGTCGCGGGGAGCCGCTGCCAGTCCATACCCCGACTCGGTCCGACGGCCGCTTAAGCGCGACGTTCGCCGACTCCTGGACGCGGGGTCGCCGAACGACCAGCGCCGCACTCGGCTCCGGGTCCGTCTGCGACCGGAAGACCCTCGTCGCTCGACGCCCGATTGGCGCTCATGGCACTGGGCGGCACCGCGAAGAAGATCCAGAAGCTCGCGGACACGGCGGAGACGCTCTACGAACAGATCAAGGACCTCCAGCAGCGGATGATCAACGTCGAGGAGTCGGTGGATGCGTCCACCCAGCGCCTCGACCGGTTGGAGGTCGAGAGCGAGAAGCAGCGGGTCCTGCTGGAGGCCGTCGCCGAGCAACACGGAATCGACGTCGAGCAGGTCCTCGCCGAAGCGGCGATCGAGGAGGCAGAGCCTGTCGACGGCGAGGCCGAGTCCCTCGATTCCCAGACCGATTCAGATCAGCAGTCTGCGGGTGGCGACGCGACCGCAGGCGACCAGCCGGCAGAGACCGACGGTCCCACCGTGGTCGACGACAGCGGCAACACCGTCGAGTAACTGTCGCCGACGTCGGTTGGCGGCGTTTTCACTCAGACCAGCCGGTCGAGCAGCGCGTCCCACAGCTCCGGCAGGTGCTCCCACTCGAGGAACGCCTCTGGCGCCCAGTGTGGCGCACAGTCCGTGGCGTACGCGAGCGTCCGCCCCTCGCCGTGGTCGCCGACGACCACGAGTGGATCGTCACGAACGGTCGCGAGCACGTCGGCGTCGGGATCCGCGCTCAGGGCGTTGTAGCCGAGCACGTGTGGCCACTCCTCGGGGAGCGTCTCGAAGCCGTCGTTAATGGGGGTCGCGCCCTCGGGGGTCTCGACTCGGTCGTCGTGATGAGCGATCTCGACGGGCAGGACGTTCGCGAGTTCGGTGCGGGCGTAGCCCGCCGCGCCGTGCTCGCCAGCGAAGCTCGTGTACCCACCGAGCATGCCGAGCGCCCCGCCGTCGGCGACCCACTCCGAGAGCAGGCGACAGCGGTTCACGTCGGTCTCGCCGGCGGCGACCTGTGGCGTCAAGAGTAGGGACTGCGCGCCGATGTCCGACAGAAGAACGAGGTCGTACTCGTCGAGTGCCTCCGTGCTCCGCGGGAACTCCCTGAGCGCGACGTCGGCCGGCTGGTGTGTGACCGAAGCGCCGACCGACTCGAGCGTCTGGATCAGCCGGTCGGCGGCTTCGGTGTACTCCGTCGCCGCCGCGACATCCCGTCCCTTGACGACCATCGAGGTCGTCGACCACGACTCGCCCGCGAGCAGAATCTCCGTCATCGTTCACTCGAACGTTCCTCGACGGGGCCTTGAGTCTCCCGACAGCTGGCGTTCCCTGCCGGTGTTTCCGGGGAATTTACTCCGGGACGTGTGAGCTTCCAGAAGCGACGCTACCTGCCCGAGCCGGCAGCTCGCAGGGGGAGTGCGAGAAAACGGGGAGACGGCGAGTTCAGTCGTCGGCGACCGCGGCGGAGTCGACCGCAGCGTCGGTCATCCCGAGCACGTCGTCGAAGAAGCCGAGCGAGTCGTGGGGGCCGGGGTGGGCTTCGGGGTGGTACTGGCGGGTGATGATGTCGTGCTCGTCGGATTCGAGCCCTTCGGGCGTGTCGTCGTTGACGTTGATCTGGGTGACCTCGAGCACGTCGCCGGGTTCGGCCACGCTGTAGCCGTGGTTCTGCGTCGTCATGACGACCTGATCGGTCCGGAGGTCCATGACGGGCTGGTTCACGCCGCGGTGGCCGAAGGCCATCTTCTCGGTCTCGCCGCCGAGGGCCTCGGCGACGATCTGCTGGCCGAGGCAGATGCCCGCGAGGGGATACTCGTCGACGGCCGCGTCGACCAGCTCGATAGCGTCGTCGAAGTTCGCGGGGTCACCGGGGCCGTTCGAGACGAATAGGAGATCCGGATCGATGGCGTCGACGTCCTCGATCGTCGCGTCGTAGGGGAGGACGTGGACGGTGGCGCCGCGCTCGACGAGGGATGTCTGGATCGAGCCCTTCGCGCCGCAGTCGACGAGCGCGACCGTTGCGCCGTCGCCGTCGGCGTTGTAAACCGTCGGTTCGTCGACGGTGACCTGCGCGCCGATGTCGGTGTGGTCGCTCATCGGGACGCACTCCTCGAGTTCGTCGAGCGCGTCCTGGGGCGTGACGTCGTCGCCGACCGCGATCCCGCACTCCATTGCGCCCTCTTCGCGAATGTCGACGACGAGGTCACGCGTGTCGATGTGGTCGACGGCCGGCACGCCCTCCTCGTCGAGCCAGTCGACGACGTCGTCGGTCAGCTCGCGGGAGACGACGGCCTTGGGCTGGACGCGGTCGGACTCGAACCGTTCCTCTCGGACGCCGTAGTTCCCGATCAGCGGGTAGGAGAAGGTCAGGATCTGCTCCGCGTAGGAGGGATCCGTGAGACTCTCCTCGTAGCCCGTATATGCGGTTGTGAACACCAGTTCTCCGTTGGTCGTACCCGGAACGCGGCCACGCGCTTCGATTACCTGGCCACCTTCCACCGCTACGTAGGCGTCCATCGTTACGAGATGCGAATGATTTCGCCGGCATTAACCCTTGCGTTCGAAGGATCGTTACGATTTTCGTAATCACCAAGTGCCCCCGCTGGCAATGGTCCAATCTCGATGGACGACCTCGACCGGGAGATTCTGACGATCCTCCGCCGGGACTCGCGAACGCCCTACACCGAGATCGCCGACGAGGTCGACACCTCGGAGGGTACCGTTCGCAACCGCGTCGAGCGGATGCTCGAAGACGGCGTGATCGAGCGGTTCACCGTCTCTACCCACACGGGTAACCTAAAGGCCATGGTCGAGATCGAAGTCGACGTCGACGTCGACACCCACGCCGTCTCCGAGTCTATGGCCGACTGGTCGCAGGTCGACTTCGTCTGGATGGTCAGCGGTGAGGAGGACATCGTTCTCGTCGTCGACGCGCCCGACACCCAGGGCGTCAACGATCTGATCACGAAGGCCAGGGAGCTCTCCGAGGTCGTCAACACGAAAACGCGGCTGATTCTCGACGAGCAGCTCGGGTAACGTCGATCGTCGACGCGAGCGGCCAGTCCACACAGTCGATGCCGTCGACGCGATCTGTGCCGCCGACGCAATCGGTCCCATCGTCTCGATCGGTGCCTGGCTGTCAGTCGCATTGCTCGATCGACGTGGCTGCGCCATCAGTTCCCCGCAGCCGCCTCGTCGCCGGGTAGCTGGCCTTTCAGTCGATGGATCGCCCGGTAGGCCGGCGTCAGCACCCGATCGAGGGGGTACTCCGCGACTGCCGGCTCGACGCGACCGTCCCGGATCGCCGCGACCACGCTCTCCGGCGTCAGCTCATTTGCATCGATTCGCGTGTACGCGCGACCGGCCTCGAATGGGTAGTGCGCGTCGCTGCCGCCGACGATCGGACAGCCACGCTCCTCGGCGAGCAATGCGACGCGCTCGCGGTGGTGGGTGTGTTTGCCGTTGACCTCGACGGCGTCGACGGTCGCGTCGGTCTCGCGGACCGTGCTCGCCCGGAACGGATGGGGGATGATCGCCGCGCAGTCCCGGTCGTGCGCGAGGTCTATCGCTTCGTCGGGGGTGAGCGCTCCCGGCTCCGTCCGTGCGGGCGGATCCGGGCCGACGACGAGGAGGTGCCCCCGCGTCGTCGTGATCTCGACCCCCGGGATCGCGAGCGGGTCGGCTCCCGCGCCGGGCTCGACGGGGCCCGATCGCCGAGCACTCTCCCCGTCCTCCGCTGGCGACGCTGCCACGGGCTCCCCGTCGTCGGTGGACTCCGCAGACGTCGACTGTACGTCACGGGCTGGCGATGCCGGTCCTCTGCTGGACGGCAGAAATCGGTAGTCGTGGTTCGTGAGCGCAACGGCGTCCATCCCCCTGCGTCCGGCGACGGCGGTCAGCAACCGCGCGCCGATCGGGTCGAATGCGGTCGATCGTCCCTCGAACCCGTGGAAGAACCGGGTGTGGTTGTGCAGATCGACGGCGTACACGTGCAGTGTGAGGCCGCACAACTACTTTTTATTGTCGCCGCGAAGACGACATATGTCCCCGGACGCGGCTCCTCCAGCCAGTGACGGCGACCGATCGCTCGTGTTGAACCCCGCCGCTGGCGACGGCCAGCACACCGCTCAGATCTACGATCTCGCTGGCCAGTACGACTTTACTGTCCACGAGACCGACTCGGCAAAGGACATCGTCGAGACCGCAGCGGCCGTTGCCCCCGACGCCTCGATTCTCGCTGCTGCCGGCGGCGACGGCACGCTCACGCGAGTCGTCCGAGGGATCGACCGGGCGGACGCCTTCGACGACACGACGTTCGGGGTCGTCCCCGCCGGGACCGGCAACAGTTTCGCCGGCAACGTGGGCGTCACGGGCCTGGAGCAGGCCTTCGAGGTCATGGAGCACGGCGACCGTCGCCGGGTCGACCTCGGGACCGTCGGCGTCGGCGACGGTGAGCAGGCGCCGTTTCTCAACTCGGTCGTCGCGGGGCTCACCGCCGAATCCAGCGCCGATACGGACTCGGCGTCCAAGGAACGCTGGGGCGTGCTCGCGTACGCGATGACGACGGTACAGACGGCCTCGAACTTCGACGCGCTCCGGGTGACGATAGAGCGACCGGAACAAGCGGCTCTGGAGTGTGAGGCACAGATCGTGTTGATCGGCAACGGCCGACGGTTCCCGCGCCCCGGCGGGAGCCAGGCGAATCTGGAGGACGGGCTCCTCGACGTGAGTTTTCTGGAGGACGCCTCCGCTCTCGAGCTCGCCGGCGACTCGCTTCGGCAGGCGATCGGGAACGAGGCCGATCGGGTCGAGGAGTTCACCACCCCGGCGGTCTCGATCGAGATCGACGGACCGCACAGCCGGATCAGCGTCGACGGTGAGATCGAATCCGCGGAGTCGGTGGCGGCCGCCGTTCGTCCGAAAACGCTCTGGCTCGCAGTCGGCGACGGGTACCAGGCCGAGCCCGACGGAGGCCAGTCGGCGTAGGCCGATCAGGTCCCGCTGTCGTACCGAGTCGAAGCCGCTATCAATGACGTTGCCGTCCGTGAAGGCATGGGTACCACGGACACCGAAGCGGGCACCTCTGAGGAGACCGATGCGGAGACGGGAGCCGACGCGTCGGGCGAAGACGCGCTCACGCACCCGAACGCTGGGCAGGACGTAATCGCCGTCGACGAGAACGACGAGCCGGAGGGACCCGTCAACCGACTCGACGCTCACACCGGCGAGGGCATCCGCCATCGGGCGTTCACCTGCCTCCTCTTCGACGAGGAGGGGAACGTGTTGCTCGCACAGCGGAGTCCAGACAAGCGCCTCTGGGACACCCACTGGGACGGCACCGTCGCCTCCCACCCCGTCCAGGGCCAGACGCAGGAGGAGGCGACGCGGGAACGCCTCGAGGAGGAGCTCGGAATCACCCCCGATCAGTACTCGGATCTCCAGGTCACGGATCGGTTCGAGTACAAACGGTACTTCGAGGACCAGGGGGTCGAGCACGAGGTCTGTGCCGTCCTCCAGGCGACGCTGACTGACACCGACCTCGATCCCGACGAGGAGGAGGTCGCCGGCGTCCTCTGGGCGCCCTACGAGCGCCTCCACGAGAACCCCCGCTGGTACCGTCAGCTGCATCTCTGTCCGTGGTTCGAGATCGCGATGCGCCGCGACGTCGACTGAGGCCGGCCGATCCGATTCTGCCAATTCTGTCGTGTCTGCCGGGCCAGCTGCCGTCCGTTTTATTTCTCCACTGTACTGGAGTATGCCTGTTTCTTGCCTGCTATCGGCTCGCTCGGCCGACGATCGGCAACCACTGCGGCTGTGGCAGTCCGCCTCTGGCAATATCTGGTCCTATGTTAACGAGCCACAAGGGCTTTTACCGGAACGATCGAAGACCGGCGTGAGGGACGACGAACCCCTCGATGCACAGATGAGCACGACTACCACCCAATCCGCGCCCGACGGACTGAATCTCTCCCGAGCCGAACAGTGGGTGCTCCACCACGTAATGGTCGAGCACGTCGACCGGGCCTACGAGACGAACGACTCGCCGCCCTGGTGGGCGGTGTCGATCGCGGGGAAACTCGAGACGGGTGGTGACGCTGGTCCCTCCCCGGGGACCGGCGTCCAGTTCGGCGATCGCGTGACCACGTTCGAGGCCTGGCGAATCCGCCAGGCGCTCGTCACGTACGCAGATCGCACCGACGTGCCCGAGGGGGACGCCGATCTCGCCTGGCGCATCGTCGAGCGGCTCGACGGGAGCTTCGAGGCTGCGCCACGAGCGATCCGGTAACCCGTCCCACCTACCCCTGTCTTCAGACCGGTCTGCTGACCGACTCCCTGCGAGCTACCGCTCAGGGTCGCGTCGTCGCCCAGACGGCAACGAGGGCGAGCAACAGCCCGGGCAGCATCGGCAGAATGAGCAGCCGCACGCGCCACTCGATCGCTGGCGGGCGAAGGTAGACCAGCACCGGCGCGACGATCAGCGACAGGAAGAGCACGACGAGCAGGACGTCGCCGCGCCAGCCGAAGCTGCGGTTGGCGCCGTCCGGATGGACGACGTCGTCGCCGGGCCGGTGGGTGGTCGTTCGCGTGGGCTCGCCGCCGTCGGTGGCATCGTCGCTCGACTCGCCCTCGCTCGTAGCTGACACACCTACGTCTCGGCGGTCACGACCCATAGTGACTTCGGAGCGCGACGAGGCCGCGGAGCCGACGCAAGCTGGGGTTACAGCTCGCTATCGGGGACGAGCGCCACCTTGCCAACGCCGCCGCGATTCTCTAGAAGTTCGTGCCCGCGTGCGGTTTCGCTCATGGGCAGCGTGGCTCGCGTGCGAACCTCGAAGGCCCCGTCCCAGACCAGCTCCAGCACGCGATCCAGCTCGGCGGGGGTGGCCATCGTCGAGCCGATCACCTGCAGCTGATTCCAGAAGATGCGGTTGATCGACGTCTCCGGGTTCGGGCCGGTCGTCGCCCCACACGTGAGCACCCGGCCGCCCTTCGCGAGGCTCGCCAGCGAGTCCTGCCAGGTCGCTGCACCGACGTGATCCACGACGACGTCGACGCCCCGTCGGTCGGTCAGCGACCGAATCCGGTCGGCGAACGCCTCGCGTTCGTAGTCGATGGCGTGGGTGGCGCCGAGCTCCCGGGCAGCGTCGAGCTTCGTCTCGCTCGATCCGGTCGCGTAGACCGTCGCCCCTGCGTGGTCGGCGATCTGGACCGCAGCGTGACCCACGCCGCCACTGGCGCCGAGCACGAGCACGTCCTCGCCGGCGGTCACGTCGCCGCGCTCGATCAGCATCCGCCAGGCAGTGCCGAACGCCAGCGGTGCGCTCGCTGCGGTCTCCCAGTCGACGTGCTCGGGAACGCCGACGAGGTTCGCTGCCGGGACTGCGGCGTACTCGGCGTGAACGCCCGGTCGGTGTTCGCCCAGCAGCGAGTACTCCACGCACATCGTCGGCTCGCCGTCGCGGCAGAACTCACAGTCGCCACAGCTGCTCCCGGCCCAGACGGCGACGCGATCGCCGGGCTCGACCCGCTCGACGCGCTCGCCGACGGCGTCGACGACTCCTGCCGCGTCACAGCCGGGCGTGTGTGGCATCGCGAGATCGGTCCCCGCCAGCCCGCGCCGCGTCCAGACGTCGACGTGGTTCAGCGCCCCGGCTTTCACGTCGACGACGGCCTCCTCGGGGCCCGGTGTCGGCCGATCCACGTCGGCGTACTCGATCACGTCTCTGTCGCCGTGTCCGGTGAACTGGACCGACTTCATCGCGCTGTGGTTGGGCCTCCCGGGGAATAACGCTCGGGGCGATCGACCACTTCTCTCCGTACGCACGGTATCGTCGCTCCTTCCTCCACTCGACCGGCTCAGAGCAACTCCTCCTCTACCCACGCCTGGTTGCCACCAAATATTGATACGCGCCGGCGTGTTACGCTGTCACATGTACGTCCGGGACGCGAAAAAACGGGAAGAGGTATGGCTGCTCGATTCGATCGAGGCGTTCGATCTGGACGACGCGGCGTTCCGGTCCCGGGACTACGTGGTCGCAATCGAGGAGACGAGCGGCGAGAAGGCCGGGTTCGGCCGCATTCGGGTCCACACGACCGACGACGGTGAGTTCTGTGAGCTGACGAGCGTCGGCGTGTTGCCCGCGTGGCGCGGCCATGGCGTCGGCGCGCACGTCCTCGAGCGGCTGCTCGAACACGCTCGTGACGAGGGATTCGAGCGGGTGTTCCTCTTCACCGACGCAGCCGACTACGCCACGCAGTTCGGGTTCGACCCGATCGAGTCCAGCGATCTTCCGGGACCGATGGCGGACCGACTGGAGACGGTCCGTGCGACGGAGGGCGAGGGCGATGCCGTCTCGCTCGTCGTGTCCGTCGACGAGTTCGTGGTCCCCGATCGGCTGCGCGAGCGGTTCAAAGACGCTGCGCCGAGGGAGACGGATGGCGATCACGGCGGCACCGAGCCAACCGAGCGTCCGGAGGACTTCGGGATCGATCCCGACGAAGCGACCTATAAATACGACGTCTGATCGCCCGCGAGGCCGGAGAGGGACGAAACTAATTTCGGTTACTATTCGACGCGTGCTAACCACAATCTTAACCGCCACCTCGCTGATTGTACGACCAACTGATGCTCGAAGACGGGTTCGGTCGCGAGGTCTCCGGCGTTCGCGTCTCCCTCACCGACCGGTGCAACTTCGACTGCGTCTACTGCCACAACGAGGGTCTCGGCGACGTTCGCGGGCCGATGGAGCCCACGGACGACGAGCTGACCGCCGACGAGGTCGTGCGCTTTCTGGAGGTCGCCTCGGAGTTCGACGTCGAGGCGGTGAAGTTCACCGGCGGCGAGCCGCTCCTCCGCGCGGATCTCGAGGAGATCGTCCGCCGGACGCCGGAGTCGATGGCGGTTTCGCTGACGACGAACGGGACGATGCTGCCCGATCGCGCCGCCGACCTCGCCGGCGCCGGCGTCGAGCGGGTCAACGTCTCCCAGGACGCGATCGATCCCGACGCGTTCGCCGAGGTCACGAACTCCGGCGCCTACGACCGCGTGATCGATGGCGTCGAAGCGGCACTCGAGGCCGGTCTCGCCCCCGTCAAGCTCAACATGGTCGTCTTCGAGGCGACCGCAGGCTACGTCCCCGAGATGGTCGAACACGTCGCCGCCAACGACGGCCTCCAGCTCCAGCTCATCGAGTACATGCCCGAGATCGCCGGCCACCCCGAGTGGGCGATCGACATCGAGCGCGTCCACGACTGGCTCGCCGAGACGGCCCACCGCATCGAACACCGCGAGATGCACGGCCGCCGGCGGTATTTCCTGCGAGAGGGTGCGACGGAGGACGATGCGACAGCGGGCTCCGAGGCCATCGCTGCCGACGGCGGCGGCGGGGCGGCCGTCGCGGCCGGAGCCAGCGACGACGGTGCCGGTCCCGGCGAGGGAATGGTCGAGATCGTCGATCCAGTCGAAAACGAGGAGTTCTGTGCGAACTGCCACCGCGTCCGGCTCACCCACGACGGCAAGCTGAAAGGGTGTCTAAACCGCCACGACGACCTCCGACCGATGGGCGATACGAAGGCGGAGATCCGGGCCACGTTTCGCGAGACCGTGGCGAACCGCGTTCCGTACTACGGCGAGTACATGGTTGAGGCGGACGACGGGTGGGTCGTCAACGACGCGTATCTGGACTGATAGATTGGAGTGGACTGCTTGTGAGGGGGCGACGACACCGCGAACCGGAGACGGTCGAGGTCTAGCGGTTCTCAGCAGGAACCGATACAGCATTCCGCCGTAGTTAGCCCACGCCGCTTCGGTGCGCTTAAGTGGCCCAGAATGGAACTTCCCACCGCGACACACCTGCAGGGGGACGAGCCCCCGAGTCCGCGAGGGCGCGAGTGATAGAGAGGCAGGTCGTGGTAGCCTAGCCTGGCCCAAGGCGCAGGGTTGCTAACTCTGTGGCGCAAGCCTCCGGGGTTCAAATCCCCGCCACGACGCTCTATACGACTCGCCGCCCGTACCCTCGGATCGGCCGAGCGCGGTCGGCAGGCCCCGCCGCGACGTGCGAGCGTCGTGGCAGCATGGCCACCACATGGACGGCCACCCAACACCGAAGCGGGACGCACTCGATGCGTCCGAGGCTTCACCCAACACATGAGCGCAGAAGACACACCAGACGACGAAGACGAGGACCTTCGATACTTCGTCCGTATCGGGCAGACGGACCTCGATGGGACGAAGTCAGTCGAACGGTCACTCACGGAGATGAACGGCATCGGCCGTCGAACGGCCCGCATCATCGCCGAGGAGGCCGGCGTCGACCGCCGCGCCACCTTCGGCGCACTCGACGACGACGTCATCGAAGGCGTCGTCGAGCTCGTCGAGTCCATCGAGGACGAGATTCCCGAGTGGATGGTCAACCGCCCCAGCGACTACTACACGGGCGAGGCCACCCACGAGACCGGGAACGACCTCAGCATGTCTCGACAGCACGACATCAACCGCATGAAGAAGATCGACTCCTACAAGGGCGTCCGCCATCGCGGCGGCCACAAGGTTCGTGGACAGCGCACCAAGTCCACCGGCCGTACCGAGGGGACGATCGGCGTCAACGTCGAGGAGATCAAGGAAGACATGGCAGCCGAGGCCGCCGAAGAGGCCGAGGAAGAAGAAGACGAGGGGGGACTGTAGATGCCCCTCGGAAGCTCCACCAAGCGATACGAGACGCCGAACCACCCATGGCAGGGCGAGCGCATCGCCGACGAACACAATCTCGTCGAGCGCTACGGACTCTCCAACAAGGAAGAGCTCTGGCGCGCTCAGTCCGAGCTGCGTGACTACCGCCGAGAGGCACGGAAGCTGCTCGGTCGCGCCGGCGGCGACGCCGAGGCCGCGACCCAGGAGGGTCGAGAGTTCCTCGCCCGCCTCAAGCGCTACGGCGTCCTCGACGAGTCCGAGGCGCTGGACGACGTCCTGTCCCTGGAGATCACCGACGTGCTCGAGCGTCGTCTCCAGACGGTCGCCTACCGCAAGGGCATCGCGAACACGCCCCAGCAGGCCCGACAGTTCATCGTCCACGGACACGTGACGATCGACGGCCAGCGCGTTCAGCGACCGTCCTACAAGGTGGAGGTCGACGAGCAGGCAGACGTCGACTTCGACGAGTCGAGTCCGCTGTCGGACGAGCTCCACCCCGAACGAGCGGAGGACCAATAATGGCAGACAACGACGACAAGTGGGGTATCGCCCACGTGCACGCATCGTTTAACAACACGATCCTGACGGTGACCGACCTCACCGGCGCCGAGACGATCGCGAAGTCGTCCGGCGGCGCGGTCGTCAAGCAGAACCGCGACGAGGCGTCTCCTTACGCCGCGATGCAGATGGCAGAGGAGATCGGCGAGGAGGTCCAGGAGGCCGGCTTCGAGGGCGTCCACGTTCGCGTCCGCGGACCCGGCGGAAACCTCCAGAAGAGCCCCGGTCCGGGCGCGCAGGCGACGATTCGCGCACTCGCCCGAGCCGGTCTCGAGATCGGCCGGATCGAGGACGTCACCCCGATCCCCCACGACGGATCGCGACCCCCGAAGGGCAAGAGCGGCTTCTAATCCATGACACAGGACTACGAGGTCGAGTACATCGAACGCGAGGAACGCGCCGCGCGCGTCCTCGTCCGGGGCATCAGCCCTGCCTTCGCCAACGGCATCCGCCGGGCGATGGTCGCTGACGTGCCGACGATGGCCATCGAAACCGTGCGGATCGTCGAGAACGAGTCGGTCATGTTCGACGAGCAGATCGGTCACCGACTCGGGCTCGTGCCGCTGACGACGCCGGTCGACGACTTCGAGATCGGCGAGGGCGTCACGCTCTCCCTGGACGTCGAGGGGCCCGACACGGCCTACTCCGGCGACATCGTCTCCAGCGACGAGCTGGTCCAGCCCGCCGAGGACAACGTGCCCATCATCGACCTCAAGGAGGACCAGCGGATCGAACTCGAGGCCGACGCCGTCCTGAATCGCGGCAGCGAGCACGCGAAACACCAGGGTGGCGTCTCCGTCGGCTACCGACACCTCCAGTACGTTGAGGTCGTCGGCGACCGCGGCGAGTACGAGGACGACGAGCCACACGTCCTGCGCGGCGTCATCGAGGAGCGTGCGCCCGAGCACGCAGCCGACGATGGCGCGGCTGAGGGCGACCTCATCGCCACCGGCGAGTTCGACAACGACCTCACCCAGCGCTACCCCGACAAGGAGCTCGAGGTCCACGACGTCCCCGAGGCGTTCGTGTTCCACGTCGAGACCGACGGGTCGCTGGACGTCGAAACGCTGGTCACGGAAGCCATCGACTCGCTCGGCGATCGTGCCGACGAGCTCGAGGAAGCCGTCCAGCTCTGAGGCCACCGCACGCAGACAACACACAGCACAGATGACCCTTCGAACCTCACGCACACGGCTCGCACGCGGCTCGCCTGAAGCCGCGGCGCTGCTCGGAGTTGTTCCGACAGATCGCCGCACCGAAAGGGGTTTGAAGGCCTGCGATCAACGGACGGATGCGCGCAGGGATAGCCAAGTCAGGTCAACGGCGCAGCGTTCAGGGCGCTGTCCCGTAGGGGTTCGCAGGTTCAAATCCTGCTCCCTGCATCCGTCCGCTTCTCACCGAATTCATCCATGAGCAAGACGAATCCACGTCTCACCAGTCTCGTCGCCGACCTCAAGTCGGCGGCTCGCGAGACCGACGCCGACGTGTGGAGCGACGTCGCCGACCGTCTCCAGAAGCCACGGCGTACGCACGCCGAGGTCAACCTCGGCCGCATCGAGCGGTACGCAACCGAGGAGGAGACAGTCGTCGTGCCGGGCAAGGTGCTCGGCAGCGGCTCGCTGCGCAAGGCGGTCACGGTCGCCGCGGTCGATTTCAGTTCGTCCGCTGAGACCAAGATCGAACAGGTCGGCGAGACCACGACACTCGAACAGGCAATCCAGAACAACCCCGAAGGATCCAACGTCCGGGTGATCCGATGAGCGCCGCCGAGTTCGATGCGGACCTCGTCGTCGACGCCCGCGACGCCATCCTCGGTCGCGTCGCCAGCCAGGTCGCCGAAGCGGCCCTGGACGGCCAGACGGTCGCGATCGTCAACGCCGAGGACGTCGTCATCACGGGCGACCGTGACGACATCCTCGCCAAGTACCGCAAGCGCCGCGAGATCGGCAGCGACCGTGGCCCGGCCTACCCGAAGCGCCCGGACACGATCCTCAAGCGCACCGTTCGCGGTATGCTTCCCCACAAGAAGCAGCGAGGTCGCGACGCGCTCTCCCGGGTCCGCGCCTACGTCGGCAACCCGAACGACCAGGAGGCCGAGCATCTTCCCGACACCTCGCTGGATCGACTCTCGAACATCCGCTTCGTCCACCTGGGCGAGGTTAGCGACGAACTCGGAGCCAACGTAACATGGTAACGAACACCAGCGGCAAGAAGAAGACCGCGATCGCTCGCGCGACCGTTCGTGAGGGCGAGGGTCGCGTTCGCATCAACTCGGAGCCCGTCGAGCTACTCGAGCCGGAGACGGCCCGACTCAAGGTTCTCGAGCCGTTCCGCGTCGTCGAGGACATCCGCGACGACGTCGACATCGAGGTCGACGTCGAGGGCGGTGGCGTGATCGGTCAGGCCGACGCGGCCCGCACCGCGATCGCACGAGGTATCGTCGAGCACAGCGGCGACGCCGAACTCCGCGACGCCTACATGGAGTTCGACCGGACACTGCTCGTCAACGACGTCCGTCGCTCCGAGCCCAAGAAGTGGGGCGGCCCCGGTGCACGGGCCCGCTACCAGAAGTCCTACCGGTGATTCACCCATGATGGTCCCAGTTCGCTGTTTCACGTGCGGTAACGTCGTCGGCGAGCACTGGGAGGAGTTCAAGGCTCGGACGCGCGAAGCCGACGATCCCGAGGACCCCGAGAAGGTCCTCGACGATCTCGGCGTCGATCGGCACTGCTGCCGACGGATGCTCGTCTCGCACAAGGACCTGGTGGACATCGTCGCTCCCTACCAATGAGCGGGCAACAGTTCACTCGCTACGAGCGAGCACGAGTGCTCGGGTCGCGTGCGCTGCAGGTGTCCTACGGCGCGCCGGTGCTGATCGACACCGACCAGACGGAGCCGATTCTCGTCGCTGCCCAGGAGTACGACGCTGGCGTCCTACCCTTTACCGTCGATCGAGGTGACGACTAGATGGTGCTGATCACGGACGTCCGTCTGCGACGAATCCTCGACTCCCGGGGCAACGCGACGGTCGAGGCCGACGTGCTCACCGAGACCGGTGGCTTCGGACGGGCGGCGGCGCCCTCCGGCGCTTCGACCGGCGAGTACGAGGCAATCGAGCTTCCGGCGGCGGAGGCGATCGCCGCCGCTCGCGAGCACGCGATCCCGCGTCTCGTGGGCGAGGTTCACGTCGGCGATCAGCGGTCCGTCGACGGGACGCTGCGAGCTGCCGACGGCACCGACGACTTCTCCGAAATCGGCGCGAACTCCGCGGTCGCCATCTCGATGGCCGCCGCGAAGGCCGCCGCCGACACGATCGGTGCGCCCCTCTACCAGCATCTCGGAGGGGCCTTCCGCGGCGACTCCTTCCCGACGCCGCTGGGCAACGTCGTGGGCGGTGGCGAGCACGCCGCCGACGCGACGCACATCCAGGAGTTCCTCTCCGCCCCCGTCGGTGCGCCGAACGTCCAGGAGGCAGTGTTCGCAAACGCGGCCGTACACGCCCGCGTCGCGGAGCTGCTCCACGAGGACGGCATCGCCGCTGGCAAGGGCGACGAGGGTGCCTGGGCGCCGTCGATCGACGACGCCGAGGCGTTCGACCTTGTCGAGCAGGCCGTCGACGACGTCGAAGACGAGGTCGGGTTCGAGATCCGCTTCGGCCTCGACGTCGCCGGCGCCGAGCTCTACGAGGACGGCGCCTACCAGTACGGCGAGACGACCCGCTCCACCGAGGAGCAGATCGACTACATCGCCGACCTCGTCGACGAGTACGATCTCGTCTACGTCGAGGATCCCCTCGACGAGGACGACTACGAGGGCTTCGCGGAGCTGACGGAGCGAGTCGACGGCGACCGGACGCTGATCTGTGGCGACGACCTCTTCGTGACGAACGTCGATCGCCTCCAGACCGGCATCGAGACCGGCGCCGCGAACTCGATCCTCATCAAGCCCAACCAGATCGGGACGCTGACCGACGCGGTCGACGCCATCGAACTCGCGGGCCGGAACGGCCTCGACTCGGTGGTCTCTCACCGCTCGGGCGAGACCGAGGACACGACGATCGCACACCTCGCGGTCGCCACCGACGTGCCGTTCATCAAGACCGGCGCCGTCGGCGGCGAGCGGACCGCGAAGCTCAACGAACTCATCCGCATCGAGGACGACGCAACATGAGTGACAACGACAACGAAATGGAGGGGCTCGACGCTGAGGAGGCCGACGCCGACGCGGCGGCCGACGAGACAGCCGACGAGCCCGCGGCAGAACCGGACGCGGAGGACGCCGAGGCCGTCTCCGAAGAGGCCGACGCGACCGACGACGAACCACAGCTCGACGACGACGTACTCGGCGACGAGGAGGCAGATCTGCTGATCCCCGTCGAGGAGTATCTGGGCGCCGGTGTCCACATCGGTACCCAGCAGAAGACCTCGGACATGGAGCGGTTCATCCACCGCGTCCGCACCGACGGTCTCTACGTCCTCGACGTCGCCCAGACCGACGGGCGCATTCGGACCGCCGCGGACTTCCTCTCGGGCTACGATCCCGAGCAGGTCCTCGTGGCGTCCTCCCGCCAGTACGGCCAGTTCCCCGCCGAGAAGTTCGCCGAAGCGATCGGCGCGCGGGCACGAACCGGCCGCTTCATCCCGGGCACGCTGACGAACCCGAAGTACGACGGCTACATCGAGCCGGACGTTGTCGTCGTCACTGACCCGATCGGTGACGCGCAGGCCGTCAAGGAGGCCATCACGGTCGGCATTCCCGTCATCGCGATGTGTGACTCCAACAACGCCACGAGCAACGTCGACCTCGTGATCCCCACGAACAACAAGGGTCGCAAGGCGCTGTCAGTGGTCTACTGGCTGCTCGCCAACGAGACGCTCGACCGGCGCGGCGCGGAGCCGACCTACGCCCTCGACGATTTCGAGGGCGGCATCTAGAGTCGCGTTTTTCGCAATTCGGTGCGGTACGCGATCGTTTTGGCGGATTCTTCGACGGTGTAACTGACGACGAGCAGTGCGCACACCATTTGTGGTGGCACGACTCCCCATCGGCAGTTGGAGATCACTGTCTCTCCCCGATTACTCTCCCTCTCTCCATCTCAACACTCGCACCTCTCCCTCACCTATCCTTCTACAGCACGATCGGTAGCCACTCGAACCAGCCCGCCGCCGTCTCCGGATCGATGAGTGGATCGTGCAAGACCAGCCAGTCGAGCAGGATCAGCCCCAGCCCGTGGGCGCAGATTGAGGGCAACAGCGAGTTCGCGTGGTAGTCCGAGAGCCCGAACAGGACGTCTGTCGGCCCGGAGAGCAGCAGTTCGATCGGCGGCTTGTTCGCATGTAACAGCGCGTATATCACGGGTGAGATGAAGGCCACCCAGGGCCCTTTCTCCCGGAGCCCGACGCAGAACAGTCCGCGAAAGAACGTCTCGCCGGCGACGACGAGCAGGAACTGCTTGATCGCGTGGGGGACGAACGCGGCGGGTGCGGCGCTCTCGAGCCCCCACATCGGGTAGAACTCGCGAACGCCGGGGAGCGTCGAGCCGACGACGTAGAACGGTGTGACAAAGGCCGAGAGGAGGAGTGCGTCCCTGACCGCACGGCGATCGACCTGCCAGCCGAGAGTCCGATCGTGGGCGAGTGCGAACGCCATTGGGATGGCGAAAAAGAGGAGGCCGTCACGGAGCAGCCGCTGGTCGAGGCCATGCAAGGACAGATTCATCCAGACGATCGTCAACAGCCCGCCCAGCACCACGGACCGCTGAAACCAGCTCGTCGCGGCCAGCCGGCGCGAAAGGGTGGCGATCGCGTCGCCGGCTGCCGTGGACACGGGCTACTCCGTGGAAATGGGTCCGGTACCGATCACGTCCTCGACGTCGCTCCGGAAGTCGTCGTCGGTCGCGAAGTAGGTCGTCTCGATGTCCGCGAGCACGTCGGTGATCGTCCGGGGTCCCGACGGCGTCCGGATCGTCGAGCCGCCCTCGCGTCGCTGGATCTCGCTCTTCTGGAGCGGGAAGTGGAGCCGGGCGGTGACGCGCGCGAGCGGTGCGCCCTCGACGGGCGTCCCCTCGCCGAGTTCGACGGCGGGCTCGGCCTCCGCTTCCTCGTCTCCGTTCTCGGCGTCGTCTTCGCTCATGATCGGGACTTCCCCATGGCCGCAATTGTGCCTTTCGCTTCGGCGGGTCGGTTTCGGCGCCGCTGTACCAGGAATCGGTCGGCTGCGATGAAAGCGGGCAGGCCCGCCGCGGTCGGAATACTGAAGCGACGCTGGGGTCCGACTGTCTACAGAGTCGATGACGACGAGGGTGCGACGGAGTGACGGCGGGGCGCCGATTCGTGGTGCGGTGGCACGAGGAGCATCGGCGATCTCGATGGAAACGCGATCGTCGGCAACTCCCTCCCGGTCGCCAGCGTCGACACCCTTCGTGGTGCCAGCCTTTGCCCTCGGCGAGGTGGTACGGCGATGCTGAGTCAGGAACGCGGGTTCAAGCTGTTCTACTTCATCATCTTCGCTTCCTTCAGCGGCTACGTCATGTTCCGCAACGTATTCCTGGAGGAGATCGGCCTCTCCGGAACGCAGATGGGGATGATCGGCTTCCTGTTCCCGCTGTGTGGCATGATCGCCCAGCCGATCTGGGGCCTGGTCGCCGACTGGAAAGGGGCGAGCAAGCCGATCCTCTACGTCTCCGCGATCGTGGCCGGGGCCGCGGCGTTGCTCTACCCGCTGGCTCCCATGGTCGGCGCGTCCTTCCTCGCGATCGTCGTCGCGACCGTGATCTTCGCGCTCTTTCGCGCACCGGCGGTCCCGATCTCGAACGCACTGGTGCTCTCCTCGGGGATGTCCTACGAAGGCGTACGGGCGTACGGCTCGATCGCGTTCGGGATCGCGGGGCTGGGCTTTGGATTCCTGATCGGCGTCACTGCTACCGAGGCGGTGTTCTACGCCTACAGCGTCGGGATGATCCTGCTCGTCCTGCTGCTCACGCAGCTCCCGATGGACGAGACGGAGGCACTCGGCGACGATCTGGATCTGGACTCCGTCCGTCGGCTGCTCCACCGCCAGTTCCTGCTCTTGCTCGGCGCCGCCTTCTTCCTGGGCGTGATGACGCCGGCCAGCGCTGCGTTCTTCTCGCTGTACGTCGAGGCGATCGACCAGCCGACGAGCATCACCGGCTTCGCCTGGCTGATCAAGACGCTCGCCGAAGCGGTCGCGTTCGTGTACGTCGCGCGGCGCGGTGGCGGTTCCTACCGCTGGCTGATGGCCGTCGCTGGCGTCTTCTATCTCGGCACGTACGTCCTGCTGGCGACGACCGGCGCGATCGCCGTGGTAATCGCATCGCAGGTGCTCCTCGGGCTGGGCTACGCGCTGTTCAACCTCGCGTCCGTGAACCTCGCGCACTCGCTCTCGCCGTCGGCGCTGAAGTCGACGGCGCAGAGTCTGCTGATGGTCGGTGGGGTGAGCGCCGGTCGCGCAGTGGGGGAACTGGTCACGGGGGTGCTGGTCGATTTCGTCGGCGTGCAAGCGATGTACGGCTACGTCGCCGTGCTGGGTGTGCTCGTCGTCGCGTTCTCGTTGGCGATCTCGAAGACAGCGGCGGCGGACGCCGAGGAACAAGCCGCTGCCGGGAGCTGACTCGTACCCGAGCGCGATCGCACAGCTTCAAGGGGGACGCGAGCCGAGGACCCCGTCATGGACCCGCGTGATCACTTTTCGGAGGTCGAACTCGCCGCGATCGGTGCCATCGTCGCGATTGTGACGGTGCTGGCATGGTTCACGACCGACACGACGGGCCTCGTGCGGGTCGTGACGGTCGCACTGTCGGCACTCGTCTGTGCGCTCGCGGCTGGCGTCAGCCTCTGGGTGGCCGAAGGGGAGTTCTGAAGCAAAGGCCCCCGGAGTGCTCCTCATGACCACGAGCACGGGTATCACACCCCGCTCACTCCGGGGAGAACCACCGATGCCCTCCGATATTCCTTTACCACACGACTGCCAACACCAGTCAAATGCCAGTCGAAGCGACGAGCGCCGGCGCCATCCTCTATCGGGATACTCGGGGCCGGCGGGAGTACCTGCTCCTCAAATCGCGCCCTGGGGACTGGGAGTTCCCCAAGGGCGGCGTCGAGGGCGAGGAGGAACTCCAGCAGACCGCGATCCGCGAGGTCGAGGAGGAGGCCGGAATTGCAGATTTCCGTCTCCTCGATGGCTTTCGCGACGAGTACGACTACGTGTTCGAGGCCAACGGCAACACGATCCACAAGACCGTGCACCTGTTCGTTGCGAAGTCCTTCGAGGCTTCCGCCGAACTGTCCCACGAACACCGAGACCACCAGTGGCGCGACTACGACCAGGCGATCAACACGATCACCCAGGATGGGCCACGAGAGATCCTGGAGGACGCCCACGAGTTCATCGACGAGCGCGAAGAGGACGAGGAGTAGACTCTCCAGTTGTCTGACTGTGGATCGCCGCTGTCGCCGCCCGCAGTGAGCAGCTGCTACGCCGATGCCGTGGGGGTCCGCACTGCGGATCTCTCGCTCTCCCATTTTCCTTCCCTTCTCGACGCGTTCCAAGACACCACTGTATCCTCCGCTTCTCTTTCAGTGGACGAACCGCGAGGCGCTTTCACGCGGGAACGCGCACACCGGATTCGGGAAACAATCAGGGTGGCTAACACGACGGTCTTTTCCACGGCGGCGGGCAACTGATCGTATGTTGCTGGTGCGGGGGAAAGCCGGTGGAACGGAGCTGACCGGTACGGTCTTCGAGCGCGGCGAGCGTGCCCCGAGCTTCACGGGTGCGCCGGAGGACGACGCCGCGTACGTCTGGGTTTGCGACGAGTTCTACGAGGTCGAGAGCGGCGGTTCGATCCAGGAAATCGACGGCCGGGAGATACACGTGGCCTTCGAGTCTCCGATGCCGCGCGGGTTCGACACTCGCGATCAGGCGCTCGCGGCCGCCCGTGAACACGTCCGCACGCAGTTCTCTCGGATCGGCGTCGACGCGGACGACGTCGAACTGGAGGTCGTCGAGAACGCGGAGATTGCGACCGACGAAGGGGCGCCGTAACCAGGCCCCTGACCGCTCGCTGGCCGCTGTGGGCTCTCAGGATCTCGACCACTTTCACTACCGTCTCGTTTCTGGAACTCATAACAGATTTGTACGCGCCTACCGGTCGTCGGTACGCATGTACACGGGGATCGTCGAGACGACCGGACGACTCGCTGCCGTCGAGCGATACGATGCGGGCGGCGCGAGCGTTCGCGTGAACACCGATCTGGACGGAATCGAACCGGATGATAGCGTCGCCGTCGACGGCGTCTGTCTCACGGCAACCGACGTCGATGCGGACGGGTTCGAGGCAGACTTGAGTGCGGAGACCGTCTCACGAACCTATCTCGCAGATCGAGAGCCAGGCGATGCCGTCAATCTCGAACGACCACTCCCTGCCGACGGTCGGTTTCACGGACACGTCGTGAAGGGGACGGTCGACGACATCACGGAGCTGCTCCGGGTCGAACGGGACGGCGAGGGGTGGCGCTACACCATGGCGATCCCACCCGAGTACGCCCAGTGTATCGTCGAGAAAGGTGCCGTCGCCATCGACGGCGCCAGTCTGACCGTCGCGGCCGTCGATCGTCGGACCGGAAGATTCGACGTCGCGATCGTGCCCCAGACTCGTTCCGTCACCACGCTCGACGGCAAATCGCCGGGGGATCCACTCCACTTCGAGGCCGACGTCCTCGCGAAGTACGCCCGGGGGCGATCCGTGGATCCGATGGGTCGAACTGACGGCGGTGGCGGCAGTGGTAGCGAGGCTCCCTGGATTGCGCCGTGATCTATCCTCTGCTCTCGCCGCCCCATCGCCGATCGTCGTAGTCGCGCATGCGGTCGGTACCGAACGCTTCGGCGAGCGCGTCGCGGAGGTCGTTCGTGCTCCGCTGGCCGATCCGAGCCAGTGCGTCTGCCTTGGCGACTGCTCGGGGTGGCCCGCGTTCGGTCGCGACCTCTCGGACGACGAAATCGGTGAGTGCCTGGCGGCAGGACTCGTCCTCCGTCAGTGCGAGTGGCGCCTCTACCCGGTAGAGGAGATCGTCGCGCGGGTCGTACAACACGAAGAAGGTCACCTCGTATGCCTCGGGATCGAGTGATCGTTCGATGCCAAACGGTCCGGACGAGGTCCCGCCGGTGCCGGCGTTGCCCCCGCTGGCGCCGTCGCCGACGAGCAGCCGATCCGCACCGCCACGCGAGCGGAACCACGAGGTGTAGGTCAGCGCGTCGGCGTCCCGTTCCCACTCGCGACGGGTCTCCCCACGCTCGTCGACGGTCTCGACGAACTCGCCGCGTTCGAGTAGGCGCGTGAATAGTGCGGTATCTCCGGCCCAGGGAGCCTGCTGGCCGCGATCTCTGAGCGTGCGGGTGATCGCCTTCGACGCGGGGTTTTTGACGAATCCCACGATCGGTACGTCGCGCTCGACGGCTCGCTCGACGAGGCGAATGTAGTTCTCGATCACGTCCCGTGGCTCCGGCTCGTCGTAGAGTAGATCCCGGAGCTCCGGGGCACGATCGGCCCAGTTCAACATTCCTTTCGGGTAGATGGGCCCGTCGAGGACGAGCAGTTCTTCGACGGCGTCGAACTGGTCGAGCGCGTGGCTGCTCTCCGCGAGGTAGAGGGCGAGTTCGTGCACGACGCTCTCTTCGAAACGCGGGACCTGTGGCGCCCGGAGGAGCCGGTTGTGCGTGTGCCCCTCGTCGAGGCGTTCGTCGATTTCCTGGACGCTCGCGAGGTCGCCGGAGTGAACCGTCGTGATGAGCGAGCGCTTGCGATGGAGGCCGAGATCGGACGGCTCGGCCGCCATCGCGGCGTGCGCGACGTCGAGGACGAGCCCGTTCTTGTAGGACGTCGGATTGATCGTTCCGGAGTCGAGCCCGTGGGTGGTTTCGAAGGTCGGTTCGGCGAGCGCAGCCGTATCGAACGCGATCTCGTGGAGCTGTTGTTCCGCCACCGGCGCCAGTAGCTCGGTCCCAGAATCGTCCCTGAGCGGGTCGAGGAACTCCTGCCAGACCTGCTCGGCAAAGCGCTGGTGCTCGCGCTCGTCGATCGATCGCTCGATCCGGCGCGCATGGCCCGTGATCCCCTCGAAGTGTACCCTATCCAGCGTCATTGGGTGGGGGTAGCCGGGCACGGTGAAAAGTCCGTGGGGAACCGTGCAGGACGAGTGCGGAATACGGCGTAGTCGAGCGTACTCTCTCCCTTCGAGGTTCGACCGTACGGACGGATCGACATTCGGCGTCGCGGTCCGCAGCGGCCACAGATAGCACTGTCCTGTGGCTGCTACGGCGTCTCTCGATGGCCGCCCACCCACCTCGTGGCGTCTGATTCTCTACTCCGACGGCCCGCCCAGCGGCGGTCGAATCCGCCGACACAGTCGGTTGCGGAGTGCCGGTAGCTGCGGTTCGGCCACTCCCCTTTTTTGCGTTTGCGCGTATCTTCCGTATGGACGCAGAACTCTACCAGGTCCTCGTCGAGGAATCGCCGGACGTTCCGACGATCACCGATGCGGATGGACGGATCACGTACGTCAGCCCATCCGTCGAACGGGCGCTTGGTTACGAACCCACGGAGCTCGTGGGCGAGCTCGGATACGAGTACCAACATCCCGACGACCGCGACCACACCGCTGCTGCGTTCGAGCGGATCATGCAAGATCCGGATACGATCGAAACCATCGACACGCGGTGGCGACACGCCGACGGCTCCTGGTGCTGGATCGAGTCGACGATTCAGAACCGGCTCGACGACGATCTCGTGGACGGCATACTCATCCACACCAGAGAGATCTCTCGACGAAAGCGTCGGGAGGCCGAGCAGCGCGAACTCGCCGAGGAGTATAGGACGTTACTCAACAACGCCGAGGACCCAATCTTCTTCGTCGGCGTCGATAACGATGGCAGCGATCCGACGTTCCGGTTCGAACGTCTGAGTCCGTCCTACGAAGCGGAAACTGGGCTCGAGACCGCCGACGTTCGAGGCAAGACACCGATCGAGGTGTTCGGCGAGACCGATGGGGCCGAGCTCACGGCGAACTACCGACGTTGCGTCGACGCTCGCGAACCGATCTCCTATCAGGAGGAGCTCGTCGTGGAGGAGGGTGCCCGGATCTGGCAAACCAATCTCGCCCCAGTGATGAGTGAGGGGGAGGTGACCCGGATCGTCGGCATCACTCGGAACGTAACCGAGCGCGTCCAGCGTGAGCGACAGCTGGAGAGCAAGACCGAACAGCTGGACGAGTTCGCGAGTATCGTGGCGCACGACCTGCGCAACCCACTGAACGTCGCGCAGGGTCGGGCGGCGCTGGTAGGCGAGGAGTGTGATAGCGAGCACGTTGGGCCGTTACTCGCAGCACTCGAGCGGATGGAGGCGCTCATCGAGGACACGCTGACCCTGGCCAAACAGGGACAGGTCGTCGCCGATCCGGAACCGATCGAGCTCGTCGACCTCGTCGGCGCGAGCTGGCAGAACGTCTCCGCGGCTGAGGCGAGCATCGAAATCGCCGGGGGCGGTGTCATCCACGGCGATCGGAGCCGGCTCCAGCACGTCTTCGAGAATCTGTTCCGCAACGCTATCGAACACGGTGGCGACGATTGTACGATTCGCGTCGGGCTGATCGGTACGGAGGGCTTCTACGTTGCGGACGACGGCGCGGGAATCCCCGAGGAACGTACGGAGTCCGTGTTCGAATGGGGCCACTCCTCGTCGGCTGATGGCTCCGGTATCGGCCTCACGATCGTCGAACGGATCGTGGAAGCGCACGGCTGGACGGTTCAGGTCGTGGACGCAGAGGGCGGCGGTGCCCGCTTCGAGATCACCGGACTAACGATCGAGTAACGGCCGGTAGTGGTGTCATGGTCGGTCCACGGCTCCCCCACCTCTCTCGTTGAGGGAGACGAGAAGCGGGAAAGCGCGTGCTCAGTAACTCCGCTCTTTTGGCTCGTAGACCTTGTTCTCGCCCTGCAGGTCAACGGGCTTGTACCAGAGGTCCGGTCGGCCCCCCTCCCAGCTGACGAGCGTGTGTTTGAGCCACTCGTCGTCCTTGCGCTCCTGGTGCTCTGCACGCCAGTGCGCGCCGCGGAACTCCGTGCGGGCGAGGGCGCCGAGCGCGATCGTTTCGGCGACGTCGATGATGTTCCGCGTCTCGATCGTGTGGATGAGGTCGGTGTTGTAGGTCCGGCTCGGGTCGGACACCGCGACCTCCTGGTAGCGCTTGCGGGCTTCCCGGATGTCTCGCAGGGCCTTCTTGATGCCCTCCTTCTCCCGGAACACGTTGACGTTCTCGGTCATCGTATGCTGGACCTCCGCGCGGATGTCGGCGTGGTTGACGCCGTCGTCGCGCTCCAGCATGCCCTCGATGCGCTGTCGTTCCTGTGCGACCGCGCCTTCGAGCACGTCGCCAGACGCGACTGCTCCGCCATCGGCGGCGGTATCGCCACCCGTAGCGTCGACGGCGCCGGGCTCGACGGGCGCGTCGAGGTTCTCTTCGGGTTCGGACTCGTCGGTCCGACCCGTCTCGAGTTTCGCGTCGGCCCGGTCGGACGCAGCGGCGTGGCGGCCCGCACGGGCACCGAAGACGAGCAGCTCGGGCAGCGCATTGCCGCCGAGTCGGTTGGCGCCGTGGACGGAGGCGCAGGCGCACTCGCCCGCGGCGTAGAGCCCGTCGATCAGGGTCGCGCCGTTCTCGTTGGTCTCGATGCCGCCCATCTCGTAATGCTGGCCGGGTTTGACCGGCATCGGCTCCTCGTAGGCGTTGACGCCCTCGAAGTCCTCCGCGAGGTGGACGATGTTCTCGAGCCGATCGGAGATGCGCTCCTCGCCGAGGTGGCGCATGTCGAGGTAGACGTACTCGTCCTCGACGCCGCGGCCAGCGTTGACCTCTGTGAGTTCGGCACGGGAGACGACGTCACGGGAGGCCAGCTCGCCCTCGTTGTTGGCGTAGCCGTGCTCGAACATGAACCGCTCTCCCTCGGAATTGTAGAGGATCCCGCCCTCTCCGCGAACGCCCTCGGAGATCAGCACGCCCGTCGAGGGGAGCGTCGTCGGGTGGAACTGCACGAACTCCATGTCCTCGAGAGGGACGCCGGCGCGGTAGGCCATCGCCTGTCCGTCGCCAGTACAGGAGACCGCGTTGGTGGTGTGATCGAACGCCTGCCCGGGACCGCCGGTCGCCAGCACCACGCCGTTGCGTGCCTTGAATCCGGCAACCTCGCCGGTCCGGAGTTCGTAGCCAACGACGCCCGTACACTCGCGATCTGCGGGGTCGTCGTGGTCGGTCGTCGCGAGCCGCGTAACGTACCACTCGTCGTAGACCTGGATGCCCCGTTTGACCACCTGCTCGTACATCGTGTGGAGCATGTGGTGGCCGGTCTCCGCGCCGGCGTAGGTCGTCCGGGCGAAGGAGAGTCCCCCGAAGGGGCGCTGGGAGACGGTGCCGTCCTCCTCGCGAGAGAACGGCATCCCCCAGTGTTCGAGATCGATGACTTCCTGTGGGGCGTCCTGGGCGAGAGTCTCGACGGCGGCGGCGTCGCCGAGATAGTCCGACCCCTTCATCGTGTCGTACGCGTGGAGCTCCCAGTCGTCGCCCTCGCGCAGGGCGGCGTTGATCCCGCCCTCCGCGGCGCCGGTGTGACTGCGAACCGGGTGGAGCTTCGAGACCATCGCCACGTCGGCGCCCTCCTCGTGTGCTGCGATCGCAGCGCGGAGGCCGGCCCCACCGGCTCCGACCACGATCACGTCGTGTTCGTGAACTGTCATTATATCACCAGAACTTGAGATTCGACTTGACTGCCTCCCGCTTGAGCTCCTGAATGTGCTCGGTCAGCGGGATATCTTTCGGGCAGACCTCCGTACAGGAGAACTGGGTCTGGCAGCGCCAGACGCCGTGTTCTTGCTCCATGATCCGCATCCGGTGTTCCTTGATGTCGTCTTCCTCTCGCTCGTCCATCGCGAAGCGGTAGGCCTTGTTGATCGCCGCGGGGCCGAGATACTCGTTGTCCCCGGCAGCGATGTTACAGGAGGACATACAGGCGCCACACCAGATACAGCGCGTGGACATCTTGATCTTCTCGCGGTTCTCGGGGGACTGGCGCTGCTCCTCGAGCTCGCCCTCCGGGAACTCCTCGCTCTGCATGTACGGCTCGACGGCCTCCATCTGGTCGTAGAAGTGCTCCATGTCCACCACGAGGTCTTTCACGACGTCTTGATGGGGGAGCGGCTCGACGCGAACGGGTGCGTCGAGCGCGGAGAGCTGCGTCTTGCAGGCCAGTCGCTGGCTCCCGTTGATGAAGAGCGCGTCGGAGCCACAGACCGCCTGTCGACAGGAGTGCCGGAAGGTGAGCGACGAGTCGAACTCGTCGCGGGCGTAGATCAGCGCGTCGAGGACGGTCATCCCCTGGACGTAGGGGACGTGGAAGTCGTCGAAGCGCGGCTCTTCCTTCTCGGGAACCTCCGGATCGAACCGGAAGACCTTGAGCTGGACCGTCTCGTCGGCCGCGGCGGCCGCTTCGGCGCGCTCGCGCTCGGTCACCTGCATCCGAGCCTGTTTCTCCTCGCGCCGGCGGTCGCCGGGCGTCTGTGCCGGCGCCTCGTCGGCGTCGGTCGTCGTCTCGGCCGTCGGTTCGTCCTGTTCTGTACTCATGAGATCGTCACCCCCGCCATCGCCATCGCGACCCGAATTCCCTGGGCGACGAGGACGATCCCCGCCAGCGTCAGGCCGTACTTGGCGATCGTCTTGCGCGTCCCCTCGATTCCCTGGTTGACCAGCGCGTTGTAGATCCCGTTGAGTCCATGGAACGCAGCGGCCACGAGGAACAGGACCATCGTCGCGAAGTACGCCGGATCCTCCATCCGCGCCTGCGTGTCCGCGAAGGTGACCTCGTAGGCGTGGTTGAGGAAGTGCAGCTGGAAGAAGTGAAAGGCCAGCAGCACGACCAGCAACGCGGCGGTGATTCGCTGGAGCAGCCACGTCGCGCCGTTCGGTTCGAACGACGAGTAGCGTTCAGCCATCTACACGACACCCCCGCCGAGGAAGGTCGGCACGCTGGCCACGACGATGCCGCCCGTGACGACCAGCGACGCGTAGAAGCTCTTGTCCTGTGCCTCGAGTCCGACGCCGAGATCGACCATCAGCAGGCGAACGCCGTTGAGAATGTGGAACACGGCGGTCGCCAGCAGACCGATCTCGAGGACGCGGACCACCAGCAGGCTCTCCAGCCCCTGGATCGTGTCGGTGTAGGTCGCCGGATCTCCACTGGCTGCGTCGATCGCCGTGCTGAGGACGGCGATGTGCATGAACAGATAGCCAATGAGGACCCAGCCGGTGAACTTGTGGAGGATCCAGGCCCACATGCCGGCGGAGAACTCCCGCCAGCGGCCGAAATCCTCGATCAGCCCCCGATCGTACGACTGGCTCATTTTCCCATGCTGGTCTTTGTTGGCGGCCGTATAGTAGTTACTACACTGGCGTGGGAGGACATCCCGAGGGGAATACGTTCGGCCGGTTTCACGCCGTGCCGCCGTCGTCGATCGACCGTCCGTCCGGAACGGCCGCTCAGGGCGTGCGTGGTTCAGCGGTCGTGCTGAGCTGCGCCGGGGCCCGCATCGGGTTCGCCGGAGCCGGTCCGAACGTACGGGGACGACCGGCTGTCTCACGACCCACCCGCTCAAGTGCGCTCCCCCGCATTCATCACGCGTGCAACGCACGATCCGCGTCTCGACGACCGAGCGGCTCGAGATCGTCGCCATCACCGATCGGATCGCCGACTGCGTCCCCGAGAACGTCGACGCGGGCAGCTGTCAGGTCTTCTCGCGACATACGACCACTGGCGTCCTCGTCAACGAGGACGAGCCACGACTTCGCGAGGACATCGAGAAGTTCCTCGCCGATCTCGTCCCCGATTCCGGGCACCGACACGACGAACTCGACGGCAACGCCCTCAGACTCGCTCCGCTCGCCTGACGAGGTCGGCTTCACGGAGTTCAGCCGACCGCGGACAGCCACCTGCGAGCCGCACTGCTCGGCCCGTCGGCGACGATCCCGATCAGTGACGGTGATCTGGCGCTCGGCAGCTGGCAGTCGATCTTCCTGGTGGAGTGCGATGGCCCACGCGAGCGCGAGCTGGTGGTGACGGTGTCGAGCGCGGAGTGAGCCAGAGCTCTCCCCGCAGACCGGACCGCTCTTGTGCAGTCCGGTCCACGCATCCGGCAATGCGAATCCCGCAGGGGAGCGATCCCGTCGCCGAGCGGGCCACTGTCAGCGCCGACCAGACTGCGCTCGTCCGTGCAGCCGACGGTGCGACCTGGACCTACGGCCGGCTCGACGACGCCGTCGACAGGACTGCTGGCAAGCTCGCCGCGCTCGGCGTCGAGGCGGGCGATCACGTCGGGTTACTCGCCGAGACCGACGTTCCGGCGGTCCGGACGATCTTCGGAGCGCTCCGGCTCGGTGCCGTGCCGGTGCCGTTGAACACGAGGCTCACCGCGGGCGAACTCGGCCCGCAGCTCGACACCGCGGACGTCGAGGTGCTGATCTGTGAGGGTGCAACCGAGGGACTCGGGATCGCCGCTGCGAAGGACGCACCGCGGGATCCACCGACGACGATCGCGACCCTCGATGGCGCCGACGCGACCGCCGAGGTGCCCCTCCGGCTCGCCGAGCAGGCGTCCTCGAGCTTCGAGGCCCCGACCCCCGACGCCGACGACACGCGACTCCTCCTCTTTACCTCCGGCACCACGGGCGAGCCGAAGGCCGTCGAGCTGACGGCGGGCAACCTCCGATCGAGCGCGATCGCATCGGCGTTCCGGCTGGGCACCGACCCCGACGATCGCTGGTTCGTCCCGCTGTCGATCTACCACATGGGCGGGTTCGCGCCGGTCTATCGGTCGATCCTCTATGGTACGACCGCGGTTCTCCAGCGCGAGTTCGACGCCGAGCGCACGCTGACAGCCATCGAGACCCACAACGCGACCTGCCTCTCCGTCGTTCCGACCATGCTCACCCGGCTGCTCGATACCGACGGGGCGCCCCGCGCGCTTTCGGATCTCAGATTCGTACTCACCGGCGGTGCTGCGACGCCCCCCGATCTCGTCGACCGCTGTGCGCCCCTCGACGTTCCGCTGTGCCCGACCTACGGGCTCACCGAGACTGCCTCGCAGGTCGCGACGGCGCTGCCCGCGGAAGCCCGCGAACACGAGGGAACCGTCGGCCGACCGTTGCTCCCGACGACGGTCCGGATCGTCGAGGAGCGGCCGGATCCCGACGCCGAGACCGACTACGAGATCCTGCCCGCCGGCGAGTCTGGCGAGATCGTGGTCGACGGGCCCACCGTCTCGCCGGGCTACTACGGCAACGACGCCGCCACTGCTGCCAGCCGCTCGCCGCTGGGCTACCACACCGGCGACCTCGGCCGCCACGACGACAACGGCCGGCTCTGGGTGCTCGGCCGCGCGGACGATGCTATCTCGACCGGCGGCGAGCTCGTCCACCCAGCGGACGTCGTCGAGACCCTCGAATCCCACCCGGCGATCGACGCGGCGGCCGTCGTCGGTCTCGAGGATCCCGAGTGGGGCGAGCGCGTCGCTGCCGTGCTCGTGCCGACCGACGACGACCTCGGGATCGGCGCACTGCGTTCTCACTCCACTGTGGAACTGGCTGACTACAAGCGACCGAAGACGATCGCGTTCGTGAGCGAGCTTCCCCGGACTGCCTCCGGCACCGTCGATCGGGAGGCCGTCCGGAAGCGGCTACGGGAGGACGGCGTCGAGTTCTAATGCAGTGCCGTCTGGACAGCTTCGTTCACTGCCCAGTCGTTGCACCGGTCGGACTACGCTACGGCACCGACAGCGACCGTCAGGTGGACGCCTGGCCACGCGTCCAGCCGGGATCCTGGCCGGTCCGGTCGATGAGATCCGACCGACACGCCGGGCAGAACTCTGGGGTGACCGATTTGCTTCGGGGGACGTACACCGCACCGTCACACTCTACGCACGCGTCCGTGACGATCGTCACACAGTCCGCACAGACGTTGAAGTCGTCGACCGTGAGCTCGCGGAGGGGTTCGAGCCGTTTGTCGAGGAGATACTCGTCGATGGCCGTCTGGCAGTTGGTGCACGGTTGCATGGCGATGCAGTGTGTCACTTGTGACCACACCTGAAATATCTGTCCCCCACCCAGGGGTCGCTGTCCACGATCGCGTCGATCGAGGCGGGCGGTACGAGCCGTTGGGCCGGTACCTGCGGTACGAGCGACCGACGCTTTTCCCGCATTTCCCGACGAGGGTCGTGGTACCGCGACTCTCAGAAGGGTTATCCCCTGACCGAGGCTACAATTGTTTGCAATGGCAAACGGAAAAGTTGACTTCTTCAACGACACTGGCGGTTACGGTTTCATTTCGACTGACGACGACGCTGTCGACGACGACGAGGACGTGTTCTTCCACATGGAGGACGTCGGCGGTCCCGACCTCGAGGAGGGGCAGGAGGTCGAGTTCGACATCGAGTCCTCCCCCAAGGGCCCGCGCGCGTCGAATCTCGAACGCTACTAACGACCCGGTTTCCGTCCCTCGCTCCGAGCGTCGGACGTGACTCGAATTTTCCCAATTTTCACGAACGTAGGTAGCCCTGGCCACGGCTGGCAGTGAGTCGCTCCTAGCTGGCTTCCCAGCGGAGTCGCTTCCAAGACGGTCGGTGTCGGTTCCGAGCCTCGAGCCGAGCAGTACGTCCACGGGGCCGTTCACAACCGTCTCCTCGCCCAGACGGCGTGCGATCGCCCGAGCGGTTCCCAAACGCTCATTGGCCGGCCCACTCTCTCCTCGGGTAATGCACGTTAGCGTCGTCGGCAGCGGCTACGTCGGCTCGACGATCGCCGCCGTCTTCGCCGAGTGGGGGCACGAGGTCACGGCGGTCGACGTCGACCAGGAGATCGTGGATGCGATCAATTCGGGCGAGGCACCGATCCACGAGCCGGGGCTGGACGAGCGGGTCGCCGAGCACGGTGGCGGCCGTCTGCACGCGACGACCGACTACGACGAGATTCCCGAGACCGACGTTACCTTTCTCGCACTCCCGACGCCTTCCAGAGAGGACGGCTCGATCGACACCAGCATCATCGAGGCCGCGGCGGAGGCGCTGGGCGAGGCTCTCGACGACGTCGACGAGCACGTCGCGATCGTCAAGAGCACGGTCGTCCCGGGCACGACGCGGGAGGTCCTCGCGCCGCTGATCCGGGCCGAGGCCGGCGATCGGGTCAGCGTCGGGATGAACCCCGAGTTCCAGCGAGAAGGGACCGCCGTCGCGGACTTCCTCGACCCGGACAAGCTGGTGTTCGGTACCGAGGGCCACGACGCCGGCGTCCCGAGCGACGAGGACCGCGCGCTCGCGGCGCTCCACGAGGTGTTCGCGCCGCTGATCGAGGCCGAAGACCCACCGATCGTCGAAACCGGACTCACCGAAGCCGAGTTCATCAAGTACGCGAACAACGCCTTCCTCGCGGCGAAGGTCAGCCTCATCAACGACCTCGGAAACATCGCGAAAGAGTTCGACGTCGACGCCTACGAGATCGCCGACGCGATCGGGCTCGACGATCGCATCGGCGAGCGGTTCCTCCGTTCTGGCGTCGGCTGGGGCGGCAGCTGCTTCCCCAAGGACGTGAAGGCGATCATCGCCGCCGCCGAGGCAGAGGGGTACGAGCCGGCCGTGCTCCAGGCCGCCGTCGATCTGAACGATCGCCAGCCCGAGCGGCTGCTCGAACTGCTCGATCGCCACGCTGACGTCGACGGCGCGACCGTCGCGGTGCTCGGCCTCTCCTTCAAACCCGGCACCGACGACGTCCGAAACTCTCGCGCGATCCCGGTGATCGAGGGGCTCGAGTCCCGTGGCGCGAACGTGATCGCGTACGATCCCGTCGCGGAAGCGAACATGCGGGAGCAGTTCCCGGATCTCGTGACGGCCGACAGCGCCGAGGCCGCTCTCGCCGGCGCCGACGCCGCAGTCGTCGTGACCCGCTGGGACGAGTTCAGCGCGCTCGATTCGGACGCGTTTGCGGCGATGGCGACGCCGATCGTCGTCGACGGCCGGCGTGCGATCGATCCCGACGACCTCGACGTCGACGGGCTGGTCTACGACGGCCTGACCTGGTGAACACGCTGGCGAGCTGGCGCTCCTGGGCACAACTTCTTAGGTAGTACAGAGAGTACTACCGAATATGAGCACGGACGAGGCAACTGACAAGCAGACGACTCGCATCACGCGCAAGGGACAGGTGACGATCCCGAAGGAACTCAGAGACGCCTACGCGCTTGAGGAGGGCGACGAACTGGTCTGGATCGAGACCGAGGACGGGATCGAAGTCCGGAAAGCGACGCAATCCGCCGGACGAGGGCTCCTCGTCGAGGATGGGACGAGCCGAGAGAGCCGCGACGAAATGGCCGACGCAATGGAAGCGGAGATCCGAGCAAAGCGCCGGGCGGAGTGGACACCGTGACGAGGTACACTGTAGACGGTGTGGCGCTCGCCCGGTATCTGGTCGATGCGTTGCCGAGTGACGCTGACGACGCGTTTCGTCGCGCGGAACAGGGCGTTGACGTGCTCGAGGCGCCGACGGTTACCATCGGCGAGGCGATCTGGGCGACGGTCAACAAGAACGAAATTGCCGGCAAATCTGTCGAAACGACGCCGAACGCAGTGCTTCGCGGGCTCGTCCACGACGGTCCGGTCGTTGTCGCTGAAACCGACGAGCAGGAGCTGGCAGTGGCCGGCAGTTTGCTCGGTCATCACACCCTCCACGACGCACTACTCATAGCGAGTCATCGCGTGCAAGGGACCGAGGCGATCGTCACGAACGACGAGCAGTTTGGGAACGAGACAACGGTCTGGGAGTGAGCCCTGGCACGATGGGTGACTTGCGTTTTTGCTCTGCGCGGCGAACCCCGGCCCGAGCGCTACGGCTCGAACTCGTCGGGCTCTTCGACTGCTCGCGGTTCGACGTTCGATAGCTCCTCCGTGAGCCACTCCCGAAGCCAGCGGACGCGCTTCAGACGCCGGTGCGCGATGGTCTCGGCGGCGTCACTGCGGATGCGATCCTCGGCCTCGTGGCCCCGTTCGAGCACGCGCTCGACCATCTCGGGCGCGTCCATGTGTGTCCGGGCTTCGTACCCCATCCGGAGCATCATGAGGACCGTTCCGTTCGCGCCGACCTTGTCGAGCAGATCGGCTTCGATGAGACACTGGGTCTCGAGGGAGAGGTCCTCCAGTGGCCCCTGGTAGGAGTGGTCCTCGACCGAGCGGCAGACCTCGTCGAGGAACGAATCGGGGTACTCACAGTGTGTTTCGAGATACTGCCGGGCGACGCGGGCGCCCTCCTCCGCGTGGACGTCCTGCTCGGCGTCGAGCTTCGCGACGTCGTGGAAGACCGACGCGACGCGCGTTACGTCGACGTCTGCACCCTCCTTTTTCGCGATCTCGGCAGCGAGATCGACGACGTTCCGGATGTGGTTGTACCGGTACTCCGCGGAGTGCCAGGGGTACCAGCGCATCCGGCCGCCCTCCTCTTCCCGCTCGACGCTCGCGGCGAGATACTCGAAGACGAACTCCTCCATGGCCGCGAACTCCTCTTCGGAGACGCGGCGCTCCTTGATTTCAACCCCCACCGAACCACCTCGAGGTCGCAAACGTAGTCATGTTAGCCGAATACACGACCGTTCGACTCTTTAGGCTTACGTACCGGTCACCAGCGGCCGTCGAGCGATCGGTGGATCGACGGTATACGGCCAACTGCCGGACGAATGCCCGGTTTTGTCGGCACCCCGTACGCGGTATCACGTTGCCCGTCCGATCGCCTGTTTTGGGGTCGCCTGTCGGCCTGCATCGTCGCCAGCGTCTGCATCGTCGCTGCCACAGGAACCGTCGCCTGCTGCCCGAATCGCTGCCGGTCTTTGGACAGGTGCCTCCCGCCAGCATCGCCGCCAGTCCCACGGACCGTCGTCTGCCGCAATTTATCCCGTGCGGGCGCGTACCGGCTGTCATGAAAGGCGACGGCGCGACGACGCTCGAGGCGGTCGGCTCGTTCGACGGCGGCGCCACCTGGCTGGCGTATCCCGACGAGGTAATGGCTCGCGCGAGCCACGTGCTCTTCGACCCTGGCGATGGTGCGGATGAGGGCGCGGAGAGCGCCACGGACGACCTCTGGCTCGTCGATCCCGTCGACACCGACGATCTCGACGAGTGGCTCGCCGAGCGGGGCGCCGTCGCCGGCGTCGTCATTTTGCTCGACCGTCACAAGCGCGACGCGGCCAGGATCGCGGCACGGCACGACGTCCCCGTCCACGTCCCCGAGCAGTTCGCCGACGTCCGCGAGGAGCTCTCCGCGCCGACGACGCTCCTGGGGGACGAACTCGGAGACACTGGCTACCGGCCAGTTCCAGTCGTAAACCGATCCTTCTGGCACGAGGTCGCCCTCTATCGCGAGCGCGACGGGACGCTGATCGTCCCCGAGGCCGTCGGCACTGCCGAGTACTTTTGCGTCGGGGGCGAGCGACTCGGCGTCCATCCGGCTCTCAGGCTGTTCCCGCCGCGCTCGGCGCTCGGCAATCTCGATCCAGAGCGAGTGCTCGTGGGCCACGGTGCGCCAGTGCTCGAAGACGGTACCGCTGCACTCCGGGAGGCTCTGGCCGCTTCTCGTCGTGGTGCCCCGCGCCTCTACGCTCAATCACTCCGCTCGGCGCTCCCGTTCTGAGGCGCAGTCACACTCCTCTCTCATGGTCGAAACCTGCTACGTGACCGCGGGGCTGCTCGACGCGTTGTTGTCGATCGCCGAGGATCGCGAGCCGGACGACGTCTCTACGCTCTTGCTGGTCTCAGAGGCCGGCGATCTCGAGGACAGCATCGAGGATAGCGCGATCGCCGATCTCGACGCGACCGACGACACACTGCCGGCGGGCGCTACGGCCGTCGGCGATCTCGATCCCGAGACGCCCGTGTTCACCGACCTCTACTTCCCCTCCACGAGCCGGTCGGTCGACGCGGTGTTCGGCGTCGACGTCTCCGTCCCGCACGGACAGGCCCAGGGCCGGTTCGTCTCGCATCCGCTAGGAGAGCTCTCCGTCTCGAAGGCCGACGACCTCCACGAAGTCGTGGTGGTGGCGGTTCCGCCGTGGACGCGCGACGACGTCGCCGCCTTCGATCGGAGCGGCCATCGACTCGACTGCCAAATCGTCGCGGCAGCGCCACCGGAGCGACCGTTCGAGGGGTAACTACTGCAAACTTCCTGGGATAACTACTGCAAGCTTCGAGAGATACGTACTGCGAACTTCGAGAGGCAACTACAGCACACGTCCGGGCCGTCGTCGATCGCTCACTCCAACACGATGAGCACGTCGCCCATGTCGACGCTGTCGCCCTCCGCGATCCGGACCTCGCTGACGGTGCCGCCGGTGTCCGCCACGACGTCGTTTTCCATCTTCATGGCCTCGAGGACGCAGACGACGTCACCGGAGGCGACCTCGTCGCCCTCGGCGACGCTGACCTCCAGAATCGTGCCCTGCATCTCGGCGGAGATGCTCTCTCCGTCGCCGACGCCGCTGCTTCCACCGTCGTCCTGGCCGACGTGATCGGGTCGCTCGCCGCCACTGGCGTCGACCGCACCGGCAGCGATCGGCGGTGCGCCCTCCTCTTCGAGGTTGACTTCGAACCGTTTGCCGTTGACCTCGACCGTGAACTCTCGGGTGACGGTCTCTTCGTCGGTGGCGGCGTCGCCGGCGTCCTCTTCGGGACCCCACTGACGCTGGGCCTCCTCGATGCGGGCGTGGTCCAGCTCCTCGTCGAGATATTTCGTCGTGTGCGTGCCGTCGATGAACGCCTCGTCGGCCATCATCAGACGGTGGAAGGGAATGATCGTGGTGATGCCCTCGATCTCGTACTCGCGGAGGGCGCGGAGCGATCGCGAGATGCACTCCTCGCGGTCGGAGCCGTGGACGATGAGCTTCGCGATCATCGAGTCGTAGTCGCCGGCGAGGTCGTCGCCCTGCCGGAGCGCGTCGTCCATCCGGACGCCGATGCCGCCGGGTGGGTTGTACGTCGAGAGGTGACCGCCACCGACCGGCTGGAACTCCATTGCCGCGTTCTCGGCGTTGATCCTGAACTCCATCGCGTGGCCCGACAGCTCGACGCTCTCCTGCTCGAATCCGATCTCCTGGCCGTCGGCGACCCGGAGCTGCCATTTCACGATGTCGATGCCGGTCAGCTCCTCCGTGACGGTGTGTTCGACCTGGATTCGCGTGTTGACTTCGAGGAAGTAGAAGTTCGTGTCCGGCCCCAGGAGGTCGTCGGGATCGCGGTCGGGATCCTCTTCGACGAGGAACTCGACCGTACCCGCGTTCGTGTAGTCGGCGGCGTCGACGCCCCGCCGGGCGGACTCACCGATCTGCTCGCGGAGTTCGTCGGAGAGCGCCGGGGAGGGCCCCTCCTCGATGACCTTCTGGTGGCGGCGCTGGAGCGAGCAGTCACGTTCGCCGAGGTGACGAACGTTGCCGTGCTCGTCGGCGAGGATCTGGATCTCGACGTGGCGCGGCGTCTCGAGGTAGCGCTCGAGATAGACCGAGTCGTTGTCGAAGTACGCCTCGCCCTCGCGCTTGGCCGTCTTGAGTTGCTCTTCGGCTTCCTCTTCGTTCTCGACGATCTGCATGCCCATCCCGCCGCCACCGCCCTCTGCCTTGATCGCGATCGGATAGCCGTGCTCCTCGCCGAACTCGAGCACTTCGTCGACCTCGGTGACGGGCTCTTTCGTCCCCGGAACGATCGGGACGTCGGCGTCGTTCATGATCGTCCGGGCTTTCGTCTTCTCGCCGAGGCTCTCCATCGCGTCACCGCTGGGACCGACCCACGTGAGCCCATCGGCCTCTTCGACTTTTCTGGCGAACGTCGCGTTCTCCGCGAGGAACCCGTAGCCGGGGTGGATCGCGTCGGCGTCGGCCTTTCGCGCCGCCTCGATCACCGCGTCGTGATCGAGGTACGATTCGCTGGCCGTCGCCGGGCCGACGTTGTAGGCCTCGTCGGCGTACCGCACGTGGCCAGCATCCTTGTCCGCCTCGCTGTAAATTGCGACTGTAGAGACGTTCAGCTCCTCGCAGGCCCGCATCACCCGAACCGCTATTTCGCCACGGTTCGCGACCAGCACCTTCCGGAACATGGCAGTCGGTTCTGGAGGCACTCACCTGATTCTATCGGTTGAACGAAAGACCGTGAACGATCGGTAGCTGCGATCGGTTCGAGCAGCTGTGGGCCGTTCGGCGGCGCTGATCGGTTCGGGCGGTGTCGTCGCTTCCTGTGGCTCCACCTTGATCGAGCAGCTGCGAACTGGTTCCAGTCCCTAGCTCGTCTCGCCCTCGCTCTCGGGTTCGGTCGCCCCCTCCGCGTCCGTCGGGTCGAGATCCACGCCGACGCCGTCGCTCCCACCGACGTACGTCGCGATGCGGACCCCGATCAGGCTGACGAGCACGCCCGCGACCACGAACGCGGCGAGGCGCTGGCCGGACTCGAGTGCGAACGGCTCGATGGTCAACACGCCGAGCTCGATCCGCGGTATCTCCATCGATGCGAGCGTCCCGGCCTCCTCGAGGAAGTAGGCCGAGAACCCGCGGACGACGAGCCCGACGGCGACCGCGACGAACGGGAGGTTGAGGTAGGACGTCCGAATCCCTTCGTCGCGGAGGACCTCGTCGAGCAGTCGGCCGGTCGAGGCGGTCAGTGCGGCCATCGTGACCCACGGGACGGCGGTGTAACAGAACTCCATCGTGGGTACCAGCACACCCTCGGTGTCTGCCTGTCCGGAGACTCCGAGCGCACCGGCGAACAGCCCGACGAGCGTCAGTCCCCCGGCGACGACGTAGGTGACGACGGAGACCTGGCCGGAGTAGAGTGCGTCCTGCGCCTGGCGGGTGGCTCGTGCCAGCAACGCGTCGATGCCCAACCCCTTGTAGAGCAAGAAGAGGCCGATCACCGTCGCGATCGTCGCTGCGGCGACGGCCGGCCCGGCGAACAGCGCCAGCACCGGGAACACCAGCAAGGCCGTCCCGAGCGGGACGAGCGTGGTCTGGCGCAGCTCCTCGTCGGCGAGGAACTGTTTCATCAGGTAGTAGGTCGATTCGAGGTCCCTGGCCTGTCGAACGACCACGCGATCGACGGAGTCGACCGGAACGCGGCTCTCGACGAGCGGCACGAGCCGCTCGTCCTCGGCGCTGTCGGTGACGACGATCGCCGAGTCGGGGTCGTAGTCGGCGACGAGACCGTCGAGCTGTCTGGCGACCGTTCGATCCGCGGTGACCATCGATTCGGCGGTCCCGGAGACGACCGCGACGATCGCGTCCTCGCCGTCGTCTCGCAGGTCGCGCGTGATCCGGAGGGCCTCCAGAATGGAGTTCACGCTCGCGTCCTCGGGATCCGCGAGACCGACGTCGGTCACGAGCGCCTGGACGGCCTCCCAGCCCGCGACGGGGGTCTCGATTCCCGTAGTGGCTCCCACGTCGTCCACCCGATCGAGGCAGACAACCAGGGTAGTCACGGTACGGTCAGAGGTCGGTCGCGCTGCATTAAAACTCTCGTGGTGATTTTCGCGCCGAGCGCCGTCACTGCGCAGGGCAGTCGGACCGCCGCCGTCACCGAGCAGTCGGTGCGGAACACCGGCATCGCCGAGCATCCCATCCGGATCGCCACCGCCATTGTCGAGCAGTCGATCCGACCCACTGTCGCCGTTCCACCGCTACTGCGACATCGCCTGCTGAACGTTCGACACTGCGTTCTGTAGATCCGCGACGGCGTCCTCGGGATCCAGTTCGTACTCGACGATCAGTGGTACGTCGGGATCGGCGTGGTCGTCGAGGAGGTCGAGAACCGTTGCCAGCTCGAGCTCGCCGGCGCCGGGCACGTCTTCGATCGCAGCCGCGCTGGTGTCCTTCAGGTGTACCGTGACGATTCGATCGCTGAGCGTCTCGATGACGTCGGCGGGATCCACGTCCTCGACGAGGAAGTGGCCGGTGTCGACGCAGGCGCCGAGCCGGTGGTGCTGGTTGCGCTCCAGCGTGTCCTGGACCTCCGCGAGCGAGGAGAAGACGCGCGACGTGTCGTCGTGGTGGACCGAGGAGTAGTTGTGAATCGCGACGTCGATCTCGAACTCCTCGGCGAGTTCGAGGAGCTCCGCCGTGACGTCGTCGCGCATCGGCGGGTAGTTCACCGTCAGGTAGTCGGCGTCGAGCCGCTCCGCGAACGCGAAGTGGTCCCGTGCGTCTTCAGCCTCCTCGAGGTCGACGACGCCGTACCCCCGAACGTCGACCATCGCGGCTTTCAGCGCCGCGACGCTGGCAGCGACGGTCGCTCCGTGATCGTGCGGCGAGAGATGCTCCCCCCAGAGTTCCAGTACGTCGACGTCGGCGTCGCCGAGCTCCCCCATAACGTCCGAGAGCGAGCGGTCCCCGAACACCACGCTCTGGACCCCGATCGTACGCGTTTCCATGAATTCGGATCACAGAGCGCGCGCAAAAGGGTTCTGGCAGGGGCGAGCGCCGGGGGTGAACTGGCAGGTGGTACCGGCCGATCGCGTGGGCCGATTCGCGTGCGTACGCGCGTTACCTATTTCTTGTCCGAGAACTGATCTCGTGTCCGAGACTGAGTTTCGTGGGCGTGGCTGGCGCGCGTGGGCGTCCCTCAAACGACCTCCCTCAAACGACCAAACCCGTCGGCAGCCTCTAGATGGTGCTCACGTCGTTTCCAGTGTTTCGCGGTGCTCCCTCGCCATTTTTGCCCGTCCGAACCGAACGTCCAGTTATGTGTGGCCGTTTCACGCTCTTCGCCGGCGCGGACGACCTCGGCGAGCGCTTCTCGGTGAGCGTTCCCGCCGAGTACAGCCCTCGCTACAACGTCTCGCCGAGCCAGCCGGTCCCCCTCATCGGCGACGACGATCCCGGGCGGATCCAGTTCCGCACGTGGGGGCTGCTTCCCGAGTGGGCGGACGACGCGACCGAGCACGGGTATATCAACGCTCGCGCGGAGACGATCGAGGAGAAACCAGCCTTCCGTTCGGCGGTTCGTCGCAGACGCTGTCTCGTGCCGGCCGACGGCTTCTACGAGTGGACCGGGGACCGCGGCAGTCGCCAGCCCTACCGCGTCGCGTTCGGCGACGACCGGCTGTTCGCGATGGCCGGGATCTGGGAGCGATGGGAGGGGCCACGGCGACAGACCGGGCTCGACGATTTCGGGGTCTCGGGGGAGGAGCCTGCCGGCTCTGACGGGCGGGACGAGCCCCCGACGGAGGTCCGCGAGACGGTGGCGATCCTGACGACGGCGGCAGCCGGCCCGGTCGCCGAGATTCACGACCGGATGCCCGTGATCTTCCCGCCGGATCGCGAGCGCGAGTGGCTCGATGCAGACGACGAAGAACGGCGCGCGGAGCTACTCCGTCCGTTCGAGGCGCCCGGCTTCCGCGCCTATCGCGTCTCGACCGCCGTCAACGATCCTGGCAACGACGAGCCGGCGCTGGTCGAGCCGATGGGAAGCTGAGCAGACGAAACTTGGTCGAGGCGGGGTAGATCGGCTGCACTGAGGTCAGGCAGACTCGATTGTGTCGGTCTCACCCGGATCGACCGCTCCAGATGGTATTTAAATCTGTGTTGCCGCGGTCGTTCGCTCCGATCGTGTGAGTGATCAACAGACCCGTATACGGTTTCCGAACGGGCTCTCTGCAGGCGATTTACGTCGGTTCATCGCTGGTGGCCGCCACCAACTCGAGACGCTTCTAATAGTCACATTTATATAGAAGCACTACCTCACTTTCGACCGTCTATGAGTCAGCGTATGCAACAGGGACAGCCGATGATCGTCATGTCGGAAGATTCCCAGCGCGTCAAGGACGAGGACGCGCAGAACTACAACATCTCCGCAGCCCAGGGCGTCGCGGAGGCCGTCCGTTCCACACTCGGTCCGAAAGGAATGGACAAGATGCTCGTCTCCTCGATGGGCGACGTCACCGTCACCAACGACGGCGTCACCATCCTGCAGGAGATGGACATCGACAACCCGACGGCCGAGATGATCGTCGAGGTCGCAGAGACCCAGGAGGACGAGGCCGGCGACGGCACGACGACGGCCGTCGCGATCGCGGGTGAACTGCTCCAGTCCGCCGAGGATCTCCTCGAGCAGGACATCCACCCGACCGCGATCATCAAAGGATTCCACCTCGCGAGCGAGCAGGCACGCGAGGAGATCGACGACGTCGCACAGGAGGTCGACCCCGACGACGAGGACCTCCTGCGCAAGGTCGCCGAGACGTCGATGACCGGCAAGGGCGCAGAGCTCAACAAGGAGCATCTCGCGGACCTCATCGTCCGCGCCGTCCAGGCCGTCACGATCGAAGCCGACGACGGCGAGAACGTCGTCGACCTCGAGTTCCTCAAGACCGAGACCCAGACCGGCGCCGCTGCCGACGAGTCCGCGCTTCTCGAGGGCGCAATCGTCGACAAGGACCCCGTCCACGACAACATGCCGACGGCTGCCGAGGACGCCGACGTCCTTCTGCTCGACTCCGCACTGGAGGTCGAGGAGACCGACGTCGACACCTCCGTCAACGTCTCCGACCCCGACAAGCTCCAGCAGTTCCTCGACCGCGAGGAGGAGCAGCTCGAGGAGATGGTCGATCAGATCGCCGACACCGGTGCGGACGTCCTGCTCTGTCAGAAGGGCATCGACGACCTCGCTCAGCACTACCTCGCGAAGCAGGGCATCCTCGCGGTCCGCCGCGTCAAGAAGTCCGACATGGAGTTCCTGCGTGAAGTGCTCGGCGCGTCCATCGTCTCCGACCTCGACGACGCCACCGCCGACTCGCTCGGCCACGGCGACGTCGTCCGAGACGAGCAGGACGAGGCGTTCCACGTCACGGGCTCCGGCGACTCCCACGGCGTCACGCTCCTCCTGCGTGGCTCCACCGACCACGTCGTCGACGAGCTCGAGCGCGGCGTCTCCGACGCTCTCGAGGTCGTCGCCCAGACGGTCTCCGACGGCCGCGTGCTCGCGGGCGGCGGCGCGACCGAGGTCGAGGTCGCTCGCCGACTCCGAGATTACGCCGACAGCGTCTCCGGCCGTGAGCAACTCGCCGTGGAGGCGTTCGCCGACAGTCTCGAACTCGTTCCGCGCGTACTCGCAGAGAACTCCGGGCTCGACCCGATCGACACGCTGGTCGACCTCCGCGCAGCACACGACGACGGCGACGTCCGCGCCGGCCTGAACGTCTTCTCCGGCGACGTCGTCGACACGTTCGACGCAGGCGTCGCGGAGCCGGCTCACGCCAAGCAGCAGGCCGTCTCCGCTGCGACCGAGTCCGCGAACCTCGTGCTGAAGATCGACGACATCATCTCTGCCGGCGACCTCTCGACGGAAGGCGAAGAAGAGGAGGGTGGCCCCGGCGGGATGGGCGGCATGGGCGGTATGGGTGGCATGGGCGGCGCGATGTGAAATCGGTCAACGACCGACTTTCGTCGCCGACCCGTACTGCGCTCGCGGCCGCTTGACCGCACCGCAGGAAACTCACCCGACCGCTGCGATCGTTTGCGGATCTCATCCCGTTTCTGCGCTCCCGATACCTCCAGAACCGTCTTCTCCGTTCGAGTGCTAGCTGTTCACATGCAGTTCGTCGTCTGCGTCGACGGCTCCGAACAGAGCGACCGAGCGCTCGCCCACGCTGCCGATCTCGTGACGGCGACGGGCGGTTCGCTGACCGTCGTCCACGCGGTCGATCCAGGGGTCTATCAGCGCCCCGGCGAGGGGCCGATCTCGAGCCGCTCCGAGGGCGAGCAGTCCCTCGTGATCGAGGCGATCGAGGACGCCGAGGATCGCGGCGAGACGGTTCTGTCCGAGGCCCGGGAGGCAGTGTCGGTCACGGTCGAGGAGGCGTTGCTGTACGGCGATCCGGTCGAGGCGATCGCGGAGTTCGTTGCTGACCGAGAGAACGTCGACGGCGTCGTCGTTGGCCACCGAACCGTCAGCGACCGGCACCGGCAGATGCTGGGGAGCGTCGCTCGCGGCCTGATCGAGCGTTCGCCGGTGCCGGTGACGGTCGTGCGCGAGGACTGAGATCGCTGCCCGCTCGCGGAGAACCTCCGCCCAGAGCCGGCAATCCGCTGCGGTGCCCACCAGCTATAACCCCAGCCTGACCGAGTTTCGGGCATGGTAGTCGAACGGGTCGCCGTCACCGGTGGGAACGGAACCATTGGCGAGGCGATCCTCGCCGAGCTCTCCGATCACGACTTCGAAACCGTCAACCTCGCCCGTGGGGGCCGCCGCGAGGACGTCTCCGATCGCTACCAGTCGGTGGATCTCCTCGACGCTGGTGCGGTCTACGCCTCGCTCGCACAGACCGACGCCGACGCCGTGGTTCACATGGGGACGATCCCGAGCCCGAGCCGACATCCCGGTCACGAGACCTACCGGAGCAACGTCCAGACGGCCTATCACGTCCTCGAGGCCGCGGTCGCCCTCGGCATCGACAGAGTCGTCTTGCCCTCGAGTATCAACGCCATGGGGGCGGCGTTTCAGGACGCACCGATCGAGGTCGAGTATCTACCCGTCGACGAGGATCATTCGCTCACGCCGCGGGATCCCTACGCCGTCGCCAAGCACGCGATGGAGGTCACGGCCGACGGCGTGGCGCGGCGTCCTGACGGCCCGACAATCGCGTCGTTGCGTTACCCGTGGGTCGCCGACGGCGAGACGCTGCGCGAGGCGTTCGAGGGATGGCCGAGCGATCCCGACGAGATGCGTGGCGAGCGCTCGAGCACGACGCGGGACGTCCTCTTCAGCTACCTCCACCTCGAGGACGCGGCGTCGATCGCACGCCGGGCGATCGAGGCCGACCTCGGCGGCCACGAGCGGTTCTGGGCGGTCGCCGGCGACACCTGCGTTCGTACCGACAGCGAGCGACTCACCGAGGCATTCTTCGACGACGTCGAACTTCGCCAGTCGCTGACCGGGAGCGATGCGTTCGTGACGACGGCGAAAGCCGAGGCGCTGCTGGACTGGGAGCCCGCCTGGAGCTGGCGACGCTGACGGGCTGGCGAACGCGGCGCTGTCGCCCGGTTCTACCGGTAGAACGCGAGCAGCCAGAGGACCGTGACGACGATCGAGAGGCCGAGCACGACGAGTGCCGTCTCGGTCGTCGGCAGGTCGGCTGCGAGCGGGAGCGTCGGATTCATGCACCCTGCTTCTGCCGGGCGTGGCCTAAGGATTCCGGATGGGCGAGGTCCGGACGTGCTTTGTGGCGTGACTGCCAACGACGCCCATGCGCCTCGGCCTCGTCGTCAACCCCGTCGCTGGCATGGGCGGACGCGTCGGTCTCAAGGGGACCGACGGGAAGGTCGAGGCAGCCCGCGACCGCGGCGCAACGCCCCGAGCGCCGGATCGAGCCGCCGAGGCGATGGCAGCCTTCGCGGAGCGACTTCCCGATGCGACCGTTCTCGCTGGGCCGGGGCGGATGGGCGCCGAGGCAGCCACCGCGGCCGGCTTCGAACCGGAGATCGTCGGCGACGTCGATCCCGAGCGCACGCGAGCAGCCGCGACGACCACTGCTGCGGACACGCGGGCGATCGTGAGCGCCTTCGCCAATCGCGGCGTGGACCTCGTGTTGTTCGTCGGCGGTGACGGAACGGCCGTCGACGTCGCGGTGGCACTCGACGACGCCGCCGACGCAGCAGCACCCGCCGACGCCGACGAGACGACGGCACCCGACGACGCAGCGGACGCGGCGGACGCCACCGAAATCCCGATGCTCGGCGTCCCGGCCGGCGTCAAGGTCTACTCCTCCGTCTTCGCGGTGACGCCGCGGGAGGCCGGTCGGATCGCCGCCACGTTCGAACGCGTCGAGGACCGGGAGATCAACGACATCGACGAGGACGCCTACCGCGAGGGTGCCGTCGAGACCGAGCTTCGCGCGGTGCGGCCGGTGCCCGTGGCGGATGGCGTCCAGGCGAGCAAACAGCTCGGCGGCGGTAGCGTCGAGGGTCTCGTCGAGGGGGTCCTTGCGGATCTCCGGCCCGGGACGGCCTACGTGTTCGGCCCCGGAAGCACCATTGGCGCGATCGAGGACGCACTGGGCATCGACGGCTCACCCCTCGGCGTCGACGTCTGGCGAGCGCCGGACTCCTTCGAGCGCCCGCCGTCCACTGATAAACCGCCGCAGGGCGAACTTCTCGTTCGAGACGGCAGCGCCAGCGAGATCAGAGCGGCGACGATCGACGGCTCGTACGACAGATCGTTCGGCGACCCGATCGACGGCCCGTTCGACAGCCCGACCGAGAGCGATTCCGACGACGTCGGATCCGATCCTACCCCCACTCCCGGCGACGAAACGGACGTGGTCGTGGTCGTCTCGCCGATCGGCGGTCAGGGGTTCCTCTTCGGGCGGGGGAACCAGCAGATCGCCCCTGACGTGATCCGCGCCGCGGAGCTGGCGGTCGTCGGCTCGCGCCGGAAGCTCGACGGCGTCGGCGTGTTGCGCGTCGACACGGACGACGCGGAGCTCGACGAGGACCTTCGGGGCTGGCGCAAGGTCCGCGTCGGCCGCGTCGAGCATCGACTGCTGCCCGTCGAGTGATTTTTCGGGACTGTCATTACTTGCGCGTTTCTGTCCGGATTTGGCCCCGTAGCGGCCTCAACGACGTCGTTCGGCACCGAGGCCGGATCGAACTGTGCTGTATTAATACCACGAAAATCAACATCATACGTATAGTCAAGATTAAGGTCTCCTTGCACGTACCCTGTTCACATGGAAACCAGGAAAGTTCAGCGACTGGGGCCATCGACCCTCGCGATGACCCTGCCGGCGGAGTGGGCCGGAGAGCACAACGTCGAGAAGGGCGACGAGGTGTCGTTGCGGACCAGCGGCAAGGGAACGCTGACGGTGCTGCCCGAATCCGCCAGCGGCGAGGAGTCCGAAGCGATCATCCACGCCGACGATCTCGGGGCCGACGCCGTCGAGCGGGCGATCGTCGCCCAGTACGTGCTCGGACGGCGCGTCATCCGCGTCGAGCAGACTGAGGGCGCGCTCGACAGTGAGACCATCAACGCGGTCTATCAGGCCGAGACCCAGCTGATGGGTCTCGGCGTCATCGAGGAGACGCCGGAGTCGATCGCGATTCGCTGCTCCGTCGATCCGGAGGACTTCACGCTCGACAATCTCCTCGAGCGGCTCGAATCGACGGGCTCGACGATGCGCGGCGAGGCGGTCAAGGCGCTCGCGCGCGGCAACCCCGATCTCGCCGAGCGTGCGCTCAACCGCGAACGACAGGCGAACAAGATCTTCGTCCTACTGTTGCGCCTGATCTTCACCGCCTACCAGAACCCCAACCTCGCCCGAGCGGTCGATCTCGACACCGGCTTCCCGCTCATCGGCTACCGCTCGATTGCGAAGAACCTCGAGCTCACCGCCGACAACGCCGAGGACATCGCCGAGATCGTGCTCGAGGCCGACGACAACACCCTCCAGCTCGAGGACTCGGAGATGCGCCGCATCCGCGAGTTCACCGATCAGGTCGACGAGATCACCGAACTGGCCGTCCAGGCAGCCGTCGAGCGTGACTACGACATGACGATCGAAGTCCGCGAACGGTTCCACGAGCTTCGCGATCGCGAAGGCGAGATCCTCGACGACCTCCCGGAGATGGACAACGAGGACCTCCTGCAGGTGCGTGAGGTGCTCGTGAGTCTCGCACAGACCGCGGAGTACGCGATGCGGAATGCCGAGATCGCCGCGAACCTCGCGCTCAACGAGGAGAGCGATCACACGACGATCAATTAGGACCTTTTTTCCGCTCGGGTTTCCTCGGCCGCTCGGAGAGCGGCCTGTGGGAACCGCTCGCGCAAAAAATCTCCACCAAAAAAGACCGATAGCTCGGGGCTCTACCCCTCACTATCGGTGTCCTCGGGAGTGACCGTAAGGAACGACCGAGGGCTCGAAAGACGCTTGCGTCTTTCGGGGAACCGCTCGCTCCTGTCGTCGCTCGCGGATGCGTGTCCGCACCTCATACCTCCCCAACCTTCTGCGCGTCTCGGCCTTCGGCCTGCGATGCTCGGCCCTCGCGCGCTAGCTCGCTTGGCCGCTCGCCCGTGCGGGGCTCGCGGCCGAAGCGAGCGCGCGCCAGAGCGCTGGGCCGGAATTGCGACCGTGAACTCTCTGACCGAGTGGAGCGTTCCGGAGAAAAGCGACTGGACCGACGCGGGTTCGCAGTTCAGGCGAGCTGCTCGGACTCCCGAAGCCGGTCGGCGAGCCAGATTGCTGCGGGCACGTCTTCCTCTTCGACGAAACGAACGAGCTCCTCTCCCTCGCGCTCGATCACGATCGTCGGGATGTACTCGATGTCGTACTCCTCGACCTTCGGTCCGATCTTGCTCCCGTCGTCGTCCTTCTCGACGGAGTAGTGCTCGATCGCGTCCTCGGGGACCTCTGCGGCCTCCAGCGCGGCGGCGAAATCCGGGAGCGCGGCGCGGCAGTCCTTGCACCAGTCGCCGCCCCAGACTTTCACCGTGATCTCGTCGGCGATCGCGGAGAGTGTGTCGACGGTCTCCTCGTGTGCGTCGGCGCTCCACGTCGGGGTGGGCTGCATCGTCTCGAGACTCATTACCGGCCGTTGGCGACTGCGTCGCTTAACGCTGTCTCAACTGGTCGTACCTGCCGGTCTCTGGCGCGTACTGGGCGTGCCGGCCGTCGGTCGTGCCGGGGATCGGCTGGCTCCTGGCGACGGTCACTCCTCGGCTTCGCCGTCGTAGCGCACCGTCAGGGCTGGCACGTCACTGGTCCGGACGACTCGCTCGGTGACGCTGCCCAGCAGGTAGCGCTGGAGGCCCGTCCGGCCGTGCGTGCCCATCACGACGAGGTCAGCACCGGCCTCGGTTGCGTACTCGGTGATCACCTGGTGGGGCTCGCCGTGGCGCTGTTCGCTGGTCATCCGGACCCCTGCAGCTTCCGCGCGCTCGGCGATCTCGTCGAAGGTTTCCTCGCCGTACTCCTCGAGGGCACCGATGGCGTTGGCATGGCCCGGGCCGGCCTCCGCGTACGCTGCGGAGACGACGTGGAGTACCAGTAGTTCGGCATCGTACTGCCGTGCGAGGTCGAGGGCGTGATCCAGGGCGGCGTCGGCGCTTTCGCTACCGTCCGTCGGCAGGAGGATTCGTTCGTACATACTCGGCTATTGACGCCCGGGGCCCATAGGTGATGGGCACGAATGCACGGGTCGTCCGAAGACCAGCTCCCAGCATCGACGCCAGTGGGCCGGGGCTCCGCGACCCCAGCGAGCGCTGCCACTGTCGATACCCGTAAAGGCCCGTCTCCGTTACCTCGGGCCATGTACCGGAGCGTCCTGGAGACGCTGGGCTCGCCGCTCGTCCAGATCGACGCGCCAGCGGGAGCGACGGTCGCGGCGAAGCTCGAGGCCGCGAACCCCGGTGGCTCCGCGAAGGACCGCCCGGCGCTCGAGATGATCCGGGCCGCGGAGCGTGCCGGCGATCTCGAACCGGGCGATCGGCTCGTCGAGCCCACGAGCGGCAACACGGGCATCGGGCTCGCGCTCGTCGCGGCCGCGCGTGGCTACGAGCTCTCGATCGTGATGCCGTCCTCGAAGTCGAAGGAGCGCCGCCAGCTCATGCGGGCCTACGGTGCCGACGTCGAACTGGTCGAGGGCGACATCTCTGCCGCTCGCGAGCGAGCCGAGGAGATCGCCGCCGAGGGCGCGATTCTCCTCGAGCAGTTCCGCAATCCGGCCAACCCCAAAGCCCACTACGAGACAACGGGCCCCGAAATTCTCGACTCCGTCGACGACCGCGAGATCGACGCGTTCGTCGCTGGCGTCGGCACCGGCGGGACGATCACCGGCGTCGGCCGCCGGCTCCGTGAGGCGTTCCCCGACGTCGACATCGTCGCGGTCGAACCCGCCGAGAACGCGGTGCTCTCGACCGGCGTGGCCGGCGAAGACGCCTTCCAGGGGATGGGTCCGGGGTTCGTTAGCGAAAATCTCGATCGTGACCTCCTCGACGACGTGATCGCCGTCTCGCTCGACGACGCCGAGGCGGAGTGCCGCCGTCTCGCTCGCGAGGAGGGCATTCTCGCCGGGCAATCCTCCGGCGCTGCGAGCCTCGCGGCCCAGCAGATCGCCGAGCGGATCGCGGAGCCGGCGCTGGACTGCCCGCCGTCGGGTGCCCGGATCGCAGACGGAGGTGCGGACTCCGGGTCCGCACGGCCGGATTCTGCGGGATCCGACTCTGCCGGATCGGTGTCCGGGAGCGACTACGACGACTGCCCGCTCGTGGTCACCCTCTTCCCCGACAGCGGAGAGCGATACCTCTCGTCGGGCGTCTTCGAGTAGCATCTTCGCTGTAACGTCGAGTGGGTCGACGAGCGCCGCCTCTGCAGTGACGGCTCGATCGGTGCTTTAAAAACTGTCCTGTCTCGGGGTAGAGACGCCGATTACTGCCGCTGAACGGGCATCAACTCTTTTACTATCGAACCTCTACGTGGGTAGGATACGGCAATGGGGCCCGAGGAGTTCAAACGACTGTTCCGGCAGCTGGCCGAGAGCACGCCCGACGTCATCTTCCTGTTCACTGCCGACTGGGAGGAGCTGCTCTTCGTCAACGACGCCTACGAGGAGATCTGGGGCCAGTCGGTCGAGAGCCTCGAGGCCGACTCGCTGGATTTCGTCGAGGGGATCCACCCGGCGGATCGGGACGCGGTTCTCGACGCTCTGGAACGGATTACTGCCGGCGAGTCCGTCGACATCGAGTACCGAGTCAACGAGTCCGAGGACTACCAGCGGTGGGTCTGGGCACGTGGCGAGCCGATCTCCGACGAGGACGGCACTATCCGTCACGTCGGCGGCTACGTCCGCGACATCACGGACCGAAAACGTCGCCAACGCGAGATCGAGCAGGCGCGCGAGCGGCTGCGGCAGGTCATCGACCTCGTCCCCGACCTGATCTTCGCCAAGAACGCCGACGGCGAGTATATCCTCGCCAACGAGACTGTCGCCGATCTCTACGGCGTCACCGTCGACGACGTCGAGGGCAACACCGATCAGGAGCTGCTCGCCTCGGAGCAACAGGCCGAACAGTTCCGAGCGGACGACCTCGACGTCATCGAATCCGGCGAGTCGAAGTTCGTCTCCGAGGAGGAGCTTACCGACGCCGACGGCGAGGTCCACGTCCTCCAGACCCGAAAGATCCCCTTCTACCCTCCCGGGAGCGACGAGCGGGCCGTCCTCGGCTACGCGCGGGACGTGTCGGACCTCAAGGCCTACGAGCGGGAGCTCGAATCCCAGCGAGACCACCTCGAGCTACTGAACGAGGTCGTCCGCCACGACATCCGCAACGACATGCAGATGGTCAGGGGTCGGGCGGAGCTCCTCGAGGCCCACGTCGACGACGCCGGTCGCGAGCATCTCGATGACCTCGATCGGGCGGCCATCGGCGCGATCGACCGGACGAAGACTGCCCGCGACCTCACTCAAGCGATGCTCCGTAGCGAGGACGCCACCGAGCCACTCGACCTCAGACGAATCGTCGAGAGCCGGGTCGACGCGATCCGGTCGCGATATCACCACGCCGAGATCGAGATCGACCGACCGATTCCCGCGACCACCGTCCTCGCGGACGAGCTGCTCGGGTCGGTGCTCGACAACCTACTCAAAAACGCGATCGTCCACAACGACGACGATCCCACCGTGACCGTCGCAGTCGACCGCGAGGCGCACGTCGCAGCGGTGAGAGTTGCCGACGACGGCCCCGGGATTCCGCCGGACCGTCGGGACCAGATCTTCGGGAAGGGCGCGAAAGGCCTCGAGAGCTCCGGTACCGGTCTCGGCCTCCACCTCGTGGGCACGATCGTCGACCAGTACGGCGGCGACGCGCGAGTGACCGACAACGACCCGGAGGGGAGCGTCTTCGTCGTCGAGTTGCCGGTGGCGTCTGGCGAGTCGCAGTAGCAGTAGTTTCTGAGACGCTGTGATCGCCGAGTACCACGTCTGGGTCTCGGTCGAGTGACTGATCGGAGGGATGGCGCCGAAAGAAAAGCAGTCGAATATCGGATGCCGGATTCGGCATCCGGCGTCGGGCCGAAGCGTGGGTCGTCGGTCGCAGAATAGCGGTTCGGTACCGCTATCTTCCGTTCTGCTATCGCTCGATTCCGTTAGTTTCGCCGGCGTGCGAGCAGTGCGGCGCCCAGCAGCGCGACCAGTGCGACAGCGATACCGAAGCCGGGGGAGCCGTCGTCAGAGTCCCCGCTGGAGTCGTTCATGTCGCCGTCCATGCTCGCTTCGTCGCTCGAATCGTCGTTACCGCCATCACTCGATCCGTCGCCACCGTCGTCGGTGGGGACGTCGATCCCGGCGCTCGCCATCAGCGGGCCGCCCGCTGCGGTGTAGGGACCGTCGGCGGCACCCTCGCTCTCGACGAAGGTGTACGTCTCGTCGCCGTCGGAGTCGTAGTGAGCCATCGCGAACACGTCGCCGCTCTCCTCGAGCGGCGCGTCCAGCGTGATCTCGACGTTCTCGTGCGTGCCGGGGCCGAGGTACTCGCTCGTGCCGCGGACGCTGTCGAACACTGCACCGTCTGCGAGCGTCGCGTCGTGCACCGTGACGAAGCCGCCGTTCTGGAGCGTGACGGAGTCGACCGTGATCGTCTCGCCGTTCTCGGCGGTCTGCTCGCTAATCGCGACGTGGGCCGGGACGTCGACCATCGCGGCCGTCATGACGATGTCGCCACCGCTGGTGTACGGTCCGTCGTTCTCTCCCTCGCTCTCGAGGAAGGTGTAGGACTCGTCACCGTCGGTGTCCTGGTGGGCCATCGCGTAGAACGTGTGTGACTCGTCGACGGGCTCGTCGAGCGTGATCGTCACGTCCGTGTGGACGCCGGCATCGAGGTACTCGCTCGTGCCGTGAACGCTTCCGAAGACCGAGCCGTTCGTCAGCGTCTCGTCGTGGATCGTGACGAAGCCACCCTCCGAGAGGTCGACGCGCTCGACCGTGACGGTCGTGCCGTCACTGGACTGGTGGACGAAGTCGACGGACGCCGAGACGGACACCATGCCGCTGTCCATCACGATGTCACCGTCGTCGGTGTAGGGACCGTCGTTCTCGCCCTCGCTCTCGGGGAAGGTGTAAGTCTGGTCGTCGTCGGTGTCCTGGTGCGCCATCGCGAACAGCGAGTCGTTCGCGGTGAGGGAGTCGTTCAGCATGACCGTCACGTCCCGGTGAAGACCCGGCTCGAGGTACTCGCTGGTACCGCGGATGCTGTCGAAGACCGCACCGTCACCGAGCGAGGAGTCGTGCATCGTCACGAACCCGCCCTCGGGCAGGTAGACGGAGTCGACTATGACGTGGTTGCCGCCCGTCGTCTGGGCCTCGAACGTGGTGGCGGCCGTTTCGGCCAGGGTGGCCTGGGCGGGCGCCATCACGATATTGCCGCCGGCGTCGGTGTAGGGACCGTCAGCCTCCCCGTCGCTCTCGGGGAAGGTGTAGGTCTGGTCGTCGTCGGAGTCCGTGTGGGCCATGTGGAAGACCTGCTGGGACTCGTTCAGCGGGTCGTCGAGCTGGACGCGAACGTTCTCGTGAACGCCCGCTTCGAGGTACTCGCTGGTCCCTCGGATGCTGTCGAACACCGCGCCGTCGGCGAGCGTCGCGTCGTGGACCGTGACGAACCCGCCCTCGGCGAGTTCGACGCGGTCGACGATCACGGAGTCGCCGGTCGTCGGCTGGTCGCTCGCGGACACCGTCGCGGTCGCGGTGATCGTCGCGGCGTCCATCACGATGTTTCCGTCCATCGTGTAGGGACCGTCGACCTCGCCGTTACTCGCGACGAAGGAGTACGCGCGGTCACCGTTCGAGTCCATGTGCGCCATGGCGTGGTAGGTGCCCGAATCCTGTGGCGATTCGAGCGTGACCGTCACGTTCTCGTGCGTGCCCGCGGCGAGATAGCCGCTCGTTCCGACGACGCTCCCGAAGGTGTTGCCCTCGGTTAGCGAGCCGTCGTGGATCGTGACGAACCCACCCGCTGCGAGGTGGACCTCGTCGACTGTGATCGTCGTCCCGCCGGAGGTCTGGTTCGAGATGGAGACGCTCGTCGAGGCCATCTCGTCCTGTGCCGCGCTGGTCGTCGTCGTACTCGCGCTGACGGACGCGGTACCCGCGATGGCGGCCATCACGAGTACCACGACCATTGCCAGTGCCGGTAGCCTTCGTGGCATACTCACGACGACAGTGACCTCCCTAAAGGGAATATGCCGAACTGGGCCCGCAGTCTCACCCAATTTCGTCCCCAAACTCGCCAACGTCTGTGGGTTTTGCCGCCTCTTTGCGACCGGTTTGCATGCCTGCGTGTCGTCGGATTGCAACCGCACCGGATCCCTCTCGAGAACTACCGACGAGTCGTCCGCAGCTAGCGATGCGGTACCGGGTCGGTCTGCGAACGACGGAGTCACTCTGGACCGGTCGAGAGAAGCTGAACGGAACGAGCCTGATGAAAACGCGGACGAAGTGAGGGAGTGTGGACGAGCGTGAGACGGTGATCGGAACCGCACGACGATCCTAATCCCAGGTGACCCAGAGGAGGAAGGCGATGCCGGCCGTTTCGAGGACGTGCAGCGCCATCATCCACTTCCAGGCCGTTGGCCCGACAGCACTGCTCGCGAACCAGTCCGCGAGCACGCCGTGGAAGAGGTACATGTAGAGCGAGGTCGCGTTCTCCAGCAGCAGGAAGATCCCGAAGACCATGAGTCCCAGCGCGTGCTTCGAGCGTAGCTGGTAGTAGTTCCGCCCCCAGATCGCAATCAGAGCGGCGAGTAGGACGACGTTGACGCCGGCGGAGATCCGCGCGACGTCGAACCAGACACTCATTCTATCCCTCCTTTCCGGTGGATAGGGATAACCACTTTCCCAAATTCGTTCCAGAAGCGGCCCAGAACCGCCGTCCATCGGCGGCTCCGGCCGTGCGTCGTGCGTGTAGTCATGATTCGTCCACCTGCTCCATGATCGTCTCGATCGTGTCCCAGTGATCCCGAGCACGGCCAGTCGGGAGGTAGACCGCGCCGTAATCGTCCCCGCTGTCCTGTACGACGCCGTTGTCCTCGAGCACGTCGAGGTGGTGTCGTACGGTCTTGTAGTCGAGGTCGAGGTCGTCGGCGAGCTGGTTCGCGTTCCGCGGACGCTCGTCCAGCGCGCGGAGCAGGCGCACCCGGTTGGTGCCACCCCGCGTTCCGGTCAACACGTACCAGAGCGCCGCCTCCATCGTTCACAGTACACAGAGGGCTGGCACCTAATACCATCGATGGGCGGTGTTACGGTCCACTACTCCTCTCCAGGGTGGTGGCCGATCTCCCAGCGTCTCCGCGTCACGACCCGGAATCGTTTTCCCGCGAGTCCACCAGGCTCCGCGCATGTCCGATTCCGACGACGCTCGCGCTGGTGAGCCTGCCGTCGACGGCAGCGTGACCGGCGAGAGCGCCGACGCACTCCTCCCCGACGGCGGCGAGGCAATCGCCTTCCCCGCTGGCGACGCTGTCGTCACCGGCGGCGCCGGCTTTCTCGGCTCGCACCTCACCGAGCGACTGCTGGCCGACGGCGCCGACGTCACCGTGCTCGACGACCTCCGCGCTGGCCGTCGTGAGTGGATCCCCCACGCCGCGACGCTGGTCGAGGTCGATCTCGCGGATCCAGACGCACTCGACGAACTCACCGAAGCCATCCCCGACGGAGCGGACGTCTACCACCTCGCCGCCGACAAGTACGTGGACAACGACAGTCCGCTCGCGCAGTACGCGACGAACACCCAGATGACGCGGCAGGTGCTCGAAGCCGCCGAGGCGGCCGCTGTCGAGCGGTTCGTCTTCACCTCCTCCTCGACGGTCTACGGCGAGGCACCGCGGCCCACCCCCGAGGACTTCGCCCCACTGGAGCCCATCAGCGCCTACGGCGCGGGCAAGCTCGCAGACGAGGGGCTCCTCTCCTCGCGAGCGCACGCGGGAAGTCTCGACGTCTGGACGTTCCGCTTCGCGAACGTCGTGGGGCCTCGACTGCGTGGCGCAGTCGTGCCCGATTTCATCGAGAAGCTGCGCGAGGACCCGAGCGAGCTCGAAATCCTCGGCGACGGTCGCCAGGAGAAGTCCTACCTGACCGTCGACGACTGCCTCGACGGGATGGCCCACGCGATCGCCCGCTCGGACGACCCCGTGAACACGTTCAATCTCGGCACGCGAACGACGACCTCGGTCGACCGGATCGCCTCGATCGTCGCCGAGGAGCTGGGCGTCGACCCGGAGTATAGCTACACCGGCGGGCGACGCGGCTGGAAGGGAGACGTTCCGAAGATGTGTCTCTCGATCGAGAAGCTCTCGGCGCTGGGGTGGGAGCCCTCGGCCTCGAGCGACGAGGCGATTCGGCAGGCGACGCGGGAGCTGCTCGCGGAGCTGTAGCGGAGCGGTCGCGGTCGTCCCTAGGGCCTGGCTGCGCTTCCGTAACCCGGTGCTTCCTGTCGGTTCAACTACGACACGAGCAGGAACCCCATCCGCGGATCGCTCGCCAGTTTTAGGTGGGCTTAACTTTCTCCGGTGGCGATCGGCAGGCATGGCAGAGCAGCCAGCGTCCGCGAGCCCCGACGAGCAGTCGGGGACATCTCGACGCTGGCTCACGATCGCCGGGACGATCGCGGTGCTCGTCCTCGGCGGGATCGTCGCGGCGAAGACGATCTATCTGGGTGAGGCCGTGGACGCGATTCGTACCGCGGATCTGCGCCTCGTCGTCGCAGCGATCGCGGTCTACACCGCGTCCTGGCCACTCCGCGGTCGGCGCTACGGGGACGTGCTGGCGCCGATGGATCGCCGACTCGACGCCGGGTTCCTCACGGTGGCGGTCCTGTTGAGCCAGACGGCCAATCTCGCGATCCCGGCGCGTGGCGGCGACGCGGTCCGTGCGGTGCTTCTCAAACAGCGCCGTGCAGTGGTTTACGCAACGGGTGTCGCGTCGTTGGCTGTCGAGCGGCTCTTCGATCTGCTGGCGATCGCGGTTCTCGGGGGACTCGCATTGGCGTGGCTGCTCCTCGCCGGCGACGCCGCACCGATCGTCGAGCGCATTCCGGCAGTCTCTCCCGCTCCGTCGGTGCTCCTCCTCGGCGTACTCGGTGGCATCTCGCTGCTCGCCGGTGGTATCGGCGTGGTCGTCCTCCGGCCCTCGGCCGGCGGCTGGGTGCTCTCGCGACTTCCCGACCGGCTGGCTGAGGGCATTCACACTGCGACGGCGAACCTCGCCGTCCTCGCGCGTCGCCCACGCGCTATCACGGCCGTCGGCGTCGGGAGCGTCGCGATCTGGGCGCTCGACGCGCTCACGGCTGTTCTGGTCCTCGCTGCGGTTGCGGATCCCGGTCTTCTCTCGCTGCTCGCCGTCGGCACGCTCGCGACGTGTGCGGGGAACCTCGCGAAAGTGCTCCCGCTCACGCAGGGCGGCGTCGGACTCTACGAGGGGGCGTTCGCCGCGACGGTCGTCGCAATTGCGCCGATCGCGGGTGCGACAGCTCTCGCCGCCGCAGTGCTCGACCACGCACTGAAAAACGCGGTCACGATCGCTGGCGGGGCCATCGCAGCCGTCGCGCTCCACCGGACCAGCGCCACGCAGAACGAGGAGCCGGAGCGAACCGGCAATCTTTTAGGTTTACCTAAAAAATAGGCGGACAATGCCACGGGACGTCTGCGTGATCGTACCGACGATCCGCGAGTACGAGTGCGTCGAGGCCTACGCCGAGAACGCACGCGAGCACGGATTCGACACGGACCGACTCCACGTCGTCCTCGTCACCGAGGACTTCTGTGATAGCGAGGCGATGCAGGCAATGCTCGACGATCTCGGGCTCTCCGGCGAGGTCTTCGACGGCTCCGCCCGCGAGGCCTGGTTCGAGGACCACGACGTCGCCGAGTACGCCGATCTGATTCCCGAGGCCAGCCACGCCCAGACGAGCTTCGGGCTACTCTACATGTGGGCGAACCCACAGTTCGAGTACGGCGTGTTCATCGACGACGACACGCTCCCCCACGACGAGTGGGACTTCTTCGGCCAGCATCTCCAGAACCTCGCCTTCGAGGGCGAGATCGAATCAGTCGCCTCCGACGAGCAGTGGGTCAACGTCCTCTATGAAAACGCCGACGAGCACGGGCTCTACCCTCGCGGCTACCCGTACTCGGCGATGGACGAGGAGATCGAGAACACGACCGCGGACGTGGACACGATCGTCGCCTCCCAGGGGCTTTGGACCAACGTCCCAGATCTCGACGCCGTCCGAATCCTGATGGACGGCGACCTCGAGGGGCAGGCGCAGACCCGAACCAGCTTCGAGGACTTCGGCGAGGACTTCGTCGCCGCCGAGGGCAACTACACGACCGTCTGCTCGATGAATCTCGGCTTCCGGCGCGAGGTCATCCCGGCCTTCTACCAGCTGCCGATGGACGACAACGAGTGGGCCGTCGGCCGGTTCGACGACATCTGGAGCGGCGTCTTCCTCAAGCGCGCCTGCGATCTGCTCGGCGCGCAGATCTACAACGGCGAGCCACTCTGTGAGCACAACAAGGCGCCCCGGTCGACGTTCGACGATCTCCACAACGAGGTCGCCGGCCTCGAACTCAACGAGCACGTCTGGGAGATCGTCGACTCGGTCGAGCCCGCCGGCTTCGACGATCCGGCAGGACCGGACGACCCTGCCGCGACCGACGCCGGTGCCAGCGCGTCCGGCGACGCTCCCGACCCTGCAGCGTTCGCCGCCGTTTTCGAGGCCATGGGTCACGAGCTCGCGACCGGCGACCACTCCCAGTGGCGCAACGGTGCCTTCCTCAACGAGGTCGGCGAGTCGATGCTCGACTGGCTGGACTGCCTCGACGCGATCGAGCCAGCGACTCCGAAGCCCGCCCCGGCCGCTGCCGACGACTAGCGACCTAGCGAACACGATCGACCGCACTGAACCGACGACCACATCCCCCATCCCACGTACCACCACACATGACCCGGACTCCACGCGACGATACCTCCGACCCTGACCCCAGTATAGCCCCCACAGACGACGCCGACGCCGCGTCAACGGGCCCGAGTTCGGCCTCCTCCGGCGCCGACACGACCCCCGCGACCGGCGTTTCCAGCACCGGCCGGCGCACGTTCCTTGCGGGCACTGCCGCGCTCGGGGCGGCGAGCCTCTCCGGCTGCGTCGACGTCTTTGGCGGCAACGACGACGGCGGCTCGGAACCGTTCAACTGGATCGGCTCCGGCCCTGGTCAGAGCCTCGGACAGGACGGCACCCCGATGGCCGAAATGCCGGCGCTCGAGGGCGAACTCACCATCTACTCCGGTCGCCACGAGTTCCTCGTCGACGCGCTCGTCGATTCGATCGAGTCGCTCTACGACGACTTCACCGCCAACGTCCGGTACGGCGAGGGCTCACAGGCGATGGTCAACCAGATCATCACCGAGGGCTCCGGTACGAACGCGGACGTCTTCTACTCCGTCAACGCCGGCGCGCTCGTCTCGCTGTCAGAAGCCGGTCGAACGACCGCGCTGTCCTCGGATCTCCGTGACATCGTCAGCCCCGAGTTCAGCACCGAGGACTGGATCGGCACCTCCGGCCGCGTCCGGACTGTCCCCTACAACACGAACACCTACTCCGAGTCGGACATCCCCGACGACATCATGGCGATCCCGACGGAGCTCGACGCCGACTTCGGCTGGTCGCCCGTCTACGGCTCTTGTCAGGCGTTCGTCACCGCGATGCGGATCCTCGAGGGCGAGGAGGCGACCCGCCAGTGGCTCCAGGAGCTCCTCGACGCCGGCGTCGACTCCTACCCCAACGAGCAGGCGGTCAATCAGGCGATCGCCGACGGCGAGATCGACGTCGGGTTCACCAACCACTACTACATCCAGCGGGTGCTCGCGGGCAATCCCGACGCCCCGATCGCGACGGCGTTCACCGAGGGCGACGCCGGTGCGACGTTCAACGTCGCCGGCGCTGCCGTCACCGACCAGGCCGGCGACGTCGACCTCGCGGAGAACTTCATTCGCCACCTGCTATCGGCCGAGGCGCAGTCCTACTTCGCCGTCGAGACCAAGGAGTACCCGCTCGCCCCGAACGTCGATCCCGTCGGGGATCTCCCCCGTGTCGACGCGCTCGACGTTCCGGACATCGACCTCGCCGAGCTCGGCGACCTCGAGGCGACGATCGATCTGATGGAGGACGTGGGCGTCGACGTCTGAGCGCGTCGACACACCCAGTTCCGACAGCACCCTGACTCGATTCGTGTTCGCCGACCGCATCCGCTCACTGTTCGCTCGACTCGACCCCCGCCGCCAGCCGGTCGACCATCTCGCCGCTGGCGGCCTCGCGCTTCTTTCGGGAATCGTCGTCTTCGCGATCGCTACTGAGCTGTTCCCCTACCACTCGGCGAACCACGACGAGGGCGTCTACCTCCAGCAGGCCGCCATGCTGCTCGAGGGGCGCCTCGAACTCCACGCCGGGCCGATCGCCGACGCCGTCCGCCCGTGGTTCTTCGTTCAGGACGGCGGCCGACTCTATCCGAAGTACCAACCTTACCCCGCAGCCCTGTTCGCCGTTCCGATGGGGCTGTTCGGAATGCCCCGACTCGCGCTGGCCGCGGTCGCTGCCGGGAACGTCGCGCTCGTCTACGTCCTCGGATCGCAGACCTTCGACCGGCGAATCGGCGTCGTCGCCGCCGCGGCCTTCGCGACGGCCCCGATGACGTTGCTGACGACGTCGGTGTTCCTTCCATACGCGCCGACGACGCTGTTGACCCTCTCGTTCGCGGTCTGCTATCTCCGCGCCTACCGACGGCGAAGCGTCGCGTTCGGGTCGCTTGCGGGGCTGGCGATCGGGCTGGCCTTCTTCGCGCGGCCCTACACCGCCGTCCTGTTCGCGGCGCCCTTTATCGCACACGCCTGCTGGCAGCTCCTCGGGGCGATTCGACGAACTGACCGCCAGACCCTCCTCGATCGCGAGGAGTCGGTGCCCGAGCCCCTCCTGCGCAACGGCGCTACTGCGGCGATCGGGCTCGCGTTCGTCGGGCTCTCACTCGCCTACAACGCGGTCGTCACCGGTGCAGCGTTCCGGTTCCCTTACGCCGCGTTCGCGCCAGAGGACGGCCCCGGCTTCGGCCATCGCGAGATCGCCGGCCACGGGATCGAGTACACGCCGGAGCTAGCGTTGCACGCAAACGGCCACGTGCTCTGGGCGCTGTTCACGCGCTGGGGGCCGGCGGGGCCGATCGGGACGGTCCTCGCCGTCGTCGGACTCGCCATCGCGGCCCGCGGCTGGCAGCGTCGATCTCACCGCGACGACGAACCGAGCGCTAGGCCAGGCGACCAATTGGACTCCGCGCCTGACGACGAACCGACCTCCGGGCGCGCGGTCGAACCGACCGCGCAGGCGTTGCTCGCTGGCCTCTTTCTCACGATCGCAGCGGGGAACGTCGCCTTCTGGGGCAACAACAACGTCCTCGGCGACTTCGAGGATCCCACCGACGGCCTGCTCGGCCTCTTCGGCCCGTTCTATCACTTCGACCTGCTGGCGCCGCTGTCGATCTTCGCGGCCGCGGGGCTGGTGGGCGCGTGGCGATGGGTCGACGCGTGGGACGTGTCGGAATCGGATGCCGACCGATCGGAATTGGATGCCGACCGATCGGAGTCGGCGTGGTCCCCGTCGTCGATAGGCCTGTTGCCAGCGATCTCACTACCGATCTCGAGGCAGACCGTTCGCGCGCTCGGTCTCGCTGTCGTTCTGCTCCTCGCCGCGGTCGGCGGTGCTGCCAGCGCGGCACTCGTCCAGCCGCCCACCGATCGCCACGCCGAGCACACCGAGTACATCGAGACGGTCTACGAGCCCTTCGAGGATCGCCAGTTCGACGACGCCGTCGTGTTCGTCCCGCGACCCTACGGCGACTGGCTCAACCATCCGTTCCAGTCGCTGCGGAACGACGGCGGGCTCGACGGCGACGTGGTCTACGCGCTCGATCGGCACACGGCCAGCGACTTCGACGTGCTCGACGCAACCGACGGGCGAACGCCCTACCGGTTCACCTACCGCGGCGAGTGGGCGCCGGGCGGGGAGCCGGTCGACCCAGTGCTCCAGGAAATCGAGGTCCGCTCCGGTGAGCAGTTCTCCGGCGAAACCGTCGTCGGGATTCCTGGCGGCGTCGACCACGCGACGGTCCGGCTGCAGACCGATCCGGGATCGTACGCGAGCTACGGCGTCGACGATCCCAACGGATCGCTGCCCGTCCCGTGGTCGTTGACCGCATCGGGCGTGCGACTCGAGGGTACGAACGGGTCGGCGGCCCCCTCCGAGCGCATCGCCTTCGACGAAACGGAGGAGGTCGTAGTGCGAGTCACCCTCGTCGCAGCAACCGGGTCGTCGATGACCTATCGACAGGAGATCGACGTCAGGCGGTCGGATGGCACCGTGGAGGTCGTCTGGCCGCCCGAGCGCAAAGTCTGTCTGCTCGCCCCCGACTGCGGGCTCGAGGGAACCTACCTCCCCGGCGAGCCCGAGGAGTATCCCGAGGGTACCTCCTTCGAGACCCGGCTGCATGCTGGGGATTCGTAGCCGCTGTACATCGACCCTCACCGTAGTGGCGGGCGCGAATCACCGTCTCGCGCTGCCAACGGTGTTGAGCGAGTTCATACGCCGCCCGATCAGTTGTCGTTGCGGCGAGAACGTCGGTAGTGAGGCGCAGGTGAACGAAGCCGGCCAGCTAACCGTCTCCGTCACGAAGGGAGCGTATGGCGACGGCAAACGGCACGTGGGCGTACCGCGACCGTCACGGCGACGATTTTGGGCTGACGTACTTCCGGCGCCACGGCGAGGGCGTCGTCTCGAGCATCGGTATCGGGACCTACCTCGGCGATCCGACCGAGGAGGTCGACGATCGCTACCACGAGTCGATCGTCGCTGCACTCGAATCCGGCTGTAACCTCGTCGACACCGCCATCAACTACCGCTGTCAGCGCTCCGAACGCGTCGTCGGCGAAGCGCTCGCAGAGGCCGACGTCGACCGGGAGGAAATCGTCGTCGCGACGAAAGGCGGCTTCGTCCACTTCGACGGCGAGCGGCCGGCCGACCCCGGTCGCTACGTTCACGAGACGGTCGTCGAGTCGGGACTCGCCGAGGCAGAGGACCTCGCACAGGGGAGTCACTGCATCGAGCCCACCTTCATCGACGCACAGCTCGATCGCTCCCTCGCGAACCTCGATCTCGACACGATCGATCTCTACTACGTCCACAACCCGGAGACGCAGCTCATGGCGCGCTCACGGGACGACGTCTACGACAAACTGGAAGCTGCGTTCGAGCGGCTGGAGGAACGGCGCGCGGACGGCGACATCGCCGCCTACGGCGTCGCGACCTGGGACGCGTTCCGAGTAGCGACCGACCACCGCTGCTATCTCTCGCTTCCGACGGTCGTCGAGCGCGCCCGTCGCGCTGCCGAGAGCGTCGGTGCAGAGACGACCGGCTTTCGGGGGATCCAGCTCCCTTTCAACGCCGAGATGGCGGACGCCTACACCGTCCCAGCCCACGAGGGGCCCAACGGCTCGCAGTCCGCCCTCCACTTCGCACAGGACGCCGGCCTCTCGGTGTTCGCGAGCGCGAGCATCAAACAGGGCGATCTTGCAGGCGGCGTTCCGAATCACGTCGCATCGCGCGTCGAGGGCGACACCGACGCCCAGCGCGCGATCAACTTCGCGCGGAGCGCGCCAGGCGTAACGGCTGCGCTCGTCGGTGCCTGTAGCCGCGAGCACGCCCTCGAGAATCTACGCGCCGGCCGGTTCGATCCGCTGGGCGCCGACGCCTTCGACTCTGTCTTCGCCACCGAGTCGGCGAAGTAGCCGCGTTCGGTCGCCGTCGATCGGCCGCTCAGTTCAGCTCCTTCCACTTCGCGCCACAGCTGGGACAGACGCGAACCGTCCCGACCTGATCGGGATCGTTCTCGGATTTGAGCTCCTCCTCACAGGCCGTACAGGAGAGGCGACCGTAGTTGTCCTTCTCGAGGTCGCTATCGCGCAGACCCTTCCTGACGGATTTCATGGACCCTGCTACGGAGGGCCCCCTCAAAAAACCGATGCACCCCGACGGGCCGCCCTGCACTGGCACGCTCTGTAGCCTTGCAGCCGATTTCGTGGTGGCCAGCGGGTGAATCTGCCGTCGGTCCGTGGTCCCCGATCACTCGCCACACTGCCGCCCCTTTCGATTCGAAAGTCTTGCAGTGGTGCCGTCGGTAGCCACGCGTAGATGCCGTCTCGCCGCGTACAGGTGTTTGGCTCGCTGTGTGCGATGGTGTTTCTCGTCAACTTCGGACGGGTCATCTTCGCGCCGCTCGTCGGGCCGCTGTCGGACGCCTTCGGGCTCAGCGGTGGCTCTATCGGGCTGATCGTCACGCTCGCGTGGCTCGGAAGCGCCGTGCCGCGGCTCCCCGCTGGCTACGCGCTGACGAAGGTTCCCCGACACTGGGTAATCCTCGCGGCGGGCGCGACGCTCACGATCGCCGCCGCGCTGACCGCCGCGGCCCCCTCGCCGCTGGCCGTCGCGATCGGCGCCTTCCTCATGGGACTCGCGAGCGGCGCGTACTTCATCGCGGCCAACCCGCTCGTCTCGGAGCTGTTCCCAAATCGCGTCGGGCGCGTGCTCGGAATCCACGGTGCGGCCTCGCAGGTGGCTGCAGTGCTGGCGCCGCTCACGGTGAGCGCGGTGCTGCTTGTCGGTAGCTGGCGCCACGTGTTCGTCGTGGTCGCGTGCGTCGCAGCGCTCGGCACGGCCGCGTTCTTCCTCGCGGCGAGGCGAGCGGAACTGCCCGACGCCGGGACGGAGGATCGCGACCTCCTCGCGGCCGTGCGTCGGCAATGGCGCCTGATCCTGACCGGCGTCGTGCTCATCGGCGTCGTGGGTCTCCTCTGGAACGGCTTCTTCAACTTCTACGCGACGTATCTCGAGGACGTCAAGGGGCTCTCCAGTGGCACCGCGAACCTCATGCTGACGGTGATCTTCGCCGCGGGCGTCCCGGCGTTCTACGTCGGCGGCGGGCTCGCGGACCGCTTCGATCACGTTCCGTTCGTCCTCGCGGTCGTCACCGGGTTCACGATTGGGCTACTCTCGCTCACGCTCGTCAGCGGACTCGCTGCGATCGTCGCCGTCAGCCTCGTCATCGGCTTCGTGATCCACTGTCTGTTCCCCGCGATGGACACCTACCTGCTCGACACGCTCCCCGACGAGCACCGCGCGAGCGCCTACGCGGTCTACAGTGCGACGATGATGCTCATCCAGGCCAGCGGCAGCGTCCTGATCGGCTCGCTGACCGACGCCGGCATCGCCTTCGACGCCGTCTTCCGGGGCCTCGCTCTCCTCGTGCTCGGCATCGTCGTCGTCATGGCTGGGCTCTACCTCGCCGGCTGGCTGCCCACCGGCGGGAAGGCTCACCGACGCACTGCCTGAGCGGCGACGGAGGCGGCAGAAAACGAAACTCGACTGGAGGATTGAACGTTCGACGCGGGGCCGGCGTCGTCGTTACTCGTGGCCGTAGATCTCGACGGGCTCGTAGGGCTCCTCGAGATACTCGACGTCGGACTCGCTGAGGTCGATCTCTACGGCTTCGACGGCCTGTTCGAGGTGCTCGACGCTCGTCGTTCCGAGGATCGGTGCGGTGACCCACTCCTTGTGGAACTGCCAGGCGAGTGCGAGCTGGGCCATCGTCACGCCCTTCTCCGCGGCCAGCTCCTCGACGCGGGCGTTGATCTCTCGTCCTGCGCCCTCGTGGTAGGGCAGGCCGATCTCGTTCTTCTCGTGGTCGCCCCGCGTCGTCTCGTCGAACTCCTCGTGCGGGCGGGTGAGGTAGCCGCCACCGAGCGGGCTCCAGGGCATGACGCCGACGTCCTCCCGGTCACAGAGCGGGAGCATCTCGCGTTCCTCCTCGCGGTAGGTCAGGTGGTAGAGGTTCTGCATCGTTTCGAAGCGCGCGAGATCCTCCCGGTCGCTGGTGTGTAGCGCCTCGGCGAACTGGTGGGCGTACATCGAGGAGGCGCCGATGTGGCGGACCTTCCCGCGGCGGACGGCGTCGTCGAGCGCGCGGAGCGTCGTCTCGATCGGCGTGTCGTAATCCCACCGGTGGATCTGGTAGAGATCGAGGGTGTCCATCCCGAGCCGGTCGAGGCTGTGATCGAGCTCCTGCTCGATCGTCTTCCGCGAGAGCCCCTCCGCGTTCCGGTGCTCGTTGGCGCCCGGCCAGCGGACCTTCGTCGCGATCGTCAGCCGGTCGCGATCGTATTCGGAGAGGACGTCTCCGAGGATCGCCTCGCTCTCGCCGCTGCTGTAGACGTTCGCGGTGTCGAAGAAGGTGATCCCGAGATCGAGCGCGCGCTCGATGATCTCGCGGGATTCGTCCTCGTCGAGCATCCAGTCCTCCTGGCTGCCGAAGCTCATACAGCCGAGACAGATCTGGGAAACCTCCATTCCCGTCGACCCGAGGGTCGTGTACTTCATACCCTATCATTTCGCTGCCGCGGTGAAATACCCACGGCCAACCCCCGTGGCCTGCCGGCTCGATGGGGCCCGGTCTTATCGCCCGACGACTCCGTCGCTCCCGTTCTCACTCGCTCCCGTTCTTGCTCTCCCGTTCCTGCTCTCCCGTTCTCACTCTTCCAGCCCGACGCGGTAGATCACGTGGGAATAGGACTCGTCGCCGATCGTCGCGTCCTGACTCTCCTCGTGTACGAGCCCGTTCGCTTCGAGGAAGCTCCGTCCGCGGTCGTTGTCGGCGAGCACCTGGGCGGAAATTCCGTCGATCATCGGCGGGAGCCCGTCGATCGCCGCGCCGAGCAGCGTGGAGCCGATGCCGTTTCGCCAGTGCGCCGGATCGACGGTGAGGTCGACGATCTCGCCGCCGATCCCCTCGACGAACTCCGAGGTGCCGCCGTACCGGGCGCGGACGAACCCGACGATCGAGCCGTCGACCTCAGCGACGCCGTAGTAGCCCGGCTCGGAAGCGATTTCCTCCCGCAAGGACTGCAGCGCGTCCTCGTCGGTCGGGCGGAGCTGGGACTCGATGGCCGCCTCAGAGACCATGCCGCGAAAGCCGACACGCCAGGTGCGGTTGTGGACCTCCCTCGCGCCCCGAAAATCGTCGAGGGTGTCCTGCCGGCGTACGTTCATACTGCACGGGGGTTGGACGAGGGGCCGGATGGTCGTTTCGGTGGGGTGCCTGTGGAGGCGCGGTCCGACCAGGTCGGAGCACGATCTCCGATTTGATGGTTACTACCCCGGTAGTCAACTGCACCAATCTTTATTTGCTTTGCCCGTGATTCTCTCCCTATGACGACGAACGAGCCCCGAGCTGACGGCGGACTCGACGGCGGTACCGGTCCCGTGGCTGACGGTGGAGCGTCCGGCCTGTCAGTCGTGGTTGCAGTGAGCGGAACGGACGCACCCCGTGCCGAACTGCTCGCCGAGGCGGTCGCCGACCTCGCCGGTCCGCTACTCGACGAGGTGTACATCACCCAGGTCTTCACGCCCGAGGAGTTCGACGCTGCCGTGGAGCGGCTCAACTTCGATCCGGACGCGCCGCCCGAGCCCGCGGCGGTCGCGCGGCGATCGGCCGCCGTCCGTGCCATCTCCGACCTGCTAGAGGACGCCGTCGACGCCGGCACCACGTCGATCGACGTCCGCGGAGCCGTCACGGACGACGTCGGCGAGGCGATCGTCGATCTCGCAGCCGACGTCGGCGCCGATCGAATCCTCGTCGGCGGGCGCAAACGCTCACCAGCGGGGAAGGCCGTCTTCGGAAGCACGGCCCAGCACGTCCTGTTGAACGCCGACCAGCCAGTGACCTTCGTACGGGAGTGACTGCGGGAGAAGCGGCCCGCAGCCGAGGCTCGGGCATCGTCCTGATCAGCGAAGCTCGATCGACCGAGCCCGCTCGAGCAGCGCCTCGTCGTACACGGCCTCGGCCTGTTCTGGATGGCGATCTGCGATCACGCGGGCCGTCCAGACGGTGTTCTGGAAGTTCTTCAGCGTCGCCTCGTCGACCATCTGTCCGTCGATGCTCACCGCACCGGTTCCGGACGCCTTCGCCTCGGCGAAGCGCTCGATCTTCTCGACGTCGCGCTCGAGTTCGTCCGGCGTCGGCATGTGGATCCGGTTGGCCTGGGTCGTCTGCTTGGGGTGAAGTGACCACGAGCCGTCGAGGCCGACCGCCGCCTCCCGTTCGACCTGCTCGGCGTACGCCGAGCCGTTGTAGAAGCTGACTCCCGCCCGCTCCGCGAACAGCCGATCGAACGGACCGCCGACGGCGACGACGTCGTTCGCCGACGCCTCGTTCGAGAGCGCTTCCAGCAGCGCGGGCCACTCGAAGCGGTCGCCGTCCCGAGAGCGCCCGCCCAGCTCCGCAGTGTAGTCGACCGGACCGAAGACGAGCCCCGCGAGCCGGGCGGTGGTGTCGCTCCCGTCCTCCGATCGTCCATTTCCGAGGGCCCCGATCTCCCGAAGGTCAGACCGCGCACGGGCGGTCTCGACGATCACCGCGACCTCGATGGAACCCTGGGGGAGGCCGTACTCTCGCTCGGCGTCCGCGACCGCCGACAGCGCAGACTCGACGTCACCCACGCGACCGACTTTCGGCACCACGATCCCGTCGACGTGCTCGCCAGCGTTCTCGACGATCCGGTCGATCTGCTCGTGGCCGCGCTCGGTCGTCGCCGGGGCATCGTAGGCCCACTCGATGCGCGGGAGGATCTCGCCGGAGAACTCGGGCGCGTACTCCGGGAGGAGGGCGAGAAGGTTCTCCATCCCTTCCTCCTTCTTCGCCGGCGCGGTGCCGTCCTCGAGATCCGGTACCAGCCAGTCGGGGGCCTGAAAGCCGGACGCCGTCAGGCCCGATCGGAGATACTTCGCGGTGTCGTCGCTCGCCACCGCGACCGGTGCTGTCTGGAACGTTCTGCAGAGTCGCTGTGTCATTGGTTCGGTCTCCGTCGTCTCGTGGCTGCTGGGAGGGTTGCGTCGCTCGCCGCAGCCGCCGCAGCCGCCGCAGCCGTCGCAGTCGTCGCAATCGTCATGGCTCGCTCCTCCGCTCGATAAGTGCCGTTCTGGTGCCGGAGTAGACCGGTCGCTGGTCCTGGTCGAAGGCGACGTGTTCGAAGGTCACCTCGCCGACGTGGCTCGGTCCCGGATCGCCATCGGCGTCGAGCACGCGCGTGAATCCGTAGATCGTGTCGCCGACCGTGACGAAATCGTGGAACCGCTCGCCCGTCGCGCCGACCTCGTGCCAGGTGGCCTCGTCCGAGCGCGCGTGCCCGAGCGCGATGGAGCGCGTCACGTCACCGTACGCGACGATTTCGCCAGAGGGTGACTCCGCCATCGCCGCTGCGTTGTGGTGTTGCCGTGCGGTGTTGAGCGTCGCCAGCGGCAGTTCGGCGACGGTGACGACGTCCATCGTTCGCCCGCGTTCGTGACTGTAGGCGACCGCGGCGTCGGGCCGCTCGGCCGCGGTTTCGAGGGCCTCGTCGAACGCCTCGAAATACTCGCCGTCGGGTGCGAGGAGGTCGTCGGGGAGATCGGGGTCGCCGTCACGGTCCGCATTCGAATCGGCGTCGGCCATCTCGCCGCCGTCGGTCAATCTCTCGCCGTCATCCATCTCCCCGCCATCGGTCTCGATCGGCTCTCTGCGCGGGATCATGTTCGTTCGCTCGTAGGTGCAGAGTTCGTCGCCGGTCTGGGCGTCGAGCCCGCGGGTCTCCCACGTGACGATACCGTAGTTCGGTCGCGAGCTGGAGCTCCGCGTCGCGAGGACGGTCGACTCGACGCGAAGTTCGGTTCCGGGATAGACTGCGTCCTGATGAAAGCGGACGTCGTCTCGCCCGAGGAAGTAGCCGCCCTTCTCGGAGAGGTCCTCGACGCTGGGGCCCATCGTCGCCGCGAGGAGGTAATCAGGGTGGATCGGCGGTTCGTCGAAGCCCCGCTCTTCCGCGGCCTCGGTCCGCCAGTACGCCGGATCGTGATTCAACGTCTGGCTCGTCCACTGCTCTGCGCCGTGGCGCGTCAGCCGGAGGCCGGGGTCGTGCTCGATCGTCTCGCCCTCGGCGAAGTCCTCGAAGTGGCTGCCCTTCTCGCGGGTCGTCGCGCGGTCGAGCGCCACCGAGAACGTCTCGGGATCGGTCCAGTCAGTCATCGGAATCACCCGTGGGAACTGCAGTCTCTGGCGCCGGGGCAGGAGCACCATTTCGCCGCTCGCGTCGGGCGGTCGCCCGCCGCATCTCATTGGTCACGAGCATGTAGCCCTCGTCGAACCCCATCCCGGGCTTCGCGAGGATCTGCGCGGCGTCGGTCGCCAGCGCGACGTGGGCACAGGCCCTCGCGGAGGTTGCCGTCTCGTTGCAGGTGCCGCCGAGATACGCACGAACGTCGGTGCCCTCACAGTAGGTCACGGCCGCCGCAGAGCGCTGGATACCGCCGAGATCGGGCGTCTTGACCTGCACGACGTCGGCGGCGCCGGCGTCGACGAACGCCCGGACGTCGTCGAGCGTGTTGCACCACTCGTCGGCGACGAGGTCGACCGGAACGTCGGCCGTCGCCAACGCGTTCCGGAGCGTCGCCATCTGCTCGATCTGACCGGCGCGGCTCCCGGCGTCCATCGGGCCCTCGACCTGCAGGGGGTACGGCGCGGCTGCCTCCGCGAGCCGTTCGAAGTACTCGACGACCTCGCGGCGATCGTACGGCGGGCCAAACACCTCGCCGAGGATGCCGTAGACGTCGACGTGGAAGCGCGGGCGGTAGTCCGGGGAGTCGGCTTTGGCGTTTCCGCCTGTCCCGAGCTCGTCCGTTCTGCCGGAGAGCCACGTCAGATATTCGAGGAGCGATTCGCCTTCCGCGCCGACTTTCTCGACGCTGTTGAATAGCCCGTGGGGCAGGACCCCGACGCGCTTGAGCAGCATCTTCTCGGCGTTCGTCTGCCGGTCGTCGCCGGACTGGCCGAAGACGGGAATTGGCTCCGTCGCCGGCTCCGTTCCGACGGCGTCGGCGATCACGTCGGTCTTGGTGACGCCGCGGGTCTGTGCGGCGGCGTCGAGGAGCGCCTGAGAGACGCCGTAGCGGACCGCGCTGTGGAGCCGATCGCCGCCGGAGCGCTCGGCGGGGAGGTTCTCGACGGCCCCGGCGAGGGTCTCGAACTCCGCGGGGTCGCGTCCGCGGAGTTCGTCAGCGACTGGCCCTTCGACGACGGGGCGGTAGTCCGCGGCGCGGAAGAGCGGATCTCGACCGCCCGCGCCGGAGTACTGGACCGCCGCGCAGTCGCCGGTCGCGATCGTGCCGTTTGCGAGTTCGAGTTCGACGGTCAGTGCCTCGCCGGCCTCGCGGATCCGCTCGAACCCCTCGGTCACGGGGTCGCCGTCGTAGGCGAAGCCGTTCTGGGCCGCGCCCTGCTTGATCGCGCGCTGGTCGTCGGCGTAGAACCCAGAGACGGCCGGGATCGCGTGGACCCCGACGATTTGATTCCCCGCCATCTAATCACCACCCGTCGGCCTACCGATCAGGCGGCCGTCGCTGATCGCGTCGACGTCGTCGGCGACCATCTTGAAGGAGCGCTCGCGGCCCTCCGTGCTGGCCCGGGCGTCGAGGCGGTTGTGGTGGATCTCCTGCACGTCCTCCGAGAGCGCGAGATCACCGAACTCGAGTATGCGGACGCGACCGTCGTCGTCGCGAGCGGGGAGAACTGCACCCTGTGCGCTCTCCGACGGCGCGAACGGCACGTCGAGCGCGCCCGTCTCGAAGGCCTGGATCGTGCCCTGCGCGACGTCGCCGTCACCAGCGCCGATCGCCGCCTCGATCAGCTCGCGGGAGGACTTCTGGATGAGATTGAGCTCGCGGTCGACGCCCTCGAGCTGGACGTTCTGCTCGAGCAGCATGTCGATGAGCTGGCGCGTGGTGCGCAGGCCGGCGGCGTTGGCCTCCTGAGTCGGAACGCCCGCGAACTCCTGGGGCGACTTGGTGATGACCTTGTCCGGCTCGGCGATCGCGGCGGTGGCCGCGCCGAGGCTGATGACCGCGTTGGCGCGGGCCTCGTCCGGTGGGAAGCCGCCCATCCACTCGTGGAAGACGATCGTGACCCGGACGGGATCGGGCAGGTACTCCTCGCCCAGCGATCGGAGCGCGTGGAGCGCGGCGACGTCCTGGACGAAGTTCCCGACCTGGCCGTAGCCGAGCGTGATCGAGCGGACGCCCTGCGTGGCCGCGAGCATCCCCTCGATGACCATCACGGCGATGGCGATGCAGGGCGGGACGAGCGTGCCGGTCAGCGGCCCGAACGGTTCGCGGTTGATCCGGACGCCCCGCTCGGTGTAGGCGCCGGCGAGGCGATCGACGTACTGCCACTGCTCGATCGTCGTCGCGAGATCTCGCTCCTTGGTGTAGGGAATGTTGTAGGAGATCGGGCCGCCCTCGAAGCTCTGGAACCCGCCGGCGTAGGTGATCGCGGCGAGGAGCCGGGCGTCGGGCGTGCCGTGGCGGACCTCGATTGGCGCGTCGAGCGCGCGGATCAGGTCCCGGCACCCCTCGACCCCGTGGTTGACCGCTGGGAAGCCGTTGAGCGTGTCCTCGCCCGTCTCGCGGGCGTCTTCGAGACCGTCGCCTGCTTTCCCGTACTCGTTGTCGCGCGTGTAGGAGTCGATCGTCGTCGGGAGGAGGTCGGCGCCCCCCTCGTTTTGCAGGTGGCGCAGGAGCTCGATCTGGTCGTCGAGTCTGGGGACCCCGGCGCGTGGCTGGAGGAGCGGAGCGTCCGCGCTCTCGAGCACCTCCGCGAACCGCTTGGAGTCGGGCAGGGACTCGTGAAATGCGATGGCCTCCTCGAAGTCGACGTCGGCCCCGGTCGGCCAGTCGCTACGGACCTGCTCGTCGATACGCCGAAGATCGGCGTCGGCGAGCCGTTCGTCGGTGACCATCTACGAGGACACCCTGCTGCGTTCCGTATCGGTCTCCGCGAGCCCGAGGTCCCGTTTCAACGCGACGATCGCGTCCTCGGGGTCGGTCTCGGCGTCGAAGACCCGGTCGAACCCCATCCGCTCGAAGCGCTCACGGATCGTCTCGTGGTCGGCCTGGCCGACCGCGAGGTTGCCGCCGACGTATGTCGCGGGCTCGATCTCGCGCTCCGCGAGCGCCTCGTGGAGTCCGTCACAGTCACGCTCGGCGTGTCCATAGAGCGAGGACACGAGCACCGCTTCGGCGTCGGAGGCTGCGGCGGCCTCGACGAACTCGTCCTGGCCGGTCTGTACGCCCAGGTTCCGAACGTCGAACCCCGCCGCGTCCAGCGCCTGTTCGAGGATCGTGATGCCGACTGCGTGCGCGTCGGATCCGATCACGCCGAGAATGACTGTCGTCGTCATGCGGTACACGGGTAGTCAGTCGAGCGCACAATAAATGTAACGAACGATAATGATAATATTCTATAAGGTGGTTTATTGTGGTTGCATACCACACCTGCTACGGCGCATCTATAATGGTCTTTTAGGGAAGTTATTTCCCCGACGCGGCGGTGACACGCTTCATGAGCGCGCTGTCGGACCTCCGGGTCCTCGATCTTACGCAGGTGCTCGCCGGCCCGTACTGCACGATGCTCCTCGCAGACATGGGCGCGGACGTAGTCAAGGTCGAGCGCCCGGGCGGCGACCTCATCCGGCGGAATCCACCGTTCGCGGCCGATTCCGAGGGCGAAGCGTATGGCGGCTACTTCCAGAGCGTGAACCGGGGCAAGCGATCGCTCGAACTCGACCTCGGCGACGAGGACGACCGCGCGGACTTCCTCCGTCTCGTCGAGAGCGCCGACGTCGTCGTCGAGAACTACCGCGCAGGCACGATGGAAACGTTCGACCTGGAGTACGAGACGCTCCGCGAGCACAACCCCCAGCTGATCTACAGCTCGATCCGCGGGTTCGGCGATCCACGCACCGGCGAGAGCCCGCGCCAGGGCCAGCCCTCCTTCGACCTGATCGCGCAAGCACTCGGCGGCGTCATGTCGATCACTGGCCAGCCCGACGGTCCACCGACGAAGGTCGGCCCCGGCATCGGCGATCTGTTCACCGCGGTCCTGAACTGCACCGGCATCCTCGCCGCCGTCCACCACCGCGAGCGCACCGGCGAGGGCCAGCACGTCGACACCGCGATGTACGACGCCATGATCTCCATGTGCGAGCGAGCCATCTACCAGCACTCCTACACCGACGAAGTGCCGGGTCGCCGGGGCAACAGCCACCCGACGCTGTTCCCCTACGACGCCTTCGAGGCCGCCGACGGCTACGTCGTGACCGCGGCCTTCGGTGACGGCCACTGGACGGCGCTGTGTCGCGCGATGGAGCGACCCGACCTCGCTGCCGAGTACGACTCTGGCGAGGCCAGGATGGCGAACCGTGAGGAGCTGCGGGCGGAGATCGCTGCCTGGACGGCCGAGCAGCGGACGGCGGCGATCGTCGATACGCTGGAAGGCGACGTGCCCGCTGCGCCGGTCCAGAACACCGCAGACATCTTCGAGGACGAGCACGTCCACGCCCGAGAGATGCTCCAGGAGGTCGAACAGCCGGGCGCGGATCGGTCGGTCACGATCGCCGGCTCCCCGATCAAGTTCTCGGAAACGGCGTCAGAACCCGGTGGGCGCGCGCCGTTGCTCGACGAGCATCGCGAGGAACTGCTCGACGATCTACACCGGGAGTCGGATGCGCCAGCGGATCCGGCCTCGGAGCCGACGACCGCCGAGGACGATTGAGCGGCCCCGTCGACAGGTTCGTCGCGCATCTCCGGTCAGTGTTGCCGGTAAATAACGATTACTCCACCGAAGCCACCGTTTGAAGGCAAAATCTTTTCAATACCGGCTTGCGAAGTACACCTACCCAGGTGACCACGTAGTGCCACGGATGGAAACCGCCGACATCGAGACGGACCTGAGCCTGTTCAAGTACGACAACCTCGAGCAGCTCCCCGATAGCTACCGCGAACTCGAGGCCGAGGAACGCACGGCTCGCATCGAGTCGGCGCTCGCCGAACTCGGCGACGACGTGGTCGTGCTCGGCCACAACTACCAGCGCAAGGAGATCGTCGAACACGCCGACTTCATCGGCGACTCCTACCAGCTCTCGAAGGAGGCTGCCAACTCCGACGCCGAGTACGTGATCTTCGGCGGCGTCACCTTCATGGCCGAAACTGCCGACGTCATCACCGACGACGACCAGACGGTGATCCTCCCGAGCATGGAGGCCTCCTGCCCGATGGCGGGCATGGCCGAAGCGCTCCAGGTCGACGCCGCGTGGGCGGAGATCACCGCCGCAGCGCCAGAGAAGGACATCGTGCCGGTCACCTACATGAACTCCTATGCGGATCTGAAGGCCTTCACCGCCGATCACGGCGGCGCGATCTGTACCTCCTCGAACGCCTCCGACGTCTTCGAGTGGGCCCTGGACAAGGGCGACGCCGTCCTGTTCATGCCCGACAAGTATCTCGGCATCAACACCGCCTACGACCTCGGCCTCGAGAACGAGGCCGTCGCGTGGGACCCGTGGGACCCCGAAGGAACCGACGCCGCGGAGGCTGCCGATGCGGAGATCATCCTCTGGGAGGGCTACTGCCAGGTCCACGAGCGCTTCCGCGCCTCCCACATCGAGGAGATCCGGGACGAGCACGAGGACGTCAACGTCGTCGTCCACCCGGAGTGCCGCCGCGAGGTCGTCGAGGCCGCCGACGTCGTGGGCTCGACGAGCACCATCACCGAGACGGTCGCCAACGCCGATCCCGGCGACACGTGGGCGATCGGCACGGAGATCCACCTCGCGAACCACCTCGACCGCTGGCATCCCGAGGTCGAGGTGCTGCCGCTGTGCGGTGACGCCTGTATGGACTGCAACGCCATGCGCCAGATCGACCCGAACTACCTCGCGTGGGTGCTCGAGGAGCTGGTCGCCGGTCGCGAGCGCAACGTCATCGAAGTGCCCGACCGTGAGGCGGAGCTTGCGGAACTCTCCGTCCAGCGGATGCTCGACCTCGCAGAGTAACGATGGTCGAGTCTCATACGGCCGACGAGCGAAGCGAGGAGGTACCCCCCGACCCCGACGCGGCCGACGTGCTCGTGATCGGCTCCGGAATCGCCGGCTGTGCCGCTGCGCTCGCCGCAGCACGCGACGGCGCAGACGTGCTTCTAGTCACCAAAGCCGAACGGCCCGAAGACGCCTCGACGGACTGGGCGCAGGGCGGCATCGCGACGAGTCGAGACGATCCGGCCGCGCTCAAGGAAGACGTCATCGCAGCGAGCGACGGCACCGCCGACCCTGACGCCGTCGACGTGCTCGTCGAGGACGCCAACGAGGCCGTCGAGGACGTGCTGCTGGACACGCTGGAAGTGCCCTTCGACACCGCCGACGAGCGAGGCGAGGAGGCAGACGGCCACACCGATGGCGACGGTGCGTCGGCGGGTACGGACAGCGAGTTCGACTACACACGGGAGGCCGCCCACTCCGACCGGCGGATCCTCCACGTCGACGCCTCGACGGGCACCCACATCCTCCGCCCGTTCCTCAACCACCTCGATTCCCGCGACGACGTGCGGATCCGGGAGGACACAGCCGCGCTCGAGTTGATCACCCACGAGGGCCGGATTCACGGTGCACTGCTCGATGCCGAGCCCGAGGGCGAGCCGGTGTACGCCGGCACGACGATCCTCGCGACTGGCGGCATCGGCGCCTGCTACCCCCGATCGACGAACCCGCCGGACGCGACCGGCGACGGCATCGCGATGGCAGCGCTCGCTGGCGCGGACGTCGAAGACATGGAGTTCGTGCAGTTCCACCCGACGGCGTTCGATCCGGATGCCAGCGACGGTGATTCGCCGGACTCCGCCGAGGGTGCCGACGGTCCAGCTGCCAGCGAGGACGAACGGGGCTCGGACATCTTCCTGCTCAGCGAGGCGCTGCGGGGCGAAGGTGCGACGCTCCTGAACGGTGAGGGCGAACGATTCATGCCCGACTACCACGAGGACGCCGAACTCGCGCCACGCGACGTCGTCGCTCGCGCCGTCGATCGCGAACGGAGCGCCACGGGCGAGGTCCGCCTCGACGTCTCCTCCCTCGACTTCGAGGGAGAGTTCCCCGACCTGGTCGAACTCTGTGAGAACAATGGCGTCGACTGGACTGCGGGAATTCCGGTCGCGCCGTGTGAGCACTTCCTCTGTGGCGGCGTCGCCGTCGATGACCGGGGCCGAACGTCGCTCGATCGGCTCTACGCCGTCGGCGAGTGTTCGCGGACGGGCGTCCACGGCGCGAACCGCCTCGCCTCGACGAGCCTGCTCGAAGGGCTGGTCTGGGGCCTCCGTGCCGGTGAGGACGCTGTCGAAACGGTCGCCGACGCTGGCGATCTGGGGGACCCGGACGTCGTCGAGGCCCCGGAGCTGCTGAACCGCGATCCCGATCTCCCCGAGCGGTTCGCCGCCGAGAAGTTCGTCCGCCTGCGCCGCGTGATGGACGAGTACGTCGGTCTCCGCCGGGAGCCAGAGGGGCTCCGCCGCGCGGCGGCCGTCCTCAGGCGGCTCAAAGGGGAAGTCGACGCCTACGTCCGGACCCGCACCGCGCGGGACCTCTACGAACTGCGGAACGCGAGCGTCGTCGCTCTGCTCGTTGCACGGGCCGCGGGCGAGCGCGAGAAGTCCGTCGGCACGCATTACCTCGTCGAGGAGACCGAATCCGCCGCCACCGATCCCAGCCATGCCGGTGACTGACGCCGACGTCGAGCGCTGGCTTCGCGAGGATCTCGGTCACCACGACGTGACCAACGACGTGCCCGGCGAGACCGAGGGCCGGCTCGTCGCAACCGAGCCCGGCGTCGCTGCCGGGATCGACGCCGCGGCAGCCGTCTTTTCGTATCTCGACGTCGAGGTCGTCGATCGCGTCGCCGACGGCGACGATCTCACCGCTGACGCGACCGCCCTGCGAGTGGCGGGCGGCGCCCAGGACGTGCTTCGCGCCGAGCGCGTGGCGGTGAACATAGCCGGCCACGCCTCCGGGATCGCGACGAAGACGTCTGAGGCGGTCGCGGCCGCCGAGCAGTCGATCGTCGATGCCGTCGCAGGCGAAGAGTCCGTCGGCGAGCCGCCCGCGATCGCCGGCACTCGAAAGACGACGCCCGGGCTCCGAGGCGTCGAGAAACGCGCTATCGCAGCGGGCGGCGGCGACACCCACCGGCTCGATCTCTCCCACATGGTGATGGTGAAGGACAACCACGTCGCCGAGCTCGGGATGGGGGCCGCGATCGAACGGTTCCGCGAGCGTGCCTCCTTCGCGACGAAGATCGAGGTCGAGGTCGAGGAGGTGGAGGACGCGCCGCGGGCTGCCGAGGCTGGCGCCGATATCGTCCTGCTCGACAACATGGCGCCGGCAACCGTCGAGGAGGTAGTCGACCTCGTCGCCGAGTCCGAGGCCGACGCGCTGCTCGAAGCCAGCGGCGGGATCACGGTCGAGACGGTCCCCGAGTACGCGACGACCGGCGTCGACGTGCTCTCGATGGGATCGCTGACCCACTCGGCGCCGAGTCTCGACTTCTCCTTCCGGACGGGGTAACCCGGATCGCGTCGAATCGAAACTCCTTCACTCGCTGCGTAACTTCGGTCAGCTATGCAGCCGATTCGGATCGTCTGGGGGACCGGTCGCGGGCCCACCGCCCTCGCCGCCTACGACGCGGCGCTCGCGGAGGCCGGCGTCCACGATTACAATCTTCTGCGTCTCTCGTCGGTGATCCCCGATGGGCCTGCCATAGAGGAGGTCGGGACTGCTCCCGATCTCGACGGTCCACAATCGCTCGGCTCGGCTGGCGAGGGACTCCACGTCGTCGAAGCGAGTGCTCGCGGAGACGTCGGTCCGCAGAGCGCGGTGCTGACGTGGGCGCGATCGCCGGAGGGCCCGGGCGTCTTCTACGAGGCTGGTGAGTCCGAGCCAGCTGACGAGGTTCAATCGGAGGCCAAGGCCGGCATCGAGTCGGGGCTCGAGCTCAGAAAGCGTGAGTACGGAGAGCCGCGGTTCCGGACGGTGTCGATCGACGCCGACAGCGCGGAGGGGTACGCGGCGGCAGTCGCCATCGCCGCCTACGGCGAGAGCGAATCGCTGCTATAGGCCCCCTCGCTGCCGAATGCCGCCTGTTCCGTTGCCCCAGCCGAACCCTTTAACAGGTCTCCCCACTTATAGGATTCCCAGACCCTAATGAACGGAAACACGCCGTACGCAGGACAGCCGGGCACCACGCAGGCTGGGAAGCGTACCAACGCCGACCTCGTCGATCTCACGCGCGAGGAGAAGCGGCGGTTCCGTCAGGACGTCACTCGCATCGCTGCTCGCACCCGCGAGTTTCTCCCCGACGAGTACGCCATCGACGCCGACGTGAGCCACAGTGCCGGCGGTCCCCAGGCTCGCGTCGCAGTTCAGCCCCCGATCGGCCACCCGGTCACAGCGGGCTTCACGCCGAACGAAGAAGATTTCGAGGCCGAGCAGATCGTCGACGACGAGGACTGCGCCGAGGTCGCCCGTGGGCTCGCCGCCTCCGCGGCGCTGCAGGTCAAGCAGGCTGTCGCCGACAACGTCACCCCGACCGCGCGGTAAGAGGTCCGTTTCCTTCACCCCGTTTTCACACACTCTCGATTCGATTCCCGGCGCTTTTGCCGACCCACGCCCACCAGTCGATCGTGGACGCCAACCAGGACGAGCTGTCGAACCCCTTCGGGATGGACGAGCACTGCGAGAACTGTCCAGACCTCTGTGGGCCGCGCACGCAGGTCGTCCACGGCTACGGCGACGTCAGTGCTGACTTCCTCTTCGTGGGGGAGCGCCCCGACGCCGGTGCCGACGAGTCTGGCGTCCCCTTCACGGGCGCGCCTGCCGGGGAGCGGCTCCTCGGCATCCTCCGTCGGCTCGGTCTCTGTGGCTCGGCCGTCGAGTCGACGGAGCCCGAACTCGCGAACGTCTACCTGACAAATCTCATGCGGTGTCGACGTCCCGACCGACCGCCACGGGACGACGAGATCGACAACTGCGAACCGTATCTCAGCGCGGAGATTCGGATGATCAACCCGGAGATCCTCGTGCCCGTCGGGGAGCGCGCACTCGACCAGCTTGTCGAGGATTACACGACGACGGCGCCGGCGGAGGTCTCGCTGCCCGAGGCCCACGGCGACCGGCTACGCGGCCGCGGGTTCGAGCTCGTCCCGATGGTCGATCCGGCCACGATGGACGAGGCCCAGACAGACGCCTTCGTCCACGATTTTTCTGCCCTGATGGCCTCCGATTATCGCCAGACGAAGGGACGACGCGGTCGCTGAACAGGTGCCAATTGGTCTGGTTCGGGAGCGCAGTGTCGTCCCGTTAGCCTACCAGTATGGCGTTCGGCGCCAGCCGGAGGCCGAGCGGCCAGCGAGCACGACGATGCCGACCAGGACGACGGCGATCGCGATCGGTGCGAGCACCGTACTCTCGACGTCCAGCGCGCGTGCTGTTCCCTGCTGTACGCCCGCGACGACGAGCAGTCCGACGAGTCCGAGCGCGACGCTCGCGAGCGTGCGCGACCGGAGGATCGATGCTGCGTTCACGACCGGTACTGACCGCTCTATCCTGGTAAACGTTGGCAAGGCGCCGCTTGCCTCGAACTCGGCCCTCTCCTCACTCGCCTGACCGCCACCGTTCCCGCGGCTGCGGTTAGGGGTCAGGATCGTCGGGGCCCGCGAGCAAATCGGTCTCGTAGGCCGCGACGGCTCCGACCACCGCATCCGCGTCGTCGCCCTCCACGTCGAAGGCTGCGAGACTGTCATAGAGCAGTTCCACGGCCCGCTCGATGTGCTGGGGTTCGAAGGGAACGTCGAGGTGGGCCGCACGAACGCTGGGCCCTTCGTAGCTCTCCGGCCCACCAGCAGCTTCACAGAGGAACTCCGTCTGCGTTCGTCGGAGCTGCTCGAGGTCGGCCTCCTCGAAGAATGGGCCGAGATCGGGATCGTCGAGGAGACGATCGTAGAACTCGTCGACGACCGCCCGGATCGCTTCCTGACCGCCGAGGCGCTTGTAGAGAGTCTGCTCGGCCATACGCGCAGAAGCCGATCACTGCGGAAAGTGCTACTGGTTCGTGCAGTTTTCTACGTTGAAGGGGAACGTCTTCGGCTCTCCACGGGCGTGGATGGCTTGATCGGGGTCGAACGGTAGTTCCAATCGCCTGATCGTTCAATCGTCCACTGCTTCGATCCTTCGATCGCCCGATCGTCGCAACTGAACGGTTTCGATCACTGCCCAAGCGCCTTCGCCGCGCCGAGTGCCAGCCCCAGAAACAGACCGACGAAATGCCCGACGATCGCGACGCCGGGCTCGGCGGTCGCGACGGTGACCACGACGGCGAGCGTCGCGTAGATCACGAACTGGACGGTCCGCGGGATCTCGAATCGGTCGAGGAGCAACTCCGAGAGCCGGTTTCCCGTCACGAGGTAGCCAGCGAGCGCGAAGACTGCGCCGCTGAGTCCCAGTACGTGGGCGTCGATGCCGCCGACGGCGTTGCTGAACGCGGCCTGGGAGACGTTCGCGATCGCACCGGTGCCGAGCACGAACAGATGGAAGCTCACTGCGCCGGTCTGGCGCTCGACGGCGAGACCGAGCAGCGCGAAGAAGGCGAGATTCGAGAGCAGGTGCCAGGGGCCAGTGTGTGCGTACACGCTCGTGACGACCGTCCACGGCTGGGCCCCGAGTGGCATCGAGAGTGCGAACAGCTCGGCCATTCGGGGTGTGCGATCCACCAGCGCAACGGCGGACTGGGCGACGTAGACCAGCAGGCAGATCGCGACGATCTGTAGCGTCGCCCGAACCATCGGCTACTCGTTGGCGAACGCGCGACAAAAGGGCTGCGCGCGAGTCAGTTCCGGCGGATCGGCTCCGCCAGCGTCGTTCTCGGTTTGCCCCACAACGAAGCGTCAGTGCCGAGCGATCTCCGATTGCTCGACTCTCGGAGACCTTCGGTCTCCTCAGTTCCGAAAGACGCCTGCGGCGTCTTTCGACCTTCGCAAACGCGACGCGTTTGCTCAGTTCCGGAAGACGGCGGCGCCGTCTTCCGACCCTCGGAATCCTCTCGGATTCCTCAGTCCTCGAGGACGATCTCGATACTGACGTCGTTGGGAACCTCGATGCGCATGAGCTGGCGCAGCGCCCGCTCGTCCGCGTCGAGGTCGATCAGCCGCTTGTGGACCCGCATCTCCCAGTGCTCCCAGGTGGCCGTCCCTTCACCGTCCGGGGACTTCCGGGAGGGGATCTCGAGGGTCTTCGTCGGCAGCGGAACCGGCCCCGACAGCGTGACGCCGGTCTTGTCTGCGATCTCCCGCACGTCGTCGCAGATGTCGTCGAGGTCTTCCGGGCTCGTGCCGGCGAGACGGACGCGTGCCTGCTGCATTATTCCTCGTCGACGCTACGGACCTTGCCGGCCGCGATGGTCTGACCCATGTCGCGGATGGCGAAGCTCCCGAGCTCGGGGATCTCGTCCGCGGGCTCGATCGAGAGGGGCTTCTGGGGTCGGATGGTGACGATGGCGGCGTCGCCCGACTGGATGAAGTCGGGGTTGGCCTCGCCCTCGCCCTCGCCGCTCGGGTCGAGCTTCTGGTCGATGGACTCGATCGTACACGCGACCTGTGCGGTGTGTGCGTGGAAGACGGGCGTGTAGCCCGCGGTGATCACGCTGGGGTGCTGCATGACGACGATCTGGGCCTCGAACGTCTCGGCGACCGTCGGCGGGTCGTCGGCGGGGCCACAGACGTCACCGCGGCGGATGTCGTCCTTGCCGATGCCGCGAACGTTGAACCCGACGTTGTCGCCGGGGCCGGCCTCGGGCACCTCTTCGTGGTGCATCTCGATCGTCTTGACCTCGCCGCCCACGTCGCTGGGCTGGAAGGAGACGTTGTCGCCGATGTTCATCATCCCGGTCTCGACGCGTCCAACGGGGACGGTACCGATACCGGAGATGGTGTAAACGTCCTGGATCGGGAGGCGCAGCGGCGCGTCCGTCGGCGGCTCCGTCTCGGGCAGGTCGTTGAGTGCCTCGAGGAGGATGTCGCCGTCGTACCAGTCCGTGTTCTCGGACTCTTCGGCGATGTTGTCGCCTTCGAAGGCGGAGATCGGGATGTAGCTGGCGTCCTCGGTGTTGAACTGGACCTGCTTGAGGAGCTCCTCGACCTCGTTGACGACCTGCTTGTAGTCGTTCTCGGAGTAGTCGACGAGGTCCATCTTGTTGACGCCGACGATGAGTTCGTCGATGCCCAGAGTGCGGGCCAGGAACACGTGCTCCTGGGTCTGGGGCGCGACGCCGTCGTCAGCTGCAACGACGAGGACCGCGTTGTCGGCCTGGCTCGCGCCAGTAATCATGTTCTTGACGAAGTCGCGGTGGCCAGGACAGTCGACGATGGTGAAGTAGTAATCGTCGGTCTCGAACTCCTGGTGGGCGATGTCGATCGTGACACCGCGCTCGCGCTCCTCGGCGAGGTTGTCCATGACGTAGGCGAACTCGAAGCCGCCCTTGCCCTTCTCCTCTGCCTCTTCCTTGTGCTGTTCGATCACGTGCTCGGGTACGCTCCCCGTCTCGTAGAGGAGGCGCCCGACCAGTGTGCTCTTGCCGTGGTCAACGTGGCCGATGATGGCCAGGTTCTGATGTGGTAGGTCGTCGCTCATTGGTCAACTCGCGCGCTAAAGGCGCTGTACCCGGTTTGTTTGCCTGAAGCAGTTAAAACCATTTCGATACGCCGTACTGCTGAACCCCGTCACGTCTTGCGGTTTGGAACTGCATACCGTGGGGGTCCCAACCGGGGTCGTTCTGGCTGCCTGGCTGGCGGCCCGTGTGCTACCCTCTGCGAGTCGCGACGGTTTGCCGATCGACGGCCTCTTTCTTGTCCACTGGACGTCGTCCCACTGGATACTCGTCGTCGCGTGGGGCTGGAAGGGGACTTCCACGGTGGTCGACGGGCACCTCGAACGAGTTGCACTCAGTTCTCGGGATCGACGCCGTGCGTCTCGGAATCGGTGCCGTGCTCGTCGAGATCGATCCCATAGACCTCGCGTGCGCTCTCGGGCGAGCACTTGCCGAGTCGGAGGTCACGTACCACCGCAGCGGGGTCTCGATCGTCGGGATCTCCGAACCCGCCACCGCCGGGCGTCCGGACGCTGATCACGTCGCCGGCATCCAGCCGGCGGGTGCATTTCGAGGGGAGCACCTCGCTGGATCGCCCGACGGCCCCGTTTCCGCCCGTCCCCTCCAGCAACACGTCAGTCCCCGCATCGCCGTCCTCGCCGCCCTCGATGCCGTAGGGCGCGTGGGTCCGGCGCTCACCAAGCAAGCTCAAATCCGCCGATCCCCGCTTCACGCGAATGTCGCGTCGCAACCCGAGGCCGCCGCGATGCTCGCCGGCGCCGCCGGAGTCCTCGCGGAGTTCGTAACGCTCGACAGCCAGCGGGTACGCCGTTTCGAGGACCTCTGCGGACGTGTTGCGCGTGTTGGACATGTGGACGTGGACGGCGTCCATGCCGTCGCCAGTCGCGTGGGCGCCCGACCCGCCGCCCTGCGTCTCGTAGAACGCGTACGGCCTGCCGCGAGCAGCGTCGGTCGCGCCGTCGCCACGCGATTTCCCGCCTCGCGGATCGGTGCCGCCGAGTGTGACGTTGTTCATGGTCCCCTGCCCCGCGGCGACGGCCCGCTCGGGAACGGCCTCGGCGAGCGCACCGAGCACCACGTCGGTCACGCGCTGTGAGACCTCCAGGTTCCCCCCGACGACGGCTGCCGGCGGCTCCGCGTCGACGACGGTTCCGGTGGGCGTTCGAAGCTCGACCGGGCGATAGCAGCCCGCGTTCGGCGGGATTTCGGGGTCGGTGAGACAGCGGACGGCGTAGTAGGTCGCGGAGGCCGTCACCGCTCTAACCGCGTTGATCGGACTCTCCGTCTGGGTTGCAGTGCCCTCGAAGTCGACGACGAGCTCCTCGCCGTCGATCGTCACCGTGGTCGCGATGCGCACGTCCGAACTGCCGTGACCGTCGTCGTCGAGCACGTCCGCGAACGCGTACTCGCCGTCGGGCAGCTCCTCGATAGCTCCCCGCATCCGCCGCTCGGAGTAGGTCTGGATAGCGTCGACCGCGGCGGCGAACCCCTCGCAGCCGTGTTCATCGAGCAGATCGCCGATCCGCTCGCGTCCGACGTCGTTCGCGGCGGCCTGTGCGCGGAGATCTCCCCGTCGCTCGTCCGGCGTACGGACGTTCGCGAGGATCGTCGCGAGGAGGTCCTCGTCGAACTCGTCGGCCTGCAGGAGCTTCACCGGCGGAATCCGCAGCCCCTCCGCGTAGATCTCGGTCGATTCGGCGCTCACGCTGCCCGCCGTCGCCCCGCCGACGTCGGCGTGGTGTGCCCGGTTCGCGGCCAGTGCGACGAGCGAACCGTCCCTGAACACCGGCGAGACGAGCGTCACGTCGGGGAGGTGTGCGCCGCCCCGGAACGGGTCGTTCACCGCGATCGCATCGCCGGGCTCCAGCGACGCGGGTGGATGCGCGTCCAGCGCGGCGGCGACCGAGAACGGCATCGCGCCGAGATGCACCGGGATGTTCTCCGCCTGCGCGATCATACCACCATCGGGATCGAAGATGGCACACGAGCAGTCCCGCCGGTCGGTGATGTTTGGGGAGTAGGCGGTCCGTAGCAGCGTCGCGTTCATCTCCTCGGCGACGGCGCTGGCCGCGTTGCGCACCACCTCGAGCGTGACGGGATCGACGCCGTCACTGCCGGGGTCGGCCGTGGGCTCTCGGTCGCTCATCCGTCTACCTCCACGACGATCGTGCCGTGCTCGTCGACGGTCGCGGTCTGGCCGGGACGGACGGTCACCGTGCTCTCCGGTCCCTCGACGATCATCGGCCCATCGATCTCGGTCCCGGCGGGGAGTTTCTCGCGATCGACAATTCGCGTGTCGTACCATTCCTCGCCGAAGGCGACCGGTCGCTCCTCGCGGATCGCGTCGTCGGGATCGTCGGTCTGGGTCTCGGGCGGTCGCAGTGCCGGCGCGTCGACGGGCTCGCGAACGCGGACGCGAACGGTGACCAGTTCGACGGGATCCTCACGTGCAGCGTGGCCGAACCGTTGCTCGTGACAGTCGTGAAACCGCTCGGCGGCGGTGGCGAGCATCGCGGCGCCATCGGGGGCTGCGTCGGAGCCGGCCGCTGCGTGGGCCATGCCCTCGGGAACGTCGACGGTCAGCTCCGAGGCCTGTCCCACGTACCGAAGGTCGAGTTTACGCTCGACGACGAGCCCGTCGCCCCCGCTATCGGGAGCGTCGAACCGGCGACGCCCTTCGGCTTCGAGCTCCTCGAGGGCCTCCGTTACCGTCACCGGATCGACCTCTGCCAGCGGGCGCACCATCGAGGTCGAGAGCGCGTGCAGGCGGTCGGTCGAGAGCAGGCCGAGCGCGGAGAGTGCCCCAGCGGTGCGGGGCACCAGCACGCGCGGAATTTCGAGCGATTCGGCGAGGGCGGTGGCGTGGAGCGGCCCCGCACCGCCGTAGGCCACGAGCCCGAACTGCCGCGGATCGTGTCCCCGCTCGACCGAGACAACACGGAGCGCCCGCTCCATGTTCGCGTTTGCGACGGTGAGGACACCGCGCGCGGCGGCTTCGACCGACTGCCCCATCGGCTTCGCGACCTGCGTTTCCATGGCCGATTCGACCGCCGCGCGGTCCGCGCCGTCCTCGACGATGAGCGAATCGGGATCGAGCCGGCCGAGCAGGAGCTGTGCGTCGGTCACCGTCGGCTCGCGGCCACCGCGGCCGTAGCAAACCGGGCCGGGCTGTGCACCCGCGGATCGGGGGCCGACCCGGAGCGCGCCTCCGTCGTCGAGCCAGGCGATGGATCCGCCACCCGCGCCGATCGTGTGCACGTCGACGGCCGGGACCGCGACGGCGTACTCTCCCACCGTCCGTTCGGTCGTGACCGTCGGTTCGCCGCCGGTGAACAGGGAGACGTCACAGGAGGTGCCGCCCATGTCCATCGTGATCGCGTCCGCGACGTCACGGAGCCCCGCGACGTGAGCGGCGCCCTGGACGCCTGCTGCTGGTCCGGAGAGGAGGGTTTCGACGGGGCGCTCGCGAGCGTGGGCCGCGCCGACGAGCCCGCCGCTGGAGGCGGTAATCTCGAGTGGCGCGGTGCAGCCTCGTTCCGCGACGCCGTCGGCGAGCGTTCCGATGTAGTCACTCATCACCGGCAGCAGTGCGGCGTTGAGCGCGGTCGCGAGCGTGCGCTCGTACTCCCGGAGCTCCGGCAGCACGTCGGCTGAGGCGGTGATCGGCACGTCGGCCGGTAGCTCCTCCTCGAGAATCTCGACGACGCGGCGCTCGTGGGCGCCATTCTCGAAGGCGAAGAGGAGACAGACCGCTACGGCTTCGACCCCGTCGCCGTCGGCTCCGGCCGTGGCACACTCTCTGGCGACCGTTCGGACGGCTGCTTCCTCGAGGGGCGTTCGGACCTCGCCGCGCTCGTCGAGGCGCTCGGGGACCTCGAACCGCCGATCTCGGGGCACGATCGGATCGGGTTTCGCGGCCGTGAGATCGTAGAGGTCGGGGCGGTCCTGTCGACCGATCTCGAGGACGTCCCGGAACCCCTCGGTCGTGACGAGTCCTGCGTCGGCCCAGGTCTCTTCGAGGACGGCGTTGGTGGCGACGGTCGTGCCGTGCACCAGATGCCCGACGTCCTCGAACGCGAACGCATCGGTCGCGGCGAGTTCGAGCGCGCCCAGCACGCCCGTTGCCGGTGATTCGGAGTCCGAGGGCGCTTTCGTCACGGTCAGCTCGCCGTCGGCGACGGTCACGACGTCGGTGAACGTGCCACCGACGTCGGCGCCGACGCGACACGCTCGGGATTCCTCCCGTCCAGCCCCGGTCCGCGGATTCGACATGTCCCTCCAGAGCCGTGCCCGCTACCTAAATGCTGGTTCAGCGGCCGAAATCGTCGCGTGTCTCGACGAGCGTCACGTCACTCGAATCGCCCGGTGAACTGATTGATCCCGTCGTCGGTGCCTGCGACGATCAGCGCGTCGTCGGCTTCGACGGCGAACTCGGGCCCGAGATCGGTCAGCACGTCGCCGTCCCGCTCGACGGCGACGATGGTACAGCCCGTCCGCTGGCGGACGTCGGCGTCCCCGAGCGTCCGTCCCGCGAGCGTACCGGGACCGACCCGGACGACTTCGACCTGGGTGTCCGTCGAAAGGATGTCTTCCTCGTCGAGCGCGGCGGAGGCGAGCATCCGGCCGGTGACGGTGTCCAGCGAGAGGACGTAGTCCGCGCCCGCTCGGTAGAGTTTCCGAACGGAGGCGGCGTCGTCGGCGCGCGCAGCCACCGAGACCTCGTCGCTCATGTCCCGAACGACGAGGGTCGCGTACTCCGTCTCGGCGTCGCCGGGGATCGCGAGAACGACGGAGGTCGCGTCGGGCAGGCCAGCCCGTCGCAGCGTCTCGGGATCGGTCGCCTCGCCGACGACGTCGACGTCCGGGCCATCCGTACGGTCGACGACGGTGTAGCCGAGATTCGCCGCGTCGAGCGCCTCGGTGACCGACTGCCCGACCTCGCCGTGACCGACGACGACCGTGTCGCCGCTGGCGTGCGGTCGTGGGCTCCCGGCGGAGAGCTTCGCGAGGCGCTCGATCGCTGCCTGGTGCCCTGCGACCAGCAAGACCGTGCCGTCGAGGATCTCGGCGTCGGGCGGCGGCGGGCTCTCGAACTCGCCCTGGAACCACGCGCCGATCACGTTCACGCCGGTGCGCTCGCGGAGGCCACTCTCCTCGATGCGTTTTCCGACGAGTTCGCTGTCCCGGGGGATCGGGAGCTCGAACACCCGGAAGTCGTCTCCGAGCTCGACGCCCTCCCCGAGATTCGTGGTGACTGAGGTCGTCACCATACCGGCGAGACGTTCGCCGATCAGCGGCCGCGGCGAGACGACGGCGTCCGCCCCGGCCAGGCGGTGGTAGGGTTCGCGCTCGGGCTCTTCGACGACGCTGATGACCCGAAGCGACTCGTCGACTTCGCGCGCCGTGAGCACGACGCTGGCGTCCATGCGGTCCTCCACGTCGACGAGCATCGCCCGCGCGTGCCCGACGTTGGCGGCCTCGAGCCCGGCCACCCGGTCGGGCTCGGCGTGGATCACCGGTTCGCCATCGTCGGCAAGCTCCCGGGCGGTCTCGCGATCGGCCTCGACGACGACGTACTCGACGCCCCACGACTCGAGCTCCTCGGTCAGCGGCGGCATTCGCGGCGAGTGCGAGACGATGACGACGTGATCCTCGAGACCGTCCGGGGCGCTCGTCGGCACCGCCGACTCGATGGCTTCCGTGATCGCCGGCAGGACGAACGCCGGCAGCGCGAGGAAGATGATCGCCATCCCCGCCACGTCCATCACGATCACGAGCAGGTTCATCGCGTCGCTCGACCACGGAGCGTCCGATCCGTAGCCCGTCGTTGTGTACGTCTCGACGACGACCTGCAGGGCGTGCAAAAACGAGACGGTGTCTCCCTCGAGCGTCGCCATCCCCTGCCAGTAGAGAACCGAGAACGTCGACATCGACCCGAGAAGGACGGCCAGGTAGATGGCAGTGCGTCGCTTCCAGGAGCGCATACACTGCACCGCGGCCTCCGCTCGCTTAACCGTGGTGCCCGCGGTCGGTGATGGGGTGGGGCCACGGCGTGCGGTCGTCACCGTATCGGGCGGTCTCTTTTCTCTCACCGCCGGGATCGACGGTCCCTCGCCCCCACCGATCCAGCATCCTGCCGTAGGATTATGCACCTGGCCCGACAACGGCCTGTCGTGACAGCCTACGACGTTCACCTCCCAGTGACCGACCACGCCGTCGACGACGTCGCCGACCTCGCCCAGCGCGCCGAGCGCCTGGAGTACGACCAGATCTGGCAGCCTGAGACGTGGGGCCGTGACGCCGTCACGGCGATGACTGCGATCGCCGAGCGCACGGAGTCCATCGGTATCGGCTCCTCCGTGCTCAACGTCTACTCGCGATCGCCAGCGCTGCTGGGTCAGACCGCCGCGACGCTCCAGGAACACAGCGACGGCCGCTTCCGCTTGGGCGTCGGCCCGAGCGGCCCGATCCTGGTCGAGGCCTGGCACGGCGTCGAGTTCGAGCGACCGCTCCGGCGGACGCGGGAAGCCGTGGAGATCATTCGGCAGGTCTGCTCGGGTGAGACGCTCTCCTACGACGGCGACCTGTTCGATCTCTCGACGTTCAGATTGCGCTCCGCCCCGCCGGAGACACCGCCGCCCGTCGACGTCGCGGCGATGGGGCCGAAAGGCGTCGAGATGGCCGGGCGCTTCGCCGACGGCTGGCACGGCATCGTGCTCAGTCCCGATGCGATCGAGGACCGTCTCGAGGATCTCGAACGCGGCGCGGAGCTGGGGAACCGCGACCCAGACGACGTCCGCACGACGATCTCGGTCACCTGCTGCGTCGACGAGGACGGCGATCGCGCACGCGAGCTCGTCAGCGAACATCTCGCCTTCTACGTCGGCGGCATGGGAACCTACTATCGTGACGCGCTCGCTCGGCAGGGCTACGAGGACGTGGCGATGGAGATCGCCGCGGAGTGGGCGAACGGCAACCGCGAGCACGCGACGGAGCTCGTCGCCGACAATCTGCTCGACGACATGACCGCCGCCGGAACGCGGACGGAGGCTCGGTCCGCCATCGATCGCTTCGCCGAGGTGGAGGGCGTCGACGCCGTCGCGCTCGGGTTCCCCCGCGGCGCCTCGCTCGATCGGGTCCGCGACACGCTGCACGCCCTCGCTCCGGAGTGACTCCGATCGTCCACGTGCGCCGGCTACTCGCCGTCGCTGGTAGTAACAACCCGGCCGCTCGGGCCAGTCACCGCCGCGACGCTCGGCATTCCGCCATCTGTCGACCGTACGCCTCCACGAACGTTGTATTTCGGGGGGGCTAGCGCAGAAACTATTTCCGTACGACACTCCCAGCGGGAGACATGACGACGCATCCGGGCCAGCGCGTGGCGGTCCTCGCCGACGCGCAGAACCTCTATCACACGGCCCAGAGTCTTCACACGCGAAACGTCGACTACGCCGCGCTGCTGGAGCGGGCGGTGGACGACCGCGAACTCGTCCGTGCGATCTCCTACGTCATTCGCGCCGACGCACCGGAGGAGGAGAGCTTCTTCGAAGCGATCGAGGAGATCGGATTCGAGCCGAAGATCAAGGACATCAAGACGTTCGGCGACGGCTCGCAGAAGGCCGACTGGGACGTCGGGATTAGCCTCGACGCCGTCACGCTGGCCTCTCACGTCGATACGATGGTGCTCTGTACCGGCGACGGCGACTTCGCGCGTCTCTGCTCTCACCTCCGCCACGAGGGCGTTCGCGTGGAAGTGCTCTCCTTCGAGGCTTCGACCGCCGAGGAGCTGGTCGAGGCGACCGACGAGTTCGTCGATCTCGGGGGCGACCCCGATCGGTACCTGCTGTAGCTGGAGCGCAGGGCCGGATCGTCGCCGTTCACGTCCTCGTTTTCGGGGGTTCGCTTACCCCGATTCTCTTCCGCTCTCTTTCCGCTCTCTTCCGCTCTCTTCCGCTCTCTTTTTCGTTCTCTCAACCTCTCGACGACGTACTTCCATGCGATGTCGTTACAGTCGATTCCTCTCCGCGTAACTGCGGCCCAACGAGTCCCTGGCAGCTACTATCGTCACGGAGCGCTCGGGAGCGACGACCAGTACTACCCGGCCGAATGGATGGGTCCTTATACTGTAATAGGTGTATAATAATATCTTCGGAAAAGTTTATACTCCAGTACGCTGCAGTATCGAGTACGCATGTCCGTCAACTCCACGAACTGGTCCGATCCCTCGACGTGTCCGTTCTGTGGCTCCGCTCTCGCCGACCCGGGCGCCGGCTTCGTCGATCATCTCTCCGAGAACGCCGGCTGCGAGCAGGTCCACGAGGACTGGAAGCAGAACGTCGCCGGCGACGTCGCCGGTGGGTGGAGCGGATGAGCGCCGGCGCAGAGCAGAAGCTCGCTGGCCTCGCTGCCACCGATATCTCGATCCCGGGAACCCTCGACACTGCCCAGTCGAAACTCTGCTACCTCACGATCGACGTCGCCGGCGCGGCGAGCGTCGACGAACTCGACGACGCGCTGGATCTGGGCAAGCTCACGCTGCTCGACGTGCTCGCAACGCTCGACGACGAGGGCGTCGTTCAGCGGACCGCCGACGGCCGGTACGCCACGTACTGACTGCAATCCCCTCTGGTCTGCAGTTCAGTTGCCCACCCACGAACTTCTCTTCATTTCCATGAACGCTGTTGCTCACTCCGGTGCCACGATCTCGACTTTGATGCCTTCCGGATCCTCGCAGTAGAGTGCGTAGTAGCCGCCGGCGTAGGGATGTTGATCGTCGTACAGGACGGACGAGCCCGACCGTTCGCGCACCCCTGCCGTGATCTCGTCGACCTGCTCCCGGGACGCCGCGTGAAAGGCGAGGTGGTTCAGTCCGGCTGCGTTCCGGTCGAATGGCTGGTCGTCGTTCTCGGCATCCACAAGCACCACGTACGTCGGTCCATTCACCCAGGAGCGTCCGCCGTCCCACGCGTTCTTCGCCTCGTACCCGAGCTCACCGAGCAGCCAGCCCCAGAATGCCACCGATGCGTCGAGGTCTGACGCATAGAGCTCGACGTGGTGGAGCTGGCCGGCGCGGTCGGCGTCCGCCCAGTCGTGGTCCATGGTTCCTCGCTCGGTTGGAACTGGGAAAAGATGTGCTGTCGAGAGATCGGAGCGAGGCCCATCCGCTGGTAGCATTCGCGAGCGAACGAAGTGAGCGAGCGGTTTCGTTCGAGAGAGCGGAGCTCTCTCGTGATCAGACGAGAGCACAGCTCTCGTCGACCTCGCGGGATCGAAGATCCCGCTCAGTCACGGAAGGCGCTTCGTGCCTTTCGAACGACACCGCACCGAGCACAGCGAGGTGCGGCCTTTTTTGGTCCAGATTTTTTCGAGGAGGGTTCCCGCAGTCGTTCGAAAGACGCTTCGCGTCTTTCGTGATGACGAGGGAGCTTCGCTCTCTCGAACCACGAGCCTCCGGCTCGCGAGGAAACCCGACGAGAAAAAAGGTGGGTTCTACCCGGTGTTCTTCATCCCCGCCGCGATCCCTTTGACCGTCAGCCGGAGGGTGCGCTCCTCGGTCTCGGTCCGGTGGGTCTGGGAGAGCAGGTGGGTCTGGAGCAGGTTCAGCGGGTCGACGTAGGGGTTCCGACGGCCCAGCGACTCGCGGAGCCACTCCCGGTCGATCGGATGATCGCGGCCGCTGATGTCGGTCACGAGGTCGACCGCCTCCTCGTACTCGCCGGTGAGCCGGGGGAAGAACTGCTCGCGCAGCTCGGGCTCGGCGAGGTCCGCGTACTCCTGGGCGATCTCGAAGTCCGTCCGGCCCAGCGCGAGCGCGGCGTTGTCCATGCGGGTGCGGAAGAACGGCCACTCCTCGTACATCTCCCGGAGCGTCTCCACGTCGCCGCCGTCGTCGAGCCAGGACTGGATGCCAGTGGCGATCGCGTACCAGCCCGGCAGGATGCACCGGGACTGCGTCCAGGAGAACACCCACGGGATCGCGCGGAGGTCCTCGACGTTTCGCTCGCCCGACCTGGAGGCCGGCCGCGAGCCCATGTTGAGGTCCTCGATGACGGTGATCGGCGTCGCCTGCTCGAAGTAGGAGACGAACCCGTCGGTCTCGAGGAGATCGCGGTACTCTTCGCGAGCGGCGTCGGCCATCTGGTCCATCGCGTCGTACCACGCCTCGGGCACGTCCTCGACGGGCTGCTCGATCGCGCGGTGACGCGCGCGGACCTGCGCGTTGAGCATCTGCTCGATGTTGCGCTCTGCGATTCGGGGGTTGCCGTACTTCTCGGCGATCGCCTCGCCCTGCTCGGTGAACTTCACCTGGCCGGTGATCGTCGAGTTCGGCAGGGAGAGCAGGGCGTCGTTCATCGGGCCACCGCCGCGGGAGATCGAGCCGCCGCGGCCGTGGAACAGCCGCATCGTGACGTCGAAGTCATCGCAGATCTCGGCGAGCCGCCGCTGGTTCTTGTACAGCGACCAGTTCGCGGCAAGGAACCCGTTCTCCTTGTTGGAGTCGGAGTAGCCGAGCATGATCTCCTGTAGCCCGTCGCGGGCCTCGACGACCTGGGAGTACGCCTCGTTCTCGAAGAGGGTGCCCATGATGCGACGGGCGCCGGAGAGTGCGTACTCCGTCTCCAGCAGCGGAACGATGTCGAGACCGCAGTGGCCGGGCAGCTCGACGACGCCTGCCTGATCGGCGAGGAAGAGGACCTCCAGCACGTGGGAGGGCTCGTCGGTCATCGAGATGCAGTAGGTGTCGATGGCCTCGACGCCGAACTCGTTCTGCCAGTCGGCGAGCTTGTCGAACCGCTCGGCGACGCGGGCCGCAGTGTCAGAGACGCCCTCCTGATCGGTCAGATCGACGACCTGCTCGTCCTGGAGCACTGCCTCGGTGAGGAGTTCGACGCGGTCGTCTTCCTCCTTCGCGGTGTAGTCGATGCCCTCGCGAGCGAGCAGCTCGTCGATGGCCTCCGTGTGATTCTCCTGGTGGTCGCGCAGGTCCAGCGACGCGAGGCTGAATCCGAACGTGTCGACGCGTCGCGCGAGTGGATCGACGTGCGCCTCGGCGACGACGTCGGCGCCGTTGTTCCGGAGGCTCTTGGCGACGACGTCGAGGTCTGCTTCGAGCTCCTCGACCGTCTCGTAGCCGCCGGGGCGGACGTCCCCGATGCGCTGGAGGCGCTCGCGCATGAGCTTGAGCTTCTGGCGGTAGGGTTCGCCGGGGTAGCGCTCCTCGGCTTCGTCCGCGATGGCGGGGAGTCGCTCACGGTCGTCTTCGAGAGATTGCTCGAACTCGCCGCCGACCGTGATGCGACTGCCGTCCTGGCTCAGGACGCCGGAGAGTTCCTTGAGGTCCTGGCGATAGTTCTCGAGAACGACCTGTCGCTGGCGTTCGAGCGTGGCCGTAGTCACTTCTGGCGTCACGAAGGGGTTGCCGTCGCGGTCGCTGCCGGCCCAGGAGCGGAACTCGAACAGCTTCGGGACGTCGACGTCGGTTCCGAACTCCTCGGAAAGTGCGTCCTCGAACTCGTCGTAGACTTCGGCGACGACGTCGTAGAGCGTGTTTTCGAGGTACCACTGCACGTTCCGGGCCTCGTCCTCGGGCTCCGGCCGGCGGTTCCGGACCTGGGGCGTCTGCCAGAGGCTCGTGACTTCGGCGTCGACGTCGCGCTCGACCTGCCCGCGTTCCTTGTCGGTCAGGTGTCGCTCGTCGAGCGTTTCGAGGTGGTTCGAGACCTCTCGGAGCTTCGATTTCACCGTCTTGCGACGGGCCTCCGTCGGGTGGGCGGTGAACGTCGGCTCGATGAGGACGTCGTCGAGCACCTCGCCGACCTCGTCGGCGTCGAGATCCGCCGCGGCGAGCTCCTCCGCGGCAGACTCGAGGCTGTCTTCCAGGTTGTCGTCCTGGGAGCCCTGCCGGATGGCGCGAACGCGTTCGCGCTCCTCGGCGAGGTTGATCAGCTCGAAGTAGGTCGTGAACGCGCGAGCGACGACGCTGCTCTCGTCGGGAGAGAGCCCATCGAGCACCTCGTGGAGGTGCTCACGCGAGCCGAGCTCCCCGTCACGGTACTCGATCGCCGAGGTTCGGAGATCCTCGACGGTCTCGAAGTCCCTGCGGGAGGTCTGGTCTTCGAGGACGTCCCCGAGCAGGGTGCCGAGCTCGCGGACGTCCTGCCGGACGGTCCTGTTGTGGAGTGCCATGCCATCGCAGGGGTAGCGGGGCCGGGGCTAAAAGCCGTCGAACCGGAATCGTTCGGCCGAAATTCTGGAGGAACGAAGAGGAAGGATCCGAATCCCGAGCCAAACACCGGCCGATCGTGTCCGATACGAGCTACTGACCCGATCCGTGTTGCAGAGACTGGGACAGAGCAACGGACTTAGTGGGTCTGCGTGGATCCCTCCGTCCATGCCCCTCCAGCTCGCGACGCTGTTCGGTGCAGGGTTGGCGGTCGCCGGTGCCGTCATCGCAGTGCTTGGCGTCCGGCACTGCTGGCAGGCAAGTGCAGTCCTTCGCGCGCCGCACGCGGGCGAGCCCGACGCGGCGGGCGCACCGATGGTCCGGTTCGATGGCACCGTTGCGGAACTCGACGCCGGTGACGCGGGCGGGTCTGCCGGCGATGGGGGCGATAGCTCCGATTCTGCGGCAGAACCCACTGGAATGATCCTCGAGTCCTCCAACGACGCGGACGAGCACTCGATCGCGGCGCCCTTCTCCGGCACCGACTCCGTCGTCGTGCGCCACGTCGTCGAAGAACGCCAGATCAACCCCGGCGTGTGGATCTTGCAGTGGGACGTCGTCATCGAGGAGGGCGTCCAGAGCGTCCCCTTCGAACTCCAGAACGGTGATGCGACCGTGACGATCGACGGCGCGATCGGGAGCGCTCTTCTCGCCCGAGAGCAGATCGCGTCCATCGACGCGGGCGAATCGCCACCCGAGCAAATTCGGGCGTTCCTGGCGGATAGCGGTCTGCGGGAGACGCCGCTGGTCTTCGGATCGCTGCCGGGGCCGCTTGCGGGCCTGGGACGGTGGCTCGGCCTGGGCCAGCGGACCTACAGCGAGGAGCGGTTGGAGGAGGGCGATTCGGTGACGGTCGTCGGACATCCGATCGGTAGCGGAGCTGGCGAGGGCGGAAGTGAGACGATCGATCCGCTCGTGGTCTCGGATCGATCGCCGTGGGGGACCTTCCGTTCGATGGCGACGACGGGACTGGTGGCGCTGGTGATGGGCGTCGCCGTGCTCGCGGTCGGGATCATCGTGCTGCTCGCCTGAAAAATGGCTGTGACTTTTCCGCAGACTCCAGCGTGGTAGCGTTAGCTGCGAAGTGCACGAACGGTGCCGTCTGCGCTCGCGTACACGGTGTCTTCGGCGATGGCGAGCTCCGTCGTCCCGCCGACGTCGAGCTGCCACAGCTCGTCGCCGGATTCGGCGTCGAACGCCAACAGCGGCACGAGCGCGTTCGCGAACGGCCCGACGATCACCGTGCCGTTGGCGACGGCTGGGGGCTGGAGACTCGCGGAAGCGTCGTACCCCCACCGTCGTTCGCCCTCGGCGGACAACCGGACCAGACTCCCCTCGGTTCCGATATCGTCGGCTGTCACGACTGAGGTGGACACGAACGCGTCGGTGCCGCCAACGGCGGGGCTTCGTGGGGTGTGCTCCAGTGGTACCCGATCGCGAGTTGTGCCCGTGCCGGCGTCGTAGATCGTCAGGCCGGGAGGATTGGTGTGAGATGCCATCTCGGGCCGGTAGAGCAGCCCGTTCGCGAGCGCCGGGTAGGAGTACGCTCTGGAGCCGGTCTCGGGCGAGGCGGCCCAGTTCGAATCGAACGTTCCGTCGACGTCGTACGCTTCTATCTTGTAGTTGCTACAGTATACGCTTCCCCCGCCCGTGGTGGGATACCTGCCAACGAAGGACTGCGAACCGAGTTTCTCGCCGGTATCGGCGTGGAGCCGTACGATCCGATCGTGATAGAGTATAAACACCCTGCCCTGTCGTTCGAGGACAGTGTAGTTCCAGACCGGATCCCGCCCGATACGATGCTCCCACTCCAGCTCACCGGTGCGCGTGAACGCACGCAGGCGTTCCGCTGCCGCTTGATAGAGCCGTCCATCGATCCATAGTAACTCCCTCGTGCGAGACGACGAGCGCGTCCACCGTTGGTCGCCGGTGGCTGACTCGAGCGCGACGATTTCCCCTTCGGTACCGACGAAGACGGTGTCTTTGGCGACCACGAGCGAATCGACTGATTCCTCGACGTCGTACGTCCACGCAGTCGAAGGCGCTCGCCGCGGTGGTTCGGCGAACGGATTGTGGCTCGTTCGCGCGAAGTCGTAGTTCGAGGTTGGCCACTGACCGGAAGACGGGCGCCAGTCCGGTGATACCTGTCGCTCCGCAGTGGGCGGGCCGTCGTCGAACAGGCTCGTACAGCCGCCGAGTGCAGATCCGACTGCGAGCGCGGACAGCGACAGCGCTCGGCGACGACTCGTCGTCGGTTGGGTGGAGGGCACGTTCGTCGTCGCGCCCGCGACTCCCTTAATCGTTGGTCAGGCGCGATGGCGGTCGGAGATGGGGTCGGTCCTCAGTTGTACTCCCGCCAGCGGTAGCCACACTCCTTGCATTTAAAGAAGCGCGTCGGTGGCTCGTCGGCCGCACCGGTCTGCTTGATCGTGTACCACGCGACCGTGTGTCCGCAGTCGTCGCAGATCACGTCGGTCGCGGTCGGTTTCCCTTCGAAGTCCGCGCCTTCCTCGGTCTCGATGAGCTCGTCGCCGCTCTGTTCTTCCGTGCTGACGAAGGCCGCCTCCTCGTCGGCGTCGCGAGCCTGCTCGGCGCCGCAGCTGTCACAGACCATTACGTCGCCGTCGGCTTTCATCATCGAACCGCATTCGTCGCAAAACTGCATTGATGAGCCGGGTGTTGGCTTGCGCGCTACTAAGCCCTTGGCGCTTCGAGGGGATGGGATTCTGCAGCCAGCACCGCAAACGGCTTGGAAGCCCCCTCCCGCTCGGCGATTCTGACTCGCTGCGGTCCTCGGCTCGCTCGTTCCACTCGCTCGCCTGCGGTCCTTGCGTTGTCAGGCATCGCCGAGCGGTCGGCCCCTTCCAGTCCCACCCGGGGAGATGTGTCGGTGCTTGCGAAACCCCGGTGGAACGTGACGCGGTGCGTCGCACCGGTGGAGAATCGCTGTTGCTGAGGTGGCGGAAGTGCTGTCGCTATCGAGCGGTGGAAAACGGAGAGAAGTGGCGAAACTGCGGCCGCTTAGAGCAGCTCCGCGGGGTCGTCGTAATCTTCGATCTCGACGCCATCGGCGGTGATCCGTGCGACGAAGATCCCGTTGCCGGAGCCGGTGTCGCGCTCGGTGGCGCTCTGGATGCCCCGAGCGGCGAGGGCGACGGCCTCGTCCATGGACATCTCGGGGTCGTACTCGCCCTCGAGGGTCCCGTGTGCGAGCTGCATTCCGCTGCCGGTGACGGTGTAGTCGTCGGACATCACGCCCCCGGCAGGGTCGATCGAGTAGACGTGACTGCCCTCCTCGTCGACGCCGCCGAGGATCGGGTTGACCGCGAAGAACGGACCGCCGCGCATCATGTTACCGGCGAGGGTCGCGAGCGCGGAGATCGAGAGATTGTCCCCGCGACGCGTGCCGTAGAGACTCGTCTCGGCGCGCAGCGTCCGGATCAAACTCTGGGCGCCGCCCACCGAGCCGACGAGGGTAAGCGCCGCCGTCGGGTGGATCTGCTCGACCTTCTGGACGTCCTTGTTGGAGACGAACCGCCCGCCGAGCGAGGCGCGCTTGTCCGTCGCGATGACGACGCCGTCCTCGTTCGTGATGCCGATCGTGGTCGTCCCGGTCTTGTTGACCATCTCGTCGTCGCCGGCGAGTTGCTCGGCGCGCTCTCCACCGAGTGCGTCGTTGGGCACGAGTTCGGAGCCGAAGGGGTCGGGGTCCGACGAAGCGCCGTCGGGCTGCAGACGGTCGTCGGTCATTCGTCCTCACCTCCCTCGGCGAGGCCGTGTTCGGTGACGAGCTCGGCGACCTCTTCGGGTGGCTTCGTTGAGAAGGTCTCCGACTCGACGTCGACCGTCGAGATCTCGACGCCGCCGGTGTCGAGTTCGCCGTCGTTGGGCACAGCGAGGGCTTCGAGCGCGAGCCCGATGCCGTCGCCCAGCGAGAGCGAGTCGTCGTAGTTGTCCTCGAGATACTCCTGTATCTCGTCGCGACCGCCACCGACTGCCACCGCGGACCACTCGTAGGGGGTCCCGGAGGGGTCGGTCTCGAAGAGCCGGGGCTCGCCGTTCTCGACGCCAGCGACGAGCAACGCGACGCCGAATGGGCGTGCGCCGCCGGTCTGGGTGTACTGCTGGATGTGGTCCGTGATCTCCTTCGTCAGCGCCTCGACGCCGAGTGGCTGATCGTAGCGGAGCCACTCCATCTGTGCGCGACGCCGCGCGAGATCGACGAGCTGTCGAGCGTCAGCGACGTGGCCGGCCGACGCGATACCGAGGTGTTCGTCGACCGAGTGGAGTTTCTCGACGCTGCTGGCCTCGACGAGCGGGGAGCGCGTCTGGCGGTCCGCGACGAGGACGACGCCGTCCTCCGTGCGAACGCCGACGCTCGCCGTCCCGCGCTTGACGGCCTCGCGCGCGTACTCGACCTGATAGAGACGTCCGTCCGGGGAGAAGATCGTGATCCCGCGGTCGTACGCCTGCTGTTGGGAACCTTGCATCGTATTCACCTGGGGTAAGGGACCGTCATATATGTGCTTTGTGCTGTATTGGGCGATATTACGGAGAATATCGCCGGGACCAACCGAGCACGGGCGGCGTTCGTGGCAGGGCTTCGTCTCCGACCGATCGCGATCGATCGGTCGCTCTCGTCAGTGTGTGACCGACCATCTGAGGTCCGTCGTTTGCTGCTGGGCCACGAACTGCGCGCAGTTGACTCGGATTACACCCCTGTTATGACTCCCGGGGGTTTAGGGCACCGGTCACCGGCGAATACCCCGCTGGAACAGGGCCATTTAGCCAGATCTCCACAACATTCTTGCTGCTTCGGTCGATACCGGCGAGTATGACCGACGTCGACCGGTCCCGTGGGATCCTCACGCCCGCGGATCGACGATTCCTCCGCGGCGACGTGACACTCGGGAGCGAGCAGTCTCGTTACGACGCACGCTACCGGATTCGACAGCGCACGCGTGACGCGCTGCTGGACTACCCACTCCTCTTCGATCACCTCGCCGAGCGCGATCGCGAGCAGGTGTTCGACGACCGAACGGACGGATTGACCGACGCGCTGGCGGACGCCGTCGCCTTCCTCTATCTCGGCGCCGCCTCGACCGACGCGGATCCAAAGCGAATCGTCACCGAGGGAGTTCGCCGCGCTGAGCGTCGCCAGCGTGGGGCGGACTGTCCGGCGCTGGACGTCGAACTGTCCATCGACGCGACCGACGAGGAGCGCGTCGAGGAGATCGTCGCCTGTCTGGGCGATGGCGCCGTCCACGAGCTCTCCGAGCGGGACCTGCGCACGCTCGCGAATCTGCTCGCCGAGCGCGAGGATCTCTCGCTCTCGGATCTCCTCTCTGATCCATCCTCGGAGTGATGCCGCCGGTCTCGACGACGGAATCCAGCCACTCCTCTCGAACGTCCGGCTTCGAACGCTATTTGACGCCGGCACGCAAACCACTGCTCGATGGATCGCGGCTCGGCGGACGTGTTCACGGAGCTGGGGACGGTCGGCATCGAGGAGGAGTTCTACGTCGTCGACGATCGTGCCCGCCCGACCTCGGGCACCGACGAACTCGTCTACGAAACCGAGCCGCCGGAGCTTCTGCAGGGCCGGCTCGATCACGAGCTGTTCAAATGCGTCATCGAGACCCAGACGCCGACGATCGAACGCCTCGACGACGCCGCGAGCGCTCTCGACGACGTCCGGGCGGCGCTCGTCGAGCACGCGAACGCGAACGGGTTCCAGATCGCCGCTGCAGGTCTCCACCCAACTGCGAAGTGGCGTGAGCTCGAACACGCCGAGAAGCCGCGGTATCGTGCCCAGCTCGACCGCATTCAGTACCCACAGCACCGGAACACGACCGCCGGCCTCCACGTGCACGTCGGCGTCGACGACGCCGACAAGGCGACCTGGATCGCCAACGAGCTGCGCTGGTACTGCCCGGTGATTCTCGCCCTCTCAGCGAACTCGCCGTACTGGTGTGGGTTCGACACCGGGCTCCAGTCCGCACGCGCGAAGATCTTCGAAGCACTCCCCAACACCGGGATTCCCACGCAGTTCTCGGATTTCGAGGAGTATCTGGCGTTCGAGAACCGGATGATCGACGCGGATGCGATCGAGGACCGCGGCGAGCTCTGGTACGACGTCAGACCGCACTCCGAGCACGGCACCGTGGAGGTCCGTTCCCCCGACGGCCAGGCCGATCCCGAGCGCGTCATGGCCTTCGTCGAATACGTTCACGCGCTCGTGCTCGACCTCGCCGCACGCTACGAGGACGGCGAATCCGGTACCGACTACCGCCGCGAGGTGCTGGATGAAAACAAGTGGCGCGCGATTCGGTACGGCCAGGACGCTTCGTTCATCCAGGCGGACGGCTCGACGCGGTCGTTGGGCGACGTGGTGGCCGCCGAGGCCGATCGGCTCGACGTCGATGGGATTCGGTCGATCTACGAGGCCGAGAGCGGTGCTGCTCGCCAGCGGCGTCTCCAGTCCGATGCGAGTACCGACGCGCTCTGTGAGTCGCTTTTACTCCCGGGTCAGTGAGGCCTCTCTGGATTCGGCCACGATGAACGCTTCGCGAACGTGTAGATTCGAAGCAAGGTTTATACACGTGACTGGCTTTCGTCGCTCCAGAGAGGACTCATGTCTGCGGACGATACCACTGACGGGAGCGACGATGCCGGGGAGAGGGAGGATAGCACAGACGTCACGGAGCCATCGACCGACGGCGGAGACGACGTCGTCGACAGCGGAGACGACCTGCTCGACGGCGACGGTGTGGGGGAGACGGCACAAGGGCCTGGGTCGGCCGAGGAAGACGACCGTTCGCGACGCGACGAGATCACCGACCGTCTGAGCGAGGAGACGGACAAGGCGGTCGAGGAGTTCGATCAGCGCCTCGTCGACCTGCTCTCCTGGATGCTCGACACGGAGACTCGCGCCCGGATCTACGTCCACCTCCGACAGTCGCCACATGGCACCAGCGACGAGATCGCGGAGGGCACCGGCCTCTACCCCAGTACCGTCCGCGAAGCGCTCGCGGAACTTCACGACGACGAGCTCGTCGAGCGCCGCAAGCGCGAGAGCGAGGGCGCCGGCAACAACCCCTACGAGTACGCCGCCATCGCCCCCAGCGAGCTCGTCGGAACCGTCGCCGAGCGCGTCCAGGGCGAGCTCAACACGGTGTTCAATCTCGATAGCCACATCCGCTCCGGCGACGATCAGCCCGAGCCCGAGGAGGACCCGGTGACCATCACCGTCGAGGACGAGAGCGCCGAGGATTCTGCCGATGAATCGCCCGGGTCCGACGGAGACGCCGAGGACTCTGCGACCGGCGGCGCTGCAGACGAGAACCGTGCCGACCACGGCGACTCGACCGACGACTGATCGATCACCGCGCTGTCCCCGGGATCGACGGCTCGTCTAGCTCTTGTTGACGGACGAGTACGCTCCGATCTATGGACGGCCGAGCTTCGTTCGATAGGCTATCCGGCTTCGTCCGGCGGTCGATCACGCTTCGACTCATTTTTCCCACGGGCGCGCCTGCGACCTACCATGGAAGTCGCGCTCGGTGGCACGTTCGATCCCGTTCACGACGGTCACCGGGCCCTGTTCGAGCGGGCCTTCGAACTCGGCGACGTCGTCGTCGGCCTGACGACGGACGATCTCGCCCCCGAGACACGTAACGTCGATCGACACGTCCGATCCTTCGATGAGCGCGTGGCCGACCTCGAAACCGAGCTCGCCGACCTCGCAGCCGCGCACGATCGCGAGTTTACGATCAACGCGCTGGACTCGCCGACCGGGATCGCCGCGGAGGAGCCCTCCCTCGAGTATCTCGTCGTCTCGCCGGAGACCGCACCGGTCGGCGACCACATCAACGAGCTCCGGGAGGAGCGGGGGCTGGACCCACTCTCGATCGAGATCGTCGATCACGTGCTCGCGGAGGACGGCGAGATCATCTCGAGCACCCGGATCGTCAGCGGCGAGATCGACGAACACGGACAGCTGACGCCCGATCGCTCGGGCAGGAAGCCACAGTCGAAATAACGGTCAGCCGTCGGACGGACCCTTCTGTCGCCAGTCACCAGGACGGCGGTTCCATTCCCGCAGCTTCGAGACGTTCCTGCCAGCGTTGCTGGACGGAGATCCGAGAGACACCGACGGCGTCGGCGACGCTCGTCTGCGTCCTGCCGTCGCCGGCGATCAACGTCGCGGCATAGAGGCTCGCTGCGAGTGCCGCGGGCTTGGACCGGTCGGCGTCGGGGACGTCCGAGAGGAAGAGATCGACCGCGACCGAACGCACCTCGTCGTCGAGGCCGAGCTCCGCGGCTGCAGTTTCGATCGCCTCCAGCCAGGCCTCGTTGTCGCGTCGATCCTTCGCGCTGTGCACGTACGAGTGGAGGCCGCTCTGGTACTAAGGCGTTCCCGTGACTTCGGGCTGCGCGATCGACTCCGGAGCGACAGCTACTTTTCCCGGCCAGCGGGTAGGTCGGGATGCGCGCGGGTAGCCAAGCCAGGAAACGGCGCAGCGCTTAGGACGCTGTCCCGTAGGGGTCCGCCGGTTCAAATCCGGTCCCGCGCACTGACTGAGTTTTCGAGCGAAGCGAGAAAACGAGTGAAGGAGCAGGAGCGGATTTGAATCCTGGAAGACGCAGCGCGAACGGAGTGAGCGACCGTCTTCCTCCGGTTCAAATCCGGTCCCGTCACTGGCCCATTTGACATAGTACTTTCTGAGAATTAGTTCAACAGTAGAACAGGCCAGCAGACGGCAAACCTTCTTCTCTTGCCGTCTATGTGGTTCTATAGCCGGGAATATAGATTCGTACCGACACATTCAATTGAACACTATCTCAACTATCTCTCGATGGAAGCATCCTCAGAGCGGATCCGCCGCTACCTCGACGACGAACTCGACGGCTGTCGGAGCGAGGACGTCGACGCCCGACTCGAGGAACTCGGAACGCTCGAGACGGCGCTCGGGAGAGAGCGGCTGACCGCGGAGCTCGACGTACTCTCGGCGCTGGCCAACCAAACCCGCCTGACTGTCGTCCGTGCGCTCGTCGTTGCGGGCGAGGAGCTCTGCGTCTGCGAGCTCGTTGGCCTCGTCGACGTGTCGGAGAGCGGACTCAGCCACGCGCTCTCTCAGCTCGTCGACGCGGGGCTCGTCGAGTGGCGCAAGGACGGCCGCTGGAAGAAATACCGGGCGACGAACCGAGCAGTCGCGATCCTGACCGTCCTCAGCGGGAGCGTCGACGGAGTGGACGACGTGGCCGGTGAGGCGTCACTGGACGGAGAAGAGAATGAGTAACGCCGAGGCCCACGACCACGGCCCGGACTGTGATTGCCCGAGTTGCGGTGATCCTCGCTCGATGGACCTGCTGGACAAGTACCTCACCGTCTGGATCTTCGCCGCGATGGCGATTGGCGTGGGGCTGGGCTCGACGGTGCCGGGCGTGACCGACCCGATTCAGGAGCTCCACCTCGTCGAGATCGGGCTGATCGCGATGATGTACCCGCCGCTGGCGAAAGTCGACTACGCGAGACTGCCGACAGTGTTCCGGAACTGGCGGGTGCTCGGTCTGAGCTTGCTTCAGAACTGGCTGCTGGGGCCAACCGTAATGGTCGCACTCGCGGTCGTCTTCTTCGGCGGCATCGTCCCTGGGCTGCCAGCGCGGCCGGAGTTCTTCCTCGGGCTCGTGTTCATCGGCATGGCCCGCTGCATCGCGATGGTGCTCGTCTGGAACGAGCTAGCGGAGGGATCCGCGGAGTACGCTGCCGGGCTCGTCGCGTTCAACAGCGTGTTCCAGATCCTGACCTACGGCATCTACGTCTGGTTCTTCGCCCTCGTCGTGCCCGACCTTCTCGGGATGAACGCGCTGGCTGCCGGCATCGATTCCTTCGAGATATCGCCCGGACAGGTGTTCGGCGCGATCGCTCTCTTCCTGGGCGTCCCGTTCGCGGCGGGGATCCTCTCCCGCCTCGCTGGGACTCGTGTGAAAGGCGAGGAGTGGTACGAGGAGCGCTTCGTTCCGGCAGTCAGCCCGGTGACGCTCGTCGCCCTCCTCTTCACCGTGATCGTCATGTTCGCGATGCAGGGGGATCGGATCGTCGGCGATCCCGGCGACGTTCTGCTAATCGCCGTCCCGCTGACGATCTACTTCGTCGTCATGTTTCTCGTGAGCTTCTGGATGGGCCGGGGGATCGGCGCGGACTACTCGACGACGACGGCGATCGGCTTCACCGCCGCCTCGAACAATTTCGAGCTCGCGATCGCCGTCGCGGTAGCGGTGTTCGGCGTCGGCTCCAGCGTCGCCTTCGCGACCGTCGTCGGCCCGCTGATCGAAGTGCCGGTCCTGCTGGCACTCGTCCACGTAGCGCTCTACTTAAGGCGGCGCTTTGACTGGGGCCGCGCAGCCACCGAGCCGTCTCCACAGGGAGATCCGACCGCAAGTGACACGCTCACAGACGACTGACAGTACGACAGACCACTCTCGAAATACCACACCACAGATGTCCACCACTGATACCACCGAACCGATCCGCACCGCCTTCGTCTGCGTCCAGAATGCCGGCCGCTCCCAGATGTCGACCGCATTCGCCGAACGCGAGCGCGAACGCCGCGGACTCGCCGATCAGGTCGAGATCCACACCGGCGGGACCCACCCTGCCGAGGCCGTCCACGACGGGGTCGTCGAGACCATGGCGGAGGCGGGCTTCGACCTCTCGGATCGAACGCCCCGGCAAATCGACGAGATGGAGCTCCGCAGCTGTGATTACGTCGCGACGATGGGCTGCTCGACGCTCGATCTCGGCGACACGGCGGATTCCGTCGACGTCCGTGATTGGTCGCTGGACGATCCCGACGGTCGGGATCCAGAAGCGGTTCAGCGGATCCGCGACGAGATCGAAGCGAAGGTCGTCGGACTGTTCGACGAGATCGAAGCCGACCTACGGGACTGACTGTCGCGCACTCCGGCAACAACGTTCATTTGTGGTCGGTTCGGATTAACTGTAGAGCGAGTCTCGTCCTCGTCACCATGATATCACCGCGTTCCACCGCAACGTATCAGTCCTCCCATAGGGGTGTGCCCCGATGAGCGACGAGGACTGGTTCGAGCGAGCAGTCGGTGACGACGCCGACGAGTCGACCGAGGAATCCCCAGAGGACGACCCGTCGACGGAGGAATCTGCTGGCGAGGACTCAACCGACGATCCGACGGACAGATCGAAGGAGGACGGCGAGGTGGCGGCCACGGGGCAGGCGAGTACGGCCGCCCCCAGCGAGATCGAGGAGGCCCTGCGCGACGTTACGGACGACGAGGGTGCCGATACCGGAGGAGAAACAGAACCGCAGGATGCACCGGGTATCGACGACGGCGTGTTCAGGCCGGAAGACATCGACCCGGACGCAGCCGAGGAGGAGACCGGCGGGCTCTTCGAGGACGATTTCACGGCCGCGCTCCAGGAGGCGGAGGACGAGGGGTTCGGCATGGGCGGCGGTGCCGATCCGACCGATCCCGAGTTCTCGATGGGAACCGACGCCGGCGGCGGATTCGGCGACGTCGGCGTCGAGGATCTCGACGGCGATCTCGACTCGGAAATCCCTCGCATCGACCTCGGCATCGAGGGGCTCGACGAGATGATCCATGGCGGCGTTCCCGAACGCTCGTTGATGGTCGCGATCGGCTCGGCCGGGACCGGGAAGACGACGTTCGGCCACCAGTTCCTGCACGGTGGTCTCACGAACGGCGAGCGGGCGGTGTTCATCGCCCTCGAGGAGTCCCGAGAGCGCGTGATCCGCTCGGCGACGGAGAAGGGGTTCGACTACGACGAGTACGTGGAGGACGGCCAGCTCGCCGTCGTCGACATCGACCCCGTCGAGATGGCCAACAGTCTCCAGACGATCCGAAGCGAACTCCCACGGCTCATCGACGAGTTCGGCGCCCAGCGGCTCGTCCTTGACTCCGTCTCCCTGCTCGAGATGATGTACGACCAGCGCGCCACCCGCCGGAACGAGATCTACGACTTCACCAAGAGCCTCAAAGAGGCCGGTATCACGACCATGCTGACCAGCGAGGCCAGCGAGGACACGCCCTACGCCTCCCGACACGGCATCGTCGAGTATCTCACCGACGCGGTCTTCATCCTCCAGTACGTTCGCCCGTCGGACTTCCGCGAGACGCGGATGGCGATCGAGATCCAGAAGATCCGGGACGCGAACCACTCCCGAGAGATGAAACCCTACGAGATCACTAGCGACGGGATCGAAGTGTTCCGGCAGGCGAATCTGTTCTAAGCCACCTTTTTTCGAGGAGGGTTTCCTCGCGAGCCGGAGGCTCGTGGTTCGAGAGAGCGAAGCTCTCTCGTCATCACGCAAGACGCGAAGCGTCTTTCGAACGACTGCGGGAACCCTCCTCGTAAAAAATCTGGACCAAAAAAGGCCGTGCCTCACTCCGTTCGGCACGGTGAATCGCTCGCTCACTTCGTTCGCTCACGAATGCTCCCGCACAGCACAGCCGCCACCCGCTCCGAAAGGCGGAAGGCCGGCGCCTGCGACCGCGGTGATATGTACGAGGCCGTCCACGCAGCACCGGAGGGGGAGTCGACGGTCTCGCGTCTCGCGATCACTGCGAGGGAGTACGGCTACGATGGGATCGTCGTGCGTAATCACGGCGATCAGCGCGCCGAGTTCGACGCTGCAGCCGTCGCCGAGGAGACCGGCGTCGACGTGGTGAACGGCGTGGAGATCAGTGCGGAGGATCCCCAGCAGGCGAGTGGCTACCTCGGGAACTTCCGTCCCGATTACACGCTGCTTGTAGTTCACGGTGGCACTACGGAGCTGAATCGCTTCGCCGTCGAACAGGAGAAAGTCGACGTGCTCGCCCATCCGATGGCAGGCGACGGCGATCTGAATCACGTGCTGGCGAACGCGGCTGCCGAGCACGGCGTTCGCATCGAGGTGAATCTTCGGCCCGTGCTGCGGGAGTCCGGTGGCACGCGGGTGCGTGCGATCAAGGACCTACGGAAGTGCTGGGAGCTGATCGAGGACGCCGACGCGCCGTTCGTGGTCTCCGCGGATCCACGATCCCACCTGCAGCTCCGCGGGGTCCGTGAGCTACGAGCCCTGGGCGAGGAGATCGGCCTACCGGGAGAGGCGATCGAATCGGGGCTCGCCGAATGGGGTCGGCTGGCCGAGCGCAACCGGGAGATCAACTCCGAGTCGTTCATTGAGCCGGGCGTCGAACTGGGACCATATGACCCAGAATCCTGAGGACCACGCGGCCCGCTTTACCGAGGTCGCCGAAGAGTACGACGACGATTCCAGCGAGGAGTATCTTGCCTGCGCCAGCGGCGTAATCGAAGCCGCGGCGCCAGAGCCCGACGACGTCGTGCTCGATCTCGGTGCGGGCACGGGAGCGATCGGTCTCGCTCTGGCAGAGGACGCTGGCCGCGTCGTCCTGCGCGATCTCAGCGAGGGCATGCTCGATCAGGCTCGTGAGAAGATCGCCGACCGCGGCCTCTCGAACGTCGAGATCGGTGAGGGCTCCTTCCGCGAACCCAACTACGACGGCCAGGTGGACGTCATCGTCTCGAACTTCGCACTCCATCACCTCTCCGACGAGGAGAAGCGAGACGCGATCCGCATCTGGGCCGCATACGAGCCGGACCGGATCGTCCTCGGCGACGTCATGTTCTTCGAGGAGCCAGATCCGAGCGTCTCCTTCTTCTCGCCCGACGTGGACGATCCCGCGACCGTCGGCACGCTCGTCGAGGCGTTCACGGACGAGGGGTACGCCGTCGCGGACGTCCAGCGCGTCCACGACCAGGTCGGCGTGATCGTCACTCATCGGATCGGCGAAGGCGACATCGTTCCGGGCGCCGAGTGAGCCGGGACCACTACTCTACAGATCCAGAAACTCCCCGATGAAACATCTCCCAAAACACCTCCAACCACGCTACCGGTATCTCGCGGTCGGCATCGAATCGTGGCCCGACGCCACGGTCGATCGTCGCGGGTTCCAGCGAGCGCTCTGGGACGAAACGCGAGCACTGCTCGGCGATCCAGGGAGCGCCGCCGTCGACCCATCCGTGTTGCAGTTCGATCGAGAGGGCTCAGTCGGGCGAGCGATCGTTCGCGTCCGGCGTGGAACTGTGGACCGCGCCCGCGCTGCACTGGCCTGTATCGACGCCATCGACGGCGACCCCGTCGGACTCCGAGTGCGGGGCGCGAGCGGGACCGTCCGTGCCTGTGAAGAAAAGTATTTAGGCGGGCCACCGGAACCATCTGAGGAGAGAACCGTCGTGTACCAACGCCAGGAGCGCACCGCGACCGCCCGCTCGCCGCGGGTGGACGTTCGGCAGGGCGACGCGTTCCTCGGCGTCACGGAGTTCGACTGCGAGACACCCAACCGCGACGCCGAAATCGGCGAGAATCACGAATCCGACCGCGATTAACACTATGCAGGGACAAGCCCAACAGCAGGCCTACGACCGCGGGATCACCATCTTCTCCCCGGACGGACGCCTCTACCAGGTCGAGTACGCGCGCGAGGCAGTTAAACGAGGCACCGCCAGCATCGGTATCCGCACCGAGGATGGCGTCGTGCTGGCGGTCGACAAGCGGATCCGCTCGCCGCTGATGGAACGCACCAGCGTCGAGAAGATCCACAAGGTCGACGACCACGTCGGCATCGCGTCCGCCGGCCACGTCGCCGACGCTCGACAGCTGATCGATTTCGCACGCCGACAGGCGCAGGTCAATCAGCTCCGCTACGGCGAGCCCATCGGCGTCGAGACGCTCACCAAGAACGTCACCGACCACATCCAGCAGTACACGCAGGTCGGCGGCGCCCGCCCCTTCGGCGTCGCCCTGATCGTTGGCGGCGTCGAGGACGGCGAACCCCGGCTCTACGAGACCGACCCCTCCGGGACCCCCTACGAGTGGAAGGCCCTCGCCGTCGGCGCGGACCGCGGCGAACTCCAGGAGTACCTCGAAGAGCATTACGAGGAGGCCGAGGACATCTCCGGTGGCGTCGAACTCGCGCTCAAGGCGCTGGGCTCGGTCAACGACGACGAGCTTCGCCCCGAGGGTATCGGGATGGCCACCGTCGACGTCGAGTCCGAGGAGTTCATCGAGCTGACCGACGACGAGATCGAGGAGTATCTCGAGGCCAACGATCTGCTCGGCCCCGAGGACGGCGAAGAGGAAGAGACGGACGCCGAGGACGCGGACGAAGACGCTGACGAGGAGTAACGAACGCACCTTTTTGCGGCGATCGGGGGTTCCGCTGTATTCTACTCGCTGGCGACCGACGGGACTCCCCGCTCGCGGCCGAATCGACGGGCATCTCCGGGAAAGGCATTTGCCCCGGGGGGTGTTACCGGGAGGTATGATATCCCTGGACGAGGCGGTGACGGCACGCCTGGAGTCCCACGGCACCCGCTTCGAGGTGCTGGTCGACCCCGACGCCGCGCTGGAGATCAAGCGTGGCGAGTTCGAGGGCGAACTCGAGGACGTGATCGCCGCCGAGGACGTGTTCGAGGACGCCGCAAGCGGCGATCGACCCGCGGAAGGCGATCTCGAAGAGGTCTTCGACACGACCGATCCCCTCGAGATCATCCCACAAGTCATTCGGGACGGCGAGATCCAGATCACCGCCGAGCAGCGCCGCGAGATGCAGGAACAGAAGTACAAACAGCTGGTCAACCGTATCACCCGGAACGCGGTCAACCCCCAGATGGACGACGCGCCGCATCCGCCCGAGCGCATCGAGAGCGCGCTCGAGGAGACCGACTTCCGAATCGACCCGATGGAGCCCGTCGAGCCCCAGGTCGAGGAAGCACTCGATGCACTGCGACCCGTCATCCCCATCCGTTTCGACGAGGTGACCGTCGCCGTGCAGGTCCCCGCCGATTACGCTGGCAGCGCACAGGCCCGCATCCGACAGTTCGGCGATCTCGACCGCGAAGAGTGGCAGCCCGACGGCTCCTGGGTCGGCGTCATCACGTTCCCCGCAGGGATGCAGGACGACTTCTACGACCTCGTCAACGAGCACACGAGCGGGGAGGCCGAGACCCGCATCGTCAACGACGAAGACGAGATCAGCACCCGGTAACGGAGACCGATCACTGCTGTCGACTCTTCACGATCATTCCGCCGACCAGAACGAAAGTCCTTAAGCGACGGACTGCGCTACATTCGCCTGCGGGCCAGGATGGCCGAATGGCAAGGCGCACGCCTGGAAAGCGTGTTCCCTTTCGGGATTCAGGGTTCAAATCCCTGTCCTGGCGTTTCTCGACGCACTCTGTGAGCGAGGAGCGATAGCGACGAGCGAACCTCGCGTCGAGAAACGACGTCATGGGATTTGAGCTTGCGAGTCGCAGCCCGGACCGGCCGAATGTAATGAGGCCGCATGCCCGGACCGTCTCGCGGTGTTCAAATCCCTGTCCTGGCGTTCTTCGCCGGACAACACGAACGAGGGGCGGCAGCGACGAGTGAGCTGTCCGGCGAAGACGGATTCGTAGGGATTTGTCCCCTGGAAGTCGCAGCGTGCGAAGTGAGCGGAGCGAACGAGCTCGACCGTCTTCCTCTGGTTCAAATCCCTGTCCTGGCGTTTTGCGACCGACTGCACGAGTGCGGAGCGGGCGCGACCCGGGGCCGGTCTCAGCGAAATCGACCACCTGCTGAGTCTCCGTTCGTCGCCACCGGCACATTCGCTTCACTCGCGTTCCGGGGGACTCATCTTCCGAGCTAGTACTCGCCGACGCTCTCGCCACCGTCGAGAAATGGGGCGCCCGGATTTGAATCGGTGGCAGACGGTCTGGGGTTGCTCGCTCCGCTGCGCTCTCAGGCTGGTCTTCCAGAATTCAAATCCGGCCGCTCGGCATCGATTTGCTCCTCGCGTCCGCTCGTCGCAGAATTGATGGGGCCGCCCGAATTTGAATCGGGGTTGCAGCGTCCCAAACGCTGAAGGATACCAAGCTACCCCACGGCCCCGCAACTATCGTTCGAGCGACCGGCGGTAAAGGGTTTCGCTGGGCCGGAGGGTGTGTCATTGTCCCGCACAGTTTTGGTGGTCGCCTCTCTATGATATGCCATGGCACTTCGGGAGCGGTCCGAGCTGGTCGGGTTCGACGCCGACGAGGCGTGCCAGTACCTGCTCGAAGCCGTCGGTGAGGATCTGCTGGTCGTCGCGGAGTATACCCCGGGGGACTACCGCCTGCTGTACGTCGGCGAGGAGTTGGAATCGAAGTACGGATCGACCGATGCAGTCGTCGCGGCGGCGGACTCGATCCACGAGTATATCGACCTCGACTTCCGCGAGCGGGAGCTGTTTCTCGACCTGTATCCGACGCTGGAGGACGTGGACGGATTGATCACGATCGCTGACCAGCGATCAGTCGTCCGCGTCATCACGGCCGACGACGAAGGGCTCTACTTCTCGGTGCCACTGGACGTTTCGGCGACCGAACTGGTGCAGGACATCATCGCGATCGTCGACCGAACTATCTGAGCATGCGCTGGACCGCTGCGATGGCCGACTGTGGTCGGGTCACTCCTCGTCTCCGAGCACGACGCGTGCCACGATCTCGTAGGGGTCCTCCTCGTGGCGGATCCCCTCGACGATCTGGAAGGCGTCGTCGGGCGAGAGGAAGTGCGACGTGACGGCCCGGCCGAGGGGGGTGGGTTCGAGCCCGTCGATAAACTCGTACTCGAGGCATTTGCCGAGGGCGTGCGTCGTCGGGACCTGGCCGACCATCCGGTCGTTGAGCCGCTTGGCGGCGGTGCCGCCAACGACGACGTTCGCGAGCGTCTCTTCGATGCCGGCCGCTCCGTCGTAGCGGGTGCGAACCGGCTCCATCTCGCCTTTCAGCAGCTGGAAGGCGACCTCGTCCTCGGTGCGCTCCTGTGAGTTGTGGTAGGCGCAGTCCGGTTCCACGAGCACGTAGACGCGGCCGCGGTCGTGGTAATCTGGCCGACCCGCCCGACCGAGCATCTGCTCGAACTCCTGAACGGTGAGCCACTCGATCCCCATGGCGAGGGAGTCGAAGATGACCTGTGATGCGGGGAAGTCGACACCGGCCGCGAGTGCGGCCGTGGTGACCACTGCGGAGAGCTCCTGATCCAGAAATCTGCGCTCCACGGATTTGCGCTGGCCGTAGTCGAGACCGGCGTGGTAGGGCGCCGCGCTATAGTCGAGTTTTCGGGAGATCTCGTGACACCGCCGCCGGGAGTTCGTGAAGATGATCGTCTGGCCGTGGTAGCCCTTCGAGGACTCGTGGTCGTACTCGCGTTTGACCAATGTGTTCGCGACGTCGGGTTTCTCGCGCCCGTCGGCGAACGTGAGGTGGCGCTCGATCGGGACGGGTCGTTCCTCGAACTCGACGAGCGAGGCGTCGAGCCCCGCCGCGAGTTCCTCGGGATTGCCCACTGTCGCCGAGAGATAGATCCACTGCGTTCCCTCGGACGGGTCCTGCGTGCCGTTGTCGGTGTCTCTTCCACTCCGACTGGCTGCCCGCTCCTCGCAGTAGTATTTCAGTCGCGAGATGAGGCCGTCGAGGCGGTGTCCACGCCCCTCCTCCGCGATCGTGTGCACCTCGTCGATGACGACCGTCCCGACGTCGCCGAGGTCCTTGCCCACGCGGAGCGAGTGATCGACGCCCTCGTAGGTGCCGACGATGACGTCCGCCGACGGGTCGAACGCCTCGCCGCTGTCGCGAACGCGGCTCCCGCCGACGCGGAGGGTGACGTCGAGGACGTCGCCGTAGGCGTCCTGGAAATCCTCGTAGGTCTGGTTGGCGAGCGCGACGAGCGGCACGAGAAAGAGGAGCTTCCCCTCGCCACGCAGGGCGCGATCGATGCCGGCGAGTTCGCCGACGAGCGTCTTGCCCGTCGCCGTCGCGCTGACGACGAGCTGGTCCTGGCCGTCGAGGAGGCCGGCGTGGACCGCGCGGCTCTGGACGGGAAGCAACTCGTCGTACTTGCCGTCGAGATACATCTGAAGTTGCGGATGGACGTCGAGATTCGCGACCGCGACTGGATCCACGGCGCTCACCGTGGCGTCCATCTCGTCGACCTTCGTGAGGTCCGGATCGAGCTGTCCCTTGAGGAGGTCGGTGATCCGGTCGAGGTCTCGTACTTCGAGGAGCAGCTCCTCGAGGCGTTTCCGGGCTGCGCCGGTCATCGAACCCTGATGGCGAAGCTCGCGTTCGAGCTCTCCTTTCGCACAGCTCTGACAGATCGTGTCGTCGCCGTGACTGATTGCAGTCTCCTCCGTAATCGGTGAGTAGCGGCCCGCGTTCGCACAGAGTCGACAGGTCCTGACGGTCGTCCCTTCGAGTTGATACCCACCGAGACACTCGCGAATCCGCTCTCGGTCGCCGCGGCTCGTCTGCTCGGAGATGCGGATCCGATCGGCGCGTCGCGCGATCTCGACGAACTCGGTGGGGTCCCGCAGGTCCTCCTGGGCGCCCTTGAGCACGCGGAAGCGCCCGGGTCGGGCCCCGGCGTCGGTCGCCTTGAGTTCGAGCTTCGCGCGAAAGAGTCGGTCGCCGTCGCGGTAGGGCGCGACGAGAATCTCGTCGCCGCTCCCGTGGAGGAACAGCGTTCCGACCCGCATCGCCTGTGCTGGCACGGCGATCGGTAGGCAGTGAGAGGCCAAGAGTGGTTCGTCTCGCGGTACGACGGAGTGCGAGTTCTATCGGACACGTGATGGACTGCAGTCCTCCAGTTCGGAATCGGCCCTACTCCACCAGCTCGATCGCGTCATCGCCGTTTGGGACGCCACAGAGGAAGGCGGCCGTAGCGTCGCCATCGTTGCGGTACCAGTGGACCGTCCCGGCCGGGATTAGCAGGCGATCCCCAGGCCGGATCCGATGCTCCCCGGCAGCGAGGTCGTCGTCGGTGCCACCTTCGGTCCCCTCGATCCCCACGACGTACTCGCCGGCGAGGACGTACTGGACGTGCTCGACCTCGTTGGTGTGCCGCGGGACGCTGGCGCCGGGATCGAGGGTGAACCGACGGAGTGCGAACGTCGGCGCGCCGTCGGTTTCGTCGATCAGGACGCCCTTTTCGAGCCCGTCGGCCGCGTCGACTGCTTCGTACTCGACCGTCTCGCGATCGTGGATCACTGGCTGGGCAGGCATACCGTCCAATCGGAGGGCGGGGCCCAAGTAGCTCCCGCCCGTGAGCGTCGTGGTGCCCGCCGATCGATATCACGACGTCCGCACGCAAACGGTTCTCGCGCCCGTTTCGAGCCGTTTCACGGCGTCCGTGCCAACCTTGATACTCGTGGACAGCCAACGTGGTCGTAGCCATGGACTGCAGGGTCGTCGTCGAAGCCGCCGTGCCGGTGTACGACGTCGAGACGGCCGACGAGGCGGTGCGGATCGCCATCTCGAAGACTGGCGAGATGCTCAACCCCGACCTCAACTACGTCGAAATCGACATGGGCGAGCGATCCTGCCCCCACTGCGACGACGCGCTCGAGACGGCCTTCATCGCTGCCGACGAGGGCCTAGTCGCGCTCGAACTCGAGATGACGGTGTTCAACGTCGAACGCGAGGAGCACGCCTCCCGAATCGCACGCAAGGAGATCGGCCAGCGCCTCGAGAATATCCCTCTGGAGGTGCTCGAAGTGGAGATCATCGAGGACGAGGACGACGCCGCTGAGGCGGACGCCGACGATCAGGACTCTCACGAACAGGACGCGCCGGAGCAAGACCAGGGAGGCGATGCGGAACCGTCGGAGACTGACGACAGCCGAGCCGGTGACACCGGCGATGTAGATCGTGCGGAGGCCTCCGATGGAACTGGTGAACCCGACGAGCCCGAGGATTCAGACGAGGAGGTTCTCCCGGAGTTCGAGGATCTGATCGAGTGATTGGCTGTCTGTATATATGTGATCGTCGCCGAACGCGTGAGCTGCTGCTATCGCTTGGCTATCAGTGATCGACGCGATGGGACGACGTCGAAACGGGTAGTGACTGGGCTGTTGCCACCCAGTACAGACTGCGCGGAGATGAAAAAACCGCAAACAACGAGTCGTCGATCAGTCGGCAGCGGCGGGGACGCGCTCCTCCACGTCCTCGTCCATGTCGTTGGTGATGCCTCGAGCCAGCGCGAAGACGGCCGTCTTGTGGTCGGTCTTCGATTTGTGGATCGATGTCGGGCGAACCCCCATCTCCTCGTAGGTGGAGAGGTCGAGCTCGCTACCGAAGTGTGCTTCTACGTCGGTGGATACCTCCGCGAGAAGGCCGTGGAGGTGGATGAGCTCCTGCTTCTTCATGAGCACGTGTTGCTAGAGACTGGAGGGTTATATTATTATCTTGAGGAAAGTTACCATGGTCCGTGCGAGTGCGACCCGTATAGAACCGTGATGGTTTAGCTGATTCCTGCGGAGATTCTCGGGAGCTGAACTCTTTTTAGGGAGTGCCTGTACACGTCGAGTATGGAGTACGAGGACAAACTCGACCGAGCACTCGAGGAGACGCCCGACATCGGCGACGAGTCCGCGCGACTCTCGATTCCCGATCCGGAGGTGCGCCAGGAGGGAAACGTCACGGTCTACGAGAACTTTCAGGATACAGTGACCACGCTCTCGCGTGATCCCGAACACGTTCTGAAGCATCTCCAGAACGAGGTCGGCACGAGCGCCCACATCGACGAGAGCGGGCGCGCCCGGCTCACCGGCTCCTTCTCTGAGCGTCGGGTCTCTGACGCCCTCGATGCCTACACCGAGGAGTTCGTCATCTGTTCGGAGTGTGGTCTTCCCGACACGCGCCTCGAGAAGGAGAAGGGTACCGTTGTCGTCCGCTGTGAGGCCTGCGGCGCACTCTCGCCGACGAGCTCCTGAGCGGGCGCACAGAAACGCTGCGAGTCAGCGGACAGAGTTGTGAGCGGATGTGGAGGTGGGCTCTCACTCAGCCACTCACTCACTCTTTCTCTCGAACACGTCCGTTCGCTCTGCTAGGGAGTTTCGATCGTCACGCGCCGAGTGACTTCATCGTCTCGAGGTCGCGGTCTGTCCGTGCGAACTCCGCAAGCCGTCGAGAGTTGTGACAGTTCGGACAGTGAAACACTGAGTCGTGAGCCGGCAGTCCGGTGGGCGTCGACTCCCACTCTTTGGAACACTCGGGGCACAACAGTCGAACGTACGCTTCGTTCATCGCGTGAAAGCCACGTGGGATACCGGGAAAAGTCTTGAGGGTGAATACCACGGTGTGGGGTCTCAGAGAGATCGAGACTGTACAGAAATGGACTGCGACGAGCGAAACCGTCCTCAGGCGGGTGCGGGAGAGCCGTCGTCGCCCTCTGCGGCCTCGAGCAGTTCCTTGTAGCGGTTCCGGATCGTCACTTCCGAGATGTCGGCGACGTCGCTGACCTCGTTCTGCGTGACCTTCTCGTTGGTGAGGAGGGATGCGGCGTAGACTGCCGCGGCAGCGAGGCCGACGGGTGACTTCCCGCTGTGGACGCCGACGTCCTGGGCGCGGTCGAGCAGCTGGCGTGCGCGCCGTTCGACCTCCTCGGAGAGGTCGAGATCGGAGACGAACCGGGGAACGTACTGCTTGGGGTCGGCGGGCTGGACTTCGAGGCCGAGCTCGCGGACCACGTAGCGGTACGTCCGGGTGAGCTCCATCTTGTCGACGCGGGAGACTTCCTCCAGCTCGTCGAGGCTGCGCGGCGTGCCGGCCTGTCGCGCGGAGGCGTACAGGCTGGCCGTCGCGACGCCCTCGATCGAGCGACCGGGGAGCAGGTCCTCTTCGAGCGCGCGCCGATAGATGACGCTGGCCGTCTCGCGAACGTTCTCGGGGAGCCCGAGCGCGCTCGCCATCCGGTCGATCTCGCCGAGTGCCTGCTTGAGGTTCCGCTCCTTGGAGTCACGCGTGCGGAATCGCTCGTTCCAGGTGCGCAGGCGCTGCATCTTCTCTCGCTGCCGGCTCGATAGCTGCCGGCCGTAAGCGTCCTTGTCCTGCCAGCCGATGTTGGTCGAGAGCCCCTCGTCGTGCATCATCTTCGTCGTCGGTGCACCGACGCGGGATTTTTCGTCTTTCTCGCGAGAGTCGAAGGCTCGCCACTCGGGACCGCGATCGATCTCGTCGCTCTCGACGACGAGGCCACAGTCTTCACAGACTGTTTCGCCGTGCTCTTCGTCGTTCCGGAGTGCGCCGCCACACTCGGGACACTGTACTTCCTCGTCGATCTCTTCGGTCTCCTGCTCGCTCTCCGACTCCGAACGTTCACTCCTCTGTTCGTCTCGCTGCGCTGTCCGGGTGCGAATGTCTTCCTCGGTCATGATGGTTGGATCGGGGGAAACGGGGGAAGAAATGGATCCCGCGGAGCCCTGATCACTTAACCGTACGTTAGGTAGAAAGCCTTATAAATGTTTCGCCGAGGTATATAAGGAAATGGTGTGAAACGGTCCCACAGACATCAGTGTTACCACAGATGTGCGTGACTCGGTCACACGCATACGGATAAATTGTGGGGTCCGGTGTACGGTCGTGCCCATTCTATCAGGTCAGAATGGGCATCCCTCGCCGCAAATCGGTGGCCGTAGCTGCCACGCAGTGCTCTATCGTATCTCTCGGCGTTTCTTTTCCGGTCGTTGGATCTCTAGAGTCCACGGGTTGTGGCGGTCCAGCTCAGTCGTCGTCGCCAGGCTGTCCCGCCGAGTCGACGGACACTGACTCCCACTCGTGGTCGCCGTGCGCGCCCTCTCGTTCCTTTGCGCTGCCAGCGACGGCGACGAACTCGGCGGTGGCGCGCGCTGACTCGATCGTCGCACCGCCACAGTAGGAGAGCCCCGAGCGAATGCCACCAGCGAACTCCTCGACGACGTCCTCGACTGCCCCCGTGTACGGCGTGAATCCTTCGACGCCCTCGTCCGCCGCCGGAAGATGGCTATCCACCTCGTCAGATTTGTCCTCGCGGTCCTCCGCAGCGGCGGTGGTCGCCATTCCGCGGGAGCGTTTGTACCGAACTCCGTCGATCAACACCACCTCGCTGGGCGCTTCGGCCGTTCCGGCGAAGAGGCTCCCCATCATGACGGTATCCGCGCCGGCCATCAGCGCCTTCACTGCGTCACCGGAGGAGCGAATGCCACCGTCGGCGACGAGTCGAACGTCGCCACCGGAGACCGTCTCGATCCTCGCCGCCGCGTCGGCGCAGTCGTCGACGGCAGTGAGCTGTGGCACGCCGGCACCCGCAACCACGCGCGTCGTACAGTGTGAGCCCGGCCCGATTCCGACCTTCACCGCGTCCGCACCAGCAGCCGCGAGGTCCCGAACACCCTCCGCCGTCGCGACGTTGCCGGCGACGATCTCTGCGTCGGGGAAAGCTCCGCGGAGGTCCGCAACTGCGTCCAGACACCGCTCGAGATGTCCGTGCGCGACGTCGACGACGAGACAGGCCGCGCCCGCGTCGAGGACCGCCTCCGCGCGAGCCAGATACGCCTCGTCGATGCCGATCGCCGCGCCACAGCGTTCGCCCGCGTCCGTGACCGACTGGACCTCCGCAGCCTGCGTCTCGGCGTCTACGAACCGGTGGATCGTGCCGAAGCCGCCAGCCGACGAGAGCGCGATCGCGAGGCCTGACTCCGTGACCGTGTCCATCGGTGCCGAGAGCAGCGGGCTCTCGAGCTCGATCGCGTCCGTGAGATGAGTCGTGAGATCCACGTCGCTCCGGCTGTTGACCGGCGAGCGCTGCGGCACGAGCAGGGCGTCCCCGTAGGACAGCCCCGTTCTGACGTCGTCCATGCCCTAGGAAAGGTGGCGTTCGACGGGCAAAACGGTGCTGGTGAATAGGGGGTAGGTGGCGTTGGAAGCAGGGCAGCTACGACGACCTCCCACGGAAGCCCCCTCCCGCTCGTCGGTTTACGCTCGCTGTGCTCCTCGCCTCGCTGGCGCTCGGCTCCGGTGGCCGGAGGTTTCCTCCGGCACTTGACGAGTGGTTCGAGAGAGCAAAGCTCTCTCGTCATCACGAAAATCGAAGATTTTCGGGCGACTTCGCTCGTCATCGCTTGCGTCGCCTACACCGACGACCGGTCGGCCCCTTCCGAAGTCCCACACTGGGGTTTTTCCACCGATCGCGAAACCTCGTTGGGGCCCTTGGCGCGCGCTGCGCGATGGCCGCGAGCCCCATGCGGGCGAGCGGCCACTCGCCGACACCGTGCGAGGGCCGAGCACCGCAGCGCGAGCGAGGAGCGCAGAAGGCTGGGGAGGAGTGAGGCTGTTTGGGTGGGCTACGAAAGGGGCCGATCGCTCGGCGTGCGTCACGAAGTAAGCACCGCAGCCGAGCGGAGCGAGGCGAGGAGCGCAACGAGTGAGGTGCGTCGAGCGATCGGGGGCTTTCGGAGGCGTCGGCAGACGATCTACCCCTGAAATGCTACCCAAATCCACCCCTCCCTCACGCCCACACAGTCACGTTCAGCACCAAAGCGGCGCTGAGATCGCTCGAACGGTGCCGCTCGCCCTCGCTCGAGCCGTTTCGGGGCGATCCGAAGGGGAACCCTTACGTGCCTCGGTGGGATAGCCGGGTGTACTATGGCGAACGGCAAATACGCGGGGCGCAAGCTCCAGAAGGACCGCCAGAAGCACCGGTGGTCCGACTCGGAGTACGCCCGACGCGAGCGGGGACTCAAGGAGAAATCCGACCCGCTCGAGGGCGCACCCCAGGCACGAGGCATCGTACTCGAAAAGATCGGCATCGAGGCCAAGCAGCCCAACTCTGCAGTCCGGAAATGTGTCCGGGTCCAGCTGATCAAGAACGGCAAGCAGGTCTCTGCCTTCTGTCCCGGTGACGGCGCTATCTCCTTCATCGACGAGCACGACGAGGTCACCATCGCGGGGATCGGCGGTGCGAAGGGTCGTGCGATGGGGGACATCTCCGGCGTGAACTACAAGGTCGAGAAGGTCAACGGCGTGGCCATGCTCGAACTCGTCCGCGGGAACGCGGAGAAGCCGGTGCGATAACGATGAGTGAAGCAGCATCCCAGCCGCTCCTGTTCGGCGAGTACGAGATCGAGGGTATCGAGTACTCCGATCCGAGCACGGAACGGTACATTTCGGTCACACCCGTCGCCCACAGCATGGGCCGCCACGCGGACAAGCAGTTCGCCAAGAGCGAGATCTCCATCGTCGAGCGGCTGATCAACCGGCTGATGCAGACCGAGGAGAACACGGGCAAGAAGCAGCAGGCGACCAAGATCGTCCGCGAGGCGTTCTCCGAGATCGACGAGCGCGTCGACGAGAACCCGATTCAGGTCCTCGTCGAGGCCGTCGAGAACGCTGCGCCCCGCGAGGAGACCGTCCGCCTGAAATACGGTGGCATCTCCGTCCCGAAGGCAGTCGACGTCGCACCCCAGCGCCGCGTCGACACCGCTCTCGAACTGCTCGCCCAGGGGACCTACAACGCGTCGTTCAAGTCCCCGGTCGACGTCGAGGAGGCGCTCGCCGACCAGCTGCTCGGCGCAGCCAACGACGACGTGGACACCTACGCGGTGAACCAGAAGGAAGAGAAGGAACGCGTCGCCGCCGCAGCGCGGTAACGCCGTTCGCTCTGCGATTTTTCGTTTCCACTCTCCGTCCGACGGTCAGCAGCGGCACTCGTCGGCGTTCCTCCGCTCCGGCGCAAGGTGGTCAGGTGGTCGCCCGCGACGCGGTCGAGGTACCCTTCGGGCACTCACACAGACGCCTAGAAGACGTTCAGTTCTCCAGCCGGTCCTTTCTGGCGGCTCTCAGTCAACCAGCGGCAGGAAGATCCCGAAGACGAACGGCGAGATGAGGCCGATCAGGACGCCGAGCACCACCATGTCGAAAAAGAGGGTCGCCTCCCAGCCGGGGAGCGATCCAAACACTACGTGGCCGATGATCTCTCCGAGTGCGCCCAGAATGAACAGCGAGGCGCCGAGGAGGAAGCCGCCTTTCGCCAACGTCGGGTAGTCGAACTGGCTCGATCCGTGCATGCTCGCGAGTTTCACGTCGGGCGACCTAACGATTTCGAACCGTGACACGCGACCGGTTATCGGTCGGCGCCGAGCTCGTCGTCCCCCACGCCGCACTCCACGTCGGGTTCGTCGTCCGATCGGGCCCGTTCGATCGCGGCGAAGTAGGGCACCATCACGTCCGTGGCCTCCGTCCACCGGCGACAGTCGTGTAGCTCGACCCCGAGAAGATATCGCGTCGCCTCGGGACCGGCACCATCGGTACCGTGCCGTGGTTTGTGAGGGTAGGACGGATCCCGTAGCACCGCCCTGAGCTCCAGTTGCTGAGCGCGAAGGTGTGGCGTCCAGTAGTCACCGCCGGTCTTGTGTTTGCGCCATCCCGCCGTCGTGAGCGTGGCGTACTCGGCATCGATCCCGAGTCGTGCAGCCCGCTCGGAGAGCGCAGACTCGACGGCGCTCCAGTCGGCAGCCGCGAGCGCCCCCTGGTCGATTTCGCCCTCGGCGTCCCCTCCGCGGCGGTGGCGATCCTCGACGGCGTCCTTGGCCCAGAGGGCGTCGACGTAGGCCGTCGCAGCCTGTCGAACCGTCCCGGCGTCGAGATGCCTGAACTGGAAGCTGTCGACCGCCGCGAACGCTTCGATTGCGGCGGATCGCTGGCGGTCGTCGTGTCGTTTGAACCCCTCACACAGGCGGGTCGCGACCGTTTCTGGCTCCGTCAGTCGGTCGACCGATGTGACCGCAGCAGCGTCTGGACAGCAATTCGCTGTTGCGTCGGATGCATCGTCGCCGCCGAGCAGCTCCGCCGTGCCGGTGGCCTCGAATGCCACGGTATGGTCGTCGTTCTGCACGTCTTCGTACGGGTATCCCACTCCTACTCGAATAACTCATATTACGACGTAGATGGGGTTTGCGACCAGCTGGATTCGAATACTGTCGAGTAGCTACGTATACCCACGCGGCGCTCCCTCGACGTGCTCGGGCCGTAGACACCGGTCACGGCCGAGTACGATCTGCGTATCGGACGGAAATCCCAACCTAGGGCCAGAAAACCCCGTCGAGCGGGTGTCAGATGAAGTCCCGGACCTCGGAGTAGTACATGTTCTGGTGCTCCACGGCGCCGACGGACCGGGCGATCTCCGCGGCGAGTGCGTGCCAGCACATCGCGGTTGGATCTTCGGGATCGAGGTTGTACGTCGCGTCCTTGCAGGTGCAGGCGCCGTCCTCGATGACGTACTCGTCGCTGTTTCCGACGACGACGGTGAAATCCTCGTACCCCTTGACGCGCCCCTCGCCGACGGCGTCGATCGCCCGGCTGCCCCGGTCGCCGTGGGCCTCGAGGATGTCCTCGACGATATCTGGGGTGAGATCGCCCTCGGCTTCGAGACGCGAGCGCCACTGGGGGCCCTCACGGTCGCCCGCGTCGCCGTCGGTTGCGCCCGACGATCGGCCGTCGGAGTCCCGCGGCTCGTCGCTCACGGAACTCCCTCCGACCTGATCCTCGATGCCCCCTCGAACACGATCCAAAATAGGATCGGCCGGGACTAAACTCGTTGGGGTAGACGGGGCCGCGCTACTCGACTTGCTCCTCACCCTCGTGGCTCCGTTCCCCGCCGGATGCGATCCCTTCGCTGATCTGCTCGATCGTGCGCGCTCGCGTCGCCGCTCGGACGCTGCGCTCGGCCAGCGCAGCGCGCGCATCGGTCGCCGCCGTTTCGTCGACGACGAACTCCAGATCTGGATACGCCACGTCCGCCAGCACCAGCGGTTCGGCAGCGGCGGTTGGCACGCCGTCGGTCGCGGGATCGCTCGATCCGTCGAGCACAGCATCGACGAAGGACGGCGGACGCTCGCCCGTTGCGACGATCCGCACCAGCGACGCGATTCTGCGCACGAGGTGGCGCGGGAATCCTCCGGCGGACACCCCGAGCACGAGATACGGCTCTGCTCGCTCGAACTCCGTCGCCAGCGTCCGAACGGTCCCCGAATCGTCGGTCGTCAGCGCGGCGAAATCGTGCTCGCCGGCGATCCGACCGAGCGCCTCGCTCGCGAGCTCCGGGTTCGCGTCGGGCGCGTAGAGTTTGTAGACGTATCGGCGACGAATTGCGTCGTGGGTCGCGTGAAAATCACCGCTCGCGCCCGCCCCGTCGTTGGTATCGGCCGACTTCGGGACGTCCGCGTGCGCCCACGCGTGGATCGACTCGGGCAGTTCGCCGTTGAGCGCTCGCGGCGTCAGCCACTCCGGCGCCTCGAAGGCGACCGTCTGGGCGAGTGCGGAGACGCCGGCGTCGGTGCGACCAGCGGCAGCGTATCCGGGCGGAATCGGCCGAACTCCTCTCCCCGGGTCGGCGTTCGGGTCGAGCACGTCGAGCGTCTCCAGCGCGTCGAGTAGCGCGTCCTCGACGGTTGGCACGTCGGGCTGGCGCTGGAACCCGTAGAACGGCCGGCCGTCGTAGGCGATTCGGAATGCGCGCACTGGCTGCCATTTCGCCCGCGAGCACAAATGTCGCGCGGTGGGTCGTCCGCAGGCTCGTCGCTCCGCTGCGATAGCTCTACGGTTCTCACGCGTGCAGTCCCTGACGTGATGGGTCTGGCCACACGGCTTACGGACGCGCTCCCACTCGAGTACCCGATCATCCAGGCGCCGATCGGCAGCGCGACGAGCCCGGAGCTCGCCACGGCCGTCGCCGACGCCGGTGGACTCGGGATGCTCGCGGTGACCTGGCGTGAGTCCGATGCCGCACGCGACGCGCTCGAGCAGGCGATCGCCGATGCCGACGGCCCGATCGGGGCGAACGTCGTGCTCGATCCAGACGCTGGCGGTGACGACCTCGCTACACTGATCGACGCCTGTCTGGACGCCGATCCGGCACTCCTCCACCTCTCGTTCGGCGATCCGGCCCCCTACGTCGAGCGGATTCACGATCGGGACGTCCTCGTCGCCGGGACCGTCGGATCCGCAAGTGAAGCCCGCGCTGCCGCTGACGCCGGCGTCGACGTCGTCGTCGCGCAGGGCTGGGAAGCTGGCGGCCACGTTCAGGTTGACGTCGCAACGATGCCGCTCGTACCCGCTGTCGTCGACGCAGTCCCGGAGATACCAGTGGTCGCTGCCGGCGGGATCGGCGACGGACGCGGGATTGCTGCGGCACTGGTGCTCGGTGCCGACGGGGCGATGCTAGGCACACGCTTCGTCGCGACGATGGAAGCGGCGGCCCACGACCGCTACGTCGATCGGGTCGCCGAGGCCGACGCGACGGAGACGGTATACGGCGAGCCCTACGACGGTGGTTGGCCCGGCCAGCCTCACCGCACGCTGGAGAACGGGACGACCGAGCGCTGGGAGGCGGCGGGCCGTCCGCGGGACGGAAAGCCCGGCGAAGACGACGTCGTCGCCCATGGTGGCGACGGCGAGCCGATCCGCCGGTACGACGACGCGCTCGCGACGCCCGACGTCGATGGTGCGATCGAGGAGGTGCCCCTCTACGCGGGACAGAGCACCGAGCTAGTCGAGGAACGACGGCCGGCGGCGGAGGTCGTTGCCGATCTCGTCGCCGAAGCACGCGACGCAGCCGCTCGGTTCGAGTAACTCTCCCACGGCAACGTCGGGTACTCTATTGGCTGGATAGTCCGAGAAATCGCACACTTCGAACAGTCGCAGTCGAACCACCGTCTACCTGCTGCGCTGCATCTACGCGAAGTCGGCGAACGTCGGCCGTTCCAGATCGCCGGGGAACTCGTCGACGGGCACCGTCGTCTGGTCGCCGCTGTCCATGTCCTTGATCGTGTACTCGTCGGATTCGAGGTCCTGCTCGCCGACGATGACGACCGTCTCCGCTCCGATCGAGTCGGCGTAGTCGAGCTGCGCACCGAACCCGCGATCCGCGACGTCGGACTCGACGACGTGGCCGCGGCTCCGGAGCTCGCGGGCGACAGCGGCGGCCTGCGATCGGGTGTCGCCGGCGGTGAGGACGTAATAATCTGTGGTGAGGGACTCCTCTGGCCAGACGCCGGCGCGCTGGCAGAGTAGGGAGAGCGTGGCGTCGCCCGGTGCGAAACCGACTGCGGGCGTATCGGGGCCGCCGAGATCGCCGATGAGGTCGTCGTAGCGTCCGCCGCCGAACACCGCGCGGGAAACCTCGCCGGTGGCGTCGAAACACTCGAAGACGGTGCCGGTGTAGTAGTCCAGCCCGCGAGCCGTCGACAGCGAGAGCGTGCAGTACTCGCGGACGCCGAGGTCGTCGGCTGCTTCGAGCACCGCCTGGAGGTTCTCGATCGCCTTGGACACGCGGTCGTTGTCGGCGAACGCGACGAGCTCGTCGAGCTCCGATTCCGGCGTGTCGAGGAGGTCGTCGAAGCGCTCGGCCTGGTCGGCGGAGAGGCCCGCGGCGACGAGCTGATCGAGGTACTGGGGTCGCTCGAGCTTGGCACGCTTGTCGACGGTGCGGATCGCCGCTTCTGTGTCGACGTCGGTAGCGTCCTCGTCGTCGAAGGACTCGAGGAGGCCGCCGAGCACGTCGCGATGGGAGACGCGGAACTCGAAGTCGTCGGGCTGGAGGCCCAACTCCGTCAGCATCTCCGCGGCCACGGCGAGGATCTCCGCGTCGGCGTCGGGCTCGGCGGAGCCGAAGATGTCGACGTTGGTCTGGGAGAACTCACGGAATCGGCCCTGCTGGACCTGTTCGTAGCGCCAGAACTTCCGCGTCGAGAACCACTTGATCGGCTTCGATAGCTCCTGGCCCCGCTCGGCGACCATCCGCGCGACGGTCGGCGTCAGCTCGGGAGTTAGGGCGACGTCGCGGCCGCCCTGGTCCTCGAAGCTGTAGAGCTCCTCGACGATCTCCTCGCCGCTCTTGTCGACGTACATCTCGGTGCGCTCGAGCGCCGGCGTATCGATCTCGCGGAAGCCGTAGCCGCGGGCCGTCGACTCGACGGTGTCGAACAGCCAGCGACGTGCGCCCATCGATTCGGGGTAGGTGTCCCGGAACCCCTTGATCCGGTCGTACATGACGCGGGCTACCCGGTCCCTGCGCTTGAAACCAGCGTTCCCCGGCCAGGGGTGGCATCGTCAGTGTCACCACCGCCACTGTCACTCCTATACGGTCCTCGGACCGCCATCGTTGCCAGGCATCGCCTCGAGGAGTGCCCGACCGGGAGCCCCTCGAATAGGGGGTCGCTCACCCCGCAGCCGTTCGGATTCACAACCGTTAGGGGCGACCGTCGCTGAACTGATCGCATGCCTCTGAGCCCCGATCGGAAACTAGACGCCCTCGGGGTCGTGCTCGTCGTGTTGATACTTCTCGGGGTTGCCCTCGCGGTGTTCGGAGCGATCGAAGTCTCCAACGGCGGGAACTCCGATTCGCCACAGGCGAATTTCACCGTCGACCGCATCAACGAAACGCACCTCCGCCTGGTCCACGACGGTGGAGACATGATTCGCGGCGAGGACCTCTCGGTCACGATCGACGGCCGGGATCGCGTCCCGTCAGTAAGGCGATTCCCGAGACGAGTCACCGAGGGCGACGCGGCCATCCTTCGCGTCGGAACGGGTAGCACGCTTCGGGTCTACTACCACGGCAGCGGCGTGGGAGCGCCCAAACGACTCGACTCGATGGATACCTAAGCGGCCGATCCGCGGACAGCTCGATTCGACCGACACCTGAGCGGCCGGTTCGCGGAGCTTGCGACGTGCCCGACATCGCTGCCAGCCATGCACGGTGCCCGTGGGCAAGATTCACCTTCCAGCGTCTCAACTGACCGTTCATGATCGATCTGATCGGAATCGCGTTGATCCTTGCGGGGGCGCTCTTGCTCCTGTTCGGTGCGGCACTGTCGGTGTACGGCGTCGCGTTGCTCGGAGCGGTACTCGGCGGTGGTGCTGGATACCTGATCGCGCCAGCGATCGGCGGCGCCATCGGTGTCAGCGGTATGCTGGCGACGGTCGTCGCTGTCGGTATCGGGGTTCTCGCCGGCGTCATCGTCGCGTACACGGTGTTGTCGATGGTCGTCGCGATCGCCGGATTCGCAGTGGGTAGCCTGCTTGGCATCTACCTCGTCACCGACATCGTCGGCGTCAGCGGTATGCTTCCCGAGGCTGGCGTCGCTCTCGCAACGGGGATCGTACTCGCCTTCCTCGCGATGTTCCTCACGAAAACCGCCCTGATCGGGATCACTGCCTTCGTCGGGGCAGCCTTCGCCTCGACGGAACTCACGATGGACGCCTTCGAGACGGCGGCCGACGACGTGACCATCGATCCGCTCGTAGTAGCGCTCGACGACCCGATCTTCCTGGGACTGTTCGTCCTCGGCGTGCTCGCGCAGTTCGGCCTATTCAAACTCGGCTGGTTCGCCAAGATCGCTGGTGCGCTCCCCGGTGCGAGCGTGATCACCGACCGCGGCGAGGACGAATCCGCGGCCAACTGACGTCGACGCGCGGTCGGTCGTGCCACCGGGACGGTTCCCACTTTTCCCCCTTCGAACATTTCGTGTGGCGGTTTGCAAGAGCGTCGCTTGGTCAGTTTCGTCGATGTCAACGCGCAAGTCCGAAGGTGCTCCTCCGCCCACGACCGAGTATGACCACGACGACGGGCACGTTTCTCGTAGTCGAGGCCGACGACGAGTCGGCGATCCTGCGAAGCGTCGAGGACGGACAGCTACACACCCTCTCGACGAACCCAGATCTCGACGGCGGCGAGGTCCTCGAGGCGACGCTGACCGCCGAACCGCCGATGGAGGTCACCTGGACCGCCGAGATCTCGGATCGCCGCGAGATCCCGATCGAGCTGGTCGATCTCGAACCGACGCGGCGTTCGATCGAGACCGCCGAGTCGATGGCGACCGGCGATCTCGAACGGTACGAGCGCGCCGGCGAGGGCGAGGTCCACGTGCTCTCAGTTCCCGGGGGCGAGGAGGCCGATGCTGCGGCCGACGTGATCGAGGACGAGGCCACGGTCGAACGCGCCGCCAGGCTCGACGCTGTGCGGGTCGAAGTTCGGACGGCGGACGGCCTCCTCAGCGTCCGCTACCTCCCCAAGTGACCGAGCTGGTGCCGAGCAGTCACTCGACTCTCGACTCCTGATACAGTCCCAACTATCCGTGGCTCATGGACCGTGATTTATGCCCGCCCGGGACAGAGACGCTACCATGACTGTCCTGGTCGCGTACGACGGTTCGGCTCCAGCACAGACTGCGATCGAACACGCGATCGATCGCTACCCCGACGACGAGATCGTTCTGTTGCGCGTGATCGAGATGTCCGGCGGCCACCTGATGGCCGGCTGGGATCTCCTCCAGGAGCGGCTCAAAGACGCTCAGGACGAGGGGGCTGCGGAGCTCTCCGAGGCGGTCAGGGACCTGATCGACGACGCCGACGTCGAGTTCCGTATCGAGACGGCCGTTGGAAAACCGGCCCAGGAGATCGTCGAGTTCGCGGAGGACGAGGGCGTCGACGTCATCGTCGTCGGCAGTCACGGCCGCGAGGGCGTTTCGCGCGTGCTGCTGGGCAACGTCGCCGAGCGGATCGTCCGACGCGCACCCATGACTGTGACCGTCGTTCGGTAAGTTCGAGAGCGACCGATACACCCTCGACTCCAGGGATGGCGATGCTCCACTGATCCACCGCTCGAAAAAACGCGTGTTCCCGGCACGCCGACGTCGGCTGCCTCTCAGTTGCGTAGTTTGTCGACCTTCGCTTCGAGTTCGTCGATCGCCTCGTCGAACTCCTGTTTGGCCGTGTCGCTGATCTGATCGGCCTCCTTCGCGGCACTGTCGAACGCGTCTTTTACGCGCTGTACCGCCTCGTCGGTGTCGCTACTCCGGGACATACTGCATCTGGCACGTAGACGGCTCGATTCTGAAAAAAGCGGCGCTCGTCAAAGTCGTTCCCTCACGCGTAGTGGTCCTCGAGATACGTTACGATGTCCTCGCTTCCGTACAGCGTGGTCTGCCGATCGGTGTCCACGAGGTACGGTATCTGATCCTCCCCGCCCGCCACGAGCTGCTCGTGCGTGGTTTCGTTGGTCACGTCGCCACCTTCGTTCCCCGGGAGTCGGGGATTGTGCGCGACGTAGGAGACGCCGAGTTCAGAGAGCGTCTCGCGGACCGTGGTGGAATGGGCGCAGCCTTCGGACTGGTAGAGTTCGAGCACGGGATGAGTTGGGGCCTTCGCGTGTATCAACAGTGGGTGCTTTCTGCGCTCTCGTCTTTCATTGGCGACGTTACTGATGAGGAGGAGCCGTTGCTGAGGCTGCAGATCTGTGGTTCGTCAAAAACCTCGCAGGAATTTGAATCCAGAGCCAGACGGTCGCTCACTCCGCTTCGCTCCCGGGCGTGCGACTTCCAGGGATTCAAATTCCGGGGTCGGCTTCCTCGCTCCAGCCTTCCTCGTCGCTGTCGCTCCTCGGTCGTTGGGTCGCGAGAAAGCCTAGGCCGGAATTTGAATCCGGGGTCTCGTCCTTACCAAGGACGCGCTTTACCACTAAGCTACCCAGGCACGCAGCCCATCCTTGCCCGGTAGCAAGTTTGAACGTTTCGATACGGCCACCGCCGAACCACCTGACGGCGCGAAGCTTTTCCCGCCCCGAGACCACCTCCGATCGTGCCACGAGCGGTCGCGATCAACGTCGGCGCCAACAGCTCGCTACCGGGGTTCCGTGGGCCGATTCACCCCGACGGGAGCGCCGTCTACGTGCCGATCCCCGAGCGCGAGCCCATCGCTGCTGAAGCTGCCGACGACGTCCCGACCTACGCCGACCTCGATCTGCCGATCGAGATTCCAGCGGCCCACCGCGACACGCAGCTCCACCTCGATCCGTCGTTCGCCGAGTATCCCCACTGCAGCGAGTACACCTACGGCGACGATTACGGCGTGAAGGCTGCACCGCTGCTCGACCTCGAATCGGGCGACTTCGTCTACTTCTACGCGACGCTCCGGACGGTCGACTACGGCGAGGGATCGGCCGAACCACCACGTGCGCTTCCCGACGCAGTTCCCACTGAGGCTGTGGCCGAGGGGTCGAGCGACCCGGCGGTCGCGGACTGGCGCCCACCTGAGTGGGGTTCGTTCGTGATCGGCGCGTTCGAACTCGATCGCGACCCGATCGCCGGCGAGGAACTCGACGACTGTCCCGCGAGCGTTCGTGCGCGCCTCGCGGAGAACGCACACGTCAGACGGGAGACCACCGACGCGGCGGTGTTCCTGCTCGGCACTCCCGAGCGCTCCGGGCTGCTCGACACCGCGATTCCCCTGTCGACGCCGGCGGGTGGCACCGATGCGAACGCGATCGTCACCGAGCTCTCTGCGGACTCCGGGAAGGGGCCGTGGTGGCGACGGCCGCTCCGGTTCGAGGAAGACCCGACCGCAGCGCTCGCGTCCGTCGTCGAGGCATCGCGCTGACTGGCGCAGGGCCGCCCAATTGGGGGCGCAAGATCGGGTGCGGTCGCTCGCATCTCTCTCATCCGATAGGACTTTGCGTGCTCATCGTCTTAGATGGAGCCAACCTTCGGGTCGACGGATCGATCGAACGTCCCCGTCGCCCACTACCCATGGACAACTCTGCGAAGTATCTCATCCACGCCGCGTTCGCTGCAGACGGCATCGTCGAGCGAAGCGACGTCGTCGGCGCCGTCTACGGCCAGACCGAGGGCCTCCTCGGCGAGGAGCTCGACATCCGCCGGCTCCAGGAGTCCTCGAAGCTCGGCCGCATCGACGTAGAGGTACAGACCGCAGGCGGCCAGTCCGCCGGCGAAATCACGATCGCGACGAGCCTCGATCGCGTCGAGACAGCGACGCTCGGCGCCGCACTCGAGACGATCGACCGCGTCGGGCCCTGCCGCGCGAGCATCGAGGTGACCAATCTCGAAGATGTGCGCGCAGCCACGCGCCGGAACGTCGTCGACCGCGCCCAGCAGCTTCTACTCGAGGAGTTCGAAGGCGCGACGAGCGACGAGATCGTCGAAGAGGTCCGCCGCCGCGTCGCGACCGCCGACGTCACGACCTACGAGGAGCTCCCTGCCGGGCCGAGCGTCGCCGACGGCGACGCAATCATCGTGGTGGAGGGCCGTGCCGACGTGAAGGCGCTGCTCGCTGCCGGCGTCAAGAACGCCATCGCCGTGGAGGGGACCGACGTCCCCGAGTCCGTCGCCGAACTCAGCCGCGAGCGCCGGACCACGACGTTTCTCGATGGAGACCGCGGCGGCGAGCTGATCCTCCAGGAGCTCCGGCAGATCGGTGACGTCGACGCGGTGGCTTTCGCGCCCATCGACCGCTCCGTCGAGGACCTCTCCCGATCGGAGATCCTCGCGGCCCTCCGGAGCACCGTCGACGTCGGCGCGCTCGGCGACGCTGCCAGTGCGAGCGATCTCGCCGACGCAGCGCGAGCCCGAACCTCCGGTGGGACGGCGATCCAGACCCCAAGCACGGATAGCGATACCAACGGCCCCGACGCAGTCGACGGTTCTGCGGTCGAAGAGGAGGGTGGCGACCCAGCGACCGAACCCGACGGCGTGGAATCCGACGACGCTCGCACGGCCGGCCGCGACCGCGCCGATTCTCCCGACGGAACTCTCTCCGACGATGACGGCGGGACAGCCGGGACTGCCCAGCCCGACAATCCTGGGCCTACTGCTGCTGCTGCTGACCGTACTGACGATGGGCGTGGAGCGGACGCCGATCGCTCGGACGCCGCGACGAAGGAAGCGAAAACGGAGCAGTCCGGATCCGAGACGGCCGCATCCGATGCCAACGACGCCCCTCGAACGATCCACGACCACGTCGAGGATATCGTGGGCACCGACGGGGCACGGTTTCTCGACGCCGAGACCGAGGTGCTGACGACCCTCGACGCACCGGACGCCTTCGAGGCCCTCCGGGACGCGGAGGCGATCCCAGCGACGATCGTCCTCGACGCCACGCTCGACCAGCGACTCCTCGATCTCGCCGCACAGCGGGGCGTTCGCGAGATCGTCGCGGTCGAGCTCGGGGAGTTCGCGAAACGCCCGACGGACGTCCGGATCAGGGCGGCGTCGGCGCTCCTCGGCGAGTAGTCGGCTGCGGGAGCGTTGCGCGGTAGTGTTCAGTGTGGGGTGCAGGATCCTGATGGCTGGACAGCTGCGCGGTTGGATTCGCAATATGGCGTGCGATGCTGAACCAGAGAGCGAGAGAGCTACTGCTGGAAGTCGTCGTAGTTCCCACAGTCTGTCGGCGGAGTCGACGCCGACTGCAGTCAGAAGGTCACGCCGGTGACCGTCACGACCCCAGCAGCGACCGCGAAACCGGCGGCCGCGAGCGCTCCGGCGAGCGTCGCCGTGAAGTTGACGCCGGAGTTCCCGAGAATCGTCCCCTCGATGACGGCACCGAGCAGCGAGTCGACGGTCATGCCGGTTGCGCCACCGAGTGCGATCGCGACGGCGCCCACGAGCGAGATCCCGGGAAAGGCGAAGAATGCGAGCGCGCCAATGGTGAGGGTGCCAATCGCGCCCGCGGCGGTTCCCTGCCACGTGACGGCGCCGTCGGTTCCTGGCGGCACGGGCTTCAACGAGGTGATTAGCCGGGTGCCGTCGAACGCGCCGCCGATCTCGCTGGAGAGCGTGTCGCCGAGTGCGGTCGCGACTGCCCCAGCGAAGGCGAATGGAACGAGCGCCGTCGGTGCCTCGAGGAATCCTGCCTCGACAGCGGCGAGCGTACAGACCGCGCCGACGGCGACCAGCGAGTTCGCGAGCACGTTCGTTCCCCCACGGTTGCCGCCGTTCTCTTCGGCGACCCCACGCTCCAGTTTCGTCTCGTAACGGAACTTCGTCGCGAGTCCGCCGACGCCGAAGAACGTGAGCAGCAGTCCGAACCACGCGTAGTCCGCGAGCACGATCGTGACGAGCCCGAGCAGGACGCCCGCGAGCACGCCCTCCAGCGACGCAGTGTCGAGGACGTATGAGAGGACGCCGAAGACCACCATCACTGCGACGGCGATCGCGACCGCGCTGGGATCCGCGCCAGCGTCGACGGCCGAGAGGAACCAGAGGACCAGCCCGACGGTCAGGAGCACTGGGGGCTCGTCCCTGGGGAACAGCATCGATCGGATCAACGCGCCGACGAGCGCGCCGGTCAGACAGAGCAACAGCACGCTTCCAGCTTCGATCGAATCGCCGGCGAGCAGCGTCGTGCCGGCCATGCCGATCGCGGCGCCAGCGGTCCCGGCGCCGAGGAAGCCAAGCGTCGGTGCGACCGAGGAGTGCGCTCTAACGACCTCCGCGCCGACGTTTCCGATCGTGACGAGGAGCACGCTGCCGGCGAACACCGTGACCGGGAGGTCGCCGAAGACGGAGAGGCCGCCGAGAACTGTCGCCGCGAGCGCGAAGTCGAAGAGTGCGCGAAGCCGCCCGGCCTCGCGGTCAGCGGGGCGGGCGAACAGCTCGAACACCGGTCCCCGCGTTATCGCGAGCGCTGCTGCGGCGACGACGACGAAGGGGACGATCGCGGCTCGTCCCAGCAGCGGCGCAGCGAGTGCGAGCGCCCCCACTCCACCGAAGGCGCTGGCTCGCCGCACGCTCGAGTTCACAGTATCGGGGCTTTCGCGGAGGACCACTTAACGCTCCCGAACCCCCGACTGCGCGGTAATCCGTGCCTACTCTGGGCCACAGGCAGCGCCGTGCGGGTAATTCCACTGGCGCATTGGCCGTAGCAAAGGTTCTGGGGGTCGACGAGGTCTGGCGAGGGTCCGAGAGGGGCCCGATTCGCTCCGGGAATCAGACGGTTTTAGATGGAGACGGCCGTCGGCCACATCGTGGGACTCTACGATCGGTACCTCGCGTTGCGGGTACGGTCCGCCGAGGGCACGCCGCCTGCCCACGTCGCGCTCGTCATCACCGAGCGTGACCTGCTCGAGCCGGGCGCATACGACACGCTGTCGGAGTTTCTCGAGTGGGCGTTCGCCTACGGCGCCGAGCGGGTCACCGTCTACGTCAGCGTCCTCGATCCAGAGGCAGTCGCGCCGTTACGCCGCGGGCTCGAATCCGCCGCTACGCCACGCGATACTGCCGTTCACGGGCCCGACGAACGCACCGACTCAGACGCGCCGATTCAGGTCAGCGTCGGTCTCGGTGGCAAACACGAGTTCACGGAAGCCGTCCGATCGCTGGCGGAGGAGGCCGCGAACGGCGATCTCGACCCCGCGGAGATCGACGAGGCCGACATCGAGTCCGAACTCGTCCTCGCAGAGGAGCCGGATCTCGTGATCAAGACCGGTGCCGAGCGCCTCTCGGATTTCATGATCTGGCAGTCAGTCTACTCGGAGCTGTATTTCACAGACGTCAACTGGCGAGATTTCCGCAAACGGGACTATTTGCGCGCAATCAGAGAGTATACCGACCGCTCGCGACGCTTCGGACAGTGACATCGGTGCGACGCGCTGCTGATCGATAGCGACTTTCTCGATTCCGCCGCTCATCGCTCGGTCGCTTTCGACTGTAGGTTCTCTCTCTCTCTCGACGCCAGTCACTCGCTCGAGGCCGCCACGTCGGAGGATTCGGGAACCTCGGGCGGCTCGCCGTCGGCCGGTCGCTCTCCGGCTGGCAGCGCGTCGCGACAGCGCCTGATGGTCTCGCGTGCCTCGGCGAGTTCGACGCCCCCCAGCGCGCGCACCAGCGCGAGTCCGCGCCGGGCGCGGGTGCGCCGCCAGGACTCCTCTCGGTGTTCGTACGTCCGGAGGCCGCGCAGGAAATCTACGCGAGAGAACTCCGGCCAGTAGGGCGCACAGAAATACACCGCAGCCTCGTTGCCGTTCGCGTGCCAGGGGAGGAAGTTGCTGGTCCGCTGATCGCCGCCGGTCCGGACGATCAGGTCGACGTCTCGGACTCGCCGATCGTACAGCCGATCCGCGACCGTGTCCACGTCGATCTCGGCGGGGTCGATCTCCCCGGTCGCCGCGGCGTCCACGACGTCGCGGGCCGCCGAGAGCATCGTCTCCCGGCCACCGTAGGCCAGCGCGATGTTGAGCACGAACTCGTCGTACCCCTCGGTGCGCTCCTCGGCGTAATCGATGGCCTCCTGCACCCGTTCGGGCAGTCGCGGGACGTCGCCGATCGCCCGAATCGAAACCTCGTTCTCGTGGACGCGATCGGCGTCGGCGAAGTCATAGAGCTTCTCCTCGGCGAGATCGAAGATGACGTCGAGCTGTTCCTGCGGCCGATCGAAGTTCTCCGTCGAGAACGTGTAGAGGGTCAGTTCCTCGATACCGAGCGTCTGGCACCACTCGAGGACGTCCTGGGTCGTCTTGACGCCCTCGCGGTGGCCGTCGCTCGCGTCGGCGCCGTGTTTCCGGGCGTATCGGCGGTTGCCGTCCTGGATAACTGCGACGTGCGCCGGCGGCTCGTCGATCGCTCGCACGAGCTGGCGCTCGTACGCCTTGTGTATCCGGGTTCGAAGCCACTCTATCACGGGGACCACTCCGTCACAATACCGAAATCGCTCGCTCGCCATTTGTAGGTTTCCGTCAGCGCGCTCCCGATCGTGGGCTGTGCTCGCACTCTGATCGTTCTGCGTCGCGCCCACTGTCCGACGCCACGGTTTTGGGCCAGTGCGCGAAACGAGGGATAATGCGCTATCTCGCTGCGGTCGACACCGTCCACACCGCGGCCGCCGTGAGTGACTATCTCGGCAGACGCCTCGGTGTCGACGACGAGGTGGTCGCCGTCACGGTCCACGCGACGGAGAGCGACGCGGCCGGAGAGGATGCTGGCGCCGTGGACGCATCCACCGCTGATACTGCCGATGCGGCTACTCCAACAGGATTCGCCGTCGATTCGACGGCCGAACGCGACGGGCTAGAAGCACTGAACGTGATCGGCGTCCGTCTGGCGGTTCCGGAGGTCGACACCGTCGAGCGTCTTGGCGACGTCGCCGCCGAACTCCTCGACGCTGCTTCGACGTTCGACGTGGACGAGATCGTGCTCGGTCGTCGCGCCGGAACGATGGACTCGGCCGAAGAGTCCCCCGAGGCCGGACTGGAGCTCCCCGAGGGCGAGCTGGGGTCTACCGCGGCGGCAGTGCTGGCAGGCGCGGATCGGCCGGTCGTCGTTCTTCCCTCTGTCGGCGACTGAGTCGAATTCGGCCAGACCGGGTCGATATGGGCGAAATCGGGCAGGAGCTACTTGTAGGAGGCCCCGAAATCGGTCTGGCATGTGCCGACGTGACGGGGGTTCACGGTACGGTCCGACCGGACGAGGATCGCGGCCACAGCGCCCCGACCGGCGAGCGCGGGGGCGGTTCCGGTGAGTTCGACCACGGGCCGCCGCCGGATCTACGGTATCGACTTCAGCGGCGCACAGGACGCCGGACGGAACGTCTGGCTGGCGAGTGCAACCCGGCGGGAGGGCACGCTCCTCGTCGAGGGCTGTTTCCCCGGCGAGGCGCTCCCTGGCTCCGCCGCCGATCGCGAGGAGTGCCTGCCTGCGCTCCGGTCGTTCCTCGCCGGTGCCGACGAGGCGATCATCGGCATGGACGTTCCGTTCGGCCTCCCGGCCGAGCTCGTCGACGAGGGGACCTGGCCGGCGTTCGCGCAAGCATTCCCAAACGACGCAGCGGGGCCGACCGAGTGGGCCGAGGCCTGCCGCGATCGCGCGGAGACACTCGATCGCGACCGCGTCGAACTCAAGCGCGCGACCGACGACGAGACCGGTGCGCCCTTCTCTCCGTACAATCTCCGGATGCGATCGAGCACCTACTACGCCATCTCGTCGGTGCTCGCTCCGCTCGTCCAGGCCGACGCTGCGAGCGTGCTGCCGATGCTCCCGCCGAACCCTGGCGTCGCGTGGCTGGTCGAGGCCTGCCCTGCCGTGACGCTGGATCGGCTTGGACTCGACGCCGAGGGGTACAAAAACGACGACGAAGCTGCCGAAGAGCGCCGAGCCGAGATTGTCGACTCGCTCGTTGCGGGACCGGCAACGATCGCGCCTGACGTCCGAGAGTCGGCGATCGCTGAGCCGGACGGCGATGCGCTCGATGCGGTACTCGCCGCTGTCGGCGTGACGATGGCGCTGGAGCGCGGCGAACCGACCTCTCCGGGAACCGTCGACGCCAGAACGCGGATCGAGGGCAAGATCTACGCCTGACCACCTACCTTTTTTCTTGTCGGGTTTCCTCGCGAGCCGGAGGCTCGTGGTTCGAGAGAGCGAAGCTCTCTCGTCATCACGAAAGACGCGAAGCGTCTTTCGAACGACTGCGGGAACCCTCCTAGAAAAAATCTGCACCGCGAGAGCGAAGCTCTCGCGAGCTCTGGCTCGCTCCGCTCGCCAGAAGACCAAAAAAGACCGATAGCTCGGGGCTTCGTCCCTCACTATCGGCGAACCGCTCGCTCCCTTCGGTCGCTCGCGGACGCTTTTGAACGGGAACCGCCTCACCTGCCGTGGTTAATCGGTTCGCCAAACTACTGTAGCTGTTCATCGGCGCTGCCGCTCCTCGATCCTGGCTTCCGAAAGAAGAAACGCGAAACCGCACCGAACCGATTCGAGATCGAGCCGTCCGCTCAGACTGCGTCGACGCCGGTCTCGCCGGTTCGCACCTGCGTGGCTGACGTGACGGGGAGGACGAAGACCTTGCCGTCACCGGGCTCGCCGGTGTTGGCGGCCTCGCGGATCGCTTCGACGACCTCCTCGGCGGGGACGTCGGAGACGACGCACTCGATTTTGACCTTCTGATGAAGGTCGACCGTGTACTCCTCGCCGCGCCACTGGCCCTTCTTCGCGGGCTGTGAGCCGCGGCCGGAGACGTTCGTGACCGTCAGCGACGGTGCGCCAACTTCCGCGAGCGCCTTCTTCACGGCACCGAGGCGGTCGGGTCGGACGACGGCCATGACCATCTCGATGTCGGCGGCGAACTCGCCGCCGTCAGTTCGGAGCTTCTCTTCCGGGATCGCCGTGCCGCCATCCGCCGCGATGTCGGGCTTGCCGAACTCTGGGTAGGTGTCGACGCCGTGTTCGGAGACGTCGAGGCCCTCACGCTCGTGTTCGGGCGTGACGCGTGCCTGCCCGATGGCCTTGAGACCGCCCCAGATCGCTGCGGTCGCGGCGACCGTCCAGGCCGTAATCATCACGACGCCCAGCAGCTGGGCGATGAACGCTTCGCCGATACTGGTTCCGCCCAGCGCCGCGTCGGTCGCGACGAACGGGTAGAGCAGCGTCCCGAGCACGCCTGCAGAGCCGTGGACCGGGAAGACCGCACAGACGTCGTCGATCTTGAGCGTCTTCTCGACGAAGCCAAAGACGAGCGGGAGCTGCGCACCGGCGAGACCGCCGACGACGAACGCGCCCCACCACGTGGTGACGTTCGGAATCGCCGTGATGCCGACGAGGCCGGCGAGCATACCGTTGGCGACGTAGAGCGTGTCGACCTTGCCGGTCTTGAACCACGCAACGCCGCCTGCGCCGATCGCGCCCATCGCCATTGCGACGGTGGTCGTCAACACGACGCGGCCGAGGACGCCCCCGTTGAGCACCCACTCACCACTTTCCTGCACGACGATCGACGCCGTGCCGACGTTGAACCCGTACCAGCCGAAGGCCAGCAGAAGCGTTCCCAGCACTGCGAAGGTGAGCGAGTGGCCAGGGATGACGTTGACGCTCCCGTCCTCGTTGTACCGGTCCATGCGCGGACCGAGCATCCAGGCAGCGGTGAGGCCGGCGATACCGCCCATGCCGTGGACGATCATGCCGCCCGCGAAGTCCTGGAAGGGAGTATCGAGGAATTCGGTGACCCAGGCACCGGACCAGGTCATCGCGAGGACGACCGGGTAGATCACGGCTGCCAGCAGGAAGGTGTACGCGATGTAGGCGCGGAGCTTCGCACGCCCTGCGACCGCGCCGGACACGATCGTTGCGGCGGTCATCGCGAACACTGCGCCGTAGAACCAGCCGGTGCCCCAGGACGCCGCCGAGTTGTTCGGCGTGAATGCCCAGCCGCCGGTCGACCCGATCAGGTCGCCCACGAGTGGGGCGAGCCCCGATCCGATCAGCAGGAAAGCGAGAACCCCGACCGACCAGGTTAGCAGGTTCTTCGTCAACTGGTTCGCGACGTTCTTCGAGCGGACCTGCCCAGCTTCGAGCATGGCGAAGCCCGCGTGCATGAAGAAGATCAGGAAGGAGACGACCAGAATCCACGAGTAGTTGATCGCGGAGGCGGTGTCCGCGCTGATCTGTGCGGGCAGAGCGCTCAACATACGGACGGCACCTCTTCACAGCCGATCGTGGTCTTAGAACCGAGGAAGCCGGACTTCCTCCGATCGTAACTCGATTCACCCAATTCGTGATCGTTCGTCTTGCGCATCACGGATAGTCTGCTTGAACCATTTGGATATAAGACTTAGCGTTGTTGTATGTCCAATAATAACGTCATCGGGGGACGCTCGTCGGAGATATAATCTGTATAGTTGGATATAAGGTGGTTGTGTGGTCGGAGACCGCGGTCCAGAATCACGGGTTTCGGGCGTTCGTCAAACTAGCTCCGATGCGGGTAGTGCCCATCTCGCAAGTCTTGCACCGTCTTCGGCCGAATGTGGCCGCCGCGCGCGGCAGGAATTGCCAGATCGGGGGTGGCGATGCGTCGGGGAATCCGGTCCCGCGGTGTGCGGTCGTGGACACTCGTCCGATCTGGGCGCCGTCCGTCGATCGACGTACGTCAACTGCGGCGATCGGCGGACTGTATGGCGTCTCCGTATTCGACGCTCAGAATCCGATGGAATTGGAACAGAAACGGCAGATTTCGAAAGTCAGAGTCGCTCTGCAACGTCTTCTGCGAAGTAGGTCACGATCACGTCGGCACCTGCACGCTTGATCGAGAGCAGCGACTCCAACGCCACGTCCTCGAGATCGAGCCACCCGCGATCCGCAGCCGCGTGTAACATCGCGTACTCCCCGGAGACGTTGTACGCGGCGACCGGCCTGTCGAAGGACTCGTCGACGCGTCGAACGACGTCGAGATACGGTAACGCGGGTTTGACCATCAGCATGTCAGCACCCTGCTCGACGTCGAGGCGAACCTCTCGCTCGGCCTCCTCGGCGTTCGCGGGATCCATCTGGTAATGTCGCCGGTCGCCGAAGGCCGGCGCGCCGTCGGCGGCGTCGCGAAAGGGCCCGTAGAACGCCGATTCGTACTTCGCCGCGTAGCTCATGATCGGCACGGCGTCGTAGCCGTCGTCGAGCGCCGTACGGATCGCACCGACCATCCCGTCCATCATCCCCGAGGGTGCAATCACGTCAGCACCCGCGTCCGCGTGCGAAGTCGCAATCTTGCCGAGCAGGTCGAGCGTCGCGTCGTTGTCGACGGTGAGGTCAGCCTCCTCGTCGCCATCGCTGTGTTCGGTTTCGGCCCCCGCGCCAGGTTCGAGCACGCCGCAGTGCCCGTGGTCGGTGTACTCACAGAGACAGACGTCCGTGATCACCGTCGCGTTCGTCTCCGCGGTGATCGCACGCGTCGCGCGCTGGATCACGCCATCCTCGGCCCAGGCTCGCGATCCCTGCTCGTCCTTCGATTCGGGAATTCCAAAGAGCATGATCGTCTCGACGCCGGTTTCGAGGACCTCCGCTGTCCGTTCGACGGCGTCGTCGACGGGGACGCGCTCGTGGCCCGGCATCGACTCGATCGGCACGCGCTCGTCGGTGGTCGCGTCGACGAACACGGGGGCGACCAGATCCGATGCGGCGAGGTCGGTCTCCGAGACCAGCTCACGGAGCCCGTCGCGACGGAGCCGGCGTGGTCGCTCGCTCGGGTGCATATGCGTGCGTCGGGCGCCTGCGCGAAAAACTCCACCGGTCCGAACACTTTGCCGCCACCCTACTGTCCAGAGCAACAGACCACTGGCTCCCGGCCAGCCTGCCGATTCGATCCACTTTCTCCCCGCTCGACGAACGTTTACGTAGGAAGCCGGCCCAGGTAGGCCCAATGCGCGTCGCCGACCTGCCCCTCGACCCCGCGTACGTCGCTCACTTCGAGTCGCAGGGCATCGAGGAACTCTATCCGCCACAGGCCAGCGCGGTCGACGCTGGCATCTGTACCGGCGAGTCCGTCGTTGCAGCGGTCCCGACCGCCAGCGGGAAGACGATGATCGCCCAGCTCGCCGCGCTCACTGCCGCTGGCCCCGCGTCACGCCGTCCAGCGGACGACGATGCTCCTGGGTCGAGCGAAGCGAGTCCGACGGCGGTCTACGTCGTCCCACTGCGCGCGCTCGCCACGGAGAAAGCTGCGACCTTCGAGAAGATCCCCGGGATCAGCGTCGGCGTCGCCAGCGGAGACTTCGACGCCACCGACGAGGAGCTCGCGGGCCACGACGTCGTCGTGGCGACCGCCGAAAAGGTCGACGCCGCGATCCGCCACGGTGCGGACTGGGTCGAGCGGGTCGCCTGCTCCGTCCTCGATGAGGTCCATCTGCTCGACGACGCCGGCCGCGGGCCGACCCTGGAGGTCACGATCGCGAAACTCCGGCGCCTCAACCCCGACGTCCAGCTCGTCGCGCTCTCCGCGACGGTGCCCAACGCCGACGAGATCGGCGAGTGGCTCGACGCGACCGTCGTCCGGAGCGACTGGCGCCCGGTCGAGCTACGGACCGGAATCTACGCAGATGGATCGCTCGTTCTCGGTGGGGGAGAGGACCGCGAAGAACGCGCGATCGAGCCAGTCGCCGCTTCCGACGCCACCGCTGCCGATGCCCCTGCCGACGCCGCCGAGGCCGAGGGTGCTGCAGACGCCGCCGTTGCCGGCGCCGCCGCTTCCGACGCTGCAGAGGATGAGCGCTCGCCGACCGTCGACCTCGTCGCGGACGCACTCGACGCCGAGGGTCAGTGTCTCGTGTTCGTCAGCTCCCGACGTGAGGCCAGAGAGCTCGCCACCACGCTCGCCGGCGCGCTGGCAATCGACGTCGAGCCGTCCGAACCGAACGAGTCGCGTACGTCCTCAACCGAGTCTGCATCCGAGTACGCATCCGAGCCAGCATCCGAATCTGCAGCCTCGGCCGAAACTGCATCTGCAACTGCAGACGCAAACGAAACTTCGAACGCAACGACGACCGCGACCGCTCTCTCGGACGCAGCGGAAACGATCACGGGTGAATCGCTCGCCGACGTCGCTGCCTCGGGCGTGGCCTTCCACCACGCTGGTCTGGCCGCCGACCACAGATCGCTCGTCGAAGACGGCTTCCGCTCCGGCGACCTCCGGGTGCTCTGTGCGACGCCGACGCTCGCCGCCGGCGTCAACGTCCCCGCTCGGCGCGTGATCGTCCGCGATCACGAGCGCTACGGCGACGGCGGTACCGAGCCGCTCTCGCCGCTCGAGATCCGCCAGATGTTCGGCCGCGCCGGCCGACCGGGGCTCGACCCCTACGGCGAGGCGATCCTCGTCGCCGAGGACGGGGACGAACGCGCGGAGCTTCGCGAGCGCTACCTCGAATGCGAGCCGGCGCCGGTGGCCTCGAAGCTGGACGAACCGCGGGCCCTCAGACCGCACGTGCTGGCCTCCGTCGCGGGCGGGATCGCGGACTCCCGCGTCCAGCTCGCGTCGTTGCTCGACGAGACGTTCCGGGCCCACCGCAGCGACGGCGATTCGCTGCAGGCGACCGCTGCCGACGCGATCGACCGCCTGGTCGACGCCGGGATGCTCGTCGGCGACGGCGAGCCTCCCACGGCGACCTCCGATCAGGGAGCCGAATCCGCTGGCGAGCAGCTGGTCGCGACCGAACTCGGCGCACTCGTCTCCCGGGTCTACGTCGATCCGGCGACCGGCGCGGACGTCGTCGCGGCGCTCGAACGCGCGGACGACCTGGACCGGATCACGCCCCTGACTGTCTGTGAGATGATCTGTGACACCGCGGAGATGCCGACGCGGTACGTCGGTCAGGCCGAGGCCGGCGAGCTCTCCGAGTTCGCGTTCCGGAAGGAGGGCGAACTCGCTCGTCCCATCCAGGAGTTCGAGGGCGAGTTCCACGCCTGGCTCTCCTCGCTCAAAACCGCCCGGCTGCTCGCCGAGTACGCCGACGGCGCGCCGATCGACCAGCTCGTCGAGGGGTACAACGTCGGTCCCGGCGACGTCCGCCGATTCGCGGAGCGCGCGGAGTGGCTCCTCGCTGCGACGGAGTCCCTCGCCGACCACGTTGGAAGCGACGCCACGGAACGAATCCGCGACACGCGGGAGCGGCTGGCGGCGCGCCTGGAGTGAGCAGTCTGGTGGTGCGGGGTGTTTGGTGGCGGGAGAGATGAGGGGACGTGTGGGGAGGTTCTGGTGTGGAGGGGTGGGACGATGCGGGTTCGAGCCAGCAACGCGACTCGCCACGCCGATCCTCGGCACCGGTTTCGACGCCACTGCTCGTCCACGCCATCGAACGGACCACAAACCACATCACGTGTCCGAGCCAAGCAGGCCCAATGGCCGAGTGCGACGCGTGTGGCAAATCGGAGAACATGCCATACGAGTGCAAACGCTGCGGCGGGCAGTTCTGTACCGAACACCGACTGCCCGAGTCCCACGACTGCCCGGGGCTGAACGCCTGGAGTGGTGGCGAGGGCGGCGGAGCGCTGGGTGGCGGGCCGAGCGCGGGCGGCCCGAACGCGGGACAGGGTCCTTCGGCGAGCGGGGGAATCGGATCGATCGGCACCGAGGACGACTCCGGTGTCTTCGACGACCCCTTCGGCACCGGCGGCTGGCGGGGCTACTTCCGGAACAACATGACGTTCGTGTTCCTGGTCGCGATGTGGCTGACGTTCGCGGCGCAGCTGTTCCTCCGGCTCACGAACGAGGGCGGGATCTACGGACTGGAGGGGAAACTGTTCATGGTACGGACGACGAGTCCCGAGAACGTCTGGACCTACGTCACCTCGATCTTCGCCCACAGCGGGATCGCCCACATCGCGTTCAACTCGATCGCGCTGTACTTCTTCGGCCCGATCGTCGAGAAGAGGATCGGGAGCAAGCGGTTCACCGCGCTGTTTTTCGGTGCCGGTATTCTCGCGAGCGTCGGCTCAGTCGCGGTGCCGCTCCTGCTCGACGAGCCGATGGCCGGGCTGGGCGCCAGCGGTGCGATCCTCGCGATTCTCGGCGTGCTGACGATCCTGAACCCGGACCTTCGCGTCCTCCTCTTCTTCGCGATCCCGATGCCGCTGTGGGTGCTCACCATCGGGTACGGCGTCCTCTCGGTGTTTGCCCTCGGCGTCGGCGGCCCCGGCGCCGGCGGCATCGGTCACGTCGCCCACCTCTCCGGCCTGCTGATCGGGCTGGCGTACGGCCAGTATCTCAAGGAGCAGGGCGTGACAGCGCCCCGGAAACTCCAGTTCGGTGGCGGCGGTGGCGGTGGGATGGGTGGCGGACGCCGGCGCTTCTGAGGCGGACTCTGGCATGGTGACCGTTCAGCGGCCCGACTTCGTTCCCGACCCGTGCCTCGATCGTGAGGCGATGGAGTCTCTCCAGCGTGAGATCGCCGCCGAGGCGATCTTCGCTGACGAGTTCGACTTCGATCCAGCAGCGGTCGCCTCGAGCGCCAGAAGCGACGCCGAACAGACGGAACTCGGCGATCCTGCAACTGCCGACGATCCGGCCACCGGTGCGTCGGAGCTACCGATCGTCGCGGGGATCGACCAGGCGTTCCAATCCAGCGATGGGGAACCCGCGGGACCCGGCGAGTTCGACGAAGCCGTCAGCGCCGTCGTCGCAATGCGCGGTGGCGAGGTCATCGAGCGCGTCCACGCGGGCAGCGATCTCCAGATTCCCTACATCCCCGGCCTCCTCTCCTTCCGCGAGGGCGAGTCCATTCTGGCGGCGCTCGCCGAACTCTCCGTCGAACCGGACGTACTCTTGCTGGACGGCAGCGGTCGGATCCACTTCCGAGAGGCCGGCATCGCGACCCACGTCGGCGTCACCGTGGATCTGCCCGCGATCGGCGTCGCGAAGTCGCTGCTCTGTGGGACACCACGCCCGGATCTGGCCGGTTTCGACTCCCTCGACGATCTGCCAGCGGGAACGATCGTCCAGATCGAAGCCGACGACGCGATGGAGACGGATCGGGGGACGGTCGTCGGCGCCGCCGTGCAGACGCGACAATTCGACTCACCCAACCGATCGATCAATCCGCTGTACGTCAGTCCAGGCCACCGCGTCGGCTGGGAGACCGCCGCGGCGATCGCGCTCGCGACCGCAGAGGAGTACAAGCTTCCCGAGCCGATCCGGCTGGCCGATCGATGGGTCGGCGAGCTGACCGCGGCAGAGTGAGCGGGTCGTCGCGTTCGGGGGGCCGCATTCATGGCACCGCTGTCCTAGCGGCGGGTCCTGGGCCCCTGCAGACGGCGCGGCGAGCGGCCAGCCACCTTCGCTCCCCGGTGTCCCCTGGGCCGGCGGACCATCGGGAGTTAACACCCGTCGCGCCGACAGTCCGCCCATGCCGGACGATTCGCGTCGCGGGGAGCTCCCCACCGACGGTGCGTCGAGCGACAGCGGTCGCGATCCGGGGACGGTCCTGATCACGGGCTGTTCCTCGGGGATCGGCCGAGCAACCGCACTGACCTTCCTCGAAGACGACTGGACGGTGTACGCGACGGCGCGGGACACCGACGACCTCGCGGAGCTCGCCGAGGCGGGCTGTGCCGTCGACGAACTCGACGTCACGAAGCAACCCGACGTCCGGCGCGTCGTCGATCGGATCATGGAGGAGGACGGCCGGATCGACGCGCTCGTCAACAACGCTGGCTACGGCCTGTTCGGGCCGATCGAGGAGATCCCCACCGAGTCGATGGCCGCGCAGTTCGACGTGAACGTCTACGGCCCACACCGGCTCATCCGGGAGGTGCTGCCGTACATGCGCCACCAGGAACGGGGCGCTATCGTCAACGTTTCGAGCTTCTGGGGGCGGGTCTCTTTCGCCGGTGGCGGCGCCTACGCCAGTTCGAAACACGCGCTGGAGGCGCTTTCCGATTCGCTCCGGCAGGAGGTGTCGGAGTTCGGTATCGAGGTCTCGGTGATCGAGCCGGGGCCCGTCGACACCGGATTCACGGACCGTGCGGAGTCAGAACTCGACGAGCTACAGCCCACCGACGCCTACCCGTGGTTCCGGTCGGCGTTCGAGGACCTGAACGCGATCGGTGGTGGCGGCCCCGCTGCCGCCTCACCGCGGGCCGTCGCCGAGGCGATTCATCACGCTGCGACCTGTGAGCATCCCGATGCCCGGTACCCTGTCGGCGTGCCCGGCTCCGTGGCGATGCTCGGGCGGTTCCTTCCTGCGCGCTGGCGGGATCGACTGTTCGCGATCGCACGGCGGGTCCTCTCCTGACCTGCCCGACCGACACGCCAGTCAACTGCCCTCACTCCAGACACGCCGCGACGACCCGCAGCGACCGCTCTCCGCGAACCTCGTCGGCGAGCAGCGGCACACGCTGAATGGCTCGGCCCCGGAAGACCTCCTGGGCGCGGCTCAGTGCTCGCTGCTGGACGTCCCAGCGGCGCTGGCAGAACTCACAGTTCTCCAGATTCGGCGCCACGACGTCCTCGGCGGGCACGTCGTCGGTGACGTCCGCGAGATCCTCCATCACCTTGTTCACGACGACGGTCTCGACGGGGATCGAAAAATCGTCGAGCTGGCGCAGGAGTCGTTCGGATTCGATGACCGAAAGCTCCTCGGGCACCATCACGATCCGGAAATCCGTCAGCGCGGGATCGGTGAGCGTCTCGCGCAGACGCTCGATCCGATCGGAGAGCTCGCGAAGGCTCTCGGCGCCGGCCTCCGGGTCGGCCGTATCGCCGCCGAACATCCCCGACAGGCCGTCCATCAGCCCGGACATCTTCTCGCGCATGGTCAGGATCCGGCCCACCATCGAGTCCATGAGCTCCGGCAGTTCGAGCAGTCGAAGCGTGTGGCCGGTCGGCGCGGTGTCGACGACCACCCGATCGAATCGGTCGTCGTCCATGAACTCGACGAGCTGTTGCATCGCGACGGCCTCGTCCGACCCCGGCATCGTCCCGCCGAGCATCGACTGGAGCGGGTTGCCGCCGCCCATCATCGCACCGAGACCGCCCATCCCGCCGCCAGCACCGGCGTCGCTTCCATCGCCGGCCTGATCGAACGACGTGCCACCTCCGGCGGCATCGCCGCCCGCCCCGCCAGCGTCACCGAACATCGACATTCCCTCGTTCATCGCAGCCTCTGGATCGATCTCCGCCGCGTAGAGCGGCAGGTCCTCGCGCAGCCGCGTCGGTTCTGGACCGATCTCGGCTTCGTAGGTATCCGAGAGGGAGTGGGCGGGATCCGTCGAGACGACGAGCGTCCGGGTGCCCGCTGCCGCAGAGGAGAGGCCGGTCGCTGCAGCCATCGTGGTCTTGCCCACGCCGCCTTTGCCGCCGTAGAGGACGAACTCCGGCGTGTCGCTCGCGACCGGTGGAAGCCGGTCTACGTCGAGGGATTCGGACTCTTCGTGACCGACGCTGTGGCTACTCTCCGCCGTGACAGCCCGGTCCTCGTCCGACGCCGTCGCGTCGTCTGCTGTCGGTGGAACGTCGCCGTCGTCCTCGTCGTCGCTTCCGGCGTCGTCGACGGGCTCTACGTCGATGTCGCTCATACCCCGCGTTCGGCGCGCCGAACGGTTCAGGGCGTCGATGTCGACACTCGCACCCGCTCCGTGGGGGGTATTGACGGCTCTATAGGATCACGGAGGGCTCATAGCAACGCCCTTTCAGCAAACGACGAACCGATCCATATGGCTCAGCAGGGCGAGGCGTCGATTCGATACTCGTTGCGCGAACTGGCGGGCACTGCTGCGGAGTGCGTATCGTTGCTCCCTACTGCGATCAGGCTCCACGCCGAGGACGACCCCGGGTTCGACGGCGTCGTCGAGCGCTGCTCGGCGCTGGAGACTCGCTGTGACGAACTGGTCCAGTCGCTCCGACGATCAGTCGCAGACGACCGGCCGGCGTTCTCCGAGACGTACCTATTCGCGCCAGGGCTACTCGAACTGGCCTACGAGGTGGATCGCATCGCCAGCGAGTGCGAGCAGTTCGTCGCCGAACTCGAGGCGATCGACCCGTCGCTGTCCGCAGCGGCGGAGACGAGCATGGTCGAGCACGCCCAGCGGAGTGCCGCGGCGTGCGACCGACTCAGCCGCGGCGTCGATGCTGCCCTGAACGGCGAACCCTGTCGGACGGAGATCGACGCGATCCGCGTCGCCGAGTCCTCCTGCGACCGGCTGAAATATCAGGCGCTCTCAGACGCGGACGGTACTCCCGGCGAGGTGTTGTTGATCCGGGAGTTCGCGGTAACCCTCGACGCCGTGCCGAACGCGATCGAAGATGCCGCGGACGTCCTCGGCCAGCTTCGCGCCGGCGGCGTCTGATCGCAGCAGATCGAGTCGCGGTCGTCCTCACGCGAAGAACGATGCCAGCCGGTCGGTGGCCTCCTCGACGCGGGGCGTGACGAGCGCGAAGCGGATCCACTCTTCGCGCGCGTCGCCGAAGGCTTCGCCGGGCATCCCCGCGACGCCGACCTCGTCGACGAGCCGTTTGACGTTCTCGAGGGTCCCCGGGAACTCCTCGAAGCGTGCCATCACGTAGAACCCGCCGTCGGGTTCGGTGTACTCCGCGCCGGCGGCGTCGAGCGCGTCCGTGAACGTCGCGACGCGGTCGGACATCCGTTCCCGATTGCGCTGGTAGTACTCGGGCTCCGTCTCGCGGAGCGCTTCGAGGACTGCTTGCTGTGCCGGACGGCTCGTCGCGACGTTGACGAGCATGTGGCGGGTCCGCGCGCCGCCCACCATCGCCTCCGGTAGGACGGCGTAGCCGACCCGCAGCCCCGTGATCGCCATCGATTTCGAGAAGGCGTTCGTGACGACGACGTCGTCGGCGTCGAGGGTCAGCGCGCTCTCGAAGCGCCCGGTGTAATCGTACCGATCGTACACTTCGTCGGCGATCAGCACTGCGTCGCGTTCCCCTGCGATCGCTGCGAGTTCGGCCATCGTGGCGCGATCGTAGACGGCTCCTGTGGGGTTGTTTGGCGTGTTGACGACGATCGCCGCGAGGTCGTCGCCGGCGGCCGTCGCCTGCTCGTGGACGGCAGCCGGGTCCAGCGTCCCGTCGGGCTCGGCGGCGACGAACTCTCGGTTCGCGTCGAGGAGGTCGCTCTTGGCCGGGTAGTACGGGTAGACCGGATCCGTGAGAACGAACGTCGGCTCCTCGGACGCCGATGTGCGCTCCTCGTGTCGATCGAGTGCGCCGGCCATCGCGAGGTAGTTCGCCTCGCCGGCGCCGTTGGTGACGATCACGCGCTCGACGTCGACGTTCCGGCGGGCGGCGATCTCCTCGCGCAGTTCGCCGAGTCCCTCGCTCGGTGGGTACTGAAACGCTTCGGAGTCGGCGTTCACGTAGTCGGCGAGCCCATCTCGCAGCGCCTCAGGCGGCTCCCAGTCCGGCGATCCGCTGACCATTCCGATCACGTCACGGTCGGCGGCCGCGGCGTACTCCATGACGTGAAAGAAGAGTGGCCGATCGTAGTCCATGGCCGGTCACTGGCAGCGCCACCACGTGGCTCTTACGACCACGAGCTCCTCCGATCTCGTGGATCCAGCGACCGGAACCGTCCCTCCCTGTCGACGGTGGTGTCAGTGCGGTCCGTCAAGTCGATCACGCGACCGGGTCGGCTCCGGGACGGACGCGTTGAGCGTCCGCCGCGACGCCCCGCTGGCGAAGGATTGCTGCGACGCCCGGTGCGTTCCGGGCCGGCACGACGAGCACCGGGTGTTCCGCGTCGAAATCCACGCCTGCGCTGGCGATTGCTCCCGCGAACGACGCGTCAGTGCGCCGAATCGCCGCCGCTTCGGACAGCAGCACGAAGCCGACCAGCAACGCGACGGCGCCGACCACGAGCATCGCCGAGAGGAGCCAGACGAGCAGTCCACCGGCGAGCAGGAGGAGTGCGAGGGCGGCGATCGGCACGCCGACGGTCAGTGCCGCCACCGTCCAGGCGCTGACAGTCCACCAGGGGCTTCGTCGAGCGGCAGCGCACTGGAGCTCCCGAGTGTCTGGCTGGTGATCCGCTAGCTGGCGATTGGCTAGCCGGCGATCCGCTGGCTGGCGGTCGGCACCGTTGACGTCGATCGTCCGGAGCGGTAGATCACACTCCATTGCGGCGGCCGCGGTGGCGTCTTCGAGCGTCGGGACCGACGGCCGATCGCCGCGGAGTCGCCGAAGGGCGGCGATCGCCACTCCAGGCGGGTTTTGGCGGAGCGTGGGACCCGAGACAGTCCGGCGATCGAGCGTCGGCACCCTGTAGAGTCCGGTCGCATCCGCGGGGATCCAGCGCGGGAGTTCCACGATAGCCCGTGGGTCGGCAGGGTCGACGCCGATGACGGTGACCGTGCGGTCCGTCCCGGCGTTTCCCGTCCCTGGCGATACCTCCGCGTCCATACGTGGACGGGGTCGGCGGCCCGCCTCAATCTGGCGGTTCTCGCGGCTGGCAACGGCTTCTCGTGGACGATCGGCGTTCTTCACTCCGTCGCGGGCGAGTACTCGAAGGTCCCGTCGATCTCGTTTCGGGTGGCCTCGCCGTCGGTGACGAGCGCCTCCAGATGCGCCCACGCCTCGCCCGGACCGTGCATGATGTGGATCTTCTCGAGGTCGCCGAACAGCTCCGCACTGACCTCCCAGGCCGTAGCAGGCCCGATATCGCCCAGCGTGTCGCGAGTGCGTTCCGTCCGCTCGTCGTGGTGGGTGAGGATCGCCTCGGCCCGGGCTGCGGGATCTTCGATCGGATCGCGGTGGCCGGGATATGCGCGGTCGAGGTCGGTTGCGGCGAGCCAGCGAAGGCTCGATCGGTAGGTCGCCAGCGGATGCTCGACGCGCGGGTCCGCGCCGCCGACGTTCGGCGTGTACTTCGGCAAAATAACGTCGCCGACGAACGCCTCGGGGCGGCGCTCGAACGTGAAGGCGGTGAGACCGTCGGCGTGGCCAGGGAGGTGGATCGCGCGGAGCGCCTCCGTTTCCGGTTCTTGCCCGTCCTCGGTGGGCGTGGTCCCGGTGGACTCCGCAGTATCTCTCCTGAGGGGGTCGCTCTCTTTGGAACTACTCTCCGGCCCCAGCGGGAATCTGTCGCCGTGCGTGAACGTCGTTACGTCTGCGGGCTCTCCAGCGAGTGTTTCCTGCCCGTCGAGGAAGGAGAGGAGCTCCTCGCGGGGTGCGTCGGGAATGCCCCAGCGCTCGAAACAGGCGCGCTGGAGGTCCAGGTACGCGTCGCGACCGCTGCCGTCGACGAGCGGCGCGTCGCGCTCGTGGACGAAGACCTCGGCACCGCTGTCTGCCTGGAGTTCGCCGGCGAGTCCGGAGTGATCCCAGTGCCAGTGGGTGAGGAGAATTCGATCGAGGTCGGCGACCGCGACGCCGGCCTCGGCGAGCCCCTCTTCCAGGCTCTCGCGGACGCTCACCGACGGTACGCCGGCGTCGATCAGCGTGGTCGGCCCGTCGACCGGGTCGATGAGGTAGACGACGTTCTCGCCCTCGAAGACGGCGTTGTCGAGGCGAATCGAGTGCACGCCCGGTGGGAGGGCCGCCGTCGACAAACCAGTCACGGTCGTCGGTTCGGAGTCATCGTCCAACCCCGCCGTCTGAACGTGTCGAGGAACAGTAGATTCCCAGAAGAGCGACCGTACAAGCCGATTTCCTCGTAGTATCTGGACGATCGATGTGGTTTTGTTCTGAGAGTGTTCCGAACAGACGGTCCTGAAACAGGCTTAACATCCTTATATGCAATTAATATACATTTACCCTTTCAGGAACACGGTCTTATTGTGCGAGTGGCCACAGCTGGCTATGACCCAGCCACACGTAGGGGAGGATGGCGGTACGTCGAGCCCCGAGGGGCGAGGTTCGTCGGACGGCCGGTCCGACGGCGACCGCGCCCATGGGCTCGCCGATCCACAAGATGAGCGATCGAACTGCGGCGTCGGCGTCGTGATGGATCTCGACGGCGGCACCACGCACGACGTTCTCGCGGACGGGCTCACGCTCCTCGAGAACCTCGAACATCGCGGGACGACCGGCGCCGAAGCCAACACCGGCGACGGTGCCGGCGTCCTGCTCCAGCGCCCCGACGCGTTCTTCGATGCAGCGGTCGATACCGAACTTCCTGCCGTCTACGCCGTTGGCGCTTTCTTCTTCCCGCAGTCTGCCGACGCTCGCGAAGCGCTCCAGAGCCGCGTCGAGGACGAGCTCGCTGCTCACGATCTCGACGTACTCGCGTGGCGCCGCGTCCCGACCGACAACGCCGATCTGGGTGCGACCGCTCTGGACTCAGAGCCTGTCGTTTCCCAGGCGTTCGTTGCGCCGTCGGGCGACCTGCTTGCCGACGACGTCGCACCCAGCAGCGCGACTGTGGACGCGGTCGACGTCGACGGCTTCGACCGTGCGCTCTACGTTGGCCGCCGCGATCTCGAGACGACGATCGAGGACGAGCAGCCCGCCGGCCACGAGCGCTTCTACGTCGTCTCGCTGGATCGGAAGACGGTCGTCTACAAGGGGCTCTTGAAGGGCGATCAGGTCGCGGACTACTACCCCGATCTCACGGACGACCGCATGCGGACGACGTTCGCGATGGTCCACGCACGCTTCTCGACGAACACGCTCGGCGCGTGGCATCTCGCCCATCCCTACCGCGGAATCATCCACAACGGCGAGTTCAACACCATTCAGGGCAACATCAACTGGATGCGGGCTCGCGAGACGGACCTCGAGAGCGACCGTCTCGGCGCCGACGGGCTCGAGGCGATCGAGCCGGTCATCAACGATCCCGAGCAGTCCGACACTGCCAGCGTCGACAACGCGCTGGAGCTCCTCACCGCAGGCGGGCGCGACCTGCCCCACGCCCTCCGGATGCTCATCCCCGAGGCCTGGCGCGGCGACGACGCGATGGACGACGCTCGGCGGGAGTGGTACGACTTCCACGCCTCGCTGGTCGAGCCCTGGGACGGTCCCGCGCTCGTCGCTGCGACGGACGGCGAGCGCGTCGGCGCGGTGCTGGATCGCAACGGGCTCCGACCCTGCCGCTACGACGTGACTGCCGACAACACGCTGATCATGGGATCCGAAGCGGGCGCGCTCGAACCGGACTTCGGCGACATCGTCGAGCGCGGACGCCTCCAGCCCGGCCAGTGTTTCCTCGCCGATCCCGAGGAGGGCCGGATCGTCCCCGACGACGAGGTCTTCGAGGATCTCACCGACGAGCGCTACGGGGAGTGGGTCGCAGAACAGCAGGTCGACCTCGACGACGTCGCCGAGGACGATCTCTCGCCCGCGTCCGCTACGTCTGCAGGGGCCGACGGCGCCGCCGACAGCGAGGGGTCCGGTGCAGAGACCCCGCCCGATCTCCGCGAGCGACAGGCCACCTTCGGCTACAGCCACGACGAACTCGAGAACCTCATCGAGCCGATGATGAAGGCGGGCAAGGATCCGATCGGTTCGATGGGCGACGACACGCCGTTGTCGGTCCTCAGCGACTACAACCGCCCGCTGTTCACGTACTTCAAACAGCTGTTCGCGCAGGTCACCAACCCGCCGCTGGACTACATTCGCGAGGAGCTCGTCACCTCGATGGAGACCCGGCTGGGCTACCAGCGAAACTTCCTCGAGGAGTCCTCCGCCCACGCGAACCAGCTCGTCGCCGACTCCCCTGTCCTCACGGACGCCGAGACGGCGGCGATTAAAGACCTGGACGAGAACGGGCTCACCACCGAAGTCGTCGACATCACGTACGAACCGCCCCACGACGGGGCAGTCGACGAGGACGCAATCGATGAGGGTGACGACGCGCCCGACCCCGAACCCGACGTGCTCGGCTTCGATGGCGCGTACGGTGACGCACTGGCGGCGGCTGTCGAGCGCATCCGCGAGGAGGCGACCACGGCGGCGGAGGCTGGCGCCGACGTCGTCGTGCTCTCCGACAGAGACACTGGCGAGGACGGCGTCCCGATCCCGAGCCTGCTCGCGACCGGCGCCGTCCACCACCACCTCGTTCGCAACGGGCTGCGGAACCACGTCGGGCTCGTCGTCGAGTCCGGCGACCCCCGACAGGTCCACCACGTCGCGACGCTCGTCGGCTACGGCGCGGGCGCGGTGAACCCCTACCTGGCCTACGAGACGATCGCCGATCTCGTCGCCGGCGAGGACGGTGCGGATCTCGACGAGGCGATCTCGGCCTACGTCGGTGCCGTCGAGGACGGTCTGCTGAAGACGATGGCGAAGATGGGCATCTCGACGGTCGAGAGCTACCAGGGCGCCCAGATCTTCGAGGCGGTCGGGCTGGACGAGGCGTTCGTCGAGGAGTATTTCGAGGGGACGGAGAACCGTACCGGCGGCATCGGCCTCCCCGAGATCGAGATGGACCTCCTCGATCGCCACGCGGCGGCGTGGACCGACGCGGAGATCGACCGCTACGGAGAGTTCGAGCACCGCTCCGACGGCATCCACCACCAGTGGAACCCCGAGACCGTCGGCACGCTCCAGCGCGCGGTCCGCACCGGCGATTACGAGACCTACACCGATTTCGCCGAGCTGATCAACGATCAGGACGACACTCTGCAGACCCTCCGCGGGCTGCTCGAGTTCGATGACGACGAACGCGAGCCGATCCCGATCGAGCAGGTCGAGCCCGTCCACGAGATCGTCCAGCGCTTTTCGACCGCTGCGATGAGCCTCGGATCGATCTCGCCTGAGGCCCACGAGAACAACTCCATCGCGATGAACCGACTGGGCGCGAAGTCCAACACCGGCGAGGGTGGCGAGCCGCCCGAGCGCTTCCACACCGAGAAGGAGTGTAACGTGAAGCAGGTTGCGTCGGGCCGCTTCGGCGTGACCTCGGAGTATCTCACCTCGGCGGACGAGCTCCAGATCAAGATGGCCCAGGGTTCCAAGCCAGGCGAGGGCGGCCACCTCCCCGGCAAGAAGGTCAACGAGATGATCGCCCACGTACGCTACGCGACGGAGGGCGTCGGGCTCATCTCGCCGCCACCACTGCACGACATCTACTCGATCGAGGACCTGAAGCAGCTCATCCACGATCTCAAGGCCGCGAACCCCGAGGCGGACATCAACGTCAAGCTGGTCGCCGAGGCCGGCATCGGCACGATCGCCGCCGGCGTCGCGAAGGCCAACGCCGACGTCGTCCACATCTCCGGGCACTCCGGCGGGACGGGCGCGTCGCCGAAGACCTCGATCAAGAACGCCGGCCTCCCCTGGGAGCTCGGCCTCGCCGAAGCAAACCAGATGCTCGTCGAGACCGACCTCCGGGATCGCATCCGCGTCTCTGCAGACGGCGGGATGAAGACCGGCCGCGACGTGGCCGTCGCAGCGGTGCTCGGCGCCGAGGAGTACATCTTCGGCACCGCGTCCCTGGTCACCGGCGGCTGCGTGATGGCCCGGCAGTGTCACAAGAACACCTGCCCGGTCGGCGTCGCCACCCAGCGCGAGAAGCTCCGCGAGCGGTTCCCCGGCGAGCCCGAACACGTCGTCAACTACATGACGTTCATCGCGCAGGAGCTCCGCGAGATCATGGCCGAGCTGGGCGTCGAGACCGTCGACGAGCTCGTCGGCCGCGTCGACCTCCTCTCCCAGCGCGACGACGTCGACCATCCCAAAGCGAGGAACGTCGATCTCTCCGAGGTGCTGGCGGAGCCGGCTGGCGAGCAGCGCCGGAAGACCCGCGAGCAGACCCACGAGGTCGACGAGCAGCTCGACTGGGAGCTCATCGACGCAGCCACTCCCGCGATCGAGGACGGCCAGGCCGTCACGCTCGACGCCGAGATATCCAACGAGGACCGCGCCGTCGGCGCGACGCTCTCGAACGCGGTCGTGAAAGAACACGGCGGCGACGGCCTCCCCGACGACGCGATTTCGGTCGATCTCGCGGGCACCGCCGGCCAGAGCTTCGGCGCCTTCCTCACCTCCGGCGTCTCGATGCATCTCACCGGCACCGCCAACGACTACGTCGGCAAGGGGCTCTCCGGCGGGAAGATCACGGTCTCGACGCCCGCCGACGCCGGCTACGCGGCCAGCGAGAACGTCGCGATCGGCAACGTCGCGCTCTACGGCGCGACCCAGGGCGAGGCCTACATCAACGGCGTCGCCGGCGAGCGATTTGCCGTCCGGAACTCCGGCGTCCGCGCCGTCGTCGAGGGCGTCGGCGACCACGGCTGTGAGTACATGACCGGCGGCGTCGTCGCAGTGCTCGGCGACACCGGCCGGAACTTCGCCGCGGGCATGTCCGGCGGCATCGCCTACGTGTTCGACGGCGACGGCGACTTCGACTCCCGGCTCAACACCGGGATGGTCGAACTCGAGCGAGAGCTGTCGGATCGCGACGAGGCCATGCTCCGCCGGCTCGTCGAGAACCACGCCGCCTACACCGGCAGCGATCGAGCGGCGGAGCTGCTGGAGGAGTGGGAGACCGTCGTCGATCAGTTCGTGAAGGTCATGCCCGAGGCCTACTCCCGCGTGCTCGTGGAGAACGACGCCGAGGACGTGCGGGATCATCTGCCCGCGGCTGCTGAAGGGGAGGTTTCGGCGAGCGACTCCGGGCTGGCTGCAAGCGACGACTAGGGAATCAGGCCGATTTTTCTGAGATTCGTTCCACTGCACGCTGGTTGGGTCTTCTAATCACGGTAGCCAGGTTCGCTTTGAACAGTTCGGCTGCCTCCGAAAGCCCCCGATCGCTCCAGTCGCGGGGCTCGCTGTGCGCTTCACTCGCTTCGCTCGCTCCAGTGCTTGCTTCGCCCGGCTTCCCGGAGCGATCGGCCCCTTTCGATGTCCCCAGGGCTGCCGCGGCCTCGTCCTCCCCAGCCTCCTCCCTCGCATACGCTCGGTCGTCCCTCGCACGCTACGCGGCTGCTCGCGCAGCCGCGAAACGCGCGCCACCGCTCTCCACAGTGACTTCGCTCGATTGGGCAAATCACAGGGTGGGACTGAGCGAGAGTGAAGCTCTCGCGAGGTACGAAGGATCTCCGATCCTTCGATACTCCGGGAGGGGCTTCCGTGGCTGTTTGCTGTACCATTCACACCACCTACAACTGCATGCCCTAGTACCCAATCGAGCAGGCAGCTCGGAAAACCGACGACTAAGAACGTTCGACACAGCGCCACTCTCGGAATGAGCCACCCGAACTCAGTACCCCGACACCTGCCCGTCCTTCCGCGGCTCCGTCGCGCCGGACAACACGCCACCGTCGTTCCGGACGATCTGGGCGCCACCGAACAGCAGCGGCGGCAGGACCCCGACGTCGTGGCCCTTCCTGACGAGCGTCGTGGCGACGCCGTCGTGCATGCGCTCCTCGATCGCCAGGCTGCCTTCCTCGCGGTATTGCCAGCGCGGCGCGTCGAGGGCGGCCTGCAGGGGCATGTCGTAATCGACGACGTTCGAGAGCACCTGGACGTGGCCCTGGGGCTGCATGTAGCCGCCCATGACGCCGAAGGCTGCCCAGTCGTCGCGATCGAGCTTCGCGATGGCGGGGACGAGCGTGTGGAACGGCCGCTTGCCCGGTTCGAGGCTGTTGGGGTGGTCGGGATCGAGTGAGAAGGAGGCGCCGCGGTTCTGGAGCGCGATGCCGGTGTCGCCGGCGACGAGCCCGGAGCCGAAGCCGTGGAAGCGGGAGTTGATGAACGCGACGACGTTACCCTCGGCGTCGGCGGTGCAGAGCAGGACGGTGTCGGCGTCCTCGGCGGGGTCGTGCCCGGGCGGGCCGCCGGTGGCGTCCTGCGGGAAGCCGATCTTCGGGTTCTCGATCGCCTCCTCCCCGATCTCGCTCGCGCGCTCTGCGGCGTAGGCCGTCGACGCGAGATCTGGCACGTCCTCGAACTCGGGATCGGTGACGTAGTGGTGGCCGTCGACGAACGCGAGCTTCATCGCTTCGGCGAAGGCGTGGACGCGATCGGCCGACTCGTAGGGGTGCTCGCCGGCGTCGATCTCGCTGGCGATGTTCAGCGCTTCGAGCGCGAGCAGCCCCTGGTTGTTCGGCGGGAGCTCGTAGACCTCTGCTCCGTTGTACTCCGCCGAGATCGGATCGGGCCACTCGACCTCGAAGTTCGCGAGGTCGTCGGTCGTGAGGAATCCTCCCTGGGACTGGACCTCTTCGGCGATTTCCTCGCCGATGGCCCCCTCGTAGACGGCGTCTGCGCCCTCCGCTGCGATCGTCTCCAGCGATTCGCCGAGCTTCGGCAGCGTGACCGACTGGCCCACGCCGGGCGCGTCGCCGTCGAAGAGGTAGGCCTCGCGTGCGTTCTCGTCGGTGAAGCGCTCCTCGCCGTGTTGCCACTGCGCCGAAACGACCTCCGTGACGGGGTAGCCCTCGGTCGCGTACCGGATCGCAGGCTCGAGCGTTTCGGCGAGCTCCAGGTTGCCGAGTCGCTCCACTGTGGCCTCCCAGCCCCGCGCGGTCCCGGGAACGGTGACGGCGTGTGGCCCTAACTCCGGCATCGTGGCGTTCTCGGGATCGGTGACGTCCTGCTGGTCAGGCGCACCGTGACCCGCAGCGACGGCCTCCCGAACGTTCTCGATCGTGGCGTCAGCTGGCGCACCCCCACAGGCTCGCATCGCGCCGACCTCGCCGTCGGCTGTTTTGTAGAGCGCGAAGACGTCGCCGCCCAGCCCGGTCGAGGTCGGCTCGACGACGTTCAGCGCCGCGGCCGTGGCGACGGCGGCGTCGAAGGCGTTGCCACCCTCGCGGAGCAGTTCGACGCCGGCCTCCGCGGCGAGTGGCTGGCTGGTCGCGACGATCCCCTCCGGTGCGTAGACGGTCGAGCGACGGGAGCCGAAGGCATCGACGTCTGGGTTCATGGGCGGGAGATCGCCTTGGATTTGCATAGTGCTGTGGGAAGGGGAGGCACGTTCCGTCGCTTCGATCCACCTTTTGCGAGGAGCGATGCCCGCAGCAGGCACTCCGGGCCAAAGAGCCACCTCCGCGAACCAAAAACGGGTGGTAGAGCACCGCCAAACCCGAAGGTAATGGGAGTTAGATAATAGGAAGTGGGGCCGCTGAGATTTGAACTCAGGTCCGACGCACCCCATGCGCCGAGGATACCACTACCCTACGGTCCCACGCATTCGAGAGGAATCGCGCTCGGCAATTAAGGGTGTCGAACCGTCGTCGGCGAACACGATCCGGTCTGTCAGGTCTGGCCGGCGATGAACCACAGCGAGGTGACCGAGGACGTTATCGCGACGCCGACGACCGCCCCCATGAACGGATCGAAGCCGGCAGCTGGGCCGAGGAGGTAGCCGCCTGCGAGCCCGATCGGGTCGAGCAGTGCCGTGAGGACGACGAGTTTCGCGACCGGGGAGAGCGACTGGAATTTGTAGAGGGTCGACATGCACGCGAGTGTACGCGCCAGCTTCCTACAAAAATACACCCCGAGTTGCAGCCTCCGCAACTCCGCGAAAGAGCGCCGCCGACTGCGATCGTTCAGCCGAACACGGGCGCCGGGCCGAGGTCGCCCTCGTAGACGTCCGTCAGCGTCACCGATTCGCCGATCTCGCGCTCGCCGGTGAGCCGGGCGAGCACGCGAGCCTCGCCGAGGTCCACCAGCGCGACGGTGTAGGGCCCATCGAACTCCGCGGGTGCGATTTCGATCCGCGTGCGCGCGTACACCTCGCCCTCCGGTGAGAGGTCGATACGCTCGATACTCCGGGAGCCACACTGTGCGCAAGCGGCTTTTGGCGCGGCGGTAGCGTGGCCGCAATCGTGGCAGCGCTGACCGAGCAGGACCTGATCTTCCCAGAGATGCTGGCGCCACTCGGCGTAGGTCGGATCCGTCGCGCCGGCAGGGTGGCCGCCGTCGGGCTGGGGGTCTCGGTCGGTCATGCTCCTGCCTCCAGTACGCTGACGAGGGTAGTCGCGGTGTCCCCACCGAGGTTGTGCGCGAGACCGACCTGTGCGTCCTCGACCTGTCGCTCGCCGGCGGCGCCGCGGAGCTGCGTGACGAGCTCGACGATCTGGGCGGTGCCGGTCGCACCGATCGGGTGGCCCTTCGCCTTCAGGCCGCCACTGGGGTTGACAGGCAGCTCGCCGCCGAGTCGCGTCCGCCCCTCCGCGGCGGCGGGGCCGCCCTCGCCGGCCTCGAAGAAGCCCAGCGCCTCCGTGGCGAGGATCTCCGCGCCGGTGAAACAGTCGTGGAGTTCGACGACGTCGACGTCGCCGGGGCCGATCCCCGCTGCGTCGTAGGCCTGCTCGGCTGCGTCGCGCGCGGCCTGCGTCGCGCCCGGATCGACCTTGTCCGCGATCGGGACGACGTCTGTGGCGTGGCCGACGCCCTGGACCGCGATCGGCTCGTCTGCGCCCTGATCTCTCGCGGTCTCGGCCACCGATTCGTTCGCGACGACGACCGCCGACGCGCCGTCGCTGAACGGGCAGCAGTCGTAGAGCCGGAACGGCGAGGCGACCACGGGGCTGTCGAGGACCTCCTCGACGGTGATCTCGCGACCGTGCTGGGCGTCGGGGTTCAGCGAGCCGTGGAAATGGTTCTTGACGGCAACCTCGGCGAGCTGTTCCTCTGTCGTCCCGTACTCGTGCATGTGCCGGTCGGTGAGCAGGCCGAACACGCCCGGGAAGGAGAGGCCGACGGGCTGTTCGTACAGTTCGTGCATCGCCGTTGCGAACTGTGTCGTCATCTCGGCAGTGTCGAGCCCGGTTTCTGGCGTACAGCGCTCGACGCCACCGACGAGGACGGCGTCGTGTCTGCCGGATTCGACGGCCTGGACGGCGTGTTTGAACGCGTTCGAGGAGGTCGCGCAGGCGTCCTCGAAGCGCTGGCAGGGGATGCCGGCGAGCCCGATATGGCTGGCCAGCTGTGGAGCGAGGTGGCTCGCGTTCTCGATCTGGCCGCCCATCGCGTTTCCGAGATAGAAGGCTTCGATCGCGTCGGTGCCGAGACTCGCGTCGTCGAGGGCGGAAACGGCCGCCTCGCCGAACAGCTCCGCCAGGGGGCGATCGTGGGCAGCAAAGCGCGTCATGCCCGCGCCCACGACGTGTGGCTGGTGCATGTAGGACCGTTAGGAATCCCCCGAGAAAACGGTGGCGCTCGGCGAGGACTGCGCGGTGGCCTCTGCTCGCACCGTCGCAAGGGGGACAATTGCTCGCGCAGTTCGCTGTTGCGGACAATGTGTCTAAGTGCGTATCTGTGTTTGCGCCCGCCTGTGTGTCTGTGTCTACGTCTGTATCTGGGCGACGCTACGGCTGAATCGCGGATCGAAAAAGTGGCTCGTCGTTCAGTTGCGGGGGCTGTCGAAGTTCTCGTCGTAGAGGTCCATCGAGTGCTCGATGGCCTCCTTCGCGGCGTCGGCATCCTCCCAGCCCAGCGTCTCGACTTCCTTGCCCTCCTCGAGATTCTTGTAGGTCTCGAAGAACTCGGCGATCTCGTCTTTCTGCTGGTCCGTGAGGTCCTCGACATTCTCGACGTGGTCGTAGCGGGGATCCTCCGTCGGGACGGCGATCACCTTGTCGTCCTGCTCGCCGTCGTCGTCCATACCCATCAGCGCGACGGGGCGGGCCTCGATGACACAGCCCGGGAACGTCTGGTCTTCGACGAGCACGAGCACGTCGAATGGGTCCTCGTCGTCGTAGTACGACCGGGGGAGGAACCCGTAGTCGCTCGGGTAGTGCACGTTCGAGTGCAGCACTCGATCGAGCACGACGCCGGGCACGTCCTTGTCGTACTCGTACTTGTTCCGCTCGCCCTTGAGGCACTCCACGACGGCGTAGATCTCCTCGGGCGGGTTCGGGCCCGTCTCGAGGTCTTCCCAGAGGTTGACCATGCGAATGGGAATCGTCCCAGATTCCAGATAGACCTTTTCATCGCGAGCCGAGGCGAACTGCTCCGCTATCGTCGGTTGCCACCGGTCATTGCGCAGGACGGTGGGTCGTGGTCAGAGTCACATGACTGCTGGCCGGACCTGCCTGGGTCCTGGGTGCACTCGGTTGGATTGCACCCTGTGTCGCGGGCCCGCTGTACGTGCTGGTCCGAGACCGGCGATCCGGCCAGGTATCGACCCGGATTCGGCGGCGAACACTCCAATTAGTCATACAATCGTCACGATAGGGCTGTTCGATCTTTCGACGAATCCGCCGGAAGAGGGCCAGGTACGGTTCCACTGGCCATGGTCGCCCCCTTGTCTTGTCCCAAACACGAATATTAAGTAATGTGCTCACAACAGTGCATCTATGTCAGAGGCCCAGGCGGTCGACGGCTCGAAGGCGCGTGATCTGACTGCGTTTCAACGCCACATACTAACGATTCTCGCGGAGGAGCCGATGTACGGGCTCGCGATCAAACGCGAGCTCGAAGCCTACTACGACGACGAGGTCAACCACGGCCGTCTCTACCCGAATCTCGACGATCTCGTCGAGATGGGGTTCGTCGCAAAGAGCGAGCTCGACAAGCGCACGAACCAGTACGAGCTGACCGACGCCGGCTACGCCGCCGTGCTCGATCAGATCCAGTGGTCCCTCGAACGCGTCGTCATCGACGAAGACCGCGCGGCGGAGGTCCGGTCGATCGTCGACGACGCGCTCGACTCGTAGCCGGCTGGACGGAGTTTCTCGCACCGGGTGACCGACTGGTCCCTTCGATTCCCTCCCCGCCTCCATCGCTTCGCCACCTCCGTAGCTTCGCCGCTTCTTTCGGTTCGAGGCTTCCACCGCTTCGCTGCTTCCATAGCTTCACCACTTTCATCGTTCGCCGCAGTCCCTCAGTCGTTTCTGTTGCGTCGCTGGGTTTACCGCACAGTCTTCTCGAGAAGCAGTCTCCGGCGTGCTAGGGTTCTGCGTCCTCTGTGGTTGGCATCGGCACGTCCAGCTCGTCGTAGACGTACGCGATGGACTGTTCCAGTGCCGCACGCTGGTCGTCGCTCGGCCAGACGTTTCGCGGGTAGTACTCCTCCTGGAACCAGCGGAGTTCGGCGGCCGTCACTGCCGGGATGGGTTTCGCGTGGTGGTTCGAGACGTACTCTGCGAAGGCGTCGGCGTTCGCGGCGTGGGGATCGCCGTGGGTCTCGCGGACGCGCTCGACGACGGAGTCGTTGCGCTCGGCGACGGCGTCCCAGGCCTCGGGGTCGTCCGCGGTACCGAGATCGACGTCCGCGGCCCGGTCGATCTCGTCGATCTGCGCCGGGTCGATCGCTCCCTGTTCGTCGCGCCACTCGATGGGATGGCAGACGAGCGTCGGGGCGGACTCGTCGCTCTCCTCGCGGATCACCGCGGCGTACTCGTACTCCGCGAGAAGCTCCGCGCGCCGGTCGCGATAGCTCTCGGCTTCGGCGTCGTCGGGCACTCGCCGGGCGAGCCTGGTGAGTCGTTCGGCTTCCTCGATGGCGGAGTCGGGCAGCTCGGGCTCGACCACGTCGTCGTCGCGCTCTGGTGGCTCGACGGGGTCGACGTCGAGGTCCGTCTCGCCGGAGTAGGGTGCGACGCGGCGGTCGAAGGGATCGTCCTCGGGCGACTCTTCCTCAGACATCGTCGAGGGCCTCGTTTGCGAGTGCGTCCGCGCGGTCGTTCAGCTCGCGAGGCACGTGCTGCAGGCTCCACTCCTCGAACTGCTGGAGTAGCTCCATCGCGCGCACCCGGCGCTCGCGAAGCTCGGGCACGTTCACGTCGTACTCGCCGCGGATCTGCTTGAGGACGAGCTCCGAGTCGCCGAAAACGTCGAGGTCGTCGAACCCGTAGTTCTGCGCGACCTCGAGTGCACGGATCAGCGCCTCGTACTCCGCGCGGTTGTTCGTCGTTTCGCCGAGAGTCTCGCCGCCCTCGGCGACGATACCGTCGTCCGTCGCGAGCACGTAGCCGAGCGCAGCCGGCCCGGGGTTGCCACGGCTCGCGCCGTCGAAGTAGAGCTCCACCGCGCCGGTGTCGCCACCACTTCCCTCGCCTGCGAGGACTGCCTGGATATCGGTGGGCTGGGCGCCCTGGATCACGACCTTGCCGTCGTAGGCGACCGCGGTCGCCTCGCCCAGCGTCGCACGCCAGTGCTCGTGATCGGTGTTGCCGGCCTCGACCGTTGCGCCGGCGTCCGCGAGGCGCGTGCGCGCCTGCTCCACGTCGCACTCCAGTACGGGCATTGAGCGCAGGTGAGGGGTTCTGGCTGAAAACGTTTCCGTTCGGGCGTCAGAATGCGTATGGCAATGGCGGAGACGGCTCGGGGTCCCCCAGAACGCCCCGGTTTCTGACCTCGAAGTAGCCGACGAATACCGGCGAAGGGTTTAAGCCCGAGAAACAAACTACTATAAAAATGCGATGACACGGTCTACCCGTCAACGGGAGCGCGAGTCGGAGCAATCTTCGGAGCAATCCTCTGAGGAAGAGACCGTACGGGAGTGTCCCGAGTGTGGTTCGGAGGATCTCGTCAAGAGTTCCGACCGGGGCGAACTCGTGTGCGATGACTGTGGGCTGGTCGTCGAAGAGGAGCAGATCGATCCCGGCCCCGAGTGGCGAGCGTTCAATCACCAGGAGCGTCAGGAGAAATCGCGGGTGGGCGCGCCGACCACCCAGACGATGCACGACAAGGGCCTGACGACCACCATCGACTGGAAGGACAAGGACGCCTACGGCCGCTCGATCTCTTCGAAGAAGCGCAGCCAGATGCATCGCCTGCGGAAGTGGCAGGAGCGCATCCGTACCAAGGACGCCGGCGAACGAAACCTCCAGTTCGCGCTTTCCGAAATCGACAGGATGGCGAGCGCGCTCGGAGTTCCCCGCTCCGTACGGGAGGTCGCATCCGTCATCTACCGCCGCGCCCTCAAGGAGGACCTCATCCGCGGCCGGTCGATCGAGGGCGTCGCCACGGCGGCTCTCTACGCGGCCTGCCGAAAGGAGGGCATCCCGCGCAGCCTCGAGGAGATTTCGGAGGTCTCGCGGGTCGAGCGCAAGGAGATCGGCCGGACCTATCGGTATATCTCTCAGGAGCTCGGCCTCGAGATGAAACCCGTCGATCCCAAGAAGTACGTCCCCCGATTCTGCTCGGAACTCGAACTCAGCGAAGAAGTCCAGTCCAAAGCCAACGAGATCATCGAGAAGACCGCCGAGGAGGGGCTCCTCTCCGGGAAATCCCCGACCGGCTACGCCGCAGCGGCGATCTACGCCGCCTCCCTGCTCTGTAACGAGAAGAAGACCCAGCGCGAGGTCGCCGACGTCGCGCAGGTCACCGAGGTCACGATCCGGAACCGGTACCAGGAGCAGATCGAGGCCATGGGCATCCACAGCTAGGGAACTCGGTTGGTTCGGTCGCGCAAAGCAACGCTCACAGACAAGCTCGTTCGCTCCCGCTCCTCTTCGCGCCGGTTTCTAGCGAGTAGCTTGCTGCGGTTCAGGCCCTACAACCACGAGCGCGACAACCACGGCCTCGAAAGCCCCGGCCAGCTTCGCCACCGTCGGAGCAAGCTCCAACAAGGTCACGCTCGCTCCGCTCGCGTGACTCCCGCGGCTCGCTGCGCTCCTTGCTTACTCCGTTCGCTGCGGTGCTTGCTTCGCCGGGGTTCGCGTAGCTGGCCGCCCCTTTCAGTCCCACCCACTGGACCTGGTCAACCGGCATGGGTGGGACTGAAAGGGGCCGCGCTCTCGACGAAGGACGGCGACGCAAGCACTGGAGGCGAGCGTCAGCGAGACGAAGCGCGCAGCGAGCCGCCCGAGTCACGCGAGCGCAGCGAGTGTGACGTCGAGAGTCGCAGCCCGCGCAGGCCGAAGGCCGAGCAGGAACGTCTCTCGGAAGTCGAGAGCGCGGGGGCTTTCGAGGCTGCCGGTGCGGAACGGCGAGATCCACCGCGTACGCATCTGAAAACGCTACAGAATCGCAGCAGTTTCCCCGCTCGCACGCCAGCAAGCTGGTATGCTCGTCGCACACGTCGTCCTGGTCGGCCTCGTCGTCGGGACGACAGCGCTCTACTCGGCGCTCTCGATCCTGAACGTCCGCTACGGCGGGCGGGCCGTTCGCGAGAACGCAGACTGGCTCGCCGAGGAGCTCGGCGTCGACGATCACGAGGAAATTCTGGGGTACCAGCGCGCCAGAACCGGTGCGTCACTGCTTCAGACGTGGGTCAGTCTCACGTTGTTGCTCGGCGCGCTCTACGCTGGCGTCTTCACTGCTGCCGTCGAGTTCCTCGCGGACACCGGCCTCGACCCGATCCTGCAGGGCGTCGTCTTCGTCGCCGGCCTCCTAGTCGCCCAGCGCGTCGTCGCCGCGCCGTTCTCGGCGTACTCGACGTTCGCTATCGAGGCGAACTTCGGGTTCAACGAGCAGTCGCCGACGTTGTGGCTCAAGGACCAGTTGCTGGGCCTCGCGATCGGGCTCGTCATCACGCTCCCGCTCGCCGGGATCCTCTTCTGGCTCGTCGAGACGTTCGCGACGCCGATCTGGGTCGGCGCGGGCTGGGCGCTCGTGATCGGCGTCGGCTTGCTGATGCAGATTCTCTACCCCCGCGTCATCGCGCCGCTGTTCAACGAGTTCGAGCCGCTGGAGGACGAGGACGCCCGCGCAGCGATCGAGGACCTCTTCGAACAGGCCGGCTTCTCGGCATCGGGCATCTACACCATGGACGCGAGCCGGCGCTCGACGCACCTCAACGCGTACTTCGTGGGCTTCGGCTCGACGAAACGCGTCGTACTGTTCGACACGCTTCTCGAAGAGCTCTCGACTCGGGAGCTGGAGGGCGTCCTCGCTCACGAACTCGCCCACTGGAAGTTCAACCACATCTGGCAGCGCGTCGGCGCCAGCGCCCTCCAGATGGGCGTCGTGTTCGCGGCCTTTGGCTGGCTCCTCGGCACCGACTGGCTCCCGGAGCTGTTCGGCCTGCCTGTCGAGGCGACCTACGCGCACCTCCTCGTCGCAGTGTTGCTCGTCTACCCGCTGCTGGAGCTGACGGCACCACTGCTCAACCAGCTCTCCCTCGCACACGAGCGGGAGGCCGACGGGTACGCCGTCGAGCAGCTTGGCGACGCGGAGCCGATGGCCGGAGCGCTCGCGACGCTCGCCAGCGAGAACCTCGCGAACCCGTTCCCCCATCCCTGGTACGCGGCGTTCACCCAGAGCCACCCGCCGATCCCCGAACGGATGCGCCTCGTCCGCGAGCGAGCTGGTGACGCCAGCGATAGAGACGGCGATGGGGATTCGGGCGCTGGCGGTCCTGGCACTGACGCTGGCGACACCGATCCCGCTGCCAGCGACTGAGCGCGTCGCCGGCAGAAAGTGATTCTCCGCCGGATTATCGCGTCCGCTCCCGTCCACTATCTTCCTCTCCGTCACCGCACTCTCCTCCCTCTCCGCCGGTCACCGTTCCCCATCGGTTCGTTGCTATCCCCGCCGCGGCGACGCCTCGGGGGCGGTCTTGACTCGCGCGACGAGCGCGCCGCTAATGTACCCCAAAAAGAGCATCATTGGCCCGCGAAGCGCCAGGTCGGCCATCGCACCGATCGACCCCAGGAAGACGAATTCGACCGCCCCCGATCCCGCACGTGGAAATGCGGTGAGATACGTCGCTCGAAACGCGAACAGCGCCGGGAGCATCGCGAGGAGCCCGAGGCCGACCCCGACGAACCCGTTGGTCGCCGACTGGGAGTAGTAGCCCCCGCGCAACCCCGCGGTCGCTCCGCCAAGGACGCTCGCCGGGAACAGCCAGCCCGGCCGACCGAACGCGAGCACTGCGACAGTTCCACAGACCGCCGTGACCGCTGCCCCTTGTAGCACCGGACGCCACTCGAAATCGAGACTGGAGGTGACGATATCGCTCACGATATGTGCGGTTGCCGACGCCAGCACCAATGTTCTTGCGCCGCGATCTCCGTTCGCGTCGATTCGACTACCAGGGAATGCAGCTGTATCCGGTAGGGAACGTGCGATTCAACTGCCTCGGAAAGTCTCCCAGCGGGAGGGTGCTTCCGTATCGGGCTGTCGTACCGTCCACCGTTTCTCAGATCGTGGTTCCTGGTAGTCCGATCGTGCAGCCGACCGTCTGGTCCTCCAAAACCCGTACTATCGACGATATTCGGTATCGAGCCACACTCTCGTTTGCCCACTATCCCGCTCCATGCGCGCGATTCAAGGCCCTCCATCCCGGAGAGCGAAGTATGGAACCCGCGGTGCTGCGCGACGATATGGTCGACAGCCTCGAACACGAGGCCAAGGCCGTCGTCCGTAGCGATACCGTGGGTCTCGCGATGCGCGAGGTCCCACGGGAGGAGTTCGTCGACGAGGAGCGCGCCGCCTACGCGGACACCGCACACCGAAGCCACGGCACCCGCGTTCTGGCGCCGAGCACTGCTGCCCGCTTGCTCGAGGCGCTGGCACCGACGGAGGGTGACGAGGTCCTCGTCGTCGGCGCTGGCGTAGGCTACACGGCGGCCGTTCTCGCGGAGATCGTCGGCCCCCGACGCGTTCACGCGATCGACATCACGCGACAGCTCGTTTTCCAGGCGCGCAGCAATCTCGCTTCGGCTGGCTACTCGGAGGTCCTCGTGGACTGTCGCGACGGCGCGGAGGGGCTGGCGGAGTACGCGCCCTTCGACCGGATTCTCGTCGAAGCGGCGGCCGTCGAGCCTCCCGAACGCCTCGTCCGCCAACTGGCCGACGACGGGCAGCTCGCGATGCCGCTCGGCGCAGGCCAGCAGTCGCTGACCGTCGTCGAGCCCGACGGGAGCCAGGAGCCACTCGGTGGCGTCGCCTTCGCGCCGCTCCTGGTCGAGGGCGAGCAGGCTGGCGCCGTCGAGCGGAATCGGACGGCACGGGAGGAGCGCGAGCGTGCCGATCAGGCTGCCCAGCGCCGGGCTGGCTGGGAGCACGACTGGATCGACTGGGACTGACGCCACTCGGAATCAGTCAGGCCTGACGCCCACCGTGATCGACCAAGCGCCGATCTCTCGCTCCCGAACGGCGGCTCTGGTCTGTCTGCAACTGTGAGCTCACTCAGCTCAAGACGAGAATTTCGGCGTTCTCCCGGTCGTCCTTGAACTGCGAATCGGGATGCTGTAGGCTGATTTCGAGCGTTCCCTGGTCCTGGTTGTCTTCGAGCTCGGGGGTAATGCCGTCGAACGTAACGGTCCCGTCGCTACCGGACTCTGCGTGCTGGGTGCCATCGGAGAGTCTTGCCGAGGATCCCTGGAGGACGACGGTCGCCCCGGAGACGGTCTCGCCGTTCTGATCGACGACGGTGATCGTCACGTCGCGCTTGGCATCTTCAGAGACGTCGATCGTGTCCGGTTCCGGCTCGGCGTCGAGCTCGGTCTTTCCGACACCGCCGACGTCGTCGATCATCGTCATCATCACGGAGAGCGCCGCGACCCCGACGAGCAGCGCGATCACGAGCCGGATCGGAAGCCCTTCGATCGCCCGTTCGTCGTCGAAAATCGCCGTTGGGGAACGGATATCGATACCACTGTTGCGTGCCGGTGCGCCGCCGGAGTCGTCTGGGGACGGCATGGGGTCGAGTCGCCGCGGCATCCTACGTAAAGGCCCGGACCAGGTGCTCGCGGCGTCGTCTCTCGAGGGTGGATCGAACCCTACTTGCCGAACGCCGGCCTGGCGGGGAGTAATGAGCGCCGAGCCGTCGACGTCCACGCGCGGGGCACCTGCCCCAACGATCGGACAGGTCGCGTTGATCGCACTGTTCGTCACCTCGCTCGTCACCGCACAGCTCACGGCGACCAAGCTGCTCGCGTTCGATCTCCCGGTATCGCTCCCGATCGTCGGCGCAGCGATCACGCTGCCTGGCGCCGCGCTCGCGTACGCGGTGACCTTTCTCGCCACGGACTGCTACAACGAGCTCTACGGAAGGCGACCCACGCAGCTCCTCGTCAACGTCGGCTTCGCGATGAACTTCGTCCTGCTCGCGCTCGTCTGGTCGACGATCCTCGCGCCCGCTGCGGGCCAGGGCGTCCCTGCCGACCAGTTCGAGACCGTACTCGGCGCGGGAACGAACGTCGTGATCGCGAGCCTGCTGGCGTATCTCGTCAGCCAGAACTACGACGTGATCGCCTTCGACTGGATCCGCGAGCGAACCGATGGCGACCATCTCTGGGCGCGAAACGTGGGCTCGACGGCCTCCAGCCAGGCGATCGACACGGTGATCTTCGTGACCGTGGCCTTCGGCGTCCTCCCGCGCCTGATCGGGGTCGGACCGGTGACGAGCTGGGATCTCGTCCTCGAACTGATCGTTGGGCAGTATCTCCTCAAACTCCTGATCGCGCTGCTGGACACGCCCTTCGTCTACGGAGTCGTCGCGGCGGTTCGCCGCCAGGAGGAGGGCGACCAGTCCGATGGTCCCGACGCACTGGCCTGGCGATCCTGACCGGTCGATCGCTCAGCTACGCGCTCCTCTTCGTCCCTCCTTCTTTTCCCTCTCTTTCATTCCTCTCCCTCTCTTTCATTCCTCTCCCTCTCTTTCATTCCTCTCTCTCATTCCTTTCTCCACTTCCCACATCCCACGCCGATCCGACGAACGATTTCGGGCACCAGCGTGCAGCATTTCACACGAACGTTCCGCCGGTTTCCCAAGCATTGATTCCCCGCGGGGCGAGTCGTCATCTATGTCACAGCAAACCGATACGGAGGACGTTCTCGAATCTCTCGCGAGCCTCCCGTCATTCCACCATCCGACGGCGTCGCCAGACGGCGAGACCGTCGCAGTGTACTACGACGACACCGGACGGAACGAGCTTCACCTGATCGACGTCGAGAGCGGCGAACGATGCGTCGTGACCGACGGCGAGGTCCCCCGGAACGCCCGCTGGCCGATGGCGTGGGGCCCCGACGGCGAGAGGATCTACTACCACCAGGACGAGGGCGGGAACGAACAGAACGACGTCTGGCGGTTCGGCGTCGACGCGAAGGCGCTGGAAAGCAACGCCGGGGGTGCGGATGGCGACGCCGGCGCAGCCGAGCCAGTGGTCGAGATGGACGGCCAGGTCTCTCTCCAAGACGTGGCCGACGACGGGACGATCTACGTGGGGTCGACCGCTGGCGGACAGATGAACCTCTACCGGCGCCTGCCCGACGGCGAAATCGAGCAGATCACCGAGTACGAGCGGGCCGTCTTCGGCTGCGAGCTTTCCCCCGACGGCGAGCGGATCGCCTACGGCACCAACGAGGCCGAGGACTACAACAACGTGGACGTGTACGTCGCCGACGCCGACGGCTCGAACCCGAGAACGCTCGACATCGGGGAGGTCGGTGCCGAGGCGTCTGCCGTGGAGTGGGGTCCCGACGGCGATCGCCTGCTCGTCACCGATAACTCGACTGACCTCTCCCGCGTGGGCGTCTACGACCTCGAGAGCGACGAGGTCACGTGGTACGGCACGGGCGAGTACGAGGAGGCTCCCGTCGCCTTCCTCGAGGACGACGCCGGATCGGCCGATCGGATCGTCGCCGTGCGCACGCGCCGGGCTGCGAAGGTCCCTGTCGTCTACGACCTGGAGAGCGGCGACGGTCGCGAACTGGAGGTCCCCGAGGGCGTCACGATCCCGGCTGGCGGCGGCCGGGGATCCGACGGCTCCCCGACGATCGCGGACGGTCGGCTGCTCCTGACTCACACCACGCCGGACCGCCGACCGGAGCTGCTCGCCTACGATCTCGATTCCGACGAGACTGCGGTCCTCCTCGAAGCCGAGTACGGCCCATTCGACCCTGCGGACTTCGCTGACGCGGAGTACTTCCGTTTCGAGTCCGATGGAGTTCCCGAAACTCGGCAGGCAGCCGTCGAGCACGACCCCTACGAGGAGTTCGAGATCGGCGCCCTGTTCTACGATTCCGGCGAGCGCCCCTCACCACCGTCGGACCGAGAGTCCGACGAGGATCGCAGTGCTTCGAACGGCTCACCGCTCATCGTCAACCCCCACGGCGGCCCCCGCGCTGCGGACACTCTGAGCTTCGACCTCTACACGCAGTTCCTGCTCTCGCAGGGCTACAGCGTCCTCCAGATCAACTACCGCGGCTCGACCGGTCGCGGCCGCTCCTTCGTCGAGGAGCTCTACGACGACTGGGGCGGCGCCGAGCAGGGCGATGTCGCAACCGCCGCCGAGACGGCCCTCGATCGCTACGACTGGCTGGACGACGACCGGGTCGTCGTCTTCGGCGGCTCCTACGGCGGCTACTCGTCCTACTGGCAGCTCGTCCAGTACCCCGACCTCTACGACGCCGGTATCGCCTGGATCGGTCTCACCGATCTCGAGGTGATGTACGAGGAGACGATGCCTCACTTCAAGACCGAGCTGCTGGAGAAGAACATCGGCACGCCCGAGGACAACCCCGAACTCTACCGCGAGCGCTCGCCGATCGAGTACGCCGAGAACCTGAGCGCACCGGCGTTGCTCGTCCACGGTGTGAACGACCGCCGTGTCCCCGTCTCGCAGGCACGGCTCTTCCGTGACCGGCTGGAGGAACTGGGTCACGAGGAGGGCGACGCCTTCGAGTACGTCGAACTCGGTGAGGAGGGCCACGCCTCCTCGGACATCGATCAGAAGATCCGGCTGTTCGAGATCCTGGCGGACTTCCTCGACCGGCGGGTCTCTACAGCGTAATCGGCAGCCCAAAGGCCACACGCGCTCCCACCCGTTCGCCGACTCGTTCCACCGATCCGGCTCGGTAGTCTGCCCGTTCGCCTGCTCGTTCGTTTGCCCGTTCGCCTGCTCGTTCGTTTGCCCGTTCGTCTGCTCGTTCGTTTGCCCGTTCGCCTGCTCGTTCGTTTGCCCGTTCGCCTGCTCGTTCGTCTGCCCGATCGTTCGTTCGCTCTTTCATCCGATCGTACTCCACGATCTCCTCGACGCTACGCACTCGCCTGGATCGAGGCGTTCTGCAGCCCTCCGTTTCGTCTGACCGCGATCGTTTGACCAAGAACTATGGGGATCGTTTGCTACAGATGACCCATGGATACGCTCGAGGACATCGACGAGGTCGTCCACGAACCCGACGCCGACTTCGTGGAGTCGACCAACGTCTGGCAGTTCATGCAGCGCTACGGCATCGAAGAGTACGAGTCGCTGATCGAGCGGACGACGACGGAGATCGAGGGAGAGCCGGACTCAGGCGTCGAGTGGTTCTGGGACGTCCTGCCCGACGAGCTCGGCATCGAGTTCGACGAGCCCTACGACGCGGTTCGAGACGACTCGGCGGGGCCACAGTTCTCCGACTGGTACCCCGGCGGGCAGATCAACGCTGCGCACAACGTACTCGATCGCCACGCCGCACGGGATTCGGGAACGCGAAACCACGTCGCCTGCATCTGGGAGGGGGAACCCGGTGACGTGCAGCGGATCACCTACCAGGACTTGCGACAGCAGGCCGACCGGGTCGCGAACGCCCTCGAAGAGCGCGGCATCGAGCAGGGCGACACCGTCGGGCTCTACATGCCGATGGTCCCCGAGGTCATCTCGATCCTCTATGGCTGTCTGAAAATTGGGGCAATCGCGGTCCCGATCTTCTCGGGGTTCGGCGTCGACGCGGTGGAGACGCGGCTCTCTGACGCCGAGTGCTCCGTGCTCTTCACCGCGGACGGCTTCTACCGGCGGGGGGACCACGTCTTCCTGAAGGACACCGCCGACGAGGCGATCGAGGCCGCTGGCTGCGTCGAGCACACGATCGTCTACGACCGTCTGGGCGCCAGCGATCCAGACACTGGGGTCGACGTGCTCTGGCACGACGATCGCGACGAGTGGTGGGACGACGCCGTCGCGACTGCCGACGATTACTACGAGACGAAATCGCTCCCGAGCCAGCACCCCGCCATGCTGCTGTACTCCTCGGGGACGACTGGGCAACCGAAGGGGATCGTCCAGCCCCACGCGGGCGCGCTCCTCCAGTCGGCCAAGGAGATCTACTTCGGCTTCGATCACCAGCCGTCGGATCGGTTTTTCTGGGTATCGGACATCGGCTGGATGATGGGCCCCTGGACGCTGCTGGGCAACCACGCCTTCGGCGGCACGATCTTCATGTACGAGGGTGCGCCTGACTACCCCGAGCCCGATCGATTCTGGCGGATGATCGACGACCACGAGCTCTCGGTCTTCGGCATCTCGCCGACGGCGATCCGCGCGCTCCGCAAGCAGGGCGAGGAGTGGCTCGACGGCCACGACCTCTCCTCGCTTCGCCTGCTGGGCTCGACCGGCGAGCCCTGGGATCCCGAATCCTGGAACTGGTTCTACGAGAACGTTGGTGGCGGGGAGTGCCCGATACTCAACATCTCCGGCGGGACCGAGATATTCGGCTGCTTCCTCATGCCGACACCGATCCAGCCGCTCAAACCCTGCACGCTCGGCGGGCCCGGTCTGGGGATGGACGTCGACGTCGTCGACGCCGACGGCGACTCGATCCTCGACACCACCGACCGTGGCTTCCTCGTCACGCGCGACTCCTGTCCCTCGATGACCCAGTCGCTGTGGTCCGGCGACGACCGCTACATCGAGGAGTACTGGTCGACGTGGGAGGATCTCTGGGACCACGGCGACTTCGCCCAGCGCGACGCCGACGGCTTCTGGTTTCTCCACGGCCGCGCCGACGACGCGATCAACGTCGCCGGCCGGAAGGTCGGGCCGGCGGAGGTCGAGGGTGCCCTGATCGATCACCCCGACGTCAATCAGGCTGCCGCCGTGGGCGTCGACGACGAGACGACCGGACAGGCCGTCGTCGCCTACGTCGTCGTCGAGTCCGGCGTCGAGGAGACCGAGGACCTCCGCACCGCGCTGGTGAGCTGGGTCGGCGACGAGATCGGCAAACCGTTCCGCCCCCGCGAGCTCTTTTTCGTCGACGCGTTCCCGAAGACCCAGTCCGGGAAGATCATCCGGCGTGCGATCGCCGGCACCTACGAGGGCGAGACGCTCGGTGACATGTCCTCGATCGAGAACCCGGAGGCACTCGAGGCGATCGAGGACGCGCGATAACGCGCCCGCTCATCGGTTTAGGTTTCGTGAACCGCTTGGCCGGACTCAGGCCGAAGCGATCGTGCTGAATACAGGCGCGTATCGGTCACCCGTAGAGCGTGCCAGCAGTCTGTGGCCAACTCTCACGTGATCGTCGCTCTACACCCCGAGCCACTCGTCGTTCCGGACCTCGTACCCGTTCCTCCGACAGAACTTCGCCGCTTCTCGGCGCACGTCCCGGGAGTTCGGGAGCGCTTCTTTGTCGTGGATTCGCTCGACGATCCACTCGGTGATGGCGTGAATCCCTTCATCGTCGTCATCGGCGTCGATCTCCTCGAGTTCCTGAAAGGTCTGCTCGTACGCCTTGCGCTGTGACCACCTGAACTCTGGATTCTGCAGTGTATCGCTGGCTTCCACGACTCGTTTCATGGCCGCGGCAACGGTCGGCCGCTGTACCTGAACCCGAACGGCAGCCGACGAGTCGAACGTTTCCTCGTCCGTCTCCGGCACCAGTTCAGCGATGCTGACGCTCCCTTCGACCGAATCGATCTGCACGTCGCCGATCGTCTCGACGACCTCCGCTCCCGTCGCCGGGAACGATACCGCGTCGAGTTCCGCCTCGAAACCGGTGAGTTCCTCCGCGATCACCCGTGGTTCTTTTTCGTCCGCGCGCTCCAGCTCAGTGGCGATCTCACGCTCTTGCTGGCGGTGTTCGGCGTCGTGTGCTTGCTTGTCTCGACCGCGCCTGTCGTCTGCCATCCACAATAATTGGCTCTACAGCCGCATAGCTCTGTGGTCGATACTCCGCCGAGTACGTCGATCACCCGTCGGCAGTTGCCGAGAATCAGGGGATCCTGAAAAGGTGGAGAATCTCTTTCGTCCGGTTCGTGATTCAGATTGATGTGGAGAGCGGTCACATCGATGTCGCTCAGTCGTCGTCGGCGGCCGCCGTCGCTGGCTCGCCGTGTTCGATCTCGGTGCCGAGCACGCCGAGGAACTGTGAGAGCCACTCGGGGTGGTCCGGCCACGCCTGCGCGGTGACGAGATTGCCGTCAGTGACGACGCCGTCGACCCACGAACAGCCGGCCCGTTCACACTCCGCGCGAACTGCGGGGAAGGAGGTGGCGGTCCGGCCGTCGAGCACGCCCGCGGCCGCGAGGATCTGCGGGCCGTGACAGAGCGTCGCGACGGGCTTGTCTTCCTCGAAGAAATGTTGGACCGTCTCGATGACCTCGTCGTAGGTTCGGAGATACTCCGGTGCCCGCCCGCCCGGGACGACGAGCGCGTCGTAGTCGGCGGGATCGATCGCTTCGAGGCTCGCGGTGATCTCGAAGTCGTGGCCGCGCTCCTCGAGGTAGGTCTGATCGCCGCGGAAGTCGTGGATCGCGGTCTTCACCGTGTCGCCCGGCTCCTTCTCCGGACAGACTGCGTCGACGTCGTGGCCGACCATCTGGAGTGCCTGGAAGGGCACCATGTTCTCGTAATCTTCGACGAAGTCGCCCGCGATCTGGAGGATTTGCTTGCCAGTCATTGACATACACCGCTCGTGAGTACGTCCTCGGACTGGATAAAGCTAGCTTCGGCTCACAGATCGAGCCCGCGGGCGGCCGCCGTCTCAGGCCGTCAGCGTCTCTTCGAGCTCGCCCTTCTCGTCGAGCTCGGCGAGCACGTCGCTACCGCCGACGAACTCTCCATCGACGAACGTCTGCGGGATCGTCGTCCAGCCGCTGTGTTCTTCGAGCGCCTCGCGGTAGGCGTCCAGCGCCTCCAGCGTATCGACGGTCGCGACGTCGTCGCGGTACTGGCCGATGAGGCCGAGTGCGCGCTTGGAGTAGCCACACTGGGGCATCAGCTCGTTGCCCTTCATGAACAGGACGACCTCGTTCTGCTCGATGGCCGCATCGACCTGTTCCTGGGCCTCCTCGGGCGAGAGCGACGGTTCGGACTCGAATGACATGCCTGTCGGTAGCTCACGAAGGGCCAAAGGCGTTCTGCAGTCGGTACCGGCGACTCGGCTGTACCGGTACTCGGCTGTACCAGCGGCTCGACTGCACTGTCGATTCGCTACACCGGCGACCGAAATATGCGGCCTGGGACGTGCTACTCTTCGGCCTCGGAAGGCGTCTTCGTCGTGAGCTCGACGGCGTGGATGTCCGTCGTCATGTGCTCGCCGAGCGCGTCGTAGACGAGTTCGTGGCGGTCGAGCACGGACTCGCCCTCGAAGGCCGGGGAGACGACCTCCGCGGCGAGGTGATCGTCGTCGTCCACGCCGCGCGGTCGCGAGACGGTTGCCGTCGCGTCGGGAATGCCGTCCTCGATCAGCGTCTCGACCTCCTCGTGATCCATGTCCGGTCGGAGGCGGTCGAGGGCCAAACCGGTTGCGCACTGTTCCGGCCCCTGCGACAAAGACGCACCGAGTAGAAACGGTGCTATCGCGGACCCCTGCCGGGGCAGTCCAGGGCATAGCGTCACTTGTCGATCTCGCAGCCGTCGATCAATCTGATCGCAATCCCCTTTGCCGGTGCACCCGAATCACCGTGCAATGAAGCCCTCCAGGCTGCTACTTGCGCTGCTCGTCCTCTCCCTCCTGGTGGTCGGGTTCTCCGTCGCGCTCCCGGTGACGGTCCCCGACGCGGTGGGGTCGTCGCAGTCAGGAGATGCGACGGCCGCCGAGGGGCCGACGCCGTCGCAGGACGTCCTGGATTCCTACATCACTGAACCGGTCGAGGTGACCGGCGGCGAGATCGACGCCGACCAGACCGAACTCTGGGCCTGGACACAGCACGCCATGGCTCAGAACGTGAACGTGACGCCAACCGTCGAGATCCGGCAGTTCGACGACTCCCTGACGAGTCCCGTGGCCGGAACGGAGGAGACCGCGTTCCAGCGGCTGCTCGTCTACGACGATCCCGACGATCCGCCGCCGGGTGGAATCCTGGCCTACGTCACCGGGTTCTCGCCGGACGTCAACGTCAACGAGGAGCTCCTTCCCTCCGTGAAGGACGGCTCGGCCGGTCGCTCTGTGGGGGGCCTGCTCGTCCACGAGTACGCCCACGTCGTGCAGTTCCAGTCGGATAGGTTCCTCGAGCACCAGCACTACGGCGTCTCTTCGCCGTCCGACGAGACGCGCGCCTATCGGGCGATGGTCGAGGGCGGCGCGGAGTTCGTCGCCGACGCGTACACTAACGAGTCGGCGGTCGATCGCGTCAGGCGGCTCTGGAACGCGCCGTCGACCACCGCCGCGGAGCGGCTCGGCCAGTGGCCCTACTACCGCGGATTGGTCTACCTCGATCAGCGACTCGACAGTCCGGACGAGCTCCTTGGCGTCTACGAGAATCGCCCGCTGACCGCGGCCACGATTCTCCGGGGCGACGCACCAGGTGACGGGCCGCCGGAGCGCAGCCTCTCACTCGACCGCCCGGACTACCACACCGAGGTCGAGGATCGTCCGGGTGCTGCGATCGCCGAAGTCGCGCTCACGAAGGAGATTCAGCCCGATCGCGCCCGTGACGTCGCCGCCGGCTGGCAGTGGGGCGCACTCCAGTCGATCCAGCCAGACCAGGGCACTGCCGCCGATCGGTCGCTCCGCCACGTCTGGGTGACGGAGTGGGAGAACGAGTCGGCTGCCGACGCGTTCGAGGCGGCGATGACGGAGTATCTCGACGGCCGGTGGACGAGCGAGAACGGCATCTGGGACGCCAGCGACGGACCGTCGTTCGATCTCGTTCGGGTGGACGACGGCTCGCTCGCGCTGCTCGTCGGTCCCGATTCGTTCCTCGCCGAGACGACCGTTACCGTCAGCGGGGACGAGTACGACATCGAGCCCGCGACGTCGGTGAACGAATCGAGTAGTGCAGTTGGACCGGGCGTCGTCAGCGAGATCGCCCCGCGAGCGAGCATCTGAACGAGCCTTTCTTACCGGTGGCTTCCCAACACACAGCTATGGACCGACAGCAGATCATCGCGCTGTTCTTCGTCCTGCTGATGGTGCTCTCGATGATCGCGGCGGGAGCGTCTGCGCTGTAGGACGGTCGTCGACCGTGCCCTCGCGGGTTGCGTGACAGCTACCCGTCTCCCCAGACGTCACCCAGCGGGGAGCCCCTGGCACTTTGATCGTCTCGTCCGGCGTCGGCCGCGTCTTCCTGCTCGGTCGTCTCGTTCGCGGTGTTCGCATCGGCGTTTTCTCCGTCGTCCCCGCTCGTGGACGCCGCTGCTGATCCGTTCGACGCCGTGGCGGAATCGCTGGCAGTCGATCCGTCGGCGGTTCCTCGGTCCTCCGTGGATCCGACACTCTCTGCCGTGGCGGTTCCTGCTGGCACGGGCGCGCTGTCTACCGGCAGCCCTGCTATCTTGGGTACACTCATCGCGTCGACCTGTTCCTGAAACCACGCCGGCATGGTCGATTGCGCGCGCTCGAAGACGTCCAGCAGCGCGTCGTCGGCGACGTAGGTCGTGCCGTAGTCGTCGGGCGAGCGGACGACCCGCCCGCAGGCCTGGATGACGGTGCGGAGCGTCGTGCGGTAGTACCACGCCCAGCGATCCTGTTCGAGCCGGTGGGCGACCCGTGCGTCGCCGGCGTTCGGGAACGGCGCCTTGCAGAGCACCTGCCAGCGCGCGAGGTCGCCTTCGAGATCCAGCGCCTCCTCCATCTTGACCGAGAGGAGGACGCCGGGGCCATCCGAGCGCTTCCAGGCGGCGAGGGTGCCGTCGCGATCCTGACTGTCGTGCGTCCAGAGGCGGGCGTCCTTCCCGTGGTTTCTGAGGAGCTCCGCGAGCCGATCCTGAATCGCGTAGGAGTGGCAGTGGATCAGCCCCTTCTCGTCGTCGTGTTCGTCCATCAGGTGGGCGATCGTCTCGGCCATCCGGGGAAGCGTGGCGTCGCGGTGCTCGGTGGTCATCCGCCCGCAGGTCACGTCGTAGAGCCGGCGGTTCTCGAGTGGGAACGTGTGGGGCAGATCGACCATCGCGACGTCCGCGGGATCGAGCCCGACCTGTCGGCAGAACGCTTGCTTGTCGAGGATCGTCGCGGAGAGGAGCGCGAATCGGTTCGCACGGTCCCAGACGGTGTGGTGGAGGTACCGTTCGGGCTCGAGCGGTTTGATCGTGATCGCGCGGTTCTCGGCCTGGTCGACGAGCCACTCGGTCGCGCTCTCGGGATCCCGGTAATCCTCTCGGAACCACTGGAGCTCGCCGATGCGCTCCTGAAGGCGGTCGCGCTCGGCGACCTCGCTGGCGGTGAGTTCCGCCTGCCCGAGCAAGGCATCCTTCCGGTGTTCGCAGGCGTCGATGGCCGTCTCGGCGAAGTGGAAGGCGGCCTCCGCCGAGCCGACGTCCTGTTCGGTCAGGGCCGGAACCGACAGCTCGTCCCAGACCGGTACCGTGTAGGGCCCGAGGTCGATCGTCGCGTACATCTCCGCCCACTCCGCGAGCCCGTGCGCCTCGTCGATCACGCAGACGTCGCGCTTCCGGAACACCTCCGAGCCCGCGGTTTGCATGAAGTACGCCAGCGTCATCGCCGCAATCTGGCGGTTGGCGGCGAGATTGCGGTTCGCGAAGTACGGGCAGCGATCCTTCACCGAGCAGTCGTAGCCGGCTTTGCGCGCACACGGCGCCTGATCGACCGGCGTGTTGCGCTCTTCGGGGAGGATGCAGTCGTAGTTCGACTTCCCGCGGATGATCGCGAAGTCCTCGAGCAGATCGTCGTCGCCAACGTCGTCAAGCTGGGACACCTGCGGCGTCGTGTAGTAGGAGCCCACGGCCTCGGCGGCGTGGTCCGTATCGTCGTGCGTCTTCGCAGTTCCGCAGATTGCGCGCGCGAGGAGGGACTTGCCGCTGCCGGTGGGCGCGCGCACGAGCACCACGTCGTTGCCGTCGTCGAACGCCGCTGCGATGCGGTCCAGGGCGTCTTCCTGGTGACCGCGGTAGGAGGGGGCGGGGAACGCGTCGTGAATCCGCTCTGTATGCACTGGAGGAGTGGTCGGTTCGGTGCCTGCTAAAGATGTCGTTCGAACCTATGTTCGGGTTGGCGATCTGGTAGGAGTGGTTGTGGCGCGAGGACGACAGCGACTACAAACCGCTTGGAAGCCCCCTCCCGCTCGCGCGACCTCACTCGCTGCGGTCCTCGCCTCACTCACTCCGTTCGTTCGGCTGTGGTCCTTACATCGTGACGCCGCGCGACCGGTCGGCCCCTTCCAATCCCGCCCGATGATCGGTCGGGAGAGCGCTGCGCTGGGGATCCGGCCGGCGTCGCGTGCGGTATCCCAGGCGAGTGGTGACGTTCGACGATCCACCGATCGCGAAACCTGATCGGATCCCCGCCGGGCGGGACTGAGCGGAATCTCCGATTCCGCGAAGGTCGGAAGAGCTTGCTCTTCCGGAACTGGAAGGGGCCGACTGCTCGATCCGGCCCCGGCGAAGCAAGGACCGGAAGGAGGGAAGCGACTGAGGACCGCAGCGAGCCGCGGCCGGTCGAGCAGGAGGGGGCTTCCAAACGCTGCTGCAGTGCGGTCAGACTGCCCCACGAAATCGCATTCCTCAATCGAACCCGCTGATCAGCGTGACGAGCCACTGCGCGGGATCGCTTCGTTTCCGAATGTCGACGCGGACGATCCACTTCACCCACTGGAACCCGCGCCGTCCCGGAGCCACCAGCCGAATGGGTGCGCCGTGGCGGCGGTTGGATAGCAGCGAACGCAGAGCAAAGTGGCGCCAGCCGCGTGCGATCCATGCACACGGTTGGGCGCGGGCCGCAAGAAGCGTTGGGTCGACGTCACCCGTGTCCGGCCTGATTCCACGCCGGGTCGCAAGCGATCCGGCTCAGCAGACCGGCTTCGGGTCGACGCCCAGATCCTCGAGCTGCTGGACGTGCCCTTCGTAGGCGACGGTGACGGCCTGGAGCGCGGCGGCCTGGGCTGTGTCCCAGTCGTCGTCGCTCTCACAGACCGAATCGAGGAGCTCCAGTGCCCGGCCTTCCTGCGCGTCGAGCCCGTCGCGAACCTCGCGGAACACCGACGCAGTCTGGGGATCCGCGTTGCCGACGAAGAAGCCGACGTACTGGGAGGCCCGCGCGTCGGCGACGAGGACGTGGCCGAGGACGGCACCAGCCCGTGGGACGGTCCCGTCGATCTCTCGCAGGTGCGCACCGAGCGGTGACTCGCTCTCGTCGGCCTGGTAGTCCTCGAGCTCCGCGGCGGCGGTCTCGGCGTGGTCCGCGGCCTCGGCGGCGGTCGTCTCGAACGCCTCGCGAGCCTGATCGTCGTCCTCGTCGTCGGCCCAGGCCTCGAAGACGGCGGCCGCGGCCCGGCTCGCGTCAGCTGCGGCCGCGAGGACGGCGTCGGACTCCATCTCGCCGCCGGTGGCGGCGTAGAGGGATTTCGAGGAGCCGAGTCGCGAGAGCTCGGTCGCCTTCTGCTCCTGAACGGCGTCGCGGACGTCGGTCGCGTTCATGCGCGATGCGACGGCCTCCCGGCGCTTGTACCCATCGGGATCCGGACTGATCCGTGGTGGGTGATGGCCGATCCACTACTCTCGGGCAAACTGCCCCGGCGCGAGGATTCTTGGCGGGCGGCGGCAACGGATCGGGCATGGAGATCCAGAACGCCGACGCCGTGCTCACGAACCCCGGCCGGAACTACGTGATCGTCCGCCTCGAGACGGCCGACGGCCTGGTCGGCTGGGGCGACGCCACGCTCAACGGTCGCGAGAAAGCCGTCGAAGCGGCCCTGGCCGAGCACGTTTTCCCCGAACTCGACGGGCGTGACGCTCACAGAATCGAGGACGTCTGGCAGTCGCTCTATCGGGGCACGTACTGGCGCGGCGGTCCGGTCCTGCAATCGGCCCTCTCGGGGGTCGACATGGCGCTCTGGGATCTGAAGGGCAAGGCCGCCGGCCTGCCGGTCTACGACCTGCTCGGCGGACGGACCCGCGAGTACGCCACGGTTTACGATCACTGCGGCGACGATTCGGTGGACGCCATCGTGGCGAACGCCGAGGCAGCACTCGACCGCGGCATCGATCACTTCCGGGTGAACGTCGGCGACCCGATGGGGGATTATCTCGATCTCGACGGCGTCGTAGAGGGCGTCCTCGAGGTTCGCGACCGGCTCGGTCCCGATCCCGAACTGATCGTCGACGTCCACAGCCGGGCGTCGCCCCGAATTGCCCGTCAGATCGCGCAGGGGCTCGAACCCGCGGAACTCTACTTTCTCGAAGATCCTCTCGCACCCGAGCACGACGCGGAGTACGAGGCCCTTCGATCTGCGACGACCACACCGATTGCCTACGGAGAACTGTCGGCCGATCCGTTCTCGCTCCAGCCGCTGGTCGAGGACGGACAGCTCGACTTTCTGCGGGTCGACCTCGCGCACGTCGGCGGGATCACGGCAGCCCGGAAGCTCGCGACCGTCGCGGAAGGCAACGGCGTCGAGACGGCGTTCCACGGCCCGCCGGATCTCTCGCCGATCGGCCAGGCTGCGACGGTCCACCTCGATCTCGCACTCCCGAACTTCGGCGTTCAGGAGCTCACGGACTACGAGGAGCGCTACGGCGACGCGATCGGCGAGGTGTTCCACGGTGGCGCCAGCTTCGATGCCGACCTCGGCGGGCTGGTGGTGCCCGACGAACCCGGGCTGGGCATCGACGTCGATCTCGACGCGGCTGAGTCCGTCGAGTACGAGCGATCCCACCTGCCGAAGCGCCGTGCGGAGGATGGAAGCGTCGCGGACTGGTAGGATTCGATCTGTCACCGGACGGCCCGGCATGGCACCGCAGCATAGCTGCCGACGGTCCCCGCCACATCAGGGGTCGAAATCGGCAATCGCGAGGGCCTGAGAAACGCTTACCCGCCCGCCGGGGCAGTAGTGGCCATGGAGTACACCACTCTCGGCTCGACAGGCATGGAGGTCTCGAAGATCTGTCTGGGCTGCATGAGCTTCGGCAGCGAGGAGCCCTGGATGCTCGACGAGGACGAGTCCCGCGAGATTATCGAGCGGGCGATCGACCTCGGCGTGAACTTCTTCGACACGGCCAACGCCTACTCCGACGGCGAGAGCGAGGAAATTCTCGGGGATGTTCTGTCCGACTACGACCGCGACGAGCAGGTCGTCGCGACCAAGGTCCGGTTCCCCGTCGGCGAGGACGGCCCGAACGCGAGCGGCCTCTCCCGAAAGACGATCGAGCAAGCCGTCGCCGCGAGCAAGGAGCGCCTCGGCATCGACACCATCGACCTCTACCAGACCCACCGCGTCGATCCGGATACGCCGCCGGAGACCACGCTCCGCGCGCTGAACGATCTCGTCGAGCGCGGCGACGTTCGCCACGTCGGTACCTCCTCGATGTTCGCTTACCAGCTCGCCGAGCGCCTCCGCACGAGTGAGCGCGAGGACCTCGTCTCCTTCGAGACGATGCAGAACCACTACCACCTCGCGTATCGGGAGGAAGAGCGCGACATGCTCCCGCTCTGTGACCGCAACGAGATGGGCGTAATCCCGTGGGGGCCGCTCGGCCAAGGCTTCCTTACCCGTCCGCTCGACGAACTCGAGGAGACCAACCGCGGTGATCCCGAGAACTTCCACAACCCCACCGACGAGTACGAACGCGGCGGCGGTCGCGAGATCAACGCTCGCCTCGAGGAACTCGCCGAAGAGAAGGGCGTGACGATGGCTCAGATCGCGCTCGCCTGGCAGTTCCAGAACGAGTACGTTGACGCGCCGATCGTCGGCACCACGAGCGTCGAGCACCTCGAAGACGCTGTCGAAGCGCTGGAGATCGACCTCTCGGATTCGGACGTCGAGTACCTGGAAGAACCGTACGAGCCCCAGCCCATCGTCGGGATCTGAGGGCAAGTACGGCACTCTGCGATCTTCTATCAGTCCGCGACCGGATCGGATACTTCGAGCCAGTCGAGCTGCTCGCCGACACGTCGCAGTGCAGCGTCGTGCGTCCAGAGACGAGTGACGTCGTTGCGTTCCATCGTCGCGAGGACTGATGCGTCGCGCCCTCCGATGCCGGCCTGTTTGTGAGTCTCGAGCAATTCGCTCGCACGCTCTACGTTCCGGGACGTCAGATCTGCCACCCAGACGTCTTCACCAGTGAGGAACGTATCGAGGACGTCCCGGCAATCTGCCCGCTGATTCGAGACGTAGTGGAGCACCTCGAGTTGGAGCACCGTCGTCAGAAACAGTGGCTTGGCCCTGACGACGTCGCCTACTTGGTTCACGACCGCGTCGTGCTCATCGAGCTCCTCGTCGAGATAGTATATCCAAATATTCGCGTCGAGACAGTCCATTAGTTCGGTAAATCGCTCGTCCAGTCGTCTTTCATCGCGAGCGGGTCCATAGGCTCGGCATCGTCCGCTCTCGTCTCCTCGTTGATGCACCCCTCGAGCTTCTCTGCGAACTCCTCACGAGAGATGCTCGGCTGGATGACGATACGACCATCTTCGAGCCCCACATCCACCTCCTCGCCTGGGTCGATCTGGAGGGATTCCCTGATCTCCTGGGGAATCGTGATGCGTCCCTTCTCGTCGACGCGTCGTTGTTCGCTCGCTCCCATTGATTCCCACTACAGTGGGATATCTGATAAACCTGTGGACCAACTCGGTCGAGCCCACGTTGGAAAGCGGGCTCTCAACTCCAGTCTGCGTGACTGGCGGCTTCCTTCTGTAGGATATTTGATAAAGGCCGGCCTCTACAGAGGAATGTCGAATCGTTTGAGAAACCCACGATCCCTAGCCAATCGTGGAGATCTGACGTCCGAGCATCCGAGCGCGCGATAGCTGAACGGCCAACCACGGCGGAACGACGCGCTATACGTTTTCCGCCCCTGGCGGCCTGCGGAAATCGGAGATTTCCGGGCGGCCAGAAGACTGCGTCTTCTGGCAAACTGAAAGGGCGAGGCCGGGTCCGGGAAGCACGACGACGTAAGCACCGCAGGGAGGGAGCAAAGCGACCGACCGAGGAGCGTCGTTCGAAAGAGCGGAGCTCTTTCGTGATCACGAGAGGGCTTCGCCCTCTCGGACGACAGCGAGTCGCGCGAGCAGAGCCGGCCGAGGGCTTTCGAGGATGCTGCAGCGGTGGTTACCCCAACCCGAACACCACAATTCCGCGACCTTCTTGGCGTTCACCACCCCAATCGAGTCCATGGACCCGGAGGACGTGCGCGAGGGCTGGGCCGAGCGCACCGGGAAGTACTCGCCCGCCTACTACGCCGAAATCGGTCCGAACGAGGTCAGCGAGACGCTCGTCGACGTCCTCACCCACTACGCGGACGCGGACCCGCGGATCCTCGAGGTCGGCTGTGGCTCCGGTCGACACCTCGAACACCTCCGTTCCCACGGCTTCACGAACCTCACCGGGATCGACATCAACGACGAGTCCTTCGAGGTGATGGCCGAGCAGTACCCGCGGCTCGTCGAGACGGGAACCTTCCTCACCGGCGAGATGGAAACGCTGCTCCCGGAGTTCCACGACGACGCCTTCGACGTCGTCTACACCGTCGAGGCGCTCCAGCACGTCCACCCCGACGACGTGTGGGTCTTCGACGAGTTCCAGCGGCTCACGACGGACCTGCTCGTGACTGCGGAGAACGAGGGGAACAGTCCGGATCGCGGCCGGGGCGAAGAGGACGTCAGCATCGTCAACGACGACTTTCCGCTATTTCACCGGGACTGGAAGGCGGTGTTTTCGGAGCGGGGATTCGCGCAGTTGCTGCGCGAGCCGACATCGAGGGATACGATTCGGGTGTTTCGGGTGATTTGACGATTACCGGAATCAAAAAACAGTCAGTCAGGGAATTAAATCAGGCTACCTTCTGCTGATGATTACAAATGAGTTTACGGCATTGGTTCACATTGATTCACGAGATGTTGGGCGAGGGTCGTGTGGAGGTACTCGTTACAAAGTGGACACTGTGCCCACCGAATTACCTGAAGCCGGAATAGATTTTCCGAACTCCAGAATCCATATTCGTTAGTATTATACTCGATATAGAGTGTTGGCGCTGCATTACTATTCTCGCTTGTATTTTGCCGCCGAAATATATCAAACAGCTCATCAATTACCGTATCCTCTTTATTTTCTAGTTGTTGAACAAGGCCCAGATATGTTACTGGATACCCACGCAACGCCAAACGTAAATTAGTATCATTTCCTGGTGCAACCTCGATTCTATCGTCCTTCAACTGAGGTATTGCTTCATCATCGGCTACTGTGGCGGAAAATTCGTAGTATCCGTTAAAGGTGAGCACCTGTTTGCGAGCCAGTATTTCTTTAGCTGGCGTTACCAACTCGGCCCAAACAGCAGTAATTGCCCTGTCGGAACCCGCCTTTTCAAGTTGGTGAACGAGTTCGCAGATCTCATCCTGAGACATATCGCTTGTTTCCCCAAGATTGTCTACGATAAGGGCTTCCTGTTCCTCAGACAGATGTAACGGTGTTGGAATTGTACGTTGTGAAATTTGTTGGAGTAGCGACAGAAATCGGACATACTCGGAGTCAACGAACGTTGGAATCTTGTCCGGGTCTATGCCCATAAAATCGGCCGATGTTACTGAAACGTCTTCGTCTACGAAAACCATACGCATCTGACTAATTCCTTCACCTCGCAGCTGGTCGCGGATATCAAATAACTCAGCGTGCTGGACAACGTCTATCTCGGATGGATTGTATGAGAACTGTGTATCTGTCCGGATGTCCGATGATAATCTGACAGAACCCCCATGTCTAATTGTGACCTCAATCGGATATTCATCGGATGGTTCGTCACCCCGTTCGGTTCGAATTACAAGTATATCACCATCAAGCTCCATCCGGCCATAATATGTCCCAGACGGTGGATTTTCGACTGCGTTTTGGAGTTCCTCGGTCCTCGGAAGGATCATAGCTCCCCCTTCCGTTGACCCCTTCACCCACTCTGTCCCTTCTTGTTCGCTGTTCTCACGCCGCTCAAGGAATGTAACCGTTAGTTCGGTATCTTCATCGTCTTCTTTAATCAAAGACTCAGATACCTCCTTGCAATAATTAAATATCTGTCTAATATTACTTGCATTTAATAGTGCATCCTCATAAAGATAGTCAATCGGCAAAGTAACAAGAAACGGGTCATTTTCCTCACGGCAAACAAATCCTACAAAATTTTCATCATCAAATTGATCTAACTGTTCCCCGTCTTCCCCGGCGATACTAACCTCACTTTCAGCACCGATAATAACGCGATCGCCATGTTTCACCGCGTTATATATGCCTTCAAACTGCAGGTAGAAACCAGCTATCCGCCGAATATCTCGCTCCAACGTCGCTACTGACTCTTCAACTAGCTCTTCGACAGTCTCAGCAGTAAACGCTTCCCAATTTACTACTTCTTCCAACTCCCTATCATCTTCCTCAACAAAGCGATATCCGAACCAATATTTCATCAACTCCTCGTGTTGCTCCTCTATACCTAGTTTCTCAAGATATTCATCCTCAGTGCCGTCTTGAACCGCCTCAAAAAAGCGCTTGACCCCCTTCGGTCTAGTCGTCACTAAATCCTTCATCAAATCTTCTCGACCTTTCAGGTATGATAAATAATAGATGCCGAATGCTTCTGCAAATTGCATCACCAACTGGAAAACATTAATCTTGCCTCGAATACGGATCTCCTCTTCACTCACGTCTCCCTCGATATCAACATCAAAATCCCCATCTATCTCAGCCGCAGCCTGAATCGCATAGTATGCAATGTCCGGATTATGAAAAAAGTCCATCGCTTCACTAGGCGTCGTAGACTCACCATGAGCTGAAAGATCAATCTTTGATAACGTATCCTCCGACATGTCCCCGTATCAACCACCAGTCCATATAGTCGTTAAGCAACCATGTGAAGAAGGCAACATAATACTGAGTGAGCACAAATGTCGGCCGCAATGCTATCTATTAAATAAGAAATACAAAACTTCCGATAACACTGCCTATCTGCCAATTTAGTCGGTGGAATTCAAACTCTGCTCAGAAAATACCGGAGAAAAGAATCTGCTCTAGCTTCCCTTCTCGATCGGGGCGTCGACGAGGTTGCCCCACTCCGTCCAGGAGCCGTCGTAGTTCGTCACGTCCTCGTAGCCCAGCAGCTCCGAGAGCGCGAACCAGGCCAGCGAGGAGCGCTCGCCGATGCGGCAGTAGGCGACGACCTCCTGGTCGTCCGTGATGCCCTTGGACTCGTAGAGCTCGAGGAGCTCGTCGTGGGGCAGGAAGCGACCGTCGTCCTGGACCGTGTCGGCCCACGAAATGTTCTCCGCGCCGGGGACGTGGCCGCCGCGCTGGGCGGTCTCCTGCAGGCCCGGGGGCGCGAGGATCTCGCCGCTGAACTCTTCCGGGGAGCGGACGTCCACGAGCGGGATGTTCCGCTCGACGGCCTTCTCGACGTCGTCGCGGTAGGCGCGGATGCCCTCGAAGGGGCCGCGTGCGGAGTAGTCCTGCTCGCTGAAGGAGGGCGTCTCGTCAGTGGTGGTGAAGTCGTTCTCGAGCCAGAACTCACGGCCGCCGTCGAGGATCTTGACGTTCTCGTGGCCGTAGTACTTGAACTGCCAGTAGGCGTAGGCAGCGAACCAGTTGTTGTTGTCACCGTAGAGAACGACGGTGGATTCATTGGAGATGCCGTGGCTCCCCAGGAGATCCTCGAAGTCCTCCTTCTCGAGGATGTCGCGCTGGGTCTGGTCCTGGAGCTGCGTCTCCCAGTTGAACCCGATGGCGCCGGGCGCGTGGGCCTCGTCGTAGGCCTCTGTGTCCACGTCGACCTCGACCAGACGAAGGTCGGGATCGTCGCTCTCGAACTCGCTCAGTCGCTCCTCTGCCCACTCGGGCGAGACGAGCACGTCGTTGGCGTAGGTGTCGTCGACCATACAGAGTCCTGTACACGCTCCGTTCCTAAAGACCCACCTCAGTCGGATAGATCCGCCACTCGTCGGTTTCACCGGAGCATATTGCCGTAAGTTGGCTTCTTCGACGGCGGGCGGCTGTGGGGCCGTCGGACGTTGGCGACGCTTGCAGTGGATGATTCGAACAATTGCGAGCACCGCCGTTCGAACCCAGCAAGAATTCCCGGTACCGAAGAGGGCCGCGCTTTCGGGAGACTCATTCCGGGGGACGCGTTACAAGGAGGAGATGACCGAGCTGCTCGTCTCGACCGACTGGCTGGCCGATCGAATCCTCGACGAGGAGGGTGCTCTGCGGAGCGACGCGCCGGTCCGCGTCGTCGACGTTCGGGACGCCTGGGAGTACGACGGCATGGGCCACCTCCCGACGGCGATCAACCTCCCATTCGACGAGTTCCGGGGCGCAGCTGGCCCCGGGAACGGCGACGACGTCGGGCACCTCCCCGGTGCCGAAGCGTTCGCGGAGCTGCTGGGTTCGCACGGACTCACGCGCGAGGACACCATCGTCGCTTACGACGACACGAACGGCGTCTTCGCCGCTCGATTCCTCGTCACTGCGCTGGTCTACGGCTTCGAGGACGTCCACCTGCTGGACGGCGACCTCAGCGCGTGGCGCCAGTCTTACCCGACGAACAGCGAGTCCGTTCGACTCCCCGAGACGGACGTCGAGCCGATCCGCGTCGAGGGCGACGCTTCGCCACTCGTCGATGCCGAGGACGTCCGCGCTGCGATCGACGACGGCGCCGGCCCCGATACGGACGCACACGCCGTCCTCCTCGACACCCGCGACCAATCGGAGTACGACGCCGGCCACATCCCCGGCGCCGTTCGCTTCGACTGGCAGGAGGCCGTCGATCCCCAGACGCGCGGTGTCAAACCTCGCGAGGAACTGGCGGCTGCCTTCGCCGAGCGCGGCATTACCCCAGACAAGCGCGTGCTGCTCTACTGCAACACATCGCGCCGATTGAGCCACACCTACGTCGTTCTCCGCTGGCTCGGCTTCGACGACGTCGGCATCTACGAGGGCAGCCTCGCGGAGTGGCGCGAGATCGGCGGCGAACTCGTTTCCAGCGCGGAGTAGGCCGCTGTCCAGGGAGAGAAGAGAGAGCGGGCAGTTGCTTTCATCCCTTCTACCCTTCCTCCTCTCTACTCTCTATCCCCTTCCCTCCACTCGCGTTTCGATACCTCCAGTTTGATTCGAAAATCGCTTCGATATCGTGCTTATTTCTCCGTCAGACGCTAGTCTGCCTATCGTCTGACCGTCAAATCGTCGTCTCGCCCTCCTCGAATTTCACTTCCACCGCGCTCGGCCAACCGTTAATGTTCCCACCCCCATACGACCTGTTGCTGTCACACGCTGGCCACTCTCGTGGCACTCCCCACTAGCTCCACTTTCCTACCAACCGACGAGCGACGGCATCGGATGCGCCATCGAACCACTCCCACTCTTCCATTCTTTCTCTCCCTGTCTATTCAACTCCCATCTCCCTCTGCCGTTCCCCGTTCTCACGACGGTCACCACCGTCCCCCGAACCGCCGGCTACTCCACGCGGATGGTGTTACCCTCGATCGATCGGGGGAACGTCGTCAGCCGGTCAGTTCCATCCTCGGTGATCGCAACGGTGTCGGAGTGCCGGTACCCCTCGGACTCGGTGTAGAGTCCCGGCTCGATCGTCCAGATCATCCCGGGTTTCATCGTCTCGTCGTCGGCGTCGGAGCCGGTCGCCTCGTGTTCGCAGTGAGCAGTCCATCCTCGGTCGATGTACGGCGGTTCGTGGCCGTCCATGCCGATGTTGTGCCCGACGTGGTGCCGAGCGAGCTCCTGGACGCCCTGCTCCTCGAAGTACGACTCGACGACCTCGTCGACGTAGGCGATCTCGACGCCGGGGCCGAGCGCGTCGATAGCGAGCTTCTGGGCCTCCGTCGCGAGCTCGAAGTAGTGGCGCTGTTCGTCGTCGGGCTCACCGAGGAACATCGTCCGCTCGAGTTCGGAGTGGTAGCCGTCGACGTTCGCCGAGGCGCCGGTGATCGCCACGTCGCCTGGTTCGAGCCGCCGATTCGCCGTGTGGCCGTGAGGCAGCGCGGTCTGCTCGCCGGTGATGTAGCCCGCGTGGACGGGCCCTGTCCCTCGCGTCCGCGGGACGTACTCGCTTCCCAGTGCGTCGAGCATCGCGCGCGAGCCGTCCATCGACGCCCGCTGGCTCACCGTCGCGGGGTGTGCGCCGACCTCGGTGTAGTCTGTGAGATAGCGATGGGCAAGGTTCGCCCAGCGCGCGGACTCGCGAACGAGATCGACCTCGAGGTCGGATTTGCACCAGCGCATACGATCGACCCACGACTGGGTCGAGACGTCCAGTTCGCCGCTCGTTCCATCGGCGGCCTCCCACGCGGTCGCGAGCGACGGGCCTTCGAACCCCATCACGCCTGGCGCGCCCTCGGCGTCGGCGGCGACCGAGCCCGCGTCGAGCCCGTCGAGCATTTCGACGACGACGCCGATCGGATCGCCGCCCGGGTAGTCCCGGTAGTGGTGGACCGCGTCGATCCGCGGGTTCGGCTCGACGCGTTCGACCTCCAGTCGCGGCACGGTGATCTCCAGTCGATCCTGGGTTACCGCCAGCACGACCGGACGCTCCGTCTGGATGTGGGCGAACCCGGAGAGATACTCGATGCTCGTCGCGGAAAACCAGACGCCAGCGGTCGCGTCGGCTTCTGCGATCCGATTGCGGACCGCCTCGAGACGCTTCGTGAACTCGCTGGCTGGAACTGCCGTCGGCATACGCCACCCAGGGCCGACCCGTGAATAAGCGTTGGTGGCCCGGCAGCCACCGCCGATAGGTGATCTGGCCGAACACGTTACTCCTGGTGCGTCCCGTCGGCAGTTGCCGCCTCTGCCCACGGCCGCCGAACCAACGATACGATCAAGTACTGGGAGCGTGTAACCAATTGACATGGAACGGGAGATCACGACCGAAACGCTCGACAGCGTCCTCGAGGAGCTGTCGTATCCGACACTTCGGCCCGATGCCGCCGCAGAGCTCAGGGACGTCACCATCGCACTCGGCGACGAATCGGAGAATCTCGGTGCGATAATCTCCGAGACCGGCCACGACTCCTACAAGACGGCCGAAGAGCTGGAGGCTGAACTCCGCGAGTACATCCCAGACGCGACGCGCCTGTAGGCTGCGGGAAAACGGACTGCTTAACTTCGCGAGCGGTCGAGTTGTGAGAACCGATGCAATTCTGCGACGAGTGCGGTTCGATGATGAAGACGGAGGACGGCAATTGGGTCTGTGAGAGCTGTGGCTACGAAGCGGCTCGCGATGCCGAGGAAGACGCGTCGATGGTGACGACCCAGGGCCAGGAGGAGTCCGAAGTCGTCGACACGTCAGACGTCGACGTCGAGGACATGGGGCCGACGACGGGTGCGATCTGCCCCGAATGCGAGAACGACCGCGCGTTCTGGGAGATGAAACAGATCCGCGCCGCCGACGAATCCGAAACCCGGTTCCTGACCTGTACCGAGTGCGAGCACAAGTGGCGCGAGGACGATCACTAACAAGGACCTTTTTTCTCGTCGGGTTTCCTCGCGAGCCGGAGGCTCGCTGCGGGAACCCTCCTCCAAAAAATCTCCGCCAAAAAAGGCCGGTGGCTCGCTGTGCTCGCCACCGGAGAACCGCTCACTCCCTTCGGTCGTTCGCGGATGCTCAACTGAGCAGCCCCGTAGCTTCGGCTGCTGAAGCCCACATACGCTCACTCTTCGATTCCGCGCTGAACCCCGCAATCTCCGGTGCGTCAGGTATTTGCCCGCGGCAGCCGATTTCTCGCGCATGTTCGGAGGAGGCGGCGGGTTCGACCCGCGCAAGATGGAACAGATGATGCAGCAGATGGGCATCGACATGGACGAGCTCGACGCCGAGGAGGTCGTCATCAAGACCGCCGACGCCGAGTTCGTCTTCGACGGCCCCGAGGTCACCAAGATGGACGCGCGGGGCCAGGCGACCTACACCGTCGTCGGCGAGCCGGAGGAGCGCGAGCGAGGCGCTGGTGGCGAAGCCTCTGCGATCGAGGCTGGCGACGATACGGCCGAGGAGGACGACGGCATCCCCGACGCCGACGTCGAGATGGTCCAGACCCGAACGGGCGCCAGCGAGGCAGCGGCTCGTGAGGCTCTCGAAGAGAACGACGGCGACCTCGCCGCTGCCGTCGCCCAGCTGGAGTAACGGTGCACGTACTCCTGGTGCGGGACGACCGAGAGTACCTCCTCGCACCGGGGGAGCGACTCGAGACGGATCTCGGCGTCCTCGAGGTCCCCGAGAACCCCGAGAGCGGCGAGACTCTCGAGACGCACATCGGCGAGGCGTTCACAGTCCGCCGACCGCGTCTCCCCGACTTCTTCGATCACTTCGACCGCACGGGCGCTCCGATGATGCCCCGTGACGCCGGGCTCGTGCTCGGCGAAACCGGTGCGGGGTCGGGCGATCGCGTGCTCGACGCTGGCACCGGAACGGGCGTCCTCGCGGCCTATCTCGCCAACGCCGGCGCGGACGTGCTGAGCTACGAACGCGATCCGGAGTTCGCCGAGAACGCTCGCGAGAACTTCGAGCGTGCGGACCTCGCGGATCACGTCGAGGTCAGGACTGGCGACCTTACCGAGGAGATCGACGAGCTGATCGCCGACGATGCTGACGACGACACTCAGCCATTCGACGTCCTCACGCTCGACACCGAGGACGCACCTTCCGTCGTCGAGCGCGCGCCGGACCTGCTCGTCGACGGCGGCGCGCTCGCGGTCTACTCTCCATTCGTCGAAGCGACGCGTGACGTCGTCGGGGCAGCCCGGGAGGCAGGCCTTCGGGATATTCACGCTCGCGAGACGATTCAGCGGGATCTCGACGTCGACGACCGCGGTACCCGTCCATCGACGCGTGGCGTCGGCCACACTGGATATCTGGTTTTCGCGCGGCGGTAGTGCGGTGCTGTTGAAGCACGCATCCGCGAACGAGCGAAGCGAGTGAGCGGTTCTCTGCGTCGAGCACTGCACCCGCGCCGAAGGAGCGAAGCGACCGAGGCGCGGCCTTTTTTGGCGGAGATTTTTTGCGCGAGTGGTTCCCGCAACGAGCCTCCGGCTCGCGAGGAAACCCGAGCGCAAAAAAGGTCCTTGTTAGTAGGCGTAATCCGCGTAGCCGTCAGACGTGATGGCGTCGGTCGTCGAGGACTCCTCGAGCTTCTTGAGCGCCTCGCGGAAGTCCTGCTCCTCGACCACGGTGCGGTCGTCGCGGATCGCGAACATCCCGGCCTCCGTGGTGAGGCTGTTGATGTCGGCGCCGGAGAACCCCTCCGTCTCACGGGCGAGCGTCGCGAAGTCGACGTCGTCGGCGACGTTCATGTCGCGGGTGTGGATCTGCAGGATCTTCTCGCGGCCCTCGGCCTCGGGCTCGGGGACCTCGATGAGTCGGTCGAAGCGGCCGGGGCGAAGGATCGCGCGATCGAGCATGTCGAAGCGGTTGGTCGCGGCCATGATACGGATCTCACCGCGCTCCTCGAACCCGTCCATTTCCGAGAGGAGCTGCATCATCGTTCGCTGAACCTCGGCGTCGCCGGAGGTCTTGGACTCCGTCCGTTTGGCGGCGATCGCGTCGATTTCGTCGATGAAGATGACGGCTGGCTCGCGCTCGGAGGCGAGTTCGAAGAGGTCGCGGACGAGCCGGGAGCCCTCGCCGATGAACTTCCGGACGAGCTCCGAGCCGGCCATCTTGATGAACGTCGCGTCGGTCTCGTTGGCGACGGCCTTGGCGAGCATCGTCTTCCCCGTACCCGGCGGGCCGTGGAGCAACACGCCGCTCGGCGGCTCGATGCCGACCTCGTCGAACTGCTCGGGGGATTCGAGGGGCTGCTCGACGGCCTCGCGGACCTCGAGCACCTGTTCGTCGATCCCGCCGATGTCGGCGTAGGAGACGGTCGGGGAGGCGTCGACCTCCATCGCCTGGGCGCGAGCGTCTGTCTCCTGATTGAGGACTGTCTTGACGGTGAAGGAGTCGTTGACGGCGACGCGGTCGCCAGCTTCGATCCGCTCACCCATGCGTTCGGAGACCTCGGTGAGGACCTCCTGGTTGTTGCCGTGCTGTTTGACGATCGCTTCGCCGTCGTCGACTTCTTCGACGGTTGCGACGTACAGTGAGGTGGTCTTGAGCGTCTCGTTCTCGCGTTCGAGTCGATCGGCCTCCTCCCGGAGCTCGCGCCGGCGCTCGTCGGCGCTCTCGAGTTGCTCGCGGAGCTGGCGATGTACTTCGAGAATGTCGACGTAGTGATCGCGGAGGGCACTCAACCGCTCGTCGTCGTCCATCTCCGGATCGAGTTCCAGCCGCGGCCGGTCCGGAAGCGAGGGACTGTGCGACATCAGTTATCTTCGATAGCAGGGCGTTGTAGAAGTGCCTTTTGGGTCCGGTGATTGTCGCGGGTGCCCGTTCCGTCGGACGCACGGCGAACGATCGGCTGACGGAGAGGGATTCTGGCGACGATAGTTCCTGGCCGATCGTGGGCGGACGGTGGCGGCCGCAGCCGCTCGGCCGGTCGTCGTTTAGAGCGTCTTTGCCACGTCGTCCAGGCGCTCGTCGTACTCCGCAATCGCGGCCTCGACGGCTTCGCCGGACTCGACGTCGACCCCGACTACGTCGAGCAGCTCGGGCGGGTAGCCGCGACCGCCTCGCGAGAGGAAGTCGAGGTAGCGATCGGTCGCGTCGCCGGGCGTTCCGGTCGCGTCGTCGTACTCCTCGGCGATGTCCCGCGCGATCGCGACCGCCGCGGAGATCCCGGTCGCGTACTGGTAGACGTAGAAGGCCCAGTAGAAGTGGGGAATGCGCATCCACTCGCGGGCGATCCGGTCGTCGACGACCGCCGGGTCGTAGTAGTCGGCCTTGAGATCGCCGTAGAGCTCGTCGAGGCGGTCGGGCGTGAGCGACTCGCCGTTCTCGACGAGACGGTGGGTCTCCTGTTCGAAGTGGGCGAACATCGTCTGGCGGAACAGCGTCGAGCGGAACCGTTCGAGATACTCCTCGAGTACGCGCTGGCGGAACGCCTCGTCGTCGACGGTGTCGAGCAGATGTCTCGTCAGGAGCGTCTCGTTGACCGTCGATGCGACCTCAGCGACGAAGATATCGTAGTCGCTGTAGACGTAGGGCTGGGCGTCGTTCGTCAGCTCGGAGTGCATCGAGTGGCCCAGCTCGTGGGCGAGGGTGAACATCGAGGAGACGTCGTCCTGGTAGTTCATCAGGACGAACGGCTGCGTGTCGTAGGTCCCAGCGGAGTAGGCGCCAGAGCGCTTCCCTTCGTTCTCGTAGACGTCGACCCAGCCGCCTTCGAGACCGGCCGCGACGCGATCTCGATACTCGTCGCCGAGCGGTTCGACGGCGGCGAGCACATGGTCGGTCGCGTCCGCCCAGGTGACCTCCGGCTCTGCTTCACCGGTCATCGACGCGTAGAGGTCCCACATCTGGAGCTCGTCGACCTCGAGGGCGTCGCGTTTGAGCTCCACGTGGCGGTGAAGCACGTCGAGATTGTCCTCGACGGTCTCGACGAGCGCGTCGTAGACCGAGACGGGGACGTTCGAGCCGTCGAGGGCTGCCTTGCGAGCGGTGTCGTAGTTCCGCGCCTCTGCGAGACGGACGTTGGCGGTGACGCTGCTCTCGTAGCTGGCACCGACGGTGTTCCGGACGGTCTCCCACTCGTCGTAGTACGCCTCGTGGACGGTCTGGCGGAACTCGCGATCCGGCCGTTTCAGGAGATTCGTCAGGTTCGCCTGCGAGATCTCGACGGGCTCGCCGTCGGGATCCTCGACCGTCGGGAAGGTCAGATCGGCGTTCGCCAGCAGCTGGTAGATGTCTCCGGGCGAGCCGGTAACCTCCGAGAGATCTGCGAGCAGCTCCTCGACCTCTGGCGATCGCGTGTGAGGTTTCATCCGCAGAACGTCTTCGAGGTGGAACTCGTAGTGGTCGAGGCCGGGCTCCTCGGCGAGCAATCCGTCGAGGTCGTCGCGATCCCACTGCTGAATGGCGGGCTCGAGGAAGCTGGCCGCGCTCTTGGCTTCGGCCGAGAGCGTCTGTGCGCGGCCTTTCATCGCCTGATACTCCTGATCGCGGGTGTCCTCGTCGCTGCGCAGTCGCGCGTACGTAACGACCTGCGAGACGGTCCGCATCGTGTCGTCGCGGAGCTCTAGAAGTTCGAGCAGCGCGCCCGCGTCGCTGACGTCGGACTCGTCGTGTTCGTCGAGCGTCGCGACGGCGTCCTGGGCGTCCTCGAAGGCGGCCTCCCAGTCGTCGTCGCTGGCGTAGATGGATTCGAGATTCCAGGTGTCGGCGTCGTCGAGATCGGACCGATCGGGAACGGAAGCCATAGTTTCGGGAGAGTCCCCGAGCGCCGAAAACCTTCCGCAGCACCACAGACCACACGTACTGTTCTGGACGATATATTCGACGATAGCGCTTATTACCGGGCCGTCCGTTTCGAACTGCAAGATGTCGTTCGGGCGACGCTACGTCGCTGGGGTGCCGGAAGTGATCGTGGTTGGGAGCGGCGACGGGCCACGACACCTCGAGCAGCTGTTGTCGAACTCTCTCGAGGAGTACTCGGTGACGGCAGTGGACTCGGTCGCCGCTGCACTGACGGCTCTCGAAGAGGCCACCAGTTGCCTCGTCCTGACGCCAGAGTGTACGGACGACAGGGACGACCTCACCGACGCACTCGCCGACAGGGATCGTGCGCCTCCCGTCGTGCTCGTCCCGAATCGGATCGACGAGTCCGTTGCACTCGCGACGACCGAGGGCGTCGCGGCGATCGTCCCGCCGGGTTACCACGACGAACTTCCAGAAGTCGTGGCGAAGGAGGCCGAGGCGTACCTCGAACGGCTGGGGGACGACCTCCAGCTCCGGGCCGTCGAGACGCTGTTCGACGCCATCGAGGACGTGTTTCAGATCAAGGACGCCGACGGGCGATACCTGCGGTTGTTGAGCAACCGAGAGTGGCCCTCCGAGTCGGAGGTGCTCGGTCGAACCGATCGGGTGCTCCACGACGACCAGTTCGGCCTCAACGAGTCGTACTTCGCGGAGGATCGGTCGGTGCTCGAAAGCGGCGAGCCAATCCTCGGTGATATTACCGGCTACGGTGATGGGCCACTGTTCTGGATCGAGACGACCAAGGTACCACTCCAATACGACGACGGGGAGATCCGCGGTCTCGTCGGGCACGTTCGGGACGTCTCCGAGCGCATGGAACAACGCCAGGCGCTCGAGCAACAGAACCAGCGACTGGATCGGTTCGCCAGCTACGTCTCCCACGACCTCCAGAACCCACTCTCGATCGCGACTGGCTACCTCGATCTCGCACGCGAGGGCGACGACGCGGCGCTCGACACCGTCGAGGACTCGATCGATCGGATGCAACAGCTCGTCGACGACATCGCAATTCTCGCCCGCGGGGACGAGCAGACGCTCCACGCGGGGCCGGAGGGGACCCTCGTCGCGATCCAGCAGCGGATCGTCGAGATCGCCCGGAACGTCTGGTCTGTGCTCTCGACCGATGCGGCGACGCTGGAGATCGATCTTCCGGAGTCGACCGTCGTCTATGCCGGCGAGCAGGAGTTCCGATCGATGCTCGAGAACCTCCTCAAGAACGCGATCGACCACGGCGGCGAGGACGTGACGGTCCGGATCGGCGCGACCAGCGACGGGTTCTACGTCGAGGACGACGGCCCAGGCGTTCCTGCCGAGGAGCGCGACCAGATCTTCGAGCAGGGGTACTCGACGGCGAACGGTGGCACCGGCACCGGACTCGCGATCGTGTCGACTGTCGCAGCCGGGTACGACTGGACGATCGAGGTGACGGAGGGCAACACCGGCGGCGCCCGCTTCGAGCTCGGGAACTGCTTGCTCGTCACCGATCTCGACGTGCCACAGACCTCTGGCGAGCCCGTCGCGATCACCGATTCGACTGACGTCGGTGAGCCGGGAACCACCGGGAGCGCCACATACGACGAGGTATCCGACGCGTGGACGCTCTCCGGCTCTGGCGAAGACATCTGGGGGCGTGAGAACGACTTCCACTTCGCCTCCGCGACGCTCTCGGGCGACTGTCGACTCGAAGCCCGCCTCACAGACATGGTGAATGCCAACGAGTTCAGCAAAGCTGGAATCATGCTCCGCGGCGACCTCGAGGAGGACAGCCGCCACGGCTACGTCGGTCTCAACCGGGAGCAGATCGAGGTGCTCTGGTGTACCGAGGCGGCCGAACCGACGACGAGCCAGCATCTCGGGGACGACGACCAGAGTTACCAGTGGCTCCGGATCGACCGCGGCGGCGATGTCCTCACGCTCTCGATCTCGGCCGACGGACGGGAGTGGTTCCCGATCGACCAGCGATCGATTCCGTTCGAGGATCCGATTCACGCCGGTCTCGCCGTCTGTAGTGCGGTTCACCGCGAGACTACACAGGCCACGTTCGAGGGGGTTTCACTGCAGCGCTTCGACGGTACCTGAGGATCGGAGCGGATCTCAGACTACGACGTGCAACGTGCTCGAGAAGTGAGCGACCGAAAAACGTGCGTCGGCCGAGATTTGAACCGGAGCAGGACGGTCCTGCTCCTCTCTTCGGTCGTTCGCGGGCTGCTACCTGCAGGTTCAAACTCCGCATTGTGCATTCCTCCGTACGGCCGCACTCGTCGCTACGCTCCTCGTGCGTCGAGTACGATAGAAGTGCGTCGGCCGAGATTTGAACTCGGGTTGCGACCGTGGCAGGGTCACGTGATACCACTACACTACCGACGCCTTCGCGTCTTGATTTTCATCGGAGTGCCGTATAAGCGTTGCGGAACGGGGGAGGGCGTGGGGGACGGTCACGAATCGTGCAGGCCGATCGCGACGACTTCCTGCCTCAGTCCCGTTCCTCGCCGAAACCGACCAGTTCGGCGTCCGTTCGTGCTCGTTCGGCGGCAGCGTCGACGTCGAACTCACGGACGACCTCACCGTCGCGAACGAGCGGTTCGAGGAGTGGCTCGGGGTTGCCGGGGACCGAACGGATCGTCTCGTCGGCACCTGCTCCGCCGTCAGTTCTTCCGCCGTCAGCGAGCGCGACGTGGTGGCCACCGTCCTTCGTCCGGTAGACCCGCTTCCGGCCGGGCAGCTTCCCCCGCTTGGAGATCGGCTCGCCGTCGACCTCGACGATGTCCAGTGCAAAGTCCGTGGGATCGGCGTTCGTCACGTAGCTCCCGATCCCGAACCCATCGACGACGTCCCGGAGCTTCAGGATGGCCTCGCGATCGATTCCGCCGCTGACGAAGATGCCGACGTCCTCGTGGCCCTGGGCGTCCAGCTCCCAGCGCACTTCCCGCACGATGTGCCGGAAATCGCCGCGACGGGAGCCCGTCGTGTCGATTCGCACGGAGTCGAGCGCGTCCCCGAGCGTCGCAGCGGCCTCGCGAGCCTCGACTGTCTCGTCGTAGAAGGTGTCCACGAGCGCGACCCGCGGAACGTCCGGGCCGACGCCGTCGTCGAAGGCTCGCCAGCCGTTCGCCTGGTTCCCCTCGCCGAAACACAGCAGTAGTGCGTGGGGCATCGTCCCACCTGCTTCCTTGCCGATCATCTCGCCCGCGGCGACGTTCGAGATACCGTCGAGACCGCCGACCAGCGCTGCCCGTTCCAGCATCGGCGCGATTGCGGGATGGAGATGCCGCGAACCGAATGAGAGTACGAGTGAGTCCGGCGCGGCGAGAGTGGCCGTGAGCGCTCTCGTCGCGAACGCACTCGCCTGCGATAGGAGCCCGAGCAGCGCCGTTTCATAGCGAGCGAACGCTCGGTACCGACCTTCAATCTGGAGGACGGGGCCGCCGTCGAAACACTGGCCCGTTCGAAGCGCGTCGACGTCGACGGGGAGCCCCTCGAATAGGGCCGCGGCGTCAGAGCAGCCGGCGAGCACCTCGAACGCGCCGGTTGGGAACTGGTCGGCAGTCACCTCGGCAACGACCGTCGGGTCCCGGTCTGCGGCGTCGAGCGCCTCCTCGGTTCGCAGGAAGTAGGCGTCGGTCGACCGTCCGTCGCGAATCGTCTGCTCGTCGAGGAGGTCCATCGTTGTCATGCTCACTCCTTTGGATGCCGTGGCGAAAAAGCCCCGGCGCCCTCCCAGTGGCCCCGAACCGCTCTCAGCGACGGCGGACGACTTCCAGCGCCACCAGCCCGATGACCACCACCGATCCGATCGCAGCGAGCGCGCCGAGGCCGGTGAGCCGATCCGTGACCTGCTCTGTCGTACTCGGTCCGTTGGACGGCGGTGGTTCCGCTGGCTCCTGCGCTGCGCTGGCGTCGAGGGATCGGACGTCCTCCAGCGTCGGGGCGTGGACCACGATCACCGAACTTCTGTTCTGACGGATCGAGACGCGGCCGTCGTAGCTGCTCTCCGGCGGGAAGTTGAACGTGCCGGCGAACTCGCTGGAGCGGTCGGCACCACGGATCTCGAGCAGATCGACGTACCGCTGGTAGAACGTCGACGCGGACTGCGTGCTATCCCAGGCGGTCCGCCATCGGACACCGGTTTCACCCGTGCTCTTGCTGTAGACCTCCAGACGGCCACCGTCCCAACCGGTCGTGGCGTCGACGTCGTAGTTGTACGGTCTGAGCTGGTCGAGCTGGTTCTCTCCGACGTCGTTCCTGATCCGTTTGGCGCCGTAGATCTCGCCACCGTCGGTATCGAACGTCGGTGCGATCATCGCGGCGCCGATCGTCCCCGGTCCGAGCACGTCGTAGCCTGGCAGTCCCTCGGGATCGACGAGGCTCCAGTTCGCGTCGACCTCGGTCGCGAAGGTGACGTTTGCGCGTTCGAACTCGTCGCCGGTGTCGGGAACCATGATTTGCTTGCTCGAGATCGGTGGGTCGTCGTATCGCGCGTTCACGGCTTCCCACCCACCATCCTCGTACAGCGACTCGACGTACCGTCCGCCGTCGTTGTACGGCTGGAAGAAGAAGAGTTCCATCGCCAGGAAATCCCCGCTGCCAGTGCTTCCGGCGTCGTAGTTCAGGCAGGCCGTTCCCCACCCGGGCGCCTGACAGCGCCGTTCGTATCGCCGCTCGACAAGCGTCGCGTCGCCTTCGATCAACCCGCTCTCTGCGAGCGACGCGTCCGTCAGGTTCGCGTCGAACTGCCCCAGACCGAACTGCTGATCCTGGAGTGCGTGGACCAGTTCGTGGGCGAGCGTCGGCTCGTCGACGTGGGTCTCGTTCCCGTCGCTGATCAGGACGATCTCGTCGGTCGTGGAATCGTAGAACCCTCGCGTCGAGCCTGCGATCGTCTGTGCGCGGGCTTTCGTTGCGTTCGTCTTCGTCCCGAGGAGCAACGCGGCTGCAAGTCTTGCGTCGTCGAACTCACGAACCGTCGACGACCGGGTGGCAAGCTCCGCTTCCCGTGCCGAGCGAACGGCGCTCCGGTTGGCGATGTCGACGTCCGGCGCGGAGTCGAAGGACAGACAGCGAAGCGTCTCCACGCGTGCGGCGGTCCGCGCGACCACTGCAACTGCCTCCGCTTCGTCCAGCCCGTCGCTGGCGTTGAGCGCTCTGGACCCGGTGGGTTCGCCCGAGCTGGTGTTCTCCGAACCCCCGTCGGATCCGTTCGATTCGATCACGATGGGCTCGTCGTACCAGTAGCCGTCGACGTAGCCCAACGCGTCGCCACCCTCGGGCGCCGAGAAGTTCGCCGGCGATTCGACGGCACACGCCTCGAGTGGCTGGCCGTGGTCGTCTGCAGCGACGCCACCCGTCGCGAGGAGTCCGAGCAACAGCATCCCCACGAGCACTGCCGGAACTGTGGGGCGAATTCGCATGATCTCGACGTGGGATCCGACGCGTAAAAAGTGTGATCCCCGGTACACGAGGGGGAAACCTCGCGGCAGCCACGACGTTCGATTTCGCACCAACAGGGCCAGTACGGTTTGTATTCCTGAACCCTATCTGCGACCGACGAACTGCACCACTGGGAATAAACAGGGCGTGAGCCGGTGGCGAGGCTCGTCGGGTACTCTCACAGCGGCCGAAGGCTGCGTGAATGCACTTTTTGCCTCCAGCCGCCTACGTCCGAGTATGCAACTCTCAGCCAGCGACGGCGCACTGGTCGTCGTCGACGTTCAGAACGGGTTCTGCCACCCCGACGGCAGTCTCTATGCGCCGGGAAGCGAGGCGGCGATCGACCCCGTCGCCGCGCTCGTCGACCGGGCCCACGAGGCCGACGTGCAGGTCGTCTTCACGCGCGACGTTCATCCGCCCGAACAGTTCGACGACGCGCACTACTACGACGAGTTCGACCAGTGGGGCGAGCACGTCCTCGAGGGGAGCTGGGACGCCGAAATCGTCGACGAAATCGACGTCCGATCCGACGATCACGTCGTCGAGAAACACACCTACGACGCCTTCCACCAGACGGAGCTGGACGGCTGGCTCTCTGCGCGTGGCATCGACGACCTCGCGATCTGCGGGACGCTCGCGAACGTCTGCGTGCTGCACACGGCGGGCTCCGCCGGGCTCAGGGACTACCGTCCGGTTCTCATCGAGGACGCAATCGGAGCGATCGAGGAGGACCACTGCGAGTACGCCCTCGACCACGCCGAGTGGCTGTTCGGCGAGGTCGCGACCAGCGAGGCGCTGACGATGGGCGAGTGAATCGTGGCGAACTGAGCGACGGGCGGTCTCAGGCGAACGTGTTGAGAAACGCGTCGCTGAAGAAGATCAGGCAGAGGCCGGCCGCGACGATGATGCCGAGCCAGAGCGTCGCGATGCGTAGGGACCGGCGTACGAACTCCTCGTCCGCGTCGGAGGCGGTTCTGGACATTACGTGAAGGTTCGATTCGAAACGGAAAACGACGCCGGTTCGACCTGGCCATGTCACGTAATTGCACACCACGGTAGTGCCGAAGCGGCCCCGCATCGACCTCGTGAGTGCAACAGTTCACGAAACGCCGTTTCGCACTCGGTGCACCAGCTCAGTTCTCACTCTGCACATCGCCCCACTTCACTCGGTGCACCATCGCCACTCCTGCCGGGTATACCTCGGTGCGGCTCGGGGAAGTCGTGCTGGATTCCTCACGCGAAGAGATCCATGAGCACGTCTCCCCAGAGCACGAGGGCGAGACTCGCGAGGAACAGCATGAGTATCCACCCACCGATGAGGATCGCGAGCATCCGCATGAGCCGCTCGTTGTCTTCCTCGACGGTTGGGACGACGTCTGTCTGTGCCATGAATGATCATTAGGGTCCTCTCTACGTAAATCATGCCCCGAACTGGCACGGTTACGGGGCACCGTCTACTGCCAGAACTCCAAATTCACCACTCTCAGCAGGCCTATATTCTCCATTTATGCAGGCCAAAGGGCGTCCGATCAGGGCAACAGCGCTCGCAGCTGCTTCGCCGAGAACAGCGACGTCGGCCGATCCATGTGGACGCCGATCTCCCCGGAGAACGTCCGCAACCCTGCGCGCTGAACCGTCTTCGGCAAGGAGTAGGCTCGTCGAATCGCGTGGCCGAGCCGGATCTCTCGCCCGAGATCTGCTCGCCAGGCCGACTCGTAGGCCGCCAGCGTCGACGGATCGTCGGGATCGACCTGCTCCACCGCGTGATCAGCACAGGTCGTTCCGTAGCGGATCCCACCGCCGGTGAATGGTTTGGTCTGGCTCGCGGCGTCACCGATCAGTAGCCCGCGGTGGCCGGTTACCTGATCTGGCGGTCCGATCGGGATTGCCCCGGAGCATCGCCGCGAGACCTCCACGCCGTAGGCCGAACAGAACGCCTCGAACTGGTCGCCGGCGTGTTTTCCCGGTGGCACGGCGAGCCCGAACTCGACGCCGGCGTCGCCCCGCGGGATGCGCCACGCGAAAAAGCGCGGTGCCGTGAGGTGGACGTCGACGAAGTCGGCGTGATCGGGCTCGTCGGTGAAGCCCAGCACGCCGTGGAGGAACTCGTCGGGTTCTGGAAGCCCCAGTGCGTCTCGAACGCGAGAGCGGGGGCCGTCACAGCCCGCGATCATCTTCGCTTCGTACTCCTCGGTACCGTCCGGGCCGCGAACGGTGACGGTCACTCGATCCTCCTGCTCCTCGACGGCGGTGACGGTGTGGTCTTCTCGGCAGTCCGCGCCGGCGTCCCGGGCCAGCTCTGCGAGGTGGCGATCGAGCCCGACCCGGTCGATGACGTTCGAGACCGGCTCGTCCTTGTAGAATGGGTAGGCGCCCGCGAGATCCTGCCCGTCCGTCCGCGCCACGTCGTCGGGGACGGTGCCGTTCGGTGCCCCGGAATCGGTGGTCGCAGAACTCTCGACCGCGGCCTCCGGGCCGTCGACGTGAAACCGTGCCCCGTACACCTCATTCTGGAGAAGCTCCTCGCGTGCGCCCTCGCCCGTGATCGACCACAGATCGGTGCTCACGTGGCCTGAACAGGCCAGCGGCTCGCCGACGCTGCCCTGCTCGAACGCGAGAACGTCGTAGCCCGCCTCAGCGGCTCGACGGGCGAAGCGCGACCCGGCCGGCCCGAGTCCGACGACGACGAAGTCGTACACGTCGGAGGCTACGCGGGCCAGCGCTTACGTGTTTCGACGGCGGATCGTCATCGGCACTGCTTGCATCGCGGTAGGGACTGAATCTGGCCGCGTCGGCGGCTCGACGGCGCTATTTGCTACGGCAGGTCGGGGACGACGGCCAGCCCCCGTGCCGTCTGGTCGGCGAGTTCCTCGGGCCAGTCGACGTCGATCCGGGACCAGCTCGAGCCGAAATCCGTCGAGTGATAGCAACCCTGGTTCGTCGCCGCGTACGCGTGGCTGGCGTCGCCGTCGCTCGCGAGGACGGCCCGAAGGACGCCGTCGCCGCTGAGGGGGCCTTCCAAACGCTCCCACTTGGTTTTGTGTCCCTCGCTCTCCTGTGCATTCGTCCGACGGTAGCAGTAGGACTCCCCGGGGTGGCTGTGCGCCGATCCGGGGCCGGTCGCCGAACTGACGAGCACTCGCTCCGGATCGCCGGGGTCGGGAAGGACGCTCCAGACGTACCGATGGTCGAGGCCGTCCTGGTGGACGGTCCAGGTCATCCCGCCGTCGGTGGATTCAGCGTAGCCGTCCCCCGCTGCGGCGTAGACTCGGCCGGCAGCGTTCGGGTGGGTGGCGAGCTGGTGGTTGTCACTGCGTGACCCCGGCGGTCGATCGGTCCAGGTCGCACCGCCGTCCTCGGTGTAGAGCAGTGCTCCGGCCTCGATCCCGACGTGGATCCGATCGGGGTCCGTCGGGTCCGGTTCGATCCACCGGACGTGATGCGTCTCGGGCCGAGGTGGGAACGCCCACTCGCTGGCGGAGGGAACGTCGGTGATCCCCCGGACCCGCTCGAAAGACTCCCCGCCGTCCCGAGATCGATAGAGTCGGCTCGGCTCGGTGCCGACCCAGATTTCCTCTGAATCGAGCGGCGACACTGCGACCGCGGTGACGGCGTCGTGATCGAGCGCGTCGCCGATCTGCTCGACCGTCTGGCCGCCGTCGGTCGTTCGATAGAGCCCGTCGTCGAACGTTCCGACGACGGCTCGCTCCGGCGCTGCCTCGTGGGCAGCGACGGCTTCGAGATCGTGGCCGAGCAGGCGCTCCGTCGCCGTGGGCGCCTCACCGGTAGCGTCGTCGATCGTCACCAGTCTGTCGCGGTGAGCGAGGTACGCACGCACGCGTGACAGTACTGCACCTGCAGCCAAGTCACTGTCCCCGATCGGGTGCGGTGGTCATCGAAGGGGCCCGGCACCCCCAGAACTCGAAGCATCCCTGCACTCCCGGCACCCCAACATTCTGGGTAGCCCCCGGTATCCCCCGGTCGCCATCCAACCCACCGTCGTCGACCACGGAACGGGCACTCGGCGCTCACGGTCGACTCGGCAGCCGTTCCGCGGATCATGAACCCTTATGCTCCCCGCCCGGCTGCTCACTGACATGACCGAGGACGAGGGTCCCGAGAGCGGGGCCGGGTCGGACGCCACTGGCGGCGCCGCGCAGGAGAACGATGGTGGCGAAAACGGTGGTGACGCCACCGGGTCCGATGGCCCTGGCGACGCTACGCCCGAGGATGCCGGAAACGAGACGGAGACGACGGACGCGGCTGCCGAGACAGACGCCGAGGCGTCGGCCGACGCCAGCCAGGAGACCGGCGAGGCGGTCGAGGCCGACGCCGGCGAGTCTGGCGACGGTTCGACGGCGTCCGAAACGAGCGGTGCCACGATGGCGCCTCCGGAGGACGGCGAGTCGCCGATCGGCCACGATCTGACCGACCGCATCGCCGAGCACGACCAGTCGCTGGCGTCGGAAGTTCAGCTCGTCGTCGAGAAAGCGCTCGAACTCAAAAAGCGCGTGGACGAGCAGGCCGACGAACTCGAGGAGAAGGAGGAGCGCATCGACCAGCTCGAGAGCGCCCTCGCGAAGTCGAAGGCGGACTTCCAGAACTACAAGAAACGCCAGGACCGCGAGAAGGATCGCATCCGAGAGCGTGCCACCGAGGACCTCGTCGAGCGGCTCCTCGACGTTCGCGACAACCTCACGCGCGCGGCAGAGGAGGAACACGACGACGTCGAGTCGATCCAGCAGGGCGTCAAGATGACGCTCAAAGAGTTCGATCGCGTGCTCGACGCCGAGAACGTCTCGGAAGTCAAGCCCGATCCCGGCGAGGACGTCGACCCCCAGCGCCACGAAGTGATGATGCGCGTCGAGAGCGACCAGCCCGAAGACACGATCGCGGACGTCTACTCCCCCGGCTACGAGATGGCCGACAAGGTGCTCAAGACCGCCCAGATCACTGTAAGCGAGGGGCCGCCGGCAAACGCCGATGGCGAGGATGAGGACGATGCCGTGGAGGGAGCCGACGACGAGGACCCGTCCAGTGAGAAATCTGCGGACGCCGAAGCGGCCGAGGGGTCATCGAACGGGTCCGATGCAGACGCGGATGCTGACTCTGCTGCCGGTGAAGATGCCGACTCTGCTGCAGATGGAGAAGCCGACGACGGCGAGGGGGATGACTCGGGAACGGATGCCGAGGCGGCAGAGCCCGCGGAGCCCGCTCCCGCGGCGACCGAGGCCGAGCCCGTCGAGCCCGCGGACGACGATTTCATCGAAGCGGAGCCCGTCGACTCGGCCGGGTCCGAGGCGGACGAGTCCAGCGACTCGGACGCAGACGCCGACGCGTCCGGCGGCGATACCGACACTGACCGAGGAAGTGACGAAGATGACGAGAGCGACGTGAACGATGGAGACGATGACGGGGACGACGAAGAGGACGCGGACGACGACAGCGCGACGGATTCCGACGCCGATTCGGACGACGAGTGATTGCTCACAGGCGCCCGGAGTAGTCTGCGGCGCCCCCGGGGCAGAATTTTATTCCGAGCCGTGATGTGGTGTAGCAAGGTTTAAGCGGGACAACCTACAAAGCACGTTCAGCATGACCAGTGACAAAATTCTGGGGATCGACCTCGGAACCACGAACAGCGCGTTCGCCGTCATGGAGGGCGGCGATCCGGAGATTATCGTAAACAGCGAGGGCGAGCGAACGACACCCTCGATCGTCGCGTTTTCCGACGACGGCGAGAAGCTCGTCGGGAAGCCGGCGAAGAACCAGGCCGTCCAGAATCCCGAGCGCACGATCCAGTCGATCAAGCGCCACATGGGCGAAGAGGGGTACACCGTCGACATCGACGGTGAGGAGTACACGCCCGAGCAGATCTCGGCGATGACTCTCCAGAAACTCAAGCGGGACGCCGAGGAGTATCTCGGCGACGAGATCGAGAAGGCCGTCATCACGGTTCCTGCGTACTTCTCCGACAGTCAGCGTCAGGCCACGAAGGACGCCGGCGAGATCGCCGGCTTCGAGGTCGAGCGGATCATCAACGAGCCGACGGCCGCATCCATGGCCTACGGCGTCGACGAGGACGCCGACCAGACCGTGCTCGTCTACGACCTCGGTGGCGGGACCTTCGACGTCTCCATCCTCGAGCTGGGTGGCGGTGTCTACGAGGTCGTCGCGACGAACGGTGACAACGATCTCGGTGGCGACGACTGGGACCACGCCATCATCGACTGGCTCACCGAGGAGTTCGAGAACGAGCACGGCATCGACCTGACGGAGGACCGCCAGGCACTCCAGCGCCTCAAGGACGCCGCCGAAGAGGCCAAGATCGAGCTCTCCAGCCGAAAGGAGACGGAGATCAACCTCCCCTTCATCACCGCGACCGACGACGGGCCGATCCACCTCGAGAAGTCCCTCACGCGGGCGAAGTTCGAGTCCCTCACGTCGGATCTCATCGAGCGCACCGTCGCACCCACGGAGCAGGCCCTCGACGACGCCGGCTTCGACAAGGGCGACGTCGACGAGGTGCTGCTCGTCGGTGGTTCCACGCGGATGCCCCAGGTCCAGGAGAAGGTCGAGGATCTGGTCGGTCAGGAAGCCCAGAAGAACGTCAACCCCGACGAGGCCGTCGCACTGGGCGCAGCGCTCCAGGGCGGCGTTCTCGGCGACGAGGTCGACGACATCGTTCTGCTCGACGTCACGCCGCTGTCGCTGGGCGTCGAGGTCAAGGGCGGGCTCTTCGAGCGGCTCATCGAGAAGAACACGACGATCCCGACCGAGGAGTCGAAGATCTTCACCACGGCCGCGGACAACCAGACCTCCGTCCAGATCCGCGTGTTCCAGGGCGAGCGCGAGATCGCCGAGGAGAACGAGCTGCTCGGTGAGTTCCAGCTGACCGGCATCCCGCCGGCCCCCGCTGGAACGCCCCAGATCGAGGTCACCTTCGCCATCGACGAGAACGGCATCGTCAACGTCTCCGCGGAGGACAAGGGCTCGGGCAACACCGAGGAGATCACGATCGAGGGCGGCACCGGTCTCTCCGACACCGAGATCGACCAGATGAAGGAGGAGGCCGAGGCCCACGCCGAAGAGGACCAGAAGCGTCGCGAGCGCATCGAGGCTCGCAACGACGCCGAGGCCTCGATCCAGCGCGCCGAGACGCTCCTCGAGGAGAACGAGGAGGAGATCGACGACGGGCTCCGCGGTGACATCGAGACCGCCGTCGAGGATCTCGAGGCGGTCGTCGAGGACGAGGACGCCACCGTCGAGCAGATCCGGACCGCAACCGAGGAGCTCTCGGATGTCCTGCAGGAGATCGGCAAGCAGATGTACGAAGGAGCGGCCCAGGCCGAGGCTGGCGGTGCAGGCGCAGCGGGCGCCGGACCGGCCGGCGCTGGCCCCGCTGGCGGCCCGAACCCCGGCCCCGATGCTGGCGTCGCCGAGGACGAAGAGTACGTCGACGCCGACGTCGAGGACGTCGACGAGGAGCCGGCCGACGCCGATGCTGGTGCCGAGGACGACGCGGCGGACGACGCCGACGAAGTCGACCCCGACGAAGCTGCCTGATCCCGCAGTCACTGTCACTGGGATCGTTTTCGCTTTCGTTCGCGGCTTTTTCCTCTTAGCCGTCGCTGTGAAGGCCTGCAGTTCTCCAGTCCCGTCCGTGGCCGGGGAGTCCGCCGACGGAGCCGAACAGGTTCGGAACAACCGACACCGTGCAGCGCCTCCGATACCGATGTGATGCCTCCTGAGCAGAACGTCTCCGAACGTCTCGACGCACGGGAGATCGACGGTGAGCCCTTCGGTGCGATCACCGCCGCGCTCGACGATCTCGCCCCCGGCGAGTCGCTCCTCCTGATCAACCAGTTCGAACCGGTTCCGCTGTACGGCGTGCTCGACGAACGGGGATTCACCCACGACGCGACGGAGGTCGACGAGGAGGAGTGGCACGTCGAGATCACGAACACCACTGCGGAGTAGCCGGCCCGGCAGTGAGTCGGCCGGTCGAGGACCTGATCTGCGGATTCGGACCCGGTGCTCGTGGTCAGGGCCGCCAGACGACGGTCACTACTTCGTCGTCGTGCTCGACCGTCTCGTACTCGTAGCCGCGATCCTCGAGCTTTGGATAGAGATGCTGGGGCGCGCGATCGTTGCGCTGGACCAGCACCGTCTCGTCGTCCAGTTCTGCAAGTCTCTCCAGCGAGCTTCGAAGCGGCTCTGGCGGCGGAAGCTCACGTGCGTCGAGGAGCTCTCGCGGGCAATCGCTCGGTGCAGCCGTCCCTTCGAGCGCGGTGTCGGCGTCGACCATACTGGAGATTCGGGCTCCGTGCCGGAAGCGATACTCCCGAAGATATTCGCCGGCGACGTCGAAACGGAGGCGAACACGTCCGGGACGGCCGATAGGTGGCGTGAGGGCCTATGGCTGGACATGGCCGGCTTCCCATCGCCCTTTGGCACCGACGACGGCACACTCTTCGACGGCTACGACGAGTTCGTCCCCGACCATCTCCCGAAAGCGAACGAGTTCCTCGACGGTCACGAACTACTGGTCGGCGAGGAGCACGTCGCCTTCCATCGGCTCACGCGGGAGCTCTTCGAGGAGCGGACCGTCTACGACATGACCTTCGACTACAACCTCGCCCGGCTGAACCTCGACACGCGTCACACCAGCGCGGGCTACCGCTACGCCAGAGACTCCAACGACCCGTCCGTCCTCCGGGCGGAGTTCACGCCGACGACGCCGTTCTGTCCGCAGTCCCACACGCTCACGATCGGCTCCTTCCGGGCCTGGAACGGACTGGCTGACCGCCACGAGTACGATCTCGTTCGCGTTCGCGTGGCGCCCACCCACCACCAGTCCGCGGCGATCAACGAGCAACTCTCGGAGATCGAGGCAACGTACCGCGAGACCGGATCGGTGCCCGAGGATGGCGCGGACGCTGGCTCTGTCGGTTCGCCGCCGACTGACGCTTCCAACGACCGTCCGGCTGAGAGACCTGACCGGCCGAACGCGCCGTTTTAGCCTGGGAACCCTCTTTCCGGGCTCTCCCTCTCAGCCTGCGCAGTTCTGACGCTACGCCGATTCCGTGTGTGCCACGGCCCCTTCACTTGGAACGCTGAGCGACCGGGGGAACACCTTCGGGTGTCCACTCAGGCCCGTCGAGCCCATCTGTCCGACCATGGGCGCGATTCCCGGCGGCGTCGACACGTCCCAACAGCCGCCGATGACGGTCCCGCTCCGACATTTCGTGGTCGGGCTGGCGTTTCTCCTGGCCGGCACGCTCCTTGGCCTCGGTCACGTCGCGAACGCGGTGCCCGGCCTGAGCGGGCTCGCGCACGTCCACCTCCTGCTCGTCGGGTGGGTCTGCCTGACGATCATGGGAGCGATGACGCAGTTCGTGCCGGTCTGGTCTGGGGTCGAGTTGCACTCCCGCCGACTCGCCAGCGTTCAGCTGGTGCTGGTCGTGACCGGCTTGCTCGCCTTCGTCGCGGGGCTGCTCGCGCTGGAACTCCATCTGCTCGCGATCGCTGGCGCGACGATGCTCGTCGGGTTCTGGACCTTCGTCTACAACGTCGGTCGGACGCTCGCCAGGGCGGGCAAACTAGACGTCACCGAACGACATTTCGCGCTCTCGCTGGGCTTTTTCCTGCTCCTGACGCTGCTCGGGCTCGCTCTCGCGGTGGATTTCACCCGGCCGTTTCTCGCGGAGTTCGGCGTGTCGAGAACTGGCGTCGTCGGTGCTCACGCGACGCTCGCCGTCTTCGGTGCCGTGCTGACGACGATCTACGGCGCGCTCTACCAGCTCGGCACGATGTTCACTCAGACCGAGTTGCACGGCGTGGACCACCGACTTCGCGCGATCGAGGAGATCGGCCATCCAGTAGGGGTCGTGCTGCTCGCCGGCGGTCGGCTGTTCGAGGTCGTCCCGGTCGCGCAGGTCGGTGGCATCCTGATCGTCGTCGCGGCGCTCGCGTTCGCCGTCGTTCTCGCACGCAAGCTGGTCGAGATGCAGGTCCCGCGGACGCCGATGCATACGCGGTACGCGGTCGTCGCGGTGGCGCTCGCGAGCTGGGCGCTTCTCACCGCACCCGCGTGGCTGGTGGATCCGACGGCGCTCGACCATCGTTTCGGTGGCCCCGGCACCGCTCACCTCCTGCTCCTGGGGGTCGTCGGCTTCGTCGTCGTGGGGACGCTCTATCATATCGTCCCCTTCGTCGTGTGGGTTCACCGCTACAGCGACGAGCTTGGATTCGAGCCGGTACCGATGATCGACGACCTCTACGACGACCGGATCGCTGCAGTCGATGGAATACTGCTCGTCGCGGGCACTGCGACGCTGGTCGGCTGGGAGCTGTTGGAGGGACCCCGCTCCGTGGTTCTGATCGCAGGCGGGCTGGTCTCACTCGGTATCCTCGCTTTCCTCGGAAACGTCGCCCTCGTGCTCCACCGACACAGTCCACAGCCGCTGGATCGCATCGTGTTCGGATCGCTCGGTCGCCGTCGGTCCTCAGACGTCGCGGACGAGTCTCCCTCCGAGTCCTGATCGTGTCGGCCACTCGCCGAGTAGCTCCTGGAGCCGTGGGGTATTTGGTAGCGCCGGCGGAACGATAGCGTATGCAACTGCGCGTTTCGTCCGTTGCTCGCGACTCGCTCCGGTGGTCGGGCACGGTTGGTGGGCAGCTCTACCGGTTCCGTCGCGAGGCGGACGTCCTCGAGACGCTCCTGCTCGTCGGCGGGTTCGCCGCGCTCACTGGTCTCGCGGCCCAGGTTCGGATCCCGCTGTGGTTCACTCCCGTTCCGATCACGCTCCAGACGTTCGCGTTCCTGCTCGCCGGCCTCGTGCTGGGCGCCCGCTACGGCGGGCTCAGCCAGGGGCTCTACGTCGGCGGTGGCGCGGTCGGAATCCCGTGGTTCCAGTCGATGGGCGCCGGCTTCGGTCACCTCGCTGGACCGACCGGCGGCTATCTCGTCGGGATGTTCGTCTCGACGCTGTTCGTGGGCTACGTCGTCGATAGATTCCACGTCCGCGAGCAGCTCCCTGTGTTGCTGAGTGTCCTCGCGGTAGCAAGCGGTCTGGTGTACGTCGTCGGGCTGCCCTGGCTGTTCGTCTGGTCGACCGTGATCTCCGGCGGCTCGGTCGGCGCCTGGGAGCTGTTGACGATGGGGCTGTTCCCGTTCGTCCTCGGTGACATCGTGAAGCTCGTTGGGGCGGCGTCGATCGGCCGGCTGTTCGCACCACCGGCGGACTGTTACGACGACGTCGACGCCGAGCCAGCGTCGATTCGGTAGCGGCCGGTTGCGGCGTTTTCTCAGGCAGCCTTGATCGCGTCCAGCAGCTCGTCGTAATCCGGTTCGTTCGTCGGATCGTCGGCCACCCAGCTGTAGGTGATCACGCCGTCGCCGTCGACGACGAACGCCGCGCGGTTCGCGACGGAGTAGAGACCCAGATCTTCGATGTCGATCTCGACGTCGTAGGCGTCGATCGCCTCCCTGGCCATGTCGCTGACGAGGTCGAACTCGAGGCCGTGTTCCTCGCGGAACGCGCCCTGCGCGAACGGAGAGTCCGCGCTGATGCCCAGGAGCGTTCCACCGGCGTTCTGGAACGCGTCGCGGTGCTCCTGGAGCGCGACCATCTCGTTGGTACACGGCGGCGTGAACGCGCCGGGGAAGAAGGCAAGTACGACGGGACCATCGCCGACGTGATCGGCGAGGTCGAAGGACTCGTGATCGCTCGTACCGAGCGTTGCGGTGAACGTGGGGGCGGTGTCTCCGTTCGAGGGCATCGATCGAAGTTCGGTCGCCAGCGCCCTAAACGGTGGGACGAACTGCTTCGTCTCCCGACGAGTCGATGCCGGGCTTTTGAAGTAGCTCAACGGTGTATCGTTCGTAACTGATGAGCGAGGACTTCTACGATATTCTCGGCGTTTCCCGCGACGCGGACGAGGATGAGATCCAGCAGGCCTACCGGAAGAAGGCCGCCGAGTTCCATCCTGATGTCTCCGACGACCCCGACGCCGAGGAGAAGTTCAAGAACGCGAAGAAGGCAAAGGAGGTCCTCACCGACGACGAGAAGCGCCAGGCCTACGACCAGCTCGGCCACGACCAGTTCGTCGAGGCCGAGAAGCGCGGCGGCTTCGATCAGGGCGCCGGCGGCATGGGCGGCCAGGGACCGTTTGGCGGCGCAGCGGGCGGCCAGGGTCCCTTCGGCGGCGCCGCTGGCGGTGGCCAGGGCTTTGGCAGCGTCGAGGACATCTTCGAGCAGTTCTTCGGCGGCGCTGGCGGCGGAGGCGGCCGCGGCAGCCGACGCCGACAGGGATCGGACCTCCGCACCGGTCTCGAGATCGACCTCGAGGAGGCCTACCACGGCGTAGAGAAGCAGATGACCGTCGAGCGCCCTGCCCGATGTGACACCTGCGATGGCGAGGGTCATCCGCCCGACAGCGAGTCGACGACCTGTCCGGAGTGCGACGGCCGCGGACAGGTCCAGCAGGTCCAGCAGACGCCCTTCGGCCGCGTCCAGCAGACCGGCACCTGCCAGCGCTGTTCTGGCAGCGGCGAGGTGTACGAAGAGACCTGCAGCGACTGCCGGGGCGAGGGCGTCGTGCGCGAGGAGACCACGCTCTCAGTGGACATCCCCGCCGGCATCGAGGAGGGCCAGACGCTCAGGATGGAAGGCGAGGGAGCGCCAAGCCCCACCCGTGGCCCCAACGGCGACCTCCTGATCGACGTCCAGATCGCCGATCATCCCGACTTCGAACGCGAGGGCGACGACCTCCGCTACCACAAGGGCGTCACCTTCCCACAGGTCGTCTTCGGCGACACCGTGAGCGTCCCGACGATCGACGGCGACGCCGACCTCGACGTCCCCGCCGGCACCCAGAGCGGCGAGGAGTTCCGCCTCGCCGGCGAGGGGATGCCGCGACTCCGCCGACGTGGCGAGGGCGATCTCTACGTCACTATCCAGGTCGTGACCCCCGAATCGCTCAACGAGGAACAGCAGGAAGCCCTCGAGGCGTTCGCGGAGGCCGGCGGCGAGGAGATCGAAGTCGACCAGAGCTTCCTGCAGAAGATCGCTTCCAGTTTCTAAAGCCGGACCTTTCTCCAACGCCCGCCTTTTTTCTCGTCGGGTTTCCTCGGTCGCGCTTCGCGCGACCTGCGGGAACCCTCCTCGAAAAAATCTGCACCGCGAGAGCAAGCTCTCGCGAGCTCTGGCTCGCTCCGCTCGCCAGAAGACCAAAAAAGACGCAGGCTCGGAGCCTTGCTCCTCGCCTGCGCGAACCGCTCGCTCCGTGCAGTCGCTCGCGGATGCTCGGCGGTGGCTGTTCGGTCAGTCTGAAAGCGCCCGCCGAACTTTCTCGGCCGTTTCCTTCGCTCGCTTAGCCAGCGCTTCGCTCACGTGTCCTGCCTCGACGGCGTCGTCGAGTTCGTCCTCGTCGACGACGTGGGCCTCGCCCTCGGGTGGGTCGATCACGTCGACGTGGAGGTCGACGTACGTGGCTGCGTCGGGGAACAGCTCCACGGGCGTACAGACGTTGACGTAGGTACCCTTGCGCTCGCCGTCGGGGCCGCGGTACGCCGTCGGATACCACCAGCGGCCTTCTTTCAGCTTCGTGATCGCCGCGTCGCCGGGCTCGCGTGGGGTCCCGAGCCCGTCGTACTCGCCCGAGCTCGAAATCTCGCGCCTAACGGTGAGTGTGCCCGCGGGATCGTAGTCGGTGACCTCGCCGGAGCCGAGAACGAGCCGACGACCGTCGGGCTTGCCGTGGTGGATTTCGAGCCTGTCGCCGTGCGTCGGGCCGAACTGTCGAGCGACGGCGTCGAAGGGCAGCCCCTCGTCGACGTCGGTCGTCGAAAGGAGCCCCTCCGCGAGGTCGACGCCAGCGCTCGCGCTCCGGTCTGCAGCTTTGATCCGGTGGTGGCCGGGGATCGTCGTGGTTACCGTCCGACGGTGGTCGTCGAGGGCGAACCGGCTCTCGCGACCGAACCAGATCCACGCGGTCGATCGCTCGGCGTCCGATCGCGTGACGACCGCGCGCGGCGCAGCGTCCTCGGGCTCGGGTGCGTCGTCGATCGGTTCGTCTATCGTCTCGGCCCGGTCGATCGCAGTTTCGAGTGCGGCGCTGCGCTCGTCGAGGTCTGCGTCGGCCGCGTCGCGGTGCCAGCGGAGCCCCCAGCCGTCGGGAACCTCGAGGTCGAGGAGCTCCGTCGTCCGCACGAGCGCGGTCGCGTCGCCCTCGGGAGCGTTCGCCCGGACGCCCTCGGCACCCCGAACGAGTGTGAGCAACTCGCCGGCGTCTTCGACCGCGATTTCGGTCGACACGCGGGCGTCGTGGTCGGTCCAGGGCGGACTGGGATCGGTCACCTGCACACGGAGCTGGTCGCCGGTGTCGACGTAGCCGTCGACGTCGTCGAACGGCAGGTAGCCCGTCGCGCCGCCGGGGAGGTCTATGATCGCCCCACCGCCGCGCGTCCCACTGACCATCACGTTGCTCACGCTACCGATCGGGGCGGGATCGGCCCAGTCCAGCGCGTCGACTCCGAGGCCGGCGATCGTCTCCCGGAGATCGGCGACGGCGCTGGACGTGCCCGAAATCTCGACGCCCTGCCGATCGCGGGTCGTGTCGATCGTCGCGGCCGGCGGTGCAGAGGCGAACGTCGCGTCGAACCGGCGTTCGATCGGGTCGGAGGCGTTGACGACCTCGTATCCGGCGTCGAGGAGCAGCCGGGTCAGCGCAGTCGTGTAGATTCCCCGGAGCTGGACGGCGCTCATCGAGTCACCGCGTTTCGTGCAGTCCGGTGCGAGCGCGACGTGGCCGCTGTCCGGTCGGCGTTCATTCGAGACGCTCCCGGTCGGCAGCGAAGCGAACCCGATCGTGGACGGTCGGCCCGAGCGTGAGTTCGACGAGGTCCTCGGCGAGCACGCGGCCGTCCTCGACGTAGACGCCCCACTCCGCGAAGCGGAGCCAGCCCCGTAGCTCGTCGGCGTGCGTGTAGGTGTCGAGGAAATCGACCTCGTGTTCGGGGAACTCTTCGGCGCTGTGGGCCTGGTCCATGTCCGAGTAGACGACCGCGTGGTCGGCGAAGAACTCCTCGAGGACGACGGCGTCGGCCTCGACGAGCGCCGCGACGCTCTCGGCGGCCTCGCCCAGATCGTCGTCGTCGAGTCCGAGGTCGCGAAGCGCTCGCTGGGTTCGCTGATCGAAGTGCATACGCGGCGATATCGAGCGCCGCCTACTAAGAACGTGGCATCCTCGATTCGCGATCTCGCCGTCGCCGTTCCCACCGGTTGCCTACGGCCGAGTAGTCCCTCGCCAGCCGGTCGCATTCGCGAGAGCACCAACGCCTTTGACTCGTCGCGGCAACGGTCGACCATGGGCGAGCCGGATCCGGTCGAACGCGCCGCCGGAAACGATGGGATCTACGAAGTAACCGACTGGGAACCCCGATCGCTGCTCGATCGGATCGCGGTTCGCGCGTACGCCGGCGCCGTCACCGGCTCGAAGTGGCTCGTCGTTCTAACGGCGATCGCGATCACGATCGCTATCATCGGTATCTCCGGGCTCGACCTCGTGCTCGAACCGATCGTGAGCTGGCTCGTCGTGATGTCGGTGATGCCCGCGCTCGCGATCGCGGCGTATCTCCGCTATGCGGACGTGACGAGCGGCGAACCGATCGGGCTGCTCGTGATCACGTTCTTGCTCGCGACGGTCGTCGCGGGCTTCGCTGCCGTCATCAACTCCATCGCGCTCCGTGGACTCGGTGGCGTCGCCGAGCAGTTCGGCGATCTGGTCGCGATAGCGATCTTCTTCTATCTGGTCGTCGGCCCCGTCGAGGAGTCGGTCAAGCTGCTCGCGGTTCGGCTCTACGCCTACCCCGACGAGCGCTTCGACGCGGTGATCGACGGCGCGATCTACGGCGCCGTCGCCGGGCTGGGCTTCGCGACGATCGAGAACGCGATCTACATCACCGATCTCATCCAGTCGGAGGGCGGGCTCGCCTCGAGCTCGCAGGGTGCACTCGGTGGGATCACCGCCTCGCGTGCGATCGCTGGCCCTGGTCACGTGCTCTACTCCGCGATCGCGGGCTACTATCTCGGACTCGCCAAGTTCAACGCGGACCGGGCCGGGCCGATCGTGGCAAAGGGGCTGATCGTCGCCGCTGCGTTCCACGGTACGTACAATCTCACGGTCGGTCCGGGCTCGAACGCGCTGCAGGACGTCTCCCCGCTCACTGGCTTCTCGAGCGTCGTCGTCTACGTGATCGGCTTCCAGTCCATCGTCGGCTACTACCTCTACCGGAAACTCCGGCGGTACCAGCGAGCCTACGACGAGTACGACGCGGGCGATCCCGACCTGAATCCGCCACCGGAGCGGACGGAGTTCGATCCGTAGCGACGGAACCGCGTAGTAGACCGCGTCTCAGCGATCGTCCAGCATCGACTCGACGTACTTCGCGATCACGTCGTACTCGACGTTGACGTCGTCGCCGGGATCGCGCGCGGAGAGCGTGGTTTCCTCGTAGGTTTCCGGAATGATTGCGACGTCGAACGTTCCGGCGTCGTGATCGATCGACGCGACGGTCAGGCTGATGCCGTCGAGCGTGATCGAGCCTTTGTGCACGACGTAGTGGCTCTCAGCCGGCAGCTCGAACGTGTAGCGCCAGTCCTCTCCCGCCGACTCGATTCGCTCGACTGCGACGGTGTCGTCGACGTGCCCCTGAACGACGTGGCCGTCGAAGCGGCCATCTGCAGGCATCGCGCGTTCGAGATTGACCTGGTCGCCGACGACGAGGTCGTCGAGGCTGCTGACCGCGCGAGTCTCCTCTGCGAGGAAGGTCTCGAACCAGCCGTCGCCGCGCTCCTCGACGGTGAGACAGCAGCCGCTGACGCTCACGCTCGCGCCGCGGTCGAGACTGTCGAGCCAGTCGGCAGCGATGCGAACGCGCAGGCCACCGTCAGACTCGCTTTGCTCATCTGACGAGCCCTGCCTCGCTTCGCTCGACAAGCCACCGTCGGACTCGCTCCGCTCGGTGACCTCGCCGACGCCCTCGACGATTCCGGTGAACATCAGTTGCTCTCGCCTCCGATTGACTCTCGGCTCGCTCCCGTCACGATCAGTCCGCCTGGACTGGCTTTTTCGCTTCGTCGAGCAGTTCCTCGACCTCGCGGTCGCTCGGTGCGTTGGTCAACAGTACGTCGATCGGCAGCGTGGGCGCGCCGCCGACGAGGTTCTCCATGATGACGAGGCGCTGGCGCGCACGGCTCATCCCGACGTAGAACACCCGGCGTTCGTTGTCGGTGAGAATCGGGACGGGGTTGGTCGTCTTGGTGAACTCCTCACACCCATCGACGTCGGTCGGGTCCTCGACGGTCGCGGCCATCTGCTCGACGACCTTCTCGGTGAGGTCCGTGCCGAGGAACACGTGGTCGGCCTCGCGACCCTTGGCGGAGTGGATCGTGCCGACGCGGACGCGATCGCGGGCGATGTCCTGGTAGTCTCCAGCGAAGTAGGATTTCATGCTCTCCGTCTGGAAGCTGGTGATCTTCCGCGACATGTCGGCGGCCGAAGCGGGCCCCGGCATGAACGGCACGTGGTCGGTGACGAACTCGGGTTCGACCTCGATATCCGCGAGGTCGTCGACCTCCAACTCCTCCTGACGGTCGTCGATCGCGTCGAAGAGGTCGTCGCGCTCGTTGGAGCCGAACGCGGAGTCGGCGAGCATGTCGGCGAGCCGGCGTGCCTCGAGCGCCGAGAGCGGCTCGTCGGCCTCGATGTACTCGATGGCGTCGACGAACTCTCCGAGGCGGTCCGTCCACATCCGCTGGTCGGTCATCACGCCGAAGGGGATGCCTTCGTCGATGAACTCGTCGATGAATCTGAACATCTGATAGCGCGCCCGGAACAGGAGCATGATCGAGCCGTCGTCGGCCTCGACGGTCCGGCGGACCTCCCGAACGAGGTCGAGCATCGACGGCGAGTCGATCGCTTCGACGGCGCCTCCTTCGATGCGGGGTTCGAGGTCTTTCTCCTGGCGCTTGTCGATGTGGCTGATCTCCCGGTTGACGGCGTTGAGGACCTTCGAGGGTAGCCGGTATGAGTTCGGCAGAACGTTGTCGTCGTCCACGTCTTCGTCGAGCAGCAGAGCGGGATCGGCGCCCTGCCACGAGTAGACGACCTGGTCGTCGTCGCCGGCGATCAGCACCTGCTCGACGTGGGGTTTCCACTCCTCGTAGACGTCGTACTGCAGCGTCGTGATGTCCTGAAACTCGTCGATGACGAGGTAGTCGACCCCCGGCTGGAGCGAGCGCTGCTGGACTCGCTCGAGCATGTCGGCGAAGCCGGTGAGCTCGTTCTCTCCCTTGTGGGCACGCCAGCCTCGGATGGCCTCCGGAACGTCGATCCGGTCGTCGCTGGTCGGCCACGTCGGCGTGTACTTGTTCCCCTCCTGGGCGTTCGGGTCGATGTCAGGGGGTAGCCGGACCTCCTCTTCGTCCCACTGGAAGGGTACGTCGTACCAGTCGGCGACGTCGCGGCTGGTTCGCTGGAGCCACTGACTCGTCGCGATGATCTTGTTGCCGATCGTCGTCGATCGGGCGGTTCGACGGCCCGCGCCGCTGTGCTCGTCCTCGAACTCCAGACCGAAATCCTCGCAGAACTCCTCCTTGTCGTCCTCTCCGACGACGTCGCCGCGAGAGAGGTTCAGCAGTTCGTATGCTTTCGCGTGCATCGTGCAGACGTTCCCCTGGAGAGACCGGGGCGTCTCGTCGTCGAGACGTTCTGCGAGTCGCTCGCGGATCTCGGCCGCGGCGGCCCGGGTGTAGGAGACGACCAGAACGTCCTTCACGTCGACGCCGTCCTCTTCGAGGATGCCCTCGACGCGGTCCAGCAGGGCCGTGGTCTTCCCGCTTCCCGGCCCGCCGAACAGCCGGACGACGTCCGTATCGGACTGGCTCATTGGACATTCGAAGGACCGGGAGCGGTATAAGCCCGGGGGTTTCCAGTACCGACGGTCGCTGCCCCACTTTCGCCGCCGTCGGAGGTCGCTGGTCTCCGTCGATTCACGACTGCAGCTCTCTCTCTCTCTCTCTCTCTCTCTCTCTCTCGAGGAACTGCACATCGCTGGCTTCTGGACTCACAGGCTATTTGTGCCCGCGGTGCTGCCCTTCGACCCATGACGCTGGATCGGCTCCGTCCGCTGGCGGACAAGGGACTCTCGCCGTTCGTCACCGCCGCGGCGCGCGTGGGCCTGACGCCCAACGGCGTGAGCGTGATCGCCTTCCTCGTCGCGATCGCTGCGGCGGGCGCGTTCGTCGCTGCGGGGTCGGAGCCGCTCTACTACGTTGCTGGCGGCCTACTCGTCGCCGTGAGCGGCTGGCTGGATCTCGTCGACGGTGCGCTCGCTCGACGACTCGAGGTGGCCTCGCCCGCCGGCGATCTGCTGGACCACGTCCTCGACCGGTACGCCGACATCGTGCTCATCGCTGGGCTCGCTGCCGGGATCGATCAGTACGCACTCGGATTCCTTGCCGTCACCGGCGTCCTGATGACCTCCTATCTCGGCACCCAGATCCAGGCCGTCGGGCTGGGTCGGGAGTACGGTGGGCTGATCGGTCGCGCGGATCGGCTCGTGCTGATCGGCGTCGCCGCCGTCGCCACGGCTACCTACCCCGATACGATTGAATCGTTGACGATCGTCGGCTGGCTGCTGATCCTCTTCGCGATCGTCGGCCACCTCACCGCAGTCCAACGATTCGCTGGCGCCTGGCGCGACGTGTAGTAGGTGTGTTTGAGTGTGGAGGGGTCCTACTCGGCCATTCGTACCGAACCCAGTAGCAACCCACCGCCGCTTTCAGGGTGGCGGCTGGGACGCGTGTTCCCGATACGTAGGATTTCACAGCCCGTTTCGACCCGAATCCCTTTGTCCTCGGGCGATCACCTCCTTGCACGATGCCGCGGCTCGTCCACACCGCCGACGTTCACCTCCACCCGGACGCTCCCGAGCGCCGGGACGCGCTGGCGGCGGTGCTCGACGAGGCCGAATCCGCCGAGGCCGACGTAGTGACGATCGGTGGCGATCTGTTCGAGGACGAGAGCGCCGCCGAGCGACTCCGCCCCGAACTCCGATCGCTGTTCGCCGACCGGCCGTTTCCGGTCCTCGTGATCCCCGGTAACCACGATCGCGAGGCGTTCGAGGGCGACGCCTTCTTCGGAGCCGCCGTCCGTCCCGCGACTGCAGAGCCCTTCGAGCAGTTCACCGTCGCCAACGGCTCGATCCGACTCACCTGTGTCCCCTACACTCGGACCCTGTCGGACGATCTGCTCGTCGCGCTCCGTGACCGCGATCCCTTCGACGGTCTGGACTGTCTCCTACTCCACTGCAGCCTCGAGGCACCAGGCGCCGCCGAAGCCGGTGCGGGCGAGGAGGCGCCGACCCGCTACGCGCCGATCACGCGGAGTGCACTGGCCGCCCTGGAGTTCGATGTCGTACTCGCAGGCCACTACCACGGCGCGAGCCGCGTCGAGTTGCCCGCCGCTTCCGGCAGCGCGGGCACGTTCGTCTATCCGGGAACCCCCGCCTCGGTCACCCGCTCCGAGACGGGCCGACGCTCGATAGCAGTCGTCGACGCTGGAGACACACCACAAATCCGCCTTCAGGAGCTCGACGCCTTCCACTACGACGAGCTGGCACTGACGGTCCGTCCCGGCGAGGCCGACGACGTGCTCGCGACCGTCCGGGAGCAGGTCGAGAGCTGGGCAGAGCTGAACGCGACGGCTGCGGACGGCTCGCGGAGCCCAGCAGCCGGAATCGTTGAACCCGAAATCACCGTCGAGGGGTTCGTCGATCGCGACGAAACGGCGTTCGCGGAATCGCTCGCTGCCGCCTGCGGCGACGTTCCGTTCGAGAACCGGACCCGTTCGGTCGCGGCGCTCCTCGATCATCCGATCTACCGCGAGTTCGAGGCACGCCTCGACGACGAAACGGTGGCGGGGGCAGTGGAGGGTGCGGGTGTGGCAGAAAGCTGGTACGCGGGGGAGTCCCCGGGCGAGGACGCGGATACCGCTGGATCAGCGACGTACGATCCAGAGGAACTGCGCGAGGACGCCCGCGAGCGCGTGCTCGCCGCGATGGCCGACCTCGCAGCCTCGGGTGACCTGACGTGACGGGTGCGCGTGCGAGGGGTGGATCACGATGAGGCTCCGCTCCGTTCGCGTCGATCGGTACGGGCCGCTCTCGGGTATCGAACACGAGTTCGACGGCGGTCTGGAGGTCTGCTACGGGCCGAACGAGTCCGGGAAGACGCTGCTACTGGACGCGCTGCTTCGACTGTGTTCGCCCGACGCGGTCGACGTGCTGCCCGACGTCGGTCGCGTCGAGGAGCCGCCCGTCGGCCACGCCGTTCTGGAGACGGCCGGTGACGTTGGCGCCCCGCGCTCCGCCGACGAACCGACCGACTCCGGGGATGCCGCCGCAGCCGGTCACGCATCAACCGCCCCGTCGCCAGCGAGCGTCGAGGAGCACGTCCTCGGCGACGGCACCACGCTCGCCGACGTGACCGACTGCACGCCGCGGCAGCTCCGGAACGTCTTCGTCGTCCGCGACGCGGATCTCAGACTCGCTGACGAACACGAGTTCTACGACGCGACGGCGCGTCGCCTCGCCGATCTGCACACTGCAGAGATTGCTGCACTCCGCTCCGAACTGGTGGATGCAGGCCGGCTAACGCCCTCGAACCTGAACCTCGCGCGCGCAGAGGGACACGGCAACGTCAGGGAGGTCCGGAACCGAGCGGCCGACCTCGCGGAGCGCATCGACGCGTACGTCGCCGACTGTCGCGCGTCCGGCGTCGAATCGGCCGAGCGCGAGCGCGTCGAAATCGCCGCGGAGCTCGAACGCACTCGGGACGCGCTCGACCGCCAGCGAGCCGCGGAGACGCTCGCGACCCACGACCGCCTCGCCGCGCAGCTCGAGACAGTCCGCGACGCGACCGAGGCGCTGGCCGACCGGGACTGTACGGAATCGGGGCTCGAACGCCTCGACGAGATCGACGCCGAACTGGCCCGGATCGCGGACGAACTGGACAACTACGACGATCGGCGAGCGGAGCTCCGGGAGGAACGCCAGCGCCTCGACGACCGAATCGAATCGCTCGACGCGGAACTCGTGACGTTCGAGGATCGGCTCCGAGAGATCGAAGGACTCGGTGATCGCCTCGAGGACTACCGAGAGAGCGCAATCTCGACGGGAGACGCATCGACGCTGCGAAGCGGCGCAGCCGTCGCGATCGGTGCAGGCGCCGCGGCCGTCGCGGGCGTGATCGCGGCTGCAGTGGGGCTAACGGCTCTCGCTCTGCTCGCGGGTGCCTGGACGCTCTATCACCACCGAGCGGCCCGGCGTGCGGCTGCCGAGCGCGGGTCGCTCCTCGCTGCTGCTCGGGACGCCGGGCTCGACGTGGAGACGCTCGCGGACGTCGCGCCGGCGATCCGGGATCTCCGTGACGAGCGCGCTCGGCTGGCCGACCGGGTCGATTCGATCGAGCAGGATCGGGACCTCGCAGATCGACGGCTGGCGGACGTCGAAACCGACCGCGAGGACGCGATCGACCGCCGTCGGACGCTCCGCCGGGAGCGCCGAGAACTGCTTCGTGAAGCCGGCGTCCCGGACGTCGAAACGTACCGCGAGGCCGTCTCGGCGGCCGACTCCTACCGCGAGGAGCGACGGACGGCGACGGCGAGCCTGACCGAACGGCTCGGCGAGCCCCAAACCGCGTCCGCGTCGACGTCCGATCGCATCGACTACTGGGCGGACGAACTGGCGTCGCTCCGCGAGGGCGTTGCTGCCACGGACGTTACCGCGGAGGCGTTCGACTCGGACGAGCGTGACCGGCTCGAATCTCGGACGTCCTCGCTCGAAGAGCGCCTCGCGGAACTCGACGGACGCCTCGACGACCACGAGGCTGCGGTCGATCGCTTTGCCGACGAGCTGGGCAGGCTCCCGACCGGTCGGTTTCGCGACGATCCGATCGGGCTCGCCGCGCGGTCCGTCGACGGGCTCGCGGCGACGGCTCGCGATCTCGAGTCCTTCGTAGCCTCGCTCGACCGAGACGCCGACGTTTCGCGAGTGGCGATCGCTGCGCTGGAGGACGTCCGTGCCGACGAGGAGGCGAAGCTCGCCGATCTGTTCGATCCAGCGGGCACCGCCGCCGATACGTTCGCATCGATCACTGACGGTCGGTACGAGCGCGTGACCTACGACCCGGTAGCCGAAACCCTCGTCGTCGAAGCCGCCGACGGGACCGCCCGCACGCCTCGCGAGCTCAGTCGGGGGACGACCGACCAGCTCTATCTCGCCGCGCGGATCGGGCTCGCCGAGCGGATTCTCTCCGGCGGGACCGGATTTCTCTTGCTCGACGATCCGCTGCTCCCGGCCGATCCAGAGCGACTGTCGGCCGGGTTCGAGGCACTCCGTAGGCTTGCCGACGACGGCTGGCAGATCGTCTACATGACGGCAAAACCCGAGGTCGGCGAGGAGCTGGTCGAGCACCACGACGTCCCGTGCCGACGGTTCGAACGACTGGAGTGAGCGCAAGCGCTGGCCTGTCGATCGAACCATCGCACTGGGGCAGCACAGCCTTTGGACACCGCTGGGAAGTGTAACGAAGGTGTCCGGCGGCGGGGTCCCCGCCCCGCGCCGAACGGGTCGTATGGTCGGTCGGGCGATCCCGACGCGAACGCAGGTGGAGCGTGTGACAAGCGAGGGCGAAACGCCCTCACGTGTCGTCCGTGAACGTCCGCCCCCTTATAGATGGGCGAAGCAGACTGGAAGTGAAATCGGCCGAAGGCGGAGGGGTGTCGAACTACTGTCAGACGATCGCATGACGAGGGTATTCGACTCCGTTTGCGGTCGATAGCGGACCCTTCTCACCGCGAACGGGGCTGCGTTCGAGCGCCGAATCCTTGGTGTTCCGGCCGGGTCCGCCGCCGCAGCCGCTCCGACAACTACATTCCACGCCGCATCCGACGCTGGTGCATGTACGTCGGACGTTTCGTCGTCGTCGGACCGGACGTCGCAGCCTACCGCGTGTCCTCGCGATCGTTCCCCAACCGCGAGATTCGCGACCGTGACGGCACGCTGACCGTCGGTCCGACCGCTGACGCACCGCCCACCGACAACCCCTACGTCGAGTACAACTGCCTGCGCACGACCACCGAGGGGCCCCGAGACGGAGCAGCTGCCGTGCTGGGCAACGGCTCGCACGTCGATCCGATCGTGGAGAAGATCGAGCTGGGCTATCCCGCCCGGGACGCGCTCGCGGAGCCGCTGCTTGCCCTCGACTACGAGAAGGACGACTACGACACGCCGCGAATCGCAGGCGTGCTCGACGAGGACGGCGCCCACGTCGGCATCGTCCGGAACGACGCCGTGCTCGTAAAGGCGGTCGAGCAGCCCACGCTGGTCGCAACGTACGAGCGAGACGCGCCGTCACCTGTGGAGTTCGATGCGACGGACGCGGCCGCTGCTGCGACTGATGCGTACGACTTTGACTTCGAGCACGCAGTGTGTGCTGCGGGCGTCGCGAGAACGAATTGCGGGTTCGAGACGGCGATCGAAAACGGAGACTGAACGCCGACGCGGTCGACTCGGCTACTTCGTGGAGGGCCAGGCCCGGTCAGCCCATCAGGAACCGGAGCCAGGCGTTGTTCTGAACGATCTCGGACTGTTCGAGCTTCGCGTCCAGTCCGAAGATCCGGCCGGCGCCGATCGCGGCGAGCCCGAACAGGAGCAGGACGTACACGACCGTCTCGTCGACGACCCATCCGTGTTCGACCGGGAGGCCGGCGAGGATCCCGCCCTGGAGGTGTGAGAGCCAGAACAGGAGCATCATCAGTGCGCCCCAGAACGCGGACCATCGGACGAGAATCCCGACGATCAGGGCGACACCAATCAGGATCTGGCCCCACACGACGAGTGGGTCGACCCAGGTCGCACCGGCCATCTCGGCGAAGAGGTCTTGCGCTGGGTTGTCAGGATGCAACGCGTTGTTCAGGTAGCCTGCTGCGCTGAATCCGCCAGTCAGCGGCTGGTCCTGGATGCCATCGATGCCGTTTGCGGTCCACTTCTCCAGTCCGGCCTGGAGAAAGATCCAGCCCATCGCTACCCTGAGCAGGACTACCGAGTACGCGATCCAGCTCTCCGAGTAGTCGAACGTGACGTCACGTCCGAACAGTTCCGCTTCGAGCGTTCGTTCCGCAGGTTTCCGATCAGTTGCCATATGTGATCCCTCAACTGGTAGTTCACGCGCACACCCCATATAACTGGGGCACCGTTTCCACCCGACGGGAATGAGAACTACCGGGTTCGAACGCTCGAAACGGTGTTCTCGCGGGGGAGTCCCAGCCCGTACTGTCGCTCCACGAAACCGAACGGTTCTCTTACCTGACTGCCGTCTGAGGGTAGCTCGAAGAAAAATCGATTCGCACCGTTTGCCTCCTGTTCGCTCGACGACGACGGCGGCCGGCGGAGCGCCCGGACGCTCAGTCGTCGGCCGGCGCGACGCGCTGGCGATCGATCGGCTCTGCTGGCTGTGCCAGCTTGTAGACGCCGTAGCACAGCCAGACCGCGAGCCCGGCGAGGACGATGTAGGCCCGGAGGTCCGGCGGCACCAGCGGTTCGGCGGTGACCGCACCGGCGTCGTTGGTCTGCTTGAGGTGTGGGTTCTGCGTCAGCGTGTTGACCGCGCCGAGGACGACGACCCCGACGACGATCAGCCCTCCACCGAGCATGGCGATCAGGTCTGCCGTGGATTTGCGTGGTTGCATAGCTCTATCACCCCATCATGTATCGCAGCCGCGGATGTCGTTCGAGCAGTTCGGTTCCCTCGAGGTAGCCGTCGACGCCGTAGACGCGGCCGGCGCCGAACAGCGCGATGGTCGCGAACACGAGGAGCCCGAACAGCTCGCTGGTGACCATCCCGTTGGTCCAGCCCGCGTTCCCGAGGTAGAAGAACGTGGCCAGGATCATCCCGTTCGCTGCTGCGAGGCGGGTGAGACAGCCCACGATCAGTCCCAGGCCGATCGCGATCTGTCCCCACGGAACGAGCAGGTTGGGCACGAACGCTGCGTTGGCCGCGAACCACTCGAACATCGGGTGGAAAATGCTCCCCTGGGTGCCCATCTCTAGCCAGCCGGTGGTATCGTAGAGCAGCCCCTGCTCGAGGACCTTCCCGAGCCCCGCGCTCAGGAACCACCACCCTGCGATCACGCGGAGCAACACGAGCCAGTACGCACCCCATGGCCCGTCGAAGCTGTACGCCACGTCCCGGCCAAAGAGCCGGGTGTCGACCGTCGCCGTGTCAGTTGGCACAGTTAGCTCACCTTACGGGTGAACGTTTGCGCTGGCTCCCGGTCGGGGTTCCCCCGAAGTATACAGGGGTTTAAGTCAGTCACTCCGATCGCAGTCAGCTCACGACAGTATCTCTCAGGGCGTTATCTCCCTCGTCGTTATGTCCCTCGTCGTTGTCTCCCACGTCAGTGTCTCCCGTGCCGACGTCGATAAGGATGCGTTTGCTCACAGCGCTGTCTGTCTCCACCGCCGTCCGCCTCGACCGTTATCCGCTCACGTTGCTGTTCGGTCACGTCGTTGTCAGCTCACGTCGTTGTCAGCGCAGGTCGCTGTCCGGTCACGTCGACGTCCGTTCGACTCACTGCGACCAGCGTTCACACTGACGGGTGGTGGCACGAAGAGATCCAGGGGCGGATCGAGGGGCGCTACAGTTCGGGCCCGATCGGCGTCGGGTCGCCATTTTCGAGACTCTCGCGCGTTGCGGAGTCCGCCGCCCGAACGATGGCCGGGCCATCGTCTGTGAGCGAAACGGCGCCCGGCGCCCAGAGTGCAGTGCTGACGGCGGCCGAGACCGACTCGAGATGCGCCATTCGCTCGCGGTGTGCACTGCGCTGGACGAAGCGCTCCCAGGCCGTTTCGTCCTCGAACGTGAAGACGAGCCGAAGACGCTCGCCGTCGTCGTCCACGCCTCGAAACGCCTGGAAGCTACGAACGTCCGGCTGGGTCGTCCAGTCGAGAACGACGTTCGAGAACCAGCTCTCGAACCGATCGCGGTGGCGATCGGACAGCTCGACGGTCACCTCGTACGCGACGCCGTCGGTCAACACGCGGCTCCACCCTCGTTCGATCGTAGGCGTACTCGTGCCATTACGTTCACACCTACGACCGCGGAGCCCCTCACGACGCGGCTGGATAATACAGGCTTTTACTCGGCGATGGGCTCCTCGGTCGGGCCGACGGTGTCGGTGCTTGGGTGTCGGCGGTCCTGCGTGTCGCGTTCGGTTGCGTCGTCGTCCTCGTTTCTGCCGTCGCCTCGGACGCCGTCGCGTTCGTCATTTCGTGGCACGTCGGCCTGCTCGATGTCGGTGCTCGCCACGAGCGCCTGGATCAGGGTCGTTTCCGCGGCGTTGAGCCGCTGGGACGCGGCGGACCGGGAGATCCCCAGCGCGTCCGCGACCGCGTCGAGATCCGCCCCCCGCGGGCGTTCGTAGTACCCCCTGTCGACGGCGACCGCGATCGCTTCGCGCTGCTTCGCCGTGATCGTCGCGGCGTCGATTCGCAGGTCGTCGCTCTCTTCGCCGACGTTGGGTGGCAGTACTCGCTCGAGGTGAACCGTCGCCGCTCGGTTCCTGAGGGCGGCGACGAGATCGCGCAGTGCTTCCCGGTCCGGGACCGTGACCTCGACGACCAGCGCACCACTGGCGAACCCGGCAATCTCAGCGGCACACTCGACCTCCTGGAAGGCCGGGCAGACGCAATGCTCGTCGACGGTGCCCTGCACGAACTCCCGGGATTCGCCGCCATCGACCTCGACGGTGACGGCTGCTCGGCAGTCACAGTCATCGCTCGCGCTGGTTCCGCCCGTTCGAACCACGTCGTCACCCCGCTCGCCGGCGGACAGCACCGCACAGCCCGCCGACTCGTGGGGCTCGACGCGAAGGCGCGCGCTGAGCGGTTCGGCCGCATCGGTGGGCGCGGTGGTATCCGTCATTGATTGATTCTTGCTCGCGCTCCTCCCTATATGGGGGGTTGCGTTCCCACTCCTCGGGAACCGCGGTACGTTCGCGGTCGGACGTTGGACCTCATTCCAGGGCCGCCACTGCGTCCCGGAAGAGTCCGTCGAGAATCTCCGGCGTCGTCGGGTGGAACGCGCGATCGGGAAGCTCCCGAACGTCGAGCCCGAGCTCGATGACCACCTGCATCGTCTTGGCCATCACGTCGGCGTGGTGGTGCAGGCCCTGGTAGCCCAACACGGTCCCGTCCGTGCCAACCACGAGCGTCGCGAGTCCCTCCGGCACGTCCTTGGTTTTGAACACGCCGTCGTCGCTGGCCGCACGCGTCACGGAAATGTGGTCGATCCCACTTGACTCCGCATCCGATTTCGACTGACCGACGGCGGCGTACGGGTAGACACCGAGCCCGGTGAAGATCACGTGATGGCGGACGTTCTCGTAGGGCTCGAGCGACTCGCCGCGGGCGTGTGCGAGGAGGTTTGCAGCGGCCTGGGACCCTTGCTCTTTGGCGACGTGCAAGATCGGTTCCTTCCCGTTGGCGTCCCCGACGACGAACACGTGATCGTCGTCGTGGGTCTGCATCGTATCCGCGACCCAGCCGTTCTCGGGGGTGATTGGCGTGTTCGTGAGCTCCAGACCGTCGAGGTTCGGCTCACGGCCTGTGAAGACGAACAGCTCGTCGGCCCCGATCGCCAGTTCGTCGGTGCCGTCCGCCGCTGATCCGTCCTGTTCCACGTGGAGACGAACGCCACCGTCGTCGGTCGATTCCACGCGCTGCTCGGTCGTTTCGGTTAGGACGTCGACGTCGTACTCTTCGCGATAGAGCTCCAGGATCTCGTCGCCGTACTCCGGGTCGGCCTCGTCGAGTGGTCGCTCGTCGTGTTCGATCACGGTGAGATCCATCCCGGCGGCCTCGCTGAGGTAGGGAACGAGCTCGAGCCCGACGTATCCAAAGCCCATCACGACGCCGGAGTCGGGGAACTCGGTCGCGTCGAGCACGTCCGCGCTCGTCGCGTAGTCGACCGACTCGATGCCGGGGAGATCGGGAACGTTGACCGTCGATCCCGTCGCGATCACGACGTAGTCCGGCTCGATCGTCCGATCCTCGTTCTTCGTGGCGATCTCGAGCGTGCGATCGTCGACGAACCGGGCAGTCCCGTGGGCGAACTCGACGGCCTCGCGCTCCGCGAGGTCGTGGACGCTCTCCCGTCGGTGTTCCGCGAACGACTGGGTGTGCCCGTTTTTCGTTTGGACGATCGCTTCGAGGTCGACCTCGGGCACGCCGTCCAGCCGGTGGTCGGCACGCGCCTGATAGCGATGTGCGCCCGCCGAGAGCGCCTCCTTCGAGGGCATGCAACCACGGAGGATGCAGAGGCCGCCACCGGGCTCGCCGCCGTCGATCAGCGTCAACTCGACGTCTGGGTCGTCGGCGAGCTCGCTCGCTGCTGCGACCCCCGCACTGCCGTACGCACCAACGATTGCGACGTGGATCATACCGAATGGAGGATCGCCGTGTGAAAAGGCGTTTCTCCGATCGCGCGCCGACGCCGCACGGCCGCTCACGCCGACGCCGCGCGACCGCTCACGCTGGCGTGACACGATCGATAGCGTCGGCGTGGTGCTATCGAACATCGCTGGGGAACCGTCGTGGCCGCTCAACCCTGTCTCAAGTCAGCCAGACGATCGCCGCGCCGACCGCTATGGCGATCCCGCCAGCAGCGAGACCGACGGCGATCTCCCGCGGCACGTCGAGGCGCTGGCTCGCGAGGAGCGTTCCACCCGCAGAGACTGTCCCGAAGACGACGAACAACGGCCAGATCGAGAGGTCGTCGTCCTGCTGATTCTCGTGCCCGGCGTGTCCCTGGTGGGCGGCCACTGGCGTCGAGAGCACGGCGCAGACTACGAGTACGACGAGAACGAGCCACGCGCACCGGCGCGCCCACGCTGACATATTGGTGTCTCGGACGTCGAGGGCTAACTACCTTTCTGACTGGGGCCCGGTCGGCTGCGAGCCCGCCGCTGGCGTCAGTGTGGTGCGAAACGGTCATCCCTCTGCCACCGATACCTCCTCGCGATGCAGTGCACCAAGTGCGACCGCGAGGCCGTGACGCACGCGGCCTACGCCGGCACGCACCTCTGTGAGACGCACTTTCTTCGATCCGTCGAGAAACGCGTCCGGAGCCGAATTCGCGAGGACGGTCTGTTGCCGGACGAGGCCACGCCCGAGTCGCCGACGACGTGGGTGCTCGGTCTCTCCGGCGGAAAGGACAGCGTCGTCCTCGGTGCGATCCTTCAGGACACCTTCGCGGAGGATCCTCGCGTCGAACTTCGCGCGCTGACGATCCACGAAGGGATCGAGGGCTACCGCGACGAGAGCGTCGAGGCGGCCGAGCGGTTCACCGAGGAGTTCGACGTTCCCCTCGAGCTCGTGGCTTACGAAGACGAGCACGGCGTCCGAATGGACGACGTCGCCGAGGACGACCCCGAGAACATGGCGCCGTGTGCGTACTGCGGCGTCTTCCGACGGGACGTCCTCGAGCGCTACGCCGACGAACTCGGTGCGGACCTCCTCTTGACGGGACACAATCTCGACGACGAGGCCCAGACCGCCCTGATGAACGTCCTCGAGGGCGACGTCGCCCAGATCGCGAAACATTTCGAGGCGTCGCTGGGCCCCATGGAAGATCGCGCAGAACAGGACGCGTTCGTTCCCCGGGCGAAGCCACTCCGCGACGTCCCCGAGTCGGAGGTTGCGCTCTACGCCCACTTGCGGGACCTTCCCGCCCAGATCGCCGAGTGTCCCCACGCGTCGGAGGCCTACCGCGGCGAGATCAAGGAGCTCCTCCACGGACTCGAGGATAACCATCCGGGAACGCGCCACTCGATCCTCTCCGGGTACGAAGAGCTGGCGAAGCTGGCTGCGAACGCTCGGGAAGACGTTTCGGAGGATCTCGGCGAGTGCGATCGCTGTGGTTCGTCGACGGCGCGTGACGTCTGTCGAACCTGTTCGTTGCTCTCTTCGATGGAGATGGCCTGAAAAGGTGTACGTCCGTCTGCGATCCGGTTACTCGCTGACGACGACGCTGCCGGTGCCAGACAGGCTGTTCGAGCTGTACTCGTAGGTGCCCGCAACTTCGAACGTGTGCGTGTGGACCTGGTCCGCGGCGATCGCGCTGGCACCCGTCCCCGCCCAGTCACTCTCCTCCGGTCCCGATTGGAGGCTGAGGAAATGATTTCCTTTCGCCGCTTCCCAGGCGACGGTCTGACCGACGGTGATCTCGACGGTCTGTGGGTCGTAGGACGGGTCGCCACCGAGCGTTACCGTTACGTCCGCGTCGGTACTCTCGTCTTCGTCAGAACTGCCGCCCCCGCCACAGCCGGCGAGTGCCGTTGCGATTGCGACGCCCGATGCCTGCAGGATCCGCCTGCGCGAATGGGTGGTCCGTACCATGGAACTCAGTAGCTCATTGGTGGCCTCTCTGATAGTCGTTATGTTAATTCTGCCCCCGTCGCTAAAATATCAAATAGTTCAGCCGTTCGGTGCACTCGAGTAGTCCTGTATACAGGACGCCCGACACCGTGGCGTGGCTGCTCGTTTGTGGCGTTCGAAGAATGGCCGCCCGACCGGGTCGGCGACGAACCTACCGGATGACGTCGACGCCGTTCTCGCGGTCGCGAACGTCCTGCCCGCCGTCACTCTGCGCACCACCAGCAGAGACGGCCTCGACGTTGTTCTCCGCGTCGAAGTCGACATCCTCCAGTTCGGCGCGCGAGCGGTCGGCCTGTCGCTGGGTGCTCGGCCCGAGGACCTGTGCGGACTGTACGCCCGTCATGATGGCCATGACCCGCACCTTCCCCTTGTAGTTCTCCTGAATGCGTGCGCCCCAGATGACGTTGGCGCTCGCTTCCAGTCGCTCGGTGATGTTGTCGGCGATGCCTTCGGCCTCCTTCAGCGTGAGGTCGGGGCCGCCAGTGATGTGGACCAGTCCACCGGACGCACCGCGGTAGTCGACGTCCAGCAGCGGGTGGTTCATCGCGTCCTTCACCACCTCTTCGGTCTTGTTCTTGTCCTGGGTCTCGCCGACGAGCATGACGGCGACGCCGCCCTGATTCATGATCGTCGTCATGTCGGCGTAGTCCAGGTTGATGAGGCTCGGCTGGGTGATCGTCTCGGAGATCCCCTTGACGGTCTCGGCGATGATCTGGTCCATCACCGAGAACGCCTTGCCGATCGGGAGGTTCGGGACGTAATCGAGCAGTCGGTTGTTGTCGAGGACGATGATGGAGTCGGCTTCGTCGCGAAGCTTCTCCAGCCCCTCCTCGGCCTTGACCGTCCGTGCTCGCTCGACGTTGAACGGCGTCGAGACCATCCCGACGACGATCGCACCCTGTTCCTTGGCGATCTTCGAGACGACTGGCGCCGCGCCAGTGCCCGTGCCGCCACCCATGCCCGCGGTGACGAACACGAGGTCGGCTTCGCCGAGGACCTCTTTGATCGTTCCCTGGGCCATCTCGGTTGCGCGCTCGCCCATGCTGGGGTCGCCGCCCGCACCGAGTCCGCTGGTCAGGGACTTGCCGACGAGGATCTTCGTGTCGGCCTCGATCATCTTGAGGTGCTGCTTGTCCGTGTTGATCGCGATGGTCTCGGCACCGTCGACGCCGATGTTGTAGAGGCGGTTGATGGTGTTGTTACCCGCACCACCAGCCCCGACGATGACGATCCGGGGGTCCCCGAACTCGTCACCGTCGGTGGAGACGTCCTCCATATCGCGCTTTTCCTGCTCTGCGTTCTCGAGGGCGTCCTGGACGATATCTTGCATCGTTTACACCTTCGCCCATGTGCGCTCTCGAGTGCGCTCGTGGACCGGTTCTCCCTGGTCCTTGATTTTTTCTCGGACCGCGGCTCTAATGGCCTCGGACCGGTTCGGGAACTCGCCCGACTCGACCATACGTTCTACTGCTTCGATCTGCTGTTTCGGAATGCGGAGTGTCACACGCTCCATGGTTAGTAGCTCCCCGTTTAGTAAGACGGCGGGCGCGTGTCGTACACGCATCGAGTCCTGCACGCGTAAACCCGGGTAGGGCGCCGGCATTTGGGGGGTGCCGTCGCGTGTAAGACGACCGTCTTACGCAGACGTATCCTCTGAGGCAAGGGTAATAAAGGTAACGCCGGCGTACCACACTGGTGTAAACGAGCCTAACAGACGCTACAGCATCAGTATTTCGCCGTTTTCACCCTGCTTTCCCGGTGCAACAACTTCTCGGTCACTGATCGATTTCCCCACGCTGGTCGCCGTGGCAGGCGGAGAGTAACCACCCCGTACTCTCCGATACCGCTACACTCACAGTCGTTACTGGTTGTTTACAAATTGCGCTTCTCCTCCGCACACTTCGCGCTGCGTAGTACGCATTCCTCCTCAGGTCTGGCTGGAAAGCTGGGCCCGCGGCACGAAACGCCCCGGAAAGCGATCGTTCTTCTCCGTGTTTTAGATGACGTTTACGCGCATGCTACCACGCTGTAGCAGCCAACCTGCTCGCGTGCCGTCTGCTGCATTGGCTCGAGCTGTGTCCCCGTATTTTCACAGGGTTGCTCGGGGTCGAATCACTCGGTACCTGCCCGGACCAGGTGTGTGACCACCGTCTGGATACGAGCTGATGGCGATATCTCATCGTGCACACGCACACGCGCGACCCTGATACGCGCGACTCTGTTTTTTCGTGAGTGTAGGACGAGCTGTGACGCGAGGTCGCGGCGCAGTGTCGCACACGTGCCGGGGCTCGTCGGCTGGTCGCCGTCTTGCGGAAAGGTAAGTCTTTTATCCGCGTCCGGCTGACTCACACGATGCCCGCCCTTAGCTCAGACTGGTAGAGCAGTCGACTGTAGATCGACTTGTCCCCCGTTCAAATCGGGGAGGGCGGATCCGGAATACAGTCGTTTCGTGGCCGACTCGGTTTTCTGCGTTTCCAACTGATAGAGCCGCTGGCTCGGGGGATTCCATACTCGTCTCACTCGCCGAAAAACCGGATTGGAACACGGCCCCAAACGGCCACGGGCGCAGTCGGTCGATTTCGATAGTTGAGAGTCGGGAGTCAGCCCCACTCATTCCGGTCGCCCGACGTCGTGTTCGCTGGGATGCAAACCCCAACCGTCGACTCGATTTGATTCTGGTGGCCCGAGGGATGGTGCCGTCGCGGTCCTTCCGGGATCTCCGGGTCGGATCGCATCTGGTATTGTCGCGTTTTCGAACGTTCCTCGGCTGAGGCTTGCCTCGAGTCCACGACGAGATAGTTGGCTAACACGAACGGCCCGAACTGTTTTATCGGGTGATCAGGAACACGTTGCTCACCCAAACGACGGCGACGTGATTGTTGTGATATTCAAGAGCAGTCGGGTGGAACGAGGACCGAACCCGGACGAGGTCGCGTAACTGTGCCGTCAACCGAGAGTATCGCACTGGCCATTCCGTTTCTGATCGGTGCGCTGGTGCTTCTCCTCGCGCTCGTGCAGATCCGATCGCTGCTTGGTCTCGTCGACGGTCGCCGGTTTCGGCAGTACTGGACCGCTGCAGGCGTCTCGATCGCATGCTTTTTCGTCGGCTATCTGGTCGCTGGCTGGCTCCTCCTCACTGCTCACCGGTCGCTACTCGTCCCTGTCACTGGCGCGTTCAGTTTGCTCGGTGCCGTGTTCGCGTTCCTGGTCGTTTCGAGTGGGGAACGGACCATCGGCGAGCTGGTCCGGTCCCGTGACGAACTCGAACAGCGCGAAGAGGAGTTCGAGCGACTCTACGAAGTAACAGACGTGCTGAACCGTATCCTCCGGCACAACCTCCGCAACAACATGAACGTGATTCTCGGCCGATCGGACATGCTCGACGACGGCGGCGGCTCGACCGAGCACGTCGACGCGATCAAGGACGAGGCTCGCCGACTCGTCGAGATCGGCGAGAAAGCTCGTGCGATCCACGACACGCTCGACGCCGAAGTTGCGACCGACGTTCGTCCCGCCGAGTCGTTCGTCTCGCCTGCTGTGTCACACGTACGCGAAGAGTTCCCCGATGCGTCCCTGACGATCGAGGCAGAGGACGACCCCTGGGTCGCCGCGGGAGCCCTCCTCGAGACTGCCGTGGAGAACGTGCTCGACAACGCCGTCCGTCACAACGATGGCACCGCTTCTGTGACTGCCACCATCGATGCGGCTGACTCTGATTCAGTGACGGTTTCGATCGCCGACGACGGCCCCGGGATCCATCCATACGAGATCGAGGCGATTCGCGAGCATCGCGAGACGCCGCTCCAGCACGGCAGCGGGCTTGGTCTCTGGTTGGCTTCCTGGATCGTCGAGCAGTACGACGGTGAGATCAGCTTCGCCGATAACGAGCCAACTGGGACGATCGTCACCTTCCAATTGCCTCGTGCGGAGCCTCCGAGTCCGGAGGGTGTCGAGGCTGGCGGCCCAGCAGCTACCGGTACCGAGTCAGCCGGCGACTGACGACCGGCGGTGTGTTTGCGATCGTATCCTCTCGCTGTCTACACTGGGCCTCGCGTTTACGCGCCGTAGCGGGGGTTCTGATAGCGTTTCTTCTCTGGCGTCAGTGGATCGTCTTTCGTGTACTGCACTTGCGAGGCTGCTGTTCTACCGCTTCGGACTGGAGTAATACTGTGTACTGCGACCGTCTCGGAAAAGACAAAGAGAGAGAGAGAGAGAGAGATGTCCGCCGGCGCGACGTGGACGACTCCGCGCTGCGGGGAGCTATCCGCTCACCGTCGAAGAGGCACTGCGAGAATCGCCCGCCTGCGAATCGGGATCTACTGGACGAGCAGCTCTTCGCCGCGCTCGACCTCGATACGGCACGGCGGCGAGATCTTGTTGTACGCGCGACGGTAAGCTTCCTTCACTGCAGCGGCCTGCTCGACCTCGCAGTACGCGGTCAGGAGTCGCTCGTTCGCGTCGATGCGCGCGGCGGTGCCGACGACCTTTCCGAACGCCTGGCGCATTCCGTCGGAGACGCGGTCCGCGCCCGCGCCCGTCGCCTGCTTGTTCTCCCGGATGACGTGGTGGGGGAACTTCCGGAGGACCATCCGGTAGTTGTTCTCACCGAGCTCTTCGATGAGGTATCGGTTCGCGGAGAGGCGGGAGGCCTCCATCGCGTCGTGGCGGAGCTGAACCTCCTCTTCGACGCGGAGGCTGATCTGAACGGGGTAATCCTCGGGCTGTCTCGACGAGTCGCCCATCTGGTGCTGGGCGATTTTGGAGCCGGGGATCCCACTGATGTACTCCCGTCGCGTATACGGGGGCTTGCTGATCTCCCGGTACATAGAGGCGGGCTTGTCGACCATGATTACTACCGAATGCTCAGACCCAGCGCGCGAATAAAGCCTTCGAACCCCGGCTGCAGATGGTGGTCGATCACACGACGCCGTCGTCGACCTCAGGCGGCGGTGACGTAGCCGTTCTCGGTCCGTTCGACCAGCTCTCGACTCGCCAGCGTGTCGAGCACGGAGAGCAGGGTTAGCTTCGGGACGTCCAGCGCGTTCTGAAGCTCGGCAACCGTCGTGGGTCCCGCCACGGAGAGCGTGAGAAAGACCAGTTTCGCACGAGGGCTGTCGAGGTCGTCGGGCAGCGGTTCGAGCGGTGCTTCGGTGGGGGACGTGGTGATGCTCATGGTAGACGGTAATTCAACGAACCACGCAAAGAAACTACCGGAGCGTTTCTAACAGTGCTAGCGGTTAGCAATACATCCGTAAGAGCGCTATTGATGGGAACTGATCCGTAGTTTTCTGTGGCTGCACCACCGGTACTCTGCGGGGCTGGTCCGACGCGCTGGAGGATGTCGTCGATCGGTCGGTCCACGGACCGGCTTTCAGTCGCTATGACGTCCCTGTACCGACTGAGCGGGGAGTGAGAAGTGATGTCAGTCGGCAGTCGGCGCCGCGAGCCCCTCGACGCGGGATCCGTCGCGCCGGCAGTCCTCGAGGGCGAACTTCGCTGCCATGCCGGCCTCAGTGGCCGTCGAGCCGTCGCCGATCCCGACCTGGAACTGGACGCCGACGGTCTCCCTGACGTGCTCGATCACGGCCTCGTACGCCGCCACGTCGAGATCCGGGCAGATCGCGATGACGTTGTCGCCGCCGACGAAGAAGGCGAGTGCGCCGTGCTGGTCGTAGCAGTAGCGCGAGAGCGTCTGCGTGGCGCCCTGCACTTCCAGATGTGCGCCGTAGGCGTCGACCTGATCGGTGAGCTGCCCCGTCACGTCGACGACGTCGAAATGCGCGACGCGTACGGTGCCGGGCGCAGTACCGCTGGCACTGCCCGACCCAGTTTCAGCCTGGAGTGGCTCGCCGACGAGCACCTCGGTCCTGGCTGCGTCCTGTGCACTGCCCTGGTTCTGCAGCCGTTCGGTGGCCTCCGCGAGCGCGGTGGCCGGACGTTCGTCGTATCCGATCGCGGCGCTAACAGTCACCGGGTAGCGTTCGGCGATTGCGGCCTGGATCGCGCGGTGGTCCTCGCGGTCGAGGCCGTTCGTCACGGCGACGACGTTGTCGAAGCGGGTGACGAAGACGTAGCCGCCCCGATCACCGACGGCGTCGGCGAGATCCGCGTAGAGCCTGGCCTGTAGCGCCTGGAGTTCGGGCTCCGGACGCGGCTCGGGCGTCACGGTCCAGGGGCCGTAGTTGTCCAGCTGGAACAGCGTCACCTGCGTTGCGGTCACGGCCAAAGCTACCCTGTGGAGGGTTATTATTTTTGTTATCCATCACGGATGCGGTGGGGATCGGGCGGTTTATGCCGTTTCGTTCGCCGCACGGATCTCTCCGGATGCTCAGTTCGGGAGCGTTACTGCGATGGCGTTCCGATTTTTCTGCCGCGCTACTGCTCCTTGTCGTCGCCTTTGAGAAGCCGGTCGGCCGACATCGAGAGGAAGTAGATGCCGATGAACAGCCCGAAGCCGACCCCGAACCCCACGAGTTCGAATCGCCCCACGCCCGTCGGACTCGTTGCCGAGACGATGGCGATCCCGAGCACGAACAACAGGAGGGTGAACGCGCCCGCTGCCAGCGCCACTCCCGTGTCGCTCTCCGGGATCAGTTTCATAGCCACCCGTTGCAAACTCGGCGCCAAATCGGTGTCGGTGTCGGCTAGGGTCTCGGTGATTTGGTGTGTCCCTCGCGTGAAGCTTGGCTTCCTTCCCTCGTCGTTGCTCTGCATGCTCGATTCGCCAATGGGTATTGCAAGCAATTTCTGAGAGTGTTGACGTTTCAGTGGTCTCCGAAAGCCCCCGAGCCCTCGATGTCCCGGGGCTCGCTGCGCACCTTGCCCTTCGGGCTGCGGTGCTTATTCCGAAAGGTTCGCTTCGCTCACCTTTCGACGTTCGCCTCGCTGTGCTCGGCTCACCGTCGCCCGGGGACAGCCGAGTCGCCCGGCCCCTTTCGAAGTCCCACCCCGCTCCGCACCGCTTGCCGAAACCTCGTCCTCCCCAACCTCCTCCCTCGCGTCCGCTCGGTCGTCCCTCGCACGCTACGCGGGTGCTGGCGCACCCACGAAACGCGCGCCACCGCTCACCACTGTTGCTTCGCTCGACTGAGCAAATTACAGGGAGGGACTCCGGGAGGGGGCTTCCGAAGCGGTCTGCCGTGCTGACCCACCAACTCCAGTTATGCAATACCCAGTAGTTGATCCTCGCTGCCACCACCCGATTCAGCGCACGAGATAGGACTCGTCGTCGGCGAGGAAGCGGCCGAGATCGGAGATCTGACGATAGTCCCGTGCCAGCAGTTCGGAGAATGCCTCGATTGCGGCGTCTCTGTCTCCGTCATTCCAGTCGTCGGGATCCCGGATGGGGAAGACGAGCCAGCCGCTGCCCTTGATCTCGGTGGCGTGGAGTCGCTCCATATCGAGCGCCGCGTCGACGTCCGTGGCCTCGTCTTCGAATCCGGCACGGTCGGCGGTTCCGTTCGTCGAGAGATCTGCGAGGGACTCCGCGGTGTAGGATTTCAGCACGTGTGCGGTCGCGCGCTCGCCCACGGGAACGAGAACGTGCGCGGCGATCGCACGGAGTTCGGCGTCGAAGAACCGTTCGAGATCTGTGTAGGCTGCGCTGGAGGGCGTCGCACCGTCTGGCGGACAACACATGTGGAGGTAGCTCAGGAAGGTGCCGTCGAGTGCTGGCGCGTCGCCCGGATCGTCGAGGAGGTCGACCCCCTCGAGGACCTCCTGCACGGCGAGTCCGGAGTCGGTCCCGGTGAAGGGAACGCCGGTCTCGCTGCCGCCGTGCGTGCCAGGATGGTCGCCGATCACGTGGATGTCGGCGTTCGCGTCGCCGTAGCCGTAGACCGCCTCGACGCCCTCCGAGCACTGGTGCTCACACGGTGGCGACATCCCGAAGGGGTTGCTCGTGCGGTCCGTGACGTTCTGCACGCCGATGAGTAGGCCGCGACCGGGTCAAAACCGAATCGGTTCGGAGATGGGTTGGCGTGTCCACAAGCTATTCGGGGCTGTTGGCGATTTCGAAGTAAAAGGCGGCTGTCGCGTTTACGCCGAACCGTCGTAGCCAGCCATCTCGACCTTCTCGACGAGGACGTCGACGTCGGCGTCGCCCTCGACGGTCGCGCTGTTTTCGGAGCGGTCGGCCTCGGCGGACTCGACGCCGTCGGCCATCTCCAGGGCCTCGACGACGACGTCCTCACAGCCCTCACAGGTCATGCCTTCGACGGTAATCTCGGTTGTCATACCCGCTTCTTTGCGTTCGCTCCTATCAACCTTGTCGCTCTGGGTCGTGTTCGGTGTTCGTTCGCACACCTTGGCGGTCGGACCTCTCGCGGATGCATCGAAAACCACACCGAACGTCGCGATTCGCCCCATGAGCGGCCAGCGTCCGTCGTGGATCTCAATCCTTAACAGCCCGCTCGAAGAACGCTGCGTCAACATGTCGACTTCGCTGACGCCGCCGGGCCGCACGCTGGGAATCGTGGGCGGTGGCCAGCTTGGCCGGATGCTCGCCGAGGCCGCGTCGCCGCTGGGCGTCGAGGTGATCGTGCTCGATCCGACGCCGGACTGCCCGGCGTCCGCGGTGGCACGGGATCAGATCGTCGCGGCGTTCGACGACGCCGAGGCCATCGCAGAGTTGGCCCAGCGCGCCGACGCGCTTACCTTCGAGATCGAACTGACCGACCCCGACGGTCTCGAACGTGCAGCCGAGGAGGCGGGCGTCCAGGTTCATCCCAGGCCCGAGACGCTGAGCATGATCGAGGACAAGCTCGTCCAGAAGCGAACGCTCCAGGACGCGGGCATTCCCGTCCCGGAGTTCCGACGAGTCGACGACGCCGACGACCTCCGCGACGCGATCGACGCCCTCGGTGCGCCGCTGATGCTCAAGGCCCGCACTGGCGGCTACGACGGCCGCGGGAACTTCCCGGTCGAGTCGAAGAGCGATGCTGAACAGGCGATGGAGGAAATCGGCGGCCCGGCGATGGCCGAGCGATTCGTCGATTTCGAGCGCGAACTCTCCGTGATCGGGGTGCAGGGTGCCGAGGATACCGGCGCCTTCCCCGCCGGCGAGAACGTCCACCGCGAGGAGATCCTTCGGGAGACCATCGCACCCGCGCGGGCGGACGACGCCGTACTCGAGGAGGCCCAATCCGTCGCCGAGGACGTCCTCGAGCAGATGGAAGGCCGCGGCGTCTACGGCATCGAACTCTTCGAGCACAGCGACCCCCGTGAGGACGGCACCGACGCGGCGAATGCCGCGGAGGACGGCACCGACGCGGCGAATGCCGCGGAGGACGGCGCCCGAATCAGCGTCAACGAGATCGCGCCGCGCCCGCACAACTCCGGCCACTGGACGATCGAGGGCTCGGTCACCTCTCAGTTCGAGCAGCACGTCCGCGCGGTGCTCGGGCTTCCCCTCGGGAACACGGCGATTCGCTCGCCCACCGTCATGGCGAACCTGCTGGGCGACACCGACCGGTCGCGTCCCATCGCCGAGATGGTCCGTGACGACGGGGAGTCGACCGAAGACGCTGCGTCCATCCTCGGCGTCGACGACCTCCTCGAGTCCGACGGCGCGCACCTCCACTGGTACGGCAAACGGGAGGTCCGGCCGCTCCGGAAGCTTGGGCACGTGACGCTGACTGCGGATGGTACAGGGATCGAGGATCGCGACGCGCTTCTTGACCGCGTGCGGGAGCTGCGGGACGGCGTGACCTTCGAGTAGCTCGAACAGTCCGCGTATTTCCCACGACCGGGTCGCTTACTTGTCTATCTGCGGTGGCGTAGCGGCCTCGATAACCAATACAGCCTACCGGTCTCTACCGACCTTTGCCACGAATCGCTTTGCCAATTCAGCACTCCGTGTACTGGGTGACCTCGATCGGTGCTACGCTGCCTCCCTCGGTAATCCTGGCCGTCGCCCCGACGCAGGAGTATTTCTCGCTAGCGTACTCTGCCAGATCTTCTCGTGTAATTTCTCCATCTTGGGCGACCTCAAGGGTGTACTCGCCGGGTTGACTCACAGGCTGGTCGACTCTCGTCAGGTCGGTCGAGGGGAGTCGAAAGCGCTGCTCGAACACGACATCCTCCTCGCCACGGATGATCCGGAGGGTGATCCAGTGGCCACTGGCGTCGTCGTTGAACAATCGGACTCCATCGATCCCTATCTTTCTCTGACCGGATCCATCGCCCATGCAGCCACAGAGGGCAATCGAGCCTGCGGCGACTGTCGTAAGAACGTCCCGACGTCGCATCATTCACGCCCAATGTGTCTTGGATGTGGTAAATATATGTGGTATTTTATTCACGGCATTTCTGGGACCGTTAATACGGGGTAGTCTTTTTCAAACTTCTACTCGCCATTTGCGCATTCTCAATCCCTCCGTTTGATTGCCCCCCGTCGCAAACGATCGCCTATGACCGATGCAGTCGCCGATCTGATCGACGATCTCGAGCGCGAGGCCGAGGCCGATCGACCGACCGAAGACACGCCCGAGATCGGGATCGTGATGGGCTCGGACTCCGACCTCGAAACGATGATGACCGGCGGGCGGCGTCCGGGTGCCTACGACGCGCTCGTCGAGCACCTCGGCTTCGCCGAACAGACCGACCACGCCGAGCCGCCCGAGGCCCGCTTCGCCTTCGAAACGTACGTCACGTCGGCCCACCGGACGCCGGACCTGATGACGGCCTACGCCGAGACGGCGGCCGACCGCGGGATCGACGTCATCATCGCAGGTGCAGGTGGGAAGTCCGCGGATCTGCCGAATATGACCGCCTCGATTGCGTACCCGCTGCCGACGATCGGCGTCCCCGTTCAGGAGAAGTCCGTGGACTCGGTGATCGGCATGCCCCAGGGCGCGCCACTGACCGCCGTCGACGCTGGCAAGTCCTTCAACGCTGCGCTGTCGGCGGTCCAGATCCTTGCGCGCCAGCACGACGAGCTCGAAGAGCGCCTCGTCGCGTACCACGACGATCTCCGCCACGGCGTCGGCGAGGACTCGCGGGGCCTCCACGAGATGGGCACGCCCGCGTACCACGACCAGATGGATAACTGAGAAACAGCACAGGGTGCGGCACAGATAGGCGGCTCTGGACACCGATTGGTCGCTCGCGGATCTCCTTAGACGACCCAATCTGCTCAGACGACGATCCGGATGACCTGGACGACGAGCAGCAGCGACGCGACGGAGCAGACCGTCGTCGCGAACACGTTGATCGAGGCGAGCTGGCGGTCGCCACCGAGCTCGCTCGCGAAGACGTACGTCGAGACGGCCGAGGGCATCGCCATCATCACGACGCCAGCGCGGACCGTCGAGGCGTCCGCGCCGACGAGGACGAACGCACCGAGTGCGATCACGGGCATCGCGACCAGCTTGAGGACGACGACGGCGCTGACGGTTCCGAAGGGGATTGCGTCGGCGTCGAGCGTGAGCGCTGCACCGACACACAGCAGTGCGATCGGGAGAGCGAGCTGTCCCAGATACTCCAGGCCAGTGTCCGCGACCGTGGGTATCGTGATGCCGGCGACGGAGGCGGCGAGTCCGACGATAACCGAGAGAATCGCGGGATTCGCGAACATGCTGCCGAGTTCGGAGGTCAGCGAGGCGTCGGCGTCGTTCATCGTCGTCAGAATCGTCACCGTCAGCCCGATCTGGACGAGGGCCGCGACGCCGAGGATCAGCGCGGCCTTCGCCGTCGCCAGTGAGCCGAACGTCCTGGCGACGACCGGCACGCCGAGATAGCCGAGATTCGAGTGGTAGGACTGTACCGTCGCGACGCTCCGCGTCGCCGGATCGGCCGTTCGGCCGTGGACGACGGAAGCGATCCCCGCGACGGCCAGGAGCGTGCCGGCAACGCCCACGAGGAGCTCCGCGGAGAGGACCTCCGAGAGCGGCTGGTCGTACGTCGAGGAGAGGATCAGCGCTGGGAGGGCGACGTAGTACGCGAACGCGTTGAGCTGCTCCCGCCGGGTCGGTTCGAGGATACCGACTCTCCGTGCGGTGATCCCGGCGGCGAGGAGGACCAGCATTGCCAGCAGCGAGAGCAGCAGCGACACACGCTCGCCTCGCCGTGTGGGCCGTTTAGCCGTTGCGCTCCCGGCGAACGTCGGTCGATCGTCGAGGGTCGGTGCTCACGGCTGACTGGGAACAGGAGTACGGCCGATGCACAACCGCTTGGAAGCCCCCTCCCACTCGTCTGCGTACGCTCGCTGCGCGCCTTGCCTCACTCGCTGGCGCTCGCTCGGCTGCGGTGCTTACACCGACAGACTCGCTCCGCTCGTCTGTCGAGGTTCGCCTCGCTGTGCTCGGCTCACCGTCGCCTACGCAGACGAGCGGTCGGCCCCTTCCAGTCCCACCCGGAGCTTGGCCACATCGAGTGGAGTACGGTGGACGGCCGGGCCAGAGTTCGTTGGGAAGCCTCCCGACTAATTGCGGAACTGGCTCGGTCGGCCGGTAGGCGGTGGGTCGCAATCGTGTAAATTCCGGTGGGGCTTCCAGGCGAGCGCCGACTGCGAACCCCCGGTACTGCGGTCGGCCCGACGACGGTCGTTCGTCCGTCGGCGACGATGCCAGCTTCGGCCACACGTAGCTGGAAGAAATCACGAGAGGAAGCGGCGAAAACGTAGTTCTGAACCCTTATATGGGAGGCTCACAAAGCTCCGCTCGACACTGAGGAATGAGTGATTGGATCGCAATCGGCGCGCTCGGAATCGTGGCAGTCGGCATCCCGGTAGCGATGATGGCGATCTCCGCACTGCTTCGACCGAGCGTTCCGGAACGACACAAGCGCGCCACCTACGAGTCCGGGGAGGTGCCGACCGGGGGGACCGAAATCCGGTTTAATATTCAGTACTACATGGTCGCCCTGCTGTTCCTCGTCTTCGACGTGGAGACGGTGTTCATCTTGCCGTGGCTCGCCGTCTACCGAGAGGCGATCGGTGAAGTCGGGCTCGCTCGGGCCCTCTTCCCGATGCTCGCCTTCCTGTCGATTCTGGTGATGGGGCTCGTCTGGGCGTGGCGCAACGGCGCCGTCGAGTGGATCCGCTCGTCGCGGGCGACGGTCCGGGCACGAAGGGAGGACCAGCTATGAGTAGTGACGAACCACGCACCGCGATTTCGGGGAGTACAGCGCCGGTGACAGACACGCGTGACGCCCGTCGCGGAGAGGGCGTCGACGACCGGTTCAACTCGAAGCTCCGGGAAGCATTCGGGTCGTCGCCGTTCATTCTCACGAAGTTCGACAAGTTCATGAACTGGGCGCGGGGCTCCTCGATGTTCCTGCTCCAGTTCGGGATCGCGTGCTGTTCCATCGAGATGATGCACACGTTCGCCGTCAAACACGACAGCGACCGATTCGGGGCCGGCGTGCCCCGCGCGTCGCCACGCCAGGCGGACGTCATGATCGTTCCGGGGACGATCGTCTCCAAGTTCACTCCCCGGATGAAGCGCGTCTACGACCAGATGCCCGAGCCGAAGTTCGTCATCGGCATGGGTTCCTGTACGATCTCCGGCGGTCCGTTCCAGGAGGGGTACAACGTCGTCAAGGGTGCCGAGGAGGCAATCCCCGTCGACATTCACGTCCCCGGCTGTCCGCCCCGCCCGGAAGCGCTGCTATACGGCATCGCAAAGCTGCAGGAGCGCGTCGCGAACGGCGAGTCGTCGCCGGTCGTCGTCAAACCCTACGAGCTCCAGCAGTTCTCGGAGATGGAACAGGACGAGGTCGTCGACCAGCTCGCCGACGAGATCGACGAGGACGACCTCGCGATGCGGTACAACTGGGCTGATTCGCCATGATCGAGGTGACCGCTGAATGAGTACTGGCGAAGAGCAGTCCGGTGATGACGCGGGCGAGCAGGCGATCGAGCCGACTGAGGCGAAGGTCGCGGAGCTACAATCTCTGCTCGGCGATCACGTTCTCGACACGGAGGAGCACCTGAACGCGCCCGGTATCGTCATTCGCCCGGACGCCGTCCAGGCGGTTCTTTCGACGCTCAAGGAGGAGGCCGGCTACGATCACTGCTCCTGCGTCACGGCCCAGCAGTATCCCGACCGCTACGAGTCGATCTACCACCTCAAGAAGTACGCCGACCCCACCGACGAGGTCAGCGTCGTCGTCCCCACCGCTCGCGACGATCCGACGAGCGAGAGCGGCGCTCCCGTCTACGAGACTGCGAGCTGGCACGAACGAGAGGCCTACGACCTCGTCGGCATCGACTACGACGATCACCCCGACCTTCGCCGGATTCTCCTGCCCGACACGTGGCAGGGTCACCCGCTTCGCGAGGATTACGATCAGGACCGGCCCCAGATCGTCACCCTCCGCGAGAACGCGAATCCGCTGCTGGAGGACCACCGAGGCAGCGAGGAGGAGGGCGAGTCCGACACGATGTTCCTCAACATCGGACCGCACCACCCCGCCACGCACGGTGTGCTCCACCTCGAGACGGTCCTCGACGGCGAGCAGGTGCTAGACGTCGATCCCGACATCGGCTATCTCCACCGCTGTGAGGAGCAGATGTGCCAGCAGGGCACCTACCGCCACCAGATCATGCCCTACCCCGACAGGTGGGACTACATCTCGGCGGGTCTCCTCAACGAGTGGGCGTACGCCCGCACCGCAGAGGACCTCGCCGACATCGAGGTGCCCGAGTACGCGCAGGTCATCCGGACGATGGGCGCCGAACTCTGCCGCATCGCCTCGCACATGCTCGCGATGGGCACGTTCGCGCTGGACATCAACGGCGACTTCACCGCGACGTTCATGTGGGCGATCCGCGAGCGCGAGCGCGCTCAGTCGGTCCTCGAAGAGCTCACAGGCCAGCGCCTGATGTTCAACTACTTCCGCCTGGGCGGCGTCGCCTGGGACCTTCCGTCGCCCCGGGAGGATTTCTTCGAGCTGACCCGGGACTTCCTCGACGGCCTGCCGGAAGCGACCCGCGAGTTCCACGATCTCCTGACCAACAACGAGATCATGCAGCTCCGGACGATCGACACCGGTGTCATCGACCCGGAGACTGCCAAGGACTTCGGCTGCACGGGTCCGGTCGCCCGTGCCTCCGGCATCGACTACGACCTCCGCCGCGACGACCCCTACGGCTACTACGACGAGCTCGAGTGGGACGTCGTCACCGAGGACGGCTGCGACAACTACTCGCGCCTCCTCGTGCGGATGCGCGAAGTCGAGCAGTCCGCGAAGATCATCGACCAGTGTATCGACCTGCTCGAGGACTGGCCCGAGGATGAACGCGAGATCCAGTCGAACGTTCCGCGGACGCTCAAACCCGAGCGAGACACCGAGATCTACCGTGCCGTCGAAGGCGCGAAGGGCGAACTCGGCATCTACATCCGCGCCGACGGCACCGACAAGCCCGGCCGGTTCAAGATCCGCTCGCCGTGTTTCTCGAACCTCCAGTCGCTGCCCGCGATGGCGGAGGGCGAGTACATCCCGGACCTCGTTGCCGCGCTGGGTAGCCTCGATATCGTACTCGGGGAGGTGGATCGGTGATGTCAGCCGGCTTTGGACCGCTGCTCGCCGCTGTCACACTGTTGCAGTCCAACGGTGCCACCATGCTTCCCGAGTGGCTAGCGGACGTCCTCCGGCTCGACGGTCTCGGAGTTGCGGGAACTGCGATCGCCGCGCTGATCGGCGCATTCGTCATCGCGAACGTACTGCTGATCAACGCTGCACTCGCGGGTCCGTGGGCGAAGCGGAAGATCGCCGCGGCGTTCTGGGGTAAGCTCGGTCCGAACCGAATGGGTCCGGGCGGTACTCTGATCATCGTCGCGGACGCGCTCCGGATGCTTTCGAAGGAGCTCATCGTTCCGGAGGGTGCGGATCGCCCCGCGTGGGACATCGCTCCGATCATCGTCGCCGGCTCGGCGATGCTCGGGTTCGCGGTGATCCCATTCGGAAAGATCGGTGGCGTGCAGGTGCAACTCGCCGATCCCGAGATCGGTCTCGTGCTCGTTTTCGCGATCGCATCCGTCACCTCCGTCGGACTGGTGATGGGCGGCTACGCGTCCAAGAACAAGTACTCGATGCTGGGCTCGCTGCGTGCGGTCGCCCAGAACATCGCCTACGAGATTCCGCTGATCGTCTCGGCCGGATCGGTCGTCATCTTCGCGGGCACGCTCCAGCTCTCGGGCATCGTCGACGCCCAGACGGAGACGCTCGTTTCGGTCGGTGGCTTCGGAATTCCGGCGTGGTACGCGTTCGTCAACCCCTTCGCGTTCATCCTCTTCCTGACGGCGAACCTCGCCGAGGTCGGGCGGAACCCCTTCGACATCCCGGAGGCGCCGACCGAGATCGTCGCCGGATACCAGACCGAGTACTCTTCGGTCTACTTCGTCCTGATATACCTCGGGGAGTTCCTCCACATCTTCCTCGGTGGTGCGCTCGCGGCCGTGGTCTTCCTCGGCGGCGGCGCTGGCCCGGTCCTGCCGGGCCCGGTCTGGCTAATCGTCAAGATGTGGGCGTTCTTCCTGTTCACCCAGTGGGCGCGACAGACGTTCCCCCGGGTGCGCATCGACCAGCTGATCGAGATCGGCTGGAAGGGCCTGCTCGTCCTCGCCTTCGCGAACCTGATCCTGACCGCGGTGCTGGTCGGGTTCCTCGAGGGTGACGTCGAGTTTGCCTTCGCGAGTCTCCAGGTGATTACAGCATGATCGGCGTTCTCAAAGCGATGGCAACGACGATGAAGCGCGCGGTCGGTGACAACACGTTCACCGTCGAGTATCCCGAGGAAACGCCGGAGGTCAGCGCCCGGTTCCGCGGGGTCCACAAGTTCAGCCAGGAGCGCTGCATCTGGTGTCGCCAGTGCGAGAACGTCTGTCCGAACGACACCATCCAGATCGTCACGGACGAGCAGCGCAACGGCGAGCAGTACAACCTCCACATCGGTCAGTGCGTCTACTGCCGACTCTGCGAGGAGGTCTGCCCCGTCGACGCGATCATCCTGACACAGAACTTCGAGTTCACCGGCGACACGAAAGACGACCTCGTCTACAACAAGGAGCAGCTAATGTCCGTCCCGTGGTACAAGGACATCGACCCGCTCGAATCGCGCGAGCCCGATCGCGGTGCGTGGATCGGCGAGGGCGAGGGCGAAGTCGACTACCAGTAGCGACTCCTGATCGGCTGGCTGATTTTCGGAGCGTTCGGTCCCGTTTTCACGTAGCGATTTGGGTGTGTGGAGGGTTCTGTCTGTAGAGCACTTCGACAGCCACCCGACCAGCCTCGGTGGTCTCCTCCATTCTGTGCTCCTTCCCTGTCAGTCGCGCCCACGCGGTTCGTCGGAGTTTCACGATGGGCGAACGCCCACGCCGATCGGCGCTCTGGATCGGTCGATCGGAGCGGGAACAGACCGTGGGAGTAGACCCCAACTGGCCCACACACTTTGCTCAAGAAATTATCACGTCATTCTGCAAGGAGGGGTACCCGTCATTTTCGGGTGCTGGTTCGCCGTATCACCCGTATTTCGTACTCGTTCGACCGCCAGCGCCCACGCGCTCGCGCGACCGTCTCGAAATCTTGAAAGGGGCGCCAGCAAGAGGTTGTTCCAATGGTACTCGATACGATCGCGTTCGCGCTGCTCGCCGTCGTCCTGGTGGGGAGCAGCCTCGGCGCCGTCACGGTGCGCGACGTCTGGCACGCAGCACTGCTGCTGGGCGTCTCGCTCGTGACCGTCGCAGCGTTGTACGTGACGCTCGCGGCGGAGCTTCTGGCCGCCATCCAGGTACTCGTCTACGTGGGTGGCGTGCTGATCCTGATCACGTTCGCCGTGATGCTGACGCGCCGGGCCGAGGACGAAGAGGAGGTGTCGGCATGAGTACACCGACGCTGTCCTCCACAATTGGGGTCCAGGACGGGGGATTGAACGGGGGAACACCTGGCGCGGCGACGGAGGTGACCCGATGAGCCGACCAGGGATCAAGTCCGGACGCACCATGCTTCCCGGGCTGGCTGCAGTCGCGCTGTTTGGCGTGATGGCCTGGGTCTTCCTCGGCGCGTCATTCGGTGACGCCGCGGGGTTCCCGGGCGGCGCGAGCATGGTCGACACGATCGGCTACGCGCTGATCGACGCCAACCCGACTGAGATTCCCTCCGAAGGGTTCCTGGCGGCGCTGATCATCATCGCACTGGTGCTCGACGCGGCACTCGACGGAGCGATCCACCTCGCACGGCGCGAGGACGAGTCCGAGCCCGCCGACGCCACCGGGGGTGAGGACGCGTGACGGTTCCGGTCGAGTGGTATCTCGTGCTTTCGGCGGCCGTGTTCTGTATCGGGATCTTCGGCATCCTCACGCGCCGAAACGCACTGATCTTCCTGATCTCCGTCGAGCTCATGCTCAACGCTGCGAACATCAATCTGGTCGCATTCTCACATTTCTACGGGAACGCGACCGGACAGGTGTTCGCGCTCTTTACGATCGGGCTCGCAGCGGCGGAGGTCGCGATCGGGATCGGCATCATCCTGGTGCTCACCCGGAACTTCGGCGAGGCAGACGTCACGTTGCCAACGGAGATGAGGTGGTAAGATGGTGAATGCATTCGATCTCGTCTGGCTGATCGCAGCGCTCCCCTTCCTGTCATTCGTCGTGTCGGTCACCGTCGGTCGGTGGCTGCCCAAGGAAGGTGCACTCCCCGGCATCGCCGCGACGGCTGGCTCGCTCGCGCTCTCGCTGTGGGCGTTCCTCACGGTACGGTCCTCGGGCGCTCACTACGAGAACGATCTGTACACGTGGATCGACGCGGGCGGCTTCGAGCTCACCTTCGGCGTGCTCGTCGATCCGCTCTCATCGATGATGCTCGTCATCGTCTCGCTGGTGGCATTCCTCGTGCACGTCTTCTCGATGGGGTACATGAACGACGACAAGCTCCACCGCGAGAAGGGCGGCTTCCCCCGATATTACGCCGGGCTCGGTCTGTTCTCGGCGAGCATGCTCGCCTTCGTCTTCTCCTCGAACCTGCTGATGGCGTTCATGTTCTTCGAGCTCGTCGGCCTCTGCTCGTGGATCCTGATCGGCTTCTGGTTCCGCGAGGAGGCGCCGCCGAGCGCCGCGAAGAAGGCGTTCCTGGTCACCCGCTTCGGTGACTACTTCTTCCTCGTCGGCGTCGTCGGCATTCTGGTTACCTTCGGGACGTCCGGCTTCGCCGATGGCGGATTTCCCCAGATCGCCTCACATTTCCTCGAAACCGGTGAGGGTGCCGACCACATCTGGGTGCCGGGCGACCTCGATACGCAAACCTGGTTCTCGATCCTCGGCCTGCTCGTGCTGGGCGGCGTGATCGGCAAATCCGCCCAGTTCCCACTGCACACCTGGCTCCCCGACGCGATGGAGGGCCCGACCCCCGTCTCCGCGCTCATCCACGCAGCGACGATGGTCGCGGCGGGCGTCTACCTCGTCGCGCGGATGTTCGGCTTCTACGCCGGGCTGCCGACGGTGCTCGCGATCATCGCCTTCATCGGCGGCTTCACCGCGCTGTTCGCGGCGTCGATGGGCGTCGTCAAGGACGACATCAAGCAGGTGCTCGCCTACTCGACGATATCACAGTACGGGTACATGATGCTCGCACTCGGCGTGGGCGGCTACGTCGCGGCGAGCTTCCACCTGCTCAACCACGCCTTCTTCAAGGCACTGCTATTCCTGGGCGCCGGCGCGGTGATCGTCGCCACGCACCATCACCAGGACATGTGGAAGCTCGGGGGCCTCAAGCGCGAGATGCCGGTCACGTACTACACGTTCCTCGCCGGATCGCTCGCTCTCGCGGGCATTGTTCCCTTCTCGGGCTTCTGGTCGAAGGACGAGGTGCTCTACGACGCACTCCTGATCGGTCTGGAGCAGCCCCTGTTCCTGGCGGCGTACGCGATGGGTCTGCTCGCCGTGTTCCTGACTGGCTTCTACACCTTCCGGATGGTGTTCCTCACATTCCACGGTGAGCCTCGCAGCGAGCACGCCGAGCATCCCGAGCCGCTTCGCTGGAACACCAAGGGCCCGCTGGCGGTGCTGGGCGTCCTCGCTACCGTGACGGGGCTGCTCAACATGAAGCCCGTCGCGGAGCTGATCGGCAACCACGACATCCTCTACCTCGAGAACTGGCTCGACAGCGGGACTGCAGCCAACGGTGGCGAGTGGATGGGTAGCCTCACGTACCACCACTACGGCCACCTCGTCCACGAGGTTGCTGGACTCCACGAAGGCTCGCCGCCGCCGTCTGCGGAGCTTGCACCGATCGTGTTCGGCGCCATCTCGCTCAGCCTCGCACTCGGGGGCGCACTGCTCGCCAAGTCGATCTACGACGTCCCCGAGCCCGAGCGGATGACCGACCGGCTCGGTCCGGTCGGCCGCGTCGTGCAGCGCAACTACTACCTCGACGAGTTCCAGGTCTGGCTGGCTACCGGGGTCACCGAACCCGTCGCTCGAGCGAGCAACACGTTCGACCAGGGTATCATCGACGGCGCAGTCAACGCGACCAGTAGCGTGAGCCTGTTCTCGGGCGAGCGCGTGCGCCGGATCCAGTCTGGAGCAGTCACGAACTACGTCCTCGTCATTGTAATGAGTCTGATCGTCTTCGTCGTCGCCGTCGGTATCGTCGGGGGGTGGTTCCTGTGATCATCGAAGCGCTGCTCGCGGTGACGCTGCTGGGCGGTATCGCCGTCTTGCTCGCACCGGACCGGCTCGCCGGGAAGCTGGCCTTCGGCATCAGCCTCGGCCCGCTGCTGGGGAGCCTCTGGATGTTCTGGCAGTTCGACGGCAGCGGCAACCTGATGTTCGATTCGGCGGCGAAGAGCTTCGAATCCTCGCTGTCGGGGACGACGCTGCTCTCGATGGGGCCCTGGGACGTTCAGTGGCTCGCGGCCGTCGACGGCATTAGCCTGCCGCTGGTCGTGCTTTCGACGATACTGACCACGCTCGCGATCGTCTCCGCGTGGACGCCGATCGACGAGCGCCAGTCCCAGTTCTACGCGCTCGTCCTCTTCATGGAGGCTGCGCTGATCGGCGTGTTCACGGCGCTGGACTTCTTCGTCTGGTTCGTCTTCTGGGAGGGCGTCCTCGTGCCGATGGTCCTGCTGATCGGCGTCTGGGGCGGTCCTCGCCGGAAGTACGCCGCGATCAAGTTCCTCGTCTACACGAACGTCGCGAGCGCAGTGCTGTTCGTTGGCTTCCTCGGTCTACTGGCCGGGCTCGACGGAACGATCACGTCGTTCGCTCTGCCGGAGATCTCACAGGCGATCCACGCTGGGGAGCTCCAGGGCGTCGGACCGTTCAGCCCCGAAGAGCTGGCGACGGTCAGCTTCTTCGCGATGTTCGCCGGATTCGCGGTGAAGGTCCCGATCGTTCCGGTCCATACGTGGCTACCGGACGCACACGTCGAGGCACCGACGCCGGTCTCGGTGCTGCTGGCTGGCGTTTTGCTGAAGATGGGGACGTACGCACTGCTCCGGTTCAACTTCACGATGCTTCCGGAGGTCGCCATGGCCAACGCCGAGTTGATCGCTGCGATCGCGGTCATCTCGATCCTCTACGGCGCGATGCTCGCGCTGGCACAGCGCGATCTCAAGCGCATCGTCGCGTACTCTTCCGTCTCGTCGATGGGGTACGTCATCCTCGGGCTGGTGGCCTTCACCGTCTACGGCGTCGGTGGTGCGACCTTCCAGATGCTCTCACACGGCCTCATCTCGGGCCTGCTGTTCATGACCGTCGGCGTGATCTACAACACGACGCACACGCGCATGGTTGGTGACATGTCCGGGCTCGCGGATCGGATGCCGGTCGCTTCGTGGGTGTTCGTCGCGGGCGCATTCGGCTACATGGGCCTCCCACTCATGTCCGGGTTCGCCGCCGAGCTGTTCGTCTTCATCGGTGCTTTCGGTGCCGAGGGGCTGCAGTACTCACCGATCTTCACCGCGCTCGGGATGTTCGGCATCGTCATCGTGGCCGGCTACCTGCTTTCGGCGATGCAGAAGTCGCTGTTCGGGCCGTTCCGGCTCGAGACCGACTACGAGATCGGCCGCGCGCCGTTCCACGACGTCGCGCCGCTGTTCGTCCTGCTGGGCCTGATCGTCCTGCTGGGCGTGGCACCCGACGTCGTCTTCGATATGGTCGAGAGCGCAACGCAGCCGATTGTCGACGCCGCTGCGGAGAACGGGGGTGGTGCCTGAATGGCACTCGATACGCTGGGTGGTGAGGACTGGTTCCTCCACCTCGCGCCCGCACTGGTGATGATCGCGACAGCGCTCGCCCTGTTCGGCGTCGACGCGCTCGACCCCGATTCGACGAACCACCGCGCCGTGTTCGGCGTCACGCTCGCCGGCACGCTCGCGGCGCTGGGATCGGCGATCGCACTCCTCTTCGGCATGGGGCCGGAGCTGGGAACGACGCTGTTCTCGGATCAGCTGGTTGCCGACGAGGCGAGCCTGCTGTTCACGCTGATCGTCACGAGCGTCACCTCCCTGGTCGTCCTGGGGAGCTACGACTACCTCGAAGACCTCCCGGACAAGGGCGAGTTCTACTCGCTACTCCTGCTCGCGGCGACGGGGATGGTGCTCATGGCACACGCCAACTCCCTCGCGACGGTGTTCGTCGCGCTTGAGCTGGCGAGCCTGCCGTCCTACGCACTCGTCTCCTTCCTCACGGACAACCGCGGGAGCGTCGAAGGTGGTCTCAAATACTTCCTCATCGGCGCGCTCTCCTCGGCGGTGTTCGTCTACGGCATCAGCCTCGTCTACGCGGCGACGGGCTCGCTGTTGCTCTCCGACGTTGGTACTGCCGTCACCGAGGGCGTCGATCAGACCGGCGTGCTGGGCCTGGGCGTCCTGCTCATGGTCGCCGGCTTCGGCTTCAAGATCGCGAGCGTCCCGTTCCACTTCTGGGCGCCCGACGCGTACGAGGGCGCGCCCGCCCCGATCTCCGGGTTCGTCTCCTCCGCGTCGAAGGCTGCTGGCTTCCTGATCGCCTTCCGCGTGTTCACGACCGCGTTCCCGCTCGGAGCGATGCAGGACGCAGGTATCGACTGGGTGTTCGTCTTCGGCGTGCTCGCGGTCCTGACGATGCTCCTGGGGAACCTCGCAGCTGCAACCCAGGACGAGGTCAAGCGCATGCTCGCGTACTCCTCGATCGCCCACGCCGGCTACGTGCTGATCGCGCTGGCGGCGCTCAAAAGCGGCGGCGCCCACAACGACTGGGTGCTCGCCGGTGGGATGCTCCACCTGTTCGTCTACGGCTTCATGAACACTGGCGCGTTCCTGTTCGTCGCACTCGCCGAGCACTGGGACGTCGGCCGGAAGTTCGAGGATTACGCTGGTCTCGGTGAGGAGGCGCCCGTCGCCTCCGCGGCCGTGACGGTGCTCCTGTTCAGCCTCGCCGGCCTGCCGGTCGGCGGTGGGTTCTGGAGCAAGTTCATGCTGTTCGGCGGCGCCATCCAGAACGGGTTCTGGTGGTTCGCGGCGATCGGTCTTGCTGCGAGCGCACTCTCCCTGTTCTACTACTGGCGGCTGATCCGCGCGCTGTGGATCGACGAACCGACCGACGGTGGGCACGAACTCGACGGCACGCCGACGGGTCTCTACGTCGCGGTGCTCGTCGCGGCGCTCGTGACGGTCGGGCTGCTGGTCGGCGTCGGTCCGGTCGCCGAGGTCGCCTTCGACGCAGCGGGCAACCTCGTCGGCTGAGGACGGTCCGACTGCTCGCCTGTTCGGTTCAGTTTTGCTTTCCGTTTCACCGTCACAACTTCTCCATAGAGCAATTTTCAGGTCCGGCTGGGTCTGTTGGGCTGGCAGATTTTTTCAGTGGATTTCCGGTCCGTTTGACCGCCGAAGAGCTCGGTAGGACTAGGTATCCTCAGGCTCCGACGACGAACGCCGGGACTTATTATCCGGCCTGCCAATTGCCAGAGCATGACAGGAGACGCCGCTGGAGGGCGATCGCAGTGAGCGACCTCGTGACGTTCGGAGAGACGATGTTGCGTCTCTCTGCGCCACAGGGCGAGCGCCTGGAGCGGACGGAGGAACTCGAGGTGTACGTCGGTGGCGCCGAATCCAATACCGCGATCGCGGCCGAGCGCCTTGGCGCCGTCTCGACGTGGCTCTCCGCGCTTCCCGACTCGCCGCTCGGCCGACGTGTCGCCTCGGAGCTGCGCAGCCACGGTATCGACACCGAAATCGCCTGGACGGAGGACGGCCGCCAGGGGCTTTACTTCCTCGAACACGGCGGTGAGCCTCGCGGGACGAACGTGATCTACGACCGAGACGACGCACCGATCGCGAGCGTCGGTGCCGACCAGTTCGATCCGACCGTCTTCGAAGACGCCAGGTTGTTCTACACGAGCGGGATCACGCCGGCGCTCTCCGAGCAGGCCCGGGACACGACCTACCACCTGCTTCAGGGCGCCCGGGAGGCTGGCCTTCGGACCGCGATGGACGTAAACTACCGCTCGAAGCTCTGGACGCCCGAGGAGGCCAACGCCACGCTGACGAAGCTATTCCCCGCACTGGACGTCCTCTTCGTCGCGATCCGGGACGCCCGGGAGGTGCTGGGCTATGAGGGCAACCCGACGGAGCTCGCCAACCACCTCATCGCGGAGTACGATCTCCAGACCGTCGTAGTGACGCGTGGCGAGCACGGTGCGCTCGCGATTCACGACGGCGTCGTCCACGAACACGACGTCTACGAGGCCGAGACGTACGATCCGATCGGGACCGGCGACGCCTTCGTCGGTGCCTTCCTCGCACGCCGGCTCTCCGGCGACGACGTCGGCCGCGCCCTCGAGTACGCGGCTGCGACGGCGTCTTACAAGCGCACGATCGCCGGCGACGTGGCGTCGGTCACGAAGGAGGAGGTCGAGGCGCTCATCGAGAGCGGTGCCGAAGACGTTTCGCGGTAGTCGTCGCACGGATCGGCTGCGTCGCGTTCGCCACTGGGCTGCCGTGGATTTTATTGGCGCCTAACGCCTATTACTACACGTACATGGGGTTCGGTAGCTACGACGAATCCGAGCAGGGGAACCAGGAGATCGACACCGATCTCGACGAGGAGAACGTAGCAAACGAGGAGACCGATCACGACGGCGACGTCGAGTTCGAGATCGGTGCCTCGAACGACGAACTCATCGATCGCCTCTCGGACATCAAAGAACAGGACGCAAACTGATGCACTCTGGCGTCCGGGCGCTGGGCGTCGCGGAGTCCTACGGCCCGGACGCTACGGAGAGCACGCTCGCTGGCGTGGTCTGTCGTGCTGATCGTGTCGTCGATGGCTGCTCCTTCGGTCGCTGTACGGTCGGTGGAACCGACGTCACCGACGCAGTGGCGTCGCTGTACCAGGATCTCGAGCGCGAGGACGTTCGGTATTGCCTGGTCTCTGGAATCGCGCTCGCGTGGTACAATCTCCTCGAGCCCGAACGGTTGGCCGAACGAATCGATCGGCCGGTGATCGCCGTGACTTACGAAGAGAGCGACGGACTGGAAGACGCGCTCGGATCGGCCTTCGAGGGCGACGAGCTGGCCGATCGGCTCGAACGGTACCGACGGCTTCCCGAGCGCCATGCGACGACCGTCGACGGTCACGACCTGTTCTTTCGGACGGGCGGGATCGACCGGATGGAGGCGGCCACTGTCCTTGGGCAATTCACTGTAGAGGGAGGTCGTCCCGAACCGCTCCGAGTCGCACGTCTGGTCGCGCGCGCTGGTGCGGCACGCAGGTGACGTCTCGTGCCTTCTCGCTCCGTCGCCGGCCACACCCCGGCGATTAAATCCCGGTCTGCCCTACCACTGCGCAATGAGCAACTCCGGGGACGGATCGATGACCGGTGTCGACGTGACTGAGTGTACGCGCTGTGCGGACCTCGTCGAATCCAGAAGCCGGATCGTCAACGGCGTCGGTCCCGAGACGGCGGATCTCTGTTTCGTGGGCGAGGCTCCTGGTGCACAGGAAGACGCAGAGGGCGAGCCGTTCGTGGGCCGGAGCGGTGACGTTCTCGACGAGGCCCTGCGTGACGCTGGCCTCTCGCGGGCCGACGTCAGGATCACGAACTGCGTCCGCTGCAGGCCGCCGGACAACCGGGATCCGACCACGACCGAGCTCGAACACTGCAAGGGGCATCTCGTCCAGGAGCTGGAGCAAGTCGACCCGGAGATCCTCGTCACGCTCGGCAAGGTTCCCGCGGAGCATCTCCTGGAACGCGACGTTGCCATCACGTCCGAGGCCGGCGACGTCGTCGAGCCGACCATCGGCGACCGTCGCCAGCGAATTCTGCTGTCGGTACATCCTGCTGCCACGCTCTACGATCGGAGCCAGCGCGACCCCTTCGAAGAGACGATCGAGCGTGCGGCGTCACTGGCAGGAGAAGACGTCGGCGACCAATCCCGGATCGGAGAGTTCTAAGCGTCAGTCCGCGCGGTCGCCATCCGTGCGTGCCCGGACGTCGACGAGGTGGTTCACCGCACCCGGTCCCTGTCCAACGTCGTAGTGGTGGGCGACGGCGCGTTCGAGGAATGCCGTGCCCGCCTCGACTGCCGCGGGGAGTGGCTCGCCACGGGCGAGCAGGGCGGCGATCGCCGCGGAGAGCGTGCAGCCCGATCCGTGGGTCGCATCGGTATTCACCCGTTCGTGTTCGAAGACGTAGCTCTCCTCTGCCGTCACGAGCACGTCTCGAATTGGATCGCTTTCGACGTGACCGCCCTTGACAAGTGCCGCGTCGGCGCCGAGGCCGAGGATCGCATCGCCCGCCGTCTCGGCCGTCTCCACGTCCTCGACCTCGAGGTCGGTCAGGACGTAGGCCTCGTCTGCGTTGGGCGTGACGAGCGTCGCTTCACCGATCAGCTCCTCGTAGGCGGCCTCGGCGTCCGGTTCGAGTAACCGGTCGCCGCTCGTCGCGACCATGACCGGGTCGACCACTACCTGTGCGTCGATCTCACCGATTCGATTCGCGACCAACTTCACGATCGGCGCCGTCGCGAGCATGCCGGTCTTGACTGCGCCGACGTCGAAGTCCGATGTGACGGCCTCGAACTGTGCCTCGACCACGTCGGCTGGCAGCACGTGGCTGGCCTCGACGCCACGGGTGTTCTGTGCAGTCACTGCCGTAATTGCGGTCGTTCCGTAGACGCCGTGGGCCGCCATCGTCTGGAGGTCAGCCTGGATGCCGGCGCCGCCACCGGAGTCGCTGCCGGCGATCGACAGTCCGACCGGCGGCGTGGTGGGCGTGGGTTCTCTCACGACTCGGTGGTACTGGTGGGTCGTACTAAGCCGTGGCGCTCTCTGACACGTCGTCGGCACCGTCGTGGATCTTCGGCCGACCGACGATTGGGATCGTCCCTCCTCGACAAACACGTCGGTGCTCGCTATATCGTGCGTCTCTCCCGACAGAACCCCCAGAATCGGCGAACTGAGAGTGCTCGCCCGTACCAATCCTTATGCAGTTATCTGCCATACTGTAGATAATGCGTAGCATCACGGTCGGCAGCATTTTCGACATCCCCATCCGGATCAACGCATCGCTGTTGCTCTTCTTGCCGATCCTGGTCTGGCTGATCGCCGGCCAGATCGAACTCTACGGGGACGTCGTCAACGCGGTTTCGCCCACGTCGATCGAGGTCGAGCCGCTGACGGAGGGCTCCGACCCCTGGATCATCGGCGTTGCCGGTGCACTGGGGCTGTTCGTCGGCGTGTTGCTCCACGAACTCGGCCACTCCGTCACGGCAATGCGCTATGGCATTCCGATCGCGTCGATCACGCTGTGGATCTTCGGCGGACTTGCTCGCATGGAGGATCTTCCGGAAGACTGGTCGATCGAGTTCTGGGTCGCGCTTGCGGGACCGGCGACGAGCCTGGGGATCGCGGTCGTCTGCTATCTCGCGCTGTTCGCGATCCCGTCATCGGCCCCTGCCATGCTCATCTTCGTCGTAGCATGGTTGGCGGTGATCAACCTGACGTTGGCGATTTTCAACATGTTGCCGGCGTTTCCGATGGACGGCGGTCGAATCTTTCGTGCGCTGCTGGCCAGCCGTCGCCCCTACGTCGAGGCGACTTCGATCGCGGCGAAGACAGGCCGGTTCTTCGGCGCGGCGATGGTTGTCCTGGGCATCCTGAACCTCGCACCACTACTCGCGCTCGTCGGCTTTTTCGTCTACGTCGCGGCTGGCGCCGAGTCGCGGGTCGTGGCGCTTCGGGATCTCCTCCGGGACGTATCCGCCGGTGACCTGCTACGAGCTGATCCGACGACCGTCGACGACGACCTGACGGTCCAGCGGCTCCTCGAACTGATGCTGGAGGACCGTCGGTCCGGCTATCCCGTCGTGGACGCGGACGGTCGCGTCGTTGGGATCGTTTCACTCGGTGCGATTCGCACCGTTCCCGCTGCCGACCGGTCGACGACGGTAGTCGCCGACGTCATGTCGCCTGATCCACCGACTGCCACCCCTGAGACCCCTGCCTTCGAGGTGCTGGAGCTTCTCGCCACGTCCGAGGGCGATCGCGTCGTCGTTCTCGAAGAGGGCTGCCTCCTTGGCACGCTCGACAACGAATCGATCGCCGAGTACATCGATCTCGTTCAGGGAATCGGCCCCGTTGCCGACGACGCCGCCACGGAAGTTCGACCACCAGACGGCTACGTCTAATCTCCCAGCGGCGTGCAGCGTGAGGGATTGGGGCCGCTCCTGGCCCCGTCTTCTGAACTGTTGCTCAGTGGCTGTCTGTCGAACGGAATGGCTCTCCGAACGTATTGTCTACCCGGCCAACGCTCTCGAGAGAACGAAACTGTGGGAAAAATACCGACCCAGTCGAACGGATCGATTCGAAGAAACCCGATCGACCGATCAGTGACCGCGGTCGGAGCCGGCAGAGGAGCTGGGCCGGTTGGACTCGGCACCCTTGCCGCGGTTACGGAGGCCACGGTTCGAGGCTCCCGCACCGGTCTTGCCCCGGAACGCACGACCGGACTGGGAGTCGGCGCAGATCCAGTTGAGGTCGTCGTCGTTCTCGATTGCGGGGTGCTCGGGATCGACGAGCACGATTTCGTGCCACTTCTGGGAACCGTCCTCACCGACCCAGTAGCTGGAGAGCACGCGGAGGTTCCGGAACTTCCGGCTCGCGCGCTCCTCGGCGATCCGCTGGATGTTCTTACGGCGGCCGATGCGGTTGACGCCCTGGCGCTTGGACCGTCGGCCGGCCTTGAAGCGCTGCTTGCGCGCGGTCCCCTTGCGGACGGAGACGCGTGCGACGACGATGCCCTGCTTCGCCTTGTAGCCGAGCTCGCGCGCTCGGTCGAGGCGAGTGGGCCGGTCGACGCGGACGATTGCGCCCTGCTCGCGCCACTCTTGCTTGCGCTGCCACTGCAACTCCGCCAGTTTACCGTCGCCCGGGTTGCGCCAGGCGTCTCGGATGTGCGAATAGAAGCTTCGTGCCATTGTGTTCTCCTCGGGCGTTGCGTGGTTCAACCCGTTCGCCGACCGACCATCGGGATTCCGGTGGTCAGTTTGGCTCTCCCGAGGATCGCCAGATGGCGACCGACGGCCAGGGTCACATCCCGGCCCGTCCCGTGGACGGGTGCCCGCTGGAGCCCGACTGCCAGCGAGTTATTCGAACGTCCGGGGTTTCGGCGGTTAAACGCTTCGAAGCGCTGCGGTGGTCGATCGCCCACCATTCTCAGGACGCGGACGATCAGCCGACCTCGCAGCGATCCGGGCTGTCTCGGAGCACCTGGCCTCAGGGTCGACTGGCGCCCGACGCAGATTCCATGCAACTCCCATCCGAGCCCCCTGTTTTTTGGAGGGTCCGGTCGAGGGCAATATATGGCAGGCGACTCGACGCAGCCAGAATGTCCGCTCCGGCGGTTTCTCGAGGGGGTCCTCGGCGACGACGGCGTCGGCGTTCTCGACCAGGTCACGACCGCGGACGTTACGTTCGAGGCCGTCACCGGCGACGCCTACGAAGGCCGAGAGGTGATCAAGGAGGTACTCGCCGAGTCGATGGCTGCCTACGAGAGCTTCGATCTCGAAATCGACTGGATCGTCGCCGATGGCGACCGGCTGGTCGCATCGACGCAGACGACCGCCAGCTCCAGACGCGGTATCCTCGGTATCCCACCCGCAGAAGATACGCGTACGATCGACACGATCTTCGACGCCAGGCTGGAGGACGGTCGGATTGCGTACCTCCGGCAGGTGTTCGATACTCGCCAGATGATGCCGAGGGCGCTCCGCCGCGGCCGTGGGGCGGCACTCGAGCAGATGCGGGACGCCGTTGTGGTCCTCGACGAGCGAGAGCTGGTCGTGGATGCGAACGCCGCTGCCTTCGAGCTGCTGAACGTCGAACGGGAGGCGGCCCTCGGGGAGTCGATCGACGACGTCCTCGATGGGGTGCCCGCATCGACGGACCTCGTCGACGAATCGACGGACTCGGTGGAGATCGAACGGCAGGGTTGCATCTACGAGCTCCAGACCTCCCCGATCTTCGCCGATGAAGAGGGGCCGGTCGGTCACACGCTCGTCGCCCGCGACGTTACCGAGCGCGAACGACGTACTCGCGTGCTTGCCGAGCAACGCGACGAACTCGAGCGCCTATCCGAACTAAACAGCGTTCTTCGAGGCGTTAATCAGGCGCTCGTTACTGCACAGTCCCGCGAGAAAATCGAAAGCGCAGTGTGCGATCGACTGGCAGATACGGACCTCTACGTCGCAGCCTCTATCGGCGACGTCAGGGCCTGGGACGGCGACGCGGAGAGCTTGACCGTCAGCGGCGATCGTGATCCGTCCGGACTGTCGGTACCCGCGCTCTCACGATCCCCAGCAGCGCGGAGTGACGGTGGCGTCCGTATTCGACGAACGTTCGATCCCTCCATCGACTCGTCTGCCGACTCGATGGGAGGCAACGGTGAGGGCGATCACCGCCCCACCGACGCGTCGGATACGTGGCTCGTCGTGCCGTTGTTTTACGGGACGACCGTCTACGGCGGCCTGGCCCTTTGCACGGAGCGACCTCGCTATAGTGATCGCGAACGAGACGTTCTCCTCGAGCTCGGCGAGACGATCGGCCACGCGATCAACGCGCTGGAAACCAGGCGTTTGCTGTCGGCGGACGCCACTGTTTCCCTCGAGTTCACGTCGACAGACGATGCCGACCCGCTCGCGGTGGTGACGGGCGAAGACACGACGCTGGAGCTCGATGGTCTCATTCCGGCTGGAGAAGGCCGTACGGTCGTCTATCTCACGATTCTCGGCGACGAGCCCGCGGGTGTTGCCGAAACCTTCGCGTCGGTTGCTAATGGCGCTGTTCGAACGGTTCGAGAAGACGACGAGTGGACTCTCGAATGGACTCTGACCGGGGACGTACCGTTGCGAACCTTCGTGGAATCCGGTGGGATCGTTCGCTCTGTTGAGGCCACGCGGGGTACGGTGACGTACGACGTCGAAGTCGCCTGCGACGCCGACGTCAGATCACTCGTCGACCGCGTCCGCAGACGATTTCCCGAGGTATCCTTGCAGTCCAAAACCGAACGGTTCGAACGGACGCGGACAGAGCGGGTGCTCCGTCCACAGAGTGACGACCTGACACAGCGTCAGCGAGAGGTCCTCGAGGCCGCCTACCGATCGGGCTACTTCTCGTGGCCCCGGGACACGACGGCAGAGGAGGTGGCCGAATCCATGGATATTGCTCCATCGACGCTGCACTCTCATCTCCGGAAGGCCGAGGCTGCGGTCGTGGAGTCGTTTTTCGACCCGTGAGCTGAATCATCGCCTCGCTCCGAGCAATTGTGGTCCGGAGAGGTACCTGCTCCTCGCCCGAAATTCCGGTCTCTGGCGTGTTGTCGCTCCGAACTCGACGAGTTTGTCTCTCGAAACCGCTTAATCGGATTTGCTATAGCGATAATTGATATATACGTGCGGCGCAGGTCGCCATACCTATTGGACGTTTGACTGTTCGAACTCGGTCGAGTGGCAAAATGTGGCGAGCGGTCCGCCAGTCAGCGGCTACGCGAGAGACGCGATCGACTCGAACTCGTCGTCGCGGATTGCATCGGCGATCGCGGAGGCCGAAACGTCGCCCACGAACCCGGGGTATTTGCGCTCGAAGTACCCGAGCACGTTCTCGACGTCACGATCGAGATACCCCTCGGCATTCTCGTGGTCGGTCGGGATCGCCTGGGGCCAATCGAAGATCGTCACGCCGTCCTCGGCGACGAAGACGTTGTACTCGCTCATGTCGCCGTGGACGTAGCCCCGAGCGTAGGCGGTCTGGATCTCGTCGAGCAACAGCTCGAGGACGCCCCGGATCTGCTCGTCTTCGAGTCGGGTACGGGAGAGCTCGACGCCGTCCATCTTCGCCATCACGATCGCGTGGCGGTTCTGATCGATCGGTTGCGGAACGGAGACGTCGGGGTAGAGCGTTTCGAGTGCGTCGAACTCACGCTCCGCGGCTTTCCGGGCGGTGTAGAGCCAGGAGACGTGGTCGTGGTCGGAGGTGTAGTCGCGCTCTTTTGCGACCTTCCGAAAGTTGGTGACGCCCTCGCGGTGGTATTTCAGCGCCAGCGGGCGGTAGGATTCAACCTCGTAGACGTCGCTTTCTTTCCCCACGCCGAGGCTCGCGCCGACGCCGGTGATCGACTCGCGCTCAGCGAACGTGTAGAGGGCCAGCGCGTCGTACCCTTCGTAGGTCAGCTTGAACCCCTCGTACTGGATCGTCTTCCGCTCGACGAGCTCCCGGTCCACGCAACGTTCGAGTCGGTAGTCGACGTTCTCGGTGGTGAGTCCTGAGAAGTCGGGCAGCTTGTTTCGTGCTACCCACTCCGAGAACCGCATCCCGTGTTCGACGCCGGAGAGGAGGTGGACGTCCTCGGGTTCGAGGTCGGCCACGATGCTGGCGACGTTCTGGACCATGGATGCAGGTTGCTCCGTGTCCGGAAAAGACCCTTGCGTCGCACTTTCTTTATATGGTAAATCAGATGGCGCGATAGGAATTTTACTATGTTGGACAGTGTGGCTCTACTCGGTTTATGTGGGATATGACGCGTGGTTCCAGCCGAATCAGTGAAGAACACCGGTTAGACCGACGCTCGAACCAGTTCTTGTCTCTCCATTACCTGTTTCGGGCGATTCCAGACTGCTACCAGTGTTCCCACGCAGTACTTCGGTGCTTCCTCGGACAACGGAGGCTTTCAGCGATTCCGGGCTTGCTGTTCAGCAGGTGTGGGTCGACTGTCAGAATTTGTGAGTGCTCGTATTCACCGGGCCAGGTGACCCGTTCGGGCAGGTCACCGCTCGCGGATGGAGTGCAGCAGACACGGAGACGCGAACTAGCAGTAGATACACACGGAAACGCATAGTTGTCTACGCGTGAATTCTTCGAGCACTGATGTACAACATCGCAGATTTACCTATCGATAACCAACTCCGAACCGTCGAATACGATCTCGAGCTCGAATCGGCGCTTCGGCGAATGGTCGACAGTGGCTACACGCAAATAGGCGTCGAGCGGGATGGCGAACTGGTCGGCATCGTGACCTACAGATCTGTCGTTCGGACGCTTCTTGCGTTCGATCAACTGGAGGTCGGACACAAAACACTGGATAAAATATCGGTCGGAGCAGCAGTTGAAGATGCCCAGACGATCAGCGAGGATGAGACACTCCTCGCGATATTCGATGCGCTCGCGGAGTACACGTATATCGTAGTCAAGCGAGACGACGAGTGGCGGATTCTGACGGACTACGATCTTCTAACGAGGCTGAAAGAGATGCTCGAGCCGTTTTTGTTGATCGAGTCGATCGAGATGCAGCTGCGGGAGATATTCAGCCGAGTGTTCGACGATTCGTTGTCTGAGCAGTTGACCGAGACGTTCGATGACGATCATCCGCTACCGACGCCGTCCTCGGTCGAACACTGTAGCTACGCACACTACGCCCAGTTCATTTCTATTCACTGGGACGAATTCGAGTCGCTCTTCGACGATCAACAGGACGTCATTCGCGAGTTGGTGCTCGAAATCGGCGATATGCGCAATCGACTGTTTCATTTTCGAATCGACGACCCAGACGAATTCGATCGGGACCTGCTCCGTTTCGGGCAGTCGTACTTCTCCTCGGTGTAGCACCGATTGATCGACGATTCTCCGTTCGAGTACGGACGTTCCACCGTGTGGGTCTCTTTGCAGTCCGAGCGCCACCTCATCGACTGTGCTCTGCCGGGTGCCACGGCTTGATACGTGATCGCCACGGACGGCTAGCTGGAAACCGGGGGGCGATCCATCGGTGGTGCTCCCCGTCAGTCTGCGAGGAGGGCCGTCTCTCGGGACCTTCCGCCACCCACGCTCCTTTCAGTCGCTGGCACCAACGATTGGGCATGCCCGACGACGCGAAACCCATCACGATGTTCTCCGACTACGTCTGCCCGTTCTGTTATCTCGGGCGGCAGTCCCTCGAGGCCTACCAGTCGAGTCGCGACGATGAACTCCCCGTCGAGTGGCGACCGTTCGACCTCCGCGCCCAGAAGCGCGGCCCCGACGGCGAGATCGACCACTCCGTCGACGACGGCAAAGACGAGGAGTATTTCGAGCAGGCCAGACAGAACGTCGAGCGGCTCCAGGAGCGCTACGGCGCCGACGATATGCTCGGTATGGATGACCTACCGGACGTCGACTCTCTGGACGCGCAGATCGCATCCCACTACGTCCAGGAAGCCCACCCCGACCTCTGGGAGGCCTTCGACGAGGCGATCTTCGACGCGCTCTGGGTCGAGGGCCGGGACATCGGCGACGTCGACGTACTCGCCGACATCGCCGACTCCGTCGGGATCGACGGTGATGACGTCCGCGCGGCGATCGCGGACGAGGATCGCCGCGAACGGGTCGATGCGGCGTTCGACGACGCCCAGGAACTCGGCGTCACCGGCGTACCAACCTTCGTCTACGACGAGTACGCCGCCCGCGGTGCCGTCCCGCCCGAGCAGCTCGAACAGCTCGTCGACGGAAACTGACCGATCGCCCCGGCCCAGAATGCGGGGCCCTCTCGAAGGCCGAACGCGGCGCTTTTCCCCGTCCGTCTCGCACCACCAGCCATGACTTCCACGCCACCGATTCGGCTTGCGACGCGGGGCTCGGAGCTCGCGCGAATCCAGGCCGGCTCGGTGCAGGACGCACTCGAGCGGCGCCGTCGCGACGCGGAGCTGGTCACCATCGAGACGACGGGCGATCGGGTACGAGACGAGCTGATCCACCGGCTCGGCAAGACGGGCGCGTTCGTTCGCGCGCTCGATGAAGCCGTGCTCGACGGCGAGGTCGACGCTGCCGTCCACTCGATGAAGGACGTGCCCACGGAGAGCCCCGACGATCTCGTGGTCGCGGCCGTCCCCGAGCGCGCACAATCCGGCGACGTGCTCGTGACGCCGGACGGCCGAACGCTTCAGGATTTGCCGGGCGGGGCGACGGTCGGAACGTCGAGTCTCCGCCGTGGCGCACAGCTTCAGGCCCGGCGCTCCGATCTGGAGATCGAGCCACTGCGCGGGAACGTCGACACCCGCGTCGCGAAACTGCTCGCCCCGACGCTACAGGCCGAGCGCCAGCGTCGCGCCGATGCTGCTCGCGAGGACGCCGACGATTCCGGGGCCGTGCAGGCGCCCGATGCGACGCCCGCTGCCGAGGCGGCGATCGAAGAGTGGCGCGAGGGACTGACCGACGTCGAATGCCGGGCGCTCGATCTCGACGTCGAGACGGAGTACGACGCGATCGTCCTCGCGGCGGCCGGGCTCGAACGAATCGGTCTCCTCGATGACGTCGAGGCCCAGCAGCTGCCACAGAACGAGTTCGTCCCGGCGCCGGGGCAGGGCGCACTCGCGATCACGGCGGCTGCCGACAGCGAGACCGTCGACCTCATGCGCACCATCCTCGACCACCGACCGACCCGGATCGCGACGACGGTCGAGCGAATCGTTCTGGCCGAACTCGGCGGTGGCTGCGTCGCGCCTCTCGGCGTCAACGCGAGTCTCCAGGGCCGCCACGTCAGGGTCGTCGCTGCAGCCTACAGCCGGGACGGCAGCGAGACCGTCGAAATGAGTCGCGACCTGCCCGCAGAAAGGTACGCGTCGGCCGCGCGGTCGTTCGCGACGGAGATCGCGGACGCGGGGGCTGCGGAGCTGATCGAGGCGGCCAAACGCGAGACCGGCGAGGCCGACGTCGAGGCCGCCGAAGACGGCGCAGCGAGCGCGACGGGTGATGAGACGTGAGCGAGGACGACAGCGTGGCTAGTGACGATACGGCGATCGGAACGGTCTACCTCGTCGGGAGCGGTCCCGGCGACCCAGAGCTACTGACCGTCCGCGCGCGGCGCCTGCTCGACGACGCGGACGTCGTCCTCCACGACAAGCTGCCCGGCCCGGAGATCATCGAGACGATCCCCGCCGAGAAGCGCGAGGACGTGGGCAAGCGCGCCGGCGGCGAACGAACGCCGCAGTCGGCGATCAACGAGCGCCTCGTCGAACTGGCGCGGGAGGGAGCAGACGTCGTCCGGCTCAAGGGCGGCGATCCGTTCGTCTTCGGCCGCGGCGGCGAGGAGCTCCGGTATCTCGCCGAGCACGACGTTCCGGTAGAGGTCGTACCGGGCGTCACCTCGCCGATAGGCGGTCCCGCCGTCGCGGGCATTCCCGCAACGCACCGGGATTACGCCTCCTCCGTCACGCTCGTGACCGGCCACGAGGATCCGACGAAGGACGAGTCCGCTGTCGACTGGGAGGCATTGGCGGCAACCGGCGGCACGCTCGTCGTCCTGATGGGCGTCGGCAAGCTGCCGGAGTACGTCGCGGCGCTCCGGGCGGCCGGGATGGACGCCGACACGCCGGTCGCGCTGGTCGAGCGCGCGACCTGGCCGGATCAGCAGGTGGCAACTGGGACCCTCGAAACGATCGAACGCGTCAGGGACGAGGCCGGAATCGAGCCCCCGGCCGTGACGGTGATCGGCGAGGTCGCTGCGACTCGCGAGGAAGTGCTGTCGGTGCTGCAGTCGTCCTATGGTGACGAGGGGTCCGCGTCCCCAGAGCCGGGGTCGGATCGGACTCCCGGATCAGCCGGAGGCTCCCAGAAATGAGCGACGAACGGCCGACAGTTGCGGTGTTTCGCCCCGACGACGAGCGGCTGGCGTCTGCGGTGTCCGAGCTCACCGAGGCCGGCGTCGAGCCGATCGGCGATCCGATGCTCGCGGTCGAGCCGACTGGCGCGACGCCGGAGCGAGCCGCCGACGTCGTGATCTTCACGAGCAAGACCGGCGTCGAGCTGGTGGCAGACGCGGGCTGGTCGCCGGGTGACGCTGCGCCGGACTCCGACGCAAACTCTCCGACCATCGCGGCGATCGGCGCGGCGACCGCGGCGGCGCTGCGCGAGGCCGGCTATCCCGTGGACGTCGTTCCGGAGGAGTACACGTCAACGGGACTCGTCGAGGCGCTGACTGCTGCGATCGAGCCCGGGGACGCCGAAATCGAGGTCGCCCGGTCCGATCACGGGAGCGACGTGCTCCTCGACGGGCTGGCGGCTGCCGGCGCGAACGTGCACGAGACCGTGCTCTACGAGCTTCGGCGGCCGCCCGAGGCAGGCACGTCGACGGAGCTGGCCGCGGCCGGCGAGCTCGACGGCGTCTGTTTCACCTCCTCGCTGACCGTCGAGCATTTCCTGGCGGCGGCAGCCGATCGTGACGTCGAGGATGCCGCTCGCGATGGGCTCGAGGACGCGGTGGTCGGCGTCATCGGCGAGCCGACCGCGACGACGGCGCGCGAGCACGGACTCTCCGTCGACGTGGTTCCGTCGATGGCCGACGTCGACGAACTGATCGGCGACGTGGTCGACGCCGTGGACTGTCGCGAGGACTGATAGGTGATTCGCGGTCCTCGTGCATGAGCGACCGTTGGGAATCAGCGACCGTCGGGGACCAGCCACCGTCGGTCATCAGCCACCGTCTGTGATCAGCTCTCCTCCGGGGCCAGCGCGTGACCCGGATCGGCGATTCGACTCACCGTCTCTCCCCGAGCCCGATTCCGCGTCCACTCGAACTCCCACGCCGGCCTCTCGCACCCTTTCCCCATCTCGGCCCACGAGAGTCGGTGGACGGGATCGCTGTTCCTGGTCGATCGTGGCCGATAGCCTGCGACAGGCCGAGGTGCATACCCTGGTATAGCTAGCCATGGTGTTTTTTACAACCCGGTTCGTTATCTCAGTGAATGAATAGTGTCGGTGACGCCATCGAGGACGATCCAGCGTCCCCGCGTATTCTCCACGTGGACGACGAGGAGGGTCTCGTCGATCTCGCCGCGACGTTCCTCGAGCGTGAGGGACTCTCCGTCACGACCGCCACCGACGCCGAAACCGGGCTATCGCTCCTGGCCGAGGGGCCATTCGACGCCGTCGTCAGCGATTACGACATGCCCGGAACCGACGGTCTGGAATTTCTCGCCGCGGTTCGCGAGGAGTACCCGGATCTCCCCTTCATCCTCTTCACCGGCAAGGGCAGCGAGGAGATCGCCAGCGAAGCGATCTCCCGAGGAGTGACCGACTACCTCCAGAAGGAGACCGGTACCGACCAGTACGCCGTGCTCGCGAACCGCATCGAGGAGTCAGTCCGCCGGTACCGTGCGGAGAACGATCTCGCGGAGGCCCGACGCCGATACGAGACGCTGCTCGCGAACCTCCCCGGAATGGCATACCGGTGCCGGATCTCGGAGGGGTGGCCCATGGAGTTCGTGAGCGAGGGCTGTCGTGAACTCACTGGCTACGACCCTGAGGAGCTCATCAGCGGCGAGGTCGACTGGGAAGCAGATGTCCTCGTTCCCGAAGATCGCGAGCAGACGCGCGCTGCCGTCGAGCGATCGATGGACGAGGGCGAGCCCTTCGAAGTCACCTACCGGATCATCCGCAACGACGGCGAGCGTCGCACTCTCTGGGAGCAGGGCCGTGCGATCGAGGCCGACGCCGTCGCCGACGAAGACGATCCGATGCTCGAGGGGTTCATCACCGACGTCACGGAGCGAGAACGCAACGAACAGGCGTTGCGAACCGTCTCCGCCACCCAGCGAGCCGTCCTCCAGCGCGTCAGCGACGGCGTCGTGTTGATCGACCCCGACGATGCCAATATCGCCGAGATCGTCGAAATCAACGCTGCCGCCGCCGATCTCACCGAGTACGAGCCGTCTACACTCCTCGACGTCGATCCCGCCGACCTGCTCGCACTTTCCGACGCCACGCTCGACGAGCTCGCCAGCCAGGACTCCTTCGACCGACGGCTCACCCTGGCCTCGCCAGATGGCAGCCCGATCGATCTCGACGTGAGCGGCTGTTCGCTCACCTTCGAAGGGCACCGCCGGCTCGTCCTCGTCCTCTCTTCCCCCGAGTGAGTGGGATGGGGGTCGTTTCTCTGCAGCAGTGGTAGTCGGCCGATCGCGCTGTCCTAGACCACACGTTTAACGTCGGAACCGCGGCTATAACGGTCCAGATGAGCGTGCCGATTCCGGCGCTGGCCGAGCGAGCCGAACGCGCTGCGGACCGACTCGTCGACGCCGACCACGTGCTGCTGGCCTCGCACGCGGACGCGGACGGACTGACCAGTGCGGCGGTCGGTGCCGCGGCACTCGATCGAGCGGGGATCCCCCACGACGTCACCTTCGAGGACCAGCTCGACGACGAGGTGCTGGAGCGACTCGCGGCCGAGGTCGAGGACGTCCTCCTGTTGACCGACTTCGGGAGCGGACAGCTCGGTGGTATCTACGCGCACTGCGATCCGGAATCGACCGTCGTCGCGGATCACCACCAGCCGCTGGCGCCGGATGCAGTCCCGTCAGACGCGCAAATGGTGACGCCACCCGACGAAGCGTCGGAGGCCTATGCCGACGCACCCTATCACGTGAATCCGCTGCTGGTCGGGCTCGATGGGGCTCGTGAGTGTTCCGGGGCGGGGGCGGCCTACGCGATTGCGAGAGCACTTGGGGAACTGACAGCGGAGAGCGCCGAGCCGCCGGCTCTGACGGCCGACCACGCCATCCAACCGGGGAGCGAACCGGATCAACGGAATCGCGATCTCGCCGCGCTGGCGATCGTCGGTGCCGTCGGAGATCGCCAGGAGGAGGACGGCGAACTGGTCGGTGCGAACGTCACGATCGCGGCGGAAGGAGAGGCTGCGGGCGTCCTCGACGTGGAGACCGACCTCGCGGTGTACGGCACGCAGACCAAGCCGCTCCCGCAGCTACTCGCCCACGCCGACGAGATTCGGGTGCCCGGGGTCGCGACGGATCGGAACGCGGCGGCCCGATTTCTCGACGGTCTCGATCTCGATCTCCGCACGGACGACGACTGGCGACGGTGGGCGTCGCTCACCCCCGCCGAGCGGCAGGCGATCACCAGCGCCCTCTGCCAGCGGGCGATCCAGCGGGGCGTCCCCGCGGATCGAATCGACGAGATGGTCGGGACTGCGTATACGCTCGCCGGCGAGGCCACTGCGACGCAGCTCCGGGACGCCAGCGAGTTCGCGACGCTGCTGAACGCGACCGCCCGGTACGACCGCTCTGCGGTCGGACTGGCGGTCTGTCTGGGGGATCGCGAGCAGGCGCTCGCGGACGCGACCGACCTCCTCGCCGAGCACCGACGGAATCTCTCGCGTGGCGTCAGCTGGGTCGAGGAGACTGGCGTCACCGTCGAATCCCACTGCCAGTGGTTCGACGCCGGCAGCGAGATTCCGGCGACGATCGTCGGCATCGTGGCCGGCATGGCCGTCGGTGCCGACGGCGTCGATCCGTCGATGCCGATCGTCGCCTTCGCGGACGACGACGGCGAGGTGAAGGTCTCTGCACGGGCGACCGGCGGGCTCGTCCGTCGAGGGGTCGACCTCTCCGAGGCGATGGCCGAAGCCGCTGCTGCCGTTGAGGGAAGCGGTGGCGGTCACACCGTCGCAGCAGGGGCGACGATCCCTGCGGGAACGGCGGAGTCGTTCGTCGCCAGCGTCGACGCGGTGCTTGCAGAGCAGCTGGCGGAGTAACCCGGACTTGCCGGCCGTCGTGTATCTGTGGCGTTTGCCCGGTAGATCGCCCACTCGACTGAGATCTGGGCCACAACCGCTTTCCATGCCGATAGAGAGTTATCCACCAATGCAGAGCGTGAGAGCCCTCCTGATTGACGTCGATGCAGCCGTAGGCGTCGGTCTGGAGGAATCGGGGATCACCGTCGACCACGTCGGGTCGATCGACGAGGTCGACGATGGCGACCCGATTCACTGCGTCGTCGCAGCCGTGGATGGTTCTGGAGATCCGGCCTTCGGAATCCCCGATATCGTTCGGGAGCGAAACGCGCAGCTCCCGGTGGTGCTCGTGGGTGATCAGCCTCTCTCTGCGATCGCTGCGGACGTCCTCGCAGCCGACGTCGAGACCTACGTCAGACTGGGTGCTGGAGCCGAGCAGAGCGACTCCACCGAGGACGATCGCTCGGCGCTCGTCGCAGCGATCGACGACGCCGCCAGGGCGTACCGCAAGCGGCTCGATCGAACGCGCGTTCACGAGGACATACCGGATACCGGCGTCGTCGTTCGCGACGGACGGATCGCTGCTGGGACCCCATCGGTTGCGGCGCTCTTCGGTGTCGACGAGGCCGTCGGTCGCACGCCGGCAGATCTCGTCTCGTCGGACGATCGGGACGCACTCGACGCCGCCCTCTCGTCGGCTGATGGGACGACTCGGGAGCTCTGGGTCACTCCCGTGGGCGATGCACGACGGACCGTCGAACTCCGGTTTCGCCGCTCGATCGCCGACGGGGCGGTCGTTGCGCGGGCACGTGACGTGACCGACGAGGCGGACGAACGCTCCGCGCTTGCCGACGCAGCCGAACAGCTCGACTCGCTGCTCAAACACGTCCCCATGTCGATTTACTTCAAGGACTCCCTGGGACGTCACGAGCGAGCCAGCGAGTTCATCACCCAGTTCGATCCCGAGGATTACATCAAGAACGACGAGGGAAAGGTCCATCCTCATCCCGACGACGTCGTCGGAAAGACGGATTACGACCTCTACGCGCCCGAGTTCGCCGAGGAGACGTACGCGGACGACATGGAGGTAATACAGAACGAGGAGCACGTCGTCTCGCGAATCGAGTCCGGGACCACCAGTCTTGGCGAGGACCTCTACACCTCGACGACGAAAGTCCCGCGCTACGACGAGAACGACGAGGTCGTCGGGCTCGTCGGCGTGACGGTAGACGTTACCGACCAAGTCACCCACCAACAGGAGCTCGAACGCCAGAACGAACGCCTCAACGAGTTCGCCGAGGTGTTGACCCACGACCTTCGAAACCCGCTCAACATCGCGAACGGCTACCTCGACATCCTGTCGGAGGGGTACGACGAGCAGGCCATCGCAGAGGCGACTAGCGCACTCGATCGCATGGAATCACTGATCGAGGAGATTCGCGCGTTCGTCCTCGAGGGCCGACTCGTCGACGATCCCGAGTCGGTCGACCTCCGGGAGGCTGCCGAAGAGGCATGGTCGACCGTTGACACCCGGGACGCGGTCCTCGAGGTCGGCGGCGACCTCCCACTGAAAGCCGATCGGCCGCGGCTGCGGCGGTTGCTCGAGAACCTGTTTCGCAACGCTATCGAGCACGGCGACGGGGACGACGCGGACGGGACGCCACTGACGATCCGCGTCGTGGCCGGTCACACCGAGTTCGCCGTGGAGGACGACGGCGCCGGCATTCCCGACGCCGTCCGATCGGAGGTGTTCGAGCGCGGCTACACCACCAGCGACGACGGCACCGGGTTCGGCCTCGCAATCGTCAAGAACATCGCCGAAGCACACGGCTGGACAGTCACCATCGAGGCGAGCGAGGACGGTGGCGCCCGGTTCGTGTTCTCAGACGTCGTCCGCGCACAGACGGAACTTGAGCGGACGATCGCCTGACTCCGACTCGATCGTTCGTTGTAGAACTAGCTGCCTCCGATTTTTGCAGATCGTTTGGGGTGTTCGAGGACGTTGGCCCGCGGCGCCCGAATTCCGCGTGTAGGAACTCGAAGGCTCCGCCCTCCGGCGATTCTATGTACGATTTCCGACCACTTGTTACGGACATAAACTACATTATGCGATACAAAATTTGCGCCAATTTTCGGTGGTGCTTCGAGATCCTCTGCCGGTTCTGTGGCTATTTCTGGAGAGTAGAGCGCTTCTAGAGGTCGATCTGCTCCTTTGTCGATCAGTGAAAGAATCCTACTGCGCTGCCGGAGGTTGGGTGCGGTCCTGCGTCGTCGATCCTGTAGACCGTCTGGCCGAACCGTCCCCGAAATGAGGCTCGTTTGCGATGCCGCGGGTGCGCTCTGTGAACTCCGTGCTGTGCGAAACTGGGGTCTGAGCCACGAACGCCACCCCTACGCGCTGCCCTCGCTCGAAAGCGGATGCTAACAAACTCGCCGTAGTGAGTTCCCACCTGCGTATGCATCGTCGGGATATCGCAGCCGCATACGTCGTGGTAGCTGGATGAACCCGTTCTATCTCGCGCTGGGCGTCGGGCTGCTCGTGGTCGCGACCGTCGATCTATTCTGGACGACGCTGTGGGTCGACGGCGGTGCCGGTCCGGTCTCCGCCAGGCTTTCGACGGGCATCTGGCAGTTCATGCGACGCGTCAGCGGACGGCATACGAAAGTACTCAGCCTCGCGGGGCCGCTCATCCTCGTGTCCACGCTTTTGACGTGGGTTGGTCTCCTCTGGGCGGGCTGGACGTTCTGCTTCGCCGGAGGGGAAGCCTCCCTCATCGACACCAGTGACGGCGGGACCGCGACCTGGGTCGGTCGCACGTATTTCGTCGGCTACTCGATGTTCACGATGGGGAACGGCGACTACACGCCGTCGAGCCCGATCTGGGAGATTGCTGCGTCACTCACCACTGCGAGCGGCATGGTGTTCGTAACGCTCGGCGTCTCCTACGTTCTGAACGTCCTCGAAGCCGTCGTCGACAAACGGTCGTTCGCGTCGAGCGTGACCGGACTCGGAAAGCGAAGCGAGTCGTTCGTCGCAACCGGCTGGGACGGCGATCGTTTCGATGGGTTCGAGGTTCCGATGAACGCGCTCGCGTCGGATCTCGACCGACTGGCCGAGCAACACCAGGCGTACCCAATCTTGCACTACTACTACAGCGATCGGGCGGCGACGTCGTCGGCACTCGCCGTCGCGGTGTTCGACGATGCGACGACGCTCCTCGAATGCGGCGTGCCGGAAAAGCACCGTCCAAATCAGGTACTCCTCACGAGCGCGAGGGCGAGCGTCCAGAGCTACCTCCACACGCTGCATACGGCGTTCATCACCGAGTCAGACGATCCGCCACCGTCGCCGTCGCTCGATCGGCTCCGCGAGGCCGGCGTCCCGACCGTCTCGAAGGACGCGTTCGACGAGACGATGCGCACGCGCACCGACCGCCGCCGCAAGCTCCTCGGAATGGTGGCCGCCGCCGCACGAGAGTGGCCGCCGGTGAAATAACGATGACGCGCGTTACCTACGTCTTCGACGGCTGGGAACCGATCTTTCGAACGATCGCCGTCGGCGTCGCGATCTACGTCATCCTCGTGATCTCCCTGCGGATCTCCGGCAGTCGAACGCTGGCGAAGATGAACGCCTTCGACTTCATCGTCACCATCGCCATCGGCGCCGTGTTCGGCAGTTCGATGATCTCCTCAGACGTCGCCCTCGCCCAGACGGTGACCGCGCTGGCACTCCTGCTGGGGATGCAGTACGTGGTCGGAAAGAGCCAGACCCGGTGGCCGTGGTTCGAGCGGCTCGTCACGAATCCGCCGTCGCTGCTGTACTACCGCGGGGAGTTCTTGGAGGACGCGATGCTCGAGGAACGACTGAGCGAAGCCGACCTTCGCTCCGCGGTTCGAAAGAAACAGCTCGGCTCTTTCGAAGACGTCGAGGCGATCGTACTGGAGACTGGCGGTGACGTTTCGATCGTCACGTCGGTCGGCGACGAGTCCGCGCTCGGTGACTTGCCGCCCGACGAGCTCGGCGAGTGAGGGGTTCCGGGCGGGTACGTACTCCTGCCACGTGAGCAGACCAGGCTCGCGAGAGACGTCGGTTCTCGGTTTCGCTCGCCGTCCGGCTCGGATGTCCTGTTACGAACCGCAACCCGCGGCTCGCCGGTTGCAGACAGTCAACTGAGGGTCTCTCCCCGCCTCAGGTGCACACCTCGGTCGCTAACCAGCAGTATCCTCCGTTGGCTCCCTAGCCCCGGGTAACCACTCGCTTCCTTTGGGGGCCCGGCACCAACGCCCGCCATGGCCGAATCGACCGAGGCACGTCAGCGGTCCAGGCGCGGGGTTCTCCGAGCCGCGGGTGGCGCAGTGGCGATCGGTGCGGCGTCCTCGCGGGGAGCGGCCCAGGCGTCGACGACCGTCGACATGACCGACTCCCTCGAGTTCCAGCCGGCGAACGTTCAGGTGGCGCCAGGAACGACCGTCGTCTGGGAGAACGTGGGCTCTATCCCACACAGCGTCACGGCCTACGAGGACGAGATTCCCGAGGGTACGAGCTACTGGGCGAGCGGTGGATTCGACAGCGAGTCCGCCGCCCGGGGTGCGTATCCGGGTGGCGGTAGCATCGATGGCGGCGGCACCTACGAGCACACGTTCGAGACTGAAGGCGAGCACGGCTACTTCTGCATCCCACACGAGGCGTCGGGGATGGTCGGAACCGTCACCGTCTCACAGGGCGCCGGCGGCGACGAAGCCGTTGAAACGGGGCCGCCAGAGGTCCCGGATGCAGCGCTCTCGCTGACGACGTGGTTGTTCACCTTCATGGGACTGGTGTTGGGCCTCACATTCTTCATTCTCAAGTACGGTGGGAGTGACGAGGAAGAGTAGCGGCCTCGGTCCATTTCCCGCCAGCGTCTGCGGTACTGCCACGTTCATCGAGTCCGTGTCCGGCAGCGCATCTAAAGCCGTCACCGGCGACACCAGCGCGTCGGCCGATTGCGGCGGTTCATTGGCGTCCTGACAGTATCTTCGCCGCATTCGGCGAGATATCTCTGGATGATCCCTCGTCAACTCCGCCGGCGCTTCCCGAAGAGCAACTCTTAGGCCCCGGGCCACCGACGACTCGGCAATGACAGACGCCCAGGATCTCGCCGATCGCGTCACCGAGGGCGAGCTCCGTCTCCACGAGCTCGCCGAGCACGCCGACGCCGACACCGCCGCGACCGCGCGCCGGCTGGCGATCGAGGCCGACACCGGGGCCGACCTCTCCACCGTCGGCGACTACTCGTTCCCGGCCGACGACGCCGAGTCGAACGTCGAGAACATGCTCGGTGCGGCACAGCTCCCGATGGGCGTCGTCGGCCCGATCGCGGTGAACGGCGGGGCCGCAGGAGCTGGCGCGGACGATTCATCACAGCACTACCTTCCGCTCGCGACCACCGAGGGCGCGCTGATCGCGTCGGTCAACCGTGGCGCCAGCGTGATCACGGAATCCGGCGGCGCGGACGCTCGCGTGGTCGAGACCGGTATGACCCGCGCGCCGGTGTTCCGCGTCTCCGGCATCGCGGCGGCCGAGCAGGTCGTCGACTGGGTCGGCGAGCACGAAGACGACCTTCGCACCGCCGCCGAGTCGACGACCAACCACGGCGAGCTACTGACCGTCGATCCGTACGTCGTCGGGGACTCCGTCTTCCTCCGGTTCGTCTACGACACCAAGGACGCGATGGGGATGAACATGGCTACGATCGCCACCCGCCAGGCCGCCTCGCTGGTCGAGGACGAAACGCCGGCGGATCTCGTCGCACTCTCGGGGAACCTCTGTTCTGACAAGAAGCCAGCCGCGATCAACGCGATCGAAGGCCGTGGGCGGACGGTCGTCGCGGACGTGAGGATCCCCGCCAACGTCGTCGAGGAGCGCCTCGGCACGACGCCAGCCGCGATCGAGGAGGCGAACACCCGGAAGAACCTGATCGGCTCGGCCAAAGCGGGTGCTCTCGGGTTCAACGCCCACGCCGCGAACGTCGTCGCAGCGGCCTTCCTCGCGACCGGCCAGGACGCCGCCCAGGTCGTCGAGGGATCGAACGCGATCACGACGATCGAGGACCGCGGCGACGAACTTTACGCGAGCGTCTCGCTGGCGAGTCTCGAGGTCGGGACGGTCGGCGGCGGGACGACACTCCCGACGCAGTCCGAAGCACTCGACGTCCTCGGCGTCGCGGGCGGTGGCGACCCGGCGGGAAGCAACGCCGACGCACTCGCGGAGATTATCGCTGCCGGCGCGCTGGCGGGCGAACTTTCCCTGCTCGCGGCGCTGGCCTCGCGACATCTCGCCTCGGCCCACGAAGAGCACGGGCGGTGAGCCGGTAGCGAGCGCCCGATCAGCGGCCCGCGACGAGCGCCGTCGTGCGGTCAGCTCCGACCCACTCGCAGCTGCCACAATCGAGGATTCCTTGCACGTTGGTCAGACCCGTGCCACAGTCAGGGCAGGTAGGCGGTGGCCTCTTCGTCGAGCGCCTAGGGTAGGAACGCGAGGGACGGTCGCCGTCGTCCGATGTACTGACCGGCCGGGGGACCGTCCGCTCCGCAACGCTCTCGCGTCCAACCAGTGGCTCGGGAAGCGAGCCAGTCCGGAGGGCGGCGATCGCCTCCGGCACCGTGTGGGTCGTCTCGCCGTCGGTGTGTGGAAAGACGCCGACGAGTCGGTCGCCGTCGTGACAGGCGAGACAGATCGAGGGCGTTACGAGGCGCTCGACGGTTCGGTCGGTCGCGAGGGACGTCGTTTCGCGGGTCTGGAACGCTGGCGAGATCGTGACGCCGGCGCGGTCTGCCCAGCGCTCGAAGCGGTCGTACTGCTCGAGGACTTCAGGGTGGGGCGTGTCGTCGACCAGCGCGACGTCGCCGGGCCAGCTCCGCAGGAGCAGGCTGTCGATGCGCCCCTCGCGCTCGGCGGTGCGGAGGGTCTCGATCTTCGCGTCGATCGGGTCGAGGACGAGTGCTGGGCGGACGTAACAGGTGATCGTGAGATCTGGAGGGGCAGTATCGGGTGGCATTGGGTCACCCGGCATTCGGATCCGGGAGTGAGCGTTCGCTGGACTGGATCATAAACTCCCGCGCCGTCGGTCGGTATCTGGAACGTAGCTGGTCGCGGCGGCCCCTCTCCGCGGGATCTGCGGCGCTCCTGGGGCCGATCAGTTGCGCGCGTCCTCGACGGCTTCGACGAGTGCTTCGGCGTTCTCGGTGATTTGCTCGTACTCGCCCGCCTCGACGGCGTCGTGGTCGAGGATCGATCCACCTGCACCGACGGCCATCGCGCCGGCCTCGATATACTCGCCCGCGTTGTCGGGGCCGACGCCACCGGTTGGGATGATGTTCAGGTGGCCGAGCGGGCCTTTGACGGCGGAGACGTGAGCCGGTCCACCGGTCTTCGCTGGGAAGATCTTCACAACGTCCGCGCCCGCCTCGTATGCCTGCTGGGCCTCGGTCGGCGTGAAGACGCCCGGTGCGACCGGAACGCCGTAGCGGTTACAGGTCTCGACGACGCCGCGATCGAAGGTTGGACAGACGACGAAGGTGGCGCCGGCGTCGATCGCCGCCTTGGCCGTTTCCGAGTCGAGGACTGTTCCGACGCCGACGAGCGCCTCGTCGCCGAGGGTCTCGGTGAGCGTCTCGATCATGTCCATCGCGTCGCCGGAGTCGGCGGTCACCTCGAGAGCGGTGACGCCGCCCGCGACGACCGCGTCGGCGACGTCCTCGACTGTTTCGGGCTCGACGCCACGGAGGACGGCGACGACGCCTGCCTCCTCGATGCGCTGGAGCGTGTCGGCTACCATGTGTGACGGTGCGCGAGCCGAGGGCATAAACGCGGCCATCCGTCCCGTGGCTGGCTGGCCGGACCGTTCGCGGGACGCTCAGAAGAAGTCCATGTCCGGACTCCCCTGCCCGTCGTCTTCGCCCGTCACGATCTCGCCGAGGGCGGCGATGAACGAGTCGAGTCCGCGGGTCTGGTACCAGACGCGTCCGGGTCCGGTAAAGTCGAGCACGAGGCCTTCACCGCTGAGGATCGTGGATTTGAGGCCGCCGACGCGGCGGGCGTCGAAGTCCGTCGAGCCTTCCCAGGCGACGAGGTGCTCGTTGTCGATGGTGTACGTCTCGTCGGCTGCGAGCTCGACGGACTCGATCCCGCCGAAGGCCTCGATCAGCACGTCGCCGGTGCCCTTGAGTGCGAGCGGCGTGAGACCCGCGCCGCCGAGCATGGTCTTGAGGCCGCCGAGTTCGGAGTCGATGTCGATCGCGGGATCGGAGGCGAGATAGGAGCCGTCCACGGCGTAGAGCGTCTCGTCGTCGAGCTGGAAGTGCTTCACGTCGCCTGGCGTCGGCGGCGCGAGCGTGACGGTCCCTGAACTCCCAGTGGCGGTGAACTCGTTTGCGAAGGCCGACTCGCCCCCGAGCATGGACTTCGCCGAGGAAAGGAGACCGTCTCGACTCGTCGTGGTGTCGATCTCGATCGAGTCGGTGTGGCTGACCATCGCGCCCGGCTCGGCGAGGATGGTCTCGCCTGCTTCGAGATCGGTGACGACGTGCGTGTAGGACGGCTGGTGCGTGAGTTCGATATTCATGGGTACTCACCAGTTGCTGGTGCCCGATCGTATTTAATAGTGAGGCGAACTGTGTGGCGTGGTGCAGTCGATTCTCCCAGTCTCGTTTCGTCGAGAAGTATCCTCTCCCGGGGCGACTACAGATCGACTGCTGTGCCGCCCTTCCAGACCGCTTCGACGTCCCGAACTGCCGAGACGTCCTCGAGTGGATCGCTCCCGAGTGCGAGGACGTCGGCCCGACTGCCGACCTCGAGGGTCCCCACGTCGTCGTCCGGGACCGTCCGCGCCGCAATCCGGGTGGCGGACTGGAGCACGTCGTGTTCGTCCATCCCGACCTCGTTCGCGAGCAGTTCGAGCTCGAGTGCGTTCTCGCCGTGGGGGACGAGTTCGGGGCCGATGAAGTCCGTTCCCGTGGCGATCGGGATGCCGGCCTCGTAGGCCCGCTCGACTGCTTCGAAATGTGACTCGCTGGCCTCGCGGGACTTCTCGAGGCCGTACTCGGGCACGCCGTGGTCGGCGCCGTGCTCGATCAGGCGGTGCATAATCGAGAGGGTCGGGACGAAGGTAGCGTCGGTCTCCTCGAACAGGTCGATACACTCCTCGTCGAGGTAGAAGCCGTGCTCGATGGTGTCGACGCCGTTGCGGAGCGCGGTCTTGATTCCGGGCGCGCCCTGGGCGTGGGAGGCGACGGGGATGCCGACGCGGTGGGCCTCCTCGACGAAGGCCTGGACCTCCGCGTCGGTGAACTGGCTCTGGTCCGGTGCGTCCTTCTCGCTCAGGACGCCGCCGGTGGTCATGATCTTGAGGACGTCGACGCCGTCGCGGATGCGCTTGCGGGCCTCCTTCCGGCACTCGTCGGGGCCGTCGGCGAGCGTCCCGATGCCGCGGTCGCTGTCGGCGACCCAGTCGTAGGGCAGAAAGTGGCTGTCGCCGTGGCCGGCGGTCTGGCTGATCGATTGGCCGCTGGTGTAGATCCGCGGACCGGGAATTGCGCCCTGGTCGACGGCGTCCCGGAGCCCGAGTCCCGTTTCCGATCCTACGTCGCGGACCGACGTGAACCCCGCTGCGAGGATGTCTCGCAGGTCTGCGGTCGCGCGGGCAGCACCCAGTTCCGAAGACTCGATCACCCACTGCATCGGGTCCATCGAGCGAGCACCGGTGAGGTGCAGGTGGGCGTCGATCAGCCCCGGCGTCACTGCTGGGTACTGCTCGTGGGCGACGTCGCCATTTGCCTGACTCGGGTCGTCCACGTCCTCCTGCGTGCCGACCGATTCGACCTGGCCGCTCGCTTCGTCGATCACGATCCGTCCGTCCTCGATCGGTGGCTCGTCGCGTCCGGTGACGAGCACGTCCGCGTCGATGACTCGCATGGTCGATCGTTCGGAACCGACTCGGATAGTCGTTTGCGCCGCGGCACCCCGTTGCCGGCTGTGAGTCCTGCATCTGGCTGCCTCCAAGTCGCCCGCGCGCGGAGACCGCAACACAATTACCCGTTCCCGGAAAAATCGCTCTCAGATGAGTAACGACATCGATTACACGGACTTGCACGACCCGAACGCGGAGTACACGATGCGGGAACTCTCCGCGGAGACGATGGGCGTCGAGGCCAAACGAGGCGGCGGCCGTGACGTCGAGATCACGGACGTTCAGACGACGATGGTCGACGGGAACTTCCCGTGGACGCTCGTCCGGATCTACACCGACGCTGGCGTCGTCGGCACCGGCGAGGCCTACTGGGGCGCGGGCGTTCCCGAGCTCATCGAGCGGATGAAGCCGTTCGTCGTCGGCGAGAATCCCCTCGACATCGACCGGCTCTACGAGCACCTAATCCAGAAGATGTCCGGTGAGGGCTCCGTCGAGGGCATCACCGTCACCGCGATCGCCGGTATAGAGGTCGCGCTGCACGACGTCGCCGGCAAAATCCTCGAGGTTCCGGCCTACCAGCTGCTGGGTGGCAAGTACCGCGACGAGATGCGCGTCTACTGTGACTGCCACACCGAGGAAGAGGCCGACCCCGACGCCTGCGCCGACGAGGCAGAGCGCGTCGTCGAGGAGCTGGGGTACGACGCCCTCAAGTTCGACCTCGACGTCCCGAGCGGTCTCGAGAAGGACCGCGCGAACCGCCACCTGCGGCCCGGCGAGATCCGCCACAAGGCCGAGATCGTCGAGAAGGTCACCGAGCGCGTGAAAGACCGCGCCGACGTCGCCTTCGATTGCCACTGGACGTTCTCCGGTGGCTCCGCCAAGCGCCTCGCTGACGCCATCGAGGAGTACGACGTTTGGTGGCTCGAAGACCCCGTTCCCCCGGAGAATCTCGAAGTCCAGGAGAACGTCACGAAGTCCACAACGACGCCGATCTGCGTCGGCGAGAACCGCTACCGCGTCACCGAGGAGCGTCGCCTGATCGAGAACCAGGCCGTCGACATCGTCGCGCCCGACATGCCGAAGGTCGGCGGAATGCGCGAGACCCGGAAGGTCGCCGACGTCGCGAACCAGTACTACGTGCCGGTCGCGATGCACAACGTCTCCTCGCCCGTCGCGACGATGGCGAGCGCCCACGTCGGCGCCGCCATCCCGAACTCGCTGGCAGTCGAGTACCACTCCTACGAGCTCGGCTGGTGGGAGGACCTCGTCGAGGAGGACGTTATCGAGGGCGGTTACATCGAGATCCCCGAGGAGCCCGGTCTCGGCGTCACGATCGACGAAGACGCCGTCGCCGAGCACATGGTCGACGGGGAGACGCTGTTCGACGAAGCGTAGTGAAACGGAGCTTCGTCGAGCTCGCGAATCTTCGATTCGCGGTGTTCGATCCTGCTCCCTGAGCAAGATCGTGCCTGGAAATCTCTGAATTCCGGCGTTCGACGAGGAGTGAAAACGACCCGTCGAGCTCCGCGGACTCGCTACGCTCGTCCACCGCTGTTCGACGACGGAACCGTCGGCTTCAATTTCGGCAGTTGACCGGAAGGGATCTTCTTGTCTCTGGCGAACTCTGAGCGGGCCGCCAGTTCTCCAAGGTCACACGTCAGGGTGGCGCAAGCTTTGTGGGTCGACATCATTGTAGCGAAGTATGGCGCCAGCGTCCGGCGGTTCGACCGTACTCACGTCTGCCGATGGATTATCTCTCGTGATAGATCGCCCACCGGATTTAACCGGTCCCTCGATCCCCGATCGCACGAGGATGTCTGGACGGACGAGTGCGGGGGACGACGGGACCGACGAGAGTGAATCGACGGCGGATCGTACGCTGCAGCGGCGCGACCTCGTGACGACGATCGGTGGGATTGCCGGGATATCGGTCCTCGCGGGCTGTAGCTCGGGATCGGACGGTGACGGCTCCGGAGACGACGCTGGCGGCGACGGATCCGACGGCGACGCGACGAACGACGATGCTGCCGACGGTGAGACCGCGTCGTCCGACGGGAGCGGGTCCGACGATGGCGGATCGGGGACCACTGGCGACACCGGCGACGAGGCCGGGGTGCAGACCGCGAACACCGTCGAGGTCCTCTCGACGGCCGGAACCGTCGGTGCCGACGGCGAGTCGATCGGCGAGGTCCGGCTCACGGTTTCACCCGCCACTGGCGCATCGGTTGATCTGACAGAGCTGACTGTCCAGTTTCTCGTGACCGATACCCTGGCCTATCTGGTCCACACGACTGTCGCAGCAGGCGGCGAGACCGCCTTCGAGACCGAGGCGATCACTGCCGCAGACACGTCGAACGACGTCATGTCTGAAGACGGTGATCAGTACGATATCGTGATCCCACTCGGAGCGAACGTATCCGGGGATGGCGATAACAGCGGCCTTGCACCGCTTGTGGCAGGCGAGTCAGCAGAACTGACCATCACGACCAGCACGGGGAGCGAGACCATCGTAACTGTCCAGGTGCCAAACTCGCTGGAGGAGTATTCTAGCGGAGCGACGGTGACGTTCTAAGGTCGCACTGCGCCGATTCAGTTCGGATTCCTAACAGTAAACGAGTTCAGCGAGTGCTTACGGTGTTCCAGCACGTTCGTCCAGCCAATGCAACGCCGTTCGCCGCCGACTGTGGTCGCGATCTGCGGCAGTTTACGCGACGCGAGCAAGACGAGAATCGCTTTACGTGAGGCACTCGACGCCGCGAGCGACGCCGGTGCCGAAACCCAGTTGATCGACCTTCGCGAGTACGATCTCCCCGTGTTCGATCCCGACGACCGCGAACTCGGCGACGCGGAGCGGCTCAAAGCGGAGATCGACGCCGCCGACGCCGTGCTCCTCGGGACGCCGAACTACCACGGCTCCTTCGCCGCGCCGATGAAGAACGCCCTCGATTACGTGAAGCGCGATCAGATCGCAGGCACCACCGTCGGTTTGCTCGAAGTTGCTGGCGGCGACTATCCCAAATCCGCGCTGATGCACCTCCGGACGGTCGCCCGGACGCTCAACGCGTGGACGCTTCCGCTCGAAGTCGGGATTCCGGCAGCGTACGACACCGTCGGCGAGGATGGTATCCACGACGAAGACATCGAGTCACGCGTGCGTGAACTCGGCGAGCAGCTCGTCGAGTACGCCGGCGTCGAGTCCTACCCCGACGTCGCCGACGAGCCCACGGTCTCGGCGCCTGCCCAGGACGACTGACGAGCACGCCGCCTCGCTACCAGCCCGGTCGGAACCCGGCCGCCTCAACAGATCGGCTTCGGATCCATCCCCATCCCGGCGAGCGCGTCGGCGTAGTCGTCGTAGGCGATCTGGATCGTGTACTCGGCGACGCCCGCCGCTGCCTCCCAGTCGGCGTCCTCTTCACAGAACGCGTCGAGCAGATCGAGCCCCGCCTCGAGCGAGTCCGCCGTCTCGGATCGGAGATCTCGAAAGAGGTCGGAGAGTTCGGTGTCGCCCTCGTTGACGAAGAAGCTGATCACCTGGAGGTGAGTCCGGTCGCTGACGAGCCCCCGCCCGACGAGCCCGGCTGCGCGCGCGATCGAGTCGTCTTGCTGTCTGAGGTGGGCGTGGAGCGGCCCGCCATCTGCGGGTTCGAACCCGTCAGGCAGGTGTGCAGCGACGCGCTCGTAGTGGTCGGTCTCTTGCTCGGCGACGTCCGCGAACACCTCGCGAGCCTGCTCGTCGTCGGCGGATTCGGCCCACTGCTCGAACGTGGTTCTGGCCGCGTGCTCGCTCGTTGCCGCGGCCTCGAGCACCGTTTCCTCCTCGAGGTCGGCGTCGGTCAGCGCGATCAGGAGCTTCTCCGATCCTAACCGGTCGAGCTCCGTTGCCATCCCGTCGGTCACCTGCTCGCGGAACGCCTCGCCGTCCATACCGACGGCTTGGAACGGGAGTGCATTGAGCGTTCGGCTGCCCGCCCCGACCGAGGACGCGAGGTCTCTGTCGCTACCGCGTGGGTAGCGAATCGGTACTGAAGGGCTCTCGTGGGGCGTTTCGAGCCGATGGCGCTCAGCGATTCGAACGACCCGTACAGATTGGGAAGACAGCGGTCAGTCGTGGTGTTCGGAACGCTTTTCCGGTCGGTCGCCGTCGGTCACCATCAAATGACCGCGGGAGGGTTCGCGCCGTGACGATGGAGGATCGCCTCGACGAGCTCGAGGAGCTTCGCGAGGAGGCGCTGCTCGGGGGCGGCGAGGCCCGGATCGAGTCCCAGCACGACAAGGGCAAGAAGACCGCACGCGAGCGGATCGAGTATTTCCTCGACGACGGGACGTTCAACGAGTTCGACCAGCTCCGGACCCACAACACCCACAACTTCGGGATGGAGGAACGCCAGCTCCTCACCGACGGCGTGGTGACGGGCTACGGCGAGGTCGACGGTCGAACCGTCTTCGTCTTCGCCCACGACTTCACCGTCTTCGGGGGCTCGCTCGGTGAGGTGTTCGCAGAGAAGATCACGAAGGTGATGGACCAGGCGATGGAGGTCGGCGCGCCCCTGATCGGGCTGAACGACTCGGCGGGCGCCCGGATTCAGGAGGGCGTCGACGCGCTGGCAGGTTTCGCGGAGATCTTCCGCCGGAACCAGGAGGCCAGCGGCGTCATCCCACAGATCTCGGGGATCATGGGCCCGTGCGCCGGCGGAGCCGTCTACTCCCCCTCGATGACGGACTTCATCTTCATGGTGAACGACACCAGCCACATGTACATCACCGGCCCGTCCGTCATCGAGACCGTGACCGGTGAGGAGGTCACCCACGAGGAGCTCGGAGGCGCCAGTACCCACAGCTCCACGACCGGCGTTGCCCACTTCGCCGTCGACGACGAGGAGCAGGCCCTCGACGACGTCCGGCGCCTGCTGTCCTACCTCCCGCAGAACAACGTCGAAGATCCGCCGCGCGTCGAGCCCTGGGACGAGCCCGATCGCCGTGACGCGGAGCTGCGGGAGATCGTCCCGCCGAGTCCGCAGAAACCCTACGACATGACGAACGTCCTCGATTCCGTTCTGGACGAGGGCTCGCTGTTCGAGGTCGGCGAGCGGTTCGCCGCCGAGATCGTCACCGGCTTCGGTCGGCTCGACGGCCGCTCCGTCGGCATCGTCGCCAACCAGCCCCGCGTCAACGCGGGGACGCTCACCGTCGACTCCTCGATGAAGGCCTCGCGGTTCGTCCGCTTCTGTGACGCGTTCAACGTCCCGATCCTCACCTTCGTCGACGTGCCCGGCTACATGCCCGGCACGGACCAGGAGCACCGCGGGATCATCCGCCACGGCGCGAAGCTCCTCTACGCCTACTCCGAGGCGACGGTTCCGCTACTGACCGTCATCACGCGGAAGGCCTACGGCGGCGCGTACTGCGTGATGTCCTCGAAACATCTCGGGGCGGACGTCAACTACGCCTGGCCGACGGCCGAGATCGCGGTGATGGGCCCGCAGGGAGCGGTGAACGTCCTCTATTCCGACGAGCTCGAGGCAGCGGAGGATCCCGACGAGCTTCGCGACGAGCTCATCGACGAGTATCGCGAGCAGTTCGCCAACCCCTACACCGCGGCGGACAAGGGCTACCTCGACGACGTGATCGATCCGATCGATACCCGCCCGCGCCTGATCGACGACCTGGAGATGCTCGAATCCAAGCGGGCGTCGAACCCCGACAAGAAACACGGCAACATCCCACTGTAAATGGCCGAACCAAGCCCAGTCGATCCGGAGGACGCCTACGACGACGTCGAGCCGGCGGCCCGGGCCGCGGAGGGTGAGGCGAACGCCCTCGACTCCGACGTCGACATCGAGATTCCGGCCAGTGCGTCCACCGAGGAAGCCGCCGCGATCGTGGCCGCCATCGGCGCCCACGTACGCGATCGCGAGGCCGCTGCGGCGGCGGCCGCTGCGGAATCCGAACCGAGCTGGGAGGGCGATCGGTTCGCCTTCGCCGGCCGCGTCGAGCAGCTCCAGGGGCGATCCGTCCGCGTGCCCGCGAGCGCACCGCGGGACGCATGGACTGCCTCTGGACGCACCGATCGGTTCTGACCGCTACGGGGGTCGACCGAACGAAGGAGAGCGGGCATCCTGACGGTTTCTGCCGGTAATCAGCCGCTGTTAATGCGCCCGCCACCGAAACGGTCGCTCGATGGCGTGGCGGGAGCTACTGGTGGCGCTGCTCGCCGGGATCGTCCAGGGGGTCTTCGAGTGGCTCCCCATCTCGAGTCAGGGCAACCTCTCGATGCTGTTCACGGCGCTGGGGGAATCCGGAGAGACCGCGCTCGCGCTCTCCCTGTTCCTCCACCTCGGCACCACGATTGCCGCGACGGTTTACTATCGCGAGGACATCCGTGCAGCGAGCGAGGGGATATCGGCCTGGCGACCGCGAGCGGCCTTCGCGGCCGGCAACGCCGAGCCGTCGTTCGTTCTCATCGCGTCGGTCACGACCGGGCTCGTCGGCGTGCCGCTATATCTGCTGGCCGTCGATCTCGCGAGCGCGGTCAGCGGGGGCGTCTTCGTCGCTGCGGTCGGCGTTCTCCTGATCCTCACCGGCGTCGTCCAGCGCACGAGCGACGCCGTCGGGCTGGGCGAGCGCGAGCTGCCGACGTTCGCCGACGCCGTGTTCGTCGGTGCCGCACAGGCGTTCGCGATCCTCCCGGGCGTCTCCCGATCGGGCATGACGACCAGCGTTCTCCTGTTCGAGGGGTACGACGGTCCCGCGGCGTTCCGGCTCTCTTTCCTGCTCTCGATTCCTGCCGGCCTCGGTGCGACGGCGCTGGTCGTGCTGGACGCCGGTGGGCTCCCCGAGATCGGGGTCGCCGCGGGCGCGATCGCGCTCACCGCCAGCGTGCTCGTCGGCTACCTGACGATCGACCTGTTGCTCGGCGTCGTCGAGCGGGTTCCCTTCTGGGCGGTCTGTTTCGGCCTCGGCGCGCTCGCGCTGCTCGGGGGCGGCGTGGTGATCGTCGTCGGTGGCTGAGTGGCGTTCGTTGTCGGTTGCTGTCCGTGATCGCTGCTGGTGACAGATGGCGGAGGAGCCACGGCTGCTGCAGCCGCGTCAGTAGCGGCCTCGAAGACGCGTTTCGCAGCGCATAATTTTCCGTCCGCTTCCCCTCTCGGCGCCACGTGACTGACCGGACCGCCGAAGCAAGCGGAAGCCGAACGTGGTCGGTGATCGATCCGCGGTCGGTGGCGGCCCCGGAGACGACGCTCGCCTTCGGTGGGTTGCTGACGGTGCTGGTGATCTGGCTGGTACCGGCAGTCGTCGTGGCCGGGGACGTCCCGCCGATCCCGGTGCTCGCCATCGCCCTCGGCACGTACGGTCTCCTCGCCGTCGCGACCCGCAGCGTCGTCCCCAGCGTCGTGGCGGCGATCCCAGTTCTCGCGACGGTGAACGCCGACGTGCCGCTCCTGCGTGGGCCAGAGCGAACCGTCGATCTCGCGGTGGTGATCGGCGATCTCGCGGTCGTTGCCGGCGCGGTACTCCTCGTACTCTGGCTCTTCGAGACCGACGCGAGCGCTTCGATTCGGACTCCCAGGGAGCTACTGGGACGGTCCTGGCGCACGATCGGCTGGCCGGCAGCGTTCCTCGCCGGCTTCGCGATCTGGGCGCTCCTCGGCGCGGCGTTCGCCACTCACGACCCGCGAACGGCCGCCGTGTTCGGCCTCACGCAACTGCGGTACGTCGCCTACTTTGTGGTCGCCGCCGGGCTCCTCGCAGTCGGGTACGCGACCCTCCGCAGTCTGACCGGCGCGTTCGTGCTCGCGATGATCGGTCACGCCGCTTTCGCGCTCGCACAGTTCGCGAACCGCGGCTCGCTCGGCGTCTCGACGCTCGGCGAAACTCCGCGCAGCAACGAGCTCACGATCGGGTTGCTCGGGCACGCGATGCCGATGGGTCGCTTCCTCGGCGGGCTGGCCGGGAACAACGCGGCGTTCGTCTCGCTCGCGCTCCCGGCCGTCGCCGTGCTCGTCTGGATGGTAGCGGATCCCGACCTGACAGCTCGGTTCCGTCTCCTCGCGCTGTCCGGCATCCTCTTTCTTGGGACCTTCTGCGTGCCGCTCTCGCAGTACGACTCGGCCGTCCTCGGCTTCGCGGTGACGATCGTGCTCGCAGTGATGCTCGCGAGCAGCCGCTACTGGCCGCCCCGGTATCGAGCCCTCTTCGAGCGCGAGCGTCCCAGACTGCTCGGCACCGCCACCGCCGCAGCGGTAGGTATGGCGGTGATCGTCGCGGTCGTCGGTGCCGACCTGGTTCTCGATGTCTTCCCGCTCGTCACCGGTGACAATCTGGAGACGCGGCTGGCAGATTATCGGCGGGCCTACGCCCTCGCGCTCGATCACCCGCTCGTTGGCTACGGCGGCGGGAACGTCGAGCCAGTCGCCGCCGAGATCGGGTTCAGCGACGACGTCGCTATCCACTCGATCGTCTACTCCCACCTCGCGGAGACCGGGTTCGTCGGCCTCGGGCTCTGGCTCGCTGCCGTGTTCGCGATCGCGGTTCGCGCGATTCGCCTCGCGTGGTCCGATGCCCCCGACGCCGCCGTCGCCACCGCGCTCTGCGTCGGCGCGCTCGGATTTCTGGCGATTGCCCTGCTCGATCAGATCTGGGACAACCACACATCGATGGGCGCGTTCTGGCTGTTCGCTGGCGCCATCGCGGGACGCTATCGGGCGTGGACGCGAGATCGGGAACTGTCGATGCGCTGAAGATGCGAAGATTCGGCGCGGGTACGTCGGCGCACCTAGTCCGCTCGCTCGCCGTCCGCGATCCACGGGTCCGGTCCCCGTCGCTCCTCGTCGCGTAGCTTTCGGCGGTAGGACTGCAGCGTCCAGAGCAGATCCTGCAGACGCCGCGTCGTGGACTCGTGATCGATTGGGAGCGCCGACAGGAGCAGTAAGGTCAGAATACGCTCGTCGGCAGCGCCATCGGCGACGAGACCGCGGAGCACGCCCCTGGCCTCTGTCGCGCGCCCCTCGTTGGCCAGCAGCCGTTTCGCGTAGCGATAGCGCATCTGTCGCTCGCGCTCCTCGCGATAGGGGCGCAGCTCCGGGAACCGTTGGCAGAGGTCCTCGATCTCGAGCCGTTCCAGGCGGTAGGCACGATCGACGTCGGAGCTGAGCGAGCCAGCAGTCTCGCGTTTGTAGGAGAGCGGCCGGGCGACGCGAGCGGGGGTGAACGATGCGAACAGCCGCGTCCAGAGGTGCTGGTCCTCCCGGACCTCGAATCGCTCGTCGAACCGCTCGTCCTCGAAACACGCTGCCCGGGCGATCACCGAGCGCGAGCCCACGCCGCCGCCGTTGCGGAACACGTCGACGTGGTGACGATCCGGATCCCGGATCGGCGGCGAGTCGATCTGGTAGGCGTTTCCTCCTCGGAGCAGGTACTCGTCGGAGTAGACCAGATCCACGTCACCGTCCAGCACCGGGAGCTGCGCCGAGAGCTTGGCTGGATGCCAGTAGTCGTCGGCGTCGCAGAAGGCGATCACCGATCCGCTCGCGAGATCGAGCGCCCGGTTCCGTGCAGCGGCGACGCCGCGTGGCTCCTGGTGCTCGTAGGTCACTGCCGGCGACGCCCGGACCCGCTCCGGGAAGCCGGCAGGATCGCCGGAGTGGACGACGATCACTTCGATCCTGTCGTGGCTCTGGCGGAGGATGCTGTCGACCGCCTGCTCGAGGAATTCGAGCTCCTCGTAGGCAGGGAGCAAGACGGATACCAGCGGCGCCATCAGGCACCACCTCGGCGGCGGGACGCTGCACGTGGCGGTCGCCGGCGGCATCGCGGTCCCGGTCGTCTCGCTCGTCGCAGTCGCTCGTCGCACTGGCCCGCTCCTCGCCCCCGAAGCACCGCCGGCCGTCCGCTCCCGATGGTTCGATGGAACATATTACTCCGCGGACACCTCCAGGTCGGTGCGATCCTCCAGAGTGACGTGCTCGTGGATCGGCATCGCCAGGAACGTCAGGAGACAGAGCAGCTCCGAGCGGCGGTTCGACCCCTCGCAGTGGGCCCGGTACTCCGAGCGAATCCCCGCTGGATCGAGCCAGTCGTACCGATCGACGACGTCGCGCTTGCGACGCATGCAGTCGTGGACGAGCGGTCGCGACCGTAGCAGCTCGTCGAGGTCGGTCGTGAAGCCGACGCCCCGCGTCTCCGAGGGAGAGAGCCGCGTCCGGATCCGGCGCCGGCCGCCCTGCAAGCGATGGCTCGCGTACTGCACCGGGAACGACCGACGCGGGGCGACGCCACGAGCGGCGTGTGGAATCTCCGCGAGCTCGGGCGAGCACTCCCGTATGACCGCGTTCTGGACGTCGGTCCTGAGCAGCCGTCCGAGCGGCTGGGCGAGGATCCAGTCGAGCAGCCGGTAGTCGAAATGGGGATTCGTCGCCGGCATGGTCTGGCACAGCGACGCGTAGAAGAGGAACGAGTGCCGGTTCGTGACGGGATAGATCGAGGCGAACAGCAGGTCCGTGAGGTCGCCGTATCGGACGCCGTGGTGGTCGATTTCGCCGTCGACGCGTCCGATATTCCCAGCGAGCACGCCGCGAGCGTCGCTCGACGATCGGCAGTAGTCCGGTAGCCGGTGGGAGTGTTTGTCGAGGGTACCATCGAGGTAGAAGCCGAGATACTCCTCGATTGACTCGGGTCGGTCGAGCAGCGGGAGCGGAAGCCGACCGAGCGGGGTAGGGACGGAGTAGCTCGGGAGCGTTCCGCCGCTGTAGACGTCGCCGTAGAGCCCGGTGAACAGCAGGTCACAGGACGACCGGAGCTCCTCGGCGAACTCGTAGACGTGCGCCTGATTGAACCAGGATCCGAAATCACACAGCGACGCGTTCGGCTCGAGTGAGTCGGCGAGATACTCGCTATCCCGATGAAGGATGCGCGTTTCGGCCTCCACCACGTCGAGCACGCGCCTGGCGACCTGGGTCTCGACTGCCGATTCGTCGCTCGTGACGTGGAAACCGACCGGCGGCGCGTCCAGCGCTGCGACGATCGCACGCGAGTCGTTCCCGCCGCTCACGAGCACGCCGGTCTGCGCGGTGGGTTCGGTAGATCCGTCGAGCTCGCCGTCGGCAGTTCGCTCCACTGCCCGACCTCCGTTGCTCGCGGTGGCGCCGTCACTACTCGTCGCAGAGACCAGTGGCTCGTCGTTTTCGCGTGCAGTCGGTTCGCGGGGCTGTCGATGCCGGCGCACTGGCCTCGCCCCACCAGCGGTGCCTTCGCGATCCGCGACCGCCGCCCGAAACCGGTCGACGTACTCCTGCCGAGCGGCCCCGCGGTCTCTCGCCGTCGCCTGGTGCTCGGGCCGCCAGTAGACGCTGGTTTCGACGGCGTTGCTCGCGCAGTCGATCGCCGTGATCGCACCGGGGTGAGCGAGCGCGACGCCCTCGAGTGGCGTCCGAAGGCCGAAGGTGCGCCGGAACGCGAAATATTCATAGAGGATCTCCCGGTCGAAGGCGACGGATACCCCAGGATGAGCCGCGAGGATCTGCAGCGAACTACAGAAAACGACGTCGCCGTCGTCGGTTCGCGTCCAATAGATCGGGTGGGTCCCCAGCCGGTCGGTGACGAGGCTGATCCGTCCACCGCTGTCCCGGCTTGCAACGGTGCCATTTGGGTGATAGGCGACGATCGCGTACTCGCCGTTGAGGGTCGCGACGGTGTCGAACCCGTCGCGATCGTAGATATCTCGGCAGTATTCGGCGGGCGTCGCGGTTGGTGCCACCTCCCGTCGAGGCTGGTACTCTGTCCCGTGACCGTACACCTGTCCCCAGCACCACAGCAAGGTCCCATCAGCGGCCTCGACCGGCTGAGATGCGGTGTGATGGCTGACCAGCGAGACGGCTGCGTCGGCCCGGACGGCCCGCCGCTCGATCTCGTCGCCAAACCGGTGGAGCGCTTCGGCGAGCTCGCGGAGGCTGCGCCGGCCGCCCTCGGCGACCCCGCCACAGACGCCAGTCATGACTACCCGATGGCGTCACACGGGGATTGTTCTGCTCTGCGTACCGTGGCGGCGCCTACTATTACCCCTCGCTGCCCGCAGTCTGAGTCAGCGTGAGTCTCGCGGCAAAGCTCTCCACGGACGTGCTGGTCACGACGCTGGTCAAGATCTCGCTCAAGCTCCGGGGGATCGTCGTCATCCCGCTGGTGACGATCTACCTCGGAACCGCGGCCTACGGCGCGTACGCACAGGTCTTCGCGGTCGCCACGCTGCTCGGACAGGTGACGCTGCTGGGCCTCGATACGGGGATCGTCCAGTTCTTCCAGCAGTACGGTGAGGACCGATCGGTCACCTACTGGACGCTCGCGAGCGCGCTCTTGCTCACCGGGACTGGGAGTATGCTCGTCGTAGCTGCGGCCGCGCCGCTACTGGCGACGTACACGCTCGGAGATCGGGCGTTCGCGACGACGTTTCTCGTCGGCTCGGCGCTCGTTCCACTGACCGTCTGGCTGCGCTTCGGCCAGGGCTACCTCCGCGCCACCCGGCGCATCAAGTACTACTCACTCTCGGACGTGGCGGTGGTCTACGGCCACATCGCGGCCGTGGCTGGCACAGTGTTGCTGACGGATTTCGGGATCGCCGGCGTGCTCGCCGTCGTCGTCGCGACCCGGGCGGTCGCCGTCGGCGGCATTCACCTCGCGATCGTTCGAGAGGTGGGCGTCGCGAGCCCCTCGCTCGAACGGTTCCGCTACTTTCTGGGCTACTCGGTGCCGACGATGGGCACGGACGTGGCTCGTTCGACGCTCACGCAGGCCGATCGGCTGCTCGTCGGCGCCGTCCTCGGGGCGACTGCGGTCGGCGTCTACTCCGTCGCCTACCAGGTCGCACAGGGGATGCTCCTCTACGTTCGGCCGCTCTCGATCACGCTGTTCCCGGAGTTCTCGCGGCTCTGGGCGGAGGAGCGGCCGCGCGTCCGCGATCTCACGATCACAGCGCTCCGGTATTTCATCGCGCTCGCGGTGCCGACGATCGGCGGCCTCTGGCTCATCGGCGAGTCGATCCTGAACCTGCTCACCACGCCCGACGTCGCGGCGGAGGCGGCGCCGCTGCTGGTGTTGCTCGCGATCGGCATTCTCCTCCAGGGCGTCTCCGAGATCTACACGGAGCTGTTCTACGCGGCCGACCAGACGAGTGTCCCGCTCCGGATTCAGGGCGTCGCAGCGATCGTCAACGTGGCGTTGAACGCACTGCTCTTGCCGACGATCGGCATTCAGGGAGCGGCGATCGCGACGATCGTCACGTTCGCGCTGGCGGCTGGGACGACCGCCATCGCCTTCCAGTACTGGCTCCCGGTGGTGCCGCCGTTCAGATCGGTCGCCGCACCGATCGCTGCCACCGCGATCATGACTGCCGCCTTCTGGGTGGTGGCGCCGTGGTGGCCGCTGACGCTCGTCCTTGCGCCGGTCGTCTACGGCGTCGCGTTCGTCGCGCTGGGCGGCGTCGAGCGCGGGGAGCTCGCCGGGTTGCTTCACCGTGTCGGCGGCTGAGGAACGCTGTGAATCCGCGGTTCCGGCGATCGAGCACTCGCCGTGAGGGCCGGTACGACGAGGTTACTCGGCCGCAGCGGTTCGATCGAGCGGTTCGCCACGTCCTTATTCGCCGTTCACGCCCCACCGTCTCGGTCGTAAAACCGGAGCACTTGGCGGCGGATCGGTGCCGGTGGAACGCCCCTGCTCTCCGGCGGCATCGCCGTCAACGCCGTCTTCGGTCGCACCGTCGAACCGGTCGGTAAGCCGGCTCGAACAATAGGCCGTCGGCCCCTCGATTCTGGTCAATGTCCGGCGCGTACTGGGATCGGCAGCTCGACCAACGGCTCGGGCTCGTCGCCGTCGCCCTCCTGATGGCGCTCTACCCGTTTCACCTCTACGTGACCCGTATCGTCGTGATAAATCTGAGCTACGGCGATCTGCTGATCGGCGTCGTCGGCGTGGCCTGGCTGCTCGGCGTCGTGGGTATCCGCCGTCTGCCGCGATTCACCTACCCCGCGTTCGCGTTCGTCGCGATCGCGACGTTTTCTGTGGTGCTGGCGCTGGCGACCGACCCGCCGTATCTCGTCCCCAAACACTCGGCGATGGTCCTGCTGAAGCTCCTCGGTGCGATCGCGTGGTTCGTCGGTATCTTCGTGCTCTGTACGCGGGACACCATCAGGCGGACGCAGGTGCTGGCGCTGGTCTCGGTGCTGGTCGGTGCGGTGTTCGCCGTCCAGTCGGCACGCCAGGGGCTGTTCATGGGCGAGCTTCGTCCGACCGGGCCGTTCGAGAACCCCAACATCTACGCGAACTACCTCCTCTTGAACGGGTTCCTCGCGGCGTATCTCGTCGGCACGCTCCAGCCCGAACGCCCCTACCTCGGAGGCTTGCTCTCGCTCACGATCCCGCTGTTCGCCGCGAGCCTGATCGTGACCGCGTCCCGTGGATCGCTGATCGGGGCCGCGGCCGGCGCTATCCTCCTCCCGGTGCTCTATCCGGGACTGAATCTCCGTCCGTACACGAAGCCGGCGTTCGTCGTCCCGGCGGCCTTGTCGGCCGCAGCGGGCTACGTCGTTCTGGAGTCCGACCGGTGGATACGCGACCGCGTCATCTCCTCCGTCGAATCATCCGCAAAGAACGCCGACACGCGCGTTCGCCGGTGGGAACACGGGGTCGACGCCTTTCTCGATCATCCGATCTTCGGTATCGGGTACGGACAGTCCCAGAACTACGTTCGCGAGGCAGGGTTCGGCGGCCCGTACCCGCGGCTCCACAACACTCACCTCACGATCCTTTCGGAGACGGGTGTGGTGGGCGCGGTCGCGTTCTATGCTCTCTTCGCCTCCGTTGTCGTCCAGAGCGTTCGCCTCGCCCGCGAGCACGACCCGGCCTACGCCTTCCTCGGAAGCTTCGTTGTCGCGGTCATGGCGACCGGACTCGTGACTGGCGTCCAGACGTTCCGATCGCTCTGGATCACCGTCGGCATCGTCGCCGCGCTATCCTACCACCATTTCGGCGAGTCGCTCGACGTTCGCGAGGTCGGGGCGGACGTAGAGGCGGCAGTCGACTCTGTCGCCGCATCGATCGGCTGGATGCGGGCCTGGTAGGACCAACAGGGCGGTACCGGTACCTCACGGCGGGAGTGTCCAGACCCGGACTCGCCTAGATGTAGCCGAGGTCCTCGAGGCGCTGCTGGGTAGCTGCACCGACGTCTGCCTCCTCCTCGGTGTCCTCCCCAGAACGCTCCCCCGTTCCAGCCATCTCGCCGTGCTCGTCGTGGAGCCGGTCCCGAAGCCGCGCCGCAAGCCCGGCCGGTGCCTGCTCCGACCGCGAATCGACTGCCGTCTTCGCGTTCGAGTACGACCCGACGGCCGTCTCCGCGTCCGTCGTCGAATCGTCGACCACCGCTGCTGGCCGGCCGACGCTGTAGAGCGCCTCGCTGCCGTCGGTCCTCTCGACGAGCTTCCATCCCGGTATTCTGATGCTCCGTAACCCGCTATCGAACTGATCGAGATCGACCTCGACGGCGTCGACGCGCTCGGCGAGCGTCTCGACGTCGGGCTGGGGAGTGACGTACTCGCCAATGACGTAGTCGCGATCACGCGGATCGAGGAGCGACTGCTGTGTGATCGAGGGATCAGCGGGGTGGTCGACGCCGGCGAGATCGAGGATCGTCGGGTAGAGGTCCCGCAGTTCGCGGAGTCCGGCGCCGGCTGGGGGAACGTCGATGCCCTCGGGAGTATGACAGACCAGTGGGACGTGCGTGAGCGTGTCGTGGAGCGAGTACTGGTGGTCCATCAGGCCGTGATCGCCCAGATTCTCCCCGTGATCGCCGACGACGAAGACGACCGTGTCATCCAGCAGCGCGCGCTTCTCGAACGCGTCGTAGAGCGCACCGATCCGGCGATCGAGGTAGTGGAGTTCGCCCAGATAGAGCGCGTGAAGGAGGGCAAAATCGCGCTCGCTCATCGACTCCACCCCGGCGATGTAGGCCCACGCGTCCTGATTGACGCGACTCGCGTCGTCGAAATCGGCGTCTTCCGGAAGAAAGCGCGATCGATGGCCGCGCGGCGGTCGGTACTCGAGGTGTGGTTCGAGATAGTTCACGAACGCGAAGAACGGCCGCGTCGCATCCTGTGTGCGATCGAGCCAGCGCTCGATCCGTCGGTTCGTGAGCCACGCGCCGTCGTCGTAGCGATGTCGGATGAGCTTCGCGTGGAGCACGTTCGCGACCGTCGGCGGCAGCTCGCGCAATGAGAGCTCCGCGCCGAGACCACGCAGTTTGTCGATGGCGCCGTCGCGTCGTTTCGCGACGCGGATGAGATCCACGTCGCTCTCGAACAGCTCCCAGCCCGATCTGAACGTCTCGAACCCGCGATCGAAGCCGACGTCGCTGCTCACCCAGCTATTGTTCGAGAACGCCGCGGTCTGATACCCCTCGTCGGCGAGCACCTCGGCGATCGGCGGGACGTCCGGATCGAACGTCTTCGACCCGGCGTGTGTGCCGTGATCGGACGTATACTGCCCCGTGAACATCGAGGCGTGGGAGGGCAGCGTCCACGGCCCCGTCGTGAACACGTTGGTCACGACCTCGCCGTTCTCGGCGATCCGGTGGAGGTTCGGCGTCACGTCCGGCCGCCCGAGCACGTCGCGAGCCCTGGCCGTGTCCATCACGATGAGAACGACGTTCGGGCGGTCGGGGGTGGTCTCGCTGCGCGGCAGGCGCCGGCCCGATCCCGTGGGGTTCGTCGCGTTCACGACTCGGCCACCTCCTGCAGAAACGCCTCGTAGCGATCGACGTACGCCTCGACGGAGAACCTCTCTTCGACGAGTGACTGTCCGCGTCTCGCCATCGCCCTGGCGGCATCCGGATTGCCGAGGATCGAGCGCAGTGCGGCGGCGATTTCGATCGGCGCGTCGGGTGCGATCAGGAGTCCGGTCTCGCCGTCCCGGACGACCTCCCGCGTCCCGCCGACGTCCGTGGCCACGACTGGCAGCCCCATCGAGAGCGCCTCTCTGACAACGCCGGGGACGCCCTCGTTGCGCGAGGGAAGGACGAACGCGTCGAGGCGGTCGTAGAAGGACGGCATGTCATCGACCCAGCCGAGGAACTCGACGGGGGCGTCGTGGTCACTCTCGGCGACGCTGTCACTCTCTGCGACCCGCTGGCGGAGCGCCTCGGCGTACTCACGGTCGGCGTCGTGTGGCGGTTCGCCCGCGACGAGAAACTGGACGTCGGATCGCTCTGCGGATAGCTCGATCGCCGCGGAGACGAAGTCGTCGACGCCCTTTCGCGGCGTGAGGGAGGCCGCCGTCCCGATGGTGTAGGGCGGCTGGCTGAGCGGTGGCGTTGCCCGCCGTGCGGAGAACCGCTCGACGTCGATCCCCTTCGGAAAGATCCGAAGCGAGTCGGCGTACTGCTCGTACTGCTCGTCGGTGAACAGCCGGCGAGCCTGCCCGTCTGACTCGATGAACACCCGGTCTGCGAGGCGCAGGCCGACGCTGTTGAGGGTGCGATAGAGCCCCTCGGAGGGCTGTCCGAGGCCGATGTTCCAGACGACCGGCGTCCGGCTCCCGACCGCGAACGGCGCGATCGTGAGCAGGCTCCGGAGGTTCATACACCAGACGACGTCGGCGGTTCCAAGCACGGATCTGGCCTCGAGATTGAACTGGCCGAGCCGCGCCACCGTGCCGATCGAGCGCAGCGTCGACTGCTCCAGGATTTGGCCGTCGTACCGATCCAGCGACCCTCTGAAGGGCACCACGTCGACGGCGATTTCGCCGCGGAGCCGCTCGCAGAGGCGGTCCTCGGTGTGGGCGAGGAGCACCGGGCGGACGGCGTCCTGGTCGAGGCGCGTCAGGAGCCGGCAGACCATCTCCGATCCGCCCCCGTGAGAGGGCGGTGAGCCGTCGAAGAACACGGCCGTTTTCGCGTCGCTGGCTGTCGGTTTCTCGCCAGTCGGATCGGCTCGATCGGCGCAATCGACTCTCGCGGGGGTTCGTGGGGTTCGGTCACCGATCTCTTCGGCACGCTCGGGATCGAGATCGGCGGCGCTGACGGTCGGGGCTGTGGGTGTAGCGTTCATGAGGATGAGTGCCTCTCGGCGAGTGTTTCGAGCGCTCGCGTCGTCCTGCGGACTGTCGATCGCCAGTCGAGGTTCTCGCGAGAAGCCGCTCCCGCGGGTCTGCTCGCCCGATCGGCTCCGGAGGACTGTCGAGCGGCAAGCTGGTCCGTCACCGACCCCCCATCGCTCACCGCGTCGGTCGTCGACACCGCCGCCGCAGGAGTTGCACGGCCGGCGCCGTCCGTATCCAGCTCCAGCGATTCGATCACGGCCGCGGCCAGTGCGTCGACGTCCTCGACGGGCACCGTGTGAACGCCAGGGTCGTCGAGCGCGGCGACGTGATCGAGATCCGTCGTCACCACCGGGATTCCCGACGCGCGAGCCTCCAGCACCGTCCTGGGCATTCCCTCCGCGCGGCTGGGCAGGACGAGTACGTCGGCTGCCCGGTAGACCGCGGGCATCTCGTCGTAGTCGACGTGGCCGAGGACGGCCACCGCGCTGTCGCTGTCGGACGAATCGGCGACCGCCGGGTCGTCCTCTAGCTCTTCGCGCAGCGGCCCGTCGCCACACACCGCGAGCGTCGCGGTCGGGACCGACTTGCGAATCTCCTCCATCCCTGCGATGGCGTCCTGCGGTCGCTTGCCCTCGACGAGTCGCCCGACGAAGAGAACGGTCGGTCCCGCAACGTCGAGCCGCTCGCTCTCGGGACCGTCGGGCCGGAACCGCTCGGTGTCGACGCCGTTGGGCACGACGGCGACCGGCGTGGTGACGCCGAGATCCCGGAGCCGCCGTTCGTCCACGTCGGTGTAACAGAAGACCAGATCGGCCTGTTCGAACGTCCAGCGTCCGGCCGTCTGGAGGTACGCCTCGAAGATCGAGGCCGGGGCAGTCTGTGAGTAGAGGCCATGGTTGGTGATCGCCAGCGGAGTGGCCGAGCGGCGCCGTTCCAGTGCGGCCAGATTCGTCGACGCGTAGAGGTGGGAGTGCGCGTGGACGACGTCGAACTCGTTGGCTGCGTGGAGATACCGCGCCAACCCCACCGAGAGGGCGTTTCCGAGGAGCCGCGCGGTCGCGTCGAACCGCACGACCGTGTAGCCATCTCGCGACTCGACGTGTGGTCGGCTCGATTCGGCTACACTCTGTTCTGATCGATCGGGCTCGTTTCCTGACCTACCGGCCCCTGCTCCCGATCGCTCGGGCTGCCCTTCGAACTGATCGGACCCCGTCCCTCGCCCATCCGACGGCTGCCTGACAGTCAGCACCGTAACCTCGTGGCCCATCGCCGCCTGATCGCGGCTCAGTGCGTGGACGTGGTAGGCACCGCCGCCGGTCACGTCCGGGTGGAGCGTCTGGGCTACGCGGAGGATTCTCACGCTGCGATCACCTGGATCGAGACCGCGAGAGCGAGCCGCCTCATTCGTCCTCACCCGGCGCGAGCAACGCCAGCGCGTCCACCACGACGAGACGAAGCTGTTCGATGACGATCCGGACGTCCAGGGCCAGCGACTGGCGCTCGACGTACTCCAGATCGTGGGCCAGCTTTTCGGCGGGCTGGAACCCGGTGATCTCGTGGATCTGTGCGAGTCCGGTCAGTCCGGGTTTCACGAACCACCGGCGCTCCCACTCGATGCCGTCCGCCGTGATCTCGGACTCCAGCGCCGGCCGCTCTGGTCGCGGGCCGACGACGGTCATGTCTCCAGCGAGCACGGAGAGCAGCTGTGGGATCTCGTCGAGATGCGTGGCCCGCAGCACCTGCCCGACCCGGGTGACGCGAGCGTCCACGTCGCCGACGTCCTCGTCGCTGAGCGTCGGCCCGGTATCTCGTTCGGCGCCGTCTGCCATGGTTCGGAACTTCCAGAGCGTGAACACGCGACCGAGCCTGGCCGTCCGGGACTGTCCGTAGAGCACAGGCCCCGGCGAGTCGAGCCTGATCGCGACGGCGATCACCAGCACGAGCGGTGCGAGTGCCACGAGCCCCACCGTCGCGAAACAGACGTCGAACCCACGCTTGGCCACCCGACGGTGGAGAGGAAGTGGCTCGACGTTCGCGTCGAGGATCTGCGGATCGGAGCGGGTCTGGTCGGCGTGCTCGCCGGTGCTTTTCCTGTCGTCCTCTTTCCCACTGCGAGCGGCCGGTGCGTCGTCGATGAGCGTCGCCGGCGCGTGGACGGCGTGGACTTTCGCGTCGACGCCCCGTTCACGACAGACGCGCAGCGCTCCGAAGAACTCCTGGCGATCCGAGGCGGAGAACCCCAGCACGACGGCGTCGACGTCCCGAGAGACGAGGAGATTCTGCAGGCGCGTCAGTCCCGAAATCCGTTCGGTCGCAGGGCCCGTGGCGGACGGTCCCGCCGCCGTCTCCATGGCCGATACCGGCGGAGGATCGCGCGATCCGTCGCCATCGGTTTCGCCGATATCGTCGGTAGCCGTCGTCCGTGACCCATCTGCCAGCGACTCCACGTCTGCCGACGCACTGCCATCTCCGGCGCCAGTTCCTCCACCTTCACTTGCTTCACGCCCCGCTTCGTGAGACTCCGTCGACCGCTCCGACGTCGTTCCGCCATCTCCCTCGACGTCACCGGAGGCATCCGCTTCCGTCGTACCAGCCTCCCCCTCATCGGTGGGCGAGAGGCCCCCGTCCGTACGAAGTCGCTCGACGTCGAGGGAATCTGGTGCTGCGCTCGCGAGCGAGAGGCGTGGTGGCGAGACGTGCCCGATCGGGCTCGCTTCCAGTTCGGCGACGGCGTCGCCGAGTTTGCCCGCGTCGTCCCCGACCAGGACGACGCGCTGGGGGCGGACGACCGACCGGAGTATCGTCTGGAAGACGGGCACGATGACCGCTGTCACCACGCCAACCACGGCGAGGACCGCTGGCGCCGGAACGAACCCGACGCCAAGCCACCCCGCGAACGCGAGCACACCGATCGCCAGCCCGATCCGGACGGCCGCTGCTCGCAGCCGATCCAGCGTGCGACGCGGCCGCGGAGCGTACTCGGACCAGAGCGCCAGCGTCACGGTCAATGTGGTGAGTGCGACGCTCGGGGACCCTGGCGCGGCCGCGATGCCCGCCCGGGCGAGTGCGGCTCCCGCACTGACGGTGGCGACCGTCACCGTGATCACCGTCAGACCGCCAGCGGCTGCTCTACGGCTCGTGGCCCGTCTCATACGCCTGAATCAACTGTGCCACGGGCCTTTGCTATGGACAGCCCCATCTACCGCACCCGGTCACCAAACGGCAGATTACCGACGATCTGTATGGGATCGCAGAACTGTACTCTGACGGGCCGAAACAGCCGAATACGTGACGTACGGTCGGCGTGTTCAGAATTCGTCGAACAGTAACTTATCGCGAGCTGACAGGAGACGCCGGTCGGCTCCGGCTCTGACACTCGTTTCGGCGGCTCCGCCCCTTCACTGACGAGGGCCGCCGAATCGGTCAGTTCTGGTGGCTCCGGATCGGCCAGCCCGATCCGATCTTACTGGCCCGATCGCTCTGGTTCGATCGGACTCCTCCCCAGGGTGGCTGTCAGATGTGCGATCGCCTCACACTCCCACGCCGAGTCGTTCCCGCTGTCGTGCCTGCTCTCTGGCGGGCTGTTCGCGTGCTCGCCGGAGCACTACTACTACTACTGGCTCGGCCCCTCCCATCGATTCGGCCCCGCTGGGCCGGGGCTGCTGGGACTGGTGTAGGGTGACGCTTTACGGGCTCTCGTGGCTCCTCGAAGGCGCCACGCATTCACCGCTCGGAATGCTCGTCTACGCGATTTTCCTGTCCATCGTCGTGCAGACTGCCCTGACGAACGAGGTGCTATAGACGGCGTGCAACCTCCTGCTCTTGCTCGTACCGGGCGTGGTCGGGCTGGCCGTGCTGGCACGCGGTAGCGCGGAGGAAAACGGACGGCTAGTATGCGGCGCGATCGCAGAGGAGGCTTGAGAGAGAGAGAGATCCGCTAGCGGCCCGAGCGCTAAAACGGTGCTTCCGGTCCCTCGTCGGCGGCGGTGGAGCTGTCCGCGCCTCCGTTCGACGTGGCGGATTCGAGATCGCCGTCCCAGTCGCGGTAGCCACCCTGCAGGCTCGCGACGGCGTCTGCCTCGATCCCCTCGTAGCTGCCGAGGAGCCGCGCGGCCTGGATCGAGCTCTGGCCGATCGCGCAGACGCAGACGATTTCCTCGGCGTCCCATTCGCGCTCGTCGACGCGCCGCGGGAGCTCCGGCAGCGGCACGTTGATCGCGTCGGGAACGTGGCCCTGCTCGTAGTCGCCGGGCGAACGGATGTCGACGACGGTGACGTCCGCCTCGTTCGCGTCGAGTTTCGATTGCACGGCTTCGGGAGCGACCTCTCTGACCATCAGTTGCCCGAGGTAGCGATCCGATGCGGAAACGGGTTTCGGAGAGCCGACAGGCCCGCGACCACCACAGGCCCTGCGGGCTGCCGGCCGCATCGCAGTCCGTAAGTGCGCGCCACTCCGAGCAGACCTATGCAGGGCGCATGGGCGAGCCTTTTCTCCGGCGGCAAGGACTCGTCGTTCGCACTCTACCGCGCGCAGATGGAGGAGCTCCCGGTCGAGCAGCTCGTGACGGTCCACCCCGGCGAGGACTCCTACATGTACCACGTCCCCGCGACCGAGCTTGCCGGACTCGCTGCCGAGTCGATCGGAACCGAGCTCGTGGAGGTCGATCCGGGCGATCTCGACGCGGGGACGGTGACGGACTCCGGCGCACAGGGCGACGCCGAGCTCGAACCGCTGGAAGCGGCGCTCGCGGATCTCGACGCCGACCTCGAAGCGAGCGGTGCGGGCGGTCTCGCCGGCATCACAGCGGGCGCCATCGAGAGCGAGTTCCAGACCAGCCGGATCGAGGCGATGGCCGAGCGACTCGATATCGACCTGTTCGCGCCACTCTGGCAGCGCGATCCCGAGGAGCTCGCCGCCGAAATGCTCGACGCTGGCTTCGAGATTCGGATCATCCAGGTCGCGGCCGCTGGCCTGAGTGAGGAGTGGCTCGGTCGGACGCTCGATCGCGACGCCCTGGACGAGCTGCGGGCACTTGGCGAGGAGTACGGCGTCCACCTGCTCGGCGAGGGCGGTGAGTTCGAGACGCTCGTCGTCGACGGGCCGCACATGGATCGTCGGATCGAGTGGGATGCCTCACCAGTGTGGGAAGGCACTCGCGGTCACCTCGAGATCGAGGACGCCTGGCTGGAGTGAAGCGGGTACTGCGGTACATCGTTCGAGTACGAGAATCCGTACTCGTGAATAGCCAGGAAGCCCTCCCGCTCGTCGTCCCTTCCAGTCCCGGAAGAGCAAGCTATTCGCACTTTCGCAGATTCGGAGATTCTGCTCAATCCTATCCAGTGGATCGTGACTGTTCACGATAGCAGCGCGAAGGCAGGGTCGCGATCAGGCCTCCCGGTGCAGGGTCCAGACCTGGACGGTGTCACCGTTCTCGAGAGATACGCCGTCAGAGTCCTGCTTCGAGGAGGACCGCCTCGCCGTGCTCGGCGCACTCCTCTCGAAGCCGCCCTGGACTGACCAGGACTCGAACGGTGACGCGCGAGCCAGCAGCTCCAGTTGCTGGTACGGCAGTGGACTGATCCGGTGGCTCGTCTCGTGAACGACGTCTTCCTCACGATCGCGAAGCTGTTTCACCACCTCGACGATCTGGCGAGGCTCGTCCACGAACTCACTCCTGGTGCGAAGCTCGTGTTCGGTGCCCTGGAACTCGACGGGCAGGGGTTGCCACTCGCCGTAGGCCGCCTCGATCAGGTCGAAGCTGGGGACGAACACGTCGAAGACGAACGTGCCGCCGGGTTCGAGGACGTCGTAGACGGATTCGAAGACGGCCTGCTGGGCGTCGACGGATTTGGCATGCTGGAGCGCGTTGAACGGACAGTAGACGAGGCCGTACTTGCTGTCGACGGCCGTAGGGGAAGTCGTGCCCGCGAGCTCGGTCATGTCGCCCTCCCAGACCGAGGCGTCGAGGCCCCGCTCGGCGGCGCGGTCGCGGAGAATCTCGAGCATCTCGGGGGAGACGTCGACGCCGTCAGCATCGACGCCCGCTGCGAGCACCTCGAGGTATATCCGGCCAGTGCCGACGGCGAGTTCGAGGACCGGGCCGTCGGCCGCCGTCGCTCTGTCGACGTAGAACTCGACGTCGGTCTCGCGATCGGCCGTCATCGCGTCGTAGATCGCTGCCATCTGCTCGTCGTAGCCGTGATCGCTCATGGCAGCGTCTTGTGAACGGCTGGTATCAAAGGCAGGGGTGGCGTGTCAACGTGGCGCAGTGTTTTTGCGACCGAAGGTGAGTGAGGACGGACGCTCACTCGCCGCCGTTGGCGATGCGGGTGTGGGCGCCGATCTGTGCGCCCGCGAGATTGAGATTCTCGAGGACCGTCTCCTCGTCGATGATCGAGGATCGAATCTCACAGGACTGGAGGGTGGCGTCGGGGAAGACGATCGCTCGTTCGAGTTCCGTGTCGATGATCTCGGCACCGCGCATGACGTGGACGTTCTCGCCGAGATCGGACTCGCGGACCTCTGCCTCGGGATGGACGAGCTGTCCGCCATCGAGATACCAGGAGACCGCGTCGATGTAGGATTCGGGTGTCCCGATGTCGAACCACGCCTCGTCGAAGGTGAAGGCGCTCACTGGCTCGCGATCGACGAGCCACTGGACGAACCAGCCCGGCTCGTCGGGATTGTTGTCTCCAGCGAGGTAGGTTTCGAGGAGGCCGAGGGTGTCCGCCGGGAACCCATAACATGCGATGGAGACCAACGTGCTCGCGGGCTGTTCAGGCTTCTCCTCGAAATCGACGACGCGGTCCCCCTCGACGTCGATGACACCGTAGGAGGTCGCTCGGTCACGCGAGCCGACGTCGTAGGCTGCGATCGTGGGCGCCTCCGCAGCCTGAAAATGATCGAGGAACTCCGAGACGGAGAAGCTAATGAGGTTGTCGCCCGCGATCACGAGCGTGTCGTCGGTCAGCGCCTCGCGATCGGCGAGCTGAGCGAGCGCGCCTATGACCCCGAACTTCTCGGACTCCTCGTTCGTGTCCTCGACGGAGAGCTGTGGCTTCTCGTAGCTTGCACCGGCGAGATGCTGCTCGAAGGCCTCCGCGAACCGTTCGTTGGTAGAGACGTAGACGTCGTCGATGCGGTCGTCGGCCTCGAGCTCCTCGAAGATCCGATCGACGACGGTGGTGTCGCCGATCGGCAGGAACATCTTCGGCCGATGGCGGGTGATCGGCCAGAGTCTGGTGGCGTACCCGCCGGCGAGGACGATCGCGTCCATAGGCGATCCTCAACGAGCACGGCTATGTGTTTTTTCACTCGGCGCCGCTCGTGGCAGCGTCGGGGCGTGCTATCTGGGCCATCAGGGCATCGACTGGGAACCAGTGGTAGTGAGCTGGCCGGTGTTCGTAAACATGGATCCCCACTGATCGCCGGACAACCGTCACAGAGTGGCAGCCGATCACTGGGACTCGACCGGAGCGTGTCGGCAGCGGTAGCCGTCGGCGGTTCGCTCGATCGCGTCGACCTCGTAGAGCCGGATGGTGCGTTCCTGTTTGGTCCGGACGGGGACGTCGTAGTGCCCGGCCTCGTAGCCGAGGTCGTCGCCGTCGGCCCGGCGCTCCGCGACGAAGGATCGGTGAGCCGCGAGTCGGTCACTCGTGAGGGCACGCGAGCGATCTGGGACCGCGTTCACGCCGTCTTCGAACGCCCGAACGAGCCCCGGATCGCGCTCGATCCCGACGGAGTTGCGCGCGGCGACCATTGCAGCGTTCGTCGTGGTTCCGGTGCCCCAGAACGGATCGAGCACGGTGTCGCCGTAGACGGAGAACATGTTCACGAGACGGTAGGGAATTTCGAACGGGTAGGCCGCAGAGCGCTCCCGGAGTTCGTCGTCGGTGAGGGCCTGACGCTCGCCGCGGACGTCCGTCCAGACGTCGGAGAACCACTCGTTGCGCTCCTCCCAGAAGTAGGCGGCCTCGTACCGTCTATCGGCGCCGGGCTCCAGCGATCGCCGCTCGCCGTTCCGGAAGACGAGTACGTACTCGTGTTCGAGCGTTGCGTAGGCGTTGGGCGGGACCATGCCCGAGCCCATGAACTTCGCGGCGCTGTTGGCTGGCTTGCGCCAGAGGATCTCCGGTAGCGGGTCGAAGCCGAGCTCGGCGAATGCGTCGACGATCCGCGCATGGTTCTGGTAGACCCGAAACCGATCGAGCGTGCGCGTCGCGTCGCCGACGTTCACGCAGGCGATCCCGCCGGGGACGAGTACGCGATGGAGCTCCGCCCACGCCTCGTTCAGTATCTCGTGCATCGCGTCGAAGGCACGCTCGCCGTCGCCCTCTGCGAGTGCGTCGCCGATCGCAGGATCGAGGCTCGCGAACATCTCGTCCCACTGCTCGATCATCGGGTACGGCGGCGAGGTGACGGCCAGCTCTACCGAATCGTCGGGCAACGGCAGGTCGCGTGCGTCAGCGACGAGCGGCCGGTGGCGAGTGCAGAAGCCGTCCTCGCTGTCGTCGCCAAAACGGGAGTGCTCTTCGTCCGATGCTCCGGAACTGTCCGCCACGGCTCAGTACTTCGGATCCGCGCCGGTCGTGGCGTAGACGCGGTCCATGATCTCGTCGCGCTCGCGCTGCCAGTCGTCGAATGCGGCGGGCGAGCTGGGGTAGGACTCGTAGTGAGCGAGCAGCTCGTCGGCGACGGACTTGGTCTTGTAGAGCCCGTAGATGTCCCGCCAGTAGCCGAAGCTGTCGATTGCCATTCTGGCCTTGAGCCGCCAGGAGAGATCCGTCGATCCCTCGTAGAGCGACTCGGCGATCTTCTCACCGGGCATCGCCGCGAGCAGTCCCATCATCTCGTCGATGTCGACGGCCGTCGAGAGGATGTTGTAGACGTCGAGGGCGGCGTAGCGCGCGCCGAAGTGGTCCATCACGCGTTCGTTGTACTCCCAGAGCGCGTCCTCGGTCGGGCCGCCGTTGGAGAGCGCGTCGACGGCCGCCTCGGCAGCGTACTTGCCGGCGTACGCCGCGCCAGCGATGCCACCGCCGGTAGTCGGGTTGACGTGACCTGCGGCGTCGCCGATGGCCATGTACCCCGGTGCGACCGCGGAGTCGTAGGGCCGCCTCGTCGGCAGCGCGGCGCCGAGTTTGTCCTCGACCTCCGCGCCTTCGAACTCGGGCCGGTCCTTCAGATCGCGTTTGAGGTCGTCCACGAGCTGCATCGGCTCCTCGGTCATCTGGAAGCCCAGCCCGGCGTTGATCTCGGTTTCCGTGCGTGGGAAATACCAGAGGTAGCCGGCCGCGCGCTCGGTCGGCTTGAACACGAGCGCGTCCTCCCACTCGACGGGCTCCTCGACGTGCACGATCTCGCGGTAGGCCGAGCAGAACTGGCTGTACGTGACGTTCGTGTCGAAGGTCGTCCCCTCGAAGTCCGTCTCGTCCTGCAAGAGGCTCAGCGATCCCGCCGCGTCGATCACGACGTCGGCGTCGTACTCGACCGGCTCGCCCTTGCGCGTGGTCTTCAGGCCCGTGACGGTCCCGTCGTCGTCCTGCACGACGGTCTGGACCACGGTGTCGTAGTGGAGCTCGACGCCGGCGTCCTCCGCAGCGTCGATGATCCGTCGGCCGTACTCCCACCGGTCGATCACCGCGAGCTCGCCCGGGACCGGAATTTCGAGGACCGTATCTTCGGAGGGGATCTCGAAGCGGCCGTGGTCGACGCCGGTGTTGGTGAATGCCGGCTCGATTTTTTCTTTGGGGATCGCCTCGGGGAACGCGTCCGCGCCTTTCAGCGCGTCGCCGCAGGCGATGTGACCCGCTTCGTCCTCCGATTTCCGCTCGACGATCACGACGTCGAGACCGGCGTTGACCGCAGTCGTCGCGGCGTAACAGCCGGCCGTTCCGGCGCCGGCGACGACCACGTCGTACTCTGGCATGTGCGGCGATGCGATACGGAGCGAGAAAACTCTTTATACGGCGGCGGGGCAGCGACAGTGAGCGACGCGGCTTGTCTGGATTGGGCGTTCGTACGCTGGATTCCCGCTAGGGAGTCCGGTTTCGTCGGTTCTACTGTTCTACTGAGTACAGCAGTGGCCGACCGCGGAGCACGCTGGACAGCAGACAGCTTGGAAGCCCCCTCCCGCTCGCGCCCGCTCGCTCGTTGCGCTCCTCGCCTCCCTTCGGTCGGCTGCGGTCCTTACTTCCCGAGCGAACGCGGGCGGTCGGCCCCTTCCAGTCCCGCTCCGTGGATTTTTGACAGATATTCGCCCCGGTGGATCGTCCAGCGGGCTGTAGCCGGCGGTCGATCCCCGACTGCGAAGTGACCCCGAATTTCCGCCGCGCTTCGCTCCCTGTGACGGGATTTGGGAGGGACTGAGCGAGAGCAAAGCTCTCGCGAGGTACGAAGGATCTTTGATCCTTCGGTACTCCGGAAGGGGCCGACCGCTCGTCGGAGGTACCGAAGTAAGCACGGCCGAGCGAATGCGAGGACGCGCGCAGCGAGGTAGCTGCGTCGAGCGGGAGGGGGCTGTCGCGGGCGTGGTCCGCGACGTCGGGAGACCTCCGGTCTCCCGGAATCCGTGGCCGTCTGCTGTCCAGATACACCCACCTAGAACTGATTTCCTCAGTAGTCGAATCAAACAGGTGCTCCGAATGGAATCAATGCCTCCGTGTGAGTGGATCGTAGCGACTCGCCACAGGGAAACGGTTTTGCCGGCAGCCGAACGATAGCGGAACAATGACCGACTACACCGTCGAGTTCGTGGGGACCGGTGAGACCATCACGGTCGCCGACACCGAGACCATCCTCAGCCGGTGCATCGAGGAGGGGATCGCCCAGGAGTATTCCTGCCGCGTGGGCATGTGTCTGGCCTGTTCAGCGGAGATTCTCGAAGGCGAGGTGACCCAGCCTGCCGCTCGAGCGCTCACCGAGGCGGAGTCCGACCGGTTCGCGCTGACCTGCATGGCACGTCCGCAGTCCGATCTGCGGCTCGATCGGGGCGTCTACCCGCCGAGTATCGAGGACGACGCCGACTCGGCCGACGACGTGACCGCGGCTGCGGACGACTGAGACCGGCCTCTGGCGGCTTCCAGGGTGCTTTCTCTCCGGTCTCTCTGCACTTTTCGCTGCTCTCTGTACTCGTTTCGAATCGACCGTCACCGGAGTACTCAGGCCGCGCAGTTGTTCGGTCCGAGTTCGACCTCGTCCGGGTCCTCGATGGTCTCCATTCCGAGATTCGCCGCGACGATTCGCTCGGCGTTCGCTGGCGGGGGCGGCAGCTCCTCGGTCACGTTTGCGACGAACGACGTTCTGTCCTGCGCGAAACCGTCGAGCTGGTCAGTGAGCGTCGCCAGAGTCCTAGCGTAGGTGCCGTCGTCGTTCGCCCGAGTCCGTTGTTTGACGTGGCCGGGCGCGATCAGCGTGCGATCCGGCAGCGTGGCGGCGATCTCGTGCAGCGTATCGTGGAGCTGTGCGGCGGCCTCGGCAGGATCGACCTCCGCCTCGAGATCCGGCCGCGCGACGCCGTCGACGAAGATGCTATCGCCGGTCAGAAGCGTACCCGCCGGGGTCTCGGCATCGTCCTCTGACGCTCGCTCGACCAGCAGCGCGGTCATCTCGCCGGTGTGTCCCGGCGCGTGGATCGCGCTGATCGTCGTCGATTCGCCGAGTTCGAGTACGTCACCGTCGGCCAGCGACGTCGGTTCCGGGTCGAGGTCGAGACCGCGGTCCCAGGCACTGGCTGGGGCGTGCGCGGCGGCGTCGGTCGCCTCGGCAACGGCTCTCAGCCCGCTCACGTGATCGGCGTGAACGTGGGTGTCTATCGCGTAGCGGAGGTCGGCCCCGGACTCCGCCGCGTGGTCTTCGTAGCGATCCGCGAAGGTCCGGAGCGGGTCGATCACGGCGGCGTCGGCGCCGTCCACGACGAGGTAGCCAAGACAGCCCGTCGCGGGCCTGTGGTACTGGACGATCTCTGCGCCGTCGGGCGTGTCGAGCGTCCGGGCGAGGAGGACGTCGGCCCAGGCCTCCATCCCGCCCGCGAGATTCATCGCGTCGAGCCCGGAGTCCCGCAGCAGCTCGGCCGCGTGATCGCTCGACTCGCCGATCGCACAGACCACCACGATCGGCTGTGGAACGTCACCGACGAGGTCGGCGGCGCCGCCGCGGACCTGGGCCTGCAGGAACTTTGCGTGGGGAATCTGCGTGACGTCGGCGTCTGGGCCGTCGACGTGCCACTCCTCGAACTCGTCGCGGTTCCGGACGTCGACGATCCCGACTCGGTCGCCGCGGGAGAGCCGTTCAGCGAGGTCGACCGGCTCGATGGCGTCGGCCATGCCGGAGGGTAGGGCAGCCGGGGGGTTAAGTTGCGGTGGCGAGGCCAGAACCGCCCGTTCGACGGTCCGATCTGTGGGTAGATACAGCCGTGGATGGGCGATACTCGGTCTACAAAAACCCCGCCTCGCGAGCCCGTACCACCGGACTTTTCGCCGAAGCGATCGAACGGCGGTCTATGTCCGGCCTCCGAACCGCTCTCACCGCCCTTCCAGACGCCGTGTTCGCCGACCTCCTCGAGAGCGAGGACGCGTACCGCATCCTCATCGACCTTCCGGGCGTCACGGAGGAGACGCTCGACGTCACTGCGTCGACGGGGAGTCTCCGGATCGAGGCCCACCGCGACAAACCCGACACCGCCGGCTACCGGTTCGTGGCCGAGCAACGCGACGCCTTTCTCGACGTCGAACTGCCACTGCCGCCGAACGTCACGGCCGAGGACGCTGACGCCTCGATTGAGCGCGGCGTGCTCGAACTGACGATTCCCAAACGATCGACTGACGTCACCGAGATCGAGGTCGGGGACGCGTAGATCCGTGGCGGCCCTCCGACCGTACTGGCGCTTCCTCCGCGTCCTCCGGCAGTTCCTCCCCCTCCTGCTCGCGTGGGCACGCGACCGCCGCAGATTTCTGCTCTTCGGCGGACGCCGTCGCGTCAGCTCGGAGGAACGAACGCGCCGCGCGGAGGAACTGCTCGACTCCTTGCTCACGCTGGGGCCGACCTTCATCAAGCTCGGCCAGCTGCTCTCGACGCGGCCGGACGTGCTCCCGCCGGAGTACGTCTCCGTACTCTCCCGCCTTCAGGACGACGTCCCGCCCGCCGAGTGGGCGGACGCGAAGGAGGTCCTCGAGGCGGAGCTCGGCCCGGTCGGTGATCGGTTCGAATCCTTCGACAGCGAGGCGATCAGCGGCGCCAGTCTGGGGCAGGTGTATCGCGCCCAGATCGACGGGCAGGCCGTCGCGGTCAAGGTCCGCCGGCCGGGCGTCGAGTCACTCGTCGCTGCCGACCTCCGAGTCGTTCGCTGGTCGCTGCCGCTCCTGCTGGCTCTTGTCGGCGAATCACGGGCGTTCTCGCTGCGAAATCTCGCCGACGAGTTCGACAAGACGATCCGCGAGGAGATGGACTACGACCGCGAGCGGCGGATGCTCGAGGAAATCCGCGGAAACTTCGCGGGGACCGACGACGTGGCGATTCCGGAACCGATCGACTCTCACTGCAGCGAGCGCGTGCTCACGATGGAGTATCTCGGCGGGACGAAAGTCGACAGTATCGACGAACTCGATCGACGTGGGGTCGACCGGACTGCCGTCGCAGAGACGCTCCAGCGGACCTACCTCGATATGATCGTCGACGACGGCGTCTTCCACGCCGATCCCCACCCCGGAAATCTCGCCGTTCAGGACGACGGCACGATCGTGTTCTACGACTTCGGGATGTCCGGCCGGGTCGACGAGTTCGTGCAGGGGAAGATCGTCGAGTTCTACGTCGCCGTTGCCGAGCAGGACATCGACGGAATCCTCGACGCGCTGATCGAGATCGGCACGCTCTCGCCGGAGGCAGATCGCGCGGTGATGGCCGAGGTCATGGAGCTCGCCATCCAGGACGCTCGCGGCGAGGACATCGAGCAGTACCGCATCCAGCAGATCGTCGGACAGATCGAGGACTCGATCTACGAGTTCCCGTTCCGACTCCCCAAGGATCTCGCACTGGTCCTGCGTGTCGCGACCGTCGTCGAGGGTGTCTGCGTCACGCTCGATCCCGATTTCGACTTCATCGCGACGGCGACCGAGTATCTCACGAGGGAGGGCTACCGCGAGGAGACGGTCCGCAGAGCCGTCGAGGACGCCGGCGAACAGCTCCGCGAATCCGGCGCCGCCGCGGCTCGTATCCCGCCGAAACTCGAGCGGGCGCTCGACCGGATCGACCGGGAGAATCTCCGGGTCAGGGCCGACATTCAGGACTCGAACGAGCTGTTCGACCTGTTCGCGAAACGGCTGGTAATCGGGATGCTCGCTGCGGCGGGGGTGGTCGCGACGACGATCCTCTTCGTCGCGGCCTCGATCGAGCAGACTGCCGTCGCAGGTGCGGTCACGGTCTTCCTGCTCCTGTTCCTCTATCGATCGTTCCGCCGTCGCCGCGGGATGCGCGCCCAGCCCCAGTTCACGCGTCAGAATCTCCGCGAGCGGCAAGGCCCCGGCGAGAACTGATTTCTCTCCGTCCACGAGGGCTAGGCGAGCGCCTCGGACCGTACTCCAGCGGTGGCCGTCGACGCGTTCGAATGCGGCCATGGTGGGGCCGCCGAATCGGTCGCGTTCGGCCGCGAGCCCGCGATTCCAAACCGTTTATCACAATCGGGTGGCAACGCCGCTGCATGGCAAGAGAGCAGAAGGAAGTGCGGGATCTGCAGGAGGGCAACTACGTGATGATCGACGACGCCGCCTGCAAGATCAACTCGTACAGCACTGCCAAGCCGGGCAAGCACGGAAGCGCCAAGGCTCGTATCGAGGGAGCAGGCGTCTTCGACGGGCAGAAGCGCTCGCTGTCCCAGCCCGTCGACGCCAAGGTCTGGGTCCCGATCATCGAGCGAAAGCAGGGGCAGGTCGTCAGCGTCGAGAGCGACGACGTCGCTCAGGTAATGGACCTCGAAACCTACGAGACGATCACGATCCGCGTCCCCGGTGACGACAAACTCTCGCCGGACCAGCAGATCGAGTACCTCGAGATGGACGAGCAGCGCAAGATCGTCCAGACGTAAGATGTTCCCAGGCGCGACGGCCGACCGGGCCGACGCCGCCTACGCGATCGTCGGTGCACCGCTCGACGTCTCTACCTCTTTCCAACCGGGCACGAGATTCGGCCCGGATCGCGTCCGCCAATTTGCTCGTCCGTTCGAAGACTACGACCACCACACAGCAAGCCAGTTCTCTACGCTCGGGGTCCACGATCACGGCGACGTGCGCGCATGGCCCGACGCCGCCGAGTATCTGGACTTTCTCGAGAGCGTGCTCGTGGAGTACCAGTCCGACGGGGTCGTGCCGCTAACCGTCGGCGGCGAGCACAGCGTCACCGTGGCGGGCGTTCGCGCTGTCGAGCCCGACGTGGTGGTGAGCCTCGACGCACACCTCGATCTGCGGAGCTCCTACGACGGCGACGAGCTCAGCCACGCCTGCGCGATGCGGCGTGCTCTCGAGACCGCCGAGGAGGTCATAGTGCTCGGTGCTCGCGCCGGGAGCGAAGCGGAGTGGAATCGTGCGAGCCAGGCCGACGTGACGGTCGTCGAACCGGCTGCCGTCGCGGAGTGGACCCCCGAACGGGCCGGGATCGACGACGGCCGATCGACCTACCTCACGGTCGACGTAGACGCCCTCGACCCCGCGTTCGCACCGGGTACCGGCACGCCGGAGCCGTTCGGACTCGATTCGGCGACGGCACGTGACGTCGTCCAGCGGGTCGCTCCCCACGCTGAGGGGTTCGACGTGGTCGAGGTCAACGACCGCGACGACGGGCAAGCCGCATCCGTCGCAGCGAAGCTCTTGCGGACGTTCGTCTACGAGCACGCGGCCGCTGGCGACTGACACTCGTCGGCGCGGCTGTCGTCCGATCCTCTCTCTCGTTCCGATCCCGCTGCTGCCCACCGTAGCGATCCGTCCGACCGCAACGCCCTTTCCGTCGTCCTGTGAATGGTCAGCTATGGACAGACGCCAGTTCGTTTCGCAACTCGACGACGCACTCGACGTCGCGGCGTACGCGGACGTCGACGCGAGCCCAAACGGTCTCCAGGTCGGTAGCGAGGACGGTACGGTGGAGCGGGTCGCCTTCGCCGTCGACGCTGCAAACGCGACGATCGAGGCCGCGATCGAGTGGAACGCGGATATGCTGGTTACCCACCACGGAATTATCTGGGGGTCACTCGATCGCGTGACGGGCAGGGCACACGATCGGATCGCTCCGCTCATCGAGAACGAGGTTGGACTCTACGTCGCGCATTTGCCCCTCGATGGCCACCCAAACCTGGGCAACGCCGCCCGACTGGCTGACCGACTTGAACTGGGGAACCGTGCTCCATTCGGTGAGCACGGCCCAAAGCACGTCGGACAGCGGGGCGTTCTTCCAGAGCCGATGGCACTCGAGGAGTTGGCGACGGAGCTCTCCACGGAGCTTCCGACCGGGGAGAGAGGGGTGCAGGTGCTCGATCACGGCCCGGAGATGGTTTCGAACGTCGCGATCGTCACCGGCAGCGGTGCGGACTGGCTCGGGGAGGCCACGGCCGCGGAGGCTGACGTCCTCCTCACCGGTGAGGGGAAACAGAAGGTCTACCACGAATCCCGCGAGGCAGGCGTGAACGTGATTCTCGCTGGGCATTACGCGACGGAGACCGGCGGGGTGCAGGCGCTGCAGTCACTCGCCGAGGAGTGGGGCATGACGACGACGTACATCGAACATCCGACCGGTCTGTAGATGCGGTTGGTCGGGCGTGTCGCTGCCAGTGGGGACGAAACGGCCGTTTCAGAGCGAGCCCGCGGCCCGCGGTGAGCAGCCGTTCGCGTCGAAGAACTCCCACAGCGTTTCGGTCACCCGTTCGGGCGCTTCCGCGGGGCCCATGTGGCTGACGCCGTCGTACTCGTGGAACTCGCCGTCGACTAGTGCCTCCGCGAGCGCCCGCGAGCTGTCTCGAAGGTGCGAGGGGCCCTCCGTTCCGGATAGCACCAGCCCGGGGGCACCCAGATCGATTGTCTCTGGGAGCTCGTAGGTCTCGACGACGCGGTCCATCGCCAGCGTCCGCTCGGCGCCACGGGCGGCCTCGGGCCAGTGGGGCCACCCCTCGAGCCAGGCCTCGAACTCGGCGTCGGAGACGTCGTCGGTGTGGAGGACCTCACGAAGGTGGAGCTTCATCGCGCCGCGCTGGTCGTCAACTTCGAGACGGGCCGCCATCTGGTCGGCGAGGTCCGACCGTTCGCTGTACTCCCCGACGAGGATCGCGGGCTCGTAGGCGGCGATCGCGGCGACGGGCTCCAGGCGAGCGGTTTCGAGTGCCTGCAGGCCGCCGAAGGAGTGGCCGACGAGGATCGGCTCGTCGTCCTCGACGGCGGAATCCGTACGGGCTGCCTCGAGCACCGCCTGGACGTCCTCGATCTCGCGCTCGAGGCCGTACGCCTCGGCAGGCTCACTGTCGCCGTACCCCCGCCGATCAGGACGGACGACGGCGTAGTCCTCGACGAAACGAGGCGCTACCGGGTCCCAGTACTGGCGGCCGCCACCGCCGTGGAGCAGGAGAAGCGGGCGGCCAGTACCCTGCAAGTCGTACGCGATCTCGGTGCCGTCGGCTGAGGTGACTGTCTGCATCGGTGTCGTATACTCTGCGATCCGTCGGCTTCGACGTATCCCTGATGGGTGAGGCCGTTTATATACTGCGGGCCGCGAGACAGTGCTCTCGACGGAACCTGGCGACGGAACTTCGCAATGGAGGCTCGTGGCAGCAACTGGGTGGACGGCTCCGTCTCCCTCACCGATACTCCGCGCGGAGCCGGCCGACGTCGAGATACACGTAGTGCAGAAGCGTCCCCGTGAGACCGTAGCGGTGGATCCGCCGGCCGGACGTCTCGACGAGTACGTCGGGGTGATAGGCGGTGTCGAACTCGCGACCGAGATGCCGGGAGAAGGCGGTGTCCTCGTTGGGGACCTCCGGAAAACCGCCGGCGGCGTCGTAGACGTCGGCGTCGACGAAGAAGTTGAATCCGGGCAGGATCGGCCGGCGGAGATGTGGAAAGACGCGGTTGATCGTCGCCTGCATCAGCTTCGGCCGGACTCCGTCCATGTGGCAGCGCGAGGTAGCCGCGTCGAGATCGTTCTCGCGCACGAACGATAGCATCTCCGTGAGATACGACGGTTCGAGCACCGTGTCGGCGTCGACGAACGCGAGCCAGTCGCCGTCGGCGTGCTCGGCGCCGAGGGCGCGGCCGCCGCCGATGCTCTCGCCGGGCCCCTCGATCAGTCGGACGTCGTCGTGAGCGCGGGCGATCTCGGCGGTCCGGTCGTCGCTGTCGCCGTCGACGACGAACGTCTCGGCGGGCTGGGTGCCCTCGAGTGCGCCGACGCTGTCGAGACATTCCGGCAGGTAGTCGGCCTCGTCTTTCGCAGGGATCACGATGCTGACCGTCGGTGCCGCTCCCATCGAGCGCGGGGTTCGACCACTGCAAAGTTGAACGCTCCGGTCGATAGGTCGTCCTCTGGCCGTTGACACAGACTGGCCGCTGGCACAGAGCGGTCAATCGGTCCGAACCGCGCCGTTCAAACGGGTGGCGGGCCGATCCGCGGCCATGCCAGAGGACGGAGCAGCCGACGGCGACGGTCACGACGCCGACGGCTCCGGTCACGAGCCCGAGCGCGACGAGTTCCACCACGACCCGGTCGGCCACGCCGAGGCGGCCGCAGGCACGACAGTCGGAGAGCTCGCTGCGGAGTACGGAGCAGCTGGTGGCGGCGCCGCCACGCTCCACGAGGCCGTGGACATCTACGCCGAGATGCTCGAGGACGACGTGACGACCTTCGTCGGCCTCGCGGGCGCGATGGTTCCGATGGGGATGCGCCGGATCGTCGCGGAGCTCATCCGCGACGGCCACGTCGACGCGCTGGTGACGACCGGTGCGAACCTCACGCACGACGCCATCGAGGCCATCGGCGGCAAACACCACCACGGCCGGAGCGGCCACCCCGAGAAGAGCGAGCGCGAGCACGACGAAACTCTCCGCGAGGAGGGCGTCGACCGCATCTACAACGTCTACCTGCCACAGGAACATTTCGCACTGTTCGAGTCCCACCTTCGCGACCACGTCTTCCCGTCGCTTGCCGAGCAGGGAACCGTCACGATCGAGGAGCTCACAGCCGAACTCGGCCGGGCGAACGCCGAAATCAACGAGCGCGAGGACGTCGAGGAGCGGGGCGGTATCGCTGCCGCAGCCTACGAGAACGACGTGCCGATCTACTGCCCCGCCGTGCAGGACTCGGTGCTGGGGATCCAGGCCTGGATCTACAACCAGACCTCCGACCTGACTCTCGACGCGCTCGGGGACATGACCGGCCTGAACGACCTCGCACACGAGGCCGACTCCTCGGGTGCGCTGGTCGTCGGTGGCGGTGTCCCGAAGAACTTCGTCCTCCAGACGATGCTGGTCGCTCCAGACGCTTACGAGTACGCAATCCAGCTGACGATGGATCCGCCCCACACTGGCGGATTGTCCGGCGCGACCCTGGACGAGGCCCGATCCTGGGGCAAGCTCGAGCCTGCTGCGCGGAACGTCTCGGTCTACGCCGACGCGACGATTACGCTGCCGCTGCTTGTCGCCGCTGCTCGTGAGAAAGCTGGGGAGTAGGTGCAGGCGTTTCTTCTGGGCTCGTAACGACCGCGAACAGCCAGGAAGCCCCCTCCCGCTCGACGATCCTGGCTCGCTGTGGTCCTCGGCTCGCGTACGCTCGCCTGCGGTCCTTGCACCGACAGACTCGCTTCGCTCGTCTGTCGGGGTTCGCCTCGCAGTGCTCGGCTCACCGTCGCCAGATATCGCCGGGCGGTCGGCCCCTTCCAGTCCCTCCCAAGATCGTTTGACGAATATCGCGATACCCCTGTGGTCTGTGGAGTGGAGCGCCTAGCGGTGGCCGTCGGGCACGCTGTACTGGTAGCCGTCGGGCGAGGCTGGTCTGGCGGTCGGTCCCCGATCGCGGCAAGACACCCCACCCCATCCGCGCACTGAAGTAGCACCCGACGGGATCGGCGTGTATGGTCGATCGCGGACGCGTGGCTGGGGTCTGGCGGCGCGTCCTCTCCCTCTCGTGGCCGATGATGGTCGAGCAGGTCACGCGGACCGGGATGCGGACGACGGACGTCCTCGTCACGGCGCTGTTCTCGCCGATCGCCGTCGCGGCGATCGGGCTCGCGGATCTCTTCGCTCGATTGCCGTTGCGGATCGGACTGGGTCTCGGAACGGGCGCGATCGCGCTCTCGAGTCAGGACACTGGCGCCGGCGCTGAGGCGACGCGCGACGAGGCGATCTCGCAGGCGTTGCTCGTCGGCGCGCTCGCCGGAATTCCGTTCATGCTGTTTGGATTCTTGCTCGGTGAGCCAGCGATCGCACTCATCGGCGAGTGGGGCGATCCCGAGGAGGTCGCCGAGGTCGCGGATCTCGGCGGCACCTACCTCGCGATCATCTTCGCGACTGCGCCGGCCAGACACGTTTCGCTGATCGCCGCTCGGTCGCTCCAGGGGACCGGCGACACCCGGACGCCGATGTACGTCAACGTCGTTTCGAACCTGCTCAACGTCGCTCTGTCGGTGATTCTCGGGCTCGGGCTGCTCGGCGCGCCGCGCCTCGAGGTGGTCGGCGTCGGGCTGGCGACGGCGATCGGGAACGTGTTCACCGCCGGCGCGTTGCTGGCGGTGCTGGCACTCGGCGTGCGCGATGCGGGGCTCCGACGCCCCACGCAGCTCGTGATCGCGAAGCAGCTGCTCGTGGTCTCTGCTCCGAAGATCGCGGAAGGGCTGTTCGCGACCGTCGTCGAGTTCCCGTTCAATGCCCTGTTGCTGTACTTCGGAACCCCCGTCAACGCGGGCTACCAGATCGGGCGCCGCGTCTACCAGCAGGTGACGAGTCCCCTCTCGCGAGGACTCCACGTCGCAGCGAGCGTGGTCGTCGGCCAGTCGCTGGGCGCCGGCAAGCCCGACGACGCGCGGTTCGAGGGCTGGGCGACGACGGCACTGGGCGTCCTGTTCGTCGGCGGCATCGGTCTCGGACTCGTCGTCGCAGCGCGGCCGATCGTGACGCTGTTCACCGGCGACGCCGCGACGGCGCGCCACGCGACCGCGTTCGTTCGCGCGTACGGTATCGGCGCACCGTTCGTCGCCGGAATGGTGGTGCTCTCCGGCGCCCTCCAGGGTGCAAGCGAGACGCGGACTCCGCTCGTCGCCCGGGCGTCGGGTCTGCTCGTGGTCTATCTCGGGGTCTCCGTCATCGGCGGGCTCGTGCTCGGGTTCGGGCCGCTGGCGATCTACGTCGCCGTCGCGAGCTGGCACGTCTGGGCGTTCGCGATCGTGCTCTGGGGGTTCGCTCGCGGCGACTGGGCGGAGCGCGCAGCGTCGATGATGGCCGATCGCGGCACGTCCGTCGACTCGCCGGTCGCGAGCGATTCAGACGGGTAACGATCGTATGATGGGGTGATCGGAGCCCGGGACCCCTCGCGATCGAACGTCGTCGGGCGGACGGAGGGCCTTCTATCCTGTGGCGACTGTCCGACTCTGCGAGAGACCCCTATCTCCAAGTGGTATCCCCCGGAACGCAGAAGCGATGAGTCTCGACGACGCGGTGCGCAACAGCGCCCGATCGTTCGGCTCCCGCCCATCGCAGGTCCTTCCCTTCTACGTCGCCGGCGTCGCGGTCCCGGTGATCGTTCGGGTGGTGCCCTTCCTGGGTCTCCTGCTCGCCTACCTCTCTCTTCAGGGAAGCGGCCGCCTCGAGGCGGTTCGTGCGGAGCTGGAGCCGGCGGCGCCGATCAGTATCGACGGCGTGACGAGGGGAACGACCGAAGCGAGTGCGATCGACGAGGAGGCGCTCGGGGAAGCGCTGCTCGACCTCCTCACGCCGACGGTGATCGCGATTCTCGTGGTTACGACGCTGGTCTCCATACTGCTCTTCGCGGTCATGCAGTCCGCCGTTGCTGCGGGGCGACTGCACACGGTGTTCGCAGTGCTCACCGGGGGCGCGCAGACCGGTTCGACCGATCCTGGGCCGACGGCCGGTGCGGACGGAACTGCCTCCACCCAGGCGCCGACGCGCGCTGGCGTCGACGGCGTCTTCGAGCACACGTGGACGTTCTTCGGGCTCGCAGTGCTGGAGTTCCTCGCCATTCTGGTGCTGTTCGGGATTCCAACTGCGATGATCGCCATCGCGGTTCTGGCGGATTTCATCTGGCTCGTGATCCCAGCGATTCCGATGTTCTTCCTCGCAATTCCGGTGGCTCTACTCGTCCGGCTCCTCTTCGCGTTCGCGCGGCCGGCAGCGGTCGTCGAGGGGGCCGGCGCGATTCCGGCTCTCAAGAGCGGATACGGCCACGTAAGAGGGAACCTCCTCCAGTCGATCGGCTACGGGGCCCTCGCGCTCGGTCTGGTGATGGTCGCGAACATGATCGGAGGTGCGTTCAGTCAGTTCGGCGCGGTCAGCGTCTCGACGCTGGTGCCGCTCGTGTTCGTCTTCCCGCTGCTCGACCTCGCGAAGACGTCGCTGTACGCCCAGGACGCCGGCGTCGCACTCGCGTCGCCACCGATCCCCGAGCGTGGACGAATCGAACGACTGCGTGGGGGAGTTGCCCGCGGCTGGTCTGCGTTCGTCTCGTTCACTCGTGGCCACCTCGGTCTCGTTGCGATCAGTACCGTCGTCCTCGCTGCGGGCGTCTGGGTCGGGCTCTGGGCAGGTTCGCAGGTCGACGACCTGTTCGTGGCCTCGATCGAGACGCGAATCGGCCGACAGGGGCCGATCGCGGCGTTCTTCCACTACGCAGCCAACAACTGGTCCGTCGCCGCCGGCCAGTCTCTCGCGGGCATCGCCGTCGGCGTGCCAACGATCGTTTCGCTGGCATTCAACGGAGCGAACGTCGGCTTCCTCTACCAGCTCGAGGCGGATCAAGAGATCCTGCTCGCGTTCGTGGCTCCCCACGGCGTCATCGAGATTCCGGCGTTGCTGTTCTCGGGCGCGTTGGGACTGCACCTCGGCCGCGTCGGCTGGGGGTACGCGTTCGGCGACGTGGACCGCGACCGGCTCGCCTCGGCGATCGACCGCGCCTTTCAGGTGCTCGTCGGCCTCGCCGTGTTGTTCGTCGTCGCCGCAGTGATCGAGGGGTTCGTGAGCCCGTACTACTGGCGGCTGATCGGGATCTGACCTCGTGCCATCTCGATCCTGTGCGAGGCCTGCTTATGGTTGATTGGTGTCCTGAGCCGTGTCCTGAGCGGGTCCATCACAGCGCCCCTGTAACGTTCAGAGTGGGTGTTTCGAGCGCTCTCCTGTGGGAACTGCCGGCGAGCCCGAACTGGTTCGGCCGTCGTTCCAGTGAGCCGAGAATCGCGGCCCCGCTTTTCGGGGTGAATCCCTGAAGGGCTGCTATGGGACGCCAGCGCACGGGGGACGACCGATCGCTGCTGGACGATGACTCGACGATCAGCGGCACGTCCGGCGAGACGGACCAATCGGCTGCGGGTCGATCCTCGCGAACGGACGATCGAACGGCTACCGACGGTGGAGCGAGTCATGGCCGCAACGGCATCTGGGACTCCGAGTCTTTCGGCCGATCCGACGACGCCCAGCGTGGTGGACCCGACAACGGATCCTCGCTCGTGACGGACCGCGAGCAGACGGCAGAGGAGCAGGCCACGGTGGAAGTCGAGCCCGAAGACGAGCTGATCCGCGTGGATCTCGACAAGCTCACCGACCGACAGCTCGAAGTCCTCGAGACGGCCCACGATCTGGGCTACTATCAGTATCCTCGGGGTGCCAACGCCTCCGAGGTCGCGGAAGCGCTCGACATCTGCCCGTCGACGCTCGCCGAGCATCTCGCCGCTGCGCAGACGAAGCTGCTTGCCGACGTGCTCGGCGAGGACGAGACTCGATAACGTCTCTCCCGGCCCCGAACCGCTTAACAGTCGAGGGTGGGAAGTCCGCCCTATGCTCTCTCTTTCCGACGTCGAAGCTGCCCGCGAGCGCGTCGCCGAGACCGCCCGGGACACACCGCTGAAGCACTCGCATACTTTTTCCGCGATGACCGGTGCGGACGTTCACCTGAAACTCGAGAACTTCCAGCGCACGGGTGCGTTCAAGATCCGCGGCGCGACGAACCGCATCAAGACGCTCTCCGCAGCGGAGCAAGAAGCGGGCGTGGTCACGGCGAGTGCCGGCAACCACGCGCAGGGCGTGGCGCTCGCTGCCTCGCGGCTCGGCGTCGACGCGAAGATCGTCATGCCCGAGCACGCGCCCATCTCGAAGCTCCAGGCAACCCAGTCCTACGGTGCCACCGTCGAACTCCACGGGATGGACTACGCGGAAGCGGCCGAGCGTGCCCACGAGATCGAGGCGACCGAGGACCGCACCTACGTCCACGCATTCGACGACGAGATGATCATGGCGGGCCAGGGGACCATCGGTCTCGAGGTCCTCGAGCAGTGTCCCGAGGTCGACACCGTCGTCGTCGGCGTCGGCGGTGGCGGGCTCATCAGCGGGATCTCGACCGCGATCAAAGCCAAGCGATCCGACGTTCGCGTGATCGGCGTCCAGGCCGACGGCGCTGCGAGCCTCGCACAGTCGCTGGACAAGGGCGAGATATACGAGCGGGACTCCGTCGACACGATGGCCGACGGGATCGCCACGCGACGGGTGGGCGACCGGACCTTCGAGGTGATCCAGGAGCGCGTCGACGAGGTCGTCACCGTCTCCGATCCCGAGATCGCGATGGCGGTGCTCTACCTCCTCGAGCGATCGAAGACCCTCGTCGAGGGTGCCGGCGCCGCGCCGCTGGCTGCCATCCTGCAGGATCGGTTCCGGTTCGCCGAGGACGAGACGATCGTCCCGTGTCTCTGTGGCGGAAACATCGATCTCAACACCCTGACGACGGTGATCGTGCGCGGACTCGTTGAAACTGGCCGGTACGTCAAGCTCAAGACCGTCCTCAAGGACCGCCCCGGCGCGCTCGACGATCTGATCGCGATCCTCTCCGAACACCGGGCCAACATCTACCGGATCCAGCACGACCGCAGCTCACGTGACATCGACATGAACGCCGCCGAGGTGGAGCTCGATCTGGAGACCCGCGGCCACGAGCACGTCGCCGACCTCCTCGACGCGATGGAGGCCCGCGGCTACGACGTGGAGCTGCTGGTCTGATCCAGGCATAGCTACCGACCGACCACTGCTCTCCGCGAGCCGACGCCGTCCACCGCGCGCAAACTGACGGCCGGCCACCGGGTGGGACTGGAAGGGGCCGACCGCTCGCGTTCGCTGAGGAAGCAAGCACTGGACCGAGCGAACGGAGTGAGCGAGGGAAGCGCGCAGCGAGTGTTCCGCGAGCGTAGCGAGCGGAACGTCGGAAGACGAGCGGAGCGAGTCTTCCGGAACAGCGGACGCGAGCGGGAGGGGGCTTCCTGGCTGTTCGCGGTCGCGGTCTCAGAAGTCACTCTTGCAGATTCACACGGTGGTCGCTCTCAGTTCTCGTCAGGTCTTGCCGTAACTGGTGGTTATAGACGCTTCGAGCCATATGCACGTCGTACATGAGCAACGAGGAGCCTTCGGACGCGGAGCCCCGGCGAAGCGATGGTGCTCCACGCCACCGCCTCGGCACGCGAGCGGTCCACGCTGGGCAGGAGGAGCCGGACCCCGCCACGGGCGCTCGCGCGCCACCGATCCACCAGACGTCGTCCTACGTCTTCCCTGATGCTGAGGAGGCGGCGGGCCGCTACGCGCTCGAACGCGGCGGCCATCTTTACTCCCGGATCTCGAATCCGACGGTCGAGATTCTCGAGGAGCGTCTCGCCTCCCTGGAGAACGGAGCGGGCGCCGTGGCCACGGACAGCGGCATGGCCGCGCTCGACTCGATCACGCTGGTCCTCGCGCGGGCCGGCGACAACGTCGTCTGTTCGACGGACACCTACGGCGGCACGACGACGTATCTCTCGAAGACTGCCGAGCGCCGCGGGATCGAGGCCCGGTTCGTCCCGACGCTGGAGTACGATGCGTACGAGGAGCAGATCGACGACGACACCGCCTACGTCCACCTCGAGACGATCGGCAACCCCTCGCTCGTGACGCCGGACTTCGAGCGCGTCGCCGAGATTGCCCACGAGCAGAACGTGCCACTCGTCGTCGACAACACGTTCGCGACGCCGGCGCTCTGTCGCCCGCTCGAACACGGCGCCGACGTGGTCTGGAACTCGACGACGAAGTGGCTCCACGGCGCCGGCACCACCGTCGGCGGCGTGGTCGTCGACGGCGGTGAGTTCGACTGGGCTGCTGGCGGCTACAAGGAGCTGGCGGGTGAGAACCCGGCCTACGAGGGCGTGGACTTCAGCGAGCGGTTCGCGGACGCGCCGCTCGCGGCCGCCGTCCGCCTGCGCGCGCTTCGCAGCCTCGGCAATCAGCAGACACCTTTCGACGCCTGGGAGACCCTCCAGGGGATGCAGACGCTCTCCCTTCGGATGCGCCAGCACTGCGAGAACGCGGCGATCGTCGCGGAGTATCTCGACGACCACGAGGCGGTCGCGTGGGTCGCCTATCCGGGACTCGACTCTCACGAGACTCACGAGAACGCCAGCCGGTACCTCGGCGATCCGCCCGAGGACGCCAGCCGCGGTGCCAGCACGCGCGTCGACGGCTACGGCGGCATGCTCGCCTTTGGTCTCGAGGAGGGCTTCCAGGCTGGCAAACGCTTCTGCGAGCGGGCCGAACTCGCGAGTTTCCTCGCGAACGTCGGCGACGCGAAGACGCTCGTGATCCACCCAGCGTCGACGACCCACGCGCAACTGACCCCCGAGGAACAGCGCGATGCCGGCGTCTCGCCCGATCTGCTGCGGCTCTCCGTCGGTATCGAAGATCCCGCGGACATCCTCGCAGATATCGACGCCGGCATCGAGGCTGCGACGGAGTAAACTGCTCTCCGGCTGGCCTTCCAGAATCCATCGAGAGCCCGGAACCGGACGGCACTCACCCCTCGGCGTAGGCGTCCAGACGGCGGATCACTTCGTTTGCAATCACGCTGAGCGTCATGAAGCCGCTGACGATGAGCAGTAGGAAGAGCTCCGGAAGAATCACGACGACGATCGAGAGCTGGATGGCGATCGTCATGACGAGCAAGTCCCGCTGCCGAGATTCGTTCATTGCTTTGGCGTTCGAATGAACGACGCATAGATCTTCTCCTCGGTCGAGCGGCGGCACGCCATGGCGACGGTGACCGACGAAACGGCCAGATCGAAGATGACTCCTGCAGATGTTGCCGTAACTGTGGGTTATATCCTTATGGCACTGTATGCGTGTTGATAATGAATGCATCGGCGCCTTCACACCGGTCGGACGCGGAAAGCGGGCTTGATCGCGTAGTGCCGACCGAGGGACCGACAGACTGCAATACCCCGCCGACGGAGGTGTCGCCATGTCGACCACGGTAGCGACCGAGGATCTCGGGGAGTTCCAGTTCGAGTGCGGCGAGTCGATCCCGAGCCTCGAGGTCGCCTACGAGACCTACGGCGAGTTCACCGGCGACAACGCCGTGCTCGTCTGTCACGCGCTGACCGGGAGCGCACACGTCGCGAAGCGCCGGTTCGACGCCGACGAGGAAGACGCGCTCGCCGACGTACCCGAGACCGAGGGCCAGGCCCAGAGCTGGTGGTCCGACGTCGTCGGGCCCGGGAAGGCCATCGACACGAACGAGTACTACGTCGTCTGCGTGAACGATCCGGGCTCGTGCTACGGTACGACCGGCCCCGCCAGCGAGAACCCCGAGACTGGCGAGCCCTACGGCACCGACTTTCCCCCGGTCACCGTCGGCGACTGGACCCGCGTCCAGCGCGCGGTCCTCGACGCGCTGGGCGTCGGCCGCCTCCACGCCGTCGTCGGCGGCTCCGTCGGCGGGATGAACGTCCTCGACTGGGTGAGCCGCTATCCCGACGACGTCCGCCGAGCCGTTCCGATCGCCGCCGCCCCTCGACTCGACGCCCAGTCGCTCGCAATCGAGGCGATCGCCCAGCGCGCGATCACCAGCGACTGCAACTGGAACGGCGGCCACTACTACGGCGAAGACCAGCCCGATCCGAGCCATGGCCTCCAGATTGCCCGGCAACTCGGCCACGTACTCTACCTCTCGAAGGCTTCGATGGAGGAGCGCTTCGGTCGCCGGGCCGCCGGGCGGGAGGCCGAGCGCGACACCTTCCCCTCCGATCCAGCGGCCGACTTCTTCCCCTACCGCGACGTGGAGTCCTACCTCGACTACAACGCCCGGAAGTTCGCCGAGCGCTTCGACGCCAACAGCTACCTCTATCTCACTCGCGCGATGGACAACTTCGACCTCGCCTCCGGCTACGAGGACGACGCCGACGCGCTCGCGGCGTTCACCGGCGAGGCGCTGGTCATGAGCTTCACCGGCGACTGGCATTTCACCGTCGCGCAGGCTGCGGAGCTCTCCGACGCCTTCCGGGAGACCGACGTCCGCGTCGCCCACCACGTCGCGGAGTCCGACCACGGTCACGACGCGTTCCTCGTCGAGCCCGAGACCGTCGGCCCGCCGCTGTCGGACTTCCTCGAAGCGGGCGTCGAGGGCAAGGCCGTCACGGACGCCGACGGCGACGTGCCGGAGGAAGATACGATCCCGCCGGTCCACTCGAGTCTGTTCTGAACGGAATTATCGGCCGCAGCCTCTGATCATACAGCTATCTCGGCACAGCTGGCCGTTTTACGTCGGTTCGAGCGGGAGCCTGAGCTCGACGGTCGTGCCGCTTGAATCCGATCCGTTCCGGAACGTCACCTCACCGCCGAGGCTGCCTGCGCCCCACGTGATCAGCCAGAGGCCCAGGCCGCTGCCGTGTTCGAGGTCGGTCTCGGTGCCAGCGCGGATCGGCTCGAGTTCGTGGTCGGGAATGCCGGGGCCGTCGTCACGGACTGTGACCTTCGCCCAGTCCTCTGCCTGGGACGCGGACACGGTGAGTGCTAGCTCTTCGTCGTCGCCGTTTCCGCTGGAACCGTGTTCGACTGCGTTGTCGACGGCGGCGGTCAGCACGGCACCGAGGGATTCGGGCTCGGTGTGGAGCCGGAACCCGTCGGGAATCTCGACGGCGATCGCTGCGCGGTCGCGATAGGGATCGAGGACGTCCTCCACGATCGCCGAGAGTTCGACGGTCTGCGGCTCCCGGTCCGGGTCGGCGAGCGCCGCTTCGATCGTCCTGGCCTGCTCGCCGAGGGAGAGGAGGCCGTCCGCTTCCTCGACGATGGTCTCCGCCATCGCGGCCTGATCGTCGTCATCGAGCGCGGTCAGCTCTTCGCCGTATGCTCGCACCACCGTCATGTCGTTTCTGAGATTGTGACGCAGCACCCGATTGAGCACCGATAGCTGCTGGCGGCGTCTCGTCTCTTCGCTGACGTCCTGGAAGACGAGCGTCCGTCCGAGCATCGAGCCGCTCTCGTCGCGGATAGCCGAGACCGTGATCTCGAACGGCTGTCTGCCGGTCTCGGTGACGAGCGAGACGCGGTGCCGGCCGGAGTCGAGCGGGATCGGTTCACCGTCTGCACTGGTGGCGATCTCGTCGATCGATCGACCGACAAGACGGCCCTCGTGGTCGGCAGCCAGGAGCGCGATGGCGGCCCGGTTCGTCTCGACGATCTGACCGCCGTCGTCGAGCACGACGACGCCGTCGCCGAACTCCTCGAGCAGCCGCTCGCGACCGAGTCGGCGCGCGGCGGGCGGCGAGTCGAACATCGGCGCACGGAAGAAGACGGTGGCGGCGAAGGCGAACACCCAGCCGAACAACAGCGGCGTGGTCGTGACCTGCGGATACGGGCCGACGCCGAGCACCCACGCGAGGCTGCCGGCACCCAGCGAGATCACAACGGCGATCATCGAGAGGGCCTGGACGGTGTAGAGCGCGTCGCGCTCGACGAGCACTTCCAGTAGGATCGCCCCCGCGGCGAGCAACACGGCGTAGGAGTATGCCTTGTGAACGTACAGCCAGGGTCCTTTGTCGTAGCTAACCGTCGCCGCGCCGAACGCGTCGTCGATACGGTACTGCGACCACATGAGCGCGTGTTCGCCGCTCGTGAGCACGGCCAGGATCGTGATCGCCGGAACGACGAACAGCCCGAGAACGATCGGCCGGTCGAGCACCGCGCGCCGACCCGTGTACGCCGCGACGAACAGGAAGAATGCGACCGGCGCGATACCGTGGCCCAGCCAGAGGGGGAGCTCGAAGAGCCGCCTGAGCCCCGAATCGAACGTGAGCAGCCCGACGCCGTACCCGATCGACCAGATCCCCGACGACGCTGCGGCGATCTGGAACCAGACGGATCCTGGCTTCGACCACCGGCCACGGACGAGCCAGCCAGAGACCAGACAGAGTGCGCCGGAGAGAAGCGAGAGGACGACGAGCGGCGAGATCAGCATCGAGCCGACCGATGTACTCCACGGGTTTCCCTATTGTGCCCGACTGCACGGCAAAGAGTCGAGGAGATCGTGCAGCACACCGATTCTGGACGAGCAGCTCTGGATGAGCGACTCTCGACGAGCGGCTCAGTCCGCGAGGTACCCGTCGTCGACGAGCAGCTTTCGCAGCTCCGCCATCGAGGTCACCTCGACGTCGCAGTGGGGCGCGACCGCGGATTTGGGCTCGAACCCGATCGCGAGCCCCGCGACCTGGAGCATCGGAAGGTCGTTGGCGCCGTCGCCAACGGCGATCGCATCCGCGAGATCGACGGACTGGTCGCCGGCGAGCTCCTCGAGAGCCTCGTCCTTCGTCCCCTCGATGAGCGATCCCTCGACCCCGCCGGTCAGCGCGCCGTCGGTGACGGGCAGCCGATTCGCGACGATCGTGTCGACGTCGACGCCCTCGCGAGCGAGCGCCTCGGCGACGCCGCGTTCGAAGCCGCCGGTGAGAACAGCGACGTGGTGACCCGCGTCGCGCAGCTCGGCGATCAGCTCGGCAGCGCCGGGCCGGAGAACGACCTCCTCGAAGGCGGTCTGTGCCTTCTCGTCGGGTAGGTCTTCGAGGAGCGCCGCTCGCTGGCGGAGGCTCTCGGCGTACTCGATCTCGTCGTTCATCGCCCGTTCCGTGATCTCGTCCATCTGATCGGCGACACCGTACTTGTCGCCGAGGAGCACGGTCATCTCCGAGTCCGAGAGCGTGCCGTCGAAGTCAAAGGCGAACAGGGCCATTACGCGGTCGGAACGGGGCGGGACCCATTAACGCCCCGATCCGCTGTGAGCACCTGAACGAGTACGTCCGGGGCAGGCGATCATCATGCAGAGAATCTGGACGCGGCAACCCGGCCGTTTGCCATCCGGATGAGTCAGGTTCGTGTGATGCTATCAGTCCCAGGCTGGTTCGACGGCGTTTCGCGGCCGTGATAGTGCCCACATATCAGATACCAGACTACCGGCAGACGCGATATCGTCAGAAATACCGGTACGTTGATGTTGCTGTGTGCATGGTTTCCGTTTGAATTCAGCGCAGGGCAATCCGCCTTCTCCCCGTATATTTCGCCCTGTCGAGCCTCGTACAACGCACGATTTCACTCATCTAATAGTCCTGGCTGAAACACTAACTACGATTTCCGTTAGTATTTCACAGAGTTCCATTATATAATCGGTTAAATATATATCCTGCACTGCCATTCCATACAGTTGTTATGTCGTCCAACGGGGGAGATGATGAGCGAACAGACGAGTCAACAGCGTCCGGACGCCAGTCCCGCATCAACCGCCGCAACGTGCTCCGTTCCGGAGCCGTCGTTGGTGGTGCAGCACTGGCTGGGTGTCTGAGCGGTAGTGGCGGCGGCGACAGCGACGACGATGGGGACGGTGGAAACGGTAGCGACGGCGGCAACGGCGGTGGAACGACCAACGTCGCGATCGTATCCAGCTCCGCCGGCTTCGACGACCAGGCGTTCAACACGCTCGCGGTAGAGGGTCTCGAGGCGGCCGCGGAGGATTACGACATGTCGATTCAGGAGGTCGAAGAGACGTCCCCCTCGAACTACGAGACGACCCAGGCCGACCTCGCGTCGAGTTCGAACCCCAACTACGACCTGATCGTTCTGGTCGGCTACGAGCACAGCCCGGGACTCCAGACTAACGCAGCGGAGTACTCGGATCAGAACTGGATGCTGATCAACGACCACGTCGACCAGCCCAACGTCGCGGGGCGCATCTGGGCGAACCACGAGATGTCTTACCTCGCTGGCGTGGCCGCGGGTACGATGACGACCAGGGACTTCTCCTTCGCGTCCAGTTCCACGCAGTCCGGTAGTGCGCACATCGGATTCGTCGGCGGCGTCGACGGTCCGCTCATCAACGCTTTCGAGGACGCCTACGTTGCCGGTGCGGAGTGGGTCAACTCCGACGTAGAGGTCAGCGTCGGCTACGTCGGCAACTATCAGGACACCCAGACGGCAACCAACATCGCCAGCTCGCAGTACGACGACGGCGCCGACATCGTCTACCAGGCCGCTGCTGCAGCCGGTGAGGGCGTCTTCCCGGCAGCACAGAGTGCGAACCGGTTCGCCATCGGCGTCGACGCCGACCAGTCCGTGACGCTGTCGGAGTACCAGGACGTCATCATGGGCTCCGCGGTGAAGTTCATCAACGAGGGGACCCGGAGCGTCGCATCCGCAGTCGCAGAGGGTAACTTCGATAGCGTCGCAGGACGGCAGGTCCTCGGGCTCGAGGAGGAAGCAGTCGAGTTCGTCCCCGGCCAGACGGTCGGCGAGGAACTCCCCGACGACGTCGCGTCCAACGTCGACGAAGCGACCCAGGCAATCGTCGACGGGGAGATCACCGTTCCCTGCAGCGCCTCCGGCTGTAACTGAGCCACCTGCGGTTTTTCGACTGGTTGCATGCAATTATACACAAACCGATTGACATGAGTGGGACTGATACCGACGACGCCGGTGCCGAGGGGTCGAGCACGACGGGCGAGGGCTCGAGCTACGCTGCACAGCTCTCGGGCATCTCCAAGCGGTTCGGCGACGTCGTCGCTAACGACGACGTCAATCTCGACCTGGAGCGTGGATCCGTACACGCGCTGCTCGGCGAGAACGGCTCCGGAAAGACGACGTTGATGAACGTCCTCTATGGCCTGTACGAGCAGGACGAGGGAACCGTCCGCGTCGACGGACAGGTGCGGGACTTCGACTCGCCACGCGACGCCATCGACGCCGGCGTGGGGATGATCCACCAGCACTTCCAGCTGGTCGAGCCGATGACGGTGCTCCAGAACGTCATTCTGGGAACCGAGCCGACCAGGGGCGGTCTCGTCGACGAGGACGCCGCCAGGGCCGACGTCGAGGAGATCTGCGAGCGGTACGGCTTCGACGTCGACGAGGAGCTCGACACGCCGGTTCGCGAGCTCGATCTCGGGGCACAACAACACGTAGAGATCGTCAAGAGTCTCTACCGCGGCGCGGAGATCCTCGTGCTGGACGAGCCGACGGCCGTGCTCACGCCCCAGGAGGTCGAGGGGCTGTTCGAGGTGATGGCGGAGCTGACCGCCAGCGGCCGCTCGCTGATCTTCATCACGCACAAGCTCGGCGAAGCGATGGAGGCCGCCGACGAGATCACCGTCCTTCGCGACGGGCACGCCGTCGGTACTGTATCGGCCAATGCCACGTCCCGCGAGGAGCTCGCGGAGCTAATGGTAGGTCGAGAGGTGCTCTTCGACGCCGACGACCGAACGACCGAGCCAGGCGACCCGGTTCTCACGATCGAGGATCTCCAGGTCATCGGCGATCGCGGCCGTCCGACGGTCCGTGGCGTGGACTGCCAGATTCGCGAGGGCGAAATCCTCGGCGTCGCCGGCGTCGAAGGCAACGGCCAGAGCGAACTCGCCGAATCGATCGTCGGGCTTCGCTCCGTCGCCGACGGCACGGTCACGTACGAGGGTACGGACATCACGGACGCGAGCAGACGCTCCCTGATTCAGGACGGGATCGCGTACATCCCAGAGGATCGCCAGTCCGAGGGGCTCGTGCTCGATTACGACCTCGAGCGGAACGCCCTGCTCGGCAATCAGACGGTCGAGCCGTTCGTCCGCCGTGGCGTCGTCGACTGGGACGCCGTCGGCGACCACGCCGAGTCGATCGTCGAGGAGTACGACGTCGAACCACACGACACCGGAGCGATGGCGGAGTCGCTCTCTGGCGGGAACCAGCAGAAGTTCGTCGTCGGCCGGGAGTTCGAACACGATCCCCGGGCGATCGTCGCGGCGCACCCGACGCGGGGCGTCGACATCGGCTCGATCGAGTTCATCCACGACCGGCTGCGCGAGATGCGCGACGAGGGGCTGGCCGTGCTCCTCGTCTCCTCGAAACTCGAGGAGATCCAGCAGCTCTCCGATCGGATCGCCGTGATGTACGAGGGCGAGTTCGTCGACGTGGTCGATCCCGGAGCGGTGACCGAGCAAGATCTCGGTCTCCTGATGACGGGGAACGAGTTGGACGACGGGTCGGAGCCCGACTCCGGTACTACCCACGGAAATGGAGGTGACGACCAGTGAGTTCGACGGATACCACTCCAGCCGCTTCTGACGACGCTAGCGGCGACGGCACCGACGCCGGTGGCGACGACTCGCTGGGCCGCCGCGCGCTGGCGCGGCTCGTCGACGCCTCCATCTTCGAGCGTCTCGGTATCGCTGTTGCTTCGACGCTCCTCGCACTCCTGATCGGGCTCGTCGTGGTCGCCGCTGCGGGATACGATCCGGTCCTGTTCATCGACAACATGGTCTACGGCATCTTCGGAACCTACAGCGTCGCGGACCTGTTCGGCACGAACAACCGACTCGCACAGACGCTACGCCCGACGGTGACGTTCATCATCACGGGCGTCGCCGTCGCGATCGCGTTCCGCGCCGGCGTGTTCAACATCGGTGTGCAGGGCCAGTTCGTCGTCGGTGGGTTCGCGGCCGCGGCAACGATCGTCTCGATCGCCGGTTCGCTGCCCGGCGGAGCGGCCGGCGGTGCGATGGTGATCGTCGTCGCGACGATCGCTGCGATCGCGGCCGGTGGACTCTACGCGATGCTTCCGGGGATCCTCAAGGCGTACGCGGGCGCTAACGAGATCATCACCACCATCATGCTCAACTTCGTCGCGAGTGGGGTGGTGTTCTGGCTCCTGGACGCGTACTTCCGACCGGGTGGAACGTTCTTCGTCCGGACGGAGCGCTTCCCCGAGCACGTCTCCTTCCCCCAGCCGATCTTCGAAGGGACGTCCTTCTCCGTCGTCGGGCTCGCGATCGCGCTCCTGACCGCTGGGGTCGTCTTCTGGATCATGGAGCGCACGAGATTCGGCTACGATCTCGTCACCAGCGGTCACCAGGCGGATGCGGCGTCCTACTCCGGCGTCGACGCCAAGCGTACCATCGTCGCGACGATGACGTTCTCCGGGATGGTGGCCGGGCTCGCGGGCGCCGTCTACGTCATCATGGTACTCAGCTACTTCAGCGACCCCGCGACGCTCCCGACCTTCGGATTCGACGCGATCGCCGTGAGCCTGCTCGCAGCCAACAATCCGCTGGGCGTCATCCCGGCGGGGCTGCTGTTCGGCGGGCTCGAATCGGGCGGGAACTTCGTCAACCAGTCTTCGGACGTTCCGCGACAGCTGATCGACGGCGTCGTCGGACTCGTGGTCCTGTTCGTCGCGGCACCGGAGCTGTTCCGGATGGCTGGCAAGCGGATGGACGTCGGAGGTGATGAGCAATGAGCTCCGAGGACTCAGAACGCGGCTCACAATCCGACGACGGCGAGCGGTCCACAGCGGACGTCGTCTCGGACGCCGTCTACGACAACCGCTGGCGACTGTTCGGAGTCGTCGCCACGCTGCTCGGCTTCGTCTTCGTCGCGGCGCTGCTCACGGACGTTCCACTCACGAAACTCGTGGACATTGAGTTCTGGCTCGGTCTCCCCTACGGCGACGTGTTCACCGTCGGGTTCGCCGAGCGAGCGTTGCAGGCGGCGATGCCGATCGCGCTGGCCGCGATCGGTGGGCTCTACGCCGAGAAGAGCGGCGTGTTCAACATCGGTCTGGAGGGGTTCATGATCTTCGGCGCGGTCAACGCCGCCGCCGTCTCCTGGATCCTCGCCGGTGGTTCGGCGTCACAGCTCGATCTCTGGATCGCGCTCGTGGCGACCGTCCTGCTTGGACTGATCTACACCGCCGTCTTCGCCGTGCTGACGATCCGATACAAGGCCGATCAGATCGTGGCCGGGCTGGCGGTGTGGTTCCTCGGCCTCGGCTTCGGGCCCTTTACCGCCGTCGTGATGTGGGGCGGCGTCTCCAGTCCGCCGCTGTCGAGCCTCGACACCGTCACGGTGCCGGTACTCGCCGAGATTCCCGTGCTCGGGCGGCTGCTGTTCGACGCCAACCCGCTGCTGTGGGTCACGATCGCCATCGTGCTCGCGTCGTACGTCGTGCTCTATCGCACCCGCTATGGCTACTGGATTCAGGCCGCTGGCGAGAACCCGGAGGCGCTCGACACAGCGGGCGTGTCCGTCCGCCGCGTGCGCTACGCCGCGGTGATGTTCTCCGGTGCCGTCGCGGCGCTGGCCGGCGGGATGCTCTCGATCGGCATCGGCAACGGGTTCACGGGAACGGGGACGACGATGGTCGACGGTCGCGGCTGGATCGCGATCGTCGCCTACCTGTTCGGGAACTACAACCCGATCCTCACTGCGCTCGCGTCGCTGCTGTTCGGCGCCGCGCAGATGCTGCGCATCCAGCTCGGGACGATCGGCGTCGATCTGCCGTCGTCGCTGCTGGAGCAGTTCCCCTACGTGACCGTGATCGTCGTGCTGACGCTCGTCGGTGCGACGCGGGTCCCGAGCGCAGTCGGCGAGAGCTACGAGAGCGAAGAGTAGCGAACGGAGGATCGCTCCCGGACTCGTTCGCTGCGTTCGCTGACTGCTCTGCTATCGCTCCGCTCGGTTCTCTGTTCTCGACCGGTCCGGGTTTGGATCGTGCTTCGCGGCCGCGAACGCGTCGTTTATCCCACTCACACGCCAAGCCTGGAATCGTGACCGTTCGTCGCGACAGAGCGCTCCTCGCCGCGGTCGTCGCGATCGTTCTCTTCGCGCAGGTACTCCTCTATCCCGGCATCGGCGGTCTCGTTACTGCCCTCGGCGCCGAGACCGAACTCGACGCTGGCATGTACTTCCTCGCAGCGGAGTTCGGAGCGTTCGTCGTCTGCGTGCCGCTCTGGGGTGCGCTGTCGGACGCGACGGGGAAACGCACGCCATGGATCGTCATCGGTGCGATCGCCGCAGCCGTCGGCTACGTCGCCCTCGCCGTCCTGCCGGCGGTGATCGATCTGACGTTCACTGGTGTCCTGCTGTTGCGAGTCCTCCAGGGCGCGGCGACGATCGGGCCCTTCTCGCTCGCGATTACGATGCTGATGGATCTCGAGGGCGGCCACGGCAAGAACATGGGCGCCGCCGGGATCGCGATCGGCAGCGGCACTGCACTCGGCGCGCCGATCGGGGGCCAGCTTTCGGAGGTCGATCCGCTCACGCCGCTCCTCCTCGCTGCAGCGCTCCTTGCCGCCGTCGCGCTCCTCGTGACGCGGGTCGAGGATCGCGCTCCCGATAGCGATCGGTCGCCGCGGGCTGCCCTCTCCGTCGTTCGGCGCACACCGACGCTCCTCGTTCCCTACGCCTTCGGTCTGATCGATCGGTTCACGGCGGGCTTTTTCGCCCTCGTCGGCACGCTGTACTTCCAGGACGCCTTCGGCATCGGCCCCGGCGAGACCGGGTTCGTGCTGATGGCCTTCTTCGCGCCGTTCGCCCTGCTCCAGTATCCACTGGGTGCGCTCTCCGATCGCGTCGGTCGAACCGTCCCGATCGTCGTCGGATCGCTCTGTTATGGCGGCGGCGTGATCGCCGTCGGCATCGCGCCGACGATCGCGCTGGCTGCCGCCGGGATGGTGCTCGTCGGCGTCCTCGGCGCTCTCGTCTCGCCCGCGACGATGGCGCTCGTGTCCGATCTCGCAGACGCATCGGATCGCGGGTCGGCGATGGCCGGATTCAATCTCTTCGGAAGCGTCGGCTTTCTCGCCGGCTTCCTGATCGGCGGGACCGTCGCTGACGCGAGTGGTTACCTCGCTGCCTTCCTCGTCGCCGGCGGCCTGGAGATCGCGATCGCGCTCGTCGCGACGCCTGCTTTCCTGCGGCTGTCGCTGGGCGAGCCGGCCGCCGGCGCTCCGGAGGAGGCCTGAACCGGGCTGCGCTCGGGACCCTTTGCTCTACTCTTGATCGGCCACTCTTCCAGCGACGACAGGTGGAGAACCACGATCCCTGGTGGACTGAAAGGGCGAGGCCAGCGTGGCGGCGAAGCCGCCACGTTATAGGCGGTCGGCCCCGCTGACTGCCCAGGTGGCGCGGTTTCCGCCGGCCCTATTCGAGCGAGCGTAGCGAGCGAGAATATCCGACAGAAACCGCGCGAGCTGGCCGAGGGCTTTCGGGGTCGCGATTGCCGCATCGGTAGCGTAATCGAACCGACGGCTCGATCGGGGACGGGTTCATGACGCTCGCCCACCAACGCCGATTAGATGCCGACGCTCCGGGAGCCGATCGAGATCGGCGGTCTGGAGCTTCCGAACCGGCTCTATCGCGCTCCGTTGCTCGAGTGTGCCGGCACGGACGAGGAGACCGCCGACCGCCTCGCCGCCGAACTCGAACCCGCGGCGGCATCGGGCGCCGGTCTCGTGTTTCAGGGCGCAACGATCGTCCGTAGCGACGGTGGCTGCGCCGCGCCGGGCATGACTCGCTTCGCCGACGACGAGTTCGTCGCCGGCCTCGACGCCGTGCCCGAGGCGATCCACGATCACGGCGGGCGGATCGTCTGTCAGCTGGCCCACGGCGGGCTCCGCAGCATGGAGGTCTGGCACGCCGGCTTTCGATCCGAGCGACCCGACCTCGAGCAGCTCGCCGTCTCCGAACCACCCTGGCAGCTTCGCGCGCTGGATCGACTCGGCGTCCTCGAGTTCTCCCCTCGGGTGCTCGATACGGCTGCGGTCGAGGAGCTGGCCGCTGACTTCGGCCGCGCAGCGGCCCGCGCCGTCGACGCCGGCTACGACGGTATCCACATCGCCGGCGCGAACATGGGGATCGTTCAGCAGTTCCTCTCGCCGTTCTACAATCGCCGCTCGGACCGGTTCGCTGACGGCGTGTGCTTTCTCGAAGCGGTCCACGACGAGATCCGCGAACGCGTCGGTGCCGAGACCGATCGCGACCCCTCGGCCGTGCCGATCGTTACGAAGGTTCCCTCCGAGCGGCCCGCGCCCAGAATCGTCCGCCGCCATCTCACCGACGACGACGCGGTGTCGATCTGTGCCCGACTCGAGGCGATCGGGTTCGACGCGCTCGTGCCGGTTCGAACGTCCGTCACCTGGGACATGAGCATCGTCCGGGGCGCGTATCCCAAGCGATCCTGGTCGGATCCGCAGTTTCAGCAAGCCTACGTAGACGCCTTCGGCAACCGGTGGCGCGCGGGGATCGTCAAGCTCCTCAACCGCGTACAGGCCCGTCGGTTCGGCTCGGAGCCGGGCTGGAACGCCGATCTCGCACGTCGGGTACGCGATCGTGTGGACGTTCCCGTCATGCTGGAAGGTGGGCTCCGCGAGCGCGACCACATCGACGGCCTGCTCGGTGACGCGTGCGACCTCGCCGGGATGGCGCGACCGTTCTACGCCGAGCCGGAGCTCCCCGCCCGATTGCTCGCAGATCGGACCGCGAGCGAGTCGGAGTCGCCTGGAGCGAGCGACGTCGAGGGCGTCGCCGCGCTCTGTGAGGACTGCAACAACTGTACGGTGCCCCAGGTCGCCGGTGCCTCGGGCGTCTGCCGGACGCCGAGCGTCGTCGAACGCCGCGGCGAACTGGAGCGGGCCGGAGCGTACGATCGGGACGGGGCAAGGGATTCGGAGTAGCCACTGGAGGGACGATTACACCGGTGAAACCCTCGGGAAGGGTGGCCAGCTACTGCCGGCCACGCCCGATAGCGTCGTATCGTCGACGTGGGTCTCAGTTGACGTGGATCGCGGGCTTCCGCGGTGTCGCCTTCTCGGCGAGTTCGTCGCCGTCCGCTGCGCGTCGAACCGTCACGTTCGCGCCGAACTCGTCGTCGAGCAGCCATCGGGCGTCCGCGAGCAACGTCAACGCACGGTCGCCGTCGACGACCGGTTCGAGTCCCTGTCCATCCCGGGCGAGTTCGCCGGCGAACGCCGCGGCGTCGTCGGTATCGGGAACCGCCTCGTCCGCCCGAATGTTGCCGACGATCGGCTCGTCGCGGCCGGCTGCCTGCGCGATCTCGTAGGCGCGGTATTTCCAGTCCTGCGCGACGACCAGTTCGACGTGCTCGGGATCGTCGATGTCGACGACGTCGACGATCTCCCTGACGTCGGCGAGCGTGTCGTCGACGAGTCGGCGCTCGGCGGCCCAGTCTTCGGCGGGGCCGTCGGTGTTCGTCTCTGGCCAGTCGGCTTCGACCACGAGGCCGTCGGCGCGCAAGAGGTTCCAGAGCTCTTCCCCGAGGTAGGGCGTGAGCGGTGCGATCAGCGCGGCGATGGCTTTTAGCGCACGCTCGTAACTCTCGTCGTGGGGCCGTCCGTACGCGCTGTAGCGGTTGCAGAGTCCCACGAGCTCTCGAATCTCGGTCACGGCCCTGTTGAACCGGACGGATTCGTAGTGATCGGCGACGGACTCGATCGCCCGGTCGACCGCCCTGTCGAGGTGGTCGTCGCGCGGTTTCCGATCGCGGCGGACCTCCGTGCGCTCGAGGAAGTCGACGACGAGCCCGTGGCAGTCCTGCTGGAGGTCGTAGGCGGCGCCGACGTTGCGCGCGGTCCACTCGAAGTCGCGCTCGGGGTGAGCAGCCGAGAGGACGAACAATCTCGTCGTCTCCGGCCCGTACTCGTGGGGTGCGACGACGTTGTCGGAGGCCTCGGACATCTGCCGGCCGCTGTGGAGCACCGTCCCCTGGTTGACGAGCTCTTCGACGGGCTCGCGATGGGTCGCGAGGTCGAGATCGGCGAGTGCACGCGCGAAGAACCGAATGTAGAGCAGGTGGAGCACGGCGTGTTCCTCACCACCGACGTAGACGTCGACGGGGAGCCACTCCTCGGCGAGGTCGGCGTCGAAGGGAGCCTCCTCGAGGTCGGGCGAGAGGTAGCGCATGAAGTACCACGAGGAGTCGACGAACGTGTCCATCGTGTCGGTCTCGCGCTCCGCCGGACCGCCACAGTCCGGGCACTCAGTTTGTTTCCACTCCTCCGCGGCCTCCAGTGGGTTCCCCGTCGTGTGCTCGAACTCTGGGAGCGTGATCGGCAGCTCGTCCTCGGGCACCGGCACGCGGCCGCAGTCCTCGCAGTGGACGATCGGAATCGGCGTGCCCCAGTAGCGTTGCCGCGAGATGAGCCAATCTCGCAGGCGGTAGGTCGTCGAGGGCTCCGCGACGTCGAGATCCGCGAGCATCCGTTCACGCGCAGCAGCGCTGTCGAGCCCGGCGTACTCGCCCGCCGCGTCGGTGAGCACGCCGTCGGTCGTGAACGGTTCGGGACCGTCGGCCGGTTCGTCGCCGTCGTCTGCCGGCTCGACGACGGGCTCGATCGACAGCCCATGTTCGGTGGCGAAGGCGTGATCGCGCTCGTCGTGGGCGGGAACGCCCATCAGCGCGCCCGTGCCGACGTCTTCGAGGACGTACGGCGCGACGTAGACGGGGAGCGACTCACCGGTGAGCGGATGCGTTGCGGTGAGGCCGGTGTCGACGCCTTCCGTCGGGTCCTCGTGATCGCCAGTCCGGAGTGCGTCGAGCTCGTCCGCAAACGCTGCGTCCGCCTCGGCGCGCTCGCGAGCGAGGTCGTGGCCCGGCGAGACTGCGACGTAGCTCGCGCCGTGGATGGTGTCGAGGCGAGCGGAGAACACCGAGAGGTCGCCGAACTCGGGGACGTCGAAGGTGATCTCCGCGCCTTCCTGGCGACCGATCCAGTCGTGCTGGATGTTCCGCACGCCCTCGGGCCATGCGTCGAGGTCGTCCAGTCCGGCCTCGAGCTCTTCGGCGTACTCGGTCGTCCTGAGGAACCACTGTTCGAGATCGCGCGTGACGACAGGCGTGCCACACCGCCAGCAGACGCCGCCGTCCTCGTGCGTCTCGCTCTCGCCGGCTGCACTGTTCGGCGCGTCCTCGTCGGATTCTGCGTCAGCGGCTCGCTGTGCGGCAGGGTCGAGTGGGTCTTCGAGTGACTCGCCGCCCGCGTCCGCAAAGCTCGTCTCCTCGCCCGTCTCGACCTGCGCGTCGGCGAGGACCGTCTCGCAGTCCGGACACCAGTTCACCGTCGCGTCGCGGTAGTCCGCGAGCCCCGCCTCGTGGAACTGGGTGAACAGCCACTGATTCCAGCGGTAGTACTCGGGATCGCAGGTCGTGATCTCGCGGTCCCAGTCGTAGCCGAAACCGAGCTCCTCCATGTCGTCGCGCATCCGATCGATGCAGGAGCGAGTCCACGATTCGGGATCGGTGAGACGCTCGTGCGCGGCGTTCTCCGCGGGCAGCCCGAACGCGTCCCAGCCCATCGGATGGAGGACCGTATCGCCCTGCATCCGGCGGTATCGAGCGTACGCGTCGGTGATCGCGTAGTTCCGAACGTGTCCCATGTGGAGGCTCCCGGAGGTGTAGGGGAACATCCCCAGAACGTAGGTGGGATCCTCCGCGTCGTCCGGGCAGGCGTAGACGTCCTCGCGCTCCCAGACGTGTTGCCAGTACTCCTGGACACGCGCGTGGTCGTAGTGTCGGCGCATTCGTTGGCTTGGTCGTTGCGCGGGTGCGGCTTGAACGTTCGGCTAGGGACAGACTGGTATGGAGCTGACGGAGAGGCTAGAGCTACAGTGACCTCCGAAAGCCCCAGGCCGCTCGGAGACCCGGGGCTCGCTGCGCGCTTCGGCTCGCGCGAGAGACTCGCTCCGCTCGTCTCTCGAGCCCTGCTTCGCTCCGCTCAGCAGGACTCCGCTCGTCTCCAGTGCTTGTTCCGAAAGGCTCGCTTCGCTCACCTTTCGACGTTCGCCTCGCATTCGCTCGGCTCACCGTCGCCCGGGGACCGCCGACCGTCCTGCCCCTTTCGATGTCCCCCACCGCACCTCGGGCCTCCCCAACCTCTTGCGCTGCTCGGCCTTTGGCCTGCGCTGCTCATCCCTCGCACGCTAAGAGCGCCGGCACGAGGCCGGCGCAGCGCGCGCCGGGGAGGTCCACCAGGATTTCGCGGACGTGGTCATCCAGTCCGGGTGGGGCTTCGGAAGGGGCCGACCGGTCGCCGATCGTAACGAAGCAAGCACTGCAACGAACGCAGTGAGTGAAGCGCGCAGCGAGTTAGGATCGGCGAGCGGGAGGGGGCTTCCGTAGGCGGTTGCTGTCGCCGTATCCTATATCATTCCTCCTCCAACACTCCCTAGCCGCAATCGAGAGGCTGAAGCGGGTCCCGCGAAAGCACCACTCCATGGGCGAGCCACTGGAACCGCGATCCGAGCAGGCGCGCGAGGTCGTCGACCGTCTGGAAGATGAGTACCCCGACAGCACGATCTCGCTACATTTCTCGAACCGTCTCGAACTACTGATCGCGGTGATCCTCTCCGCGCAGTGCACTGACGAGCGGGTCAACACGGAAACGGAGCACCTCTTTGCAAAGTACGACGGCGCCGAGGAGTACGCCGAGGTATCCCAGGAGGAGCTCGCAGAGGATCTGAACTCGATCAACTTCTACAACAACAAGACCTCCTACATCCGCGAGGCCTGCCAGATCATCGTCGAGGAGCACGACGGCGGGGTGCCGGACACGATGGACGAGCTGACGGAGCTGCCGGGGGTCGGCCGCAAGACCGCGAACGTGGTGCTCCAGCACGGCCACGACGTCGTCGAGGGCATCGTCGTCGACACGCACGTCCAGCGGATCTCTCAGCGACTCGGCCTGACAGAGGAGTCCCGGCCGCCGGCGATCGAGGAGGATCTGATGCCGGTCGTTCCGGAGGATCGGTGGGTGCAGTTCACGCATCTGCTGATCGACCACGGGCGAGCGGTCTGCACGGCGCAAAATCCCACCTGCAGCGACTGCGTGCTTGCGGATGTCTGTCCCTCGGCGAAGGGAGAGAGTGACGTCGACCTCGCGAGTGGCGAGCCCTGGTGAACAACTCTTTGCGCTCCAGACTCGGTGGACGAACCGATCTCAGAACAGGAGCACTTCCCACCGCAAGAGGAGCAACAGGAGGCCGAGCACCCAGGCGACGATCCAGGTGAGCAGGTAGCCGAAGACGCCGACGCGGAGCCGGAAACGCCACGCGCCCATGTTCTCGTGTAGTTCGCCGATGTCCACGTCCTGATCGGGATCCTCGTACAGCGAGTGTGCGCGCTTGGCGCGAAAGATGTGGAAGATCCCTGTGAGCGCAAAGAGTAGGAAGGCATAGGACTGTAATCCAAAGAACACGTGGACTGCTGTCGTTCCGGTGAACCCCTCGAGGAGTCTGGGCACCATCCAGGTGACGACCGGTGTGGTGGTGAGCAACAGCCCGACGGCGATATACCGGAGGTGGTGCATGAGCACCGACCAGGTGACGACCTCCGCGTCGATCACGATCCACGCGCCATAGAGGTAGAAGGGTAGACTCGCGGTGACGAGTAGGGCCACGAGGGTTGCGATCTCGGTCCTGCGTGGCACGCTGTCGAAGAGGCCACCGAAGCCCGACTGGAGGAGCCAGAACGGGACCTCCAGCTGCACGGGATCGACTGCACTCGCCGCGAAACCCAGCGCCATCGACCGGGGATTGGCACCTCCGGCGTAAAAAGGGAACAGACACGCCCCGAGGACTGGGAACGCCGCCGGACGCTGCAACGGAAGCGTCGGACGTGGGCTGGCGCCGAACCGTCACCCTAACGGCATCGCCGAACGAACGGTGCGGCAATGAGCGACGCGCCGGACCCGCCCTCGACCCCCGCCGACGCGGATGCCGCAGAATCACGGGGCGAAGGTGCCAACGGAGCTGACGAGGTGTCGGACTCCGAGGAGCTGGAGACGTTGCGCCGGCGCGTCGAGGAGGAGTACGATTTCGACGACTTCGGGCCCGCCGACATGGCCCAGATGGAGCCCGAGGAGTGGGACGCGGCTTTCGACGCCGACAGCTGGATTACCGGCGAGGCGCTGCTCGATCGCGTCGAGGCCGATCTCCAACACCGCGTGGCGACGCGGGACGTCTTCGCGGTCGTCGAGCGGGCCACGCACGAGGGCCAGCCCTGTCTGATCGCGTACACCGACTCCGGGTACGCGCTGGTCGAGCCCGACGGCTCCGTCGAGGGCTTCGGCACCGTGCTCCGGGATACGAAACCGGTCGTGGCGCTTTGCTCGATGGAGAGCTACGACGTGCCCGACGCCCCCGACGCCGACTTCCTGTTGCCCCACCCCGAGGAGGTCCCCGAGACCAGCGACGAGCTGGGGAACATGATGATGCAGGTCGTCGCGGGCGTACTATCTCTGGCTGGGATCTTTCTCGTGCTCGCGGCGCTCTATTCGTTCGCGGCGTCGTACGGTGCTCCCAGCGCCGGGGGGATCGCCAGTGCGGGTGGCGGGTCGCTCGCGGTGATGATCGTCGTCGGCATCGTGTTCGTCGGCGTCGGTCTCACGCTGTTCGCGACCGTCGCCAACGCCCGACTCTCCGATACCTTCCGCGCAGAGGAGTACCGCGAGCGACTGCGAAACATGGGACTCGACGACGGTGAACGACCGGCGTTCCTCCCGACGGAGTCCGGGACGCGTGAACTCTCCGAGGACGATCGTGGCGACGCCTGACCCCGCGACGAACTACTTTACAGCAGCCCGGAAATCGAACACCAACGCGACGTCGGGACCCGCCGTCTGGAAGCAGCAGCCGACTCCCGCCATACAGGGGGAATCTGGCACGCTCCAGGGGGTAAACCGGACGCCGCGGATCCGACCGCATCGGTGGGTTTAAGCGGGGCCAATCCCGAGCGTCAGGTTGTATGAAACGGCGGGACTTCCTCCGAACAGCCGGCGGGGCCGCGGGGGCCGCGGCGGCGACGAGCGCCACGGCGTCAGCGGCCGCGGCCGAGGGCGGAGTGGGTGCCATACAGGACGATGGCAACACGACGGGGCCCGGTGGAAACGAGTCAACCACCGGCGGCAACGGAACGACCACTGACGGTAATCAGAGCGACGGTGGTGGCAACCAGTCCGATGCCGGCGGCGGATCAGGCGGCGGGACCCAGGAGATCATCGTGGGCCCCGAGGGCGACATGTTCACCTTCTCTCCCTCGAACGTGACGATCGCGCCGGGAACGACCGTCACCTTCACTTGGGAAACCGACGGACACAACGTCGTACCGCAGAGCCAGCCCGAGGGCGCGAACTGGGAGGGCTACCCGGACGTCTCCGGAACTGGGACGACGTACGAACACACGTTCGAGACCATCGGCACCTACGAGTATCTCTGTGAGCCTCACGCGCCGGGAATGGCCGGAACCATCGAGGTCGCCGAGGGTGGCGGCGGTGGTGGAGGCGGTGGCTACGAGCCTCCGGACCCTGCCCACATGGGTATCCCCGTGCAGAAGCATTTCGTCGGCGCGCTCGCGTTCATGGGGATCTTCATGACGCTGGTGTTCACGTTCTATCTCCTGAAGTACGGCGAGTCCGCACACACTGCAGCACCCAACAAGAAGGACTAACATGGCAACGAAAGGAAGCAACTACGGCGACATCCATCGTTACGAACCCGCAGACGAGAGTGTCGGGGCCGCGGTGGCGATCGTCCTCTTGACGGTGCTCGAAGTCGTGTTCGTCGGGCTGTTCACGTACGGCCTCTTCGAGAGCTGGGGCGTCCGCGAGTCCGGGAACGTCTACCTGGGCCTGCTGCTCGGCCTCCTCTTCATCAACCTCGGCGTGATCCTCGCCATCTACCGGAAGGAGTTCCTCCCGGACGTGATGATCGTGAAGAAGCGCCGCCGGAAGTGGGAGGACCTCTACGTGAGTGAGGACGGCGCCGACGGCGAACAGCTCGGCGGCGACCTCGGTGAGAATCTCAAGCGCGCGATCTACCCCTACTACAAAAAGTAACAATGGACGACCCATACGACCAATATCCGGAAGACACGGATCGCAGGCGCTTCGTGAAGGGCGTCGTCGGCGCAGGGGCGCTAACGGGTGTCGTCGCTCCCGCTGCATCGATGATCGACAGCCTGACTGCACCGCCGGGCGCCGGTGGTGGCCCGACCGATTACATGGGCATCGAAAAGACCGGCGGCCCCGCGCCACGCGGGATGCCACAGATCCCACTCGAATACGACGACGAAGGGAATCTCAAGGGCATCTGGCCGGAGGTCGAGATGCAGCAGGTCGGCGGTCAGACGGTCCCCATCGCCGAGATGGAACTCGGCGGAAAGCTCTACTCGACGACCTGGTACCAGTACTGCGGTTCGCAGAACAATCCGGCAATCGAACCCGACGCCGACCTCGACAACACGATCCGGTACACTGCGAACCCGGCATACGACTGGCAGTCCAACCAGGTCGAAGCTGGCGACCCGGTACGTGCCGAACACTTCTCGGACTACGATGGCTGGGGAAACGTCATCGGCGAAAGTGGGATCGGCAAGCCCGCGAAGGTCACCTGGCGCTCGACCGAACTCGAGCCCCGTGACCGCATCCCCGTTCAGCTGATCCGCAGCCCGCTGATCGAGGAGGCCGCAAAAGACGACGAGTGGCTCGAGGCGAGCACCGTCGACGGGTTCATCGCCATCCACAACCAGTGTACGCACTTCTGCTGCGTGCCGGGATACAAGGATCCGGGGCAGACCGACGCCATGGCGTACGGTGCCGGCGACTCGATCTACTGCCAGTGCCATCAGTCGGTGTACGACCCGTTCACGATCATCGAACAGGACTTCATCGCACTACCGCGGTCTGATTAATATGAGTCTGGAACGCACAGAAGAGTTCGACCGCGGCGACTGGCTCGAGGACAAGGAGCTCTCTCGCGTCGAGCGAGGCTACCTCCTCACGCTGATGTGGCTCGACAAGCGGCTCCGCCTCGTCGACTATCTGGAGCTACTGGAGGACGCATACTACAAGACGAACCTCCAGATGCCCAAGAGCCACACCGAGCAGTACAACCTCGACAACAAGTTCTGGTACTGGTACCCGCTCTACTCGCTTGGATCGCTCTCGATAATCGCGTACGTGTTACTGGCGATATCGGGGGCGTTGCTCGGCTTCTACTACTCGCCATCTGCGACTTCCGCGGCCGGCGCCGACGCGACGATCGCCTACAACCAGATCGTGTTCATCCAGACCGACCTGAACTTCGGGTTCATGCTCCGGTCGATCCACCGGTGGGCGGCTCAGTTCATGGTCGCCGCGGTCTTCCTGCACATGATCCGCGTCTACTTCACGGGCGCGTACAAGGAGCCCCGTGAGCTGAACTGGATTCTGGGCGTCGTGCTCATCCTCCTGACGCTCCTGTTTGGGTACTCGGGCTACGTGCTCCCGTGGAATCAGCTCGCGTTCTGGGCCGCACAGATCGGTCTGGAGATGGCGCTGTCTGTGCCCCTGATCGGCGAGTGGGCTGCCCAGCTACTGTTCGGTGGCTTCTCTCCGGGTGCGCCGACGCTGATGCGGATGTACATCCTCCACGTGTTCGTCCTGCCGTTCGTGGTAACGTCGCTCATCGCGATCCACGTTGGGATCGTCTGGATGCAGGGCATCGCAGAACCACACTGATCGACCAATGAACGAGAACACAAACACTAACGACGATCGAACGGCTGCCGAGAACGCCGACGAGGCGGAGCTTCGCACCGACGGTGGTCAGCCGAGCGACGAGACGGGACCCTCGTCAGAGCTTCGCACTGACGGCGGGGAGCCGAACGACGAGACGGGACCCTCGTCAGAGCTTCGCACTGACGGCGGTGCGATCACGCCCGCGGACGACGATTCGCCGTCGTTCCGGGAGCGCAAGGAGCGCACTGACGGCCTCTCGCGGCTGACCTACGAGTATTTCGAGCGATCCCGGCGGGAAGATCAGGTGCTGCGCGACGACTCCGACTACGTCGAGCGAGACGTTCTCGGATTCCCGGCGTGGCCCCACGAGATGATTCGGAACCTCTCGATCACGAGCTTCTTCGTGGGCGTCATTCTGTTCGTCTCGGCGACGATGCCGCCGCCACTCGAGGCGCCGGCGAACCCGACGTCGACGCCCGCGGTCATCCTGCCCGACTGGTATCTCTACTGGTCGTTCGGGATCCTCAAGACCGAGACGCTCAACCTCGAGCTCGCGATTCTGGGCGGACAGACCATCGCGACCGACCGGACCTTCGCAGTGCTCCTGCACGGTCCGATCATCGCGATGATGTTCCTCGTCCCGTTCCTCAACAAGGGAAGCGCCAGACGGCCCGTGGAGCAGCCGTTCTGGTCGGCGGTCGGCGTGTTCGGAGTTATCCTCTCCTTCACGCTGAGCCTGCTGGCGATCAAGAATCTGATGGCGACGCGCGTCCCCATCCTGACCAGCGAACTGCAGCTCTGGCTCAGCTTCGCGCTACCGTTCGTCGGAGCAACAATCACCTACGCGGTCCTGAAGTCCATGCGGGAGGGATACATGTACGACCTCAACCGACGGTACTACCGACTTCGACCGCCTCGATAGCGGATGTCCGATAGTTCCGATCGGTCGCAAGAAATCGAGGATTCTGTGGACGCTGATTCACCGAGCAGTGATACAGAAGTAGCCGACGCCGACGGCGGCCGTCCAGAGGTCATCGTGCCGATGGATCTCTACAAGACCGTCACCGTGTTCTCGACGCTGCTCTCGATCGCGCTCGTCGTGGGTGGGATGATCGCACTGGACAGTGCAACGGCCCGTGCGAGCGCGCCTGCGGAGGACGTGAACCTCCCAATCGCGATAGTCGGCGTCGGCGCGATCGTCCTGGGTGCGGCCATCTACGCGTTCGCCGCGCGGTTCCGTGCTGAAGGAATGGGAAACCCTAAAGATGCGGACGACGAACAGTAAATCGATGGCCGACGAATTCGTCAAGGGCTTCGGAATTCTCTCCGGTGCAGGCCTCATCTGGATGATCCTGGCCGGGTGGTACCGGACCCCCAGCTTCGGGGGGAAGCAGCTGACCGCCGAGGTGTCACCGGCGTCGAACATCTACGAGCAGATGGCGTACCTCATCATGGACGCGATGTTCTGGTTCATGATTCTGGGCCCGCTCACGTTCTGGGTGCTCATCCCGCTCGGCCGCCAGCTCTACGCTGGCTACCAGGCGCGCGGTCAGTAATCTTCTCTCCGCGGTCTTCGGCGCTGTACGTTCGCTATGGATCGACTGCGGTCGCGGCTCACACTTTACCGATTCTTCCCTCAACACTCCCCGTCTCGTTTTCTTTCCCTCTATCCCCGGAACGTCTCGCCCAGGGGCGCGGATAGCCACTCCTTGCTAGTCGATGATCGCTGCTCGATGGTGCCCGGCGCCCTCGACGCCCTCTCAGCGACCCTCTCTCGAGACGAGAACGCACGTTTTATACCCGCGGCCGGGATACCGTTTCCCACGACTATGCCCGACTCTCATGGACCTCGCCGGGGAACCCGCGAGAAGCTCTCGAACGACCCACGACAGCGGGGAACCTCCCCGCCACAGCGGGCCATCGCCGAGTTCGACGAGGGGCAGTCCGTTCACCTCCGACTCGACCCCAGCGTCTCCGACGGCCGCTTCCACCCGCGCTTCAACGGCCACACTGGCGTCGTCGTCGGCGAGCAGGGCTCCGCGTTCAAGGTCCGCATCGACGACGGTGGCAAAGAGAAGACGATCATCGCAACGGCCGCGCACCTGACGGCACAGGAATGACGATTTTCAAGGAGACGATCGACGAGGAGTATCTGACGATCTCCGAGGCGAAGGAACTGCTCGAGGGCATCGAGGAGGGCCGCGCCGTCGACGAGGATCGCGAGATGCGCTACGAGCTCGCCCGCGCCGTCGAGCACGTCAACCGCTTCGCCGTGCTCGACGCCGAGGAGTCCGTCGAACTCGTCGAAGAGCTACAGGACCTGGAGAAAGTCGACGAGAAGACGGCCTACAAGATCGCGGATCTCCTGCCACAGAACCGCGACGAGCTCCGCTCCGTGTTCGCTCAGGAGCGATACACGCTCGAGGGCGACGAACTCGACGAGATTCTCCAGGTCGTCGCGAAGTACGCGTAGGTCGGGGCCGTGCCGAGCTCCCGATTCGCTTTTTGAGTCCTCGATTCGTTTTCGCGGACGCTACTCGCGTCGACGTCCCCGATCTCCAGCCGATTCTTTAAGTGGTTACTCGCCGTACGGAACCTATTATGAGCGACACCGAGAGCGACGAGGAGATCCGTCGCGCGGTCGTACTCGATTATCTCCCCCACGGTCGAAGCGACGACGACCGACCGCAGTATCGCCGTTCTGCAGTTGGCTACGGCGTCGACACGCGTGACTTCCGGCTCTACGAGTTCGCACTCGCAGATGACGGCGACGCCTCGATCGGCGACGAGGTGGCCGTCGAGCCCTCCTCTGCGTGGGATGCGGTCGACCACGTCCGCGAGATCGAGTACGACGATCTCTCGAGTGGCGCTCGTTCGGAGCTCGATTACGTGATCGACGAGCTGCTCGAGGACGAGGAGGACCGGTTCGTCGCCGTCTACGACGACGCTGGCCCGGTGACGCTTCGCCTCCACCAGCTCAATCTCCTGCCCGGTATCGGCGACAAGCTTCGGGACTCGATCCTCGACGAACGCAAGCGGGGTCCCTTCGAGGACTTCGAAGACGTAGGCGAACGCGTCGACGGCCTCCACGATCCGGAGGACGTCATCCGCGAGCGGATCTTCGAGGAGATCACCGGTGAGGATCTCAAGTACCGTCTGTTCGCACGTCGGGACGAGGAGTGACTGCCTGGTCGTTGCTCGTCTCCGGTACTCGGCTGACGCTCCGTCCGTCGACGATCATACTGTGCCGGAGCTTTAACGTCGGGCGACTGCCAACCCCGGGATAATGAGGGATCCAGACGGGCTGCTTGCTCGCGCCGGGGTGTCGGGGAACCCCGATCGCGACCAGCATTTCCTGGTCGACGACAGGGTGCTGGATCGGTTGCCCGGATATCTCGCTCCTGCTGTCGATCTCGATGACGCTACCGACGTCGATGACGAGTCCGACGGGCGACTTCAGGCGGCGGACTCGACGCCCGACCGCGATGACGGCGTCGAGCACGTTCTCGAGATCGGGGCTGGGACTGGTGCGCTGACCGACAGACTGCTCGAGCAGTTCGATCGCGTGACGGCTATCGAGCGCGATTCGACGCTCGCGGCCTTCCTGCGCGAGGAGTTCGCCGATGCGATCGCAGCCGGTCGCCTCGACTTGATCGAGGGGGACGCGCTGACGGAGAGCTATCCTGCGTTCGACGCCTCGATCTCGAACCTGCCCTACGGCGCGTCGAGTGAGTTCATATTCCGGCTGCTCCCGACGGGGAAGCCACTCGTGTTCACCGTCCAGCGTGAGTTCGCGGACCGTCTGGTCGCCGAGCCGGGGTCCTCGGAGTACGGACGGCTGACGGTGAGTGCGGGCCACTACGCCGACGTCGAACTCGTCGAACCGGTGCCGCCGGAAGCGTTTTCGCCGCCGCCGGCCGTCGACAGCGCGATCGTCCGTTCGACACCGCGATCGCCGGAGTACGAGGTCGACGACGACCAGTTCTTTCTGGATTTCGTCAAGGCGGTCTTCACCCAGCGACGGAAGACGATGCGAAACGCGATTCGCAATACTGCGCACATCTCCGGGCTCGACGATCCCGATGCCGTGGTCGAGGCGGCCGACGACGACCTGATGAGTGCACGCCCGGGAACGGTGCCCCCATCGACGTTCGCAGCACTCTCCGTACTCGCGTCGACGGACGGGGTGGCCTGAGGTGATGTTCAGTCTGGGAGAGTCCGTCTCGAGCGTCGAGGCACAGGTCGCCGTCTCGGTCGTGATCGCCCTCGCTGCGATGGCTGGCGCCTACTTCGTACAGCGGCTTCGCCAGCGGCTCGCCGACAAGATCGCGCCGCTCGCGGTGGATCTCATCGGCTCGGCCATCTCGATCGCGATCGTCGTTGGCGCGCTCTTTGCCATCATCGATCTCTGGGGCCAGACGGAGTCGGTGGTCGAACAGTTCGGGCACCTCGAGTTCGAAGAACGGGCGCCCCTGATCGCAGTGACGATCGTCGTGCTCGTCGCCATACAGGTGTTTACGAGCGTCGCTCGTCGCTTGCTCGACGACGTCACCCAGGAGAGCGACGCGATGAGCGAGCACGAGCGGGAGATCAGCTATCGCCTCACCCAGATCGTGCTCTGGACGGTCGGCATCATTTTCATCCTCGGCGTCTGGGAGATCAATCTCGGTGGCCTGCTGATCGGGGCAGGATTCCTGGGGATCGTCGTCGGCTTCGCTGCACGCCAGACGCTGGGTGCGGCGCTTTCGGGATTCGTGCTCATGTTCTCGCGTCCGTTCGAGGTCGGCGATTGGATCGGCGTCGGCGAGGGTGCCGAGGAGGCCGAGGGCATCGTCACTGACATCACGCTGATGAACACGCGGATTCAGGCGTTCGACGGCGAGTTCGTGATGGTGCCAAACGACGTGATCGGAAACCGGATGGTCAAGAACCGCTCCCGTAAAGGGCGGCTTCGCATGGAGGTCGAAGTCGGCGTGGACTACGAGGCCGACGTCGAGCACGCTCGCGAGATCGCCACCGAAGCCGTCTCCGAGATCGACATGATCATGTCCGTGCCACGCGCCGAAACCGTCGTCAAGGAGTTCGACGACTCGTCGGTCACGCTGGGCGTTCGCGGTTGGATCGAACACCCTAGCTCTCGTCGCCGTTGGCGTGCGCGAACGCGAATGATCCGAAACGTCAAGAATCGGTTCGCAGAGGAGGGCGTCAAGATCCCGTTCCCGCAGCGGGAGCTTACGGGTCGCGAGGAGCAAGGTGGGTTCCGCGTGATGGGCGAACCTGCGGCGGCTGGTCCGGCCGACGACACCGAACGCCGATCGGAGTCCGAACGTGACGGGCAGGGATCGAACGGATCGGACGAGGAATCTGACGACGCAACGTCGACCAGCGATCGTGACGATACTGGCACGGACGGCGAGGGAACTGACAGTACCGGGAGCGAATCGAGCGACGGCACGGACGACGAAGAGGAGTGGCCAGCGGAGGACGCCGCCGAGGAGGACGACACGGTGGCGGCCGACGACGAGTCCTCCGCGTCGAACGACCGAGGGTGACCGACGTGTCCGATCCGAATCTCGCGGAGCGACGTGGGCAGACGGAGTCGGTCTACCAGCCAGCGGAGGACTCACGGCTGCTCGCGACCGCAGCGACCGACCACGTCGACGGTACCGATCGTGTCCTCGACGTCGGCACTGGTTCCGGCTACGTCGGCGCTCATCTCGCGAACGAGACGGGCGCCACCGTCATTGGCACGGATCTCAACCCGATCGCGTGCAGGCAGGCTCGCGAGCGCGGTCTCGAGGTCCTCAGAGCGAATCTCCTCGACGCGTTCGCAGCGGATACTGTCAACGTGGTCGTCTGCAACCCGCCGTACCTGCCGACGGATCCAGACGAGGAACGCTCCGACTGGATGGAGGTCGCACTTTCCGGTGGGGAGTCCGGGCTGAAGGTCGTGCGGCCGTTGCTCGCAGACGTCGGTCGTGTGCTTCGACCGGATGGATGCGTCCTCGTGCTCGTCTCCTCGCTGACCGGCGTCGAGTCGGTCGTCGAACTGGCCGCCGACGCCGGCTTTTCAGCAGCGGCGGTCGCCGAACACTCCTTCCCCTTCGAGACGCTGACCGTGTTGAAGCTGCTCCGGTGAGTGCCGGTCTCGGCCCGACTATCTCGGTGCTCTCGGTGCTCTTGATACCCTCGATACCCTCGATAATCTTGTATTCTCGGTACTCTGGCACTACCGGTCCGTTCGAGAGAACTCTCTGCATGGCCCTCGCCCCATTTCGGACGGTGGGCTGCGGTTGAATAACTGAGGTGTATAAAATGGAAGAGCAAATATTAAAGCCCGTCATTACCTACGACCTACTACCATGACGGAACTCGTCTCCACGACGCCGGGACTGTTCCCGCTGCCCGACTGGGCGAAGCGGGATCTGGAGGGGCTAAAGGGCCATCAGAAGCACGATCTGATCGACGGCTCGGAAGGCGCCGAGATCACCGCAGTCTACGAGCAGGCGCGCGAAGAGGTCCTCTCCCAGCAGATCGACGCCGGCCTCGACCTCGTCGTCGAGGGACAGCTTCGCTGGGACGACATGCTCGCCCACCCACTCGCCGTCGCTGACGCCGTTGATACCCGCGGAATCGTCCGCTACTACGACAACAACAACTTCTACCGAGAGCCGGTCGTCACCGACGAACTCCAGGCAAGCGGCGACGTCGCTGCCGAACTCGAAGCCGCCGCCGAGGTCACGAGTGATCACGACGCTGGCCTCGCAGCGGTCCTCCCTGGTCCATACACGCTCGCGGATCTCGCGACGGACGAGCAGTACGGCGAGACGGCCGCGTTCGTCGATGCCGTCGGCGAGTTCCTCGCAGGGGAAGTCGCACAGTTCCCGGACGTGGAACAGCTGACGCTCCTCGAGCCGTCGCTGGTGCAGGCCGCTCCCGGTGATGGGCTCGACGAGCGAGCCAGCGAAGCGATCGGCGCCGTCGCGACCGCGACCGACGCCGAGGTCGCCGTCCAGCCGGTCTACGGCGCACTCGAGGAGCGCGTCTACGCGCACCTCCTCGACGCCGACATCGACGCCGTCGGCTTCGATCTCGTCTCCGACCACGACGCGAACGTCTACAACGCCCAGGAGTACGGTGCGACCGACGACGTCCTGCTCGGGCTCGTCGACGGCCGCAACACGCTCGTCGAGTCTCCGGAGACGATCCGCGAGCGCGTCGAGTGGTTCCAGGAGCAGACGCCGGCCGCCGACTACGGTCGGATCTACGTGACCGCGAACACCGACCTGTTCTTCCTCCCGACGAACCGCTTCGGCGAGAAGCTCGAGGCGCTCGCTACCGCTGCCGCGACGACGGAGGTGGAAGCATGACGAAAGAGCAGTTCCGACCCGAGGACCACCCGAACGACCAGTTCCTGCTCACGACGGTCGTCGGCTCGTACCCGAAGCCCAAGTGGCTGAACCGGGTTCGCGAGCGCTGTCACCACCAGGAGGACGTCGATCAGGTCGAACTCGAGACCGTCGACGAGGAGACCCTTGCGGAAGCGGAGGACGACGCCTCCCGCCTCATCACGAAGGAGCACGAACGAGCGGGTCTCGACGTCGTCGTCGACGGCGAGATGCGCCGCACCGAGATGGTCGAGTACTTCGCCGAGCGCATCGAGGGCTACGAGTTCAATGGGCCTGTGAAGGTCTGGGGACACAACTACTTCGACAAGCCCTCCGTCGTCTCTGAGGTCGAGTACGGCGAGCAGTGGCTCGTCGAGGAGTACGAGTTCACCGCTGACGTGGCCGATCGCCCCGTCAAGGTCCCGATCACGGGTCCCTACACGCTCGCGCGCTGGGTGTTCAACGAGCACTACGAGACGACCGCCGACCTGGCCAACGATCTCGCCGACCTCGTCAACGAAGAGGTCGAGAAGCTCGTCGACGCCGGCTGCCGGTACATCCAGATCGACGAGCCCGCACTCGCCCAGCACGAGGACGACCACGCAATCGTCGGCGAGGCCCTCGAGCGCGTCGTCGCCGACCTCCCCGAGGACGTCCGCATCGGGCTCCACGTTTGCTACGGCGACTACTCCCGGATCTACCCCGAGATCCTCGAGTTCCCCGTCGACGAGTTCGACCTCGAACTCGCCAACGGCGACTACGAACAGCTCGACGTGTTCACGGAACACGAGTTCACGGCCGACCTCGCGATGGGCGTCCTCGACGCACACGTCGCAGAAGTGGAGTCCGTCGAGGAGATCAAGGCAAACATCAAGAAGGGGCTCGAGGTCGTGCCCCCCGAGCAGCTCGTCGTCTCGCCGGACTGCGGCGTCAAGCTCCTTCCCCGCGAGGCCGCCTACCAGAAGATGGCAAACATGGTCCAGGCCGCCCGCGAAGTCGAGGCCGAACTCGACGCTGGCGAGATCGAGGTTCGAGGGGCGGCACCGAGCGCGGACGACTGATCGAATCGCGGTTCCATTTTCGCAGTGCCGTCGCGGTGGTCAGACGATTCCCCTGACCAGCCCGCCAAGCACCCCGAATCCGACGCCGATCCCGACTGCGAGATAGAAGGGGAGTCCCAGCCCAACGGCGGGTCCGAGCGTCCCCGCCAGCAGCAACTGGACGGCCAGGAGCCCGACCACGAGCAGCCCGAAGCCGAGCCCGCGGAACACACCGCGGTAGGGATCTCGTGCGGGCAGTGCGACCAGCATCGCCCCGAGGACGATCCCGACCGGATCGATCGTGGCAGCCAGGATGCCGATGCCGATCCCGACGATAGTGGCGATCCAGCGGCCCTGCTGGTCGGCCCGGATGCGATCGAGCGCCGTCTGCAGGTCGGCGGCGGTGCTCACGCGTCCCCACCTCCCTCACCGGCAAACGTCGCGAACGTCGACCCGCCGTGGACGGCGGCCATCGACTTGTACTCGCCGTCGAGCCACATCGAGAGCTGGTCGTCGTAATGGTCGGAGAAGTAATCGCCGCTGTTGCCGCCCGGCAGGATCGCCGTGGAGTCGCCGTTCGGTGGCGCGATCATTCGCCAGCTGCTGCCGACGTCGCTGTCCACGCGAACGTTCTTCAGCGTCGCAGCGGAGCCGTCCGCCCTCGCAGCGTCGTAGCCAAGGAACCCCACGCCGAGTGGGTGGTCGATGCCGAGTTTGTTGACGTCGCCGTAGTCGTCGAGGCCGTCCTCGTCGACGTCGGTCGCCACGCGCTCGGCCGCCTGGATCAGTGCGTCCTCGCGTGCGGGAACGTCCGATCGATCGAACCACGGATCGTCGGCGGACAGCGTCAGCAGGATCCAGTCGTTCGGGAGCGGGCTGTCTTCGAGCCCGGCAGCGTCGTAGGGGTCTTCGAAGACGATCTGGCGGAATGCGTCGAGGAGCTGGTCGAAGAGGAGTGCACCGCGGGCGTCGGTCTCCATCCGGCCGTCCCACGCGTCGAGGGTCTCCGCGAATGCGTCGGCGTCGCCCTCGAGTTGCGACCGAACGTCGAGGAGATCGGAGACGAGCAGTTCCGCGCGCCGATCGAACACGTCCTGCTGAACGTCGGCCATCGTCTCCATGTCGATCGTCGCTCCACCACCCTCTGCGCCGGCGACTGCCTCGTCGAGGCGTTCGTAGGCCCGCGCGCCGCGGAACGGGGCTGCGTAGCCGTCGCCGAGGTAGAAGCCAGGATCGTCCATCACGCGCTGGTTTGCGGTAGCGACGTAGTCGGGATTGACGAGCCCGGGTTTGTCCTCGAATTGCACGAACCCCTCCCAGGACGGCGTCCCGTAGGGCTCGAACCCCGACCATTCGCCCTCTCGTGCCGATCCGTCGAAGATTCTGTCTCCGCGAACCGCCTCACCGTCTCCACTGCCACCGTTCGCCCCGTCGTTCCGCCGAATCGGGATTCGTCCCGTCGTCCAGTAGAGTGTGTTCCCGTCCCGATCTGCGTAGACGACGTTCTGCGTGGGTGCGTCGAACCGCCGAAGCGCGGAGACAACGTCGTCGATGCCTTCGCTGTGGCCGAGATCGCGAACGGCGGCGAACGTCTCCGTTCCAGCGAGCCCGGTCCAGGCCACGGCGACTTCCTGATCGGCCTCCTCGACGACGGGGCCGTGGACGGTCTTGCGGCGCTCGATCGTCCGGTTGCTGCCGCCGTCTACTGCGATGGTCACCGTCTCCGTCTCGAACTCGCGCCACTCCTCACCGTACCGGTAGCGACCCTCGCCGTCGGTCTCGTAGCTGTAGTGATCGCAGACGTCCGCGCCGACGTTTGTGAACCCCCACGCGCCGGCTCCGTTTTCGCCGATGACGACGAATGGAGCGCCCGGGAATGCGACTCCTCGGGCTTCGTAGACTGGACACTCGACGTGTTGCTCGTACCAGACCGGCGGCGCCATCAGCGTCAGGTGGGGATCGTTGCAGACGATCGGCTCGCCGTCGGCGGTGTGGGCTCCCGAGACGAGCCAGGAGTTCGACCCGACGCCGTCCGGTGACGTGAACTGCGAACACCACGCGGCGAGCTCGGCGCCGACGCGGTGGCCGCCGGAGCCGTTCTCCGTCGGCTCGGACAGTTCTTGGCTCCCCTGGGAATCGGATCGATTTACCGTCTGGTCCGATGCGGGGTGATCGGCAAAACCGACGCTGCCGAGGTTCCTACTGCTACTGCTGCTACTTCTACTGCTATTTCCGGCCGTTCCGTCAGGAAGCTCTCGCGATCCCGACGCCAGCTCGCGATTGCGGAGGATCGGGGAGTCGTGATCCATCCGGTCGGGATACAGTCGTTCGACGGTATCCTCGCCGAACTCGTCGGCGACGACAGAGCGTTCGAGCGGCCGGAAGTTCCCGGTGAGCGCCCACGCGATCTGCTTCTCGACGAGCATGACGTCCGTGGCGGTCCACGGATCCGGCTCGTACTCGAGGAGTTCGAACTCGATTGGAAGCCGCTCGCGTCGCCGCGCGAGGTTGACGCCCTCGACGTAGGCTTCGACGATCGGCTCCGTCTCGGTCCCGCGGAGTCGCTCGACGGTCGCTTCCGCTGCGGCCGTGAAATCCATGCGCCGGTGGAACTCGTCGGTCTCGACCGTCGCGGAGCCCGCGACCGCTGAAAGCGTCCCGCGCATCTGCCGGCGCACGAGATCCATCTGAAACAGCCGGTCGGCGCCGTGCACGTAGCCGGTCGCGTACGCGAGGGCCTGTTCGTTCTCGGCTTCGACGTGGGGAACGCCGAACTCGTCTTTTCTGATCGTCGCGTCCCCGTACGGACTCGAGAAGTCGCCGCCGATGTCCCGCTGTGCCGCCTCCCAGACGCCACCGGAGAGCGGCGCGAACTGGCGGAGGTACTGGCGGATCGTCGGGACTGCGGTCGCGGCGAGGCCGCCACCGAGTGCGGCACCGAGGACGGCTCTGCGTGTGCGATCGGCTACCACACTGCAGGATAGTCGCCCGGCTGTTTATAGCTGGGGCTGGCCGGACGGCCTCGCCGCTATCGAATCGAAAGAAACCGCGAAGAATCGAGTGACTGGCTACTCGTACAGCCAGGTCTCGTCGATGCGCTCGTAGTCGACCAGTTCGACCTCGTCGAAGAACAGGTCGATTTCGCGCTCGTTCGCGCCCTCGTCCTCGTGGTCGGAGCCGTGGATCACGTTCCGACCGAGGTCGAGCCCGTAGTCGCCCCGGATCGTACCGGGCTGTGCGTCCGCGGGATCGGTCGCGCCCATCATCCGACGGACCTGTCGCGTCGCGTCCTGTCCCTCCCAGACCATCGCGAAGACTGGTCCGGAGGTGATGAACCCGACGAGGTCGTCGAAGAAGGGCTTGTCCTCGTGCTCGCCGTAGTGGTCCTCGGCGAGATCACGGTCGATCTGCATGAACTTGCCCGCGACGAGCTTGAGCCCGCGTTCTTCGAGTCGCGAGACGATCTCGCCGATCAGCCCGCGCTGGACGCCGTCGGGCTTGACCATCACGAAGGTGCGCTCGCTCATTCCTCGTCGTCCTCCGCTTCCTCGTCAGCGGACGCGTCATCCTCGGCGTCGTCCGCATCTTCCTCGGAATCGTCTGCCTCCTCGGAGTCGCCCTCGTCGTCAGCAGCGTCCGCCTCGTCGGCTGCTGGCTCCTCGGACTCCTCGTCGGCCGCAGACTCCTCGGCCTCCGTTTCGCCTTCCTCGGCGCGGCGGAGCTCCTCGGCCTCCTCGTCCTGGATCCACTCCAGATCTCTGGGCTCGCGCCCGAGATCGGCGTTCTTCTCGCACTTCGAAGAGCAGTAGTGGATCGTGGCCCCGTCGGTACGCACGAACATGGTGCCCGTGCCCGGGGGAATCTCGTCGCCGCAGTAGTCGCAGTCTCGGGTCTGGGGCATCGTTACTGACCTCCGATGGAGTCGGCCTCGCGGGCCGTCTCGCGCAGCTGGAGCACGTCGCCCTCTCGGACGGGGCCCAGGACGTTGCGCGTGATGATGCGTCCCTGATTGTCGCCCTCGCGGATGCGGCATTTGACCTGCATGGCTTCGCCGTGCATGCCGGTCTTGCCGACCACCTCGATGACTTCAGCCGGCGTGGAACCGGCCTCGGACTCTTCGGCGCTCATGGGCGATTACCGGAGTTCCTCGACCTTGTCGGCGATGTCCTCGACGTCCTCTTCGGCGTCGCCGGCGTCGACGACGGCCGCGGCCGCGGAGCCGACCTCGAGGCCGGCGGCGTGGCCGACCTGGTCCTGCTCGTCGACGAAGACGAACGGGACGCCCTTCTCGTCGGCGAGCTCGGGGAGATGCATGACGATCTCCTCGGGCTGCACGTCCTCCGCGATGACGACGAGATCGGCGTTACCTCGTTCGATGGACTTTGTCGCCTCGTTCGTTCCCTTCTTCACCTGACCTGTGTCCCGGGCGACCTCCAGTGCCTCGAGGGCATCGTCCTGAAGATCGGCTGGAACGTCGAAATTGACGTATACTGGCATTGGATCACCTCCTGCACTCGGGCTCGGGCTCCCCTGCCGTCCCGGACGCCTCTTCGGCGTTCCGGGCCCGCCGTCAGCGGGCGTAGTCCTGTGTGGCTAGGAGCTTCATCAACCCGGTGCAGGCTGTACTCCATTCTATCGGAGGGGTCCATTAAAAGCGTGTTCAAAGACAGGCCGGCGTGACAGCGCTCCACACGCGCTATGTGCAGGGATACCGTGCTTTGTCGGTGGGTGGCTCATTCGACCGTGGCGGTTGCGGTGGTGCGACGTCGTTTCGAGCGGGAAGGAGAGCGGGATAAAGAGTGTGAGGAGAGGGGTTTTGCGGGACTCCGAATACTGGGGAGCAGCGCGTGGGGATACACGATCCTTTGATCTCCCCCATCACCGCTGCCGGGACGGCAAATGCTATCGGCCCGGCGGCCGGACGGAGCGCCATGACGACACTCCAGACCGCGCTTGCTGGCGAGACGCCACCGCTCGTGACGCCCTTCGACGAAACCGGCGCCGTGGATCACGACGCGCTCGCGGCCGTGGTCGACCACGTCGAATCCGGTGGCGTCGACGGGCTCTTCCCCTGTGGCACGACGGGCGAGTTTGCGAGCCTGACTGCGGAAGAGCAGACCGCCGTGATCGAGACGGTCGTCGACGCGAGCGACGACGCTCCGGTCGTGGCTGGTGTTTCAGCGCCGGCGATCGACGACGCCGTGGCGAAGGCAGAGGCAGCCGCCGACGCTGGCGCGGACGCCGTCGTCTCGACCCCGCCGTACTTCCACACGTCAAAAGATCCGGCTGGCGTCGAGGCGTTCTTCGCGGCCGTCGCGGACCGATCGCCGCTTCCGCTACTGCTCTACAACATTCCGGTCTACGTCGGGAGCTCCATCGACGTCACGACGGTCGCCAGCCTCGCCGGCCGTGACGACGTGCTGGCGATCAAGGACTCCAGTGGCGACCTCGATTACACGCTCGACCTCGTCCGCGAGACGCCCGAGGACGTTCTCGTCCTGCAGGGGTACGACACCCTGCTTCTGCCGGGTCTCCGGACTGGCCTCGACGGTGGCGTGAACGCGCTCGCGAACGTCGTCCCGGAGGTCTTCGAGACGATCCTCGCGGAGCCACAGAGCGAGACCGCTCGTCGGGCGAGCGACGCGATCACGCCACTGTTCGACGCGTGCGACGATCACGGGTTCGCGAGCGTCTCCAAAGCGGGGCTCGTCCATCGCGGCGTCATCGACAGCGCCGCGGTTCGCCCGCCGCTGACCGCCGTTCCCGACGACGAGTACGACGTCGTTGGCGCCGCGATCGAGGAGGCACTCGACGCGATCTGATCGTATATCTGGTGATAGCTTTCCGTTCTCACACTAGTCCAATCGTATGGTATACAGGAGGTAAGTTCCGAATGCGATGTCTAATTCTGAAATTCCTCGTTCAATCAATTGATTTGCAACCAAAGTCGTTTGCTAGCTCTTCGCACTGAAACGTCACAATTTCAACGTCGTCGACGTACGGCCTCTTCCAATGGCGGATGCTCACTGCTTGACAGCTGCCATTCTTGCGGGAAAGTGTAGAAGATCTCCATTCAGAATTTTGGACCTTGGCCCTGATCATATAGTTCCTCGTATCTGACGGCCACTCGCATGAGAGTTCAGCTGTTGCTGGGTCGCGTTCTGTCATGGGACCTATTGACCTTGTAGTGGAATACACTTGCTCACCCCCGTCTCGGACTTCAACGCTGAATGTTGCGGATTTGTCTGTTATATTCTCTAGAACTACTCCTCCCAATTGTACACCGTCTCTCGAATCATTAGTGTACAAACAGCCCGCTCCAGTTGTTGCAACAGCACATGCTAATAATTCTCTTCTCTTCATCTGCTTTATATTATATTGATTTTTACTAGGGAACTGTTCTTTCGGACTATCAATAGTTCTGGGAAATCAGTTTTTGACGCTCCTCCTCACTCATATTGGTTGATGATTTAGCAAAGGAGGATTCGAAATCTCCCACGTAAATTTGCTCACCTTGGTCCAATTCTGATAACGTCGCAGGACTAAGATTATACTGATCCTTATTATCAGACGTAACTTCTGTAAGCTCCGAACTGGACGGTTTATTCCCGACGTAGTAGTAGCACTGCATCTCGTTTATCGTTACAAGTTCCTGAAGGCCAAATCCAACGTTCTTAAAGTCGACAAACTCGCCCGTGTCTTCGGGGACTTCTCTCCGGAATACTTGCCAAATAGATAATATGTCTTTTTGAGAGGTTGGCTCCCACGAATAATTATAGCCAGAGGAGCCGAAGTAATCTGCAAAGTCTGCGAGTAACATGGCTGCGGAAAATGTGGTGCCAATTGCTGGATTTAGCATAGATAAGGCAAGCCCAACGGCTCCTGTAGCTACATCATTATCTTCATAATCATAATATATTGGACTGTCTGTTGCGCCTACCCAATCTGGGTCTTCTCGAGTATACCAATCTCCAGCATCTTCGTCAGATATATTGAGGCCTTGGCGCCATGCGAAATTATCTTCGACGGCCCCAGTTTCGGTATCCGTTACGGTTAGTTGGCCTGAGAAGGCGAAATCGATTTCCCATTGACTGATAGAGTTTCTCCAAACTGGTTCATACATCTGGATTGATGAACTATGGTGTGAGGTTTTCCCAACGTCATTACTGAAGTTGTCCCAGGATATTGTTTCACGTTCTACTCCTTGATCCCCAGACGATCCGCCTCCGCAACAGGGCACCACTTTCTCCGATTCTGTCCCAGCTTTGCCACTTTCTTTGGCTATACTGGTTTTCGGAAAAAGAGCGGCACCGAATCCCACGCCCATCATTTTGCAAGCTTTGCGACGTGAAACGAGGGCCTTGGATGAGTCCTCATCCATATGAATCAACTGAATCGGCTTGTACAAATAGGTTTCGGCGATTGCCATTGGCAATTATATATGGTTGTCATGAATTTGTGCGACAACATTCAAGCTATCGTGGCTCTCTGAGGTGGAATATTAGCCGAATAGCGCCATAAATATCAATATTATTAATTATGGGGCGTTTCCAAGACATTCCTTGCTAATGCCATCTTGGGGCCGGTACGCTATTCATCACACATAGTGCCGAAGGTTTGCAGTCCTTGGCCATGATATAAAGTCACTTGCCTGTGCCAGACGTGATAGCAACATTCATTGCCTGGCCTGGATCAGCTATTTGGGGTGGTAACAACAACCCTGTTATTACCCCACATTTGCAGAGTTGTTCGACGAAGTGGGCAGTTGGTAAGCTTGACGCAGAATGGTCCTGAGTAGCCTACGTATTATCTTCTTCATATTTCCCTGCCCGGCCGCCCTTCGTTAGCGTCTCGCCCTCCAGCGCCGGCGTCTCGTCCTCGTCGAGATACCGCGCCCGTTCCGTGAGCGCGACGTCCGTCCCGTAGAGGGAGACGAGCGGCTCGAACGCGTCGCCGTACTCTCGCATGGCCATCCCCGTGGAGTGGTAGCCGAGATCGTCGGCGACGGCGTCCCAGTTCCAGGTCTGGAGCGCCTTCCGGACGAGCAGGCGCTGGGCGTCGGGGTCGAGCGCTTCGGGATCGAGCGGATCGATCAGGTGGCGAACCGCCAGCGAGCGGAAGGGGCCGGGAGCGACGTCGGCGAGCCCCGGCCCGTAGGACGCGCCGGTGACGACGCGCCACTCCCAGTCGGTCAGATTGAGCGGTGGTGCCGCGGTCGCGTCGGTCGTGCGGAGCGCGGCCCGCACCACGTCCGGATCGGCGTCCTCGAGCGCGTCGCCGAGCACGTCGCCGATTCGGCGGCCAAAGCGCCGTGCGGTGCGATCGTGTAGCTCCTGGCCGGCCTCGGAGATCGGATCGGCCATCAGCGCGGAGTACTCGCCGCTGCGATCGTTGCGCGTCGTCGCGAGGTGGACGGTCCGGTAACCACAGCTCGCCCAGAACCGTAGGAGTCCGGGGGTGGCACCGTAGCCGACGCCGAGCCAGTCGAGACCGCTTCCCTCTCGCTCGGACTCCGGCGGCGTCGGTGCGTCGGTCCACTCCGGCAAGCCGTCGGTCGCTTCGGTGCGGAGCCGGGCCAGCAGGCGAGAGCCGAGCCCGCGCCGCCGCGCAGCCGGGTGCGTCGCGATGCGTAGCACGCGGGCGCCGACGGGCACCGCCGCGCGCTCGTCGCGAAGCTGGCTCGTGAATACGTCCGGAAGCATGTGGCCGCGGATCCGTTCGCCGTCGTACATCCCGGCGCGTCGCTCCGGGCCGAGACCGCCCTCGCGCGCCAGCAGCGCGACCGCGGCGACGTGGCCGTCCTCGACCAGCGCACGCACAGCGACGTTCGGCGCGTCGAGCACCCGCGCGAGGTCGTCGGGCTCGGTGCGGTAGTGCGCGAGCACGAGCAGGCCGAACGCCTCCCGAAGGAGGTGCTCGTCGGCGAGGAGGTCGTCCGGCGGCAGCCGACGGTACTCGACGCTTCCGGGGGTTGCGTCCTCGACGACCTGCTCGACGGCCGGCCGCGCGTCGAGCAACAGTGCGTCGAAGGCCCAGGCTTCGATGGGATCGCCGGCGGCGTATCGGATCGGTTCGTCGAGGCGGCATTCGGTGACCTCGTGGCGTCCCTCCGCGAGTCGATCGCGGAAGCGAACGGAGAACCCACGTCCAGCGCCCTCGTAGCCGTGGATCGTCGTCGCGAACGCGATCCGGTCAGCGGCGAGCAGCGTCTCCAGTCGCGTCACGGGAAGTGCTGCGGCTTCGTCGACGATCACCACGTCAGGGCCGGTGCCCCGGACATCGTCGTCGCCGTCGGTCGATCCGTTGGCGACGGCGGCCACTGCGTCGGCGGGATCGAGGAACCGAATTCGGCCACCTTCGGCGACGTCGGGTGCGTTTCTGTCGGTCTCCGCTCCGTCCTCTCCGCCTGCCTCTCCTCCTGTCTGCTCACCGGCCTCTTGTGCCTCCTCGTCACCGTTGCCGTCGGACGGTCCGTCGCCGGATACCTCGGCAGCCGAAGGGACGCGCAGCTCCGTCGGCGGATCGCCGTCGGTGGCTACCTCGAGATCCAGATCTGCCAGCAGCTCGCTCGCGCGCTCGAAGATCGCCTGCGCCGCGTCGTACTGCGGTGCAGTGACGAGAACGTCCTCGCCGCCGGCAGCGAAGGCGCCCGCCGCGAGCCCTGCGGCGCTGGACTTCCCCCGGCCCCGGTCGGCTTCGAGCACGACGCCGGACGGGCTGGTTTCGAGCGCTTCGAAGGCTGCGACCGCCTTGGCCTGGTCGGTCGTAAGACAGCGGTCGTAGGCGGCTGCCGGGAACGACGTCCCAGTCGGCTTGCCGCCGTCCCGTCCGTCTTCGAGCCGGGGCGCGGGATCGGTCAGACCGTCGTCCTCGACCCACTCACCGTCGACGTCGACGATCGCGATACCGCGGTGTACCTGAAGGCGCTCGAGGAACCTGCGCTTGAATCGGCCGCCGACGTCGCCGGCGTCGAACGGCGGCACGGCGAGGCGTTGATCGAAGCCGTCCCGGTGCTCGGCCCACTCCGAAAGCGGGGGCGCGAGGAACACGAACAGTCCACCGCCGTCGACGGCACCGACGACCTGCCCGACGGCGTTCGGTCGGAGCGCGTCGTGCGTATCGAAGACGACCGCCTCGCGGGTCGTCCCGAGCAGCGTCTCTGCGCGGTCGGTCGCGATCGTGTCGGCTGGAAGCTGGTTGGGCGGGCCGACGACGGTCACGTCGCCGAAGTCGATGTCGGCCGCGCCGAGGACGAGCCGGGCTGCTTCGAGGCCAGCCTCGCGCTCGCCGGCGAGAACGATCCCGCGGCGTTCCTCCGAGCGTTCTGCTTCCGATCGGAGCGATCGTGCGAGTGCCGCGAGGTCCATGGGCACACTCACTCGCGGGAGCCACAAGGACTTTTCTCTCAAGTGGGTTGTCGTGGGAACTACCGGTCGGCAGTGTCGCCGGGAGCCCGTTTCCGATTACTCGACACCTTCGCGTTCGTCCATCGGGTCGCGGACGTCTCCCATCACGGTCTCCAGTGCGTCGGTTACCGTGAGGAGCCCCACGAGTTCGCCGTCATCGCGGACGAACGCCAGCTCCTGGCTCTCTCGCTGGAAGGCGTCGATGGCATCGCTGACGGTCACATCGGCGTCGAGCCACAGCGGCTCGTGCGCCAGCGACTCGAAGTCGACCTCGTCGTTCGTGAGCGCCTCCCGGTGTTCGAGGAGCTCCGGTACGTAGAGGATCCCTCGGAAGTCCTCGAGACCGTCGCCGACGACGGGGAATCGCGTGTGCGGGCTCCCGGAGATCCGCTGGAGGTTCGTCTCGTACTCGTCGTTCGTCTGAATCGCCAGGATGTCCTCCGGCGGAACGGTTATCTCGCCGATCGGGCGTTCACCGACGGTCATCGCGTTGAGAATCTCTGTCTGCCGTTCCTCCGGAAGGTCTCCTGCCTCGAGGACCTCGTCCATCCGCGCGTGGAGTTCGGCGCGGGACTCGATCGTCTCGACCTCCGTTTCGAGCCACTCGCCGGACATCTCGACCCCGACCAGCGCGAGCGTCTTCTTCGCGACCCAGTCGCCCATGGTGATGATCGGTGCGATCGAGCGGTAGAAGTAGTAGAGCGGGGTCGCGCCGTACCGACAGACCGTCTTCGAGCGCTCGACGCCGAGATAGGTCGGGGTCTGCTCGCCGTGGGTCAGGTGGACGAGGTTGATGATGAGGAACGCGAGGATCGCACCTGCCCCGATCGATGCGAGTGCCGTGTTCTGGAAAATCGGGTGGAAGAGCGCAGCCAGGGCCGGCTCGGCGACGATCCCGACGGCGATACTGGACGCCGTAATCCCCACCTGACAGCTGGTGAGATAGAGCTCCAGATCCTGGGTCATCTCCCACGCGCGGCGCAGTCCCGGTTCGTCGAACTCCTCTTCGGGGTACTGTCTGGCGCGGGTCAGTGCGAACTCGATCGCGACGAAGAAGGCGTTAGCGAGGATCAGCGCCAGCCCTGCGACCAGTCTGAGTGCGATCTCCAGTGTCGAGATGGCCATCGTATCGGGCACGTCGAACAGGAGTCGGATAAATCACGGCAACTCGGTCTCACGCTACGGCACCTGGATGCAAAGTACTCTCCTCGAGTACGTCACCGTCGCTACAGGCGAATCCCCCGTTGCTACGAGCGAGCCACAGCAGCCCGAAGTGGATTGACGGTACTCCGGGATGGCTCTGAAGCAGCTGCGAAGACTCTCCCGTACGCTGTGATAGTAGAAACCCGGAGGGTACCGTGTGACGTGCAAACCGGTGTGGTTCCCGGTACGACGTCGATCGCAGGACGCTACCAGCTGTCCCGACAGAAGAGCCTTCAGACCGGCTGAATGCGGTTCGTGGTTGCATCGTACTCGACGATACCGTGCGATTCGAGCTTCGGCAGATGCATGTGGTGGAGGGTCACGCGGATGCGATCAACCGACGTTGCGTCGCTCGCGTCACACCCGTCTTCTCTGTGAGCGACCTCCGTCGCTACTGTGGACAGGTCCACCGCAGTCCTGTATCCAGCGAGCACGGACAACACGGTACGACGACGCTCGTCCATCAACAGCGCGTGCCGTTCGCTTTCGGTCAACTGTGCGATACTCGGATACGCGGTCGTGATTGTAGTCTTCGTCTGGGACATGGTGAGTCACCTGGTGTGTGACGCTACCTGATTCGACGCACCGTTGCACCCTAAGATCACGCTAGAACTAATTAGGCTCGTGCACGGCGGGCTGGCACGCAGAAATCTGTGCCGATCCGACGGTCCTCGCCGGTTTCCTGCACTCCTGTTGCCAAGCAGTCCTCGGATCGCCACCGACCCATAGTTCCATCGACGGAACTCTCATTGTGCCGTGGCCCTCTCCATTCATAGATGGATTCCCCCTCGCTGTCTCCCGCACTGCGAGAGACGACCGCCGTCTTCGCGGAACACACTGCGCCACTGACGACGCCGGAGGTCGCGGCAGATCTCGATCTCGAGCGACGGACCGTCTACGCACGCCTGGATCGGCTGGTCGAACTGGGCGAGATCGAGACGAAGAAAGTCGGAGCGAACGCGCGAGTCTGGTGGCAGCCAGCACCGACTGGCGCGGAATCCGCGCCGGCTGCCGAGGACGATCCGCAGGCGGCGTTTCTCTCGAATCCCGAGCGCGAGTTTCGCTTGCTCGTCGAACATATCCCTAACGGGGCAGTCGCGCTCGTGGACGAGTCGCTTCGCTACCGGATCGTCGGCGGATCGCCGATCGAGGCGACGGCCAAGTCGAGCGAGGATCTGGAGGGCGAGCGCCTCGACGTCGTGTTGCCGGAGCCGGTCGCTGACGTGCTCGTTCCGAAGTACGAGGCTGCTCTCGCCGGCGAGGCGAGTTCGTTCGAACCTGAGATCGGCGACCGGAGCTACCGGTGTCACGTCCACCCTGTTCGCGAGGACGGCGAGATCGTCGCCGCCATGGGGATGTCACAGGACGTCACGGAACAGCGAGCACGCGAGCGCGATCTCCGACTCTACGAGGCGATCGTCGACACCGTCGGCGACGGCATCTACGTGCTCGACGACGAGTACCGATTCGTCATGGTCAACGACGCTTACGTCGAGCTGACCGGCTACGATCGGGAAGAGCTTCTCGGGGCGCACGCCTCGCTCGTCGTTTCGGACGAAACCATGGACGAGTCTGCCGATCTCACTCGGACCATCGAGGACGCTGGCGGTAGTGCCGTGCTCGAAGCCGACGTTCACCGCGCGGACGGGTCTCGGGTTCGCGCGGAGAGCCGCTTTACCGCGCCGGAGTTCGACGACCCGACGCTCCGGAAGGTCGGCGTCGTTCGCGACGTCAGTGATCGCGTCGAGCGTGAACGTGAGCTTCAGCACCGCGTTCGACAGCAAGCGGTCGTGAGCGACCTCGGACAGCGCGCCCTCGAGGAGCCTGACCTCGACGTCCTGTTCGAAGAAGTCGTGGAGGCCGTCGCGGAAACCCTCGATACCGACTTCTGCAAGGTGCTCGAGCTCCACTCCGACGCCAATCGACTTCGACTCCGGGAGGGCGTCGGCTGGGCCGACGGTCTCGTCGGCGAGGCGACCGTCTCCGCGGTCGAGGACGACTCTCAGGCCGCCCACACGCTCGGGACCGAAGCGCCCGTGATCGTCGAGGACCTGACGACCGAGTCACGGTTCAGCGGCCCCGACTTCCTCAGAGATCACGACGTTCGGAGCGGTATTTCCACGATCATCGGCGCTCCTGACGATCCGTGGGGGATCCTCGGTACGCACGATTGCGACACCAGGGAGTTCTCAGAACAGGACGCGACGTTCGTGCAGGCCGTCGCGAACGTGCTCGCGGCTGCGGTCGAGCGCCACAGCCACGATCGCAGGCTGGTTCGCCAGCGCGAGCAACTCTCTGCGCTGAACAGCCTCAACGAAGTCGTCCGCGAGATCTCCAGTGCGGTGATCGAAGAGTCCACGCGCGAAGAGATCGAGCGGACGGTCTGTGAACGACTTGCGGCCACTGACTCGTATCTGTTCGCGTGGACTGGCGACGTCGATCCCGCAACGCAGACTGTGGAACTGCGCACCGAAGCGGGCGTCGAGGGCTACCTCGACGACATGCGAATCTCCGTCGATCCGGCGGACGATGAGAGCTGGGGTGCTACCGGGCGAGCGCTTCGAACCGGGTCGGTCCAGGTTACGCACGACATCGAGACCGACGAACGATACGATCCCTGGCGAGAGTTCATCGATGACTACGGCTATCGCTCCTCTGCGGCCATCCCGATCGTTCACGAAGGGACCATCTACGGCGCGTTGAACGTCTACGCAGCGCGACCAGCGGCGTTCACCGGCGAGGAACGAACCGTCATCGCTCAGCTCGGCGAGGTCGTCGGCCACGCGATCGCGGCAACCGAACGCAAGCAGGCGCTGATGAGCGACGACCTCGTCGAACTCGAGTTCCAGATCGAGGACGTGTTCACGGCTCTCGACGTTGCGGTGGAGACGGAGGGCAGGATCACGCTCGACCACGCCGTGCCGGCTGGCGACGACTCCTTCCTCGTCTACGGCAGCGCGAGCGACGACGCTTTCGAGACAGTCGAGACACTCGTGGCGTCGTTGCCCGAGTGGGAGTCGGTCGCCGTTCGTTCGGACGGTGATCCGGTCACGTTCGAGCTTCGAGTGACCGATCCGCCGGTGCTCTCCGTCCTCGCCTCACTCGGTGGCTGCGTAGACTCCGTGACCGTCGAGAGCGGCGAGATGCATCTCTTGATCCACCTTCCCCCATCCGTCGAGGTTCGCCGCGTCATCGACGCTGTCGAGGACACGTATCCGACCGCCGAGATGGTCCGCCGCCGGCAGATAACGCGGAGTCGTGAGCGATCCCAGCCGCTCCAACGACAGTTCGCCACGGCGCTCACTGACCGACAGCGCACAGCACTCGAGGCTGCCTACCACGCTGGCTTCTTCGAGTGGCCCCGAAACGCGTCTGCGGAGGACGTGGCCGACTCGCTCGGCGTCGCACCTTCGACCTTCCACCAACACCTCCGGAAAGCCGAACGGAAAGTCTTCGACGAGCTGTTCCCAGCGCCGGTATGAGCGGGGCACCTCGCCAGATGATCGATCGACCAGTCGACTGGCCCGTGCCCTTAAGTGTATCTTCGGGGACCGTATCGTATGACTCGGTGTCCGAGCTGCGGGGCGGCTGTCGGCGACGATTTCAGCTTCTGTGAACAGTGTGGGTCCGAAATCCCGTCACAGGACCAGGATTCGACCTGTCCATCCTGCGACGCCACGGTACGCGCCGACGATCAGTTCTGTGAGTCCTGCGGGACCGAACTCTCTCAGAATGGAGGCGGTCCCAACTCCACGTCCTCTAGTTCCAACGGCGGGAGATCGGCGAGCTCCCATGCTCCTGACGATGCGCTGTTGGTTGCTGAAGGATCGAACGGGCAAGTGATCCTCTTCGAGACCAAGATACGGATCTCCCGGGACGATATCGGGCTCCACAAGATCAACCACCTCGGGAGCGGCGACAAGGAAATTCGTCTGGAAAACATCACGAGCGTGCAGCTGAAGAAACCGAGCACGCTGACGAAGGGATACATTCAGTTCGGACAATCGGGGTACTCCGAAAGTGACGACGGGACGCTCGATGCAGCCTCCGACGAGAACTCCGTGCTGTTCGCGAAAGACAGTCTCGCCCAGTTCGTCGAACTGCGCTCCGAGATAGAGCGGCTTCGGAACCAGGACCAGAGTTCCTCGTCCGGTGGAGGTACCGATCCGACGGAACAACTGAAGAACATCACTGAACTCCACGAACAGGGGATCCTCACTGACGAGGAGTTCGAAGAGAAAAAGCAGTCACTCCTCGACGAGATTTAGCCTCCAGATAGGTCCACCGCATCCCCGGTAGCGGCGAGGCTATCGGTGTCCGCCTCGCTCTGCTGGCCGGTTCGTCGTATCGGGAGCGGGAGTTGCACCACGGTCGATCGCTTCCTCGCTCGCTATGCTCGCGAGACTGCGCTCTCCATTATTTGTATCCCTACAGCGACGCTTCTGATCGCTCACGTACGTTCGCGACGACGTCGCAGGAGCGGGCCGGGAGGGATTTGAACAACGTCGAGACGTTCCAGGCGTGCGGTCTCGCTTCGCTCGACCGTTCCGGGCTGCGACTCGCCTCGTTCAAATCCCTCCCGGCCGGTTCGCTGCACCGCCTCGCTCGCTCACTCGTTCGCGTCGCTCGGGGTTTGCTGTACGGGCCGGGAGGGATTTGAACCCACGACCGACGGATTAAGAGTCCGTCGCTCTCCCTAACTGAGCTACCGGCCCTCGCTCTCGAATTCCTCGCTGGCAAGTAAAGGCGTTTCGTTACCGCCTACGCGCCGGCGCCCGTCACCACTTGCGAAGCCCACCCGCGCCGTGGGTCCAGATCAGGATCGCCAAGAACGTCAACGCGCCAGTCACTGCGAAGGCCCCGCCGACGTAGAACACCCATGCCATCCCCAGGGACGTCATCAGCCAGCCGCCGAGCAGCGGTCCCGCGACGCTCCCCGGACGCCAGATCAGCTCCCGGATGCCGAAACTCGACGCGACGCCCTCGCCGTCACCCTCGTCGGCGAACAGCGCCATGCTCGCCGGCTCGCGGAACGCGTCCGCGATTCCGAGCAGGGCCGAGAACCCGACCAGTGGGAAGTACGCGGCGGGCACCGAGCCGATCAGCGGCAGGGCCACGGCCGTCCCTGTGGCGGTGCCGATCCAGGTCGACGATGGGATCGCGATCGCGATGAGTCCGTATGCGCCACCGCCGGCGAAGACGAACGCGGCGCGGCCGCGCCGGTCGGAGAGACGCCCGGTGACGGGCTGGCAGAGCATGTTGGTGAACTTCTCCGAGGCGACCGTGAAGCTGATCGCCAGACCGCTGACCGCGAGCCCGCCGTCGACGACGGCGACGCCGGCGTAGATCGGGACCCACGTTCGCACGAGCGTGACGGCGACGGCGTACTGCGCGCGGAAGCTCGCGATCGTGGCGATCTTTCGGTTGACGGCGAGATCCGAGAACGGGAACCCCTCGATGCGCGTCTCGTCGGGCTCGAGAAAGGCGTAGACCCCGATCCACGCGATGACCAGCAGGACGACGATGACGGTGAAGACCGGGCCGAAGCCCAGCGCGTCGTAGATGAGGCCCGCCGCGATCGAGCCGAAGATCGACGCCGCGAGCGCGGCGGCGTTGGCTTTGCCGATGGCGTTCGCCCGCGATCCGCTGTCGGCGATCTGACCGACCAGCGAGAGGCTCATCAGCCCCGCGCCGGTGACGGCGATCCCCTGGAGCGCTCGCATTCCGATGAAGCCCCACGGCGAGGAGACGAACGGGAAGAGCGCGTAGACGACGATACCGATCCCGATCGTGAGCAAGAGGACGGTCCGCTTGTCGTAGCGGTCGCCGCCCCAAGCGATCGGGATCACGGCCGCCGTCTGCGCGAGCGTGAATCCCGAGGTGAAGAGGCCGATGACGATTCCGGCACCGATTGTGAGGCCGAAAATCGTCGTCGCCGTGGGATCGAGTTCCGTGATGTAGGGCCCCAGCAGCGTGGTGAGCGCGATGAAGCCGAACCCCTGGGCGAACCGCGTCAGGTAGAGCGACCAGAACTGGAGCCGACGTTCGTTCACGGTGTGGCGGGATCGATGCCCGAGTAAGATCGTTTCGTTTCACGTGGCTTGCCGGTTCTCCGCGGCCAGATTCCCGCGAGGAGCGCCGCTGGAACGTCCCGCTGCAGTACCACTAATCGCCAATGGCACCACTGACGAATGGGCCACGATCGCGTGACTGCGCCGTATCCGTCTGGAAACGAAATGTCGGGAGCGTTAAGGGGACGGGTGCGGTACGACGGCGCATATGAGCACCGGGGTCACCGTCACGTCGATGTCGACATACGCCATCCTCGGCTGTGGCAGCGTCGGCCACCTCGTCGCCGAGGAACTCGTCGAGCAGGGCAAGGACCTGCTCATCATCGACCAGGACGAGGGCCGCGTCGAAGCGCTGCGCGATCAGGATCTCGACGCACGAACGGCCGACATCCGCGAGGCCGAGGTCGCGGAGGAGGTCGCGACGATGGACGTCGTCCTGATCATGTCCTCCGACGTGGAGTCCAACAAGGAGGCAGTCCGGAACATTCGCGAGCAAAGCGGGGACGCGTTCGTCGTCGTCCGAGCGAGTGACCCCGTCGCCGGCGACGAACTCGAAGCACTCGGCGCCGACGTCGTCATCAACCCCTCCGACGTAATCGCCGACTTCGCCCTCCGCTCCCTGGAGTCCGGCGAACTCGAACACAAGGCCAGCAAGCTGGAGGAGGTCCTCGGGACGAGCGAGTCTCGGCTGGCCATCGTCACGCACAACAACCCCGATCCGGACTCGATCGCGAGCGCGGCCGCGCTGCAGGCGATCGCGGAACACGTCGGCGTCGAGGCGGACATCATCTACGTCGGCGAGGTCGGCCATCAGGAGAACCGGGCGTTCGTGAATCTGCTCGGTATCGACCTCCTCGACTGGGTCGACGTCGATCCGGCGGATTACGACACCTTCGCGATCGTCGATCACGAGCAGGCCGCTGGCGACACCTTCGAGTTCGACGTCGACATTCTCGTCGACCACTACGAGCCGGAGGACGAGCACGACGCCGAGTTCGTCGACGTGCGCCCGAACATGTCCTCGACGTCGACGATCATGACGAAGTACATCCAGGAGTTCGACATGACCGTCGCCGAGGAGGTCGCCACCGCGCTCCTCTACGGCATCCGCGCCGAAACCCTGGATTTCAAGCGAGACACCAGCCCCGCGGACCTCACCGCGGCGGCCTACCTCTACCCCTTCGCGAACCACGACACCCTCGAGCAGGTCGAATCCCCCTCCATGTCGCCGGAGACGCTCGACGTGCTCGCGGAGGCGATCACGAACCGCGAGGTCCAGGGCTCCCATCTCGTCTCCAACGCCGGGTTCCTCACCGATCGCGAGGCGCTCGCCCAGGCGGCCCAACATCTCCTCAATCTCGAGGGGATCACCACCACCGCCGTCTTCGGCATCGCGGACGACAACATCTACCTCGCCGCTCGCTCGAAGGACATCCGGCTCAATATCGGCCGCGTGCTCCAGGACGCCTTCGGCGAGATGGGCGAGGCCGTCGGCCACTCCACGCAGGCCAGCGCCGACATTCCACTCGGCATCTTCACCGGGATCGAGGTCAACGAAGACAACCGTACCACGCTGCTCCAGCTCACCGAGGAAGCGGTCAAAACCAAACTCTTCGATGCGATGGGCGTCGAGGGAAGCGAGTCGACCAACGGGAGTTAACGTCGATCTTGGCTGACGGTGCAGCTACCGAGTACAGCCTGATTGTACGTTCCACAGGGGTACCTGTACTATTGACTCTGACCACCGGGTGGGACTGAGCGGAATCTCCGATTCCGCGAAGGTCGGAAGAGCTTGCTCTTCCGGAAATGGAAGGGGCCGACCGCTCGCGTTCGCTCGCGAAGTCAAGCACTGGACCGAGCGACCGAAGGGAGCGAGGGAAGCGCGTCGTTCGAAAGGCGCGAAACGCCTTTTGTGACTGAGCGGGATCTTTGATCCCGCGAGGTCGACGAGAGCTGTGCTCTCGTCCGATCACGAGAGAGCTCCGCTCTCTCGGACGACAGCGAGCGAGCGGACGCGAGCGGGAGGGGCTGTCGCGGGCCACGCCCGCGACGTCGGGTGATCTTTGATCTCCCGGAATCCACGTGGTTTGCCGTGGCTGTGGCGTGCGAGTCTGAAACCGTTCGAGAATAGATTCAGTCCCGTCTACGCCATCGCGTCGTCGTCGGCGTCGACGCCGAGCCGTTCGACGACGTCGCTAACGATGACCACGTCACCGACCGAGCGGACCCAGCGGTAGGGAACGATCGCGCCGCGCTGGCCGCCTTCGATCTGCTTGGCCAGCAGGTCGGCGTTGATCTCGCCGAGTGCGAGCCCCGTGACGGTCTGGGCGCCGACGTCGAGGCGAACGTCCTCGACCTCGCCGACGTAGACGCCGTTGTTCGTGTACACTTCGCGACCGACGAGCGTGGTGAGCTCCTCGAGACCGCCGTCGGACTGGAGTCCACCGTGAGACGCTTCCATACGGCGTGGGTCGAGGGGCTGGCTCTTAACTCTTGGCGGAACGGTGAGCGGCTGATCCTGACACTGGGATCGTTCCCCTCTCCAATTGTTGGCCTTACGCGTTCACAGCCGGTCCCGAAGATTCATTTATTCGGGCTGAACACGGCGAAACGATGAACGACTCACGGCAGCGAGACGTCATCTACATGCTCTTCGCGATCCAGTCCGTCGTCGTGGGATCGGTGGTATCTGCCTCCTGGGGTATACTTCTAATGATGATCGGCTTCTTCGCCTCCGTGATCCTGTTCCTGCGGGAGTGCGCTCGAACGCTCGCCGAAGCGTTCTACTCTACGCGATAACGATCCTGCCCGAGTCGATCGCCTGCAGACCGAAACGAGCGAAGCCCCTTTGGCGTCGGCACGACCACGCTCAGGTATGGAATCCGGAGGGGGTTCTCGGGACCCCAACGCACGGTCCGCTCCCGATCCGTCGACGGATCCACGCGCGGACTACGACTATCAAGGCGGCGACGAACACCGCCCGGATCTCGTCGCTGCCCTCCGCGACCGGATCGACGGGGACGTCCGGTTCGACGAGTACAGCCGCCAGCTCTACGCGACGGACGCCAGCGCCTACGAGGTGACGCCCGTCGGCGTCGTCTTTCCGACCTCGACGGCCGACGTCGCTGCGGTCATGGAGTACTGTGCCGAGGACGGCGTCCCCGTGCTCCCGCGCGGAGGCGGTACCAGTCTCGCCGGACAGGCAGTCAACGAAGCGGTCGTCCTCGATTTCACGCGGCACATGGACGACGTGATCGAGGTCGATCCGGCCCCAAACGACGACCCCGATCCCGCAGGCGCCCCCGATGTCGCTGCTGATCCCGACGCCGACGCTGTCGCCCCCTCCGCGGCAGGGATCGCACGCGCCCAGCCCGGCGTCACGCTCGGCGAACTCAACGCAGCCTGCGAGCCCCACGAGATCACCTTCGCCCCCGATCCCGCCTGGGGCGACAAGAGCGCGCTCGGCGGTGCGATCGGGAACAACTCCACGGGCGCGCACTCGCTCGTCTACGGGAAGACCGACGCCTACGTCGAATCGTGTGAGGTGGTACTGGCTGATGGCACGGTCACCACGCTCGGCGAGGTCGACCTCGACACCATCCGTGGGGAGGCCGACCCGGATCCCGTCGATGGGGCTCTCCTCCCGCAGATCTACGACGCAGTGCGCCGGATCGTCGACGACCACGCCGGGACGATCGAGGACGCCTATCCCGACATGAAGCGGAACGTCTCGGGGTACAACCTCGACCGTCTGGTTGCCGAGGCTAGGGGTGGTCTCGACGACGCCGGGTCGGATCTGGACGACGCCGAGTCCGATCTCGACAGCTCCCCGTCCGAGCGAGGCGAGACGGTCAACCTCGCGCGACTTCTCGCCGGCAGCGAAGGAACGCTCGGGATCGTCACGGAGGCTACCGTCTCCCTGGAGCCGCTTCCCGAGACGAAGTCGGTCGCGCTGCTGGCCTACGACGATCTCGTCACGGCGATGAAGGACGTCGAACCGATTCTCGAACACGATCCCGCCGCCGTGGAGGTCCTCGACGAGGTGCTCCTCGACCTCTCTCGCGAGACCGAGGAGTTCGGCGCGCTCGTGAACACGGTCGTGCCGGAGGGGACTGGCGCGCTCCTGCTCGTGGAGTTCTACGCCGATGACGACGCCCACGGCCGGGAGCAGGTTGCCGATCTCCTCGCCGATCGCGTTCCGGCGGACGTCCGAACGACGGAGATTGCGCCGCCAGGCGAGGTCCGGACCCAGGCCGACCACCGTGCGTTCGCCGGGCTGGAGGCCCACGACGGTGCGGAACGGGAGCGGTTCTGGAAACTCCGGAAATCCGGGCTCCCAATTTTGCTCTCGCGAACGACCGACGAGAAGCACATCTCCTTCATCGAGGACTGTGCAGTTCCCCCGGAGCATCTCTCCGAGTACGTCGAGCGCTTCGAGGATATTCTCGAAGAGCACGACACGTTCGCGTCCTTCTACGCACACGCGGGGCCAGGCGTGCTGCACGTCCGCCCGCTGATCAACACGAAGAGCTTCGAGGGCGTCGAGCAGATGGTCTCGATCGCCGACGACGTCACCGATCTCGTCGTCGAACTCGGCGGCTCGGTCTCCGGCGAGCACGGGGACGGCCGCGCGCGAAGTCAGTGGAACCGGAAACTCTACGGCGAGGACGTCTGGGCGCTCTCCCGCGATCTGAAGGCAGCGTTCGACCCCGACTGGCTCCTGAATCCGGGGCAGGTCTGTGGCGACGAGATCGGCGCGATCGACATGGCCGAGAACCTCCGGTTCGATCCCGAGTACGCCTTCGACGCCGAGTTCGATCCCGCGCTGGAGTGGGAGAACGAAAACGGCATGCAGGGGATGGTCGAACTCTGTCACGGCTGCGGCGGCTGTCGGGGGACCCAGTCCGAAACCGGCGGGGTCATGTGCCCGACCTACCGCGCCGCCGAGGAGGAATCACTCTCGACGCGTGGCCGTGCGAACGCCCTCCGGCAGGCAATGAGCGGCGACCTCCCCAGCGCCACCGACGACGAGTTCGTCGAAGAGATTCTCGACCTCTGCATCGGCTGCAAGGGCTGTGCGCGGGACTGCCCCAGCGAGGTCGACATGGCGACGCTGAAAGCCGAACTCACTCACCAGCACCACCAAGAGCACGGCGCCTCGGTCCGCGACCGCCTCTTCGGGGACATCCGGCGCTGGGCGAAGGTCGGCAGCGCGACCGCGCCGGTCTCGAACTGGCTTGCGGCCGTGCCCGGATCCGGCTGGCTCGCGGAGAAGACCGTCGGAATCGCCAGCGAGCGCGAACTCCCGACGTTCGCTCGAACCTCCTTCTCAGACTGGATGGACGACCGCGACGCCGGCGTGGATCCCGACGGCGCCGATCGTCGGGCGCTGCTCTTTCCCGACACCTACACGGAGTATATCGAACCGGAGATCGGCAGGGCCGCGGTTCAGGTGCTCGAAGCCGCCGGGGTCCACGTCGCCGTTCCAGAGGGCGTCACCGACAGCGGCCGGCCGGCCTTCTCGAAGGGATTGCTCGATCGCGCACGCGATCGGGCCGAGCAGAACGTCGGTGCGCTCGAACCGGCGGTCGAGGACGGCTGGGACGTCGTCACGGTCGAACCCTCCGAGGCGGCGATGTTCCAGTCGGACTACGCGACGCTGCTCGGAAGCGATCGGGCGGCAACGGTCGCCGAGCACACGTACGGCGTGCTGGAGTATCTCGATCGGTTCGATCTCGACGTGGCGTTCGGTGGCGGCGTGGACGAGCGCCAGGACCCGCTCGTCTATCACGGCCACTGCCACCAGACCGCGATCGGTCGCGAGCACCACGCACAGTTGGTGCTGGAGCGCGCCGGCTACGAGGTCGAGGTGCTCGATTCGGGCTGCTGTGGTATGGCCGGCTCCTTCGGCTACGAGGCCGAGCACTTCTCGATGAGCGAAGCGATCGGCGGGATCCTCTTCGATCAGGTCGACGCTGTCGCCGATGAGGCGGGGACCGATCCCGAGGTCGTGGCGTCGGGAACCTCCTGCCGCTCGCAGTTCCTCGACCTCCGGGACACCGACGCGACCCACCCCATCGAGAAGCTTGCCGAGCCTCTCGCCGCGGACCGCTGACGCCAAGGCGAGTTGGGGTTCCGGCAGCCCCGACCGTATTTTCAACCCCTGTCTCTAACGTCGTCGTATGTCTCGCGCTCTCATCATCGGCGGCACGCGCTTCATCGGCCGGCATCTCGTCACCGAACTCCTCGACGCGGGCTACGAGGTTACGCTGTTCAACCGCGGGAACCACGACAACCCCTTCGCCGAGAACGACGACGTCGCACAGTTCACGGGCGACCGAACGAGCGACGCGGCACTGGAACAGGCCCGCGACGAAGTCGATCCGTCGATCGTCGTCGACTGCGTCGCGTACTACCCCGGCGAGGTCCGGATGGCGACCGAGATCTTCGCCGACGTCGACGCCTACGTCTTCGTCTCCAGCGGCTCGGCCTACGGCACGAACGACATTCCCAAGCGCGAGGGGCAGACCGCACTCGAACCGTGCAGCGATGAGCAGGCGGTCGACGATAGCCACGAGAGCTACGGCGCCCGAAAGGCCGAGGGCGACCGAGCCGTGTTCGCGGCAGCCGAGGACGGCGTCCGTGCGATGAGCGTTCGCCCGACTATCGTCTACGGCCCGCACGACTACACCGGTCGTCTGAACTACTGGACGGAACGCGTCCGTTCCCAGGATCGCGTGCTCGTTCCCGGCGACGGAACCAACATCCACCACCTCGTCGCCGTCGAGAACGTCGTCAGGGCCATCCGAACGGTCGCGGAGGAGGGAACGCCCGGCGAAGCGTACAACGTCGGCGATCACCGAGTGCTCACGCTCGGTGAGGTCGTCGAACAGATCGCGACCGGTCTCGACGCCGACGTCGAGATCGTGACTGCGGTAGAACGCGACCTCGCCGATGGCGGCCTCGAAGCTGGCGACTTTCCCCTTTACAATCCGAATCCTCACCTGCTCTCGACGGCGAAACTCTACGATCTCGGCTGGGCGCCCGTCGATCCTACCGACGCGATCGCAGACACCGTCACGACGGCGTACGACACGGAGCGCGATCCCGGGCCCGACCCCGCCGACACCGAAGGCGTGCTTCGGTCACTGGATTCCTGAACGAGCGTCCGCTGGCCACTGAACTGGGCCTCGGTGGCGACCTGCACGGACTGTGGCGGTGACCGACCCGCACTTACTAAACGATCCCATCGAAACGATCCCCCATGTTCGACAAGTCTACGTGGATTCGGCTGCCCCGGAACGTCGTCGTCGGCCACGGGGTCGTCGACGACACCGTCGAGGCCGTCGCGAACCTCCACCTCCACGGTCGGCCGTTGATCGTCACGAGTCCGACGCCGCGGGAGCTGGCTGCCGAGCGGATCGCCGAGGACTTCGCAGCCGACGGCGAGGACCCAGTGATCGTCGAGGTCGACGCCGCGAACTTCGACGCGATCGAACGCGTCATCGAGCGGACTCGAGAGGTCGATCCCGGGTTCCTGATCGGCGTCGGGGGAGGGAAACCCATCGACATCGCGAAGATGGCAGCCGAGGAAGTCGACCGCGGCTTCGTCTCCGTGCCGACGGCCGCGAGCCACGACGGGATCGTCTCCGGGCGGGCGTCGGTCCCCGACCAGGGAACGCGCCACTCGATCGCGGCGGATCCGCCTCTCGCGGTGGTGGCTGACACCGAGATTCTCGCGGACGCGCCGTGGGAGCTGACCACCGCCGGCTGTGCGGACATCATCAGCAACTACACCGCCGTCCTCGACTGGCGACTCGCGCGCCGGCTCAAGAACGTGCCCTACTCGGAGTACGGCGCAGCCCTCTCGGAGATGACCGCGGAAATCCTCGTCGACAACGCCGACTCCGTCCGCCCCGGGCTCGAGGAGTCCGCCTGGATCGTCGTGAAGGCGCTCGTCTCTTCCGGCGTCGCGATGTCGATCGCGGGCTCGTCTCGCCCTGCCAGTGGAGCGGAACATCTCTTCAGCCACCAGCTCGATCGGATCGCACCGGGTGCCGCACTCCACGGCCACCAGGCAGGCGTCGGTTCGATCGTGACCGCCTATCTGCACGGCGGTTCGTCGAGCCACGCGAGCCGAACCTCGGGGCGACGCAGTCGCGCCGGCGGCGAGCGAGGCATGTGGCTCGACATTCGGAACGCGCTCGATTCGATCGACGCACCAACGACGGCTGCGGACCTCGGCGTCTCTGAAGAGCAGGTGATCGAGGCGCTCACCACGGCCCACGAAATCCGGGACCGGTACACCATCTTGGGTGACGGGCTCGAGGAAACGGCGGCGCGGGAGGCGGCGGAGTATACGGGCGTGATCTGAGCGGCGCTGGGGCAAACTGTTCTCGTACTATCGATCGGCGAGTCGCGGAGTGTCGAAACGAGCGGGGATCGTATTCGGTGACCGTCTTCCCCACGACAGCTAGATCGTGACGACCGGGAGCATCGCGATCGAGCCGGCGGCGAGACCGATCACCAGCGCCTTGCGTCCCCGATCCGGCAGGTCGGCGCCCGTCTCCAGTGCCTCAGGAATGAACTCCGTCAGCACAAGGAAGACCATCGCACCGGCCGCGAACCCGTAGCCGAAGGGCAGGAACGACTGCGCCCAGGAGACGAACGCGTACGCGATCACGGCGCCGATGGGCTGGGGGAGGCTGGAGAAGACCGCTGCGCCGACCATCCGCCAGTTCGAGAGACCCATCGCCCGCATCGGAATGGCGATCGCGGTCCCCTCCGGGATGTTGTGAATCGAGATGGCGATCGTCATGAACACGGCCAGCAGCGGAATCGAGAAGCCCAGGATCCGGAGCCCGCCGTCGAGTCCCAGCTCCGCGAAGGAGACGCCGACCGCGACGCCCTCCGGGAAGCTGTGGACCGTCAGGATGCCCAGGATGAGCACGAGCTTCTTGAGATCGCCCTCCGCGAAAGCTTTCGCCTCGGGCGCGACCGCTCCGTGGTGATCCTCCGCGTCGGCTTGGGCAGTCTGCTCGTCGTCGCTGGAGAGGTCGACACCGTCCAGTATCCGGTCGGAGACGACGACCAGGACGACGCCCGCGAGCAGCCCGGCCACCAGTAGACTGGGGAACCCACTTTCCGCGTAGGCGAGCCCCTCGTCGACGAGCCCGAACACCGACACCGTCAGCATGATCCCCGATGCGACGCCCCACAGTCCGACGTTCCATCTGTCGCTGAACTCGTCGACGAAGAAGAAGGGAAGCGCGCCGATACCCGTCGCGAGTGCCGTCAGCAGCCCAGCGACGAAGACGAGCGCGAGCTCTCCCAGGAGGCCCATGCGGTCCCTTCGGGATCGGATGCAAAAGGAGTTCGCAATTGGCGAAAATAATTTAGGTTATCCTAAAATCTAGCGGGGGCCGTGGATCACTGTCGCTGCTCCCGTCGGCGTGTCGGTCCCGATCTCACACGGCGTCGGACAGTTCGATCTCCTCCGGGGCGGGCATCCAGAACACGTCGATGGTGATGCCGAGGGAGAGCGGCAGGACGATGATCAGCTGCAAGACGACGTCGCGACCGCCGACGTTGCCACCGAGCCCGAGCAGTCCGCTCAACACCGCCGCCGAAACGAGCAGCGCGAGTGGAATCAGGACGAGCACGTAGATCGCCGCTCCCCAGTCGGTATCGAGCTGTAACCGGAAGAAGCGCGTCAACACGACGGCGACGACCGTGTGGATCGCGACGATGAGCGCGACGCCGAGTCCCGTCAGCAGCGACATACTCGCAGTTCGAGCGCTCGGTACTTCGGGGTGTCGAAACCTCGGCCCTCTTCTCCGATCTCACACGTCGGACGATCCTACTGCAAAACTGCGATCCTCTACATGGGGCGTCCCACTCGTTGGCTGCGATCTTACTGCATAGCTGCGATCTTACTGCATGGAGATGTACGTGCGCGTATCGCCGATGCCGTCCAGGGATCGGATCTGGTTCGCGACCGTATCGAGAACGTCGTACACTTCGGTCACGTCGAGCTCCGCGATGATGTCGTACTCGCCGGCGACGATGTGAGCCTCGGTGACTGCGCCGCCGGAGCGGAGCGTGTCGACCAGCCCTTCCGAGGAGCCCGCTGCCGTCTTGACCATGACGAACGCGTGAACCATCGGTCTGTGTGGTACGTTCGCATATAACAAAATACTTCCCCCGTCGTGTGCCGGTGATTCCACTTCCGAGGGTCGCCAGTTTGCAAACCTTCTTCAAGTGGCGGGGTGTAGCTCCCGACATGCGGTTCGTTATCATTGGCGCCGGTCGTGTGGGACTCCGCACGGCACGCGTTCTGAGTGAAGAGGGACACGACGTGGTGATCGTCGAGCGCGACGCTGCAAAGTCAGAGCGGGCGCGCGGCCAGGGCTACGAAGTCGTCGAGGGCGACGGCTCCCGGGAGGAGATCCTCGAGGAGGCCGGCATCGACGGCGCCGACGCGCTCGGTGCGCTCACCGGCGATCTCAACGTTAACTTCGCAGCCTGTATGATCGGGAAGCATCGTGGCGCGCGCACGGTCCTGCGCATCGACGAGGACTACCGCGAAGAGATCTACCGGAAGTACGCTGCGGAGGTCGACGAGATCGTCTACCCCGAGCGCCTTGGTGCGATCGGTGCGAAGAACGCACTGCTCGGCGGCGACATTCGCGCGATCGCGGATATCGCACAGCACCTGCAGGTCGTCGAACTCACGATCAGCGAGACGGCACCGATCCGTGGCTACTCCATCAGCGAGCTCCAGCTGCCGGCCGACGCCACCGTTCTCGCGTTCGGCAAGTCCGACGGGGCACTCGAGATCCCCTCACCGGACGAATCGCTCGAGAACGGCGACCGGCTGGTCGTGCTCGCCGACTTCGGCGTCCTCGACGACGTGCGACAGCTCGTCGTCGGTGAGGCTGGCCGCGCTGCAGCAGGAGGTGTCAACTGATGGTGACTGCCTACGTTATGGTCAAGGCAAACACCGGCGCAGCCGACCGCCTTCGTGAGGAAATCTCCGGGATCGAAGGCGTCGTCGACACCCACATCGTCGCTGGCGACGTCGACCTGATCGCCAAGGTCGAGGTCGATACGCCGGGCAAGGTGAAGGACGTCTCCGCGACCTCGATTCAGGCCATCGACGGCGTCGAGGACACGCGGACGTACATCGCAATGGATTGACTCCCACCTTTTTTCGCGGAGGGTTTCCTCGGTCGATCGGAGATCGACCTGCGGGAACCCTCCGCCAAAAAATCTGGACCAAAAAAGGCCGTCCCTCACTCGCTGCGCTCGTTCGGGACGGTGTCCTCGTGAGCGAGCACCGCGAGCGAAAGAGGTGGTTCGAGGCGGCAGAGCCGCCTCGTCATGCCGAAAATCTCCGATTTTCGAGCAGCTCGAAAGACGCACGCGTCCTTCGGTGAACCGCTCGCTCCTTTCAGTCGCTCGCGGATGCTGGGCTTTGATCGCTGAATACCGTCACTCGACGGTGCAATCCGCCAACTACAGCGGCGTGCCGCCTCGCTCAGCACCGCCGTCCTCGCCGCCCGCTTGCTGGGTCGCCCGACCGAGCAGGCCAGCGACGGGATCTTCGTACTCGTAGCCAGGGATCACGCCCTGGACGTACGTGCCTTCGACGAAGTCGACGATTGCCTTCGCGTCATCGACGCCGGTGTCGGCGTTCCAGGCGAGGAAGGCGAACTGGGCCGTGACGCGACCGTCAGAACGCACGATTTCGGGCTCGGTGTCGGAATCGACCTCTGCGACCTCATAGGCGTCCTCGAGCCGAAGTGCGAGGGTCTCGAACCAGCCGTCCTCCACGACGTCCGCGACGCCGTCGCCCGCGACGGTAGCGTCGAGGCTCGGCATCCCGACTTCGACCTCGAACCGGGCGTCGCGACCTTCCTGTTCGATTGGCTCGGCGCTGACGGTGGCATCGAACGCCGTCGTCGTCACGGTATACCCGTTCTCCGAGCGTTCGAGTGCGCCGTGCTTCTCGAACGCACGTCGTGCGGGCTCGTTCGGCTCGTCGCTCATGGTCTCACAAGTGGCGTCGCTCACTGTTGGGGGTTGCGGTCCGCAGGAGGGGGCCGGCGTGGTTTGGCTCTTCGCGGAGGTGGTCCGTCTCTCTGCGGAGGATCAGTCCAGTTCTTCGCGGAAGACCTCGCGAATCGCGTCCGCGACCGTTTCGAAGTCGTGGAGGGGTCGAGGATCGGTCGTGACGAAGACGCCGTCGCGGTCGCCGGTCACGCGGATGAGATAGCCGTTTTCGAACGCGCGGATCGTGAACTCGTACGTGCCGAGTTCGGTCCCCTCGTACGCTGCCTGGGTCAGCCGGAATCCGCGCCACTCGTGCCCGATGAACCCCGTGAGGTCGGCGTCCTTCTCGAGGTCGCTCCGGAGGTAGAGCTGCTCGAAGTCGTCCTTGGTGAAGTAGGTCACCGATCGGCAGCTCTCTCCGAGGGCCGTCCGACTGACACTTCGGATCCGTTCGGCGGTTTCGTCGGCCAGGAGTGCTCCCATGCGTCGGCCAACGCCATCCACTGTGATAAGTGGGGTGCCGGCGGCAGTCCCTCCCCGCCTCCCGCGTACAGTCGCACGGCGTGCAACGCCCCACTGACGTTTATGTGCGATCCGGGAATAATCTCGCTCATGGCTACGTGCCCGGAATGTGGGTCAGACGTCGATCCCGACGACCGGTTCTGCACCGCCTGTGGCACCGCGCTCGACGACGTCGAGTTCGACGAGGGGGCCGGCGAATCGCAAGGGCCTTCGCGCGTGAACGTTCCGGCGAACCCCTTCACGCTCGACGTCTTCGAGTTCAGCTTCAAATATCCGCTCGCGAACGGGTTCAAGTCGCTGGTCCTCGGCGCTCTCCTGTTCGTCCTCTCGATCCTCGTCGTCCCGATGTTCATGCTCACCGGCTATCAGTACCGCGTCGGCCGAGCGGCGGCCATCGAAGAGATGGCGCCGCCCGAGATCGGTGACTGGTGGGGGCTGCTCGTCGACGGCCTTCGGCTGTTCGTCGCCATCGCCGTGTTACTCGTACCCGCGATGGCTGCGTTCCTCGGGCTCCTAGTCGCCGATCAGACCGCGCTCGCGATGCTCGTCTACTTCCCATCGCTGCTGTTCGTCGCAGCGATTCCGCCCGTGTTCTACGGCACTGGGAGCGTCCGTGGCGTCTTCGGCAACCTCCGCTTCGTTCGGTTCGTCGCCACGGCCAAGTTCTGGATCGGTCTCGCCTACCAGCTCGGGATCAGCTTCGTGCTCCAGATGGCCTTCTTCCTCGTGTCGCTCCTGTTGATCATCACGATCATCGGGATCATCCCGTGGCTGTTCCTGATCCCCGTCTTTCTGGTGTACAGCACGTTCGTCCAGGCAGCCCTCTGGGGTCGGATCTACCACGATGCTGCCGAGGACGGCGTTGTGGACGAGATCCAGAACCCAGGCCAGATCGAGAGTCGGTGGTAGGTGCGATCGTCGACGATTTCTGGACTACTCGATCGATCGTTCACGATTTGCCGTCGGGAATGCAGCGCCCGTTTTCAGGCGTTTCGCGCCGTCTCGCGTAGCAATACCGGCACGCTTATACGGCATTCTCGGAAAAGTTGTAGGCGACGACAGCCGGGCGCGTCGCGATTCCTGTCCCGGTACCATCCATCGCAATGAGAGAACGCACACGAGCCAGCGAGCGAGCCGACGAGGAGACGGTCGAGGAGGAGACTTCGGAGGACCTCTCCTGTCCAGAGTGCGGGGGTTTGCTCGTAAACGACGAGGAGCACGGAGAGACGGTCTGTGACGACTGCGGTCTGGTCGTCGAGACCGACGAGATCGATCGCGGCCCCGAGTGGCGCGCGTTCGACTCCAAAGAGAAAAACGAGAAGTCCCGCGTCGGTGCCCCGACGACCAACACGATGCACGACAAGGGGCTCTCGACGAACATCGACTGGCGCGACAAGGACGCCTACGGTAACTCACTCGGCGCCCGCCAGCGCGAGAAGATGCAGCGCCTCCGCAAGTGGAACGAGCGGTTCCGGACCCGCGACTCGAAGGAGCGCAATCTCAAGCAGGCGCTCGGTGAGATCGACCGGATGGCTTCCGCGCTCGGCCTCCCGGACAACGTCCGTGAAACAGCCAGCGTCATCTACCGACGTGCGCTCGAGGAAGACCTCCTTCCCGGGCGATCCATCGAGGGCGTCTCGACGGCCTGCGTCTACGCCGCGGCTCGACAGGCTGGCGTCCCGCGCAGCCTCGACGAAATTTCCGACGTCTCCCGCGTGGAGAAAAACGAGGTCGCACGTACGTACCGATACGTCGTTCGCGAGCTCGGCCTCGAGGTCCGTCCGGCGGACCCCGAGAGCTACGTGCCCCGCTTTGCCTCCGGACTCGAACTCTCCGACGAGGCAGAGCACCGGGCTCGTTCGCTGCTCCAGAACGCCAAGGAGAAGGGCGTCCACAGCGGCAAGTCGCCGGTCGGCCTCGCGGCCGCGGCAGTGTACGCCGCTGCGCTCCTGACCAACGAGAAGACCACGCAGGCGGCGGTCAGCGAGGTTGCGGACATCTCCGAGGTCACGATTCGGAACCGCTATCACGAACTCCTCGAAGCCGAGGAGAGTCTCGGCGTCGCCTGATCGGTCGGCCGGTTGCGCTCCGTTTTCGGCCTGTACTTTCCTCCATTTTCCGCCTCTAGCCGGTGTTCTCCTGACGGTTGCGGGTGGAAAGGTTGACTGTGCTCGACGGAGTGGCTGATGTCAATGGACTTCGACTCGTTCGTCCTCGCGGCTGCAACGGCCGACCTCGCCGACGCCACGCATCCGATGGCTCGCGAACACGCCGACGCCGCCGAGTTTCGGATGGACCTCGCCGATGGCGACGCGCTCGCAGCGTTCGAGGCGTACGACGCCGATCTCCCGATCATCGCGACGAACCGCGTCGAGTGGGAGGGTGGTGAGGCAGCGGACGACGCCGACCGACTCGACGCGCTCGCGACAGCCGCAGAGTACGATGCCGTCGAAGCGATCGACGTGGAACTCGAGGCGATGCGACGCGGCGACGCTGCAGGCATCGCCGATCGGATCCCGGAGGACGTGTCGATCGTCGCGTCCGTCCACGACTTCGACCGGACGCCGTCGATCGAGGACCTTCGTTCGCTGGCGAGCGCAGCGACGGAGCACGGCGACGTCGGGAAGGTCGTCACGACAGCTGAGTCCGTCGACGACGTACCCCGGCTGCTCTCCGTGACCCGGGAGTTCACGGCGCAGGGCAGCCCCGTCGCGACGATGGCGATGGGCGAACCCGGCCGTCACTCCCGCGCCGTCGCGCCGATCTACGGCTCCCGAATCGGGTACGCTCCCGTCGATCCTGCTGACGCTACCGCGCCTGGGCAGTTCGACGTGGCGTCGCTCGCCGAACTCGTCACCGAACTCGCTCCGAACCCGGAAGCATAAACCATCGCGTCGGCAAGCGCCCCTATGGGACGACCTCGCCCCTGGCTCGCGGCGCTTCTCGCCTTCCTCTACCCCGGTCTGGGCCACCTCTATCTCCGGGAGTGGGCTCGCTCGTTGCTCTGGTTCGTACTCGGCGTCGGAACGGTGATGCTTGCGATCCCACAGGGACCGATCTCCGAAGCCTCCATCACGGATCCTCAGTCGATCGCTGATGCGTCAGAAGCGATGACGGCGGAGGCCTCGACCATCGGCCTCCTCGTCGTGGTCACCGTCTTCGTCTTCAGCATCGTCGATGCCTACACGATCGCACGTGGGCTCAAGGTACGCCACGCTCGCGAAGCGGCGGGTGAGTCGACGCAGGACTGCCCCGTCTGTGGGCACGAACTCGACGAGGACCTCGACTTCTGTCACTGGTGTACGACGCGGTTCGAGACGACGTCGAGCGAGTGACTGTCGGGAGGCCGAACGCAGGTACTGGCCGTTCAGTTCTCGCACTTCGCGCACTTCTCTTACTCCTGGCCGTCAGATCTCGGTCGCCCAGAGCCGGTACTCTTCGTCGTAATCGAACCCGTCGACGAATATCCGGTCGACGACTGCAGCGATCCGCTCGGGATCGGCGTAGGTCGTGACTCGGAGATTGCGGCCGTCGGCGTCCTCGGGTGAGGCCTGTTCGTCGATGGTGAACGCGGAGGCGGTTCCGAGCACGTCGGTGATCCGGTCGTACTCCTCGTCGGTGCAGTCGAGGTTGAGCTGTGACTCCGCGTCGCTGAACTGGATCCAGGCGGGGGCGTCGGGCTCCTCGTCGTCCGCTGCGTCATCGTCCGCTTCCTCAGCGGCCTCCTCAGCGAGCGCTCCCTCGTCGACCGGGCCGTCGGGCGGCGTGTCTGCTTCGACCGTACAGAAGATGCTCCCGCGTTCGCGATGGGCTTCGATCACGTCTACGACGAGGGATCGTCGTTCGGCGGCTGCTGCCGCGTCGAATCTGGTCATAGCTTTCCATGGTGGAGCGCCCCCGAAAAGCCACGGGTGTCCGGCTGGCGCGCCGGCACGGGGAGTGTTCCGAATCCTGCAAGGTTTTAGGCGCCGGTGCGCTTCGATCAGGTATGAGTCAGCCGAAGATTCTGCTGCTCGGGCCGCCAGGTGCAGGAAAAGGAACGCAGAGCGCCAACCTCGTCGAGACGTACGGCGTCGAACACGTCACGACGGGCGACGCCCTCCGTGCGAACAAGGACATGGAGACCGAGCACGGAACGCCTCGCGAGTACATGGAGGCGGGCGAGCTCGTGCCCGATCCCGTCGTGAACGAGATCGTCCAGGCCGCACTCTCCGAGGCCGCGGACTCCGGCAGCGGGTTCGTGCTCGACGGCTACCCGCGGAACGCCGACCAGGCCGAGTATCTCGCGGAGATCACCGATCTCGACGTCGCGGCGTATTTCGACGTCTCCGACGAGGAGCTGATCGACCGACTGACGGGCCGCCGAGTGTGTGACGACTGCGGCACGAACTTCCACGTCAAGTACGCTCCGCCCGAGGAAGAGGGCGTCTGTGATGAGTGTGGTGGCGAGCTGATCCAGCGTGACGACGACACCGAGGAGACCGCTCGCGAGCGCCTGCGCGTTTTCGAGGAGAATACGCTCCCGGTCGTCGAGTTCTACGACGACGAGGGCGACCTCGCGCGCATCGACGGCGAGCAGTCCCCGGACGAGGTCTGGGAGGACCTCCAGTCCGCCGTCGAAGACGCGCAATAACGCTCTCGACCCAATTTCTTTCTTCTTCCTTTCTTCTTTCTCTCTTCTTTCTCTCTTCTCTATCTTCTTCCTTCCCCCATCTCTCCCTCCTTTTCCCTCCTCTCTCACCGTCCGTGCTCTCGCAGAGACACCCACGGCCGTCGATCGACTTTCCATCACTCGAGTTTCTCGTGCCGTAGCCGATACAGCCGAGACACCCGATGTGAAAGGTTGATTACGGCGCCCTCGTAACCTTCGGCAATGGCACGGACCGCGCGGAAGGTACAGCAGCTCGTCCAGGAGGGCGAGGAGATGGAGGACGCCCTCCGGACGGTCCACTCGGTGGCCCAGTCCAACGGGGGCAGCGTCGCCTGGGAGGACGTCGACGACGACCTCACGAGCGGGCAGTGGGGGCGCATCATCGAGACGGGGCTCCTCGAGAGTAACGACGACGGTGGGTTCGACCTGACCGATCCCGACGGCGTCGACGAGGCCCTGAACGGTGACGCCGACGCGGAAGTCGTCAATCTCGACTTCTCGGACATTCCGGAGATCGGCGAGGAAGCCGAGGAGGCTGCCTCCTGGTCGCAGTGGGACAAGCTCGCCGCGGTGGGCGCGGTCATGATGATGGTCGGCTACTACTTCGACCCCGTTCAGAACGCAGTCGGCGGAGCGCTGGACCTCGCGCTCGGCCCACTGCTGAACGTGTTGCCGTTCTATCTCGTGATCTTCTCGGTCGCGCTGCTCACGGGGCTGTACTCCTCGCTCCTGATGGCGAATCTGATGGATCAGGAGACGATGTCCGTCTATCAAGAGCGGATGAGTGCGATCCAGGACAAGCGCAAGGAGGCCAAAGAGCGCGGCGACGACGAGGCCGTCGAGCGCATTCAGGAGAAGCAGATGGACATGATGGGCGACCAGCTCGGGATGATGAAATCCCAGTTCCGCCCGATGGTCTGGGTCATGCTGCTCACGATCCCGGTCTTCCTCTGGCTGTGGTGGACGATCGGCCAGGGCGGTATCGGCGTTGAGAACGGTCACGACATGATCTTGCCCATCGCTGGTGGCGTCGACTGGAACGACGGCCTGCTCGGCCCGATGCGCGCGTGGATTGTCTGGTACATCGGCTGCTCGTTCGGCTTCGGGCAGATCCTCCGCAAGACGCTGAACATTCGGGCTTCGCCGAGCTGATCGGCGAGCCCGTAGGGTGCGTACCGCTACCGCCCACAACCCACTGTGACAGCGTCCTGACTCGTTCGCACCGAATCACTGTACCGGCCGAGACCGTCGCCTCTCGCGGTCACAACACTTTTTCCCTCTCCCTCCGACCGTTCGTCCAATGGTCGACCCGAACGAGCTGCTCGAAACGGTGCTGGGCGACGTCGACGGTATCCTCCTCTTCTCGCCGACCACGTCCTTCTACGAGCAGTTCGTCGACGCGGACGTCGACGTCGTCGTGGTCGCGAGCGAGAACGACCTCGACGCCGATCCGTTCGTCGAGCTGCCAGTTGCCTTTCAGGACGTCTACGATCGGGTTCGGTTCGGCATCGAAGGCGCACTGGAGCAGGGTCTACTGGACGATGGCGACGTCGTCGCCTGCATCTCGTCCGTGTTCGACGAGGATCTCGACACGGTTTCGCGTGTCCGCGTCGACGCCGACTCGACGTCTGGCGTCTACGATCTCTTCGAGAACACCCGGGCCGAGCCGGACGTCCTCCGCTCGGTGCTCGAGCTCGTGATCGAGTTGGGGAAGAAGGGGCAGAAGGGACAGCCCGTCGGCGCGCTGTTCGTCGTCGGCGACGCCGGGAAGGTGATGAACAAATCCCGGCCGCTGTCCTACAACCCCTTCGAGAAGAGCCACGTCCACGTCGGGGACCCGATCGTGAAGGTGATGCTCAAGGAGTTCTCGCGCCTCGACGGCGCGTTCGTCATCTCCGACGCGGGGAAGATCGTCTCGGCATACCGCTACCTCGAACCCTCCGCCGAGGGCGTCGACATTCCGAAAGGGCTGGGAACGCGGCACATGGCCGCGGGTGCGGTCACGCGTGACACCAACGCGACGGCGATCGTGCTCTCCGAGAGCGACGGCATGGTGCGAGCGTTCAAAGGCGGGTCGCTCGTCCTTGAGCTGGATCCGGAGGAGTACTGATGGTTGCGTTGGCGCAGCTTCCCGACACCGAGCAGCTTCCGGAGTGGCTCCTCGACTGGCCGATCCTCCTGATCAGCATGATCGTGCTGGTCGGCGTCGTTCTCGGCTACCTGCTGGGGCGCGTGAGCAAGAGCGTGCTCGAGGCGGCTGGGGTGCCCCAATCCGTCGAAGGTACGGCCTTCGAACGGACCGCGCAGAGTCTCGGGACGTCGACGGTCTCGATCGTCTCCCGGATGCTCTCCTGGTTCGTCTACGGCGTGACCGTGCTCACCGCGATCTACGCCTTCCGTCCCGCCGACACCGACTGGATCTGGCAGCGAATCGTCGTCTTCATCCCGAACGTTTTCATCGCGTTCATGGTCGTCGTCGTCGGGTTCGTCGCCGCAGACAAGGCAGAGCTGATCGTCAGCGAACGACTCCGCGGCGTCAAACTGCCCGAGGTTTCACTCCTCCCCCGCGTCGTCAAGTACACCGTCATCTACGTCGCCTTCCTGATCGCGCTCGGACAGCTCGGTATCGCGACGATGGCACTGCTCGTCCTGCTGGCGATCTACGTGCTCGCCGCCGTCATCGTCGCCGTGGCCGCCACGAAGGACCTGCTCTCTTCTGCTGCTGCCGGAATCTACCTGCTTCTGCGCGAGCCCTACGGCATCGGCGATCGCGTGACGATCGGCGACCGCGAGGGGGTCGTTCAGGAGGTCGGCGTCCTCGTCACGCATCTCGAGGACGACGAGGCGGAGTACGTCGTGCCCAACGGCCAGGTCTTCGAGCACGGCGTCCGGCGAGAGCGAAACTGAGTGGCGGTGGATTCAGGCGCATACCGGCCGCCTTTCTGTCAGTTCGCTGCAACGTTACTCTTCAGTGGAGCTATTCGCCTCTGTAGCGGCGCTCTCGTCCGAAGAGCCACTCGCGGCTGCGGAATCGAGTGGTTTTGCGGGGACGCCGGCGACCGTCGTGTCTGCCGGAACGTCCTCGGCCACGAGCGAGTTCGCGGCGATCTGGGCGTCCGCACCGATCTCGACCCCGGGGAGGACGATGGCCCCGGCACCGATCATCGCCCGGTCGCCGACGACCACCTCGCCAGTGCGATACTCCTCCTGGAGAAACTCGTGACAGAGGATTGTGGCGTCGTATCCGACGATCGCGTCTTCGCCGACGGTGACGAGCTCCGGCCAGAACACGTCCGGCGTCGACTCGAGCCCCCACGCGGCGCCAGTTCCAACGTCCACGCCGATCCGTCTGAGCAGCCAGTTCTTCAGACGCAGGCTCGGGGAGATCCGACAGCAGACGATGACGACGTAGTTGAGCACGATCCGCAGCGGATGCTTCGCGTCGGGCCAGTGCCGTAACGAGTTGCGGGGCCCCGTCGTCGGGTGGCGCGAGAGTTCGTGGTGTCGGCGTCCGTCCTCGTCGTCGCTCACGCTCGGCCGTTCGCGTGGGAGGGTATAGTGGGTTTCCCCTGGTAATCGGGAGCGTGCTCGGTGCTCATTCGTCGCGCGTCAGTGCGTCGTCGCCGTGGCGCTCTCGGAGGCCTTCCAGTTCGGCTTGCTGGGTAGCCACTCGCTGGGGCTGCTCCTCGTGGACGTATGCGAACATCGAGGCGGGATCGGCGTCGACGGCCTCGGCCTCGGCGATCGCCTCGGCGACCGTCGTCTCCACGCGGTCTTCGATCGCCTCGATTCGCTCGTCGTCGAGCCGATCGGTCGCGCGCAGAAACGTTTCCATCCGGTCGATCGGATCCCGCTCCTTCCAGGCCTCGACCTCGGCCTCGTCGCGATAGGCGGTGGGGTCGTCGGCGGTCGTGTGCGCGCCGTAGCGGTAGGTCAGCGTCTCGATCAGCGTCGGCTTCGTCGCCCGTCCGACCGTCTCGTCTGCGAGTGCTGCGTCTGGCTCCCGCGCCTGGTTCGCGGCGGCCACGGTCGTTTCGTACACTGCCAGCGGGTCCATTCCGTCGACCTGGATCCCACGGAAGCCGTAGGCCTCGGCCTTCTGGCTGATCGTCGCGCTCGCGGTCTGTTGCTCCCTCGGGACCGAGATCGCCCACTGATTGTTGTTGCAAACGAACACCACCGGCGCGTCGAACACCCCCGCGAAGTTCATTCCCTCGTGCACGTCGCCTTCGCTCGTCGCGCCGTCGCCGAACTGGCAGCAGACGACGGCGTCGTCGTCCTCGTAGTCGATCGCCATGCCCAGCCCCGCGGCGTGGGGGACCTGCGAGCCGATCGAGATGTTCAGCGGGAAGACGTTCGCGTCCGCGAGCGCTTCGTTCCCGGCCTCGTGGCCCATCCAGTACTGCAGGTAGCCACCGACGACTCCCCGGGAGAGGGCTGCACCGTGCTCGCGGTACTGATAGAGCATCCAGTCCTCGGGCGCGAAGGCGTAGGTCGTTCCCACCTGCGCGGCTTCCTGTCCGGCCAGTGGCGGGTACGTCCCGATCCGACCCTGGCGCTGGAGACTGACTGCTCGCTCGTCGAACCGTCGGTAGAGCCGCATGTCGGCGTAGAGCGTGACGAGCTCCGCGTCGGAGAGCGACGGCTCGTACCCGTCGGCCAGTTCGCCGTCCGGCGAGAGGAGCGAGACCGGGTCGTCGTACGGCCGATCGAGCAGCGCCGCTGCGTCCATGGTTCTCCCTGGGGCCGAGGGGAAATAGGCGTCGGGGGTCCAACCGAGTTCGTCGAGTCGACCCCTACTCCTCCCAGTTCGGGTTGGTCCGCGGCGGGCTGAACGTGTCGATCCCTCGAACCGTCGTCTCGCCCCGATTCTCGGCCGCGTGGGGCTCGTTCGCCGGGATCGCGTACGTGTCTCCCTCGCCGACGACAAGCTCCTCGCCGTCCACGACGAAGGTCAGTTCCCCCTCGTAAACGACGCCGGTCTGTTCGTTGTCGTGGCTGTGTTCGGGGACGACTGCCCCCGGCTCGATCGCGAAACCCTGCACGTTCATCCGATCTGCTCCCGCGAGGAGTGAGAGATGCACGCCCTCGACTGCCTCCGTGGTCTCGGCTTCATCGAAGGATTCGACGTCCATACGCGGAATGGGTCGCCCGCTGCGATAAATCTGCGGCAGTTGCTGATACTCGGTGCGTGCCTCCGGTGTGACACTCGACTACTAGGTATTGCAGCTCTGGGTAGGTGGAACAGCACAGCAGACCGCCCCCGGATTCCGGGAGACCTTCGGTCTCCCGACGTCGCGGGCGTGGCCCGCGACAGCCCCCTCCTGCTCCGCTCGCGCGACTCGCT